>Ga0209455_1000105_pt1 | contig 199725 bp, 171 predicted proteins | sample AraplaCol_mCL_r2_FD_184275 | JGI IMG/M metagenome (GOLD analysis project Ga0209455, IMG submission 184275) | Arabidopsis root microbial communities from North Carolina, USA - plate scrape CL_Col_mCL_r2 (SPAdes) (version 2) | ecosystem: Host-associated > Plants > Roots > Endosphere | place...
GCTCTCCAACAAGGAGGTTGCCTTGCGCCTGGAGCTGCAGGAAAAGACGGTCAAGCACCACATGACCGGGGTGCTGTCGAAACTCAATGTGCGAAACCGCACTGAAGCGGCGCTCATGATGCGCGAGACGCGAGACCACCAAAGGAGCCATTGATAAGCAGTTTCGCGCGTCTCCTCGAAAAAAACGCCTTGAGCTTGATCTCTTAGAGCCAGGGTGTCCGGGATGGAATCAAGATGGAAATGACGCCTCTGGCGACTGCAATCCGGTGCCGTCGAGGTTCAGGACCAGTCCTTTGAGCGCTGACTGCGCCTGTCTTCACTTGCCTGAGGCAAGTGGTGGTTCGACGCGCACGACACTTCTGAAGCGGGCAAGGCCCTGTTTGCGCCGGCGGGAGAGTCTCAGAGGCTTCCGTCATGCCACGCTAGCCCAAAAGGCTTTCCAAACATTCGCTTGAACAAACCTTTGCTGTTCGACGCCTTGGCACTATGGTTGGCATAACCCAGAGGCGGCGGAGGGTTCGGCTTGCAACCTCGATCCGTTCGATTGCACCTGCTTGGACTGATCGCTGCTGCGATCGTGCCGGTCTGGTTATTTGCGGCCTATTTGCTGGTCCAATTCGCGCTTCGGGAGCGAGACCGCATCGAACACGAAGCTGTGCAGACGGCCAGGCAGGTTTCGCTCGTGGTTGAAGGCGAGCTCTTCAATCTCCAGACGGTCCTCAACGGCTTGTCAAAATCGGCTGCTCTTTCCAAAGGCGATTTGCAGGCCTTTCACGACCAAGCGGTCAATCTAGTATGGGGTACTGACCGTGTCATCGTCCTACGCGATCTCGGCCGCAACCAGCTGATGAACACCGAAATTGGCTACGGGACTAGCCTCCCACCCGTAGAACCGATCACCGACCATGACCGCCAAAGGTTGCAGACTTCGGGTCTTTTCGTCAGTGATGTCTTCGCCGCCGCGGGGTCGAAGGACTATCGCGTTGCCGTCGGTGTGCGGGTGCCGGCTCCCAAAGGCGAGGACCTTATCCTTTCAATATCTGTCCCGACTTCGCGCATCCGCAATGTAATGATGCCGGCAGTGCCAGAGGGCTGGACGGTCGGGGTTGGAGACCGTGAAGGCCACTTCGTGGCCCGTTCCAAGTTGCATGAGGAGATGACCGGCAAGCCCGGATTGCCCGAATATGTTGAGAAAGTTGTCGGGCGGTCCGGCAGCTTTACATCTCGCAATCTAGAAGGCATCACTCTTCTGGCTGGCTACTACAGGTCTTCGTATTCCGATTGGTTTTTTACAGCCAATTTGCCGCTATCAACGGCAAAGGCTCCGCTCTGGCGCTCCTTAATCGCAATTTCCGGTATCGGCCTCCTGTCGCTCCTTGTCTCCATGGCGCTGGGATATATCTTCGCCAAACGCTTCATCGGGGCTACGGCCCAACTGTCGGCGCGCGCCCAAGCGCTGGGCCACGGACAAAAGGTCGAACCTCTGCACTCCTCAATCGCCGAGTTTGCTACCATTGCCGATGCAATGGTTGATGCAGAGCGGGCCATTGCCACACGCAGAACCGAGTTGGAAGCGGTCTTGGATACTGTGCCTGCAGCAGTATGGTTCACCTATGATCCGAAAGCGCTTCAGGTTATCCGGAACCGCTTCGCGGCTGAACTGATGGGTTTGCCGACAGAAGCGTCAAAATCCTTTGGCCAGCCAGAGCACGTAATCGACACAGTGGCGGTTAAGGATGGTCATGTAGTCAGCCGAGAGGATCGGCCGCTGAGCCGTGCAATGCGCGGAGAACTGGTCGACCAGGAAGAGTTTGCTTACACCCTCCCGTCGGGGGTTGAACGCTTCCTGCTCTCAAGCGCACGGCCAATTCGCCATCCCGGTGGCGCGATCCTCGGCGCAGTACAAATCAGCCTGGACATTACCGAGCGCAAGCGCGGCGAAGAGCACCGAAGACTGCTGGCCAATGAACTTAACCACCGCGTCAAGAATACGCTTGCCGTCGTCCAATCCATTGCGGCTCAGACCATCCGCAATGCCACCAGTTTGACCGAGGCGCAACGAACACTTTCTAGCCGACTCATCTCGCTGGCAAAGGCACACGACCTCCTCACGCAGCAAAACTGGAGTGGGGCTGACCTGAATGACCTGATTTTGGGATCGATCATGCCGCACGCCCCGATTGAGCGGTTCCAAATCAGCGGCGAGCCGGTCTGGCTCCCGCCGAACATCGCCCTTTCGGTAGCTTTGGCATTTCATGAGCTTACGACCAATGCGATCAAATACGGGTCGTTGTCGAATCCCACGGGCCGGGTTTGCATCCGCTGGAGTCTCGTCAGTCACAAGCAGCATCGCTGTCTAGATCTGGATTGGCGCGAGACGGGAGGTCCACGCGTTGGCCCAGGCGGCCGCAAGGGCTTCGGGACACAGCTCCTCGAGAGGGTATTTGATTCCGACAAGTCAGGCAGCGTAGCGCTGAAATTTGAAGAATCGGGATTGATCTGCGAGTTTCGGGTAATCTTGTCTCATTAGATGGATAAGTGAGCGGACCGGGGAAGCGGTCGTCACGGCCGAACGAGCGCACCGCCCAATTGCGCCCACAGTCGATCACAGTCTCTTGACCTAAGACTTGGAGTTCCCGGTTCGCGATAGGTAACCATGGCAGCGCGGACGTCGTAACCAAGAATTGTGGCGTTAGCCACAAATTGAATAGCCAGTCCCAAGGTGATGTTGCTGTTTCTGGTTTCGGCGCCGTTGGGAAGGTCTACCACACCCTACGCACAGCTCGCTCCGTTCTGTCGGCCGTGCCTTTGGAAATTGCGCCGAGGTGGTCCGCGACCGCCCCCATGTCATGTCCTGTCGGGTAGCTGGTCCTTGGCTGTTTCGTCTCGGCGGCACCCGCTCCTGGTTTGGCAGTGGCCGGCGGTCGCTGCGGTGCATCGCGACGCCTTGAAATGCCGAGAGCTTCTCGTCACATTGAGATTAATGTATCGACTTCTCAAGGAAAACGATGTCTCGTTCGAGTGACGATGCGGACGCCCCCGCAGACACTTTGGTCGACCGCGAGATTGCCTTCCTGCTTGTCGAAATCGAGAGGGAAAAAGTTCCTGATCGCCTGGTGAGGCTAGCAGTGGAATTGCAGAAAGCACTACTAGAGAAGCGCCACGGTGGCACGAAGAACTGACTATCCGTGACGTTCGCTGTCAAGTTGCCCGTCTGCCAGAAGATTTCTTCTCTCAATCAATGTCTGGAGCGAGGATTCTCCCATGTACTCAAGGAGGCTGGCTCGGGCACGGCTGAGCCTGCTTTTGACCGTCCCCACCGCGCAACCGCAGATATCGGCCGTTTCCTCGTAACTAATACCCAAGACGCCGATCAGCATCAGGACCTCGCGTTGGTGCTCCGGCAGCTTCTGAATGGCGGCGTGGACCTCCTTGCTCTGGACAGTCCATTCTTGGGTCGCCTCTGAAATCGGTCTCAGCGACGCACAGCCAAGCAGGCCTGGCGCCTCCCTGGCTGCCAGCTTGATGCGCGTATAGTAAGTATTGCGCATAATCGTGAAGAGCCACGACTTCATGCGCGTGCCGGGTTTGAACGTGGCGATGCTGGCGAGTCCCTTTGTCAAGGTCTCCTGCACGAGTTCGTCGGCGTCGTCGGGGATGCGGCAGAAGGTGCGCGCAAAAGCCCGCAGGGCAGGTATGAGATCAACGATTGAAACCTCGTTGGTTCTCTCATCGGCCAAACGGCACCTTTCGGATAACACCGGCGAGCTCCAAAGGCTGTCCAATCTAGGCCCCTTAATGCAGGGGAATTTGGATCGTTCCTCAGCTCGCGACACCTCCTTGAAATTTACCAACGGGTTCGAATGTTGAACGTCAAAACCGGCGCTGCCCGGCATGAAATCCCTGGCTGTTCAGAGTCCGCGACGTCAGGTCGCCCAGCAAAAGGCCGACCCCGTCAATTGCTGTGGGAACCTCGCAGGCCCGATGAAGTTGGGAACCTTGCCCGCAACGGGTTCACGAACAAGGAGAACATCGCAATGGCAGCTACGAAGAAGGCAATCGCCAATAAAGGCCTTGAGGACATGTTTCTCGACGGCCTGAGAGATATCTATTATGCAGAGAAAAAAATCCTGAAGGCGTTGCCGAAGATGGCAAGGGGCGCGGAGGACCAGCAGGTCACCGCCGCCTTTGAAAAGCATCTTGCGGAGACCGAAGGCCAAGTCGAACGGCTGGAAGAAGTATTTGAGATTCTCGGCACGGCGGCCCGCGGCAAGACCTGTCCGGCCATCGATGGCATACTCGAGGAAGGCTCCGAGATTCTCGAGGACTACAAAGGCTCGGTCTCGTTGGACGCCGGGCTGGTTGGCGCCGCGCAGGCCGTCGAACACTACGAGATCGCGCGCTATGGCACTTTGATTGCGTGGGCGACATCTCTTGGTATGGATGACGTCGCGGAACTGCTCAACGCCAACCTGGAAGAAGAAAAAGCCACCGACGAAGCACTGACGTCGCTTGGCGAGGCGGGCGTGAACGACCGGGCTGCCGAACAGCAGGCCGCCTGATCCGGTCATTCGAGGGGTCCCGTTTGGGACCCCTCCCCGCCGGATTCGTTTCGTAGGCCCTTCCGCGTCGACGGACATCCTCCACGTAGGCCCGGGCGAGACGCGATGAGACAAACGACCATCGGCTCACCGAGTAGTCGCGGTCGACGCCCAGTCCTTGCGCCACGGTCGCTGGCGGAAGTCATCTCGTCGAGGCCCTTTTCGGTAGCACTTACCCGCACACGGCCCCGATCGACTTTCCGGCCTGGCAGACCCTGCACCGTCCGATGCTTAACGCAGAGTGCGCCGGCCGCCGCGAACAACCCGCAAATAAAAACAGCCTGCGACTTTCTCCGAGGTGTGGGGACCGAGGCTGGTATCGGACGCCAAAGGGAACTTACCCTCGGGGTCTACGTTCAATGCCGTGCGGCGTCTTTCCTGGTGTCGCCGCTGGCATGCTCGGCCCGCGCTGTGCTGGGAGCGCGGGCCACCCAGGACACTAAAGGCGCGGCTCGACTGACCAATGCGGCTTTCCAGCCCGGCAGAGAGCGAGGAAGCGGCCACTCCCTTCTGAGCCAGGCCAGCTGACTGCGCGATCGGAGCCTTTCATGCAGAGCGTGATTCGTGGTGCCAAAGGATCTAGCGCCTTGAAGCTCGACAACGAAGTTCCCCACACCTCCGAGGAGGTGGATGATCGCGTCCTGGCTGACGTCGTGACGGCACTGTATAGGCGCGTCAACATTAGCCACGACTACGACATTCCATATATTGCCGGCTACAGCGACGACGCGAAGACCGTCTACATCGACCGGCACCTGCCCCGGACACTGTCTTGGAGGGGACGGAACTTCAGGCTAGCGCGGTTCTTGGTAATGCACGAAGTCGTCGAAAAAGCCTTGCTCGACGAGCTACGGCTCCACTACCTGCACGCGCACCAGATTGCGTTGCGCGCCGAGCGCGACGCCGTGCGAGGGGCGGGTCTAGCATGGCGAGCCTACCAACGATTGATGAAGGCCCATGAAAAGCCGATCGACCAGGAAAAGCTGACACGCGTCCCGGCCGACTTGGATCTGACGCCATACGAGGATTTGGACGACTTCAGGACGCTTGAACGGCTTGTCAGAGCGGCGCACTGATGGAAGACGAGTCTTGGAGGAAGCGCGGTACCTCGCCTCCGAAGTTTCGCGAAGCGCAATACTATTCGCCCCCCGAATGATCACCCGCGACCCGGTCGGTACGAACCGGGCCGCGAAGATCTACTCAACGGATAGACCAAAGAAACTTTAGTTTGCAATCATCCGTTGTTTGTCGCGCGCGCTTGCGTAAGTGCCTTTTTCATAGGCCGGCTGCGCATTGAACTGCTCTTTTGTAAAATTCGTATATAGGTACCTATTTCCCGACTTGTCCGTCATGAACTTGAGGTTGTCCATGCCAATGGCCACCTCCTTGGCGCCTATCCCGAGGAACCCACCGACATCGATAAGGACGGCGTCGACTTTCTTGTCGCCCGTCAGGACAACGTCGCCGATCTTTCCAACCTTGGCGTCGTTGGCGCCATAGACAGTCGTGCCGACCAGATCCTCGGCCCGGACCTTGTCGATCGGGACGGCGGTCAGTGCCGTCTTGTCGACCGCCCCGGTGGTGGTTGAGTCAGGCGCCACTGTCGTTGGTGCGGGGGCTGTGTTGGAAGCCGTGGTTGGATCGTAGGCCTTCGAATCGAAGTTCGGCTGAGCCTGGAGATCTTCCTTGGTGGTCTTGATCACGAGCCAGCGCTTGCCGTCCTTTTCGGCCCACTGGGCCTTGTTGAAGTCGAAAGCGACATTCTTTTCGCCGATGCCGAGAAAGCCCCCGACGCCGATGATGAGCGACTGGGCCTTGCCGTCCTTCGCAAGGAGGACGTCATTGACCTTGCCGATCGTCTGAGCATTAGCATCCGTCCCGTTATAAACTGAAGCGCCGATTATTTTGGAAGCAAGGCTGCCATTTGGGGCAACCGCGGCGGTTGTCGCAGCATTGTTATCTGCGGGCGCCGATGTCACGACGTTCGCGGCAAAGGCCCCTGAGGCAATTAGGGTTGCAAGTGCGGTGGCGGCAGCGAGAGTTTTGTAGCTCATTGTGGTTATCCTTTGTGTTGTTGTCGCGCGCGCCCTGCCCGTTTTCCAGACAGGACGGCAACTTGATGCATCACAACGGGATGCGTTGATCGAGGTTCCCACGACACCCGGCAGCCGAAGAAGGGGTCCCTGTCAGGCGCTGGCCCGAGGAAATGGGAGCCCCCTCAGCACAAGTTGTTCACCCCTGAAGGTGGGTTCTTGGCAAATCGTATGCAGGCAGCGACTTGGAACGATCGTTTATACGGCGCGTTAGGTCCGGTTACATCGGGGACCTGTTATGAGTGAACTGCCGCTGACTGAACTACCACAGGCGGGAACGGTCCCAGACAGTAACCTCGACTATCAGGATTTTTTCGACAACGGGGCCATAGCGCTCCATCTGGTGAGCGCGGATGGCCTAATCTTGCATGCCAACAAGGCGGAGTTCGATCTCCTAGGCTATCGTCCAGAGGACTATATCGGCCATGACATTGCGGAGTTTTATCCCGACCGGGACGTTATCGTCGAAATTTTGAGTAGGCTTTCCCGTGGTGAGAAGATTGCCAGATATCCGGCGCGTTTGCGAGCCAGCGATGGATCCATCAAGCACGTCGAACTCACGTCGAGCGGTCACTTCCGCGACGGTAAGCTGGTCAACACCAGATGCTTTACCGTCGATGTAACCGACCTTGAGCGGACGCGCAAAGAACTCAGGCGGCAGGAGAACACCTATCACCAGATTCTCGATGGCCTTCCGGTCGCCATCTACACGACTGACCAGAATGGGATCATTACCTACTACAATCGAGCCGCTGCCGATCTGGCAGGGCGGGAGCCTCAGGTCGGCAAGGACAAATGGTGTGTCACGTTCAAGCTGTTCACCACCGACGGCAAGGAGCTGCCGCACGACGAATGCCCGATGGCGATCACCCTCAAGGAGAACCGGCCGGTCCGCAACCAGCAGGCTGTAGCGCAGCGTCCGGACGGGTCCTTTTTTCCGTTCATGCCCTACCCCACACCGCTGCGCGATGAGCAGGGCCGCCTCGTTGGCGCGGTGAATATGCTGCTCGACTTGACGGACCGCCAGCGTGCCGAAGAAACAAGGCAGCACCTTTCTGCGATCGTGGAATCCTCATTTGACGCTATCATCAGCAAGGATCTCAACGCGATCATAAAGAGCTGGAATAGAGGCGCCGAAAAGCTCTTTGGCTATTCCGCCAGCGAAGCGATCGGCAAGTCGGTCACCATGCTTATCCCTGATGACCACCTGGACGAGGAACCTCGTATCCTTGAGCGCCTCCGCCGTGGGGAGCGCGTCGACACATATGAAACGATACGTCGGCGCAAGGACGGCAGCCTGGTGCCGGTATCGCTGACCATATCGCCTGTGCGCAACGCAACAGGGCAGATCGTCGGTGCCTCAAAGATTGCGCGCGACATCACATCGGCTAGGGAAAACGAGCGACGTATCCGAATGTTGATGCGCGAGGTCAATCACCGGGTGAAAAACCAGTATTCTGTTATCCTGTCGATGATCCGGGAGACCAACAAACGATCGGAGACGCCCAGGCAATTTGAATCGCAGGTGCGCGAGCGCATCATGGCGTTGTCGCGCTCCCACGACCTGCTTGTTTCGGCCGACTGGAAGGGCGCGGCCATCAGTGAGCTGTTGGCGGCGCAGGCCCAGCCATTCCCACGCGGTGAGATCATCAATATGTCGGGCCCGTCGTTTGTGCTTGGTCCCAATGCGGTCCAATATCTCGGGATTGCGTTCCACGAACTCGCGACCAACTCGGCGAAATACGGCGTACTCTCGGGCGATGACGGTCAGATTTCTGTTACATGGAGTATCACGGGTTCGGGAGCAAAGCGGTTGTTTCACCTGACCTGGGCCGAAACCGATGGGCCGCGTGTCGGCACCATCGCACAGGACGGCTTTGGAAGCGTGGTCCTGAAACGGGTTGCACCTGAGGCTGTGGGTGGGCAGGGAAATCTTGAATATGGTCCGCAGGGGATCACATGGAACCTGGAAGCGCCGTTGGCCGGAGTGGATCCTTCCGTAGCCAATCAGGACTAGATGCGTGAAGTGAGCTTCCTGGCGATGGGCATCCTTCACTCGTTTCGCCATGCGGCGTCTCCAGCCGGGACCCGTTGCCGCCCTCTTTTTCAGAGTCGGTCTGCCGGCCGTCCAAACGGCTGAGAATTCGAAGCCCGCTATAAGCCCAGCGCTTGACTGCCAGGAAATCGTCGACGCCAGCTGCGCGGCGGTTGCGTTAAAACGCAGAACCTCGCGCCCGATACCGCCCCTGTCCGAGAGTGAGTCGCCGACAAGACCGGCGAGCCAGCGCCCAAGCAGTGGTAACGGCTGGGTAATCGCGAACTCAATGCCAATGACGGGCGGAAAATCATGCTCTGCTCCACGACGTCGGAAATGGCCTTGTCCCTGGGCCAGAGTTCCTTGGCGCGAGCTTCTCCAGATGAAGCGCCCCTGCCCGTCAAAGCGCCAGCCGACAATGGGCTGTTGAGGCCGGAAGCGACAATCCGCGAGGGTCTTCAGGGCCTTTGGCCTTGGCCCGACTAGGCTGGCTGCCGTCCAGCACCGGCAGAAGCTCACGCTGGTCGGCGATTGGCGCTCGATCGCCATCTTCGTCTGCGGCGATTTCGGAATGGCGATCGTCACGCATCATGTGCGTTGCAACGGTATGAGGTCCAGTCGAGCTCAAACTTTTGCGCTACATACCGGCAAATTTTTCATGCCCTAAACGACTTCGGACGTGCCCGTACCCGGCCCTTCCCGAGGCTCTGCAAGAACGCAGCGGCCGCCTTACACATTGGCGACCTTTCGGCATTCGACGCCCGCCAGTGCCGAACTGCCGAGACAAATCTTCACACGCAAATCCTGCCCTCCCCGCCAATTTCAAAACCGAGACCTCCGCGACATCCGTCGCTGAATCCGCGTCGACGTAGCGGTCCTGGCAACATCATCGCGGCTGCGATCCCGTTGCTTATCGAGTGGTCGCTTCCAGCCCGCGCAAATCTCTGTTTTCAATATCGTTCTGCGGTGTTTTTACTGCGGTAAATTTATGGATGCGTTGCGCGCGATTGGCCGTGGTCTGGCCAGCGTTAACCTTTTGTTAACCCAAAACTTCTTGCCGGTAAGTCCGAATCGGAGCTTAATGGCGCTTCTTGTGGGCATTGCTAACAAAAAGCGCCAATTCAGGTTTCGACGAAAATGAATGTTTCCATGCGGCTGCCACGTTTCGAGTTCGATGACAAAATCCTCGAACAGGGCGCCGAGATTTCCCGGCGGTTGAACCAGCTTCGGATGGAGAAATTTCCGCCCAATGCGACGAAGACGCTGCGCACATTCTCGATGGCGGAGGTCGCTCACTACCTCGGGGTCTCGCAGAACAATCTGAAGCGTCTGCATCTCGAAGGCAAGGGGCCATTGCCTGACCAAAGTCCTTCCGGCCGTCGCTCCTACACGGCTACACAGATGCTCGAGCTCAGACAGTTCCTGGACCAGCATGGCAGGACCGAAGTCAAGAAATACGTTCCGCACCGCAAGCTTGGCGATAAGCTCCAGGTGGTTGCGGTGGTCAATTTCAAAGGGGGCAGCGGCAAGACGACCACGGCTGCCCACCTCGCCCAGCACCTGGCGCTGACCGGTCATCGGGTTCTTGCGATCGATCTTGATCCGCAAGCTTCGCTGTCCGCACTGCATGGCTTCCAGCCCGAGCTCGATCGCAACCTCTCACTTTATGAAGCGATCAGGTATGACGATGAACGGAGATCGATCGCGGACGTGATCATACCGACAAATTTCCCCGGTCTCGACATCATCCCCGCCAATCTCGAGCTGCAGGAATACGAGTACGACACGCCACTCGCCATGCAGGACAAAACCTCCAATGCCGGCCGCCAGTTCTTCACGCGCATGGCCAAGGCGCTGTCGGAGGTTGACGACCGGTACGATGTTGTCGTTGTCGATTGCCCGCCCCAGCTTGGCTATCTGACTTTGACGGCAATGTCGGCGGCGACATCGGTCCTCATTACCGTGCATCCGCAGATGCTCGACCTCATGTCGATGAGCCAGTTCCTGCTGATGCTTGGCGGCATATTGAAGACCATCAAGGCCGCCGGCGCCGCGATCGAACTCGACTGGTTTCGCTACCTGATCACGCGCTACGAACCGACCGATATTCCGCAGGCGCAGATGGTGGGCTTCATGCAGTCGATGCTTGCCGGCCAGATCCTGGAAAACCCGATGTTGAAGTCGACGGCGATTTCGGATGCGGGCCTCACCAAGCAGACGCTTTACGAGGTGGAGAAGTCTGCCTTCACCCGATCCACATATGACCGCGCCCTGGAGTCGCTTGACGCGGTGAATGCTGAGGTCGTCACACTCATCCATCGTGCGTGGGGTCGCTCGTGATGGCGAACTTTACGGCAGTAAAAATGGGCTATTTTGTTCGTAAAATCAGATCGCTAGCCTTGTGTGGAGGCGGTTGAATGGCCCGCAAGGATATTTTCGGCAGTGTGATGGGTCCCGTCGCTGCGGTGGCCGATAACAAGGATGTATCGGGGTATGCCGTTCGTGGTGCCTCCCGTTCGATCATGCAATCCTTCGAGGAGCTCTCCAAGAGTTCGGTCGTCGATCTCGATCCTGCCATGGTTGACACCTCGTTCGTCTCGGACCGCCTGGAAGAAGACGATCAGGCGTATCAGGAGTTGCTGTCGGCAATTCGGGAAAGAGGCCAGGATTCTCCGATCCTGGTCAGACCGCATCCGGAGGTTTCAGGGCGATTCCAGACAGTATTCGGCCATCGCCGCGTCAAGGTTGCCCGCCAGTTGGGAAGGCCGGTCCGCGCCGTCGTCAAGAAGATGGGCGACGAGGACCATGTCATCGCCCAGGGCCAGGAGAATGCCGCCAGGGCCAATTTGTCCTTCATCGAAAGGACCCTGTTTGCCGATCGCATTCTCAAGCGCGGCCACACCTCGGACACGGTGAAGTCCGCTTTGGCGCTCGATGACACGACCTTCTCGAAGATGCGCTCCGTGACCGGCAATATTCCGGAGCCAGTCATCGTGGCGGTTGGCGCGGCCAAGGCCGTCGGTCGGGACAGATGGTGGCAACTGGCCAAGCTCATGGAGCATCCAGGGAACGCGGGCAGGGCGGCAGACTATGTGAAGAGCGCTGGTTTCGCGGGGCCAAGCAGTGACGCACGATTTGCGCTCCTTTTCGACTTCCTGAGCGCGCCGGCGAAACGCTCGCGGGCTGCGCCCAAGACACGAGAAAAGGACTGGGCGCCGCAGGACAGCTCGGTGCGGGCCAAGATCACCGACACCGGAAAAGTGTTCACGCTTGCCCTGAAAGCGAGGGAAGCCTCGCCGTTCGGTGCTTTCATCACCGAACGGCTGGACGAGCTTTTCGAAGCTTTCCGGCGATCGGAAATGTCAAAGAAAACGGGAGACTGAAACCGCAAAAGAAAAAGGCCCCCGAACGTCGCCGTCGCGGAAGCCCTTCTCGTCTGTAGCAAGCTGAGAATCGCACTTCCCCGAATCACTGTCAAGAGTCGTGGCGCCGTTTCGGCGAGCAGGTTTCTTTTGCCTTCGTGAAAGGTGAGGGAAATGGAGAGTGGGTTTGCGACGACGCCCTTTGGGCGGCGGCCGATGACGCTTGCCTTGGTGAAGGCCAATGCCGCGTCGCGGCAGATTCCGGAAGGGGCCACCGTTGAGAAATGGCAGGTCTACCGATGGCTATGCGAGGGCAAGTCGATTGTCGGCGTTGGCGATCGTGCCCTGGCGGTGCTGAGCGGGCTGTTGACGTTCTATCCTGACGACCAGATCAGCGAGGAGAACGGCTTGATGGTCTTCCCGTCGAACGCACAGCTATCTTTGCGGGCGCACGGTATGGCCGATTCAACGCTGAGAAGGAACCTGGCCGAGCTCGTGAGTTGCGGCCTGATCATTCGCCGCGACAGTCCGAACGGCAAGAGATTCGCTCGCAAGGGGCAGGGCGGTGCTGTCACGGAAGCCTTCGGATTCTCGTTGGCGCCTCTGCTGACACGGGCCGCGGAGTTTCAGCGCGCCGCCGAGCAGGTCCGCGCCGAGTGCCTGGCGCTGAAATTGATGCGGGAGCGGATCACGCTGCATCGCAGGGACGTCCAGAAGCTGGTCGAGGCGGCGATCGAGGAAGGGGTTCCTGGCGACTGGGGTGGCGTCTGGAGGCGGTTTCGGTCCATCGTGGATGCAATTCCGCGCCGGGCAGGGCGGTCACAGCTTGAAGGGATCGTTGCCGAGCTGACCATACTCCATGATGAAGTGGATAGGATGCTGGAAAGCTTTACGAATTCCACGAATCCTGGCGGCAATGAGTCCCAAACTGAGCGGCAGCAATCTGATTCAAACACAGACTCCATTTTTGTATTTGAACCGGCTTTCGAAAAAAGCAGGGCGGCCGTTGAGCCAAGACCGGCACCTGACGAGCGTTTGAAAAGCTATCCGATTGGACTGGTGCTGAGGGCCTGCCCCGAGATTGCGGACTATGCGGTCGACGGAATCGCCAACTGGCGCGATTTGATGCTCACCGCGGCCCAGGTGCGCGGCTACCTTGGCGTTTCACCGTCAGCCTATGAGGAGGCTTGCCATGTGATGGGTCAGGAAGTCGCCGCGATCGTGATTGCGTGTATTCTGCAGCGGGCACAGCACATCAATTCGGCCGGTGGCTATCTGCGCGTGCTGACGGAAAAGGCGAGGGCAGGGGAGTTCTCGGTCGGACCGATGCTGATGGCCGCGCTCAAGGCCAATGGCGCGGCAGCGAGGATGACGGGATGATTGGTTACAGGGTTCTTGGGGCAGGCTGCTCGGCGCTGCTCAAGGGCGCCTGGATAGGTCACGGCATGCGACCACCTATCGCCGGCGGGCTCCCGGCTTGAAAGCTGTCCGGAAATGCCATATCTTTTGCACAAGAAACATGACTCCCGATATGGTGGATAAAGGCTGTGGGCCAAGCACTCAAGATAGCCGAGCAGAATGGGCCTCTCATCTTGTCCTATATGGACCGGAACGGGAAGATTGCGATCGAGCAGGTGGCGGATGGGTTTGGCATGTCCAAGGGTCAGTTGGCCCAGACCGCCGGTCTTGCGCGTGAGACACTCTATCGCTCGGAGCGAAGTGCTGCGGTAAAGACCCAGGGGCGTCTGCGCGAAATGCTCGAGATCATCAGCCGCGTGAGCGATTGGGCGGGCGGCAAGGAACAGGCAATGGCCTGGTATCGGGCTCAGCCGCTTCCGGCATTTGGCGGACGCACTGCCGAAGCGCTGGTGAAGGATGGCAAGGCCGCCGCGGTCCGTGATTATCTCGATCACATGGCCGTTGGTGGTTTTGCGTGAGGTTCGTCAGAACCTGTTACAGGGCACACGATCCACGCTGGGCATTCAAGCCGACTTCCGGTGATGGAGCGGCGATGAGAGGCGCCCGGTTCAACCCCAAAGGCGTGCCGGCCCTCTATCTGGGGCTGACAATCATGACGGCGGTCAAGGAAGCCAACCAAGGCTTTGCGCACCGGATCGATTCTTGTGTCCTTTGCTCCTATGAGGTCGACTGCGACGACATCGTGGATCTGACAACGGAAGAGGCCAGGGGTGAGTTCGCCATCGCGCTCGAGGACATGGCCTGCGCCTGGGCGATGGCTCTGGGCGACGCAGAGCGCCCGGCGTCGTGGTCCATCTATGACCGGCTGCGGTCTCGCCATGTTGCTGGAATTGTGGTCCCAAGCTTCGCGCCAAGTGCCCAGGACGAGGATCGTAACCTGGTCCTTTGGGACTGGGGTCCGGACCTTCCGCATAAAGTAACTGTCTTCGATCCGAGCGGCCGGTTGCCGAAGGACCAGTTGTCTTGGTCATAGCGTGCTCGTAGAAGGGCAGGGGAGGGGACTGGTCCCAGCCTATAATCCGCTTGCCTTGGTGAGGTTGACACGGAAACGGTCACGCCGGCGCTGATAGCGGCGGGTCATCTCGGCGGAGGCATGGCCAAGCTGCTTTTGCACATATCGCTCGTCGACCTCGGCCGAGGAGGCCAGACCAGCACGCAGCGAATGGCCTGAAAACTTCATTTCCCGCTCGCTTTCGGACAAATCGCCCCGCACGCCTGCGGCCAGTGCCGCGCGCTTGACCAGCCGCGCCACTTCCTGGGCGTTCAGCCGTTCGGCGCCGACGGCCTTGCCTTTACCGGTCACGCGGCGGAAAACAGGCCCGTGCACGATACGCCCGAGCTTCAGCCAGGTCGTCACGGCAACCACGGGGCAGGTGCTGTCGGCCGATCCAAGACCGATTTCGACTTCGCGCCAACCAGTCTTGCCACGCAAGGTCACCAGAATGCCCTTGTCCAAAATCTCGAGCCAGCCGGACGAATCCTCAGTCTGGTCCCTGGCCACGTCGAGGCCGACGATTTCGGAGCGGCGCAGGCCGCCGGCGAAGCCCAGAAGCAGCATGGCCCGGTCGCGCAGACCGCGCAGGGTACCGCGATCCAGCGTCTCCAGCATCGCGATAAGATCCTCGGGCAGAATGGCTTCCTTCTGGGCCGGCGGTTTTGCGTGGGTATTGCGAATGCCGGCAAGCACGGTTGAGATGTGACGATCTTTTCGGTCGAGCGGGAGGCCACGCTGGGCAAAATTCCAGGTGAGCGATGAAAGGCGCCGTTCGATCGTCGAAACCGCTTTCCTGTCCCCTCCAGATCCAGAGGCCAGGGCCGTGATATAGAGCCCGACGACCTGCGGATCCGGCGGCATGGTGTCAAAAGACTGACGCCGGCACCACGCCGAGAAATGTTTCCAGTCGGCAGCATACGCACGACGGGTGTTGGTTGAACTCGCCGCCTCGATATAGTCGCGGGCGCGGCCGGCGAGCGCGTCAAGATGGGCGGGAAGCCGCTCCATGCTGTCTGCCATAGGGGAGGGGGCTTTCTCCTGCTTCGCCGGGCGCCCCATCTCCATGACCAAGTCGATGATGTCGGGGAGATCGTCCTCTCCGGAAGCCACAGTGGCGTCCTGACCATCCTCAGTCATTGTCATGCTGCCTCGACATCTGTCTTGGAGAAGGCATTGCCGGCCTGGTGAACAGCCGCTGTCTTGCTGATGCCCCGGCGGCGTGCGAGCTCGTCGGCGGGGGCGACGGTTGCGGATTTTGGATGTTCAGGGGCAAGACAGGCTCCTTGGGTCTACCTTTTCGGCAATTTCTACCTGAATCGGCAAGCTTGTCCAGAATGAGCGATAATGCAAGATTATCGTTCGTTTTGTCTGTGCGACAGGCTGTGCGCTTTCGCGCAAAATCGATAGCGCGAAGCGCACCGCTCGGCTACGCTTCCGCCATGACCGCTGACGCCGATTCGGCCGCCCAGACGCTGTTTGACTTCGCCTCAATGCCGCATTGGGCGCGTCCGCGCGAACCCGTCGGCGATGCAACGGCCGCCGCCTTCCTGTCTGGTTCTGCCTTGAATTCGCTCGACAATTTGATCCGCAGCGATCAGCCATGGGCAGGCGCATGGCGCCGGCGCCTGGCGCTGAAATGCGCTGCGGCGGCGGCACGTCTCGCCGGACGGCCGGAAGAGGAGGGGGCGTTGCGCGATTCGTTCGCGATGACCCGGCCCGGCGACGATGCCGGACCGGGCGGGCGCATTCTGTTGGCTTGGCGCCAGCTCGCCGCACCTTTTTGGCGGCCGCTCGACGCCGACGCCTTGCGCGGTGTCGCCGACCAACTTGGTCAGCCCTGGCACGACCGCTTTGGCGAAGTTGCCGAAGAGCAGACAGCGACAGTGTGGTCACGGGCAGCGCCCGCCGCGGCGGCCGCGACGGCGGCGCGCGTGGTGGCGATCGCCCCTGACGCCGAGATTCTCGCATTCTGGCTCGCCGACTGGACGCTGGCCAAACACCTGCGCTGGCCAGCGCCGCTGCCGCTGCTGATCGGCCAGGTCCACAAGCCCGTCTTCCGCGCTGGGGGCGCAAGAAACCGAAGAATACGGCCAGGCGACGATCCTTTTGAAGCTTTCGAGCGGGCTGTCTTCCTGGCCTATGCGCAGGCCGCGGTCGAGGCCTGGCTTCTGGCATCGCGGCTGGCCGGACGCGCTGCCCGGTTGATCGCGGTGGCGCCGAGGCTGCGCGCCAAGGGGGCGGCCGACGTGGTCCAGCGTTTGCTCGACGACGAGTCTTTATCCGCGTCCTGGCGCGGTCCGGGCGGGAAAATGTCGCGCTGGGCGTTGCGACGGCTGTTCGAGCGGCTGATCGAGCTCGACGCAGTGCGCGAGCTCTCCGGACGCGACACGTTCAAGATTTTTGGGCTCTGACACGATGACGGCCGCGACACCCAAGGCGAGGGCAGGGGACCAGGACGGGCGCGGCGGCCGACCAGATGACCATCGATCAGACGACCGCCGATCAAATGACCATTTGCTCGACACCGAGCTCGAACATTTGCCCTCAGAGTTGCGTTGGCGCGAATGGATGGGCCGGGTGGAAGCGGTGATTTTTGCGGGAAGCGATCCGACCACGCGCGAGATGTTGGCGCGGGTCGTCGGCAAAAACTGCAACCTCGACCTAATCATCGACGACATTCGCGAAGAACTGCGCGGCCGCCCCTACGAACTGGTCGCGGTCGCTGGCGGCTGGCAGCACCGCACCCGGAGGGTCTACTCCGATGCAATTCGAGCTGCCACGGGGCTGGGTCCGGATGGCGGGCCGGGGTCAAAACCCCTGTCGCAGTCGGAGGCGCTGGTGCTGATGTGCATTGCGTATTTCCAGCCGATCACCCGCGGTGAACTTTCCAGCTTCTTCGGCAAGGAAATCAGCCGCGATCTGATCGGGACGCTGCGTTCGCAAGACCTCATCGCCTCGGGGCCGCGCAGCCCCACTCAGGGCGCGCCCTATAGCTATGTCACGACGAAAGCGTTCCTCCGCGAGTTCGGGCTCGACACCTTGCGCGACTTGCCGGACATGGAAAGGCTCGAGGATGCCGGGCTGCTGAGCAAGGACAAGCTTCTCGCCGACTTGCCTGGCGGCATCAGGGACAGTTCCGAAGCCCTGGACGATGCGGAATAGCCCAGAGCGTATGCCGAAAAGTCGTGATCCATGCGCAGTTGGACCGAGCAGCAGTCCCCTTATACCCGACAGCGAAGGCTGTGGGCCCGCGCGGGTTAACAATGAACCAACTGGCGAGAATATTGCCAGACAGGTGACCGAGGTCACCTTCGTGGAGCTTGACTGGCATTTGTTTCTCCAGGCGCGGGTCGCGTCACGCTGATGCGCTGATCTCGTGAACCGCTTCGTCGACGATGGCTTTTCCTGACGGGCTACGTTGCGACCAAGAGACATCCGACCTCCGGTGCATATACTATCCGCGTATATCGTAAGTTGCACCCCGGAATGCGCCTACAGGATTGGGCATGTAGAGGACATGGAGCGCAATTGCTCTTGCAGCGTGATTTTGATCCCACGAAGAAAGGAAGCCAGCGAACGCCTGCGGAAACCTTTTCAACAGCCGGCGAATGGTGATGGTCGTTGCGGCAGCACCTGCGAACGACGACAGTGTGTTTTCCTGAGTGCCTGAATCAGAAGTCCGCAGCGCGACCTGTGCGCCAACCCGGTGTGAACAGGATCGCGGTCGCTTTTGGGTCAACCCTTTCTGTTGGGGCTTGACCACCTTGTGACGGCGATCGCCGATCTCCAGATTTTGTCCTACCGGGTCTGGTTGCGTTCGGTCCGGGGACTGATAGCATTTCGTGATGAGCGCCTCTGCAGCCACCTCTGCCGTGAACCATCGCCGAATCCGCCAAGCAAGGACGTGGCTGCAAAGCAGAGTGTTGGCCGAGGAAGTTTTGATCGTCGGGGCTAGCCTCGACGCAGCCAATGAATTATCGCGTCGGGTGGCGGAGGAGAAGGGCGCTGCCTTTGGCTGGCATCGGCTGACTCTGTCTCAGCTGGCCGCCGCGCTCGCTGCGCCTGTGCTTGCGGAGCGGAAGCTGGTCCCGCTCAGCCGACAGGGATCCGAGGCGATCATCGCCCGGGTCGTGCACGGCCTGAAGGTCAAGCGTGGGCTCGGCCGTTACCAACCAGTCGCTGACGCACCGGGATTTCCGCGTGCGATTGCCGCTGTTATGGCGGAGCTAAGGCTAGAAGGCTTGTCGGCCGAGACAGTCGGTAAGGTTGCGCCCGATCTTGTGGCGCTGATCGAAGCGTATGATGCCGAGTTGGCGGGTGCTGGCCTTATCGACTGGCCGGGTGTGCTAACCTTCGCGACGGAGACGGCAAGCAGCCGCGGCGTCGTCCCGCGTCTGGTAGGCCTTCCCATGCTGTTGCTGGACGTGCCGATCAAGAGCCAAGCCGAGTTCGCCTTCGTGGGCGCCCTCGCCGCGGCAGCCCCGGACACCTGTGCGACGGTGCCCGCGGCCGACCAGTCGACGCTCGCCCGGATCCGCGACGCACAGCATTGGGAAATCAAGGATCTCGACGAATCACCCAAGATGGAGGATCACGTCAGCACTGGTCGGGCCGGCGCGCTCGCAAGGCTTCAGCGCCGGCTCTTCAATGACGAGACGGCGGTTCCGCAAGCGCCTTCGGACAACGAAGTCGAGGTGTTCTCCGCACCGGGCGAGGGCCGCGAATGCGTCGAGATTGCCCGGCGCGTACTCGCGCTCGCTCGAAACGGAATCCCGTTCGACCGGATTGCGGTCCTGCTGCGATCGCCCGAGGAATACCGCGCCCACCTCGGAGAGGCGTTCGCACGCGCCGGCATTCCGGCTCATTTCGCACGTGGCGCGGTGCGACCTGATCCGGCCGGGCGAGCCTTCTACGCGCTTCTCAAATGTGCCGCCGAAGGCTTGTCGGCGCGACGTTTCGCCGAGTACCTCTCTCTCGGTCAGGTACCTGATGCCGCGCCCAGCGGCGCGCCGCCTGAGCCCATCGCGCGGGGCAACCGCTGGGTCGCCCCAGACCCGGAGCTCGTTCCGCAGCTTACGACCGAGGTCGTCGATGTGCCAGCAGGCCCCGCCGAGATCGATATTTTAACCTCGGGTAGCGACGAACGCCCCGTCCGCGATGGGCAGCTCCGGGCGCCACGCCGCTGGGAGCGCCTTCTCGTCGAGGCCGCGGTGATCGGCGGGCGCGACCGCTGGCGACGACGCATCGACGGGCTCGCGAGCGAGCTCCGCCTGAGGCTCGCAGAGATGGCCGACGAGGATGAGACGCGGGCGGCGACGCTGGCGCGAACGCTTGAGGACCTGTCAGCGTTTGCCGGCTACACCCTTCCTCTCATCGAAGACCTCGACAGTCTGCCCGCCGCCGCCGATTGGGGCGAGTGGCTCGACCGGCTCGGCGCGCTCGCAACGCGGGCGCTCAGGCAACCCGACCGGGTGCTCGCCGTGCTGGCCGAGCTGGTCCCGATGGCTCCTGTCGGTCCGGTAACGCTGACCGAAGTTCTGATCGTTCTCGAAAGCCTCCTTCTGGAGGCTGCCGTGCCGCCGCTGCAACGCTATGGCAAGGTGTTCATCGGGCCGATTGAGGCGGCGCGGGGTCTCAGCTTCGACGCAGTGCTGGTGCCGGGACTCGCGGAGAAGATGTTCCCGCGCAAGATCGTCGAGGAGCCGATCCTACTCGACGCAATGCGTGAGCAAATTAGCGGCGCTCTCGCCACGAATTCAAGTCGGCTCGAGGGAGAGCGTCTAGCCCTGGCCCTTGCGGCCGGCGCGGCCGAACGGTGGATCTGCTTCTCCTATCCTCGTCTCGACCTCGGCCAGGCTCGGCCACGTGTGCCGTCCTTCTACGCTCTGGAGGCAGTCAGGGCCGCCGAGGGCCGGCTTCCCGATTTTGCCGAGCTTGCGCGACGGGCGGAAACGGCAACCACGGCCAGGCTGGGCTGGCCGGCACCGCCTGATCCCGCCGAGGCTATTGACGATGCCGAGCATGATCTTGCCGTCCTAGACCGGCTTGTCGCTCTTCCGGGAGCGAGCGCCGGGGCAGCCCGCTATCTGGTCACCGCGAACCTATGGCTCGCCCGGGCCCTTCGAGCCCGCTTCCAGCGCTGGAGCGGATCCTGGACATCGGCGGATGGGCTGACGAGCCGATCGGAGGCGGCCCAAGCGGCCATGGCGAGGCATGCACTGGGGGCCCGTAGCTATTCGCCAACCGCCCTCCAGAACTACGCGCGCTGCCCCTACAAGTTCTTCCTTCAGGCAATCCATGGCCTCGCTCCACGCGAGGTGCCAGAGGCAATCGACGAGCTCGATCCCTTGCAGCGTGGGTCGCTGATCCATGACGTCCAGTTCGATCTTTTCGCGCATCTTAGCGAGGAGAACCTGCTCCCGGTTCGACCGGGCAATCTCGACCGGGCGCGGCAGTTGCTCGAAGCCGTTATCTCGAAGGTCGCCGGCCGTTACCGGGATGACCTTGCTCCGGCGATCGACCGCGTCTGGGAGGACGGCATCGCTGCGATCCGCGCCGATCTGCGAGAATGGCTCCGGCGAGCAAGCGAGGACGACTCGCGCTACGTGCCCTGGCATTTCGAGCTGTCTTTCGGACTGGAGCACCGGCCCGAACGACACCAGGCCGATCCTCAGTCGGTGACCGGCGCCGTCGACCTCGACTGCGGCATTCAGCTCCGCGGGTCGATCGACCTCGTCGAACGCCATCCGGCCGGGCAGGTGCGGGTCACCGATCACAAGACCGGCAAGGCGGACGGCAAACAAGGCCAGCTGATCGATGGCGGCAAGTCGCTGCAGCCTCTCTTTTATGCACTTGCTGCAGAAAAGCTCTTCGCGACGCGGGCCCAGGTGACCTCCGGTCGACTCTATTTCTGTACATCGACCGGTGGCTTTGCCGAGTACGTCGTGCCGCTCAACGAGCGGGCGCGCGACGCGGCCTATCAGGTTGCCGAAGCAGTCGGTGAGGCTGTCGCCCAACCCTTCCTGCCGGCCGCACCAGACAAGGGGCAATGCGATCTGTGCGACTTTCGGGTCGTGTGCGGTCCGCACGAGGAGCGCCGCACGGCGCGGAAGCCGCAGGGACATCTGGAGCCACTTCTGGCAGTGCGAGTGCTCCCATGACCGATCTGGCCGACGCCGATGCACGTGGCCGGATCCTCGCCGAGTTCGGCACGACCTACTTCGTCGAGGCGGCGGCGGGTACCGGCAAGACCACCGCCCTCGTCGGCCGGATCGTCGGGCTGGTCCGCACTGGTGCCGGCACGCTCGACCGGATCGTCGCGGTCACCTTTACAGAGAAGGCCGCTGGCGAGATGAAGCTTCGCCTCCGAAACGAGATCGAGAAGGCAAGGCCAGAGGCGGCGCCCGAAGAGCGCAGTCGGCTGGACCGGGCGCTCAGGGAGCTGGAGCTTGCCCGCATCGGCACAATTCACGCTTTTTGCGGCGACCTTCTCCATGAGCGGCCGGTGGAGGCAAGGATCGACCCGCTTTTCGAGGTGGCGTCCGAAGAAGAGGCCGAGACGCTCGCCGACGAAGCCTTTGAGGGCTGGTTCCAGAGGTCGCTCGCCGATCCGCCAGAGGGCGTCGGCCGGATTCTTAGACGCCGATCGGGTAGGCAGTCCCCGCGAGGGGAATTGAGAGCGGCCGTTCAGGGCCTCCGAGAGCACCGCGATTTTCCAGCGCGCTGGCGTCGCGATCCCTTTGATCGGAGCGGCGCGATCGACACGATGATGGACGAGCTGGCACAGCTCGGAGCTCTCGCAGTGACGAGCTCGTGGTCCAATGACCGCCTTGCGCAGAATCTCTCGGAGATCGCTCGCTTTGTCGAAGAGACGACACGGCTCGAGGCCGTTCGCGGCCGCGATTACGATGGGCTTGAGGCCGAGCTGCGCCAGCTCGCAAAGAACAAGACCCGATTCAAGGGGTGGGGGTGGAAGGGTTCACCGAAAACTCGCTTCGGCGCCCTGTCTCGGGAGGAGGTTCTAGCCCGTCGTGATCAGGTGAAAGCCAATCTCGACGGTTTCATCGACGCCAGCGATGCGGATCTCGCTCCGCTGCTTCATGAAGCTTTGCAGACGCCGATTGCCGACTATGAGGCCCTCAAGGCCAAGGCTGGGCGGCTCGATTTTTTGGATCTCCTCATCAAGGCCCGCGACCTCATTCGCGACGATGCCGGTGTGCGTCGTGAGCTGCAACAGCGCTTCACCCACTTCTTCGTCGACGAGTTCCAGGACACTGATCCCCTCCAGGCCGAGATCCTCCTCCTGCTCGCCGCCGACGATCCCGAAGATACAAACTGGCGCACTGTCCGCCCCGTCCCCGGCAAGCTCTTTCTTGTCGGCGATCCGAAGCAATCGATTTACCGCTTCCGACGCGCCGACGTCGCGCTCTATGAGGAGGTGAAGCAGCGTCTCCTTGGCGTCGGCGCGGAGCTTCTCCACCTCACCACCAGCTTTCGGGCACCGCGCTCAATCCAGTCCTTCGTCAATGGTGCCTTTGCCCCGGCAATGGAGGCGGGCCCGGACGCCGGCCAGGCGGGCTATGTTCCACTCCAGCCTTCGCGCCCGGAAATCACTGGCCGACCGACGATTGTCGCGCTGCCGGTTCCGAGACCCTATGGCGACTACGGCAGCATCGTCGGCTGGCGGATCACTGAGTCATTTCCGGAGGCAGTCGGTGCCTTCATCGACTGGCTGGTGAGCGACAGCGGCTGGACGGTCCAAGAGGAGAGCAAGGCCGTCGCGGTCCGGCCGCGCCACATCGCCATTCTTTTCCGTCGGCTGCGCAATTTCGGGATGGATGTTACGCGGGCCTACGTCCGAGCACTGGAAGTCCGGCGCATCCCCCACGTTCTCGTAGGTGGGCGGTCGTTCCATGATCGCGAGGAGGTCATTGCTCTCCGCAATGCTCTCACAGCGATCGAGTGGCCTGACGATGAGCTGAGAGTCTTTGCCACACTGCGCGGGCCGTTCTTCGCGCTCGGCGACGAGGCGCTCCTTGCCTTCCGGCAATATGTCGAAGACGACGGCACTTTGAAAACCCGCCACCTCCATCCGATCTACGCAGTCGACCGGACCGCACTGGACCCTGCCGTGAGCGAGGTCGCCGACGCTCTCGCTCTCCTGCGTCGGCTTCACGTCGGGCGCAATAACCGCCCGATCGCCGAGACCATCACCATGTTGCTCGAAGCCGTGCGGGCGCATGCCGGCATCGCTCTCTGGCCGACCGGCGAGCAAGCCCTCGCCAACTGTCAGCGGTTGATTGACATGGCGCGGCATTTCGAAGGGAGCGCATCCTCCTTCCGCGCCTTTGTCGAGAAGATCGAAGCGGATGCCGAACGCGGGGAGGCCGACGAGGCTCCCATCGTCGAGGAGGGTACCGAGGGTGTGCGGATAATGACCGTGCATAAGGCCAAGGGCCTCGAGTTCCCGGTCGTCATCCTTGCTGACCCGACCTGCAAGGCGGCCCGTGATACGCCGAGCCGGCATGTCGACCCTGATCGTCACCTCTGGCTGGAGCCGCTCTGCGGTTCGTCGCCGATCGAGTTGCTTGAAGCTGCCGACGAGGAGTTGAAGCAGGATCATGCCGAGGCGATTAGGGTGGCCTATGTCGCGGCGACCCGCGCGCGTGACCTCCTCGTCGCACCGGTCTGCGGTGACCAGCCGATCGAAGGCTGGCTCGAAGTACTCGACCCGATGTTGTACCCGCCGGACGAGGTCCGCCGGCAATCCGAGTCCGCACCGGGGTGCCCGGATTTCGGCGAGGACAGCGTGGTCGAACGCGGGCCCCAGGGTGTTCCTCCGGCTTTGGGCCCGGTCAGTCCTGGCCTGCATCGGCCAACGGCCAATGGACCGCAAATCGTTTGGTGGGATCCGACGGCGCTGTCGCTCGAGGTCCAAGAGCAGGCACCGCTCCGGCATCAGCGCATTCTCGAGGCAGATACGAATGGGACCGCGGCGAAGAGCGAGGAGAGCTACGCGTCTTGGAAGGCGACACGCGAAGCGCTGCTCGCACGAGCCTCTCACCCGTCAATATCTATTCAAACCGTGACGTCGTTGGCCCGCGCCGCGGCGGGGGGCTCGGCGGCAGAAGTCCAGGCGGCCGAAGCAGGAGACCAGACGTGGGCGCGGCCGGACGTCATGGTTGACATAGTAGAGCGTGGAGAGCGCGAACGGCCAAGCGGGCGCCGCTTCGGCACGCTCGTCCATGCTGTCTTGGCGTCGATCGATCTCGACGCGGGGGTCGATGCGATCGAGGCCGGTGCAGCAATCAATGGACGGCTCGTCGGCGCGATGGAAGAGGAAATTAAGGCTGCTATCGCTACCGTCAGGGGGGCGCTCGCACATCCAATCCTGCGACGCGCTGCGGCCAGCGCTGGCAAAGGCGGACTCCGCCGCGAGTCTCCGGTGATGCTGAGACGAGACGACGGCGGCTTGGTGGAGGGCACAGTCGACCTCGCCTTTCATGAGGACACGCCGGATTTCGTCGGCTGGACCGTCGTGGATTTTAAGACTGATCGTGAGTTCGAGGCGATGGCTGTCCGATACATTGAGCAGGTCAGGATCTATTCAGAAGCGATAGGTGCGGCGACGGGTTCGCCAACGCGGGGCGTCGTGCTAGTGCTCTGATTGAAATAGCCAAATGAGCGGGGTCACGCTCCCACTTTGCACCGAGTTAGAAAGTTATGAGCTGTACAGCTTCGCGATCCTTGCCATTCGAGGGCGCGATCGAGGTGGAAGAGCAACCAACCTCCACTCCACGATGGATCTCAGCCAAGAACAATCCTAGCCAAGCGCTCCACTTCCAGCATGTCGAGTCCCGAGCCCTCAACTTCGCGTGTTTCGATCAGCACGCGATCAGCTCCCGTTGCCTCGTCAACAGGGCGGATTCCATCCGAAAGATAAGCCTGCCGCTTCGCCGCCCAACGCTGCGCGTAGGCGGGATCGGACAAGAGTCCAAGATGCTCCCAGTAGTAGGTCATGCCGCTTGCGTCATCCTCAATGGTGAAATCCGGCCACCGCGTCCGCCCGCCTAGCGCGAGCGGTTGCTCGTACACATAGCGCACGCCCATCGCGATCAGCTTTTCGGCGATCGCCAGCTCGGCCTTCGATCGCACGAGCTCGTTGCGGCTCGTCCGGTGCAAGAGGTGCTGGTCGAGAAATTTCGGCCCGGTCCGGGTTACCACCTCAATCGGAGTGGGCTCCTCGAAAAGGTCGGTCATCCGGCGTGCAATCTCAGAAGCCGCCGGCTCGGCGTAGCGGCGCAGCGCGCCGACCTCGTCCTCGTGGAGGATGACGAGGTGGTCGCGATGGCGAGTCAGTGCAGTGTAGAGCAGCTCACGCGTAAGCGGCCGGCAATGCTTGGGTATAACGAGAAATGTCCGGCCGAACTGGCTGCCCTGCGTCTTATGGACGGTCAGCGCATAGGCGAGTTCTAACTCCGGCGAGCCGTCGTCACCGGTGAACTCCCAGTAACGATAAGTGAATTTGACGCCGCGCTGACTGTTGAATTCGACTTCGAGATCGCGGGGCCGGCGTGTCATCTTCTTCGTTCTGAAGCCGCCAACAATGATGCCGATGTCGCCGTTCGCAACATAGGCGTTCTCCTGTGAGGGGTAGGTGCGCCGACGCCCGTTGTTCTTGACGTTGATCACCTTGTCGCCCCATAGCAGGCCCTGCGGGCCGGCCGGTTTCGGGATCTTCGCCCAGCGTGTCGCCTCGGCCCGCGCCTGGGCCTTCACCCGGAAGCGCCGCTGGACCGTGAGGTTTAGCGCATCGACACCGGCAAGACCGGCACGGATCGGCGAAAGGATTTGCCAAGCGTGTGAAAGCGATGCAGCTCCCCCTTCGCCGCCAACCTCGCGAGCTGCCCAGAAAAAGACGTTGCCGTCGTAGGCGCTGCCGCCGAGGCTCTGTTCAAACCCCGCCTCATCGGCGGCGCCGGATAGGTTCAGCCCAGAAACAAGCTCGTCGGTGAGCGTCTGATCGACGGCGCTCGGCCCAGCCCAGCGGACCGAGCGGACATGGTCGAGCGTGCCCGCGTTCAACGCATCCCAGACCTCATCGGCACCAGCGTCGAGCGCTTCGCCGCTGAATTGTCGCGCGAGCAGGACGTCGCCGCGCCCGCTGCCGCGCTGGCGGCCAATCACGGTTAACTCGGCATAGCCGTCGGCGAGACGCGGAAAAATCGGCGGCTGCTCGGGCGGGGCGAGCTCGCGACAGATGTCAACAAACGGCCGGCCCGCGCCGATCGGCGGCAACTGACGCGGATCGCCGACAAGGACGAGGCGCTCAACGCCTTCAATCGCGTCGAGGAGAGCCGCGAGCTGGTCTTCGGTCAGCATCGAGCATTCATCCACGACGACCGTTCGGTAGGCCTTCTCGCGCGGCGCGCCGGGGTTCCAATAGTAGCGCCCGCTCGCACCGTTGTATCGATCCAGACTTTGCAAGAATTGGGCGAGCGTCTTGCCTTCGCCCAGACGCCCCGTTGCTTCCTCCAGCCTGACCCGCGCCTTTCCTGTCGGTGCGAGCAACAAAACCTTTCGCTCGCGCACTTGAGGCAGGTTGCACAGTATTTTTAGCAGCGTTGTCTTGCCCGAACCGGCTGGTCCCACCAGAACCGAGAACCGTAGCCGCGCCAGTTGCTCGAGCGAGGCCGCCTTCTCGCGGCGCGCACGGTCCTCCTCCTTCTGGTCGTCCGTCCCCAACGGCAGCGGCCCGAGTTCTTGGTCGACGAGCTTGCGCCAGTCGTGGGACAGCTCGTGCTGCTTGGCCCCGACCCGCTTGCGGATCGCCGGCCCGATCATGTCGCGAGCGGCGGCGTAGCGCTGCAACTTGTATGCTGGCTCGCCGCTCCCGGTCTTGGACTCGGTAAGGCCCTCTTTCAGCCAAGCGTTGTTTATCGCGATTACGTCCTCGTCGATCGCGCACTTCGGCTCCAGCGGTGCAGCCAGCGCGCGCTGCACTATCCAGCTTCGCGGCAAGAGCGTGTGCCCCGCCTCGACCGCTCGCTCCAGTAGATCGATCATCAGTGCACGAACGCGCCGTTTGTCGATCGCATCGGTCATCTGTGTCGGTAACGCTAAAGGCGCGGCTTCACGCACCGCATCGCCTGGGTACAAACCACGATCGACCACGGCAAAACCTATCCTGTCGGCGGCAGCTTCGTCGCGCTCGAAGATCAGATAGGGGTTAGCGATGATTTCGGCATCACTGGTCGATGGAGCCAATCTCCTGATGCTCGGCTGATAGGTGCGGAGCGCTTGGTCGGGCTGCAGATTGCAACGCCCGACCAGCTCCAGCAGCTGGCGTCGTTCTCGAGGAAGGCTGTGCCACTTTTCGCGGAAGCTCGCTCCAAAGCCCAAGTGCTCGCCCTGGGGGAACCGCTTTGGATCGGCGACGAACGCGTCGATGAAGGCAAACGCGTCAAATACTTTGCCGTCCTCGGCGCCGGCGCGAACTATCTCGTGAGCTAAGAGACCGCCATGGTCGAACCCGAAGGCTGAAAGCGCGCTTCCGAGCCCGGGATAGACGCCGCGCGCTGTCCACAACCGCGCTATCGCGGCGTTGATCCATTTCAGCGCCGGCGCGACCTCGATGTCAGCGCGCTCAGCGGTCGCCCGAAGCGCAACCGCACACGACAACAATGACGCAATAGCGGCGTCATCACCTAGATGTTCAGACGCGTAGGAATAAGCGTCGAACTGATCGTCCGGTGCTAAAGCTACACAGGCCCTAAGATCAAGAGTTGGGTCGGCTTCTGCCGCGGCCAGGAGGACATGGTACGGCATCAGAAAACCGTCAAACTTCCCGTTCGGCCGTAGCGAGTGACGGACGCAACGCTCCCAGAGCACTCCCTTGAGCGGCCCGGGCGCGTCATAAGCGTATTCGGTAGCGTGCCCCACGCCCTTGACCCGCCCAACGCCGATAATCACGCGACGGTTGTCTTCGGCGAGCGGTGTACGCTTGGCGTAGAACACGCACAGGGATCCTTCCGGCTCCAGCGCGCCGAAGAAGGTGTCGAGCATGACGAGTTGGTTGCTTTTGTCCTGGACCCAACTTGTGTCGAACGGTAGCTCGGGCTCGCGGGCGGTATCGTAGCCGAGCCTGAGCGCATTGGCCTTGCCGACGATTCCCGCGCGTTCGTCGCCTTCGACTTGACGCCGCAACATCCAGCCGAACGGAATGCAAGCGGCCGAATATGCCTCAAACCGAAGCGTAGTCTCGCCGAAGTGACCATGGGTTTCAGGGCTGCGAACTTTGTAAGGGTGTTGCTTCTTGAGTATCAGGTCGTGTTCGGAGAGAAATCCCACTCGCTCCTCAACACATGGCGGGAGTTCCGACGCCTTAAGTTCCTCGAACGTCCTACCCGCAAAGGCGTCCTGGTCGGCTCGTTTGTTTTTGGCGATGCGCGACAAAGCTAGGCAGGACGTGTTGGCCGACGGCGCTGCGCATACCCTTCCGGTCCACCCACTATCGTGCCATGGCACGCGGATCGTGACATGCTGGCGTGATAACCGGCGCGCTCCCTCGATCATTATTTCGCCTCGTCTGGGATCAGCCGAGAGCCCTCGGACTTGTCCTCTACCGTAAGTAGCCGACATCCATTGTGCAAGTTGTGCTATTGGAATTCAAATTCCGAGGCATTTGTGGCATTACGGCTTGGGGCGCGTTAGACCAATGCTCAACAAGTGGGCAGCGATCGGGGGGCAGTCGAACAGAAATGGAATTTGACTATCAGAGTGTCATCGGCACGCTTTCTGCCGGTACGCGCATACATGTGCGTGACACCGAATGGCTCGTAAGACGAGTAACGGACAATCGACCGGGGAAACGGATCGAAGCGATCGCGATTTCCGGAATTGCGCGAGGCAAAGAAGCGATCTTTGTCGATCGCCTTGAGCGAAATCTTAAAATCGTCGACCCGATGGACGTGGATTTGGTTCCCGATACATCGTCCGCCTTTGAGGACACGAAGCTTTATCTGGAGGCCGCATTTCGGTCGTCATCTCCCACCGGCCAATCACCGTTTGTCGTCGGCGAAGCTGCGATCGATGATTTGCCGTTCCAGCACGATCCGGTCAAAATGGCTCTCGGCCAGGCACGGGTCCGTCTCCTGATTGCCGATGATGTCGGTCTCGGCAAGACGCTGGAGGCGGGTCTCGTGACTTCGGAATTGCTGCTTCGGGGAAGGGCCAGCCGGGTTCTTGTCGTCGCCACCAAATCAATGCTGACGCAGTTTCAGAAGGAGTTCTGGTCAAGATTCGCGATTCCGCTCACACGGCTGGACAGTGCGGCCATCCAGAAGGCACGCAATATCATTCCGACAAACCATAATCCGTTCGATCAGTTCGAAAAGGCGATCATTTCGATCGACACCTTAAAAAACGATGCGCAGTACCGAACCGCTCTGGAAGACGCCTATTGGGACCTGATCATTATCGACGAAGCCCATAATGTCGCTGAGCGGCGTGCGTCCTCGGGCGGCCGCAGCATGCGTTCCAAGCTCGCCCGGCTCCTATCCCAGCGTTCCGACGCGCTTCTTCTGTTAACTGCCACGCCGCATGACGGCTCGCATCGCTCCTTCTCCAGCCTCATCCAGATGCTCGACCAGACCGCGGTGGCCAATCCGGACCACATTACGCGTGAAGAGATCGAGCCCTTCGTGATCCGGCGCTTCAGAACCTCGCCAGACGTCCGGCGCGACCTGAAATCAAAGGTGCCCGAGCGTCAGATGAACCGCGTCGACCATCCGCTCACCATGCAGGAGGAGGCCGTCTACGCTCTGGTTGCGGCGGTTAACCTTGACATGGACGAGGAACGCAAAAGCGGCCGCAGAGGAGCGGGGGACGAACTGTTTCGCACCACGATTGCCAAGGCGCTATTGTCCAGTCCGGCGGCATGCATCTCGACGCTGCGCAATCGCATACAGAGAGTCGAACGCGGCCATGTGGGAGGTACGGCAAATGATGTCGCGGCATTGCGGGAGATCATTGCCGCACTCGAATCGATAGACGACGCCAACTATTCTAAATACCAGAAGCTGCTCGAGACTATTGGCAAGAGCGGCTGGAAAAAATCAGCGGCCGACGACCGGCTTCTCATCTTTTCCGAGCGTATTGATACGGTGCGCTGGCTTAGGGACGCGCTGGCGCGCGACCTCAACCTTCCCGAGGATCAGATCGAGGCGCTCGATGGTTCTGGTGTGAGTTCCGATATCAGGGTGCAGAAGATCGTTGAGGATTTCGGCCAGCGAAACTCGAGGATACGGGTGCTCGTGGCCACGGATATGGTGTCGGAAGGACTGAACCTGCATTATCAATGCAGTCGCCTACATCATTTCGACCTACCCTGGTCGATGCTTCGATTCATTCAGCGCAACGGACGCATCGATCGCTACGGCCAGGAGAGACAACCGCGTATCTGGTTCTATGCCGGCGAGACCGAACACGAAAGAGTGGGCGATATTCGCATCCTGACCGTGCTTGCCGAAAAGGACGAGCGTGCGCGCGAGGGTATCAAGGATCCCTCGATTTTCTTCGGCACCAATGATGCCGAGGAGCAGGAAGCCGTTCTGACGAAGGCGTTCGAAGCGGGAGAAAGTACCGACGAACTCTCCGAGGAACTCGATAAGATCGCCCAGGCCGAAACCGGCGATGATGAGCATGATTTCTCCGCACTTGACGACATACTCGCGAGCTTGAGCGGAGCCTTTGACGCACCTGTCCTGGAAGACGCCGGCACCGATGCGACGTCGCGCCCGCCTCGACTCTACCCGTCGGCCTTCGGGTTCACGCGAGCGATGTTGTCACGGCTTTCCAGGAACCCTGAGTCGGATGTGGAATTCACGCTTGTCGACGAAGATGTCATCCAGCTCAAACTCCCACAGGACATGTACAAGCGGTCGCTCTTTGGTTCGGCTGGAGATGCCAGGGTCGACCCCCGTTTCATGCCGGAGGAGGTCGTTCCGGCAAGCCGGCAGATCAAGCTGACGCAATCGCGACCAGTGATTGACGAGGCGGTGATCCGGGCACGCCTTTCCGACACCAGCTGGCCGGATACGCAATATCTCTGGGACATTCACCCTATAGTCGATTGGCTGAGCGATCAGGCGGCCAATCTCTTTGACCGGCGCACCGTTCCTGTCTGTGGCCTGACAAAGGGGCTGGCCGCAGGCGAAACGGCGATCCTACTTCACGGCGTCGTGCCAAATCTCATAGGGACGCCCGTTGTCGATCACTGGGGGATTGTTCGGGTAACCTCCGATGGGCAGACGAAGCTCCAGGATGTCATGGCGTTCCTCGAAGAGGTTGGGCTCACCGGAACTGTTCCCAATCCAGGGAACGGCAATCCGGAACATGTGCGCAGGGCACTTGGGTCGGCGGTCTATCGTTTTCAGGATGAAATTGTTGGGCTGCGACGGCGGGCCCAGTCGCGCCTGAATGTTCTCAACGAGGGCACCCTGAAGGACCTGGAGCGCTTGGAACAGCGGCATGTCGAGCAGCTTGAACTTCGCTTTGGCGCTCAGGTCGAGGATGTGCGAACAGAAGGCAAGAAGCGCAAGCGCCGGCAGGAGATCAACACATGGTTCAAGAGCTGGCGCGAGTGGTTCAACGGCCGCTGCCATTTGCCCGACGATCCGAACCCCTTCGTGAAGATCATTGCCGCATTTCATGCCTGACGCCGGCATCCAAGATCTGAGGCCCTTCTGATGACATTCGCGCTTGCCGGCATCAACAACGAGAACGAGTTCTATTCGAACCACTACCTGACGACTGTGTTCGAGCAGGATCTCAAGGACACGATCGCGAAATGGAACGCGACATCCGAAACCGGCGGGGGCAGGACTCCGTTCGAATTGCTGAATGGGCTCGCCGGCCGCTACATTACTACCGCGAACGAATACCTGGAAGAACGCGACGCCTACGAACGGCTGCTAACAGCCAGGCGTTTTCTTGCCGAGCTGCTTTTGGCGTTGGGTTACCGGATGGAGGTTCGCTTCGAGGAGACCGAGGGGGGGGTCAGACTTCCCGTGCTGGCAAAGGCGACCAATGCCGAGGGCAATGACGCCGTCTGGATCGTCGAGGCGCTTTCGCCGCATGGTGATGATCTCCAGACCGATCCGCTGACGCTGAAACCCGACGGCGTCCAGTACCCGGATCACGTTGCGATTGCCGATCGCGTGACCAAAACGCTGGAAGAGATCATCGGCAACGGCGTTTTCGATCTGGGCGAGCCGCCACGGTTCGTGGTAGTCGCCGCATTCTCCTCACTGGTCCTGATCGATCGTAGGCATTGGTCCCGACGCGCGGTGCTGCGCTTCGACCTCAACGAAATCTTTCGCCGCAAGGAAATGTCGACTTTCCAGGCGATGGCGGCGCTGCTTCACCGGGAATCGGTATCCCCGACATCCGGGCGGCCGCTGATCGATCGCATCGCCGAGGAATCGCATCGGCACGCCAATGCGGTTTCGACCTCGCTCAAATCGGCAATGAGGGACGCGATCGAAGTGCTCGGCAACGAAGTCCTCGCTACCACTGGCGGGCGCGTAAGGGGCCAACTGATCGACGAGAAGGAACTGACGCTCGAATGCCTGCGCTACATGTACCGCCTTCTGTTTCTGTTTTATGTCGAGGCGCGGCAGGATCTGGGCTTCGCCCCGATGAAATCCGACATCTACCGCAAGGGTTACTCGCTCGAGCAGTTGCGTGAGCTGGAACTGGTTCCGTTGCGCACGAAGGAAGATCGCGAAGGCACCTATCTCTCGCAGACCGTGAACCTGCTGCTCGATCTGATGTTCCAAGGCACGCAGTCACGCGGAATCACGGCGTCCTCGGATGCCGACGAGAGCGAATTCCATCGTGGTTTTGCGCTTGAGCCGGTGCGGGTGGAGCTGCTCGACCCAACTTCGACACCACTCCTGTCGGCGCTGGCGCTGCGCAACGAGGCCATGCAGAAAATTGTCAAGCTGATGTCTTTGTCGACGTCGCGCAAGGGCGGCAGCCGTCCTGGCCGGATTTCCTACGCACAGCTTGGCATCTCGCAGCTCGGTGCGGTTTACGAAACCCTGCTGTCCTTCTCCGGCTTCATCGCGCGCGAACCGATGATCGAGGTCAGAAAGACAGGCAAGAATGGTAACGACGAAAATCCGGCCGACGAAGAGGAAACGGATGAGACGATGCAGGAAACGGACGATGAGCTTGCGGAGGTCGACGTTTCCGGCGCCGGCCGCGCCGACCGTGTCGATTTGATGGAACCTGCCTGGTTCGTGCCGGCGAGCCGGGTAGCGGAATTCTCGGATGAGGAAATCGTTTATGATGGCGTCTCGCCGCGCACCCATGCGAAGGGCAGTTTCCTTTACCGGCTGTGGGGTCGTGATCGTCAGGATTCGGCTTCCTATTACACACCGGAGCCGCTGGCACGGCTTCTCGTCAGCCAGGCATTGGACGAGCTGCTCAAGGACAAGAGGGCGGACGAGATTCTGAAGCTCCGGATCCTCGAGCCCGCCATGGGCTCAGCGGCCTTTCTGGTCGAGGCGACCAATCAGCTGGCCGACGCCTATCTGAAGAGGAAACAGGAAGAACTGAAGCGGCAAATTCCGCAGGAAGATTACGCGTCCGAAAGACAGCGGGTTCGCGCCTATATCGCCGATCGCAACTGTTTCGGCGTCGACCTCAACCCCGTCGCTGTCGAACTCGGCCAAATCTCGATGTGGCTGAATTCGCTACACACAGGCGGGTTGACGCCGTGGTTCCGAGACCAGGTGCATGCCGGAAACTCGCTGACGGGCGCGCGCCGAGCCGCATGGTCGACAACCAGCGCCAAGGGCAAGACAATCAATGCGTTGCAGGAGGAGTGCGAGCTTCGCGAGATCGGCTGGAAAGGCGCGCGCAAAGACCATGAGGTCTGGCACTTCCTACTGCCCGATCTCGGTATGGTCAATTACGATATGAAGGTGATTGCGGAGCTCGATCCGGAGAACGCCAAAAAAATCAAGCAGTGGCGCTCGGCGAAGCGGGAACAAGGGTCCGACATCGAGCCCTTCTTCGGTAAGATTTCCGAGGAAGAGATCAAGGAACTGCGGCGGATTTCAAAGGCAGCCGATGCGCTGTTCGAGGCGGTGGCCGACGAATGGGAGAAGCAGCGCGCCGAGACCAATGACGCAATCATCGTCTGGCCGGAAAGTCGCAAGCCCGGACAAAAAGGTCTCGACTTCATCGAAAAGGTGAAGCGGCTCGCCGCCATGCAGGGCAACCGTGCCGGCAATTCGACGCCCTGGAAACGCCTGAAGGCGGCGATGGATGCCTGGTGCTCACTTTGGTTCTGGCCAGTAGATAAGGCGGACCTTCTGCCGGACCGACGATCGTTCCTTCTGACCATGTCCCTGCTGCTGGAGGGGCAGAACAAACGCGGCAAGGTGCATATCCCAGCTGAGGAAGGGCTGAAGCCCAAACAGGGACAGTTATTCGAGACCGTTAGCGCGGGTCCAGCCCGGGACGGCGATCTGTTTGGCGTAGCGGATGTCCCGATTGCGCCCAAACAGACGTCTCTCCTAGAGGAAATAGACGACGTCGATGTCGACAGCCTTCGCGCACTGATGCCGTGGCTTGCGGTGGCGGAAGAAATCGCTGAGCGCCAGCGCTTCGTACATTTCGATCTGGTCTTTGCGGATGTGTTGCGCGAGCGCGGTGGGTTCGACCTGATCGTTGGAAATCCGCCATGGCTGAAGCCTTCCTGGAATGACGGCATCGTCATGGGCGGACTGGATCCGGTCTTTGCGATCCGTGGCTTCAACGCAAAGCAAATTCAGGATCGACGGGCAGACTTTCTGAATGTCGATGTGGCGCGCCGCACTGAGTTTCTCGACGCTTTCGTCGCGCACGAAGGTTTTGCGTCAATGATCTCTCAGACCACGGCCATGCCGTTTCTAAAGGGCGGCGCCAACAATCTCTACAAATGTTTCATCGATCTCGCGTTCCGACTGGTCGGCGAGAATGGCTATGCCGCGCTAATCCACCAGGACAATCACCTGACTGATCCCAAGGGCGGTGAATTCAGGGAGCAATGGTACTGCCGTATTCGGAAGCACTTTCAGTTCAACAATGAAATAAAAGCCAAAATGTTCTCAGAGGTTCATAACAATACCAAATTCAGCCTGAACGTCTATTCGTCCGCAAATAATAAAATCGCTTTCCAGCACATTTCCAATCTTTTCCTTCCTCAACAGGTCGATGAATGTTTTGACGATTCCAAGGCATGGATGGGTCAGATCCCTGGCATCAAAGACGACACCGGAAAGTGGGAGACGAAAGGACATCCGAAGCGGCGTGTTACTATAGACCAGAAGGCATTCGAGGCGATCGCGCGGGTCGCGGAAGAAGACGTCGAACTCCCGATTTTACAATCGCGATTTGTAATGCCGTACTCGACGGACACCGTAGAGGTCTTCAGAGCATTTTCGGACAACCAGAAGCGGTTCTCACAAGGAGCGGGTGAGCTTCAGATGGACCCAATATGGCACGAATCCGGAGCCCAAAAACAGCTTAAGGTGATCGAACGGAAGACTGCATTCCAAACCGATCCCTTAAGAATGGTCATGACCGGACCGCTCTTCTATGTGGGAAACCCCGTGTACAAGACCCCAAATCGAAACTGCAACACTAACAAGGCTTATGAAGCGATCGACCTTTCGCTCATTCCTGACGACTATCTGCCGCGAGCAAATTACGCCTATGTCGAGGCCTCCGGCTGGCGCGAAAAGCTGCCGGGAGTTTCGTGGGATCCAACGAAGAAGCACACTGATTTCTATCGGATCGCGTTTCGGAACATGATGCAGCCTGGTTCGGAGCGGTCGCTTACGGCAGCATTGGTGCCCCCCGGCACCGCTCACGTAAACACCATCGAGAGCGTGGCATTCCAGAATCTCGCCCGATTGGTTGTCACTTACCCATCCTGGATAAGTCTTCCATTTGATTTCCTGACCAAGGCTGCCGGGATTACTCATTTCTTTTCATCGACGATAAGGATGTACCCGTGGATCGAAGGACATAAAACCGCACAACATCGGGCCCTTCGTCTTGCCTGTCTTACGTCGCCGTATACCGAGATTTGGAACGATCACGCGACAACCATGGATGTCCTCCCTTGGTCATTCGACGATCCTCGTCTCGACCTCGAAGGCCCCGTCGAGGGCCCTGCGCGATGGGACCGCACGGCAGGCCTGCGGACGGATTTCGCTCGCCGTCTGGCGCTGGTCGAAATCGACGTCCTCGTCGCCATGGCGCTCGGCATCTCGGTCGACCAACTCTGCGATATGTACCGAATTCATTTCGGAGTCCTCCGCCAGAACGAAAGCGGCACCTGGTATGATCAGAACGGAAAGATCGTCTGGACCTGCTCCAAAGGCCTCCCCAGCGTGGGCTATCTGGATGAAAAAGGAAAATCGCCTTCACGCAAGGCTTGGGAGGAGGATTTCGCGAGCATGACCTCCGGCGAGCTGCGCTGCAAGGCGACGATCGGTTTTCTGCCCGGTGGCCCACGTGAGATCACGCGAGTTTTCAAGGCGCCTTTCACGAAAAGCGACCGCACCGAGGACTATCGCCGCGCTTGGGCGCATTTCGACAAACTGGGTGTGTGAGGATAACAGGTTGCTGCCATCTCTTCTCGCCACTCAGGTCCAGGCCGGTCTCGAAGACCTCCTGCGCGCCAACCTCAATTTCACGTCGCCGCGCTTCGAAGGCGCGATCAGCCGGTTCCTCGGCAATCCGCACAATTTTCTGAAGGGTCCCTGGCTGTCGATTGACATGCCCTTCCGGCAGGCGCCAGACGAACGGAAAAACTTCTTTCCCGACGTGCCGATGGAGTTTGCTCCCTTCGCACATCAGTTGAAAGCGTTCGAGCGATTGTCGTTTCCGAACCCACGTTCCACCCTGATCGCGACGGGGACCGGATCAGGCAAGACCGAATGCTTTCTGTGGCCGGCCTTTGACGCCTGCGCGAAGCAGAAGAACGAGCCTGGCATCAAGGCGATCATCATCTATCCGATGAACGCGCTCGCTGGCGACCAAGCTCGCCGGATTGCCGAATCCGTTCGGTCCATACCAGCCATAAAACATCTCCGAGTCGGAATTTACGCTGACAGTGAGCCGAAGCCGCCAAGCATGGTGATGACGGGCGCGGACATCATCACGTCGCGCGAGGCGATGCGGCAGGATCCACCCGACATCCTCCTCACCAATTACAAGATGCTGGATTTCCTGATGGTCCGCCCGAAGGACCAGGGACTGTGGTCGCGCAACGAACCTTCGACGCTGCAATATCTGGTCGTAGACGAACTGCACACATTCGATGGCGCACAGGGTACGGATCTAGCACTCCTGATCCGCCGTCTTAAGGCGCGCCTCGGTATCACAAAAGGCCGGCTGGCTTGTGTCGGAACCTCTGCGACGCTCGGCGGCGATGATGGCGCCGACGACCTGATCCGTTATGCGACTGACATTTTTGACGAGACCTTCGACGAGGATTCGATTGTTACCGAGGATCGGAAATCTCCATCCGAATATCTATCCGAATACCCGATCGAGGACACCACGGTTCCGGAATCGGCGGAGCTGGCCGCAGCTTTCCATTCCATTGACACGCTGTCGCAGCCCGAATCCGCCGGCCTGCTTGCGCCGCTGTTTTTCTCGAGCGTGCCGGAGGGCATGCCAGGGAATGCAAACTGGCGGATTGCGCTGGGCGAGCGGTTGAACCGGCACGAGCTTTTTCGGGAACTGATCCGCGCCCTCGACGGCAAACCTCGCGCTTACAGTGAACTCGCCGACCGCTTGACGGCTTCGTCGGCATTGAAGAAATATCCTGCTCACGCCCTGCCGCTGATCATCGCCGGCCTTGCTGCGCTCGTCTCGTTCGCGCGAAAGCCTGGTGGACTTCCGTTTCTCACCGTCCGTAATCAGGTCTGGCTACGAGAACTTGCCCGCATAGTCAGTTCGGTTAATCTGTATCCTGAACTGCGGCATCTTGACGACCTGATCGAAGCCGAGGCCAAGCTTGCCCTGCCGGTCTGCTTCTGCCGCCATTGCGGGATCACCGGCTGGGTCGGTCGGCTGGCTTCGTCATCCGCGAACACCTGGGCGCCAGCGAGAACAATCTACGATCAGTTTTTCGATGGTGGCCCGGCCATCCGCTTCTTCTTCTGCGAACAGGTCGAACCAAAAGGCCGCGGCAGCGGCGGCGTGGTGAAGGCATATCTATGCCCGAGCTGCATGACGTACCATCCGTCCGAGCATCAGGATGGATTTCAGTGCCCGAATAGTCCGCATCATGGCGAGCCGGTTCCGGTCTGGCTTTACGATCCCACTTCCGGGACCGGCAATACTGTGAGCAAGAATTGTCCTTCTTGCGGCAAGACGAACACGATCGGCATCGCAGGCATGCGTGCGGCGACCGAATCCGCGTCAATCGTCGCCACGCTGTTCGGATCCTTGCTGAATGATGAACCGAAACTATTGATGTTCTCCGACAGCGTGCAGGATGCTGCGCAGCGCGCTGCGGTCATCGAAACCCGCAATCAGGCGACCGTGCTTCGCAAGGAGGTCGCCACCTATCTGGATACGCTGGCGGACAGAATCGTCACACTCTCTGAGCTCTGTTCAAAAGCCCCCAGCGAATTTTTGGCCAATCGAAACTCGCCGGAGGAATTCGTCGGCACGTTCATGCCAGGCGACGCCCAGTGGATCAAAGAGTACCAGGAGATGATCGGCCCCAACGACAGGCTGGAGAACGGCAGCCGGCTGCCGCAGGGGCTAGCGTTCCGTCTCGGCTGGGAGATTTTTTCCGATTTCACCTATCGGTCGCGAACGTCACAATCGCTCGAGGTCACCGGATTGGTGGCGCTTCGCATCCCTTCGAACCGGCTCAGCGATGTCTCGCATCACATTGCGATCGAGTTGGAAAACGCCTTCCGGGACCTCGGGTTCAAGACGAATTCGGACGAGGTGCTCGGCTTCCTAACCGGGTTCCTTGATCAGATGCGCGCCTCCGGCGCTGTCTTCCATCCCTATCTGGACGCGGCCATTAAGCTTGGCGGCCACCGGTCATCATGGTTCGGCGCCCGCAAGCATATGACGCGCCACATCCTCGAGCAGATGCTTCCGATACCAGGAGCCGGGAACTCAGCGCGGCCGGCTCCTGTGTCCTATCTGAAGCTCGAGAATTTCGACTATCTGGCGCGCGACTCAATCGACAATTGGCATCGCGGCTGGGCATTCCGCTTTTTCGAAGCAGCCAACCCGCTGTTTCGTGGACGCTACCGGGATTTCTTCGAGATTGTTGTCAAACGGCTCGCCACCGCTGGGATTTTGCTAGAAACCGATGCAAAGCTGGGTGATTTACGCGGAAGCCTGACTGGGGGCAACGGCCCCGTCTATGTCGTAAACGCGGACGAACTGGTCGCAACGCGCGAAACCGCCGCAGCCCGTTGCAACTCTTGCGGCCGTAACCATACCATAGCTCAATCGGATGCGCCGGTCTGGCAAGGCCTTTCCTGCACCAAGAACGGCTGCAGCGGCAGCTTTGCCGTCGATGACGGATCACAGCCGGCGTCGGTCTATTTTGACCGGTTATTTCGGCATGGCCGAACCGCCCGTGTGATCGCACGTGAGCATACGGGCCTGCTCCAGACGGATGATCGGAAGCGCCTTGAGCAGCGTTTCATCGAAGGGGCGAAGCCATGGCATCCAAACACATTATCGGCAACGCCGACACTCGAGATGGGCATCAACATCGGCGCCTTGTCGACCCTACTTCTCTGTTCCGTTCCTCCGGAACAGGCTAACTATATCCAGCGCATCGGTCGAACCGGACGACGCGACGGCAATTCGCTGAATGTCACAATCGTCAATGCCCGGCCGCATGATTTGATGTTCTGGGAAAACCCCAACGACATGATCCGCGGCGCAGTCCGCTCGCCGGGGGTCCATCTCGATGCCATGGCAATTCTGCAGCGCCAGATCGCTGCCTTCAGCCTTGACTGCTGGGTCAGGAACTTGGCTCCGAACACCGATTTCGGAACCGTGAAGCAAGCGCTGAATGCTATCCAGAAGGGCAATCAAGACGTCTTTCCGGCGACCTGGATGGCATTTATCGGACAAGAAGCCGACGACCTGATCGATCGCTTTGTCCCGCTTTTGCCGGAAAGATTGCAGCAGGATAATGAATATGTTTCCGAAATCCGAACGTTCGTTGGACAAAGCGGCGAAGGTAGCCTTCGGTTTTCGATTTCATCGGTGTTCGAGCGGGCCGAGCACGAGCGCGGCGTGCTGCAGGAGCGGCGCGACGATCTGAGCAGGGCGATCCGCAAGAAACGATCGGAGATTGAGGGCCAGGAAAAGGCAAAGGTTAAGCGGGACCTGATCGACGAACTCGACAGGGAACTCGCCAATCTGAAGCGCGAGCACGCCGTCATCAAGAAAACGATCAGCAAGACGATCGAAGACGTTCAATGCCTGCTCTATCTGACAGACCGTGGCGTCCTGCCAAACTACGCCTTTCCAGAAGAAGGGATCAGGCTCGAGGCGTCGGTCTACTGGATGCCAGCCACACGCGACGAGGAGGTGCGATCGGAAGTTTTCGAATTCCCACGCTCTGCGTCGGCGGCGCTGTCCGAATTCGCGCCCGGATCCGACTTCTACGCTGACGGGCGGAAAGCACGCATCGATCAGATCGATTTGACGCGGTCGGAGATCGAGACTTGGCGCTTCTGTGACGTTTGCGATTATTGCGCCCCCGAGGCGACGATTCCGGACACCCAGAAAGCATGCCCGCACTGCGGCTCCGACATGTGGATCGATTCAGGCAGAAAGGCCGAAGCAGTGGCGCTGAAGACGGTGCTCGCAGTCCAGGAAGCAAGCCGTGCGGCGATTGAGGATGCCGATACAAGGAATCTCGTCTCCTATGATCGCAAGCTGTTGCCGCAATTCGACGAGCGCGATGTTCAAGCGGCGTTCGAGGTAAAGCGGACCGAGGCGCTCGTGCCGTTCGGCTTCGAATTCATCAGCAATTGTCTATTTCAGGATTTCAACTTTGGCAGACGGGCCGACACGCCGTCCGGTCAGGTGGTCTCCGGCGAGCCGCTCAGGTCCAATCCTTTCTCCCTATGCCGCCACTGCGGCAAGCTGTTATGGGGCGCTGGTTTCCGGAAACGTGACCATACGCAAAGGTGCCCAGTGAAGGAGACGGACGACTATAAGGATTACGCTGCCGGTCTTTATCTCTATAGGAGCTTTCGCTCCGAAGCCGCGCGAATTCTCATTCCAGTACAAAGCCGGCCAACCCCGAACGATATCAAGAGTTTCGTCTCGGCGATCGAACTTGGCATGCGGCGCCATTTCAAGGGACGGGTTGATCACATCCGAGCGACGACGATCGAGCGGAAGATGCGCCAGAAGGGAGTATCCAACTCCCATTTCCAGGACCTCTACCTATACGACACAGTCCCCGGCGGGACCGGCTATCTGAAGCAACTGGCCAGCAATCCGGACGTCATGCTGAGCGCTCTGACCAGCGCCCTTGACGCCCTTGCATCATGTCCTTGCAATGGGGAAAACGAGAAGGACGGCTGCTATCGGTGCGTGAAGACCTACCGCGCCTCTTATGGCGAGGGCGAACCCTCGCGTAACCGCGCCGTCCAGATGCTGCAGCAGATCGTCGATAGCTGGGGCAGCATCGAAAAGATCGAGTCCGTGTCACAAATCAAGGCCAGCCTCTATCTCGACAGCGATTTGGAACATAAATTCTTGGACCGCATGAAGAGCGCAGTCGGGGCATCCGGTCTCTTTCGGGCGGAAGTACTTCCCAACGGCAAGATCGGTCATTTTCTACAGTTCAGCGATGACGGTTCAGCTTGGACGATGGAGCACCACGTCGATGTTAGATCTCGCTTCGGACTGAACGTGCCGACCGAGATCGACTTTCTGCTGACCCCCGTCGCTGGGTCAGGGCCGTCAATTCAGGATGCGCAGTCCAGTGGATCGAAGGCTGACGGCAAACCAATTGCCGTTTATCTGGACGGATGGGAATACCACAAGGATCGCATCGCGTCCGATTTCGAGAAACGGATGAAGCTCATCCGTTCAGGAAAAATGCAGGTGTGGTCATTGTCGCGCAATGACATCTACGAAGACCGTCCGCTGGAGGAACATTTCCGTCGAAAGATGATGTCGCTGCCCGACACGCTGCAAAACGGACCGCTTAAAGAGACGCTCAACGCCCTGCTTGCCCATATATTCAACAACAAGAAGGCCGGGCTCGTGCGCCCGCGACTGGAAAAATGGTTCCGCAACATCGGCTCGCGGCGGCCGTTCCAGCTTTTCGTCGATCGCCTGACGCGCCCGGTCGCCGATATCGAGTATGCGATCGCCGTTTTCTACTACTTGGCCGGCGACATGCAGGCTTCAAGGAAGCAAACGTTCCGGAACGTCATGAGGGCCGCTGGCTTCGATCCGGAAAACGAGTCCGTTTCCGCATTCAGCCGTGCACCACATTTTGGCGCGGTGAAAGACGATGCCGTTGGCTTGGCGATCATCGCCGATCAACCGGAGGTTCCGATATTGCTTGGTAAGTTTGCCGCCGAGCGCTGGAGATTCGTCATTCGGCTCGATCAGGCTGGCTCATCAGACAATGCGGCCTGGAACACATCCTTGATGCTCATCAATATTCTGCAGACCTTCAAAGGTCTACATGTCGTTACAGAAGGTTTGACCCTCGCGCTCCCTGACCTTTCCGACGCAATTCGCGGTGGGCAGACGACCGGCTGGGCAGCCATCATTGAAGATATGAAGGCATACGAGCTCGATGACGTTGCCGAACTCGCCAGCAGGCTTCAGGCGGCCGGCGCTGCGGTTCCCGACATGACAAGCGAAGAATTGATCATCAACATGGAAACGGCCGGAACTGTCGAATTCGGATGGAAGTCGAAGCGGATTGCCGTCGCAGTCGACCGCTTCAAGGCCTACGGCTGGACCGTGTTTTCGCTCACGGAATATGACGCCATCGTTCGCTCGCTGACGCGGGAAGGGGTCCTCAATGACTGACTATCGCCTTGCCATCCACGATGGCGCGTTGAGAGCGCTCTCGCACCTACCGCGGCCGGCGGCCGCCCGGTTCAGCGATCTAATTATGAAGCTGAGGGCCTCACCTGACGCCAATGGCATCAATTTCGAGACTGTGCAGGGCGCCCGGGACAAGGGCATTAAGTCGTTGCGCATCGATCAGGACTACAGGGCGATCGCCTACGTCCGCGATGGAACGATTATTCTTCTTCATGCCGATAAGCACGACGACGCATATCGATGGGCAGAGCGCCGTCGACTTGGCGTCAACAGCGTCTCGGGAGCAGTTGAGGTCGAGTATTTTCCGGAGGTGGAAAAAGAAGAAGCGATTGGCGGGCAGACACCCGACTATGTTTCGCCAAAGCCTGAAAACCCGCCAGTTTTTCATGCCTATGTTGATGATGAGCTGAAATCTATCGGTGTTCCGGAAACTGCGCTTCCGCTCGTGCGATCGTTGCGCAGCGAAGCCGATCTCGATCTCCGAAAGGCAGACCTGGGCCAGACCGCCTATGACGGTCTTGCATGCTTGCTTGCCGGCTATTCTCTCTCCGAGACGCACGACATGATTTCCGGTGGCCAGGAAGTAGAGCGAGGCAGCTTTGGCGATGCGCTCGAAACAGACGCAAGCCGAAAATCGATCTGGGTCGTCGATGATGATCTCGAACTGGAGCGTGTCTTGCGCGAGCCACTTGCTGCCTGGCGCATCTTCCTGCATCCGGAGCAGCGCAAGCTGGTGGAGCGCCCGGCGGGAAAGGACTGGAACGGTCCAGTTCTGGTGCGTGGCGGCGCTGGAACCGGCAAGACGGTCGTCGCGATGCATCGTGCCAAATGGCTGGCCCAGCATAGGTGCTTAAAGGCCGGCGATCGGATCCTGTTCACGACGTTCACGTCCAACCTTGCCGTCGACATCAAGCAGAATCTGAAGCAGCTCTGTCCGGAGCACGTTCAGCCAGGCACCGAAACCATCGAGGTGAAAAATCTCGACGCGTGGGTGCGGGGTTTCTTGAAAAAGCAGTCCGACGCGGACGACCAGATCGTATTCCCCGGATCAGACAAGGCCAGAGAGGTATGGGCCGACACCTACGCTGCCTATAGCGACGTCGCCGGGGGCTTCAGCGAGCATTATATGCTCGACGAGTGGGAGCAGGTCATTCAGGCCCAGGGGATATTCGACAAAAGGGCCTATCTGACGGCCTCTCGCGCCGGTCGCGGCACCCCGATCGACCGCGCAACCCGAGCCGATCTCTGGACGATATTCGAAGCCTATCGAACCGCACTCAGAAAGCGGAACCTGATTTGTGCCGATGACGCCTATGCCCGCGCCGCTGCACTGATACGGTCAAGGCCGTCGATCCAGCGCTACAAGGCAATCGTTGTGGACGAAACCCAGGACATGGGCCCGCAAGCATTGAGGCTTGTTGCCGAATTGGCGGACAGTGATAGCAATGGCAACCAATCGATATTTCTTGTCGGAGATGCGCATCAACGCATCTACAATCGCCGCGCCTCCATGCGCGCATGCGGCATCGACGTCCGCGGGCGCTCGCGCCAGCTCAAAGTAAACTATCGGACCTCAAATGAGATACGGCAGTGGGCGGTGGCTATCCTTGAAGGAATCCCGTTCGACGATCTCGACGAAGGCGTCGAAGACTTCCACGGATATAGAAGTGCTTTCTTTGGCCCGAAGCCCGAAATCACTGGCCATCAATCCCAGGCGGAAGAGGTTGTCGCGCTGACAAAATGGATCAAAGAAAGGAGTACGACCACACCGCTTTCCGATATCGGCATCCTCTTGCCGACCATCGCACTACGTGACGAGATCGCGAAATATATCAGATCCTCGGGACTTGAAACCCGCATCCTCGAGGCTGGCGAAGCGGATGACCCATCGAAGCCCGGAGTACGCCTCGCAACAATGCACCGGGCAAAGGGGCTTGAATTCCGGGCCGTTGCACTGCCCCATCTTGACGCGGATACCTTTCCACCGCCTTGGATCGTCGATAGGCAGCATGACGAGGGAAGCAAACGGCAGTATCTTGAGCGGCAGCGCTCGCTCTTGCATGTCGCTGCAACAAGGGCCAAGGATCACCTGCTCGTGTCGTGGGTAGGATCTCCGAGCGCATTCATCTTGAACCCAGAGGGGCCTCACAAAGGGTAATCGTCGATGTCTGTGCGAATTCCCGTGGCGGGTACCGACGGGAGGGCGTGAACCAGCGCACTACGGTGGTTCGGATTGTGCCTGGTCAAGGGGGAAAGGGCTATATGCATCGGTCCACATCAGGACGTGGTGCCTTGCCCGTGTTATCCCGACCCGTAGGAGTGACACGGAACCATGCCGGATTTCATTGTATCACCGACATCAATCCTCAATCAGATCAAGAGCAACCTCCAGGATCGCTATGATTCCGGCTTCCCGATTCTGAAAGAGTTACTGCAGAACGCTGATGACTCACGCTCCGGGCAGATTTGCGTGGATGCCTTGCCGGGGTGGCCTGACGCGGTAAACCCGTTGCTTCGCGGCCCAGGTCTGCTGGTTGCGAACGATGGCGAGTTTCGCAAGGAGGATGAGCGCGGGATAACGTCTTTCGGTGAGAGCAGTAAGTCGACGGACAGCGCGGCTATCGGAAAGTTTGGATTCGGCCAGAAGGCGGTGTTTCATTTTTGTGATGCGTTCGTCGCCTATGCGTTCGGGAACGACTACACTTTCAGTACAGTCGTGAATCCGTTCTTGAAGGTCGAGGTCAAGGGAAACATCACGCCCGAGTGGGAACCGTTGAGTGATAGCGATCTCGCGCTGCTGAGATCGGCAGTAGGGCGAGGATTTCGTGAGCGAAGTCTCGTCGTCTGGTTGCCTCTTCGCAGGGAGGGTCTTGAGCCAGCGCCGGGCGTAGGATTCTCCACAAACCGGCCAACCTCATCCCAGACGATCGATGAGTTGGCTCGGCCGGACGAACTACGAGCGATATTAGCTGGCCTTCGCCATCTTGAGGGCATCGAATTACGAGAAGGGGGCCAGCAGCGCATCGCGGTCGGTATTAGTGAGTCGACTGGGCGCCTTCTCGGGCCTGACAGGTGGTCGACAGGGTGGCGTGCCTTCGGCGGCATGATTGAGTCGGGTTCTGGAGGCTCAAAGGATCCAACACGGTTCGTCGGACGCGAGGCTGCGATTGTTGGCACGCGCCTCGACCAACTCCGGCAAACACAACACTGGCCGAGCACGATCAGCGTCTTAAGTGCCCAGCCGGAACCGGAAAAGGGCGCGCCACATGGAGCGGCAACTCTGCTGCGAGTCCGCAATCCAGCCCGGTCCGAGTTGAAAATTTCTTGGGCGGTGTTCCTACCTGTCGGAGAAAAGGCCGACCTTTCGTTTGAATTTGGCGACGTCGGACTCGGTCAGTTCCGACTCCTGCTGCACGGCTATTTTTTTCTCGACAGCGGCCGGCGACACATCGAAGGGCTCGCGGATCGACGCGAGGATGGGAACCCCGTCGATGCCGCCAGTCTGCGACGGACATGGAATGCGGAACTGAGAGATACGGTGGTTCTGCCGCTCATTCCAGGAGTTCTCAGGGATTCGCTTGATGGCCAGATGGTCACCTCGGCCGAGTTGGCGACGGTGGTGGCGGCGATAGCCAAGTCGGATTGGTTTCGGGCCGGCCGCTCCGCACTATGCCGAACAGAGGCGCTCGTGCGCGTATTCGAGAGTTCGAATGCGGTCGTTTGGCGTCTCGTATCTCCGCAGGCAAAGCTACGACCGCTGCCAAGAGGTGTTATTGACGCACCCGCTCGCCTCACGGAGCTTATCCCGAACATTCTGGCTTGGGCTCAGGATCGTGATGTCGTGCTCTGTGTCGATGAAAGCGCCTCGCTTACGTCAAGAGCGATGCTTTGGGAGCCGGACGAGCTATCTTCGATGCTTACCGAACTTTCACCGCGCGGGTTCCAATCAGGCTCTCTCGCGCCACTTCTGATCGATTTTCTCGCCGTAATTGGATCGGCCGAAACCGTCAGCCAAGCTGTCGGGCCGCGCTTGGCATCAGCCCTGCGGAAAGCAATGCAAGAGCAGTCCGTGTTGGCCACTGCCGAGAACCTGTCCGTTATTTTGGCGCTGGTGCCAGCTGCGCTCCTTTTCCGGCTACCGCCTTCGGTCGAGCACCGGCACGTGCTTCGAACCATGGCATCGACAGGGACGCACGTGCTCCCGGTGCGTGGGGTATGGCTCGGAGAAAATTATCGTTCGCCGCGGCTCACCGACGGAGATTTGGAAGCTTTGCTTGGCGCACTTGAGCCGCTCATTGACGGTGACCATGCGGACGACGCCGCGACGGCTGCATTGGCCATGCTCGTCAATGCTGAACACCAGCTAGAAGATTTGGCTCGGCGCCCAAAATTCGCCGGCACAAAGGTCCTAAGGGCGCGCGATGTCCGCGCTCGAAGCGTGCTGGCCATATCACTTCAGATATTGCTTGATCGATCGAGAGCGGGCCTTCTTTTCGGATCTTCCCCGGACGCGAACAGTTTTCTGCCGCTGCTGGTCAATGCCATCCCCGACGCCAATCCGTTGATTGTCGAGGGGAGAACTGCGGAGTTCTTGAAAGACAGAGCTGGATCGGCCCTCTCTGTTCTTCCTGCGAGCAAGGCGGCTGTACTTGCGGTCATCAATAGGGCTTCCGCGTTTGGGCCCGAGCTTGACCGATCTGTGTTGCTCGACCGGCTGCGGCCGTCAGAGGAGGATGATCGCGGCGCTCTACGCCGTTTATGCGCTGGAGCCGCGGAAGCCGGAGCGCTGGATGCGGACCTGTGGGTTCTCGATGACGCGCCAGGCGATCTGGAAAGGCTCATCAAGGACGTCCTCGGCCGAAGCGACAGGGCGTTTCTTGTCCCGTCGCGGGTTGCCTCCGAGTTGACCCAGAAAACGCGGAGCCGACTTGGCATCAGGTCGTTCGACACACCGGGGCTTGAGGCGCTGTTCGATAAGTACGCTGACATAATTCCAGAATTGAGACCGACAGAGTCCGAGAGAGAGTCATTTCTCCTCACCGATCTGCCGGACTCTCTCCTTCGGCGACTCCCGATCCACGGTCGGTCAGACGGATCGATCGGCAAAGCAGACGACGGTCTGTTTCGAGAGGCCGACTGGGCGGTTCCCGCTTCTTTGCGTCAGCACGTTTTGACGGTGCGGCTAAGCAGAAACCCGCAGGCGCGAAGACGGCAGGAAAGCCTGATACGCGCATGGTCGCCACAGGCTCAGATTGAGACGGTGCTAGCTCTTGGAGAGCCGTCTATGTTTCAGGCAGAAATCCTTGATGCGCTGGCCGAGATTTTCGACCGGAACGCTAATCTCTCACAAGATTTGACGCGGTTACTCCGCGAACGGCCCTGGCTTTTCGTGGAGGGCGCGCCTGTCAGCGCGCAAGACATCTTCGCCCTGCCACAACCCATCGACCAGGCTGCTCGGGCGGTCCTCTTGCCAGGTGGCGAGCGACCAGCTTTTTTCCCTGCGGATCAGTTGCCAAACGACGTTCGACTTCACAGGGCCTTTAAGGCCCTAGAGAAGCATATTCTACCCGACCAACGCTCATCCTTCGATGCACTCGGGCTTATAATAGATGACGCCGGGCTCGTTGGGCGCCTTGGAGGTGCTGAAGACTTCCCCTTGGACGATTTCACGCTGCTAGCGAAGGCCGGAGTTGATCTGGCTCTTCCCGGCTGGCCTTTACTGGCATCCATTCTTACAGCCGCTCAGGAGGATCGGGAACAGACTCACAAGATTATTTCGTCCTTTTCGCAGGTGCAGGGTTCGGATCAGGCGGCACACCATTTGGACGCACTGTCGACGGTGGCCGACGAACGAGGGCGGACTGGTGAAGCAGCGCGCCGGGCCTATCGCCACGGCTTTGACGCGGTTGCTGCGTGGCCCGATGAATCACGGCGGCGAGTTTTCTGGGGCACGCGTGTTCCCACTGAAGCCGGAGGGTGGCGCAGCGGCCGTGAGGTTCTAGAAGACGGCAACGGCGTCGCTCAAACGCATGTTCTTGCCCGAGAATATGCCTCGCAGCTCAGGAAGCGCCAGGACGGATATGCGCATCAGCCAGTTGCGTCCACGGCCTCGAGCGACCCTGGATCAGCGCAGCCCTCTCATCGCGGCGATATCAAACTGGTCGATCTGACCGAGATCGAGGCACAATGTGCAGGACAGCATCGCGCGTTCTTGCAGCCTTGGCGCGGTCGCGTGCCATCGGATCTGGTGATCACCTATCTCGGCCTCATTGGTCGATTTCCCGCGATCCGCGAGCTCGCCGGCGAATGGGTCACTGACGCCACCTTTGATGTGGAGACGCTTTGGGCGGATCTCGATCGACGCCTCGGAACCGCGCTCTACCCAAATCCGCTTCCTCGGGAAGTTGATGAACGCCGCTTTCTCATCGAGCACGTCGATGCACTGCATGTTCGCGCGCTCGCCATGTCCGGCGCTATCATCGATGCACCTCTCACGGGTGGCTCCGATGGGATCCTGGTCGGCAATCTTCATAAGAGAAACCAAGGTATCCGGTCTGCTGATGGCACAGTCCGGTCGCTCATTACGCTGCCTCTTCGGGCGATCGAGGTAGCGGCCTTTGGCCAAAGCGACGCGTCGTCGATATTCCGTAGCTTCGTTGAAGTAATAGCGACCGACTGCCTGTGGCTGAGTATGGCTGACCAGCAAAATGCCGTCCATGAAATTCTGGATAAAGCAGTAGAGGTCGACCAAGCAACACTTGAAGAAACGGAGCGCTTACTCCGCGACAGATTGCCAACAATCCTAGCGGAGTTGAAGCTTCCAACATCATCACGGGCGCAGCAAGCACTGCGGGATTTTCAGGCAAATGAGAGCCGGATGAACCGGCTGTTTTCCAAGGCTGACGAACGGGACGATTTGAAGAACAAGCTTTGGGAGCACATCCAAGAACCCGTCGCCGTTGCTGAGTTGCTTGGAGCGGTCCGGAGCAAGATCAAGGACTTTGGCTATTCACCAAGTCGCGTGCTGTTCGAGTTATTCCAGAACGCCGACGATGCCTATCGGCAATTGGACGAGACGACGGACGAGGCGCGCTTTCGGGTCGAGCTCTCCACCGACAATCAGCATGGGTTCCGTGTTGTGCATTGGGGACGTCCAATCAATCACCTTGGGGCGAATGCCGACGATGGACGTCGCCTTGGCCATGATCGGGATCTTTTGAACATGCTTCTCATGAATTTTTCGGAGAAGCGCGCTGAGGAAGATCTGACGGGCAAATTTGGATTGGGTTTCAAAAGTGTGCACGTTCTGTCGGACAGCGTTGGGGTAGCGAGCGGTTTTATTGCCCTGCGCACGCGTGGAGGGTTTTTGCCAGCGGCCTGGCACGACGGTCTCGATGAAGTCGAAAGTCGCAAGCGAGGCGACGGTCGAAAGGCAACCCTTATCGATGTGCCATTCACCCGCGAAACGGCCGTTGCAGGCGCTGACGCCGTTCGCGCATTCAGATCTGCGATGGCCTGGTTGCCCGCTTTTTCACGCAGGATACGGCGGGTGGAGATAGCGGGCGAACAGTCGGCAAGGGTCGAGTGCAGACCGCTGCTGAACGACCGGGCAATCCAAGTCGTGGAAGTTCAGGACGGGATCAGGCAGCGCGCGCTCCGGATCGACCTCGGTGGGCGCGTCAGCCTTCTGCTAAGGATTGACCGCGCAGGTCCCAGCAATTTCCCCGAGGAGCTTCGGCGTGTTTGGAACCTTGCCCCTCTTGAAGAAGACCTGCGCTCCGGCTGGCTGTTGAACGGGCCTTTCGCTGTTGATCCAGGGCGTGGACGGCTCGCTGGATCGATCGAGAGTCATCAAGAGGTGTTCAAACGGCTGGGTCGGCAGCTTGGGGAGCGCCTTTTATCGCTATACGATCTTGCGGCCGGCGATTGGCAGGGTTTTGCCAAGGCACTCGATTTGGATTCGTCTGAGAATTACGATCGGACTTTGTTCTGGTCTCGGCTATTCGACGTCTTTGGTCGGGATCTTGATGATGACCTCGCGAAACACATTCACGCCGATGGTCATGGATACGGTCGATTGGCGGCAGAGCGGGCAGTGGTTCCCACTCGCTTGCCGCAGCCTTTCGACGAGTTTGTCCGTGCTTCGGACGTCGAACATTCCACAGGCGGCCCGTTAGCCGATCACGCTGTTCTAACGAAGTTGCAAGCATGGACATCGTTGCTGGTCTTCAAGGGAAGCATCGTCGCGCGGGACGTGGCGGAGCGGCTAGAGAATTTCGGCTTCAGACCTGCACGGTCAGTTACCCTGTCCACTTTGCTTCAGCAGGAGATGAGTCAAGAGAAACGCATCGACGCGGAAGCGGCTTCTCGGCTCGGTGAAGTGATCACGCTGGAGGCGATCGAAAGTGAGCCTATGCGGACTGAAAAATACGAGATACTGGAGGTCGCAAAGCAGTCGCACTTCTGCGCGCAGGACGGCACTTGGCGTCCAGTCAGGGATCTGAGTTCCGTCCGGTGTGGCAACCAGGACGAGGAGATGCGATGCGCCTTTGCGCCCGAAAGCGCGCTGCTCCACACAAACTATTCAGATACCGGTGTAGAATTTTTTCGCGTGGCGCGGGCGCAGTCAGGTTACGGACCTAAGCCACCGCTGTTGTTGGGGTGGGCGGTTGCTGCCTCAGACATTGAAAAGCAGCGGGCGGTGCTCCGGTACATCCTGTCGGGCGAGCAGCGCTCGGGTCTGGCCCAGGAGATGCGGAGATCCATGCCGCCCTGGATGCCGCAACCGATCGAGGGCCTGCTCCGCAACGAATTGCTGAATGGTTGGAGTGAGGACGATAAGAAGAAGCTATTGCTTGAGCTCGGCGGCGGGCATTTGTTCGGCATAGTCGCGGTTGCTCCCATGCAGCCCGAACCAGAAACGGACCCTGAGGAGGTCTTGAAGGCCATTCATGCCTGGTGGGAGATGGCGAAGGAATCGGAGCGAGCAGAATACGCCAAACGACTTTATCCTGAATTCTTCGCTCCGCTGCATCTCGGAGAGACCGACGATCGCACGGCATGGTTCACCATGTTTGCCCTGGCCTGCTTCCAATCTTTTGGTCGGACGCAAGACGGACAGCACCGGGGTTTCCTCGAACGCGGGCGGCGAGAAGGGTGGTGGGAAGAACTTGCGAACTCAAGACCGCCAACGGATGTCAACGCTTGGATCGTTCGTCTCCAAGGTTGGAGCAGCCCTTTAGAACTCGAACAAAGTTTTTTGCCTTGGAGGCGAGCGTTCGTCGATCTCTACACTGTTGCGCGCTGGCTCGACGAGTATGTGGAAATCGTTCGGAAGCTCCCACGGATCGTGCAGCATCACGGACCGATTTCGCTGAACGATATTCTTCGACCGAGCTTTTCGCCCTTGCTGGCTCCGCTTGGTATCGACGCCGCTCCCCTTAATCGGTCGCTCGGGATCGGACTAAATTGGATGATCCGCGAAATGCTGCGAAGCGGCTTCTATGAGGCAGAGGAGCAGCAGCTAATGGCGCCATACTGCTGGGCGCCGACCAAGCGCGTTCGTGAACTTTTGGTACAGCTCGGCGCCAGGGTGGACGATACAGCGAACAAGGAGGCCAGCCGCGTGATCCATGCCTTTGTGGTCGAAAAGGTTGGGGCTGAGCTCGCTCGCTTTGATGGCGATTTTGATCTGCCGCTGCAGATCGCTACTCGAGCCGAGAATCGTCAAGTCCTTGAAGATTGTTTCGAGCAGGCGGGCGGCGAGCTGCCTTTGGAACAGTATGGTTCCACCGAAACCGACGAGTGGGGGACCCAATGATGACGAGCGCACACGAACCATACGAGGCTGGGCGGTCAGTGACTCATCCTCGTCACGGCGGTGGTCGCGTCGTCGTTGATATGGGCCCAACCGTAGTGGTCAGGTTCGGGGGCGTGGTCGAACAGGTTCTGGCTGAGGAACTGGCGGCGGCTCCCTCGCTGAACTTGGCGCTTTCGACGCACTCGTTTGGCGACCCGCTCAACGCGATCACGCGCGCTCAGGCGCTGGCGATCAGGTCGGTCAATGACCAGTGGGGGGTGTTTTCCCGTTCACGTGTTCAGCTCCTACCGCATCAGCTTTGGGTTTGTCAGAAGGTCAATCGCCATTGGCCGTTCCGATGGTTGGTTGCAGATGATGTCGGCTTGGGCAAAACAATCGAATGCGGATTGGTGCTGATGCCTTTGGTGGCGTCAGGGCGCATCAAGCGCGTTCTCATCCTTGCGCCAGCCAAACTCGTGCCTCAATGGCAGTACCGCCTGAAGGACATGTTCGACATTCGGCTTCAACGTTATGTGGCCGAGGCGGACAATCAGCGCGGCGACTTCTGGCAGACGGCTTCAATGGTCGTGGCTTCGTTCCACACGCTGCGAGATGATCGCCGTGGCGCACGGCAAAGGCTGATTGACGCCGATCCTTGGGACCTCGTCATCGTGGACGAAGCGCACCACCTTGGTGTTGACGAGCGAAACGGCGAGACACTCGCCTACAGCCTGGTTTCTCATCTGGAGGAGCGGAAGAAGATTAACTCGTTGCTGTTTTTCACCGGCACCCCGCACCGCGGGAAGGACTACGGGTTTTTTGGCTTGATGAAGTTGGTGCGTCCCGACCTTTTCGACCCAGACGGTGACAAGCTGGAACAACTGACCCAGCTTTCAAAAGTCATGATACGAACGAACAAAGCGTCGGCAACCGACCTTCAAGGCAACAAACTGTTCAAGTCGATCAGCGTTCACAATAGAGAGTATTCCTATAATGATGCGGAGGCGCATTTCTACCGCACGTTAAGCGAATTCATTCTCGATGGCCGGGCTTATGCTGGCACGCTAGACGGCCGGGCTCAGACGGCACGGATGCTGGTGCTCGTCACACTACAGAAGCTCGCTGCAAGTTCAATTGCTGCGATCCGCAGCGCCCTACAGAAGCGTCAGTCTACTCTCTCGACGCTCGTTGACGGAGCCGGACCAACGTCGACGCTCAGCTTGCCTAATGAAGATCAAGCTACACTCGACGATGTTGCTGAGGCGGAAGAGACGTTGCCGGGGACGGCGGCGGTCTTGTTGATGGAGGATGAGATCGCAAGGATAGGCGAGCTGCTCGAACTTGCCGATGCGATTGGTGCCGAAACGAAGATCGAGCGCCTGATGTCGATGCTCGAGGGCGAATTGGCGACTGAGCCCGTGCTCCTCTTCACCGAGTACAAGGCAACACAAGCCCTTGTAGTGAACGCCCTGCAACGACGATTCGGATGGGGCTGCGTAGACTTCATCAACGGCGACGAACGTTTGGAGGGAGTCGAGGACAGATTTGGCAAGCGCCAGAGCATCACCTCGCCGCGCGAGCAAGCGGCGGAGGCGTTCAATCGGGGGGCAGTGCGCTTCCTTGTGTCGACGGAGGCGGGAGGCGAGGGGATCGACCTTCAGGAACGCTGCGCGACGCTCGTGCATGTGGACATGCCCTGGAATCCCATGCGCCTGCACCAGCGCGTGGGTCGACTGTCCCGATACGGCCAAAAACGACCAGTGAGCGTGTTCATTCTGCGCAATCCGGCGACCGTAGAGGCTCGCATATGGGATCTCCTGAACGCCAAGCTTGAGCGTATTCAACGCGTCCTTTCCTCGGTCATGGAAGAACAGGAAGATATCGCCCAGTTGGTCATCGGCATGGCTGGCGGAACGATCTTCAATGATCTCTTCGCAGGCGCCCAGGGGGCTGCGGGAGACCGGTTGGATGCTTGGTTTGATCGTTCGACGGCTACACTGGGCGGCAAGGATGTGATCGATACTGTTCGCGAGATGCTTGGCAATGTCGCACGATTCGATTTTCAGCAAGTTGGGCGCGATTTGCCCAAAGTCGATCTTCCCGATCTGGAAAGCTTCTTTGGGAATGCCGTTAGCCGTCACGGCCGCCGTGTCTTCAGGCGGGAGGAAGGGATAGAAATTAAGACGCCTGATGTCTGGAAGAACAAGGACTACACGGTTCGGGAGAAGTATGACAGTCTGTCATTCGACCGTACGCTACGTGGAGAATCGGCGGCCGCGCGCGTGCTTGGCGTTGGGCATCGTCTATTTGATACTGCGATCGAAGACGCACTGAATATACAGGTCACAACTGCGTTGGTTGAGGGTCTACTTTCTCCAATGCTCGTAGTCTCGGTCGAAGATGAGATCACTGGAACGGGGGCCTCAGTCAATCGGGTGATATTGGGTGTAACTGAGGAACGGGGGACGTCGGTAGTCATGCGGGATTGGGAGCTCCTGGTTCGGCTAAATGGGCTCGCCACCAGGAATGATGTCACTCGTACGAGAGTGGAGGGGGATGAGGCATCCGCGATAGTGGCGGAATTCAAGACGTTTGTTGAGTCCAAGCTGCAAAGTCATGTTCCAGCGATGGTTCGCCCGGTGGCTTGGCCAGAGATGCTGTTGATCCCGGGTATATCAGCGAGAGCAGCGGGATGAACGGTCTTGGCCGTCGCCTGCGCCATGTCTCCGTGCTCGTTCAATGGCATGACGCCGGATGGGGGCAGGCGTGGTTTGGCAGGCATCGCGCCTATTTGGCCAACATGTCGCGACAATCGTCTATTGGAATCCCTCTTCTTCTCTTGCGATCCGCGACAGCTTTGAGCAGGCGTAGCGTTGGTTTCCCGCTAGACTAAACAACGCTAAGGAAGAACGAAGCCTGAACCTCATCACGCTGCTCTTTGTTGGTATGGGCCAGCAGATCGTCCGGAACGGCTTCGCCGACCGCCGGCGTCGGCCATGTAGGTCGAATCCGACTTCCTCTGGGATCGAGCCGCACGGACGACCGGACGGAAGGCGCTCAACCTGTCGAGCTGCGCTAATAAATCTCTTTATGCCTCTTCTCGACCGATGAGCGCGGGATCAAGCTCGCCACCATCATCAGGTGTATCGCGCAGAGCGCGAATAGATCGAGCTGACGGAAAAGCGGAAAGCGAACCGAGCCGAATCGCGAAAACTGTGTCTTGGAGATTATAGAGCACAAACAATGACATAAGAGTTCTCAGTTTCATCCTGTCCGGCGCGCCACTAACAATAGTCGTCTATGGTCTCCGCATAAGCATCGATGGGTTCCCCGATCGCTATGCAATGTGTCTTCATCGCGCCTTCGAGCGTGAAGAATGTCCCCCCTGACTCATGGCAGAACGCATCACCTTCCATGAAAACGCGCGCATGGCTCCAGTCCTTGACTCCGGATGGCGTGCTGCAAACGACGGATAGCGTGCCGTCGGACCCTATTGCCGCCGCGGAGACAGTATTGTCACCATAGCGGTTGCGGGCAAACACCGTGCCCGTCTCAAGACGCGCGAGGTACAGCGCCAGCATGTCAACCGACACTGTTGCAGGACACTGCGGAAACTCTGTGGGCGTGCGCCAGCGCCGCTGTATCGCGCCAGCCGCCAGCGACGGAATGTCGATCGGCTCCGGTGGCCACCACTATGGAACGGCGACGGCTCGGTACATTACCCCGGCTGGCACCAGAGTCGAAAGCGGGCACATCAAGCGCCTCGCGCTGGGCTACTTCCACACTGGCGACGACGTGCGCGCCGGATGCTTCGGCAATCTGCAACGGCAGGTCCGTCACCGGCGCGTAAAGGCAGTCGCTAAGAGCCCCGCCTCGTCCCGCCTGCTTTGTCTCTGCCCAAGCGAGCAGCCGCGTACGGCTTTCCTGCGCTTGTTCCCGAGTGACGGCTTTCATCCATCCCCAGTTGGGAATAGTGCATGCGACCGGGTTCTCGAAGAAGGCGTCAAGCGATCCGAAGGCAATCTCGATGCGGGCGCGCGTGATCGGATTGAGAAGGATGTTCTCAAGCCTTGTCACCCAGTGCAAATTATCCGCACGGTTGTTCAGCCGGTTGGTGTCGATGTGATCGACGACATGCTCCGGCGAGGGCTGCGGGCCGTGAAAGGCCGTCGCCACTATCCGGTGGACGACATGGCCGCCGGTCTCGAAATAGCCGGAGTGCCTGTTGAGCGTGCCGAACGTCCAGACATCGTCGAGCTTGCGTCGCCTGGCGTTTGGCCGGGCGTGCCGGCGCACCGCGCCATTGTCGCGCACGCTATAGATTTCGCCCTTGAACAGGACGTCGCATTCTGTATCAAACAAGAGAATCATTTCAGCAAGCGGCGGCTGCTCAGCAGTCGAATCCAGTGCTGGCATCCGCGCAAACGAATCCGTGTCGTGCATGGCACGCCTCCATAGATTGTTTCCGGGATTTCATCAGCATTCCCGGTACATACCGGTGCTGGAATGTTAGTAGCCGCAGTATTCAAGGTGCCAGGCGCAGCCTTATGCTCACATGCACATGCGAATTCTGCTGGCTGGCTGGGCCTCTGTCAAGACAGACCGTTTTGAACGTCCCGAGCCGTATTCCAGGCTGCTGCCGTTCTAAAGCTCGGCGGCGAGCGCTTCGGCCAGCCGACTGGTGTTGTTCTGTCTGCCAGCATTGCGCCGCGCGACCCTCGCCAGCGGATGCCGGAAATAGTGCTCGTTCAGCGTCTTTCTGATCGCAGCGTTGGAAGCCTTGTCAGCGTACTTCTTCAGCGCTTCGCCATCCTTCCAGTCCAGCTTCACATCCGGGCGGGCCGGCTGAGCAGCGAGCCACTCCAACGCATCGTCTGCGAACGGACCATTCGTCCAGATTTCGAAGGTGAGTGATTTGTCCCGAAATCGGCTTTCCATCCGCAAGATACTGGACAGTAGAGGCACCCGGTCATCGTGCCATTTCTGCACCTCTTCCAGGCTGACCCTTCCGCCCGGAATCTTAGATTTACACTCAACGATCAGGACGCCCTTATCCTCAGGGCGATCCAGGAGCACGTCGATCTCGGCCGAGCGGCCTGACTCGATGTTCCTCCATTTTTCTCCCGCTCGAAGATAGCCGCCTTCAACGTCTTTCACGAGCGAGCCTACGACGATCTCGAACAAGGCACCGCGCAGATTGTTGGCAGCGCCCTCTATTTTGGTCAGGTTCGACAGCACCCGTTCGACATGTTCGGGGTTGACGGACGCAGTCTTTCCTGTGTCAGTCAGCAGGGTGATGAGGTCCCGGAGCGCCTTCGCTACATCCTCTCCAAACAGCTGACTGGTCGTTGTCGCCAGAACGCCTTTCGTCTTGGCTGCACTGAACCCCCCGGCGGTGAAGCCGTCAGCGATCAGAAAGGGCATAATCGGCGCGACTTTTACCGGCGCCGATGCCAGGTCGTGTTTGCGGACGAACAACGCGACATCGTCTTCCGAGAGTACGGAACGCAGGTTGACGTCACAAACGACAAATCCGGGCTTGACCCCGCCCGCCGCCGCGCGGACAAGCGGCCGCGCGTAGCAAGGCGCGGACATATCCCAGGCTATAGATGATACAAACGGGGCCTCCTCGTCATCGCGGATGCGGACCCGGTCAAAACTTCCAAACCCGGTCCGCCGGCACCACTCCTTCATACCGTGAAGCACTACATTCTCGGCCACGAGACGCGCCCGAACCGTTTCGATGCCGTCCTTGTGATAGTGATGCGGCTTGAAGACTACGAACGTCTCGCCTGTGCCTTCATCCATGACCTCGTCTAGCAGATTGATAGCGGTCAGACGCTCCAGCACGCGCTCGGGAGACAGTTGCCGAAGGCGCGCCGCCGGACTGCCGCAGACGGCGGCGAAGTACTTTCTGGGGAAACAGCCGCCGCGGGCTTTCAGTCCGGTGATCGCAGACCAGTAGGCCTTTCCGTGGTCGCGGAAGACCCGCTCAAGCGCCTTCCAATAAGACACATTGCCAAACTGTTCAGGCAGGTAAACGAATCGCGCGTTGCGAGGAAATCGCAATCCGGCAAGACGGACGACATCGCCCTCGGCCCGGGCGATACGTTGCCGCGCGCTCGCGTGCGAAACGCCCTGCCGCGACATCTCGGCGATGAGTTCGGTCGAGAGCGAGGGCCCTAAACGCTTGAGTAACGCAGTTACGGATTCCACCGATTTTCTCCGGTCTGTCACACTGCGCTATTTATAACAGTCTCTCTCTACGCCCGTCGATTTTTTCGAAGCTGTCGAACCGACGCCAATTTCGTTTTTGTAACAATGATTTAACAACCGTCGAAAAAGGGCAAAAATTGCATCTTGTCACAGCGGCTTTGTCGCAACTGTGCATCAGGAGCGTTTCGAAAGGCGCCATCGACCTGTCGCCGCGACCTCGCCGCGCGAGAGGGGCGGACGTAAAGCACTATATCCTGGCCCGCATGTTGGTTCGATGCGTAGGTAACGCCGGATCGCTCGAAATGCAGGTTGCGCAGGACATGATGGATAGGTTGGTTATCCAGGCGCGTGGTTGCGTAGAGGGACCCACCTCAAGCGCTGCGAGGGCCGCTTCGATCAAGGGAAGTGTATGGCCTTTGCCCCTATGGGCCGGATCAATGAATATCCAGCCAAGCTCGTACCCGAAGCTCTGTTGCAGCAAGTGGCGACCGCGCGCTTTTGAACACCTTATTGCGATAGGTCGCGAATGGCCGCTTCACGGCCGCTGTCCCGACGATCGCCTCGCCATACATGAGCGTCGCCAGTGATAGAGCGCGCTTCAGGCGATTTCCCAGCCCCTGTGCGACCTCCCCGCCGCTCGCCACAAGAACCGTGAACTGCTTCAATGCCTCTGCTGAACAGTCTGCGGGCATGAACGCTTCGACTCGATAGGGCGCGGTATACACGGGCAGACCTCTCACCGCCTCGTCATCCGGTCGAAAGTGTCCTCTTCGGGCTCGTCGGCCTGCCACTCGCCGCCATCGTTTTCGAGCAGCAGCAAGCTGATAACGAAGTCGTACTGTTCCGCGAAGATCGTCATTTCATGGACCGGTTCGGGAAACCAGACGCCCGGCCCGTGTTTGACGCCAGCCCTCGCGTCAACGAGAAGGTCCTGCGCCGCGGCAAGGGATGCTGATGGAATCTCGATGGGCCCTTGCGATGTGCGGAAATAGGCTCTGGTCTTGAGGGCGCGTTCGCTGGATCGAGCCCAAAGAATGTAACCGTCGCGGGACACGACCAGCACTGCCCGCCGTTTCGTGTAGTCGAGCCAGCGAAGCGTAGCGGCGATCAAGGAAACGCGATAGCGGTCAGCGCAGTGAGCGATCATTTCAAGATCGGCGCGCGCGTTGTCCGGTATTTGCCGCCGATAGTCGTCGAGAGGCATGAGGATGTTCGCGGCAAACACGTTCGCCTGGTATTCGACCTGCCCGTACTCGCTATCCCACCTCACAACGTCCTGTGATCGGCACCGGAAGCCTTCCGGGTAAGCCTTGCGGTGCAGAAAATAGTGACCGAGCTCGTGCGCGAGCGTGAAGTTTATCCGGCCTTGGGAACTGAACGACCTGTTGTAGAAAATGCCCCATCCGCGCTTGTGGCTAGGCGCCCTGATAAGCGCACCGTCAAAGCCAGGCAGATTGTCTCCCGCCACGAGCGAAACGGGGTCTTCGGGAAATCGCATTCTTGAGTATTCGAGTGCAAGTTCAGGAATGTTGACCGGGAATCGGTCCTTCCCCATCGCCGCATTCATAAGCAAGCTGAGATCAATCGCCCACCGTTGCGGAGAGGGTTCTGCAGTCATTTGTCATCGTCCCATAGGTCAACCATACGCCTGATCTTGTCTTTGGTAGAGGTGTCCATATCGCGGTATTTTCGATAGAAAGCTTGATCAGCCGCGTCTTCAACGGTGACGGTGCTCGTACTATCTATTAAATAATCAGATGTTACTCCAAGAATCGACGCAATTTTGGAAACCTTTTCGGCCGACGGACGAGGCGGGTTTTTGTTCTCTAGTTCCCAAATGTAGCTTTTACTCGAATCGGTAAGTTCAGCGAGCTTATCTAGTGTGTACCCTTTCTGCTTTCGCAGGTCTCTGATCTTTGTCCCGAGGGGGGTGCTCACGCCGCATTCTCCTTCAATTTCTGAAAGTTCAGAGTAGCGATATTTTTCCTCCTTGACAACCTTTTGCCCGCCTGTATCATGTTCGGAGTAGCGATACTTTTCGTGATGCTAATTTCGGCGCACCACTACATGGGGTAGCCCATGGCAAGATAAAACGCTATATATGGACGCAACCGGGTCGGGGACTTCCGAACGGGCAAACACGAGTATTGGGGCGCTGCATGTTGTCGCTGCGCCGGAAAAGGCGAGCATGGACGCGATCGTTGAGAACCTGGCATTGCCGCAGCCCGACTTCGAGCTGGCGTGGAATACCATCAAGGTAGATGCCGGCGTAAAGGAGCGGCTGGTCTCCCAGTCCCTTCTCTCCCTGCAGCTGCGGCAGCATTACTCGTTCGAGGCAATGCCCATGCACGGCTTGATCGTGCTCTCGGGACCACCCGGCACTGGCAAAACCACCCTCGCGCGCGGCCTCGCCAACGAGGTTGGCAAGGCGTTGGGAAAAGCCCGGTACATCCAACTCGACGCCCATGCCCTCGGCAGCTCCTCGCTGGGCAAGAGCCAGAAGGAAGTCTCAAGAATCTTCCAGCAGACCATACCCGAATTCGCTGCCCTCGGCCCGACGATCGTGCTGCTCGACGAGGTCGAAACACTGGCGGCGGACCGGCAGCGCATGAGTCTCGAAGCAAACCCCATCGACGCGCACCGCGCCACCGATGCCGCATTGGCTGGAATCGATTTGCTCTGCCGGAAACACCGGAACACGCTGTTGATCGCCACAACAAATTATCCGAAGGCGGTTGATCGTGCCTTGCTGTCCCGCGCGGACTGGATTGAGGACATCGGGCCTCCGAACGCCGAGGCCCGCAAAGAAATCATCCTCGACACGCTGGCCCTGCTCGCGGGCAAGTGGCCCAAGGTCGATAGCCTCAAAAGCCACATTGCCGCTTATATCCATGCGTCAGAAGGCATGGATGGCCGGCGACTCCGCAAGGCCATCACCGCGTCGGCAGCGATCTCCCTCGAGACGGCGAAGGATCTCAACAAGCTGAAGCCGGAGCATGTGATCGAGACCCTGAAGCGCGCCGCCAGCCAGCCTGACGTCCAGGAGGACGCGGCATGAAAGTTCGGCGCGACATAGCCTCGATCCCGAAGCGTTCGGCCGCCGAGACGTGGCGGGAAATCGTCAAGCTTATTACCGGCACCGGGTCTGTAGACGTGGCCAGCCTGACGGCGGCGGCAAGTGTGATGGAATCCCTGATCACCGATGAACACCCGGGGCAGGTTCCGATCGTCATCAAGGGCGTCGGCTCGCGGCTGGTGATCTATTGCCTGTTCGGCGAGGACGCGATGGATGCCGACATGGACGTGCCCAAGCTGAACTGGAATCCGACCGCGGGCAACTGGGCCATGACGGCGCCGACGGACCCGGTGGATGTCGCCTGGATGAACAAGACACTCAAGGAGAGAGCACCGCGCATCGCCGTCCACGACGTCAATGTCGCGCCGGCGGATGACGAGGACACCGCTACTGCCTCCCAGGAACTGACGATCGACTGGGGAGCGCTGGGATGACCATGACCGCTGTGAACACCATTGCCTACGCCCGGACGCAGACGGCCATCTATGTCTCCGACAAAATGCGCTCGCTGATCAGGACGCTGATCCTCAACTGCGGGCTCGATCCGCAGAAGCTGATGGATGCGTGGTCCGGATGGGTGCATGATGCGGCGCGCGCCTGGATGGAGACCGGCGACCTGCTGAAATTCGTAATCGAGTTCTACCAGCCCGGAGCCGCCAACGCTTCGGCGCGCTGGGATTTCCCGATCCGCTATGACGGCATGGATATCGACCAGATGTGGATCGACACCGACTTCCTGCAGGGCTCGGTAGCAAAAACGGCTCGGCCGCCCGCAGGGTGCACATATCGAATTCTGCTGCAGCCGAGAGCCGGCGCGCGCAATCTGCCAGGCATGAGCGATGCTGCGTACCTAGGTTTGAACGGTCTGACAGCCCGCGAGGCCGGTACGATTATTGGCACCCCCGACATCATGGCATCAGCGACGTATTACAGATGATCACGACAGAAGAAGCATTCGAGAAATACCGGCAGCGCCTCGAACTCAGCGAGACGGAGCGCCAGAACACGATCAAGCGGCACAACGAGGTTCGCGACGTCATTCGCGTGGACTTCGCCGTTGATCGTGATCTGCTGACGGGTTCCTACAAGCGTCACACCAAGACGAAGCCGTTGAAGGACGTTGATGTGTTCTTCGTCCTCGGCCAGAAGGAGCGCGACAAGTATCGCAGGAAGCCTCCGTCGGACCTAATCAACGCCTTCGTTACCAGCCTGCGCGGCGCCTACGGCAAAGACGCCGTCGAGCCTGGTCGCCGCTGCGCCACGGTCGAGTTCGAAAAGAACACCAAGGATGAAGAAGGAAAGGTCCTCTCCATCGATGCGGTCCCCGCCTTCGACCTCGGCGATTGCTACGAGATTCCGGATCGTGTCCGCGGAGACTGGGTCAAGACCGACCCGGAGATTCACATGGAACAGGCCACGGCCAAGAATAAGGAACTCGGTGGAAAATGGATTCCGCTGGTCAAGATGATCAAGCGGTGGAACCGGTCAGCTGATAAGCCGATCAAGCCGGCCTTCCTGATCGAGGTCATGATGCAGGACCTCGTCGATGCCCCTTTCACCACCTACCCGAGCGAGGTCAGGCGCTTCTTTGCGTCTGCTCTCGACGGGATAGATCGCCAGTGGCCGGACCCTGCGAGCTATGGCCCTCCGGTATCAGAACAGATGACCCCGCAGCTGATCGCGACCGCCAAGGAAAAGCTGCGCCAGGCCGAGATGAAGGCCGCGCTCGCGGTGCGGCTCGAAAAGCAGGGCCGTCAGGGCGAGGCGATCGCGCTGTGGCGTGAGATCATGGGCAAGTACTTCCCAACCAGTTGAGGGTGCGTGATGGCGGATCAGGTAGTGGCGCGGCAGCAAGGCGACGATTTCCAGGCCCGCATTTTCTGGCTGGAAGCCGCCAACCTGCTTCGCGATGAATCGCCTGTCAGGATGGTTATGTACGAGACCGGGCCGAAGGCGTTCGACGACGTTGTCGTTGACTATGCTCGCGAAGGGGCCCCGCAGGACCATTTCGGGAAGCCGGTTCTGCGCGATCACAAGCAGTGCAAATGGCATGTTCGCCCGGGCGACTTCGGTTTCAATGACTTCGTCGATCCCGTGTTCATCGGTGGGACTTCCGTCTCATTTCTTCAGCGCGCCCACTCCGCGCAGCGGGAGCACGCGCCCGCCGGAGAAGGCGCCCGCTTCCATCTCGTGACGAACTGGGCACCGAAGGAGAAGGACCCGCTCCGCAAGCTGATTCTCAACCAGACGAACGCCCTCGACATCGATCCGATTTTTGTGGGCGGCTCCAGCAGCATGATGGGGCGGCTGCGCGGTCTTTGGGGCGGGCACCTTCAGGTTGATGACGAGGAGCTGCGCCGTGTGCTCCGAACGCTCGGCATAAACCTGCGCATCCGTTCCGGCGAAGACCTGCGTGAGCAACTGAACGACAGGTTCACGGCCGTGGGCATGCGAACGATCCCCAGGGATGAGGCGGGCTTCAGCTATGACGATCTGATCAAGAAGCTGCACGCCCAGGGCCGCAAGACGTTCGACCGCAAGAGCTTCCGCGAGCTGGTCAACGACGAAAAGCTGCTGGCCGGGCCGAAGGACCCTCCCAGGACGACGATTGGCGTGCGTTCGTTCATGCATCCTATCGACAGCATCGAAGCCCGCGCCACGACGACTCTGAATCTGGTGCCCTACTTCGACGGCCGGTTCCTCAATGTTGAGGCCGGCTGGGAGACGGACCTCTTTCCCGCACTGAAGAGCTTCGTTCTGGCGGAGGCCCAGAAGGGCGACCATATGCGCCTTATACTCGACGCGCATGTGTCGCTGGCCTTTGCTGTGGGATCGAGTCTCAACGTCAAAGCCGGCAGGTCCATCGAGGTTGAACAGCGTACGAACGGCCGTCGCTTCTGGAGCCGAGACGACATTCCGCTCGATCCCTCCTGGTCCGGCATTGACGCGACCGTCGAGGAACTCGGCTCGGGAAGGGACCTCGCCGTCGCCATTGGCCTGACGCACGATGTTGCCCCGATGGTGCGCGAGTTCCTGAAGGACAAGCCGGACATCGGCAAGCTGATTGTGATCAGGCTCTCGGCCGGCGCCTCTGGTGCGAGCGTGAGGTCCGGTTCTCACGCCATGAAGCTCGCGGAGGAAGTTGTGGCGACGGTGAGGAAGGAAACGCGTCCTTCGATGCTGCACCTCTTCATCGCCGCCCCGAACGGCTTCACATTTTTCCTCGGCCAGCATCAGCCCGTCCTCGGCGCCACGACTGTTTACGAATGGGATTTCGAGGGAACCCGGTCGAAGACTTACAGCAAGGGACTTACTCTGCGATAAGCTGGCTGAGCGTGACGTATGCGCGGTTGCCTCTCGTCGAATTGGGCTGGGAAGGCCGGTTGCCGTGGCGCCCAATCTTGCAATGACCGACGCGCGAACAACCATCGCTCGCCCGCGTCCGCGCCGCCGTTCGCTGCGCTTTTCAGGAGTAGAGATACGCCGCCGCGCCTCGCCCTCATTGCCGCCACGCGCCTCACCGTCGCCGTCACCATCTTCAGCGCGCGCGCGAGATCGACTGGCTCCACGGCTGCTCGCGCATCATCGCCTCCTCCAGCGCGTGCTGCAGGCTGACGTGATCCTTCGGCTCCTCCCGCTTCTCCCCGCGGTGAGCTTCCGTGACCTCACGCTTCTCCGCGCCGGTCCTGTCCCGATACCGGTCTTTCACCCGCCGCACCGATGGACAAGTCACAGATGTGGCGTCACGGTTTGGCTTCTGGCATTTCGGCGAGTTCTCCGGCGAGTATAGTCGGCAGTTCGGCGAACTGCCCTCGGCCACGCTCGCCAAGACACTGGGGACAAGTCGGGCGTTCGCGGCAACGCGGCATTGAATCCACCCTCTGGTTGGGGGTGCCCGCGATGTCCGAAATGAGTCGGTAAGCATCCTTCTATGCATCGGGCCGCGAATTTCCGCATGGGTCACGTCACGACGATACTCGCACCGACTTGAAGGTCCGCTATTGAAGTCCGAGGCGCGAAGCTGCCAGTCCGCTCACGGCCCGTTCCAGCCATTGCTAATGCTCGCCGGAATGCGGAATGGGCAGGGCTATTGACAACGCACTTTGAATGTTCGCCTTTTGTGCTTCGAAAGTCGCATAATTGGCAGTCTGGAATTGGCAATCGCGAAATCAACCCGCTCGCTGAACAGCCGTGTTCGCCTCATTCCTCAACTTTTCAAACCGTGATTGGCAAATCATTTCGATACCACCGATCAGGTCGGAGACCCGCACTGCAACCCACTGAAGCGCTTCGCGAGTGATCTCGAAGTGCCTCGAATAGCGCGCTTTCACATAAGCCACGTTGATGATGTTGAGCCAAGCTATGAAACACTGCTGGTCGCGGGGCCAAACTTCGGCAAGTTCCTGTGCTTGATCTTCAGCGAGGCTGCGAAGAAATTTGATGTTGTGAAAAGCAGGGCTGTAGTTCGTTAGAACCAGCAACAACACCGCATAGGCCTGCTCGATTGATTGGTGAAGGAGAAAGGCCGATTCCTTGAAGTTGGATACGCTGGGAAGAAATCCAGGCCGTCTTTGCAAATATTCAGGCGTGCGGCAGCCTGTCTACTCAACGTATGTTTTTCAGCGGAGCTTGGCTGCGCTCCGGTCGAACTGGAGCGTCCGAAACCTGACGTGATCATGGTCAGCCCTTCTCTGAAGGAGCGTAGCTCTTAGGGCCCAACGAGGGAACGATCGCTTCAAATTGATGACGGCGGGAGGCTGTCATCATGGCCGCTTCAAACGCAGCAATCATAACGACGACGCGTCCTAGGGGTCGAGCTTCACCACGAAACTGCCGGCACAGGCCGGTTTCAAGAAGGTTTTGCCCCAACCCATCAGGAGGCCAAACCGCGCACGCCTACAGGTTGGAGAGCCCCCCTTTCGGCCCCCAGCCTTAGAATACGGCTTGTCGTGCCGCGCTTAATCCGATGCCCTTTCTTTCCTCATGCAGACGGCAGTCGGCGAGGCGTCGCTGGCTTCAGCTATACCGTAGATCGTAGTCTTGCGAAGCCCTTCGATATATTTGCCTGCTGGCATGGTGGCGTGGCGCTAGCGCCCTTGACGCGTCTCAAGCCCGACTTCTCTGGTCCGACTATTCGCCAGGGTCGAATTCACCTTTGAACAAGATCGTCTCCACCGGCCCAAGCGGATTAGCGATCCGCCTCGCCAACACTTCGACGAGTGTACGCCCGACCCCTGCCATGTCGACAGAATGAACGCCAATTTTCGCCGGCAGGAAGCGTGCCAGTCGCGTGCTGTCACGACTGACAATGTGGACGTCGCTCCCCGGCACAAGACCTCTTTTGCCAAGAACGTGTAACGCCCCAAGAAGGCCCAGTTCGTTGGCGCATGCCAAGCCTGTCGGCGAATTTGACGACCCCAGCAGGCGATCGAACCAGGCGGCGCTCGATTCCATGGTGAACATGCCATGGCCGATCAGCGATTGGTCGATCGGAATACCGGCCTCCGCCAGCGCATTCTGATACCCGGAAAGACGCATGGCACTCGCCTGATCCTCCGGTACGAGAAGTTGCAGTGCAATGCGTCGACAGCCCTTATCCATCAGCCGTCGGGTTGCCTCGTAGGCAATCTGTTCGTTGTCGACATCGACATAGGGGTATGCGACGTCCAGGTCGGTTCTCCCGAAAGCGACAAATGGCATGCCTTGGTCCAGCAGCAGCTTGACGCGCGGATCGCCCGACACCATGCGCGTGATGATCAGTCCATCTGCGCTGCGCGCTTGAAGCTGCCGCTGCACACTCTCAACGGGATCGTCGTCGGGAGTGGTGGAATAGATGGACAGACTGTAACCGGCGTGCCGCGCCGCCAGCGTCATGCCTTCGATCAAGGGAAGCTTCAACAGATCGGACAGATGGTCTTGTGTCTCCATCGGGTATACTGCCGTCATCGCCAGTGTGCGACCGGTTTTGAGCGCACGAGCATGATGATCTGGCACATAGCCAACCCGCTTTGCCGCTTCCTTGACGCGGGCTATGGTCGAGGGAAGGACTTCTGGCCCGTCCTTCAGAGCGCGCGACACCGTGGTCACCGAGAGGGACAGTTCCGCCGCGATCTGTTTGAGATTGGCCATTCTGTCCTGACTTTTATTTGCGAAAAGCGCTGGCTGAATTTTGCTGGAGCGTTCGTGACGTTACCGGATTCGATGTCCCGGTCAATTCAAACTCCTTCACGGAAGCATCTTGACTCTGGTTTCGATTAAGTGCAACCGTAACGTTACGATTAAAAATAGATGGCTCTTTTGAGCGCCATTTAATAATTCTAGGGAGGAGAACCTATGTCCTGGCTACGCATTTCCTTAACAGCATTCGCAATCTCGGCTGCCTTGCCCGTCCATGCCCAGACGGTCACCATCACGACCGCTGGCGGCGACTATGGTAACGCCATCAAGGAAGCCATGTGGGGCCCTGCTGCAAAAGAGCTTGGCTACGATGTTCGAGAAGAGACCCTGAGCGACGGCCTGGCCGCCTTGAAGATGCAGGTCACCTCGGGTGCTGTCACGACCGACGTCATTCATCTAGGCTCACCGGAAGGCGCACAGGCGGCCGCGCAATCACTGCTGGAGCCGCTCGACTACAAGATTATCGATTCCAAGGCCGTGCCGGAGGGCGCAAAATCAGACTACTGCTATCCGTTCGACTCCTATGGCACCGTCTTGTCGTGGAACACCAAGACCTATGGCGAGAACCCGCCGAAGACGTGGGCGGAGTTCTGGGACGTTGCCAAATTCCCGGGCCGTCGCGCCCTGCGCGCCAATGCGCAAGACTCGATCGAGATCGCGCTGCTCTCCGATGGCGTGGCGCCCGCGGACGTCTATTCCGTGCTCAGCACGCCGGAAGGTCTGGAGCGCGCCATCAAGCGGCTTGAAGCGATCAAACCGAATGTCTCGGTCTGGTGGACCTCGGGCGCTCAGTCTGCGCAGTTGCTGAAAGACGGTGAGGCGGATCTGGTCATCACCTGGAACGGACGGGCAGAGACTGTGAAAAAAGATGGCGGCGCGGCCGACTACACGTTCAAGGGTTCCGTCATTGGCACCGACTGTCTCGGAGTGCCGAAGGGGGCGCCGAATAAGGAAGCAGCCATGAAGCTGATCGCGGCGATGACACAGCCCGCGCGCGTGGCGAAGCTGACCGACTTCATCGCTTATGGCCCGGTCAACCCTGCTGGCTATGAGGGTGGCCTTATCCCTAAGGACCGTCTGAAGACCCTGGCGACCGCGCCTGAAAACGCCGGCACCTCGGTGTTTTCGAACGCTGACTGGTGGGTCAAGAACGGCGAGGCCGCTCAAAAAGCTTTCGATGAAATGATGAGTCGCTGAGTCTATGGTGCATCAGCTCTAGACGTTCGAGCCCATCATGAAGTCGCTCCCGATCACCATCGCCAGCGTGTCCAAGGCCTATGGGTCCTACGTCGCGCTGGATGATGTCTCGCTCGACATTCAGGCTGGCGAATTCCTCACTTTGCTGGGGCCGTCGGGGTCGGGCAAGACCACGCTGCTCATGGCTCTGGCCGGTTTTGTCCGGCCCGATTCCGGCAAGCTCCTGTTGGCGGATCGGGACATCACCCGTCTGGCCCCCAACAAGCGCGACATCGGCATCGTATTCCAGAGCTACGCGCTGTTTCCCCATATGAACGTCCTGGCGAATGTCGAGTATCCGTTGGCGCTACGCAAGACGCCGAAAGCGGAGGCCCGGCAGCGGGCGCTTGATGCTTTGGCTCGCGTGAAGCTGGAGGGTCTGGCGGAGCGCAACATTGCCGCACTGTCCGGCGGCCAGCGCCAGCGGGTGGCGCTGGCGCGAGCCATCGTCTTCGAACCACGCGTGATGTTGATGGACGAGCCGCTGTCGGCGCTCGACAGAAACCTGCGCGAAACCATGCAGTACGAGATCCGGCGTCTGCACGATGACCTGGGGATCACCACGATCTATGTGACGCATGACCAGCGCGAGGCGCTGACCATGTCCGACCGGGTTGCGGTGATGAATTCCGGCCGCATCCAGCAGATCGACACGCCACAGCAAATTTATGATCGTCCATCGACCCGCTTCGTCGCGCAATTCATGGGCGAGGCCAACATTCTGGCCCCGGGCTCGGTGCGCACAATCGACGGCGGCGATGCGTTTCGCGAGACCCTGATGATCCGCGCGGAAAGCTTCCACCTGGATGTCAAGCTCGTCGGGCGAGACGGAGCGGCGCTCGACGGAATGCTGCGCGCCAAGGCGTTTCGCGGCGAGAACTGGCTTTTGACGCTGGCGCTTGATGATGGGCAGGAGGTTCTTGTCTGCATTCCGTCAGCACTTGCCGGCGGCTGCGCCGAGCTTGCCGCCGGTCAGCGGCTGACCGTGTATGCATCGGCGGCCAAAGTTCACGCGATACCGGGAGCAAGAGCGTGAGCGTGACCGTCATGGCGGATCCCGCGCTCGCGGCAGACGCACGACGAGAGCGGCAGTTCTTCCTCTCGCTTTCGCTGCCAGCGCTGTTCATCGTTGGGCTGGCGGCGATACTGCCCATCCTATGGATCATCCGGCAATCCTTCCTGACCACGGGGGGCGAATACACCGTCGGCAACTACGAGAAGGTGCTTTCGAGCGGGCTGACATGGTCGGCACTCGTCACAACCCTCGAACTGTCCCTGGGCACGCTGGCGGCCTGCATTCTTCTCGGTACCCCCCTGGCGCTCGCTCTGGCCAGCGCCAGACCAAGGGTGGCCAATTTGCTGATGGCCTTCGTCATGCTGCCGTTGTGGACCTCCATTCTGGTGCGCACCTATGGCTGGCTCGTGCTGTTGCGGCGCGATGGTCTGATCAACGCGGCTTTGACGGGTTCAGGCCTGACAGTGGAGCCATTACCGCTGGTCTACAACTTCACCGGAACGCTCATCGGCATGGTTCACTACATGCTGCCACTCTTCCTGCTGCCCGTTTATGCCGCGATGCGCGATATCGACGCAAACCTCGTTCGCGCGGCGGCGAGCATGGGCGCCACTCTCGGCCAAACAATCCGCACGGTCATTCTGCCTCTCTCGGCCGGCGGCATCTTCTCGGGGTCGATCATCGTCTTCATCTATACGCTAGGCTTCTTCATCACGCCGGCCGTGCTGGGCGGCGGCAAGGTAAATCCTCTCTCCACCCGGATCGAGCGCACGCTATCGACCTTTCAGGATTGGGGTTCGGCGAGCGTCCTGGGCATTCTCCTGCTTGTTCTTATGGCGCTGATCGGTGTGATGTTGCTGACGGCAAGGCGACTGATGGCGCGCAACAAAGTCGGTGCGGCCCATGCTTGAGGCCTATCCGGACAACAGGCTCGCCCGCATCCTCCTCTGGAGCTTTGCTGTTCTCGTCATGGCATTTCTGATGTTGCCGACGCTCGTGGTGGTGCCGCTTTCCTTTTCGGCGTCCAATCTGCTCGAGTTTCCGCCGCACACCTACTCGTTGCGCTGGTACGAGAACTTCTTCGGCTCGGCAACATGGATGGCTGCGCTCAGAACCAGCCTGATCCTTGGGACGTTGACGGCGTTGATCGCGGTGCCTTTTGCGCTGCTGGCCTGCATTTCGATAAATCGTCTCGGCGGAAAAGCCGCTGTTGCCATTCAGGGCATTCTGCTCAGCCCGTCCATCGTCCCAGGAATCCTGCTTGCGATCGGTCTCTTCTTTGTGCTGGCGGCGCAACATCTGGTCGGAACGCTGTTCGGTGTGCTGGTTGGGCATGTGGTGCTGGCCATTCCTGTCGTGTGCATTGTGCTGCTGCCCGCTCTGGCCCGCTTTGACTGGAACCAGGTTCAGGCGGCGCGCAGCCTAGGCGCGAACTGGGCGAGAGCCATTGGCGGCATAATTGTCCCGCAGCTCCGGATCAGTCTGCTGTCGGCCATATTGATGGCCTTCCTGACGTCACTCGACGAGTCTGTGATTTCGATCTTCGTCTCGAGTGGTCAAAACAGCACGCTGCCGAAACTCATGTTCATATCTCTGCGCGATCAGATCGATCCGACCATCGCGGCGATCTCAACGGTGTGGACCGCTATCGTCGTGGTCGTCGTCTTGATCGTGACCTTACGCCAAAAATCCTGACCGAGATTGGAAACATGCTCACAAATCTGCACGCAGCCGGTGCGCCGGCCGATCATTCAGCGGACATACCTCAGGTAGGATTGGCCATCATCACCGGGTCGGCAAACTGGGGGCTGGCCTTTCCGGAAGATGTCGAATTCGATGGTGTGCGCACCTTGCGGCGTGACATCAGTTTTGAAACGCCTTTCGGTCGCAGCGACAACTGGAAGCTGCTCGAGTTCGATGCCTCGACTACCGCGGAAGGCAGAACGAAACGTGGGTTGTGCATGTATTCGCACGGCAATCCCCGCGACCATATCGACCATTCCTGCCATCGCCGGGCGTTCTGGGTGTTGATGACCGCGGGTGTAAAGCAAGTCCTGTCCTGCTCGACCGTTGGCGCCGTCAATAAGGCGATCCAGCCCGGTGACATGGTGGTGAACGCCGATATCATCGAACTGTCGCAGACCCCGTTTTCACTGCTTCCAAACCGCCAGAGCTTCGACTGCTCGGGCAAGCAGATCGTCTGTCAAAGATGTGCGGCGGTTCTGGTTGAGACGGCCCGCCGTCATTGGCCAGCCGAATGCCGCGTTCATGGCATCGAACAGCAGTTGGTGGCTGCCCATTGTTATGGGCCTCGACTGACAACCCCGGCCGAGGCTTTGGCGTATCGAAGCATGGGAGCGGATGTGCTCAATCATTCGATCGCCCCTGAGGCGACCCTGTCGCGCGAGATCGGCGCGTGTTTTGTGCCTCTTGCTTTCGTGACCGCCGGTTTCAACGACTATATGGACCGCAGTCGCCAGGAATTGCTGCAGGAGCATGTGTTGCCGAGCCTCTCCATGACCGCCTCGAGGGTGGCGCTGGAGACCGCGGCACGACTTCCAGCTGACCCTGAATGCTCTTGCCAGGGCTTGAAGTCGCCTCAGCCGGCAGAGCGTTCTACTCGGTTCTGAAGCAGCGACGGAGTCTGGATTTGTCGCTCACGACGAAGCTCGCGTCGAACTGAGAGTTCGCATTTGAACGCCCTTGCTCGAAGCGTCCGGTCCGCTTCCGGTCCCCATTTCAGACCACGAGTCATGCTCCATATCGCACATAGATCAGCCTCAGGCCTTGAGGCTGATCGGGTGCCGGCAGTCACCTCTATTGGCGGTGCTGCATTTCCTTGATGACGATGTCTCCATCAACGACGATCGGCTCGTCATCCAGGAAAAGACTGCAGCCACGCATCGGAATGTCGAGGTGGCAGGCGGTGTCGTTGGGACCGCCGAGTTCGTTGTTCGGGCCCGTCGAGAACATTACATTGCCGTAGAAGGAGCGCAGCTCCATGCCCATGCCGCCGGGAAATTGCGTCAGGCCGTGCCACTGCGCCCGATGATCGAGCCCCCAGCCGACATGGCTCATGCCCATGCCGCGCGGGTCCTTGAACTCGCCCATGTAGGATTTGATCAGCTCGGCCTCGAGGCCGCCGCGGATGTCTTGAACGAAGCCCTTTTCGATCGTGTAGACGACCGGTTCGCGCACGTAGGTGTTGAACGGCAAAAGCACGTCGCCAGGCGCTAGCACGATCTTGCCGTCGACGCCGTCGTCGGCGCCGCCGGTGAAGACGAAGGCGGCCGGCCAGTGGTCCCAGCGCCCCGGCTGGTCGGTGTAGCCGTATTCGCCGACCGTCGGATAGACGCCAAGCCTGTAGACCACGTCGGTGCCATGGCGGGACGTGATGCGCATGGTCTTGGCCTTCGATAGAAGCGCCTCACCGACCTCTACGCGCTCGCGCAATTCCTTGGTCGGCAGCAGCCTGGCAAGCAGCGGCGCGGGTTCGATCGCCGTCAAAACGCGCGCGCCCGCAGCCTGGATCGCCATCTGCTCCGGGCTGAACAGAAGGAAGACTAGGTCGACGACCATGTCGGCCTGCTTCAGCGCTTCGACCGCCTCAGGATTGGCGGCCAGGCCGGTCTGGCCGACCGCCCAGGCGCCATTGCCAGGCAGCGGCGAGGGCAGGCGCATATGGTACATGCGTGCGCCCAGGCGCTGGCCGGCAGCAAGGAAGGCGTCGGCATAGTCGAGGCGCTCGCCGCCCTGTGACAGCACGATAACCTTCTCCCCCTCGCGCACACGGCTGAGCGTGAGCTGGTGCAGGCAGATTTCAGTCAGAACGTTGCGGTCCATCCAGCGATCTCCTTTGCAATACGGGCGGCGTCGCGGCCCAGTTCATGGGGTTCGGTTATACATTGTGCTCGAGCGACGTTCGCCGGGCGGCGCGCCCGATTTCTTCCAACGCCTCCTTCAGGCCGACGACGTCGCCATATTTGGCATTGATGTCGAACAGGTTGGCCTCGTGCGGCCCGGCGTGCCGGTCGCCAACGCAATCCCTGACCACGATGGTTCGGAAGCCGTGCTGGACCGCGTCGACGACGGTTGCGCGGATGCAGCCGCTGGTCGAGCAGCCGGCGAGTATGACCGTGTCGATGCCATCGGCATGCAGCATCGGCGCGAGGCTGGTGCCGAAGAAGGCGCTGGCATACTGCTTGGTGACGACCAGTTCGCGCGGCAACGGTTCGACGCCGTCGCAGAATTCGGCCAGCGGACTGCCGGGGACGAGAGCCGCCATCACCGGCGCCTTCTTCACCCAGATCCCGCCGTCGGCGCAGTTCGGCGCGCGATAGAGGATGTTGGTATGGATCACCGGCATGCCGGCTTGGCGCGCCGCCGCCAGCAGCCCGGGCGTGCGTGCGATGGCCTCCACCACGCCTTGCGCGAAGAGAGGTGCGCCGGGGGTCGTGTAGGCCTTCATGAAATCGATCACCAGCAGCGCCGGCCTGCGCCCGAAGCCGATGCGGTGACCCCAGACACCGCTGTAGTTCTCGGTGGCCGCCTGCGTTTCGGCGTCATTGGGAATTGCTGGCTGTGTCATGGCCGCCCCCCACAGTAGGCGCCCGAAAGCAGCGCGCCGGCGCCGGGAACGACCGGCTCCAGGCCGAGCGCCTTCAGCAGGCCGTAGGTGGTCGCGACCGCCGCCGTAAGGACCGGTTTTCCAGTCTGGGCTTCGACCTTGGCGACGACCGGCAGCGACGGCATTTGCACGCAAGCCGACAGTACGACGACGTCGACGCCTTCGAGGTTCATGCCGGCAACGATGCCTGGCAGGTTTTCCGGATCGTGCCGCGCCACGTCAAGGTTGTCGGGGATTTCCAGCGCGCGCCAGTCGACGACCTCGAACCCCTCCTCGCGGATGTAGTTGACCACGAGTTCGGTCAGCGGGCGCATATAGGGCGCCACGACGGCAATGCGCTTGGCCTGCAGCACCTTGAGGCCGTCGATCAGGGCGCCAGCGCTGGTGACGACGGGGATGTCCGCGCCATTCTCCTGCGTACGGCCGCGCAGCCGCGCCTCCGACTGGCGATGATAGCCGAGCCCCGTCGCCATGATGGCGACCAGGCAGGCATAGCCGAGGACGTCGACGCGGGCATCCGAAAGCTCGGCGGCGCAGCGATCAGACTCGCCGTCCATGGCAGCCAGCTCGTCTTTGCTCACCGTTTTCATGCGCATGCGGCTCGAATGGAAGGTGAAACGCTCGGGCCGGATGCCTTGGCGCGCCAAAAGCATCGCCGGAATCTCGGTCTCCATCGTTGTGTTGGAGCTCGGCACGATCTGGCCGACCCGGAACGGTTTCATGGTCATGCCGCTTGCCTCGCTGCCAGAGCGGTTCCGAGCAGCCGGTCGGCTGCGTCTAGAAACCCTTCGAGATTGTCCCAGGGGATCATGTGTCCGGCGTCGGGCACGCGCTCGATACGGATGCCTGGGTTGAGAGACTGAATTTCCGCTTCGTCAGCAGGTTCGATGACGCCGCCGCGCGTCGCCACCATCAGGCCCACTGGGAGGGAAAGATCAGCCAGATCGCAATGGATGTCGTCGGTGTGGAAGCCCTCGAAGGCGGTTAGGATGGCGGGTTCGTAGCAAGTGTGCAGCCACTCGGCTCTAAGCGCGAGCTGTTCGCGGCTCCAGGTCGGGCAGAAGGCGCGCATCGCCTCGGCGTCCATGCCCCTTTGCGCCTGTCGTATCGAATCCACATACCAGGCAAGCTTCGAAGGGTAGGGGCGCCGGCCCGGACCCGAGACGGGCGGGTCGACCAGCAGCAGCCGTGCCATACCGGCCGGGTTGCGCGTCGCCGCGCGGACCGCGATGCGTGCGCCCATGGAATGGCCGAGCACCGTCACGCCGGAAAGACCGAGCGCGACGATGAAGCCGGACAGGTCGTCGGCCAGACTGTCGAGGTGGTAGTCGAGGCCTGGGCCGGATTGCGACAAGCCGCGGCCGCGCGCATCGAGGACGTAAACATCGAATTCGCGAGCAAGCCTTTCGGCAACGAAGCCCCAGGTCACGGCTGGGCTGGTGATGCCCGGCACCAGCACCAGCGGCGCTCCCGTGCCGTGATAAGGCAAATAGTGCTGGCGGATGCCGTTAGCGGCGACATTGGCGCCTGTGACCGCTGCCGTGCTCATTGCGCCGCCTCACTGCTGCGCAACTGCGTCTGGTAGACGTCATAGCCGAACACCCAGGCCGGATCTTCTTGGCTGCGCAGCCAAGTGTTGGCGTTGGACACTGCCTGGACATGCGAGGCGCGGTCCCTGCGGTTCGCTTCGTAGAGGGCGAAGGCGGTGGCGTAATCCTTGGTCCCGGTTTCACCCAGGCATCGCGCCAGCATGGCGGCATCCTCGATGGCCATGGCCGCGCCCTGTGCCATATGGGGCTTCATCGGGTGGCAGGCGTCGCCGAGCAGCACCATCCGCCCTTCGCTCCAAACCGGCAGCGGCTTGCGGTTGAGAAGCGGCCATTTGGTGACCTCGTCGCTGGCGTCGATCAGCGAGTCCAACACCGGATGGCAGCCGGCAAAGGCATCGCGCATTTCTTCGCGGCTGGATGGCACGAACGCGCCGTATAAATCCCAGGCCGGATGGGGGACGCCGGTGACGTAGTAATACTCGCTGCGGTCCGCGGTGGTATGGTAGACCATCATGTGGCGGTCCTCGAACCACCATTTCACGCAATCTTCGAAGTCAAGGCCGTAACGTGCCAGCTTCGCGGACGAGATCACTGCCCGGTGGGCGACCCAGCCGCTGTAGTTCGGCTTTTCCTCACCGAGCAGGGTTTCGCGCACTTTCGAATTGATCCCATCGGCGCCGATCACGATATCGGCCTGGACCCGCGTGCCGTCGGCGAAGCCCAGGTCGATTCTGGAGCCGTTGTCGGTCACCGCCTCGAGGCGCTTGCCGAAATGCAGGTGTTCGGGCCGCAGCAGCGAGACTTGAAGTGCGTGCAGATCACCGCGATGGACGGTCACATAGGGTGCGCCATACTCTTTTTCGGCGAACGCGCCGAGCCGAATTCGGGAAAGATATTCGCCAGAGCGCCCGTCACGGCTGAACCAGAAATCGGGCTTCGATCCCATGGCGACGACAGCGCCGTCCATCCCGAGCTGACGAAACACCCGCATGACATTGGGACCCATATGGATGCCAGCGCCGATGCGTGAGAATGCGTCCGCTTGTTCGAATACATCGACCTGAAAGCCGGCTTGCTGAAGAAGGCCGGCAGCGGCAGCGCCTCCGAGGCCAGCGCCAATGACGGCAATTTGCGTTTGGATTGGCATGGGCTTGTCGATCCTCCCGTATGAGATCACAACTGCGACAATCTGCACATTTAGAGTGTACACACTGTAAATGTCAATCGAGAAAACGGAGACTCGGTAAAAATTTGTTGCTCGCGAGGGCTTTGACACAATCGTGGATACGAGTATTATAGTGTATGCGCTGCTTTTATATACATTCACGATGGGACTTTGGTGCGGGTTGCGCCCCGCTAAAAGGCAAGCGACTGCGTCAGTTGCGCCTCTATGCCCCCAGGTCCGGCTGCCTAGAGACTGTCGAGCAATGCGGCCCGGAAATTGGATATGAAAGCAGCGGAAGCTGTCTTGCCTTGCGCGACGAGGGCGTTTTATGCATGCGTCCGATGCTACGACTTTGGATTGGGATGCGCGGTGCCCGAACACAGGCCAAACGAAGCGGATCGCATAGAGAATGCGGATCGCTATGTCTTCACGGACCAGGTCGGCTACCTACTTCGGCGGGCCTACCAGCGACATCTCGCAATCTTCCAGGCGACTGCCGGCGATCCGCAGTTGACGGCAGTTCAGTTTTCGACGCTGTGTGCGCTAAAGGACAGAGGCCCTCAGTCGCAAAGCGAACTGGTGAAGGCAACAAGCGTCGATCAGGGTACAATTCGCGGGATCATCGACAGGCTGAAGAATCGCGGATTGATCGCGTTTTCGAAGGACGGCGCGGATGCGCGCAAGGTCATCATCTCCATCACGGCCGCTGGTCTGCAATTGCTGGAAGCCATCGTGCCTCATGCGCGGGATGTTACGGAACTGACCTTGAAGCCCCTCAATCCGGCCGAGCGTATGGCACTTCTCCACACGCTTCGCCTACTGGGCGACGATACCGTCACGAACGACTGAAGCACGCCCCAGTGCCTGTAGATTTCAGCAGGTCAGGATGGCGGCCTTGATTGCGCTGAACGTAAACGGACTGGACGTCCAGGTCTCCGTCGCACCGTCGACGCCACTCCTCCTCGTGTTGCGAAACGACCTCGGCCTGAATGGTCCGAAATACGGTTGTGGCCTTGCAGAGTGCGGAACCTGTGCCGTCCTGGTCGGCGATACCGCGGTTCGCTCGTGTACGGTGCCTGTCGGCGCGGTCACAGGCCGGTCGATCACGACATTGGAAGGGCTAGGAAAGCCTGAGCACCTTCATCCCGTTCAAGCCGCGTTTGTTGCAAACAACGCCGCCCAGTGCGGCTACTGCATCAATGGGATGATTATCGCCACCGTGGCGTTGCTGAGAAGCAATCCCAGGCCGGACGAGACCGCGATTCGAACTGCCCTGCGCCACCATCTATGCCGCTGCGGCACGCATCTTGAAATCCTTGCCGCTGTTCGCGAAGCGGCTCTGGCCATATCGCAGGTCGCAGTCGCTGAGGCAGAGGAGACGGCCTCATGACCGGCCCGCGCGACCGGTCTGCCGCGGCCTATCTGGCAGATCCCGATACGCTTCTGGTTCTGCGTCCAAATCCTTTGGAGGGCAGGGACGACGAACCGTTCCTTGCGCTCGACGCGAAAGGCAACGTCACGGCGTTCAGTGGCCATGTCGATCTCGGCACCGGAATTCGCACTGCACTGGCCCAGATCGTGGCCGAGGAGTTGGATGTCCCATTCGACCGCGTCCGCATGGTCCTTGGATCGACCTCGGCCACGCCGGATCAAGGCGCGACGATCGCCAGCGAAACCATCCAGGTCACCGCAAAGCCGCTGCGAGCTGCCGCTGCGACCGCCCGCGCCCATCTAATGCAACTGGCTGCCGCGCGGTTTGCTATGAAGGCGGAAGACCTGGTCGTCGAGGACGGCGTGATCCGCGCGGCGAACTCGGAAGACAACCGCTTTGTTACCTTTGGTCATCTCATCGCAGGCGCCAACTCGCGCCTGCTCATCGATCCGCGCGCGCCCTTAAAGCGGGCTGCGCAATATCGCATCGTCGGCCGGCCGCAGCCACGCACCGACATACCGGCGAAGGTCACCGGCACGTTCACCTACGTCCACGACGTGCGTCTGCCCGGAATGCTGCATGGCCGCGTTGTCCGGCCACCTTATGCCGGGTTCGACTCCGGTGTTCATGTCGGCGCCAGCCTGATTTCCGTCGATGAGAACTCGGTGGCCAATGTGCTGGGCCTTGTGTCGGTCGTGGTAATAGGCGACTTCGTGGGCGTGGTGGCAGTGCGCGAGGAGCAGGCCATCGAGGCCATGCAACGTCTCGATGTGCGATGGCGCGCTGCTCCCGATATGCCCGACCTCAATGCGCCTGAGGCGGCGCTGCGCGGGAATCCATCATCCGCCCGCAAGCTGGCCGATCGGGGAGATGTCGAACGTGCACTCGGCGCGACAGCCAAGCCGATGCAGCGCACTTATGTATGGCCCTACCAGATGCACGGTTCGATCGGGCCTTCCTGCGCAGTCGCCGACTGGCGCGACGGCGGCCTCACGGTCTGGTCCGGCACGCAGAACCCATTTCCGATGCGCGCCGACCTGGCAAAACTTCTCGACATGCCGGAAGAGCGGATCGTCGTCGAGAGGCTGGAGGCTGCTGGATGCTATGGACGCAACTGCGCCGACGACGTAACAGCCGACGCAGCGCTTCTGTCGCACGCCGTCGGCCGCCCGGTGCGCGTCCAGCTTACCCGCGAGCAGGAACATGCGTGGGACCCAAAAGGTGCCGCGCAGGTCATCGACGTGCGTGGCGGCCTAGACGAGGAAGGGGGTCCGGCCGCCTATGACTTTGAAACGCGTTATCCGTCCAATCTGGCGCCGACCCTGCCGCTGATCCTGACCGGGAAGGTTTCGCCAGTCGCGGAAGTCGCGTTGATGGGCGATCGCACGGCCGTGCCTCCCTACGCGTTCGGCAATCTGCGCGTCACCGTTCACGACATGCCTTCGCTGGCGCGAGCCTCGTGGTTTCGTGGCGTCTCGGCGCTGCCAAACAGCTTTGCGCATGAATCCTTCATCGACGAGTTGGCGACGGCGGCTGGGGTCGATCCGATCGAATACCGGCTGCGCTATTTGACCGATCCGCGCGCGATCGATCTGGTACAAGCCGTGGCTGAGCGCGCCGGGTGGAAGCCGCATACACAGCCTGGCACGCATGGCCGCGAAGGCGACATCCTCTACGGGCGCGGCTTTGCCTATGCCGTCTATGTCCACGGTCCTTTCCCGGGCAAGGCCGCCGCGTGGGCGGCCTGGGTCGCCGACGTCGCGGTGAACAAGGTTACGGGCGAGATCGCGGTCAGCAAAGTCATCTGCGGCCAGGATACCGGCGCGGTAATCAACCCCGACGGCGTTCGCCATCAGATCCATGGCAATGTCATTCAGTCGACCAGCCGCGTTCTGAAGGAAGAGGTCAATTTTTCCTCCACCGCCGTGGCCAGCCTTGAATGGGGCGCTTACCCGATCATCGGCTTTCCTGACGTACCGGACATCGATGTGCTGATGGTTCCGCGTCCCGACGAGCCCCCGCTGGGCGCCGGCGAGTCCGCCTCCGTACCCAGCGCCGCCGCGATTGCAAATGCAGTGTTCGACGCCACCGGCGTGCGTTTTCGTGAACTGCCGTTGACTCCCGAACGGGTTCGCGCCGCCTTGAATCCGCTGCCGGTTCCGCCGCCATCGAACGAAAATAGGCGAACGGCCAAACATTCGAGCCTGAGGTTTGCCTGGCCACTCGCCGGCGCCTTTTCCGGCGCCGTCGCCCTCGGCGCAGGGATTTTTCCATTCAATGCGGCCATAGCCCCGGTGGCGCGTCCGCTGCCCGATGTCTTTTCGCCCGCCACGATCGAGCGTGGCCGGCTGGCGGCGGCGGCAGGCGCGTGTAGCGTCTGCCATGTCGGCGCCAACGGCATGCCGTTTGCCGGGGGCAGGGCTCTCGAAACCCCCTTCGGCATCGTCTATGCCACCAACATCACCCCGGATGAAGGAGCCGGCATCGGCGCCTGGTCCTATCCGGCATTCGCCAGGGCAATGCGCCAGGGTGTTGCACGCGACGGACATCATCTGTATCCGGCGCATCCCTACACATCCTTTGCCAAGGCGAGCGAGGCTGATCTGCAGGCGCTCTATGCCTATCTGATGGCGCAGCCCGCCGTGGCGGCGAAAGTACCGCAAACACAGCTGCGTTTTCCCTTCGGCATACGGCCACTGATGGCCGGGTGGAACACACTCTTCCTATCACCATCGCAGGCACCCATTGACCCGAACCAAAACGCTGCCTGGAACCGAGGCGCTGAACTGGTCGAAGGCCTTGGCCATTGCAGCGCCTGTCATTCGCCGCGCAACGCCATAGGCGGAGAGATCAAGGGGTCGTTGCATCTTGCCGGTGGCGTCGCCGACGGCTGGCACGCACATGCACTCACGGCAAAATCCTTCGCTCCGATCGCCTGGAGCGAAAAGGCTTTCTATGATTATCTGCGCACCGGCCATTCCGCTGAACACGGGGCGGCGGCGGGACCAATGGCCCACGTGGTAGATTCACTGGCACCTCTTCCCGACGCGGACATCAGAGCGATGGCGGTGTATCTCGCCAGTTTCAACGTCGGCGGCGAAAAAACGTCACCAGCCGGCTCGCCGGCCGGCAGCGCTATGGCCGCTGCAGATCTGGCCGCCCCTACTGCGGCGGCCGCATTTCCGCGCGGCGCGCGCCTGTTCGACGGTGCTTGCGAGACCTGTCATTCGAAAGTGTCCATCACGTCGCTGGCCCTCAACACCAATCTTCATGCCGATGCTCCGGACAATCTCCTCCACGCCATCCTGCAAGGCGTCTCGGCGCCAGCTGCCTCGCCGCTCAGGGCAGACGTTGGCGATTTTGGTGTCATGGCGATGCCGGCCTTCGGCGGCGTGCTGGATGATGCCGATCTGGTTGACCTCGTGGGCTATCTAAGGGCGCGTTTCGCCCCCGGCAAACCCGACTGGCAAGCCATCCCGGACTCACTCGCCGCCCTCCGATCCGCTCATCATTGAACCAACGGAAATATCACATGCTCAAAAACACCAACGTGCCCGCCGAAATGGCCGGGCGAGATGGTGTTCCGACCGCTCGGGGCACAAGTAGGGTATCGAGCGGTTCTTGGACCAAAGGATTGGCATTGATGGTCAGGGGAGACTCGCTCTCGACCACGGCGCCATTTAAGGACATAACCGTCAGCTGGTAAGCGCCTGGATTGTGCCGTTCGGCCCATTGGAACACCTCCAGCGGCCCGCTCAGATCAAGCAGGTTAAAGCCGGGGAAGACCAGAAAGCCTTTGTGCCGCGTCATAGCTGAAATCGAACGATTATGGCAATTACCAACTTTACCGAGCCATTCGCCGGCACCCTCGTCAACCCGTTCAGAGCTCGCCGAGCGATTCACCGGCGAGCCTATGAAAACGACCATTCGGCCAAGCTCCGGGATCACTCCTCGAAGCCGGGATACTCCATGAATAGCGCAACATACCGCGCGGGTTTCTGACCATAGGTCTTGGAGATGTCGGCCAGAGCGATGTTCAGCGCGCGGGTCGCTTGGTGTGCATCGAGCGGCGCAAGGGTGCGGTCGACCGACTTGGGGCCACCCGCAACGAGGTCGGGGAGGACGACAAGGCCATGGGCCAGTCGGACTGGAGCTTTGCTCGCTGCGACCGCGAAGGCCATGGTAATTCCCGCCGTGCTATAGGATTCCGCAGTCAGTGCGAGCGCAATCTCGTCGTCGCCCGTCTTGACTGGGATGCCGAGCGTGACTTGTGGTTTCGTATTGCCGTTTGGCATGTCGGCATTGTCGGGATCGGATTTGAAGGCGTCGCTGTTGTGCCTCGAGTCCCAGTTTTCGATGCCAACATCACGGGCGATAGACCCCGCCCGCGACGCCTCGATCAGGCGCCTCGGTCCACACCTTCCAGATCAGTCCGGGCTCCTGGGCGATATCCAACGCCAATCCATATAGCGCACGAGCCATCTCTTCGCCCCACGGCCCAGGGAACTCGAATTCAAACACCAGAAGCGTCGTCATGGTCGTAAGCGCTGTTCCGGCAGCACCTTTCGCGCCTGACCGTGAGGAACGATGTTTGGAGCCTTTGAGGGCTTCGACATATGACGATTTCAGAGCTTACGCTTAAATCTAGGGATCAAGAGCCGGTTCGTCGGCTGGAGATATTCACCGGCTCCGGTCGGCGGCGGGAATGGCTGCCGGATGAGAAGGCGCGAATAGTGGCGGAAAGCTACGAGGTCGGTGAGACCGTGAGCGCGGTGGCCCGGCGATATGCCTTGTCGCCGCAGCAGTTGTTCGCGTGGCGTCGAGCCGCTCGTCAGCCGTTGGTGGCATCGCCGGCACCCGAACCGCTCTTCGTGCCGGCGATGGTGACGGTGCCGCCGCCTCCGGAACCCTCGCCAGTGCGTCCAACACGGCCGCGAAAGGGGAAGACGGCCCGAGATACTGGCGTGATCGAATTTGAGATCGACGGCATCGCCATGCGGGTCGGCCGTGGCGCCGACGCCAGGACGGTTGCGGCGGTCATCCGTGCGCTGAAGGCAACGTCGTGATCGGGCCGACGGGCGCCGTCAAGGTCATGGTGGCGACGAAGCCAGTGGACTTCCGCAAGGGTGCGGAGGGGCTGGCTGCGTTGGTGCGCGAGACGATGGGTGCCGATCCGTTCAGCGGCGCAGTCTATGTCTTCCGCGCGAAACGAACGGATCGGATCAAGCTGATCTTCTGGGACGGCACCGGCGTCTGCCTCTATGCGAAGCGTCTGGAGGATGGCGAGTTCCGATGGCCGAAAGTGCAGGATGGCGTGATGCGGCTGACGGCCGCTCAGTTGTCGGCGCTGCTTGAAGGGCTCGATTGGCGGCGGGTTCATGAAGCCCGCCGGACGCTCGCCCCGGCGCAGGCGGGTTGATCCGCGACCAAGTGAATCAGTCTGGATTCCGCTGTCGCCCGGAGCTGGCGAATATGGTCTCATCCGATCATGGTGATGACGGCGGACCAGCTTCCCGACGATCCGGATGTGCTGAAGGCGATGGTCCTGGCGCGCGACGTCGAGAATGCTCGCCTGACCCAGATCATCAAGGAATTGCAGCGTCACCGCTTCGGCCGCCGCGCCGAGAGCCTGCCCGAAGATCAACTGCTCCTCGGCCTCGAGGAGGCCGAACAGATCGAAGCGGCAGGCGAGGAAGAGGCCGAACGTGCCGATCCCGCCACGCGCAAGGAGCGCACCGCAAAGCGGCGGGCGAACCGAGGGTGCTCTGCCGCCTCATCTGCCGCGCATCGAGATGGTCGTCGACATCGAGGACCATGCCTGCCCATGCTGCCGCAACGGACTTCATCGGATCGGCGAAGACGTTAGCGAACGGCTCGACATCGTGCCGGCGCAACTGCGCGTGATCGTCGTGCGGGGGCCTAAATATGCCTGTCGTGCCTGCGAGGACGTTGTCGTGCAGGCTCCAGCGCCCGCCCGGCTGATCGAAGGCGGCCTGCCAACCGAGGCGACAGTCGCCCAGGTTCTGGTCTCCAAATATGCCGATCACCTGCCGCTCTATCGTCAGGCGCAGATCTACGCCCGGCAGGGCATCAATCTGGATCGCTCTACACTCGCCGACTGGGTCGGCCGCGCCGCTTGGCACCTCCGCCCGGTCCACGAGCGGCTGCTGGAGAAGCTGAAGTCCTCGCCCAAACTCTTTGCCGACGAGACCACGGCGCCGGTGCTGGACCCCGGCCGGGGCAAGACCAAGACCGGGCAGCTCTGGGCTTACGCCCGTGATGACCGGCCATGGGACGGGAGCGACCCACCGGGCGTCGCCTATGTCTATGCGCCGGACCGAAAGGCGGAGCGACCGATCGCCCATCTGGCGGGCTTTGCCGGAATCCTGCAGGTCGACGGGTATGGTGGCTATCGGGTGCTCGCAGACAAGAGCGGCGCAACGCTCGCCTTCTGTTGGGCACACGTGCGCCGGCGCTTCTACGAACTCGCCGCAGCCGGCCCAGCGCCGATCGCGAGCGAGGCGCTCCGGCACATCGCAGAGCTCTATCGCGTCGAGGACGACATCCGCGGTCAGCCGGCAGACGCACGTTGTGCCGCGCGCCAGGAAAGGAGCCGGCCGATCCTGGCCGAGCTCGAGCCATGGCTGCGCGAGAAGCTCGGCCTGATCAGCCAGAAGACCAAGCTCGCCGAGGCGATCCGCTACACGCTCTCTCGCTGGGAAGGACTCTCGCGCTTCCTCGACGACGGCCGCATCGAGATCGACTCCAATACCGTCGAGCGGTCGATCCGCCCGATCGCGCTCAACCGAAAGAACGCCCTCTTCGCGGGCTCTGACGGCGGGGCTGAGCACTGGGCCGTCGTCGCTTCGCTGATCGAGACGTGCAAGCTGAATAACATCGAGCCATTTGCGTATTTAACCGGCGCGCTCACTGCCATCGTTAAGGGCCACAAGCAGAGCCAGATTGAGGGTCTCCTGCCGTGGAATTTAATCCGGTAGGGTAATATGTGCCGAAAGACTTCTGTCGGCCCGAAGCGATCATTCGCCAATCGGATATTGGGCGTAATGATCATGGATAAATAGAAGGGCGGCTTTCTGGGACGCCGTCAGCTTCACGCTTTCTTCGTCGCGATGCCCCAACCGGTATTGCCGGTCCATTTCCAGAAAGGTGTTGCGAACCTCTGGCGGCAGCGGTTCCACGGACGTTATTGTTCCCGAGAAAAAATTGCCACCAAGAACCGATCTCCCACTTCTCCGGTCAAATTTGCAATAATCCTGGGTGGTTATCCTTCGCGAAATCACGACCGTCTCGTCGACACCAAGAACAAGGCATACTGCGACAGCCCCGTTTTCACTGACGGCTTGAAAAATATCGCCAACTTCCAGGCGACCAAGCAACTCTTCCCGAGATAAATTCTCGAATTTGAAATCGTGCGTGCAATGCTCCACGAACATTACTCCTACATTTTCTTCTGCTTAAATGATTGCCAGGGACCATAGACGAAACGACGAAGGGCGCAACGTCCCCTTGTGGTGCAAAGCTGCCGTCCCCGTCATGGCGGCAGCCTTCAACTGCATAAAGCATTTTGCTCAAGGTGCGACCGGGACACCGCTTACTCATGGTCCGTCCTTTCCAATGATTGAAATTTCGCGCCCGTCAGCTCGGGCGGGTGCCGATAGCTGGTCGACCATTGCTTTGTGCGCATTCGTTGGATGCTTGCGCCCCACGAAGCATGCCTACACGTGGCAGTCGGCTCAAAACCACCCATTAGCCGCTCGGCCATTCACAGCTAGTCTGCTGAAATCGCCACGATCGCTTCCACCTCGAAAAGCATACCGTCGAGGGCCAAGCGCGGAACCGGGATTAGCGTGGCCGTCGGCATCAGGCCTGGACCATAAGCACGCGCGAACTCCTCGCCGAGAATGTGAAGCTTCTTCTCATCATGATCGACGACCAGCATCGTTTGTTTGACGACGCTCTGCAGATTGGCGTCGACTGCGGCCGCAGCGACCGCAAGATTCTCGAGGGCTTGCCGTACTTGAAGACGGAAGTCAGGTGAAAGTGACCCGTCCGGCGTTTCACCGCCTTGCCCAGCTATAAATGCGATGCGGGCACCCATGCCGAGCCTGGCAACATGGGAATAGCCATTAGCCGACGGGTCATAGAGGCCGGCAGGATTGATGAACTCGAATGCTCGAGTCTGTTCCGTTTTTGCATTTGCCAATGGTTTGTCTCTCTTCTGCTGGGTTTGTGGTCGATTCAGTCGTAACCACGACGGAAGCGATAGGTGACCCCGTCAAGCTGTAGCAGTATTGCGCTAGAGCTCGACGAAAGTCCTCGCGTCCTTACATCGCAACAGACTGACTGGAGCCTGGCCGTGGCTGATATTTCGAAACTGCCTCGTTCACGCATTGCGAGAAGAAGCCCTTGCCGAAGGCTTTGACTTCTTCCGTAAGCTCCGGCCCCGCCAATTCGGCCGTGCCGACACCGAAAATTGCCTTAGGGTGGTATTCGACGTTCAGTTCCTGCAACTTGGCGGCATGTTCACCACGAAGGCGAGACAAAACGAGAAGGGCTGCCTCAAAGCCGCCAGTCGCGGGACCAGCTGTAAACAGCTTGCCGTCTTCAACCACGGAACCGCCCTGGACGACGTCGCAGCCGAACTCAGCCAAGCGATCGATACATTGAAGATTGGTTGTTGCGCGCTTGCCTTGCAGCAAACCAGCCGCGCCAAATAGCAGGGCGCCAGCGCAAATCCCGATAAAGTAGGGCTCGTGCATGGCCTGCTCTTGAACGAAGGCAATGGTTTGCGGATCTGAATATACCTGCGGTGCCATGGCTCCCGCCACAAGAACGTCCAACTGCGGGCACTCTGCATATGTTGTCGTTGCGGCCAGCGGGAGGTCACCCCATGCTTGGATCAACTCCTTGGTCTTTCCCACATGGTAAAGCTCCACACCTGATGAGAATCCTAAAACCGATTGGACCCCAACCACGTCCATCAATAAAACCCCAGGTTCGATAAGCACGCCCACCTTGATGGGGCGATCTGCAATCTCGTTCACTTTGGACTCCAATCCTCAAACATCCTTTTGCGGTCCGCAGCTTAGTCCCACGCCGTTTGGCGTAAACGACAATAAATTGACGATTTACGCCAAAATCGGTACTGATGCTCGTGGGGAGGCCATCGCGGAACAAAGGTCCACTCATGCAGCCAACGAAATCGGTGCAACTCATTGCTTTCTCCAGGATGAGTTTTCTGGATATTTCCGGGCCGCTCGACGTGTTCCTCACCGCAAATCTCATCGTCGATGGACCTCATCAGCCTTATGATGTCTCTGTCGTCACGGCTGCTGGTCCTGTGGAGATGCCCGCAGGCATTTCCATTCATGCCAACCTCTTGAGCGAGGATACGGCGCCGCCGCATACATTGATTGTGCCGGGTGGACCGGGCATTCATGCCTTATGCGAGGGTGACCGGTTCAAGTCGATTTTCGAGGTGCATGCCAAAAAGGCGAGCAGGCTCGCGTCAGTATGCACCGGAGCCTTTGCATTGGCTGCTGCTGGGCTGCTTGATGGGCGCCGGGCAACGACACACTGGCAGTCCTATGACGACCTTGAGCGCCGTTTTCCCAAGGTGATCGTCAAACGTGGCCCCATCTTTGTCAATGACGGTCATATCTGGACATCTGCCGGCGTGACCGCGGGAATAGACCTCGCGCTTGCGATGGTCGAACAGGATCTTGGACAAGCTGTGGCGCTCGAAATTGCCCGCAACCTTGTGATGTTTTTGAAGCGACCGGGCGACCAGGCGCAATTCAGTGTTCCCCTCACATTGCAATCCGAGAGCGGTCGTTTCTCCGACCTTCATGCCTGGATGAGTGCCAATCTTGCTGAAGACTTGTCGATCCCTGTGCTCGCAACCCGTATGAACATGAGCGAGCGCAGTTTCCTGCGGCACTATCGCAGTCATACGAGACGCACACCGAGCAAGGTGGTTGAAGCGCTGCGCCTGGAGGCGGCGCGCCATTTGCTTCTCAATACCGATCATCCCATGAAAGATATCGCCGCCCGATGTGGTTTTGGGAATGAGGCAACTTTCTTGCGGCGGTTTGGCAAATCGTTTGGCACCAGCCCCGGCCAGCATCGCGCACATTTTGGATCCCAGATGCGCGATTAGGCGGTCAGCCACCTTCGCTTGTTCGGCAACCACTGCTACCCGGGGATGGCCCCACATCCCTCCTGAAGAAGTGCGTGGCTTATTTTGAATGCTTGGTAATTACATAGTCGGCGGCCTCTAGAAGCGACGCCCGCAAGTCGACAGAAGCAGTGATTACAGTCGTCTGACCTGCGGGCAACGAGATCCTATCGGACCAGCATGTCGGGTAGCCAGTCCTTGACGCTACGTGGGTGAGCCCAAGCAGGCGCTGTGCGCTGGTGACTTCGGCGATCACATTGTCCGGAACCTGCGAAAGTGCCTGGTAAAAGCCAACTACATTGGCGGCGGCGGGGCCGAACATTGGCTCGATCAGTTTGCCGAACGCTTCCGGCGTCAGGGCGTCGAAACTGATGGTGCGGCCGAATTGCTCCGAGAATCCTGCGGCGAGATCCGCGCCCCTGAGACCGGGCAGTTGGCCCACGCCAACGACACCGGTCACTGATGTGTCGGTAAGGAGCCGTTCGGCGACCTCGGCCACGTCCAGATGCGAACTCCATGAGACCGGGTAGTCGGCGCGCACTGGATAGCGCAGTACGCCCTCGGCCTTCACCGGATGCGCCGATGCTGGACGACTGCATCCATCAAGCCACGAGACGCAACAAGTCGTGCGCGCAATGCTATCGCTGAGCGCATGGTGGTCGCGTTAATTTCTGCTTCTAGAGAGCGATAGCAGCGCGCCGAAGCGACTGCGGATCACCTGAGAGGCCGATGAGACAGCCATCCGTTTATGATCTCGACGCGATAGTGCTGATCGTCTTTTCGACAAATGGCGCGAGGGGCAGCTTGGCTTGGGGGCGCATCGTATGAGTCTGGTGGAGCTCGAAAGCCTGGTCAAGCGCCAGAATGCCTTCATAGACTTCCCGAACCGGCCGTGGATGCCCGAGACGACTTCGCCGAGGGGGCATCTCTATGACGTCGTGATCGTCGGAGCCGGGCAGAGCGGGCTTGCGGCTGCCTATGGGCTTATGCGCGAGCAGGTGACGAATATCATCGTGCTTGATGCGGCTCGCGAGGGGGAGGAGGGCCCCTGGACAACGTTCGCACGGATGATCACGCTGCGAACGCCGAAGATGCTTAGTGGGTTGGACTTTGGCAATCCGTCGCTGTCGCCGCGCGCCTGGTTCGAAGCGCAGTGGGGCAGGTCAGCCTGGGACGAACTCACAAAGATTCCGCGAGGTATGTGGCAGGATTATCTGATCTGGTACCGGCGCGTGCTGGGCATTCCGGTGCGCAACGAAAGTCGCATAATCGACATCGCGCCCGCGCCTGCGGCAGGGCTCTCTCTGCGGACTGCGGACGGTACCGAATATCTGGCTCGCAAGCTCATCCTTTGTACGGGTCTCGACGGCAGCGGCCGATGGGAAGTTCCATCGGTGGTGCGCGAAGCGCTGCCGCGCGATCGCTACGCCCACACTGCTGATGCAATCGATTTCGATGCTCTTACCAGGCGCCGTGTCGGGGTCCTGGGAAACGGTGCGTCGGCATTCGACAATGCGGCGATGGCGCTTGAAGAGGGGGCTGCACAGGTATCGCTCTGCCTTCGCAAGGAGAGCTTTCCACGCGTCAATGTCCATAAATGGATGGAGACCCCGGGTTTTCTCGGTCACTTCGCGTCGCTTCCCGACCTGGCCCGCTGGCGCTTCCTGCGTCAGGTCACTTCGGTGAGCCAGCCGCCGCCTCAGGACACGTTCTGGCGCTGTAAACGCCATGCGAACTTCTCACTGCACACCGGCGCAGCCTGGACTGCCGTGGCCATGGATGGTGATGAGATCGTCGTCGACACCCCCAAAGGGCGGATGCACTTCGATTTCCTGATCGCTGGAACCGGAATATCCCATGCGTTGCATCTACGTCCGGAGCTTGCCGGCATCGCCAATGAGATCGCCACCTGGAACGACGTCTTCACGCCGCCCGCGGATGAGGCAGACGCCTACCTGGGTCGAGCACCTTATCTGGGCGCGGGCTTTGAGTTTCAGGAACGCAGGCCCGGAGCGGCACCTTATCTGCGTCGCATTCATAATTTCAGCTATGGCGCGACCCTCAGCATGGGGTTGTCGGCGGCCTCCATCAGCGGCATGCGCTACGGCATCCCGCGCTTGGTGCGGGGCGTCGTCGGAGATTTGTTCAGGGAAGACCAGGACAGGCATTTCGCGTCCCTGCTCGCCTATAGCGACGAGGAAATCTCCACGCTGGAATTGCCAGACGACCCATCGCTCATTCCCGGTCCGCCGATAGCGACCACCCGGGATACAACCGAGGTGTCGGTTTGATCTTGATGGCGACGACTGCGGATATGACAGCTTCGCCTTGGCCGGTTCCAGAATCCTGCGCTCCACGCGCTCTAGCTTTCCAGAGGCTTGTTCCGAAAGGAAATCCATGTATCCCGCGCCATTCAATTTCATGAGGGTGGGGAGCTTCTCGGAAGCTTCCGCGGTTCTGGCGGCCGACCCGAACGCCAAGGCGATTGCTGGTGGGCAAACCCTGATTCCAATGATGAAGCTGCGTCTGCTGAAGCCGGCTCTGCTCGTCGACCTGCGCGGAATTTCCGGCGCGCGCGACATCGCACTCGGCGACGACGCCGTCGAGATCGGTGCCCTGGCGACCCATGTGGACATTGCAGGCTCGGACGTTGCTGAACGCTTCAGCATTCTGCGCGACTGCGGACAGGGCATCGCCGACACGCAGGTTCGCAACATGGGCACGATCGGCGGATCACTAGCCGAGGCTGATCCGTGCAGCTGTTGGCCGGCGTTGCTGGTTGCGCTCGATGCACAGGTTTTATGCGAAGGCCCCGACAGCCGGCGCGTCCAAAGCGTGCGCGAACTGCTGGAGGACGCTTACACACCGGCCCTGGAGCCCGGCGAACTGATCGCACGCGTCGCCATAGCCCGCCAGGCGCTGGAGGGCTATGGCACATTCGTCGCCTTCAAGCGTTGCGCGCCGGCCTATCCGACGGCGAGCTGTGCCATGCAGATCGCCTATGATGGCGAACGGATCGCCAGCTTGCGCATGGGCTTCGGTTGCCTCGGCCTGACCGCGCTCGCCTTCGACGAGGGAAACGACATCGCGGCCGGCAGACAGGCCACCGAGAACTTGGTCGAAGATGTAGCTGAAGCCGCATCGATCTTCGTCGAGCCCTTCGCCGACGCAAAGGGTACGGAGGATTACAAACGGGAACTCGCGCGCGGCCTGGTTAAACGCGCATTTGGCATCATCGAGGCACGCCGTCTCGGGCGCCCGGCAGTGGAGACGCATCAATATTATGGCTGAGTATCCGACCATGCGTGTGGCCCTGAAGCTGAACGGCCACCAACTGCAATTTGAAGTCGAGCCGCGGACCCTCCTGGTAGAGCTAATCCGCGAGAACGCCGGCCTGACCGGCACGCATGTGGGCTGCGATACTAGCTATTGCGGTGCCTGTACGGTGGTCGTCGACGGGCGCTCGGCCAAGTCCTGCACGGTGCTCGCGCTGCAGGCCGATGGCGCCGAAGTCACCACAGTTGAGGGGCTGGAAACGCCTGAAGGCCTGCATATCCTGCAGCAATCCTTTGCGGAAAATCATGCGTTGCAGTGCGGCTTCTGCACGCCCGGCTTCCTGATGTCGGCACTGGCGCTGCTCAGCGTCAATGCCGATCCCGACGAGGCCGCCATCCGCAAAGCCTTTAGCGGCAATACCTGCCGCTGCACCGGTTATCTCCCGATCATCGCGGCGGTTAAGGCCGCCGCCGTCAAGCTCAAGGAAACCGCACAATGAAAGTAGACATGGACGGCAATTTCGAGGTGACTGCGTCGCCTGCGGAAACCTTCGCCTTCATCACCGAGCCGCGGACTTTTGCTCCGATCCTTCCCTATTTCAAGGAACTGCATTCGGTCGAAGGCGACGGCTTCGGCGTGCTCCTCGAAGTGGGCGTCCCACAGATCCGGGGGCGTGCCGACGTCGCGGCGCGCCGTATCGAGTCAGTGCCGAACGAACGCGTGGTCTATACAATCAATGGGCGCCATGCGCTGGGCATGATCGATGCGCGCATGACCTTCGCCATCGAGCCAATCGAGGCTGGCTCGCGCGTGAACTGGACCAGCGAAGGCACCGTCAGCGGCACGCTCGCGTCCCTGGCACAGGGCATCCTGCTGCCGCTGGCGAGACGTCAGGTCAAATCACTGGTCGTGGCGGTGCAAAAGGAGCTCGGCGTCGTGCAGCTCGAGCCGGCTGCCTCCCCGAGCCTGATGAAGCGCTCGGTCTCCTCGATGAAGGGGCTGTTCGGCGCCGCAAGGGCGAAAAGCCCGAACGAGGATCTGTCATCATGAGCAACGACAAGCCTATCGTGCGGCGCGAGGACGGCCGCTTGATCCACGGGCGCGGCCGCTTCGTCGACGACGAAGGATCACGCGCGCTTCATTGCAAGCTGGTGCGCTCTCCCTATGCGCATGCGCGTATATTGGGCATGGACACCCGCCGCGCCGAGTCTCTCCCGGGGGTGGTCTGCGTCCTAACGGGCGCGGAAGTACGCGAGCTAACCAACCGCTTCCCACAGATGGCACCGGAGCCGACCAGCCGTATCAGCGACTATTGCATGGCAACCGAACGGGTGCGCTTTCAAGGGGAGCCCGTCGCAGCTGTCGTGGCAACAAGCGCCGCCATCGCCAGTGACGGCGTTGAACTCGTGCGCGTCGACTACGACCCCTTGCCGGTCGTCGTTGATGCAGTTGCCTCGCTGGGGGTCGATGCGCCAATTCTGCACGATGAATCGGGGACCAATCAAACCTGGGGCTCGCTGTTCGACTGGGGGGATGTGGACGGCGCCTTTGACAGCGCCGATGTCGTCGTCGAGATCGACCGGCTGAAGTTCCACCGTTTCTCGAGCACGCCGCTCGAGGGATTTGCAGGTCTCGTCACCTGGGAGCCGACGGGGCGGGTGGACATGCTGTGCAACCTGATCCAGCCGGGCGTGGCGATGAAGTTTATCGCACCCGCGCTGCGGATCTCGCCCGAGCAGCTACGCATACGCACGCAAGACATCGGCGGGGGCTTCGGCATCAAGCAGAACCTCTATCCTTATCTGATGATCGCGGCGCTGTGCTCGCGCAAGGTGGGCTATCGCCCAGTGAAGTGGATCGAGGAGAGGCGCGAGCATCTACAAGGCAGCGCACATGGCAACGAGCGCACCTTCCTGGACATCCGTGTCGCGCTCACGGCCGATGGCGAGATCACTGCCGTGGACGCGCGGCATGTCGACGATTGCGGCGCCTATCCACGCTACGAGCCACTCGGTGCGGTCATCTGGAGCCAGGTCGCCCCGGCCTCTTACCGATTGCAGAACCTGCGTATCGATTTTCGCCAGGCAATGACCAACAAATGCCCCGTGGGACCCAACCGCGGCTTTTCGCGAATGCAGAATGTCTGGTTCCTCGAGCGGGTGATTGACATCTGCGCCCATGAAATGGGCATCGCGCCCGATGTCATGCGCAAGCGCAACTATGTCCCCGAAATGCCATGGACCACGCCCAACGGCTGCGTCTACGATTCCGGCGACTACTGCGCCATGCTGGACATGGCGAAGGATCTGATCGGCTGGGACGATTGGATCGCCAAGCGCGACGCCTGGCGCGCCGAGGGCCGCATCGTCGGCATCGGGATCGGCACGGCGCTGGATTCCGGCACCAACAATTTCGGCCAGTCGCGCATCGTCAATCCGAACTCGCCGCTCTCCGGCAATTCGGAGGTGGCCAATGTGCGCCTGGGCGTGGACGGCACAGTCACCGTCTCCGTCGGCTCAGTGCCGCAGGGGCAGAGCCACGAGACGATCGCCGCGCAGGTTGTCGGTCAGGAGTTGGGTATATCCTCCGATCTGGTTCTGGTCGCCATCGGCTTCGATTCAGAGCGCATGTCGCACAACAACCATTCGGGTACCTATGCCTCGCAATTCGCGGTGACGAGCCTCGGCGCCATCCATGGCGCCGTGGAGAAGTTGAGGCAGGAATTGCTGCGAGCCGGCAGTTATTTCCTAGGCCAGCCTGCCGAAACGCTGAGGGTAGGGACTTTCGATGGCGTCGCCTCGGTGGCCGCGCCCGACGGCCAGTCGGTTTCGCTGGCGCGGATCTCGAACCTCGTCAATGCCCAGAGCGCCGAGCTCCCACCTGAGCTTATGGATGTCTCGCTGAATTGCCGCCATGTCTATCGCGCACCGTTCCAGGTGCCGGACATCGAGAAGAAGTTCGGTAACCTGACGCTCACCTACGCTGCGCAGGTGCATGTCGCCGTGATCGAACTGGATCCGCTCACCTACAACATTCATGTCCACGACTATTCGATCGTTGACGACTGCGGCAAGGTCATCAACCATCAGATCGTCAAGGGCCAGGTGATCGGCGCGGCCGCTCATGGCTTTGGCGCCGCGCTAATGGAGTGCTTGAAATATGACGAGGCCGGCAACCTTCTGACCGCCACCTTCAGCGACTACTGCCCCCTGACGATCATGAACATGCCCAACCTACACTACGGCAACCGTGAATCGCCGTCGCCCTTCACCTACAACGGCGCCAAAGGCATGGGCGAAGGCGGTGGCGGTCCGATCTTCGCGATCTCGTCTGCTCTACAGGATGCTGTGGCGACCACCGGGATGCGGCTCGACCAGTCGCATTACTCGCCCAGCGATATCCACGCGTTGCTCTCAGGCATTGCCGAAAGACGGGGTGCCAAGGTGTCAATGACGGTGCTAACGCCATCACGCGAGCCGTTGCAGCGTGAAGGAGGGCGACTACGTTGGCCGATATGCGGCCGTGCGAACGGAACCTAAATGACGCCATCGGGCACCTACCGCGACTTTCCGGCCGAAAGGCTGAGATATCTCTACGAATCCGTGCGCCTCGGCACGATGCGGGCGGCAAGCGATTTCCTCGACATGGCACCGTCCTCCATCAGCCGGCAGATCACCGCGCTGGAGAAGGAAATTGGCATCGAACTGATCGAGAAGAACCGGCATCGCGTGCTCCTGACCCCAGCCGGTGAGCGCCTGATCGAATATTACCGCGACCGCCTGGCGCAGCAGGAAGCCTTGGTCACAGACCTCGACGACCTCAAGGGACTGCGCACCGGTCATTTGAGGATTGCCGTTGGCACCGGGCTGATGCGTGTGGTTGTCGCGCGGGCGGTGGCTGAATACACGGCCAGGCTGCCCGGCGTTCGCATCGATGTCGTCTCGGCCCCCTCGCGCGCCGTCATATCGCTGGTCCGCGACGACATGGCGCATTTCGGCGTGGTCATGGATGCACCGATCGATCCGCGCGTCTGGTCGCGGTCGAGTTTCCCCGAGCCAAACTATCTGATTGTCGCGCCGCACCATTCGCTGGCGTCGGCGTCCAAAATCGACATTCGCGATCTCGTCAATCAGCCCCTGATCCTGCCTGAAGGTGGGTTCCGCATTCGCGATGTGCTGTCCGAATTCGAGGCTAATCATGGCTTGTTTCTGGACACGCGGATCACCGCATCATCCGTCCAGTTCATAGCAGATGTGACCTCGGCGGGCACGGTCGCAACCATCATGCCGCTTGGCTGCGTTTCCGACTATGTCGAGGCGGGCCGACTGCTTGCGCTGCCGATCTCGAATCCGGAATTGAACACCGGACGAGTGAACATCGTCACACGCGTCGGCCGCCGCCTATCATCGGCCGCCATCGCATTGCTGGATCTATTGGAACGGCAGATGAAGAACCGCAGCCGACCGGAGCGGCCCACCGTCTAGGCGCAGCAAACGTGCCAGAACTCCGTCCCATCATCCGCCAAGCGGAGCTGGGCGGCTTCGCTGCGAGCCGTACAGCAATCACAAATACCAGGCAGGCGCATCGCACACGTAGATGTTCTCCACGCGACGCTGCCTCTGGGCAGAAGTGAGACTGTCTTCGAGGCTGCTTTCGTCGGTAAATGGTGCAATCATGGATAAAATCCGACGCCGCCGCTGCCTGCTCGCGTTTTACCCAACTGTGATGCTAAAGCGGACCTGGGCGATCGCAGGTGAGCGGCCCAACAAGGGTTTCCGAGTCGTGCCTATCTCCAAGGATCATCTGATGGACGTGATGAACGTTCGAACCGAGATCGAGGTCCTCTGTCTGGGATGGTCAATCGACCAGGGCGGCGTGGAGTGGGAGTCCTCACTCGTTGGCGCCTTGCATCGGCTCAAGCGCTTCTCGAAGACGGCGGTCCCTTCGGCAAGTTCGTCCGACGACTGGCGCACTGCGCACCGGGCCTTCCATTCCGCTCTGATCTCGGCCTGCGGCTCGGAACTTCTAAAATCGTTTCACTCGGGGCTGTTCGACCAGGTCGAGCGCTATATTGCCATTTCGGTTGGTATCACCGACCAGCCGCGCGACGACATCTCCGAGCATGAGGGTTTGGTGCAGGCCGCGCTCGACCGGCATACCGAGGAAGCGGTCGTGTTGCTGCGCCAGCATCACATGCGCACGCTCCACAAGCTCGTGACCCAGCTGTTCGGACCGGAAGGCGCTGCCCAGAAGGGCGCCCGCGGGAAGCCGACGGTCAAAAGCGCTGGCAGAGGTCGGTCGACCACGCTGGATCTTTCGTAGCGGTCGCTCGCTGCGGTGCGGGCGGTAACGGGGAGGCGCGACTTGCGGCCGTGGGGGGGCAGCCCCTTGCCTAATGGAAAGCGTCGAGCAATCTCTGGGTGTTCGAGCCGAAGATTTCGGCGGGATCGCTGCCAGCAAGTTGCGTGTCCGGTTCGAGCAGGCCCATCGGAAAGGGCCAGTCTGAACCGAAGACAATGTTGCCGCCCCCAAACACGTCCCTGGCAGCTTTCAGCGTGGCGTTTGAGTGGGTTACGCAGTCGGCGTGGAAGCGCTTCAACTGAGCGCTCGGCGGGGCGATGCCCGTATTGAGGCCAGGCCGGTCGGTGCGGAAGCCTTGCTCCCATCGTCCTGCAAGCGCTGGCACCGTGCCGCCGCCATGTGACAAGAGCACAGTCATGCCATCGAAGCGCGAAAGCACATCGGAAAAGACCATGTGGGCGACCGCGATGCCGGTTTCCTGCGGGTTGCCGAGCAGGTTGGTAAGGTAGAAGGGTTCCAGCCGCTGGTCGTGACTCTCGCCGGGATGGAGGAAGAGCAGCGCGCCACCGTCTGACAGGACGCGCCACAAACCGTCATACTCGGCCTGGGAGAGGAAGACGCCCGGGCCGCCCGTCGAGGCAGTGAAGAGCTTGTTGCCAGCCGCCAACCTCTCGGCTGCGATACGCTCGGCCTCGCACGGATGCTCGATCGGTAGGAAACAGACCGATAAGAGCCGGTTCCCCAAGGGCTCGACGATTTCGTCAAGGCCTGCCGTCAGAGCGCGCGCCCATTCGCCGGCCGCTCCAGCGTCCAGATGCGGCCTGTACAACGGCGGCGGCGGCGAGACCCAGGCATGGCCAACGGAGAACCGGTCCATCCAGTCGATGAGCGCCGAGGGCTGGAAAAGCTGCTTCATGCCGATCGTCTTGCCGTCGATCAGCAGTTTTTCGGTCGCCGCATCCCATTCGATGCCTCGCACGCCCGAGAGATGGCGCGATTGCACCGGTACGAGATGGGTATGCGTGTCCAGTACGATAGCCATGCTTTCCTAATCCTTCTGCAGCGGGCGGGCGGGCATGGCGTTCGCTGCTTCGTCGCGAAAGGTACCCTCGCTGCAGATCAGGACGATATGGTCGTCCGGCCGGACGAGCACCACGGACCCGTCTCCAACCCCCAGCCGCGCGCGGAATGCGTCGCCGATATCAAGCAGCATGCGGGCGCGCAGAGGGTCTGACGCGGGGATGTCCCAACGCGAAACCGCGAAATGGCGAAGGCGCTCACCATCATCGGCGGGCATGTCCAGCCGGCGGCGGGCATCGCAGAAATGGAGCGCGAGGAAGTTCCCATCGATCAGATCATGCGCCCGCATCGATTGGCCGTCCGGACCCTGCAGGCGGAAGTCGGGGAGCCGCTCGCCGATGCATGCGGGGGCAAGCTCGGTGCAGGCCATCGACCACGAGCCGGTGCCGTTGACGTCGAGGCGCATGCCAAGCAATGAACGCGTATATACATTGGCCCAGTCCGAGCCGGACATCACGTCAGTGGCATCGCCCCTGGCATCCATAAGATGCCGCGCCGCTTCCGCCATTTCGCCAGCGCCCTTGACGGCGATAGTCTTCTGCTCCTGCTCGTAGCCGTCGAGCAGCGACTCAGGCGCAAGACCCTTGTGTACCCAGGCGAGGCGCCAAGGCAGGTTGTGCGCGTCGGTGGCGCCAGTGTTCAGGCCGAGTGCCCACATCGGCGTCAGCAGGTGGGCGGCATCACCCATCAGGAAGACCCGACCGTCGCGCCAGCTCGTCGCGACCCGATGATGCACACGGTAATTTGCGCTTTCCAGAATGACCGCTCTGTCGACGTTGCCGATGAACTGGACGACACGTGCCTTCAGATCCTCGGGCGTCGGCTGGGGCGCCTCCTGTGCTGCCGGAAAGATGAAGCGCCAACCATGTGGCTGGCGCACAAGGATCATCCACTCCTTCGGATCGGAGAAATAGGTGAGATAGGGGTAGTCCCTTGGATTGGAGACATCGAGGTCGAGGTCGAGGTCAATGAGCGTATATCGCAGATCGAGGGATGTGCCTTCGACCTCTACGCCCATTTGTGCCCGTGCCGTGCTGCGCCCACCGTCGCAGGCCAGGAGATAAGCGCTCCTGACCTCGACCAAACCTGCCTCGGTTTGGAAGGTCGCAACCACGCCGTCAGCATCCTGCCGATACTCGATCAGTTTGTGGTCGTATGAGATAACCTGCGGGCCCGCCCGCTCGGTCAGCGTCTTTGTCAGCAGCGGTTCCAATTGGTGCTGTGGCAGGTTTGCGAAGAATGGAAAGCGGGTTTCGGCATCGACTAGTCCCGTTCGCAGGGACAAGGTCAACTCGCCGGTGCTGCGCTTGAGCTCGCCTATCTCCTCGACGCGGATGGCTGCGCCGACGATATTGTTCACGGCCCCATAGCGCCGCATGATTTCGAGTGTCCGAGGCAGGATCGTTCCAGCCTTCGTCATGGTCGAGGGACCTGCGCTAGCTTCGAATACGCGCACGGGAACGCCGTAATGGCGCAGCCCAAGCGCCGTCAGCAGCCCGACCGGCCCGCCGCCGACAACGATGACAGGTAATTCTGACTCGGTCATGCCGATACTCCAGCTTGCACTTTCGCGCACAGGACCACTTCCTCATTTTAACGTCAATATGGAAAACCATCGATGATTTATAAAATTGGAGAAAACAGCTCAGATCGTGGTTGACTCACATAATTTGCTATGACACGCTGATATCGTCGACCTTGGCCTCGATCCCCAAATGGCTTCGGCATGGTCCGAATTGGCAAGGCAATGGTGTAGTTGATGAATAGTTTTGAGCGGCGCGAAGATGCACGGCTGGTCAGGGGCACTGGACGCTTCGTTGACGATGATCATTCGGTAAGTCATCTTCATCTTGTTTTTGTACGATCACCTTACGCGCACGCGAATATTATTTCGATTGACCTTTCGGCTGCGCTAGCTGTGGAAGGTGTGGTTACCGCCTTCACGGGCGAAGACGTCAAGGCGCTGACGGTCCCGTACCAGGAGTTTTCGCAAGGTCCGCTTGGGCCGATCATCGACTATGGCATTGCTGTCGAAAAGGTGAGATTCCAAGGCGAGCCCGTGGTTTGCATCGTCGCGCGCTCACCCGAAATTGGGGTCGATGCAGGCGAGTTGGTGCATATCGAATACGAGCCACTGCCAGTGGTCATCGACGTCGAAGATGCGATTGCCGACAATGTGGTGATACATAAGGAATCCGGTACGAATCTGGTCTGGGGTGGGAAATTCGACTGGGGTGACGTCGATGGAGCGTTTGCTTCAGCGGCCCACGTCGTCGAGATTGACAAGCTGTATTTCCATCGTTTCTCGAGCACGCCGCTCGAATGCTGCGGCGTGATTGCCCGCTGGGATCGGGATGACGGCGTCGATTTTCTGACCGGCCTGATGCAACCCGGAATCACGCAGCAATACATTGCACCTGTCCTGGGGCTGCCGCCCGAGAAGATCCGTATCAGGACGCGCGATATCGGCGGGGCCTTCGGTGTTAGGCAGGGCATCTTCACTTACATGACCTTAGCGGCGATCGCCTCGCGCAAGGTTGGCGGTCGGTCGGTGAAGTGGGCGGAGACACGCAGCGAGCATCTCGTCAGCAGCTCACATGGCAGCGACCGTACTTTTCTGAACACACGCGTTGCGCTCGACGAAAACGGCGTCATCCTTGCTATCGACTCGACGCATATAGACGACGGTGGTGCCTATCCGCGCTATGAGCCGTTGGGCGGCGTGATCTGGTCCCAGGTCGCGCCAGGCAACTATCGACTCCAGAACCTGCGCATCGATTTCAGCCAGGTGTCCACCAACAAATGTCCCACCGGCTCCAATCGCGGTTACTCGCGCATGCAGCATATCTGGTTCCTTGAGCGCGTGGTGGACATCTGCGGTCATCAGCTCGGTATCCCTGCCGATGAGATTCGTCGGCGCAATTACGTTCCTGAAATGCCTTGGACGACGCCCAACGGCTGCGTCTACGACAGCGGCGACTATGGGAAAATGCTGGAATCCGCCAAGGCGCTTGTCGGATGGGACGAATGGCGTGCGAAGCAGAAGACGATGCGCGCCGAGGGCAAGCTGATCGGCATCGGTATCGGGACGACGCTCGATTCCGGCACCAACAATTTCGGCCAGTCCAAGATCATCACGCCCTATTCGCCCTTCTCGGGCAATTCAGAAGGAGCAGGGGTCCGAATTGACGGTGGGGGTATGGTGAACGTGGCGATGGGGTCGGTGCCGCAAGGCCAAAGCCACGAAACGGTGGCGGCGCAGGTGGTGGCCGCCGAACTGGGCATCCCACTCGAATTCGTTCATGTCGAAAGCGGATTTGACACGCAGCGCGACGTTCACACGCCTTTTTCGGGCACCTATGCGAGCCAGTTCGTGGTCAGCTCGCTGTCGGCCGTGCATGGCGCGGTGGACAAGCTGAGGGCCGAACTGGTCGAGCTTGCTTCGATCGTGACGGGCAATGATGCCGCCGGACTTAAGGTCGGGACCATCGACGGCCAGCCGGTGGTGATGACAGAAGACGGGTCGACCGCGCTCACATTCGGGCAATTGTGGGCGCGCCTCTACCTGGAAGGCGGTACGCTGCCGAAGGAAGCAGGGCACCTCACGCTCGCCTGCAAGCACGTCTACCGTCCGCCCTTCGAGATCCCTGACCTGGATCGAAAATACGGCAACCTGACGCTGACCTATGCCGCCCAGCTGCATATCGTGGTCGTCGAGATTGACGAATTGACGTCGGCCGTGCGTATCCTGGACTATGCGGCGATGGACGATTGCGGACGAGTGATAAACCATACGATCGTGAGGGGGCAGGTCAACGGCGCCATCGCCCACGGCATTGGGGCGGCGCTGATGGAAAGCTTGCGCTACGATGAAAACGGCAACCTGCTTACGGCCACTTTCAGCGATTATACGCCTATCACCATCATGAACATGCCGCGGGTCAAGCTGGGCAACATGGAGTCGCCCTCACCATTCACGTACAACGGCGCCAAGGGCATGGGGGAGGGCGGCGGCTGTGCGCTGCATGCACTGTCGTCCGCGCTTCAGGATGCCCTTGCCAGCAATGGAATTGTCGTCCAGTGCTCGCATTATTCCCCGAGCGAACTTTACGACCTCATCTCATCCCACGTCGGGAGCGCTGTTGTGCGCAAGCGTACGGCTGCCGTTGGTGGCAGTGGATCAGCGGTCTGCGCGATTGAACAGCACGAAAGCCCGCAACAATGAAGTCGGTGCCCATGGCGTTTAGAGACGATCTTGGGTCCGACCAACTGGTCGATTTGTTGCGCGGCAACATAATACGCTGTGTGTTGAAGCCTGGTTCGCGGCTGGTACTCGATGAACTAAAGGCACGTTTTGGCTTCGGAGCGAGTCCGCTTCGGGAAGCTTTGATGCAGCTCGTTGCTGAAGGCTTGGTGGTATTCGAGGCCAACAGGGGATTTCGCGTGGCGCCCCTATCTAAGGCTCATTTTGACGATGTCGCGCGCGTCCGCACGGCCCTCGACGTGACCGCCGTGACTTGGGCGCTTGAACACGGATCGATCGAATGGGAGGTCAAGCTGGTGGGCGCGTTTCATCGCCTCGCCAGCCTGCGCAAGGCCTCCGAAACGACCATGGAGGGTGAGTGGAGCGCAGCACACCGGTCATTCCACAGCGCCCTCGTTTCCGGATGCGGATCGCCAACGTTGCTGCAGCTTACGGCTTCTGTGTTCGACCATATCGAACGCTACATCGCGCTTTCGGTAACCCTGGAGGGAACGATCCGTGACGGCATGATGGAGCATGAAGCCATCATGAAGGCAGCCTTGGACCGAGACCTCACGAAAACGCTGGATCTTCTTCATGCCCACAACCGACGCACGGAAGACACGGTGAACGCATATCTCCTCGAAAACGGCGGAGAATGATCGAGGCGCAATCGGACAAGATGGCGGTCAACTTCGGGACAGCGCAGGCTCAGGCGTCAGCCGCGTCTCGGAGTTCATGATGTGCCGCCGACCGGATTCATCGACTAATATTGGACAGCCCGATATCGACTTAAGGGCAGCGAAGGCCGGGATCAGCGGATGGCCGTCCGCAGCGTCAGAAAATCTGCCAATGCGTGTTCATGGGTTCGACGACCGGCGGAATACTTTGCGGGCCTAACGGCCTGCCGTCGTTGGGAAGATCACGACGTCTCGATCCGGCTAGATGCCGAATGCGTTTATGCCGACCTTGTCGCCAGGATCACCGACTGGGCCGGCTAGCGACTCCGCATCTCGGCTGTCCTGAACGGGACCTTCCCAAGATTTGCGTCGAAGGACGCCTTTGCGGCAGGCGTTCCAATCAACGCGGTGAAACTCGCGATCAACGAGCCAAAGTTGGCCGTGAGAGGGATGGGCAATGTGCGTTTGCCGCAAGGAGGACAGGAATGACGAGCTTTGACGCAATCCTCGTAGGCGGCGGCCACAACGCGCTGGCCTGTGCGGCGCATCTCGCGCAACGCGGCTGGAAGGTTGGGGTGTTCGAGCGCAACGCAGTCTGCGGCGGCGCGGTGCGGACCGAGGAACTCACACTTCCGGGCTATCGGCACGATCTCGGCGCGATGAACCTGAACCTTTTCGCCGGTTCTGCCTTTCACCGCGCCTATCAGGAGAAGCTCACCGTGGCAGGTCTTGACTTTGCGCCGGCAAAGGATTGCTTCGCCAGCGTTTTCCCGAATGACAAGTGGTTCGGCGTCAGCAGCGACCTAGACCGGAATCTATCACGGCTCGCAAATCTCTCGCACCGCGATGCCGAACAATGGCGCTGGCTCGCCGAGCGGTTTGTGAAAGACTCTGGGCCGCTCCTACGCCTGCTTGGATCGCCAATGACGGCCTGCGGGCTGACGGCAACGGCGTGGGCAATTTGGCGCGCCAAGGGAGTGCGAGGTTCGCTCGAGATGTTGCGGTTCCTGCTCTCCTCCTCTCGTGAGTGGCTGGATCAAACCTTCGAAAGCCCGGAAGTGCGCGCGACCATGGCCGCCTGGGGCATGCATCTGGATTTTGCTCCAGACATTCCGGGTGGAGCGATTTTCCCTTATCTGGAATCCATGGCCAGCCAGGCTTTTGGATTGGTGTTGGGCAAAGGCGGCGCCGACACGATGATCAAGGCGATGGAAACGCTGATCACCTCGACGGGAGGCGTCATCCATACCAATGCCGATGTCGCGACGATCAGCACCAACGGCAATCGCGCGACCGGCGTTGTGCTTGCATCCGGCGAACAGGTGATCGCCTCCAAGGTCGTCATCGCCGGCGTCACGCCTTCCGCGCTGCTTGGATTGCTCGGCGGCAGTTCAGGCGATGCCGGCTTCGACCAAGCCATGAGCAAATTCAGACATGCGCCAAGCACCCTGATGGTCCATCTGGCGACGAAGGACCTCCCGAATTGGCGCGCCAGCGAGGAGCTTCGCCGTTTTGCCTACGTGCACATCGCACCCTCGCTTGACCAAATGGCGCGGGTCTACCAGCAGGCGGTCGCCGGCATCATGCCGGCGGAGCCGGTGCTCGTGGTCGGCCAGACGACCGCGATCGACCCCGGCCGGGCTCCCGAAGGCAATCATATCCTTTGGATTCAGGTGCGCATGCTTCCTAAGATCATAGAGGGCGACGAAGCCGGCACTATCGATTCGCGCGACTGGCGTTTGGCCAAGGAAGCTTACGCGGACCGCGTCGTTTCCATCATTGAAAAGCACGCACCTGGGTTTACGGAAAGCATAAAGGCGCGCGCGGTCTTTTCGCCGCTCGACCTGCAGGCAATGAATGTCAACCTAGTCGGGGGCGACGGGCTGGGCGGTAGCCACCATCTGGCGCAGAACTTTCTTTTTCGTCCTGCAGCAGGCCGTGCCAACGGCAGCACCCCGTTCCGCAATCTTCATCTGGTCGGCGCGTCCGTCTGGCCGGGAGCAGGTGTTGGCGCCGGATCCGGCTTCCTGCTGGCCCAAAAACTCGCCGGAAAGTGAGCGGGAGCGCTCCCGACGAGGCCGATGGTTGTTGCATTCAACGCAAAGACCAAGTTTTCCAGCCGCATTGTCCGACCCCTTGGAACAACTAAGATTGCCGAAAAAGCAGCGTGTGGCATGGCCTTGGCCACGGTCTCATCAGACAGGGCGCGATATCGGAAGGCTGCTTCGGTACGCAATAATGACAGGGGAACCAAGATGCTAATCAACAGACGAAAAGTACTCGGCTACGGCGCAGGTGCGCTCAGTGCAGCGACGCTAGGTATGCCGAACCTTGTTCGAGCCCAGTCAAGCGACCTCACGATCGCTTATAACGTGAACCTTCCCTCCTGGGATCCGACAGCCGGTCCGTCGTCCGTCAACCCGACCATCCAGGGTCTCTATCAATCTGTGTTCGACCAGATCATCCTGCAGAAGCCCGACCTGTCGCTCGACAAGGGGCTGATCACGCAGTGGGGCTGGAGCGATGACCGCAAGAAGGTCATGATGACCGTGCGTGACGGGGTGACCTGGCACGACGGGTCGCCCTTTACCGCCGAGGACCTTGCCTGGTCGCTCGACCGCGCCGGTAAGGACGAGACAGGCAACCCGATCCAGTCGATCTGGAAGACGGTCACAAACTTCAAGACCGACGGCAACAAGGTCACCGGCGACGTGGTGACGTTTGACCCAACGTACTTCAAGTGGATGTCGTTCCTGACCGGTTATGTGCTTCCGAAGGCTTACTATCAGAAGGTCGGACCGGAAGGCTTCGAGGCAAAGCCGATCGGAACCGGCCCGTATATGGTCGACAAGTTCGAGCGCAACGCTTTCGTGCGGCTGAAGGCGAACCCTCACTACTGGGGCGGCAAGCCAGCTTTCGAAGATGTCACAATTCGGTTCGTGACCGACACGGCAAGTCGGGTGGCTGAGATCGAATCCGGGTCCTCGCAGGTGACACTCGAAATTCCCTATGAGGAGTATGACCGACTGATGGCCGCAGGCAATCTTGCGGGCTCGTGCAAGAATGTCTCCGACATCGGGATGGTTTTCTTCAACAACAAAGACGCCATGCTGGACAGGAACGTCCGCCAGGCGGCGGTGATGGCCGTCGACAAGAAGCTGCTGGTCGACCGCCTGCTGCGCGGCTACGGACGGCCGCTCGATACGTTGCAGACGCCGGAATACCTGGGGTTCGATCCGTCCATCAAGGTGGAACACAACCCGCAAAAGGCAAAGGAACTGCTCGCGGCTTCAGGCTATTCCACCGAAAAGCCGGCGAAATTCGTCATTCAGACAACGAAGGGCTTCAAGCCGAAAGACTATGAAATGATCCAGGCGATCGTCGGCATGTGGCGCAAGGTCGGCATCGAGGCGACGATCGAAGTCTACGAAGTCGCCAAGCATTTCGAACTGCGGGCCGCGCATAAGCTGGCGACTGCCGCTTTCTACAACTGGGGCAATTCGATGGGCGATCCGTCTAGCTCGACCGGTTTCGCCATGTTCGGCCCGAGCCCGGGCTCGTCATGGAAGACCGATGATCTCGATGCGAAGATCGGGCCGCTGTGGGGCGAGATGGACGAGGCAAAGCGCATCGCCGGCTGGAAGGCGGTCGACAAGTACATCGCCGAACAGGCTTATGTGCTGCCGTTGATCCAATACGCCCAGCCGATCATTCATTCGAAAAAGGTGAATGTCGTACCGCATGTTTCCGGCGCGCTCCTCCCAGCGCTCATGACGCCGGCGGCTTAAGCCGCCGACGTCATGAGTTTTCGTGCCGACTGGAATGCCCCCCAATCGGGGGGCAATCCGCTCGGCTATGCTTGGCACTTCTGAAACAGCCATATCCTTGTCACCTCTCCGGACTTCACAATATGATCCTGAACCGACTGGTTCTAAGGTTGCTAACGATCGCCGTCACACTTCTGGGCGTTTCAGTCGTGGTCTTCGTCATTATCCGCGTCGCTCCCGGCGACCCGATCGCCATGATGCTCCCGCCCGGAGCCACCCAAGCCGACATTGATCGCCTGCGCGCCTTCTACGGTTTGGACAGGTCGTTGGTGGAGCAGTACTTCATCTGGGTCTCCAGCGTGTGGCATGGCGACTTCGGCACATCGATCTCGTTACGCCAGGATGTCATGACGCTGGTGCTCGCCAGGCTCCCGGCGACGCTTGAGCTGTCGACGTTTGCGCTGCTGATCGCGCTACTGATCGGCGTGCCGCTCGCTGTCCTTGGCACGCGTGAGCAGGGCACCGCCGCGGAGGGGGCGATCGACGTCGCCAACGGCGCCGTGCTGTCCATTCCTGATTTCTTGTGGGGGCTGGTGCTGATCCTGCTGTTCGGCGTTCTGGCCCCCATCTTCCATATATCGGGCCGAGTCTCGCCGGACCTCAATCTACAGTTTTCGACGCAATTCTATCTGATCGAGAGCATCGTGCGGCTGCGCTTCGACGTAACGCGAGATCTGATGGGCCACATGGTCCTGCCAGCGCTGGCGCTGGCGCTGCCACTGGCGGCAATCATTTCGCAATTGCTGAAGATGTCGCTCAAGGAGGTGATCACGCTCGACTACGTGACGCTGGCGCGGGTCAAAGGCTTTTCGGAAACGCAGGTCATCCTGCGCGAGGCGCTGAAGAACGCAGCACTGCCGACGCTGACCCTGGTCGGCGTGCAGTTCACCTTCCTCATTGGCGGTACCGTCATTGTGGAGCGGCTGTTTTCCTATGAAGGGCTCGGCAATATGGCGATCGATGCGGTCATCAACCGCGACCTGCCGCTGATCCAGGGCATCGTGCTGGTCTTCGCGCTGCTGTTCGTGCTGATCAATCTCAGCGTCGATATGATGTATGCGCTGCTCAATCCGAGGCTGCGCCATGGATGAGGGTCGCGCACGAAGGCGAGGTGTGTCGCCGCGACTGTGGCTTGCCGGCGGTTGGCTGCTTTTGGCGCTGCTGGCGGCGATCTTCGCGCCGCTGGTGGCGCCGCAGGATCCGCTGGCGCAGGATTTGATGCTGGAGCGGCTGCCGCCCTTCTGGCTCGATGGCGCCGAGCCCGGCTATTGGCTGGGCACCGACAGCCTCGGCCGTGACCTGCTCTCGCGCCTGATCTTCGGCGGCCGCATCGCCTTCATCGTCGCCTTTGCCGCAGCCATCGCCGCCTGCCTCGTCGGCTCGACGCTCGGGCTGATCGCAGGCTATTTCGGCGGCTGGGCGGACCGCATCATTTCGCGCATCGTCGACATCTGGATGGCGTTTCCGCCGGTGCTGTTCGCCATTCTGCTGGTGGCGGTGCTGGGCACGGGCTTGAGCTCCGTCATCCTTGCCATTGCGATCATCGACTGGACGCGTTTCTGCCGGGTGATCCGCGCCGAGGCGATGGGCCAGTCGCGCATGGACTATGTCGAGAATGCTCGCATCGCCGGCTATGGCCGCATAGGCATCATGCTGCGCGAAGTGCTGCCCAATGTGGTGCCTTCGATCGTAGCGCTGCTGTCGCTGGAAATGGGCATCGCCGTCATCGTCGAAGCGATCCTGTCCTTCGTCAATTTGTCGATCTCGACCGACGATCCGACCTGGGGCGGCATCATCGCCGAGGGCCGGCTTTCCATTCACCAGGCCTGGTGGGTGCTGGTGTTCCCGCTGATCACGCTGATCCTGACCGTGCTGTCGTTCAGCCAGTTTGGCGAGGCGCTGAAGACGCGCTTCGATCCGGTGCTGCGATGAACGCTTGCCTCGACATCGCCAATCTGAGCGCCGTGTTGCCGAACGGCCAGCGCGTGCTGCGCTCGGTCTCGCTCTCCGTCCAGCCCGGCGAGGTCCGCGCGCTGGTCGGCGAGAGCGGCGCCGGCAAGACGATGATCGGCAAGGCGGTGCTCGGCGTATTGCCGTCGAGCGTGCGCATTGTCGAGGGCGACATGCTGCTCGAGGGCGAAGACCTCGGCAAGCTTCAGCCAAAGGCACGGCGCACGCTGATCGGGGCGCGCACGGCGTTGATCCCGCAGGATCCGCTGACCGCTCTCAACCCATCGCGCCGCATCGGCTCGCAGATGACCGACCGGCTGGTGCGCATCCTGGGCTGGAGTGGCGAAAGGGCCGATACCCGCATTCGCCAGTTGCTGGACGAGGTGCAGATCCGCGACCCCGACCGCGTGCTGAAGAGCTATCCGCACGAGCTTTCCGGCGGTATGCGGCAGCGCGTGCTGATCGCCGCCGCCTTTGCCGCGGAGCCACGGCTGATCGTCGCCGACGAGCCGACGACTGCACTCGACGTCACCGTGCAGAAGCAGATCCTGCGGCTGATCGCGCAGCTGCAGCGCGACCACGGCACGGCCATCCTGTTCGTCACCCACGATCTCGGCGTCGTCGCCAAGATCAGCCAGAAGGTCTCGGTGCTCTATGCCGGCAAGGTGGTGGAAGAGGCCGAAACGGCGGCGCTGTTCGCCGCGCCGCAACACCCCTATACGCGGGCGCTGATGGCCGCCACGCCGCGCTACACCGATCCCTTTGCCTCGCTGAAGCCGGTGGACCAGGCGGTGCTGGCCGGGCTTGCCGCCGAGATCGCCGCCACCGACCAGGCCTGGAGGCGACCGCATGGCTGAGCCGCTGTTTTCCGTGCGCGGGCTGAAGGTCGCCCTGCCCGACATGACGCGCAAGCCGCTGATCGGTCGCGCGCCGCTGGCTGAGATCTTAAAGGGCCTGGACTTCGATCTGCCCAAGGGATCGGTGACCGGCATCGTCGGCGAATCCGGATCGGGCAAATCGACGCTCGGCCGCGCTTTGGTGCGTCTTTTGGAGCCCAGCGCCGGCAGCATCAGCTTCGATGGCCTGGATATCACCCATCTGCCTGAGGCGGAACTCAGGCCGCTGCGGCGCAATCTGCAGATGATCTTCCAGGATCCGATGTCGTCGCTCAACCCGCGCCGAACCATTGCCAGCATCATCGCCGCGCCGCTGAAGCAGAATGGCCTCGGCGACAATCTGAAGGCGCGAGTCGCAGAAGCGCTGCAGCGTGTCGGCCTGCCACAGAGCTTCGCCAGCCGCTACCGCCACGAACTGTCGGGCGGCCAGCGCCAGCGCGTCGGCATTGCGCGCGCGCTGGCGCTGTCGCCGAAATTCGTGCTGGCCGACGAGATCGTCTCCGGGCTCGACGTCTCGACGCAGGCGCAGATCCTCACCCTTCTGGAGAAGCTTGCGGCGGAAATGGGCCTCACCGTCGCCTTCATCAGCCACGATCTGTCAGTCATCCGGCGGCTGTGCCGGCAAGTCATCGTCATGCGCGAGGGCGTGATCGTCGAAGCCAGCGCCACCGACGCTTTGTTCGAAAGTCCGAAAGAAGCCTACACGCGCGACCTGCTGGCCGCCATTCCGCTGCCAGAAATCGACCCGGACTGGCTGCACCCGCTGGCGGAGGCCCGGGCATGATATCCAGCCGCACGCCGAACAGCGGGCTTCGGAAGTGCGCGATAACGAGTAGGCCCGCTAACGGAGGGGTAATATGAAAAAAGCAATCGCCGGCACGATGTTTGCCATCGGCTTGTTTGGCTCGATGGCAGTGGCTTCGGCGGATTCAATGCCCGGCATGCGCGGGCACGATCACACTGGCATCACGGTTCCCGACATGAAGCAGGCAGTCGACTTCTTCACAGAGGTGGTCGGCTGCAAGAAGGCGATGTCGTTCGGCCCGTTTTCCGATGACAAGGGCACCTTCATGCAGGATCTGGCCGGCGTTGACCCGAAAGCGGTTATCGATCAGATCACGCAACTGCGCTGCGGCTATGGATCGAATATCGAGCTGTTCAAATACACGGCACCGGACCAGAAGGACCTGCATGCCAAGAACAGTGATATCGGGGGCTTCCACATAGCTTTCTACGTAGACGACGTCGCGGCCGTGAAGGCCTATCTGCAGGCCAAAGGCGTAGCGACGCGCCTCGGGCCGCTGCCTGTCAAAGAGGGTCCCGCGGCCGGCCAGACCATTATCTATTTTCAAACACCTTGGGGATTGCAGTTGGAAGCGATCAGCTATCCCACGGGCATGGCCTATGAGAAGGGTGCGGAGACGGTCCTCTGGAGCCCGAAAGAGCCAGCAAAGTGATGGGCTGATATGGTTCGGCTTGAGGTTTGCCCTTGAGCCGAACTCCTGATTCTTGCGAAAACCGCGCCTACTGACGCAAGTATCCGCCCTGTCCGACCCGGTTTCCGTGAAATCAGGACCACTCTGACCGGCCTACCAGCTCAGTCCCTTTGAAATCAATTGGTCTTCGATCCGGATGATAGGGGGCCGCAGCAGTCATGGACCGCCCTCGCTCAGACGCTCGATGGTCGCCTGCATCGAGGGTTCTGCATTCAATTTGTTCGCAGAACGGCAGCTTGGAATTTCTAATGTCGTTGCTCAACCTTAATAGCCAAAGCGGACGATGAATATGGTTGCCGGAGAACCGAATGACGTCAGATTAAAAAATGTCGACAGTCAATGGATTGTCCAGGTCGTCGAAGATGGGAAAGTAACGCGGCATTCATTCAAAGCTCAAGCGGCTGCCGAGAGTTACGCCGAATTCCAGCGCATCAAGCTCGGCCTGCCTGGAAGGCCACCAATTTGGGAATAGAACCTGCTCGATAAGCGCTCCGAGAGGGTTTGCTAGACATAGGGCAGGGCTGCATCGCGGCTGAACCACCAATTTGAGGAGGGGCTTCTCGAAGCTACCTGCCTGCTGGAATCGCCCGCTCTACGGCCACATTCGTCGCCCCGATCATAGGGATAATCCAGGACATCATGCTCCGAAGCGAACCCAGGGGTAGATCGCAGGTCAAGGGGTGGCATTGCGTAGCAGGTGTTCGAGCGTTTCGATCAGGGCGAGCGCACTCGCCGGCAGACGGCGACCGTTGCGTTTGATGATCTGCACACGACTCGCCTGCAACAGGGGGTCATCGATGGGCACGGCGACAAGGTCGCTTTTGGTCAGATGCTCTGGCACCGACGTTACCGAGAGCACAGTCGCGCCGAGATTGGCAACCACGCAGTCGAGGATCGTCTGGATCGAATTGCTTGTCATCACAACGGGTATCCGGCGGCCCGTCTGTTCCTGAATTTCGGCTAGCTGTTGACGAACGCGGAACCCGATGTCGGGAAGGATAATCCTGTGGCCGGCGAGCTCATCCAACGAAATGCTGGGGCGCCCCGCCAGCTCATGTTCAGGCCGGCAGATCAGGCAGGTGGGCTGTGAGAAAGAGCTGATCACGCGCACCCTCGGGTCACCGGTCGGCCCCATGACGACACCAAAATAGCATTCATCCTCAGCCACCAGCGGGATGATTTCCCGCGAAGACAGGCTGCGAACCGAAATCGAGATCTGAGAATAACGTTTCGAAAAACTTGCCAGCGCCTCGGCGAAGATCGTCCGCAACAGTCCAGTCCCGATCGCCACGTCGAGATGGCCGCTGCGCAGGCCCTTCAGGTCGTCAAGTTCCGTGAGCAGAGTCTCTCGCTGTGAAGCTCGATCGCGGTAGTATTCCAGAACACGCGCACCGGCCGCCGTGAGGCGCACGACGTGACGCCCTCGCTCGATAAGCTCGATCCCGAGTTCTTCCTCGAGGCTGGCTATGTGCCGACTGATCGAGGAAGGGGCAATGTCCAACGACTCGCTGGCCGCGCGCATCGTGCCGAGCCTGTAGGCTCGATACAGATAATCGATGCGTTCATCTTTGAACTCCCGCGACGTCTTGCTCTCAAGGGAGATATCGGACTTTGCGCCTGTGCTCCTCGTCGACTTCAGTGTTTTCTCCTGCCTCTGCAATTCGGCTGGTAGTCGCTGGTTACCCGGTGGTTTTGCCGCCGAAGAAATCCTTGAACGACGCTGCGCCCCTCGCAACCAAACCAGGCTGGACAGCGGCCTTGCCGCCTAGAGGTCCGCCGAGCGCGTTTTGGGCAGCCTGGGCGAGCGATTTGATTTGCCGATTCGCCAAAGGGATGAGGATGCCTTGCGCCAACGAGGCGAGTTTGCCGCTAACGATCGCTTCGACCGTCCAGTTGACGCGGCTGCCGCCGCCCAGCGGCTCGATCTCAAACATCATCTTAGCGTCCATTATGCCCAGCGCATGACGCCCACTCAATTGATATTTGACGAACTTCGGGCGCTCGGCGCCGATTCGCTTGGTCTGGACATCTGATTTTCCGCGAATCTGTGGCACGCCGACTTCCAGTGTCACTGTGAATTCGGTTTCGGACGTCTTGGTGAGCCCCTTGAAGTAGGGGAGGATCGGCGCGAACTTGTCCGGGTCGGTTATGAAGTCATAGACTGCTTCGGGATCGGCTGCGGCCTCGAACTGCCCGTTCAGATTAACGTTCATTGCTAGTTCTTTCCCATCTGGGATGCAGCGAGTACTGCATCGACTATTGGCGTGTAGCCCGTGCAGCGGCACGTGTTGCCGGCGAGACCCTTGCGAACGGCCGTTTCATCAGGGCTGGGATTCTCGGCGAGCAGCGAGGTGGCCGAAATCAGGAAGCCGGGCGTACAAAAGCCGCATTGCAGCGCGTGATTTTCCGAAAAGCACTTCTGGAGGATGCTGAGTGTGCCGTCCTTGGCGGCTAGTCCCTCCACGGTACGAACCGCCTTGCCGTCGGCCTGGACAGCCAACAACGTGCAGGATTTGGCCGCGCGCCCGTCCAGGAGAACCGTGCATGCTCCACAATAGCTGGTGTCACAGCCGATGTGGGTGCCGGTCAGTTCGAGGGAATGCCGGAGGAATTCGACCAGCAGCATCCGGGGCTCGACTTGCGCTTCGATGGCCTTGCCATTGACCGTGAGCCGGATTGTCTTCTTGTGCGTGTTCATGGCGTGCGGACTATCCATAATAGTGGTGGGTATCCCTGACCTCGATGCCGGCTCGCCGGCGTGCGATGACGTCGAACGCGCGAATGACAAGACCGCGTGCCAGATTGCGCTTGTAGGTTTCCGAGCCCTTGTTGTCGGAAAGCGGCTCAACGAATTGTGATGCCGCGTCGCCGATCCGCTTTGCAAGTGCCTCGTCGAACACCTTGCCGGCGGCGAATTCGTTGGCCGCGTCGAACGGCAGGGCGGTGAGACCCAGGCAACCGAATCCGATTCTCAGCGAACGGACAATGTCGCCATCCAGATTGACCTGCAGGGCGCAGCTGGCGGTCGGATATGCCGGCGCCGAGCGCTTGAAGGCAACGAAGGTCCCGAACCCGTCGAGCGATTCACGCGGAATAGCAATGCGCGTAATGATCTCGCCCATGGCGAGCGCGGGCGTATAGGCGTCAGCCAGAAGAGTGCGGATCGGCTGCACGCGGGTACCCTCGGAGCCCTCGCAGAGTGCTACGGCATCGAGGGTCGTCAGCAAGGCCGGCCAGCAGGCGCAGGGATCAGCCTCGGCGATACTCCCGCCGATGGTGCCCATGTTGCGGACCTGGGCGTCGGCGATGCCCAGCGCGCAGTCCTGAATGATGGGAAAGGTCTTGGCCGCCTCTGACTTGCCGGCAACCGCATGTCGCGTGAGCGCGCCAATCTCGATCAGGTTGTCGCCGAGCGTCACCTCGTCTGCACCTTGGATGCCGCTGAGATCGATAAGGAGTTTGGGCGCGAGAAGCCGGAGCTTCATCATCGGAATCAGAGTCTGGCCGCCAGCCATCAACTTGGCGTCGGGCCCCCCGTCTATCAGCGCAGCCGATGCTTCCGAGAAGCTTGCCACTTTGATGTAATCGAATCGGCTTGGATACATGCGCGACCTCTGCCACCTGTTTGGCACGATTTAGCCATCGAACAGGCCGGGTATCAATGCAGCCGCGTGGCTTGTTGGTTGCGCCGGCCGCAATGCGAATGAATGCGCATTGCGCAACAAATTGTCCGGACGCCGGCATCGAATGGCCTGCGTGGCCTGTCGTATATCCAATTCAGGGCACGACGATGCCGTGGCATTCAACCTATGACGAAGCTGGGACTTTTGTAATGACGTTAGCGCCGGATGGTCTCGAGCTTGGTCCGATCGGGGATAAGATCATCTTTGAGAACAGCCAGGTCCGGGTATGGAGCCTGGAATTGGCTCCGGGCCAACTCCAGCGCTGGCATGAACATCACCACACCTACCTCGTCATCCCGATCACGGCAGGCGAGAACGTGATGGAGTTTGTCAGCGGCCGCGTCGTGAACACGCATGAGCAGCCGGGGCAGGCGCTTTACCGGCAGCCGGGCGAGCCGCACCAACTGCGCAATACGAGCACCTTCCACTATCGAAATGTCCTGGTCGAACTCCTCGATCAGCCGAAGGCCGCCGTCTAGGTGATCCCGCAAAACAAACGAATGACGGAAACAGCAAATGGCGAGTTCTGACGCAACCATTCCAGGCACGCCAAACGGCATGCCTTCACTCGAAGAACTGCTCGTGAACACCAACGAGATGGAATGGCGGGCGAAGTCGTTGCCTGGTGTTTTTGAGAAGATGCTCTGGCGCGATGAGGCGACCGGCGCCTCTGTTGCCCTTATCAAATTCGCCAAGGGCGCCAGCATCCCTTCGCCGCACATGCACGCGTCGAACCAAATGATGTTCTGCCTGTCTGGGCATTACGAATACACGTCGACCGGCGTGACGCTGAGGGCGGGCTCCTTCTACCTCAATCCCAAGGGCAATGTGCACGGCCCAACACTCGCTCATGAAGAGACGGTCGTCGTGGAAATCTATGACGGCCCTCATTATCCGAAGATGCCGGACTGGTACACGGACGAGCAGGACGCACGATGACCAAGCACCGGGTGCCTGTCGCCGATCTCGTCGCGTTCGCGGCGTCGCTCTTCGCCACGAAGGGCGTACGGCCCGACGATGCCCGCTACGTATCGCAATGCCTTGTGTTGGCGGATCAGGAGGGTGTCCCGTCCCATGGCGTCCTGCTCGTGCCGATGTATCTGTCGCGGCTAGAGGCGGGCTCGGTTGATGCCAGGTCACAAGGCCAGGTGGTCTCACGCAAGGGCGGCGTTGCCGTCGTCGACGCGGAAAACGGGCTAGGGCAGCTGACCTCGCGAACGGCAATCGCTCTAGCGCTGGAAGGCGCCCGCGAGCACGGCCTCGGGGCGGCCGCGGTCAGGCGTGGCTTCCACTTCGGCACAGCCGGGCATTGGGCGAGCGAACTCGCTCGGGCAGGCTGCATCGGCATCGTCCTCTCCAACACGCGTCCGCTGATGCCGGGTATTGGCGGCTCCGAGCCACTCGTAGGCAACAACCCGCTGGCAATCGCGGTGCCTGCTCCGGACGAGCCAGTCGTCCTCGACATGGCGCTGAGTGCCGCCGCGATGGGCAAGATCAGAATCGCCGCCGCAGCCGGCCGCGCCATTCCCGGGGACTGGGCAACCGACAAGAACGGCGTTCCCACAACCGATCCCGCCGCCGCCATCGAAGGAATGCTGCTGCCCGCGGCTGGCCCGAAAGGCTTTGGACTGGCGGTGATGATTGATCTGCTTACTGGCGGCCTTTCGTCCGGCGGCGTCGGCTCCGCGATCAAGCCTTTGTATGGCGATCCAGGCCAGCCCTATGACTGCGCGCATTTCTTCCTTGCAATTCAGGTCGGTGCCTTCCGTTCGCCTGCGTCTTTCGAGGGACTGGTCGGCGAGGTGGTGCAGCGCATCCGGACCTCGCGCCCGGTTGACCCGGCTTCTCCAGTCATGGCGCCGGGCGATCCCGCCAACAATGCGCGGCGGCTCGCCGAAAGGGACTGTCCGGTTGATCCGGCGACGCTGCGTGCCCTTGAGCAGGCGGCTCAGCGAGCCAACGTGCCATTTCCGTTTTCCATTCCAACCTAGCGAGGCCGACATGCCCAAGAAATCCATCACATCCAGCAAGCTGGCAGTTCCGAACGGCCATTTTTCGCAAGCCAGCATCACGGAAGCCAAGGGCAAGCTTCTGTTCATATCCGGCATGACCGCCCGCAAGGCAGACGGCACAATCGCAGGCATCGGCGACGTTTCGATCCAGACGCGCCAGGTTCTCGATAACGTCAAGGCGGCCGTGGAGGAGGCCGGCGGCACGCTGGAGGACATCTGCCGGGTAGACGTCTATGTCCGCAACATCGAGCATTTTGACGCGATCCATAAGGTGCGCCGCGAATATTTTCCGAACGAGGCCCCTGCGTCGACAATGGTTGAGGTCAGCAAGATGGTGAAGCCCGAATATCTGATCGAGATCAGCGCCATCGCTGTACTTTACTAGTCGGAGTTGATCCTCAATGCGGTTTGCATCCATTCGGCACAAGGATCGCGTCCTGCCGGCACTCATCGATGACGGCGAGGCTGTGCTTCTGGAGGATGTCGCTCCGGACGTCGTTGGCATCATTGAAATGGGTGCCCAGGGACTGGCGGGCGCGAAGGCGGCGCTGGCCGACGCGTCGCGGGCGCGCGTCGATGACTTCACCTTCGCCGCGCCGATCACGCGCTTCCGCCGTGACGTGCTGTGCTGCGGCTGGAACTACTGGGACCATTTCGAGGAAAGCAAGGGTAAGCGCGAAGGCCAGGATGTGGACCGTCCCAAAGCACCGACCTTCTTCACAAAGAGCCCTTCGACAGTCATCGGCCCTTACGACCCAATCGCTTATGACCCCGGGATCTCCGCAAAATGGGACTATGAAGCCGAAATTGCCATTGTCATAGGCAAGGGCGGGCGCAGCATCCCGCGTGCACGGGCGCTCGACCATATCTTCGGCATCACCTTGGCCAACGACGTCAGCCAGCGTGACTTGCAGCGCCGGCATGGCGGACAGTGGTTTAAGGGCAAAAGCATCGACGGTACGATGCCGCTGGGGCCGACCCTCGTCACGCTGGACGAAATTCGCTTCGAGGACCTCTGGATCGAGTGCCATCTCAACGGCCAACGCGTTCAACATGCGTCGACCAGGCAAATGGCTTTCCCTATCGACGAACTGATCGCCGAACTCTCGTTCGGCATGACGCTGTATCCGGGCGATGTGCTGCTCACGGGTACGCCGGCCGGCATCGGAAATGCGCGTGAACCGCCGGTCTTCATGGGCGAGGGGGATCGCGTTGTAGTATCGGCGGACGGCATCGGAAGATTGGACAATACGCTCGTCCACATGGACCTTCGCGGACAAAGCGAAGTGTCGCTCGCCTGATATGCGCTTTTCGCAGTGGCGGCAGGTTAGGCGATATCATTGGGAGCGTTCGACCTTGAACACCAGCTTTGATTACATCGTCGTGGGTAGCGGTATCAACGCGCTGGTCTGCGCCGCCATGCTGGGCGGCAAGGGACAGCGCGTGCTGGTACTGGAACGCAATGACCGCATCGGCGGCTGCATGCGCAGCGACGAGATTACCGCGCCGGGCTTCGTCCACGACGTGATGGCAACGACCTTCATCCTGTTTGTGACCGGCCCCGCTTATTCCGTGCTAGGAGCAGATATTGAGCGCCTTGGCGTCGAGTTCTGCAACACTGATACCCCGCATGCGGTGGTCCTACCCGACGGCCGGCATCTGGTCATCCGGCGCGACCGGGATGACAATGTCCAGGCTCTGGACGCGCTCGCCGCGGGCGATGGCGCGAATTATCGTCGGGACATGGAAGGAATCGAGAAGGATGCCGCTTTGCTGTTCGGCCTTCTGGGCGGACGCCTGTGGAGCTTCGCGACACTCAAGCTGCTGCTGACGGAGGCCTGGCGGCGCGGGCCTCTCGGGCTCAAAGCCGTGATGGGCAATGCACTGACGCCAGCCCGTTCCTGGCTCGAGTCAAGCTACCGCTCCGATGTCGCCAGGGCTTTGTGGGCCCCGTGGTCGCTTCATGCTGGTCTTGGTCCCGAGGATGCTTTTTCTGGCCAGATAGGCAAGGTGATCGGATTCTCGCTGGAGGCTGGCGGCTCGCCGATCGTCAAGGGCGGGGCGGGCAGGCTGCTCTCTGCCTTCTCGAAGCTGATCGCGGAGCGCAGCGGAACGATCAGGACGCAGGCAGACGTGGTGAGCGTGATCAGGACGGGAGGTCGCGCCACGGGAGTACGCATTGCCTCGGGCGCGGAGTTTTCCGCTGCGAAAGGGGTCATCTGCTCGATGACGCCGACCCAGCTGTATGAAAGGCTGCTTGGTGGCGCCCAGGTCATGAACGAGCCGGACGCGGTCGCGAACTATCGCCACGGCAAGGGCAATTTCCAGATGCACTATGCACTCGATCGGATGCCGGCCTGGAAGAACGCCGAACTGGCCCAGGCTGCTTTGGTGCATCTCACCGCCGGCATCGACGGGGTTTCCAAGGCTTGCAACGAAGCCCTGCGCGGTATGCTCCCGGAACTGCCGACGATCTGCGTTCAGCAACCGCATGTGCTTGACCCGTCGCGCTGCCCGCCCGGCAAGGCCATCTTGTGGCTGCAAATGCCGGAGGCGCCCCGCTTCATCAAGGGCGATGCGGCCGGCTTGCTGGGTTCGCCGGAAGACGGACGGTGGACCGAGAGCCTGCGCGAGGCCTATGCCGATCGGGTGGAGGCTATGCTTGCCGCGCATATCGACGGATTCCAGGAATCCATAATAGCACGTCGAGCCTATTCGCCCGCTGATATCGAAGCTATGAATATCAATCTGGTTGGCGGCGATCCTTACGGCGGCTCTTCCACCATCGATCAAGCGTTTCTGTGGCGGCCGTTCAAGCATAGCGTCAACCACAAGACCGATGTCGAAGGTCTTTATCTGATCGGAGCTTCGACCCATCCAGGATCCGGACTGGGCGGCGGTTCCGGCTTCCTGCTCGCGCAGCATCTGACGGGATGACGACTAGGACCTGCCCGCCGCGCCTAGCCGAAACGCGAGCAAGCAGCTTGGGTGGCCCCGAAGGGACACCGGCACTCACTTCTGGTGCTTTGCCTGGAATTCGTCGTGGTAGATGACTTCGTCGAAGCGCAATTTGAGCCCGTGCTTGCCCAATAGTTTCTCGACGATTGCGTCGAGCGTCTCGCGATGCGCTTTCGCGCGTGCCTGCACGTAAGCCTCGCGCACCTGCGGCTCTTCCTCGGCAAGCACGAGATTCATCCGCTCGCGAATATATTGCTTAAGGTTGATGTGCTCGATGTAAACTTCTCGCACACCGACATCCACCGGCCGGCCGAACAATTGATCCAGCAGATCAGGCCTCTCCGCAAAGTGCGGCAGGAGCGGGCCGACAAAGGCGAAGGTAGGGATCCCCGCCTCGTGTAGAGCGGCTATCCGCCGAGCAGAGTGGCGCTCCAAGCGTTGTGGTCATACCTTCCGGCAAACAAGGACCCATTACCGCAGAGCTCGCACGTCCATTCACTCGAGGGCTGCGCGAACCAATCGCATCTAGGGCGAGACCATCTCCGCGCCATCGACAGACCGTCGCTTGCTGGTGATCAAGCAGCCGATCGGCGTCGTCGGCACGATTACGCCATGGAATTTCCCGGCTTCCATGGTGGCGCGCAAGATCTCGCCGGCCTTGGCGGCGGGCTGCACGATCGTGCTGAAACCCGCTGAACAGACGCCGCTGGTTGCCGGTGCAATGTTCGCCCTTGCGCATCAGGCTGGCTTTCCCGAAGGCGTGGTCAACCTGATCTACGCGTCCGAGGGCGATGCCGTTGGACGCGAACTCTGCACAAACCCCAAGGTCCGCAAGCTTCACCGGCTCGACCGAGGTTGGACGGCTTCTCATGCGCCAGTGCTCGGACCCAGATCAAGAAGGTCAGCCTCGAGCTCGGCGGCAATGCGCCTTTCATCGTCTTCGACGATGCAGACGTCGATGCGGCGGTCGACGGTGCGATCCAGGCCAAGTTCCGCAACGCCGGCCAGACCTGCGTTTCCGCGAACCGCCTTTACGTCCAATCGGGCGTTCACGATGAATTTGTCGAAAAATTCGTGGAACGGGTTCGCCAGCTTCAGGTGGGTGACGGTTTCAACCCAGGTGTCGCCATTGGCCCGCTGATCGACAGGCAGGCGCTCACCAAGATCGAATCACATATCGCCGATGCCGTCGCCAAAGGCGGTACAATTCGATGCGGGGGCAAACGCATTGGCAAGGACGGCACGTTTTTCCAACCGACGGTCCTCACTCAAGTCTCCAGCGAGATGACGATTGCGCACAGGAGGAGACATTCGGGCCGCTGGCCCCAACCATTCGCTTCGACGATGCGGATCAGGTCGTGCACGAGGCAAATGACACGATCTACGGCCTGGCCGCCTACTTTTATGCCTCGAACCTGCAGCGTGTGTGGCGTGTGGCCGAGGCCCTGGAATATGGCATGGTGGGCATCAACACCGGACGCATGTCGTCGGAAGCCGCACCCTTCGGCGGGATGAAGCAGTCCGGCATCGGGCGGGAGGGTTCGCGCCACGGGCTCGAGGACTACCTCGAAATGAAATACCTCTGCATGGGCGGCATCTGAAGCGCCTGGTTGAAGTTTGCAGCTGGGTAATCGAGCGAGCAATCCGACAATGTGTGAGTTTAGGAACGCTCTCGTCTCAAGCGGCGTTGAAGCCGCATTTCCCGCCTGTTTAATCATTCGTCCGCGCAATCAAAGGGTCGCGAATAAGTTCCAACAAATTCCAGTCTGCCAATTGTTCGACTTTCATCAATCAAAGTTGATATTTCCTAATATTTTAAAGTCTGAATGGCGATTATTGCGAAGTTTTGCTGATTGCAATCGATGCACACCAATCAGTGTTGTATCAGTAATGTTCCTCTCTAACTCTCAGGTTCGACAGATCAATGTTAATCAACATCACCTCACCGCCTGATTGAAACTGGGCTGAAGACTCTGAACTCTTCTGAATCGCCGCGTCCCAAGTCAGACCATATCGGCCTTCGCTCGCCTCCCCTCTTAGCGCACTCACTTGTGCGGCATGCAATAGACTCCCTCGGATTCCATGAGTACCGCGCCACCCTTCAACTCGCCGGCTCGGCCCATGGGCAAGACTCGTCCCCCGGTAATGCCGAAGCCGGCGCCGTCGTCTTCAGGAGGTGCATGGCCTGCCACAAGGTCGGCCCTGACGCAAAGAACGGAGTAGGTCCGGTTTTGAACGGGGTCGTCGGCCGAGCGGCCGGTGTGTATCCGGATTATAGTTATTCCGCGGCGAACAAGAATTCGGGCCTGACCTGGGATGAACCGACGCTGACGACCTATCTGCACGCGCCGCGCAAACTGGTGCCCGGCACAAAGATGACATTCGCCGGTCTCAACAAGGACCAGGAGATAGCCGATGTAATCGCCTATCTGAAACAGTTCAACGCTCAGGGCCAGAAGGTCGGCCCCTGAGTCAGACGAGCGACCTGTCCCGGCCGCAAAGCACAACCTTTATGAAATTCCTCCTGCATCAGGGTCTGGGGTATTCCACGGTCCATCAGATCGGTGACTACCTGCGCAGCCATGGCACCAGCCATCACTGGATCGAGCGATATCGCGGCGACATCTTCGTTTTCGCGTCGGATGCAGCCGACCAGGCAATCCTTAGAAAAGAATTCTCAAACCTTCTGGACGTTGTCGACGCCCCGGAGACGGACGGGACATGACCTCTTTATCGATGTGTCAGCAAAATCTCCCTGAGAACGACGGCATCGTTGTGCGTCTCGTCGTGAGCCGAGTAGACGAGCGTGACTGTGCCTTCCCGCATCAGGCCGCGCATCCGGTCGAGTTCATTGCGATGCTCCTGGATTTCCGCAGCGTATCGGCGTCGGAATTCCTCCCAGCGAGCTGGATCGTGTCCAAACCATTTTCGAAGCTCGGTGCTTGGCGCAAGTTCCTTCATCCAATGGTCGATCGCTGCTTCGGTCGTCTTGACCCCGCGCGGCCAAAGCCGGTCAACCAACACGCGTATGCCGTCGTCGGCAGCCGGGCCTTCATATGCCCGTTTCAATCTCACTCTCTCGTCGGAGATTTTTTCACTCATGACGACGCTCCTCACTATCCATTGCCTTCAAGTACATAGGGCGTGCGATCACAACTGCGAGAGCGAAATCATCTTTCCCGAAACCAAACTAAAGAAAATTAATCAAATCATTCATGGACGTATTCACGTTGAGGAGAAACAATGAAGTTCTTTATCGATACAGCCGATATTTCTCAAATTCGCGAGCTTGCTGCTGCTGGTTTTCTCGACGGGGTGACCACGAACCCGTCCCTCATCGCAAAGACCGGCCGACCGATCAGAGATGTGATCAAGGAGATTTGCCGGACAATCGAGGGCCCGGTTTCAGCGGAGGTCACCGCGACCGACTTCGACGGCATGATCGCCGAGGGAGTGCGTTTGGCTAGCATTGCCGCCAATGTGGCCGTCAAGGTGCCATCCACCTGGGAAGGATTCAGGGCTTGCCGGGCACTCAGTCAGCTCGGACACAAGGTCAACGTCACGCTGTGCTTTTCAGCCAATCAGGCGTTGCTCGCAGCCAAGGCAGGAGCGATCTTCATTTCGCCGTTCGTCGGCAGGCTAGACGATCTTGGTCTGGACGGCATGGAGGTTGTCCGGGAAATCCGCAAGATCTACGACAACGACAAATCCTTCACGACGGAAATCCTCGCGTCCTCAATCCGCACCCCTCTCCATATCAAACAGGCCGCGATGGCAGGCGCCGATATTGCGACCGTACCACCAGCAGTGCTCAGAAATCTCGCCAAGCACCCACTCACCGACCGGGGACTTGAGTCTTTTCTCGCCGACTGGGGTAAAACAGGGCAAGCGATCCTGTAGTTTGTCCGCAGCGGAATCGCCGAGTGAAGCCATCATAAAAATTGCACTCAACTACCGATTAAATTCGTTTGCATGATACCGATGATGGCGGGAAACTGCAGTGTGAAAACCACTCGGCCCCAAGGCGTGGCGTGGTCGGAATATTTGGCGCAAATGGTGCCGAGAATCTGAAGGCGCACTAGCCACGCAGAAGATATCCCGAAGCAGCGGGGATTGCCGCTTCGCCGCACGAGCGATTTTGAGACCGGATCGCCAAGGGAGAAGAAAATGGCTGAGCCCCATACCAAATTAAGCGGACCGGATCTGGTCCAGGGCGTCGCGTTCTCCGATCTTCCCGATGGCGGAAAGCTGGTCGGCCGTTGCGGCGATGAGCAGGTGTTGCTGGTGCGCCGCGGGACCGAGGTGTTCGCGGTCAGCGCGACATGCACACATTACGGCGGGCCGCTCGCTGACGGTCTTGTGGTGGAGGATACTGTCCGGTGTCCCTGGCATCACGCGTGTTTCGATCTGCGAACGGGCGAAGCGTTGCGCGCTCCTGCCTTCAATCCTCTGGCCTGCTGGGCCGTCGAACAGCGAGATGGCAGGATATTCGTCGGCGAGAAGCTCAAACGGACGGCTCCGAAACCGCGCTCCGGAGGCTCCGGTCACGCCCCCAAGAAAATCGTCATTGTCGGCGGCGGTGCGGCTGGTTTCGCAGCGGCCGAAATGCTGCGGCGCGAACAGTACCAGGGCAGCATCGTCATGATCAGCGACGACCATGCGCCGCCCGTCGACCGGCCCAACCTCTCCAAGGACTACCTCGCCGGAAAGGCCCCGGAGGAGTGGATTCCGCTCCGCGGAGAGAAGTTCTATTCAAAAAACAATATCGACCTGCGTCTCAATATGAAGGCCGTTGACATTGACCTGCGTTCCCGCGAGGTCGTCCTCGCTGATGAAGGAAGGGTTCCTTACCACAGACTGCTGCTTGCGACCGGCGCCGAACCCGTCCGCCTGACCATCCCCGGCGCCGGACTACCGCACGTTCATACGTTGCGCTCGTTCGCAGACTGCAGGGCAATCATCGAGCAGGCCGCTACGGCAGGCCACGCGGTCGTGCTTGGCGCCAGTTTCATTGGCCTGGAAGTTGCCGCGGCTCTGCGCGCGCGCGATATCGAGGTTCATGTCGTGGCGCCTGATAAACGCCCCATGGAGCGGATCCTGGGTCCGCAAATGGGCGCCTTCATCCGCACCCTCCATGAGGCGAATGGCGTTGTATTCCATCTGGAGGAAACCGCGAGCAGCATCGACAGCGGGAAGGTGAAACTCAGTGGCGGTGGTACCTTGGCGGCGGATTTCGTCGTCGTCGGCATCGGCGTACGACCGCGGATCAAACTTGCCGAAACGGCGGGGCTGGTCGTTGCCCACGGCGTTGTTGTGGATGCCTTTCTGGAAACGAGCGAGCCAGGGATATTCGCGGCCGGCGACATTGCGCGCTGGCCCGATCCCCATAGCGGTGAAAACATTCGCGTCGAGCATTGGGTGGTTGCCGAGAGACAGGGGCAGACCGCGGCGCTCAACATGCTCGGACATCGCGAGAAATTCGACGCCGTGCCGTTCTTCTGGAGCCAGCATTACGATGTTCCCATCAACTATGTCGGCCATGCCGAAGGATGGGAAGAGATCGCGGTCGATGGAGACATCACAGCCAAGAATTGCCTGCTCCATTTCAAGCGCGAAGGACGCACGCTGGCTGTTGCTTCCATTTTCCGCGACATCGAAAGTCTGGGGGCGGAGATGGAAATGGAGCGTCAAATGGCAACCTAGCAAGCGCTCTCGGGCACCGCGATCCGGAGAGAGCGCAACCAGCATGGCGCAGCGGTGCGTCGTCCTGACCGAAAGGAGTTCGACTTATGTCCACAATGCAACAGGAACTTAGCACCACCAATGGTTTGGGCACGGTCGCGCCCGCTCAGCATTATTCAAAGATTGTCGAGTTCGCCAAGGAGGTTGCCAGGGAAGCGTCCGATGAAACGCCGACCTCGGTTGAAATCTTCTCCGACAGCGGCCACTGGTACTGCCGGGTCCGTCGCGGCCATGAAAAGACCCGGCCGATGGGTCCCTATACCAAACAACAGGCTGAGCGGATCCAGGAGGCTCGGAGAATGTTGATCGCCAAAAGAGGTACCGCTCGGATCATGTTCGAGTAAGCGAGGATCTCACGATCACGCCGGCCGACGCACTCACTACTTGATCGTTCGTCATCGAATTTTTTGAAACGTTGCGGGCAGACCTCAGGGTTGCCGCATTGCGAAGCCGCGTCTCGCGGCAGGATGTCTTTGTTGGACCTTAGCGGCCCGGCATTCTAGCCCATGGAAGGAAAACCCAATGGGCTACAAGTCAATCGTTCTCAATCTCGACATCGACGGTATGGTCGCTCCTGTTATCAAGCTCGGTGTCGATTTGGCAGCGATTCAATGCGCGCCTGATAGGTGTCTCGGCGGCCGACGTTCCGCCGCCTGTCGTGATGGAAGGAGGAGTGGCCTTTGAAGGCGAGAGCATGATGCACCAGCGGAAGAACAGTGAGCGACGAATTGAGGACCTCCGCGCGGAGTTCGAAGGCCTTGCTGGCGCAACGGTTGATTCGGAATGGCGTGGGGCTGTGGGCAATCCGACCCGCTTGGTGATCGAGACGGCGCGGGTGGCCGATCTCATCGTCACAGCTTCGCCCGAGGGCGCCTCTTCTGGTAACGTTCATCGTTCCACCGACCTCGGCAACCTGATCCTTCAGGCAGGACGGCCTGTATTCGTCGCCTCGACCAACCAGGAAAATTTCCGCATCAACAAGGTTCTTGTCGGAAGGACACGCGTGAAGCCAGGCGTGCGGTTACTGATGCCATGCCCTTTTTACAAATGGCTCAGAAGGTTCGTGTCATTACGATCGACAATGACGCAACCGACGAAACCGGGAACAGTCTGGACGATGTTGTCGCCTTCCTTTCCTTTCACGGCATAAGGGCGACGGCGGAAGTTTTTCCGGAAAAATCCGATGGCGGAACGATCGCCGATGTGGCCGACGCGATGCATTTCTGATCATATCCGGGGCCTCGGATTTTCGGCGGTGCTACCCGCTCGCTGCTTGAAAATGATCGACTGAACCGAGTCATGTCGAATTGATCGCAAGACACCAATAGTGGATGCGCATTGTCAAAAGCTGACAAACCCGCGCATGCCGCCCAGTGCTCGGGTAGTGCCTCAGTTTGGATTTCGGTGGGTGGGCAGAGCCGTCATTCGTCCCGCCCGGTGCGACGGCGGCAAGAGATCGAGAGCCGCTATTTTGCTTCTGCTCACGCGACCATGATTTGTCACGGCGCGTAGTCCCGCGAATGGCCTGTGCCAATTACAGCGTGCAAAGGCGAAATGCGGAGGATGTTGGCGACTATCGCGGCGTTCTCGACCTGCGGGTCTGATGAACATTCAATCAACACTTCAGCAATTCCCAAGGGTAGTCATCAAACATGATCTGGGGGCGGGCCAAAAAGGTGATCATAAAACCCGGACGGATCAATGTACTCCTCTTCCGTTAGCAATTCATCTTCTTTGCGAAGCCTCTCGGCCTCGTCGGTCGCGTAGTCTATTGCGGAAACAATTGCCCAGTCCGTTGTACGCCTCCATCTGTCGGCCTGCAGTGCGGCAGCGTCAATGTCGAATTGGCGAGGAGACAAGCAGCAGGTTGATACCAGGAGCACGCGCATCGCTCATGGTTCTGGCAGCATCCCGCAGATTGATACTGTCGTCACCGCTGATCCACTGTTGTAACGGTTGGAACGCGACGTGAGCCCAAGTTCTGTTGTATTACGCACTATTCGTCCAAGCGCAGGCAGAATTAGCTTTAGCCGAGTCGAGTCGCTTGTCGAAATCGCGGGGAAGGCAAAGCAACGCGTCGACCGCGCCGCATATCTCGGCCACGTCACCGCCATGGCTCCCGCTCATTGTATTTGAACAGCATTGCACGGTGGTGTCTCAGTTTGAAATTTTAGCGACCTCAGAACCGACCATTCAGCCAAGCCTCGCGATGTGCTATGATTCGTCTTATGGGCAAGAAGGCGAAGCAGAAGGCCAAGCAGGCGATTGATGCGCCGTTAGAGGGTGGGCTTGAAGCGGAAGCCGCCTACTATGCCCGCAAGGTTGGCATAACCAGAGACGAGGCCGCCAAGATCATCCGAGAAGCCCACGGGCCGAAGCTCTCGATAGTCCGCAAGGACAGCGTGAAGGGCAGATAGCCGCTTAGGCGACCTTCTTTTGTATGGACCGCGCTTACCCGGCTTCGGCGCTACGACAAGCAGCTTTGAAACCGTGGTGATCGACACATCGGCAACGCGGGAGATCGACCGTATGGACGATCCCTCGCAGAGCATGGCCTCGGCTGTCAGGCAGGCTTATCGGACGTACTTGTTATTCGCCTTCCGTGGCGATCAACATCCAATTCCGCTTCGTTGACTGGGTTTCACAGGCGAACGTCCACGTATCGATCACCTCGACGATCTGCTCGGGATCGCCGGCGACGATCGCATCGTTGGCCGAGCGTGTAACGCTGACCACGTCGGAAACGTACCGAACAACAACCTCAGCGGTACCGTCCTCCTCGAGAGTATCGACGACCTTCGCTTCGCTGGTGCCGATGAAGGTGAGATGCAGCGTCTCGTCGCGATCGCGGCGTCCGGCAATCGCTCCTTCGAATGTATCAAGCACTTCCGGTCCGACAAGGCGCTTCAACGTCTGGATATCGCTATCCGCATAGGCCCGCAGGATGGTTTCATAGGCCGTCTTGGCGCCGGCCAGAAACGCGGCGACGTCGAAATCCGGGCCGATCTTTCGAATCCCCTCCAAGGAAGTGTCGGCGGAGGACGTGCCTTCGTCACTGCCGGTCCGTTGGTCCGTCGGCGCATCGTCCCGCTTGGCCTTGTCGTCGCCGGAGCGCGGCACAAGTTGACCCCAACTGCCCAGCAATGCCCAAGCCCAATAGAACGCGATGATCGCCACGAGCAGTATATGGTTGTTTGGATCTGTGATCTCGTTCATGTCGTTCTCCCGACAAAATGTCGAAGTGACTGCAGGCGCCGATTTGGAACAGAGACGAAGCTAGAGAATGCGCGGCAGCCTCTCCCACTGATGGAAGGGCGGCGGCGATGGCAGTTGCCATTCGAGCGTGGTCGCCCCTTCGCCCCATGGATTGGCGCCAGCCTGGCGTCTGCGGCTGAAAGCTTCCGCCACTGTGATGAAGAAGACGACAAGTCCGGCCGTTGAAATGTAGGACCCGATCGACGAGATGAAGTTCCAGCCGGCAAAAGCGTCGGGGTAATCGGCATAGCGTCGCGGCATGCCGGCCATTCCCAGAAAATGCTGAGGGAAGAAGACGAGGTTGACGCCGATGAACATCAGCCAGAAATGCAGCTTGCCCATCCTTTCATTGTACATGTAGCCGGTCATCTTCGGGAACCAGTAGTAGAAGCCTGCGAAGATGGCGAAGACGGCTCCCAAGGACAGCACATAGTGGAAGTGGGCGATCACGAAATAGGTGTCGTGCAACGAGCGGTCGATGCCGGGGCTGGCGACCATGATCCCGGTGACGCCGCCGATGGTGAAGAGCAGGACGAAGCCGATAGCCCAGAGCATCGGCGTCTTGAACTCGATCGACCCGCCCCACATCGTGGCCAGCCACGAGAACACCTTCACGCCGGTCGGAACGGCGATAACCATCGAGGCGAAGGCGAAGTAGCGCTGGCTGTCGAGGGAGATACCGGTCGTGTACATGTGGTGCGCCCAGACGACGAAACCGATCATGCCGATGGCCACCATCGCATAGGCCATGCCGAGATAGCCGAAGATCGGTTTTTTGGCGAAGGTCGAGATGACATGGCTGATGATGCCGAAGCCGGGAAGGATCATGATGTAGACTTCGGGGTGACCGAAGAACCAGAACAGATGCTGGTAGAGGATCGGATCCCCGCCGCCTTCGGGGGCAAAGAAAGTCGTACCGAAGTTGCGGTCCGTAAGCAGCATCGTGATCGCGCCGGCAAGCACGGGCAGCGACATGAGAAGCATGAAGGCGGTGACCAGCATCGACCAGGCAAACAGAGGCATCTTGTGCATCGTCATGCCGGGTGCACGCATGTTGAAAATGGTCGTAATGAAGTTGATCGCACCGAGGATCGATGACGCTCCTGCAAGGTGGATCGAAAGGATGACGAGGTCGACGGCAGGGCCGGGCTGGCCTGAGGTCGACAGTGGCGGATAGAGCGTCCAGCCACCGCCATGGCCGAGCGTGCCGGGTGCTCCTGGAACGAACATCGAGGTGATGAAGAGGATAAACGACATCACCAACAGCCAGAAGGAAATGTTGTTCATGCGCGGAAACGCCATGTCGGGCGCACCGATCATGATCGGCACCATCCAGTTGCCGAAGCCGCCGATCAGCGCCGGCATGAGGACGAAGAAGATCATGACCAGGCCGTGGGAACTGACGACGACATTGTAGGCAATCGGATTGCTGAATATCTGCAGGCCGGGCTCCTGCAACTCCATGCGGATCAACACGGAAAGCGCCGTGCCGAAGACCCCCGTCATGATCGAGAACAGCAGGTAAAGCGTCCCGATATCCTTGTGGTTCGTGGACCACAGCCATCTGACGAGAAAACGGGGCTTGTGGTCATCCAAGACTGTGGCTGGATTGGACATGATGTGCTTTCTGCTCTTCACTGTTGGCAGACCGGCAGGCTTGACGACGGGCGATTTGGGGATCCGCGGTCACAAGAGGATCAGGCCTTGCCCGCACTCATTCAATCATCCGTGACGATCACATCCATCGGAATGTCGTGTGGCTGGGGATAGATCGTCTGGATCCTGCTGCCGGCGTAACCGACGCCGACGACGAGCGGCCGCTTCGGCGCGGCGGCCAGGGTCCGGTCGAAGAAGCCGCCGCCATAACCCAGGCGATAGTTTGCCTGGTCGAAACCGACGACGGGCGCGATGACCACATCCGGCTGGACCGATGGCCCGTGTGACGGGACAAGAATGTTCCAGACGCCGCGTTCGAGCGGGTCTCCCGGCCCCCAGATACGAAACTCCAGCGGCCAGCCTTTTTTGATGACGACCGGCAGCGCGATTCGTCCGCCGCGCTCGATCACCTTTATCGCCCAGTTGCGCAGATCGGGCTCGCCGCGGAATGGCCAATAGCCGCTGACGATCCGCCCGCTTACCCGACCGACAGCCAGATCGAGAGCGGAAGCGATGCGCAAAGACCTCGCATTGCGTTCCTCGGCGTGAACCGCGAGACGCCCGTCGATCAGGCGCTTGCGCTCCGCCTTGCGCCATTGACAGACGTCGGGCCATGCGTCCTGGACGGCAGGCTCAGTGCCGAACCCAGGGACAAGCTCATGCATGAAGCACGGTGGAGAGGCGTATTCTCTCGTCTCCGGGTGAACATCCTCCTGGTCAGACATCGCACGCTCCATATCCGTTGCAGCGGAAACCCGCATCGCCTTGCCCTAAACGTTGCGCTGCATAAAACAGGAAGGCAAACGGAATTAAATGCTGTATTGATGCAAGATTATTGCACTAAACTGGGAGCAGTGATGGACATCGACCGCGCTCGCACGTTTTTAGAAATCGTCCATTCCGGCAGCTTTCTGAGGGCTGCCGACCGACTCCACGTCACCCAGACCACGGTAAGCGCGCGCATACGCACGCTGGAGGAAGAACTCGGACGTCAGCTCTTCATCCGGAATCGTAATGGCGCGCAATTGACGCCGGCGGGTCGGGAGTTCGAACGGTTTGCCCAGTCATTCGTCCAGATATGGGAGCGCGCCCGCCACCAACTCGCCATCCCATCGGGACGAACAAGCGTCGTTGCCTTGGGCGGAGAGCTCAGCCTGTGGAACCCGCTGCTGCTCGATTGGCTGGTCTGGATGAAGAAGGCCAAGCCTGAAATCGCCATCCAAGCCCAAGTCGGCGTACCTGACCAGCTCCTCGAGCAGCTCAGGACCGGCGTTCTGGACATTGCAGTGCTCTATGCGCCGAAGCTGCTGCCGGGTTTCAGGGTAGAGCTTCTCGTCGAGGAGCAGCTCGTCCTGGTTCAGACCACGGACAAAGACGGGGAACCTGTCGGCTCCAAGGACTATGTCTATGTCGATTGGGGGCCGCTGTTTGCGGCCCAGCATGGTGCCAGTTCCTCGGCCTTCGGCGAGCCGGGATTAATGGTCGGCCTTGGTCCGCTTGGGCTGAGCTACATCCTGCGCGCCGGCGGGATGGGTTATTTCCGCAGGGGCGCCGCAGCGCCCCATATCGAGGCGGGGCAGCTCGAGGTCGTGGAAGGCGCGCCGGAATTCACCTATCCGGCCTATGCAGTCTATCCGGAAGCAAGCGAGGCGCGAGCCGACGTGCAGGAGGCGCTACGCGGATTGAAGCAGGTTGTGAAATGATCGTTCGTCTAGACGCGAAGCCACGGTTCGCGTGACTGAAAGGATGGATCGTCCAGGATCGATCGAACATGCCTTATCCGTTCCACACCATCGGTCACTCGACCCGTTCGATTGCCGAATTCGTCGCCCTGCTGAGGGTTGGAGACATCGCCCTGGTGGTCGACATAAGGACCGTCCGGCGATCGCGGGCGAACCCGCAGTTTAACAGCGAGGTGCTCCCGGAAAAGCTGGCAGCGTTCGGGATCGGATATGAATTCATTGCCGAGCTTGGCGGTCTGCGCGGCAAGGCGCACAACATCCCACCAACGCTCAACGCATTCTGGATCAACCAGAGTTTTCACAACTACGCCGACTACGCGCTGTCGGCGGAATTTCTTGACGGCTTGAACCGACTTGTGTCCCTCGGCAGGCAGCGGCGATGCGCTATCATGTGCTCGGAAACGCTCTGGTGGCGCTGTCACAGAAGAATCGTCGCGGACTATCTCCTTAGCCGCGGCGAGTCCGTTTTTCATCTGATGGGCCATGACAAGGTCGAGCCGGCGAAACTCACCGACGGTGTGAAGGCAAGGCCCGACGGAACGATTGTCTATCCGCCTTCACAGCCTTCGGGATAGACGAGCCATCAGGCGGCCGACGGACCCGGGTCGTCGAACCCGGTGTCGAATGTCGCCACAACCTTGTTGTCTGCTTTGTCCTGTAGCTCATCGGAACGATGGACGACGCGCAGAACCGGGCCGCCCAGCCGCCATGGGGCCGACGCTGCATTCCCAGTTAGCCTCAATCTCTCGCGCCTCGCGGCTTCTGGCTGATAGACCACTTCATGCACGGTCAGCGTTTCAAGGCTGCCGTCCGCAGCCGGAATGGTTACGGACTGACCTTCGGCCAGGCCGAGCAGCGCTAGGCCGCGCGGATTGGTGATCGGCAAAAGCATGCCAACCAAACCGCGCATCTCGTCATGTGCGACGATGCGTGTTTCGGCAGGGCCGTCGTTTACCCGATAAGCCACGCGGGTGCTGAGTGTCACGACAGTTGCCGGAATGTCCTCCCGAAACATTACAACCGCGCTCGAGATCTTCCGTTGAAGGATAGCCGAGAAAGGATCGTCGACGGCAGGATGGCGCTCCTGCATCACTTCAAGAATCGTGTAGTCCTTGGTGGTCAGTTGGCAGCTATCGATAGTGGGCATGGTGCGTCTCCAAGCCGGACACGTGAAAGGGATCCGGCGTCAAGCATTTGATCGGATGTGGAAAGCTACCCCTGTGCCGGACCTGGATAGGCCGGCGCAGGGGTCAGACTCCCGCGATCAGGCTGCCCGCATGATTGAGGAGACGGATGGAAACGCCCATGTCTAGGCGTCCGCCGCGATCGCCGAAGACGCTGGTGCGCGCCGATCGACTGCATCGCCTTCCGCAGCGGGTTGGCCTACTGCAAGCACCGACAGTTCGTGCCTGCGCCCATCGCGCGCGGTCCACATGATCGATTGTCCGGCCGAGAGGCCGATCAGGGCCGTGCCTATCGGCGTGAGGACTGAAACCTTGCCTTCAGAGATATCCGCATCACCCGGGAAAACCAGCGTGACGGTTTTGGCGTCGCCCGTGTCGGGCTTGAATGTCACCGTCGAGCCCATCTGAACGATGTCGGCGGAGACCCAGCCATCGGCGACGACGCGCGCGCGCTCGAGTTCGGCGAGCAGTTCATCGGACGCGTCCGGATTTCGTGCCGCCACAGTGCTCGCAAGCACTGACAGACGCGCGTGGTCCGACTGCGAGATTCGGATGTTCGGCTTACGCCGGGTTTTCGTATTGTCTTGCATTTGAATACTCGTACTTCTGCTCGGACCAGCCGCCCACAGAGGGTGCCGGAACCGAGCCAATTCGTGAAAATCTTGATGGAACGCCGATGCTCCGGAGGCTTGAGGCCCTGCGGGACCATCCCATGTGAGTAAACGCACCGCCCCTCGGCTCGGGGCGCGCATGGCAGCCGAGCCGGGGGTTACAGTCCCGCGATGGGACAAACCCGGAAAAGAAAATCGCGACGAATTTTGACGGCGGCGTTCATAAGACCATAGTTGGTGAAGCAATCCGGGAAGTCAAGACAGCCACCCGGTGAAACTTGGCGAACGTCAATTCTGAACTAGTCAGAGCGAGCACCAAGCAAAGTTCTTATCACCAGCTCTCTTCCGGTCCTGTTTATCCCGGTCCCGCTCGGCCTTTCTTCCGCCAGTCCGAGGAAAACAAGGCGTTCGGCCAAAACTTTCGATAAAGATGGGTAAGGTCCGCGGTTCATACGCTTGAGTGCCGTTTGCTCCTCTTCGGTGAGATCGTCCCAGATAACCGTCATTGAGGGCCACCTTCATTGTTTGCACTGTCAAGCCGATGCCGATTCTGGATTGTCCAGCGATGGGCTGCGACCGTGAATTCATTGAGCCCCGAAGACCTGCCGCCTATGGGACGGCATCCATACCGACAATACCGCCTTCATTCTCCAGAACGCCGATCCGCTTGACTTCCGAGCGGTTGAGTTTCAGGCGAACGCCGATACCGCCGCCGTTCTCGGCGATGAAAACGGCGCCGGCGTTTTCAAGCGCGGTTTGCAGCGTGCCGCAGACATCCTGGTCGGGAAGGCTGATCCGGCGCTCGAATTCTTCGATGATCAACGCATCCACACCTGAATTGCCGGAGAGCTTTTCACGGGTCCACTCGACAAGCGCGCGCGGCACGGCATTGAGCACCAGTGATCATCATGAATCTCCTTCTAGATCGCTTTCGGGAGCGAAATCACCGCCTGCTGAAAGCCACGACGCTTCGGCGCGACGACTTTATCCATTAAAAATGCATATCGAATCCGAAAAGGGAAGGGCCGCGTCATTTGTCGGCCCCGATATTCTGATGCAAAATAATTGTGCTAAAGCGGCAATAAATTTCGTTTGTCTTGCATGTAAGGATGAATGAAGCTTCGGCGCAGCGAAATTGACAGGACCGGGTGCCAGCAGGTCTCAACGTCAGGGGGGAACTCCTGGCGATATCGCGCGAAGGGCACCTTGGGCTCGGCGATGATGATAATGGACAGGCTTGAACACGATTTCGGCAGAATACTTTCCGGCCCGGGCATTCGACGTCATGTGGTCGGCCGAATGGTATCTGCCAATCGCCTTGACGCAGATGACGGGATCCCAATCGCACCTACAGATGACAACGCTCTCAAAATGCGGCTGCGCGATGAACTGCTCCTGCAAGCACAGAGCCGGCTGCCGATCACCTATGCAAGACTGGCCGAGAGCATGGTCGGTTCGGACGCAACAGGCGTGATCCGGGATGCGCTCGAACAACTGATGGACGATGATGCGGACGAAGGCCTGCCATTGCTTGCGGCAGTTGCCGTAAAGGCACTCGAACCTGGTTTGCCCGCTCCCTCGTTCTTCCGGAAAGCCGAGGACATGGGGCTGTTCGCCGGCGATCCGGCCGATCTGGAAGCGTACGCTTTCCATGCAAGGGAGTTCTATCGCGCGATCCATCTCCATGCTGGCAACGGGCAAGGCTCTGGAACGACCTTGCCGCCGGTACTGCCGCCTGCAGACCGGTGAAGGAGAACGAAATGCTGATCGCCAAGGATGTCATGACGTCACCGGTCATCGCGGTAGGGCCTGACAGTACGGTGGACGAGGTCGCCGATATTCTTCTGTCGCACGAGATCAGCGCTGTGCCGGTGATTGATCGCGGTGCGCTGCTCGGCATCGTCAGTGAAGGAGACCTGATCCGACGGGCGGAGATCGGCACGGCCCGGCAACATCGTTCCTGGTGGCTTCGGCTTTTCGCCAACAACGCCGCTCTTGCGGAAGGCTATGTCAAGTCTCATTCCGAGCATTTGACCGACGTCATGACAAAGCAGGTTGCGACTGTGGTCGAAAGCACGCCAGTCGTCGAGATCGCAACCCTGCTTGAACACAATCGGATCAAGCGTGTTCCGGTGCTGCGCGACGGACAGGTGGTGGGGATCGTCAGTCGTGCCAATCTGGTGCGGGCCCTGGTCGTCGCCAGGAAAGGTTGGCGCGCTCCGGTCTCGCATGACGACAGCAGCATCAGGCTGGAGATCATTGACGCCTTGCGATCCGAATCATGGCCCTCGACCGGAAGTTCGGACGTGACCGTGACCAACGGCGTGGTTACCTTCTGGGGAGCTTACCTGTCAGAGCAGGAGCGGAAAGCCTCGCTCATTCTGGCTGAAAACACCGCTGGCGTGCGCGCTATCGATGATCACCGCGTTTCCCTCGATATGACCTACGTCGTGGTCTGAAGGGCCGGATGAGCGCTGGACCAGAGCATGCCCTTGACACAGACAGCCCCGATTTCCGAAGAGCAGATTCGCCAACTCGTCGACACCTTCTACGGCAAGATCCGCACCGACGCGGATCTCGGACCGATTTTTGAGCGCGTCCTTCGCGACGATTGCGAAACACGTCTGGCGAAAATGTATGATTTCTGGTCCTCGGTCATGCTGACGACAGGGTTCCACAAGGGAAGTCTCGTCGCAGTCCGCAAGCACTTGGGTGGGTTGGAGATCGGTCTGCTCGACCGGGGCCTCGCCTTGTTTGGCGACAGCTGCGACGAGTTGCTTGACAGCGAGACTGCGGGACTCTGTTGGCTGAAGGCCGCCCACATCGCTGAAAGTCTGAAGCTGTTCTTGTTCTATAGCCCTGAACGGCCATGGCTGGAAAACGCCGCATGACGTTCGTTGTCACCGACAATTGCATCAGATGCAAATACATGGACTGCGTGGAAGTCTGCCCCGTGGACTGTTTCTATGAAGGCGAGAACATGCTCGTCATCCATCCCGATGAATGTATCGATTGCGGCGTCTGCGAACCAGAATGCCCGGCGAAGGCCATCTTTGCCGATACCGAGCCTGGTCTCGACGATTGGCTCGCGCTGAACGCCGAGTATGCGTCGGTGTGGCCCAATATTGCGATCAAGCGTGATCCACCCGCCGACGCCAAGGCGTTCGACGGCGAAGCGAACAAGCTTGCGAAATATTTCTCGGCGGAACCCGGGCTGGGCGACTGATCAAAATGAACGCATATGCGCACCAGCCGTCGCCTCTGTATCTGGGCATCGACACCGGCGGCACGTACACCGATGCCGTGCTGTGGTCGCAATCCACCGGCATCGTGGCCAAGGCCAAGTCGCTCACCACTCGACACGACCTTGCCGTGGGCATCGCCGGCGCTGTCGACGCTGTTTTGTCCGGGGCTGCCATCGAACCCGGCGCGATCAAGCTCGTCTCCATGTCGACAACGCTCGCGACCAACGCCCTCGTCGAAGGGCAGGGCGGACGGGTCGCGCTGGTGATGATTGGCTTCACTGAAGCCGATCTTGCCCGGAACGGATTGTCAAAAGCCCTCGGCTCCGATCCCGTGATCTTTTGCCCAGGCGGGCACGACGTCCACGGCGATCCGCGTCAGCTGGTGCTGGACGCTCTCGTGGCGGCGCTGCCGTCTCTCGCCGATACGGTTTCAGGCGTCGCCGTGGCCGCTTATTTTGCGGTTCGCAATCCTGAACATGAGATCGCGGTACGTGACGTCATCCGCGAGCGCACCGGGCTTCCGGTGACCTGTTCGCACGAACTGTCGTCAAAACTCGGCGGCCCGCGTCGGGCGCTGACCACGCTTCTCAACGCCCGCTTGATCTCGATGATCGATCGCCTTGTCGACGCTACCGAGGGCTTTCTGGCAAGACGCGGGATCGTCGCTCCGCTCATGGTCGTGCGCGGCGACGGCGCGCTCATTACCGCTGAATTCGCCCGCGCACGGCCGATCGAGACCATCCTGTCAGGCCCAGCGGCAAGCCTGGTGGGCGCGCGGTACATGACCGGTATCGATGATGCAGTGGTCTCCGACATCGGCGGCACCACCACCGACATTGCCGTTCTGGACGGCGGCCGCCTTCGGCTCGATCCGGAAGGCGCCACCGTCGGCGGAATGCGAACCATGGTGGAAGCCGTCGCCATGCGCACCTTTGGCCTCGGTGGAGATTCGGAAGTCTCGCTTCATGAGCAGTCGTTGGCCTCGACGATCGTGCTCGGGCCGCGCCGGCTGGTACCGCTGGCGCTCGCCGCGGTGAAACACGGCAATGCCATATACGAAGGTCTCAAGCGGCAATTGCTCAGCCCCAACACCAGCCGGCTGGACGGCCGCTTCGCATTGCGCACAGGTGTGCCCGATCGGCTGGCTGCGGGCCTGACGGTTACCGAGACACGGCTCTATGCTGACATTTCAACAATTCCCGCCGCGCTTGATCGGCTGCTCGTATCGACGTCCCAGGTCGCGACACTCAATCGCCTTGTCGCGCGCGGTCTGGTGCATATCGCGGGCTTCACGCCATCCGATGCGGCCCATGTGCTCGGTCGGCAGGACAACTGGGATCCTGTCGCGGCTCGACTGGGCGCCGAATTGTTCGCACGCAAGCGCGACGGCCAGGGGCATCGTGTCTCCAAAGGCGCCGAAACATTTTCCGAGATGGTCCTCACCGCCGTCACCAGGCATTCTGCGGAAGCCATTCTTGAAACAGTCTTTGCCGAGGAAGGGCTGGATGGCGGTGTCTCCGTTGCCAATCCGCTGGTTCGGCGGGCGCTCGGCCGACGAGGCGGCATGGTGCAGCTGTCGATCGCACTCGACCGGCCGGTGATCGGTCTCGGCGCTTCGGCATCGCTTCACTACGCGGGGCTGCCGCCGATCATCGGCAATGCGTGCAAGATCGCCGAACACGCCGACGTCGCCAATGCGCTAGGCGCGGTGGTCGGGCAGGTACGGATGTCGGCGGAAGCCCGCGTCAGCCAGCCAGAGATCGGGCTTTTTCGCCTCAATTCCGGCCTGCGGTTGGATGACTTTGACACCGAGGATGAAGCAATGGCCGCCGCCGAAGCCCACATTCGCGCCTTGGCGGCAGGTCTCGCCGAGCGCGCCGGGACCGATCAGGCACGGATCGAGATCTCACGGGACATAAGGGTTGCCACAATCGAGGGCGAGCGGAGTTTCATCGAAGCCATCGTCGTCGCGACAGCCACCGGGCGGCCGCGGATCGCGTCTTGACGTGGACTAGGGCCGCGCCCCGTCACTCGTTAGGCGGTCTCGACCCACCGGCTGTCCTTACGCAGCACGATACCTGATCTGAGAAACCACAGATGGGCGTTTCTTAGCCAAATGCTGCAAAATTCTTGCATCAAACTAGCAATATCATTCGTTTGTCTTGGGCAAAGCTCGAATGCAATGGTCGCGCTTGGCAGCCGGCAGGGCATCTAGGATGAGAACTCCCTATCTGGCAAAAAAACGACCGGGACTGTGTTGAAGGAAGCGATCAGATGACTGTATTTGAGTTTCCGGGTCCGGGCCTTACGGCCGAGCAATGGGAACGGATTGATCTCGCTGAAGTCCGGTCAGGCGAAGGAGCGATTCCCCCAGGATTGGAAGGAGCTGCGGCCTCGCATGGGCCAGCTACTGAACTGGTTCCCGACCAACCTTGGCTCAGCTAGTGCGAGAGGGTCGTCATGACAAAGCCCCAAGATCCACGGACCATTGCGGCGGCAAACGGCATTGCTGCCGACCGTGGCTTTGGTGCGGTCACGCTGCCGGTGTATCTTTCAAGCACCTTCGTTTTTCCGGGCTATGACGAGGCGGGGCGTTACGAATATACGCGAGCCGGCAATCCGAGCCGCGACATGCTGGCCGACACGCTGGCCAGGCTCGAAGGTGGCGCTGGTGCGGTCGTCACCTCCTCCGGCATGGCGGCGGTCGACCTGCTGCTTGGGCAATTGGGACGAGACGAACTCATCGTTGCGCCGCACGATTGCTATGGCGGCACCTACCGTCTGCTCTCGTTGCGTCGCGACAAGGGGCATTTCGACGTCCTCTTTGTTGATCAGGGCGACGCAGCAGCGTTGTCCGCAACGTTGTCAAAGAAGCCAGCTCTCGTCCTCATCGAGACGCCGAGCAACCCGCTGATGCGCGTCGTCGACATCCGCTCGATCGCTTCTCAGGCAAAGGCCGTCGGCGCTAAGGTTGCCGTGGACAACACCTTCCTGTCGCCGGCTCTACAGCGGCCGATCGCGCTGGGCGCGGATTTCGTCGTCCATTCGACCACAAAATACCTGAATGGCCATTCCGATGTGGTTGGCGGCGCCATCGTCGCGACGCAAGCGGGCGATGTGGACGCACTCGCCGACTGGGCCAAGATCACCGGCGTGTCAGGTGCGCCTTTCGATGCCTACCTGACACTCAGAGGCCTTCGCACGCTGTTCCCGCGCATCGAGCGGCAGCAAACCAACACAGCGGCGGTCGCCGCATTCCTGCAAAGACAGGCACAAGTCAGCGCGGTCCATTATCCGGGTCTCGAATCCCATCCAGGCCATGCGATCGCCAAGGCCCAGCAAGCCGGGTTCGGAGCGATGCTGAGCTTCGAACTGGCTGGAGGCGTTGAGGCGGTTCGGCGCTTCGTCGAAGCGGTCGAAGTCATCACGCTGGCCGAGTCTCTCGGCGGCGTCGAAAGCCTTGTTGCCCATCCGGCTACCATGACCCATGCGGGAATGGGCGCCGAGGCCCGAAAGGTCGCCGGAATAAGCGACAGCCTGCTGAGGCTATCGGTCGGCCTCGAAGCGGAGACTGATCTGATCGCCGACCTTGAGCTGGCGCTTGCCAAAGCCGCTGGTTAGGAGGGGCCGATCTGATGGGAGAAGAGGTGGTCAAAAAACGGCGCTATCGACATCGTCGCTGGTTGCTATAGCGTGACGACGGCCTGAAGACGAGCCCTGTCCACTGTCGTGGCTACGGCGCAGTTGGATTCATGAGGCAAGCTCGTTTTCGTTTGGAGAGACGAGTGATGGACTTCGATCCTGCATTCCTGTCGCGACTGCAATTCGCCTGGGTCATCGGCTGGCACATCCTGTTGCCGGCCATCACCGTGGGATTGGCCGCGTATATCGCGATGCTGGAAGGCCTCAATTTTTTCACCAGGAAGGACATCTATCTCCGCATCTCGACGTTCTGGATCAAGATATTCTCGATTGCTTTCGGCATGGGCGTCGTCACCGGGGTCGTCATGCCTTTCCAGTTCGGTACGAACTGGAGCCGCTTTTCCGACGCGACCGCAAATGTGCTTTCACCGCTTTTCGCCTATGAAGGCTTGACGGCGTTTTTCCTAGAGGCGGCCTTCCTTGGCGTCCTTCTTTTCGGACGGCAACTGGTGCCGCGCTGGGCGCATTTCGTTGCCGCGTTAATGGTGGCGCTCGGCACGTTGCTGTCTTCCTTCTGGATCCTGTCTGCCAACAGCTGGATGCAGACGCCGGCCGGCTACGAGATCATCGATGGCCGTTTCTTCCCGACGGACTGGTTCAAGGTGGTCTTCAATCCTTCCTTTCCCTATCGGCTGGCGCATACCGTCGTCGCGTTCTTCGTCACGACAGGCTTCGTCGTCATGGGCGTCGGCGCCTATTTGATGCGTCGCGGGCGGTCCGTTGAGGAAGGCCGAACGATGCTGTCGATGACGCTCTGGCTGCTGACCGTGCTAGTCCCGCTGCAAATGTTCATCGGCGACCAGCACGGTCTGAATACGCGCGAACACCAGCCGGCCAAGCTCGCCGCGATCGAAGCGCGCTGGGAAACTGCCCGACAAGTGCCGCTTACCCTTTTCGCCATTCCGGACGACAAAGCCGAGCGCAACCTCTTTGCCATAGACCTTCCATGGCTTGGCAGCCTCATCCTCACCCATGAGCTTGACGGCGAGGTGAAGGGCCTCAAGGACTTTCCGGCCGATCAGCGTCCGCCCGTCGCGATCCTCTTCTTCGCCTTCCGAATCATGGTCGGGTGCGGCATCCTGATGCTTGGCCTCGTCCTTGCCGGCGGATGGCTTCGCTGGCGCAGCCGTCTGGACGCCTCGCCGGCCTTTCTCGCGATCACCCAGATCGCGGCGCCCATCGGCTTCGTGGCGGTCATCGCAGGTTGGATCACCACCGAGGTCGGACGTCAGCCCTGGACAGTATACGGCCTTCTGCGCACGGCGGACTCAGTGACACCTTCATTGACGGGCTTTGATGTGATGCTCTCGCTGATCGGCTACGCAGCGGTCTATCTCATCATCTATCCTGCAGGCCTCTTTCTCATGCTGCGTATTGTGCGCAAAGGCCCGGCAATTGCTGCCGAGATAGATGTGGAGATCGAGGGAGGACGGCCCGGGGCGCCGGTTCGCGCCGGAGCCGTCGAACTTCGAGAGGGAGAAGTGCGATGAGCCAGGTCCTCGATTTCGTGCCAATCTGGACGCTGATCCTCGGCATGGCGGTGTTCTTCTACGTGCTGCTGGATGGCTTCGATCTTGGCGTCGGCATGCTTTACGGCTTCGCGCCCGACACTGCATCCCGCAACACGATCATGAACTCGATCGCGCCGATCTGGGACGGCAACGAGACCTGGCTGGTGCTGGGCGGCCTCGGGCTTCTGGCGGCGTTTCCGCTTGCCTTCGCCATCATCATCCCGGCGGTGTATTTTCCGGTCCTGGTCATGTTGCTGGCGCTGGTGTTCCGCGGCGTGGCGTTCGAGTTCCGGTTCCGCGACGCTGAGCACAAGACCTTCTGGGATCATGGTTTCTGCTATGGCTCGGCTGTCGCCACCTTTGCTCAAGGGGTCGTGCTCGGCGCCTTTATCCAGGGTTTTGAGGTCACCGGCAGGCAGTTCTCCGGCGGTTCCTTCGATTTTCTGACGCCATTCTCGCTATTGACAGGTTTCGCCCTTTTGTTCGGCTATAGCCTTCTGGGCGCCGGCTGGCTGATCCTCAAGACCGAGGGGGAGGTGCAGGCGGCGGCGCGCCGCCACGGCCGCATGTGTCTTGTCGGCGTCCTCGTCGGTATTGGCGTGGTCAGCATCTGGACCCCGTTCATGAGCCAGGCCATCGCCGCGCGCTGGTTCGCCTGGCCCAACATTCTGTATTTGGCACCGGTACCTGTCGCGACAGCGGCCGTCGCCTTCTTCACCTGGCGGGTACTGGGCAGTGCAAGTGAGACGAAGCCTTTCGTCGGCGCCATCGGCCTCTTTGTGCTTTCCTATGTCGGGATCGCCATCAGCCTCTTCCCGATGATCGTTCCCTACCATTTCACGCTTTGGGAATCGGCCTCTTCAGAACGCACCCAGGCTTTCCTGCTCGTCGGCACTCTTGTGTTGTTGCCCGTGATCCTGATGTACACTGGCTGGTCGTATTGGGTGTTCCGCGGCAAAGTTCGCGCTGACGTTGGTTACCATTGAATAGGATTTCGAACGCTGACGACACAGTTGCTCTCATATTTACATGGTATCTAACTGGCTCGGGCAAGAAGCTGCGTGTCGCGACGAGCCAATGCCAATGAAGTCGACCTGTTCGGATCATTCGTCGCCACGACGCAGCAAGCGTCTCAGCATCGGTTCTACCCGCGAAAGCTCGTCGAGATGCGCAACCGAAAGGTCGGCCAGGCGGTCGTCGGCACGCGCCGTTAACTGCAGCAGAACACGACGGTGGTCGTCCTTGTCCTGATCCCGTGCGACCAGCCCTGCCTCGCCAAGACGATTGACCAATTCGACGGCGCTGTGGTGGCGGATGCGCAGGCGCTCCGCGAGGTCGCCGACCGTCACCGGTCCACCACCCGGATATCCCTTGATCGCAAGCAGCGCCTGATGCTGGCGTGGGGTCAGCCCGGCATCATGTGCCTGGACCTGGCTGAATTCGAGGAAGCGACGGATCAGGTAACGAAACTCCGACAGCCGCTGGTAGTCGGCCTGGCTGATGGCGGGGCGTGGTTTTTGCTGCGGATGCGTCATTTTTGACACTTGTTCCATTCCGATCGGTTTTAGCAAGAACGGCCTTGTCTATTTATATCGTATTACGATACATAGCGAACCGACAAGCATGCCGTGTCCGCCGACACAGTCACCCGGCACATGCGATGCGTCCGCAGAATGAGAGCAGCAATGAAACCTGATCACGCCAGCCCCGACCATCTCCGAGATTTCACGACCGATGCCAGGGTGCTGCTGGTTGCCGCGATAGCGGTGGTGGTAGCGACGGCGGGGCTGTTTGCCGGCATTGCGCTTTTGAAACTGATCCGGCTGGCCACCAACATTGCCTATTTTGGCCAGTTCACGCTCGCCGACCTGAAGCTCGAGGACACTCCGCTGGGCTATGCCTCCGTCATCGTCCCTGTGATCGGTGCGTTGATCATCGGCCTGATGGCGCGCTTCGGCAGTGAGAAGATCCGCGGCCACGGCATTCCCGAGGCCATCGAGGCGATCCTGCTGGGACGCTCAAAACTCGACGCCAAGGTGGCGATCCTGAAGCCGCTGTCGTCGGCGATATCGATCGGCTCCGGCGGACCGTTCGGCGCCGAAGGCCCGATCATCATGACGGGCGGCGCGATCGGCTCGCTGATCGCGCAGATGCTGCCGGTCAGCGACAACGAACGCAAGACGCTGCTGGTAGCGGGCGCGGCAGCGGGCATGACGACGGTCTTCGGAACACCGATCGCCGCCATCATGCTGGCGGTCGAACTGCTGCTTTTCGAATGGACCCCGCGCAGCTTCATTCCGGTGGCGGTCGCGGCTGTTATCGCCGAGGTCGAGCGCACCATGCTGCATCTGCCGGGGCCGATCTTTCCGTTTCAGGGCGGCATGGAGGTGTCCTTTGTCGGTCTTGCCGGCTGGGTGGCGATCGGCGTTTGCGCAGGACTGTTGTCGGGGCTGCTGACGCAGATGGTCTATGCCTGCGAGGACGGTTTTCAGAAACTGCCCATTCACTGGATGTGGTGGCCGATGCTGGGCGGTCTGGTGGTCGGCATTGGCGGGCTGATCGAACCGCAGGCGCTCGGCGTCGGCTATGACAACATCGCCAACATGCTGGATGGTCGTACAATCGCCGCGGCGGCACTCCTCCTGCTGGTGGTGAAGGCCATCATCTGGTCGGTTGCGCTTGGTTCGGGGACATCGGGAGGTGTGCTGGCGCCACTGCTGATCATGGGCGGTGCGATGGGGGCGGTGCTCGCCGGTTTCTTGCCAGCGGCGGACCCGGGCTTCTGGGCGCTGCTGGCCATGGCCGCCACCATGGGCGGCACGATGCGGGCGCCGCTGACGGCCACTTTCTTCGCGGTCGAACTGACCGGCAACACGCATGTGCTGGTGCCGCTGATCGCGGCCTGCGCGACGGCGCACGCCGTCACCGTGCTTCTGATGAAGCGTTCGATCCTGACCGAGAAGATCGCCAGGCGCGGGCACCACCTCGTGCGCGAATACCGCGTCGACCCTTTCGCCCTGACGAGGGTGCGCGAGGTGATGACGGCGCAGGTCGAGAGCGTGCCGGCGACGATGACGCTGCATGGCGCGGCGGCGTTCCTGACCGCGCCTGAAACCCGGCATCCGAGCTTCCCGGTCATCGACGAGAACAGGCGGGTGCTCGGCCTTATCGATCCGCCGGCCATCCTGCGCTGGCGCCGCGCCGGCAAGCACAGGACGACGACGCTGGGCGACCTGCTTGCCGGAAGCAAGGTGACGCTTGCCTATCCCGACGAATATCTGGAAGGTCTGTCGGACAAGCTGTTGGTGGCCAATGTCTCGCATCTGCCGGTCGTCACCCGCGAGAATCAGCAACTGGTCGGCTATGTCGGCTGGAAGGATCTGATGCGCGTGCGGTCGAGGAAGCAAGCCGAGGAGCGTGATCGTTCGGCATTGCTGGCCTTCGGCACCCGCCGTAGAAAACAGGATGGCGCTGAACAAGACCGCGTTGGTTGAACACCTAGTAGATGCGAGCTTTCTCCAAACGCGGTCGATCTACCTCGCCAGCAATTACGCGGCTCTCAGTCGCGATCTGGTATCGTAACCCTTGAGGGATTTTCGAATGGCCAACTGACTGGAAACCTTCCTGCCGACGAAAGGACCTTCGAGGCCGACCAGGAAACCGGCGCGCTAGCTGTGCTCTCATTCAACCAAAATATGCGCCTCTCGGGCGGCTTCGACAAAAACTTCTCTTGCAACATCGGCGGAAACGCCGCCGTTTACTGCCTGCTGGCAAGCTCTCAACGCGGACCGATGTTTTTGACTTCCTGCATCGCGCCAATTGCCTCCAAGCAAATCTAGCGCCTGTTGAGCATTCAAGAGGTTGCGAATATTTCCGCCAATGCCGGCGGTGACTGTCACCGGCTTGGAAAACCACGCTTCGTACATGATGGAACCTCAGATGGACCGCACCGGACAAAACGCGCGTGTCGACGAACGGTTTCGTTGAACAGCTATCACCGTTGCGTGAGCAGGTTTGGACTGCGTCGCCGCGAAAATTGCATTGTCTACCCAACGGGTCACGCCGATCATGTCGGGCCCGTTGCCAAACGGCGATCTCGGCCGCTCATTCGGACAAACGTCAGGTAAAGTAGGCCACCCACGGCCGGGTAGCGCCGTACGCTTCCGACAATCAATTGGTAGGAACCTATACCGCGTTGTGCGCGTAATAGTGCGCAACCAGCGGGGCATTAACAAATGATGGTCGGGACGGTTCTGGTCGTTGAAGATGAGCCACTAATCCTGCTCGATGTCGAGACGGCGCTACATGAAGCCGGCTTCGAAGTCATGGCTGTCACAGATGCGGTACAAGCGTTGGCCGCTTTCGACGCTGAACCTTGGCAAGTTCAAGGGCCTGATCACGGACATACGGTTGGGCAACGGGCAATCCGGGTGGGAGGTAGCCAAGCATTTGCGGCAAGCCAATCCAACCATCCCGGTGGTCTACATGAGTGGTGATAGCGCGATCCACTGGGGCGCGGAGGGTATCCCTGAAAGCGTTATGATCACCAAACCGTTCTTCCTGCCGCAGATCATTACAGCGCTGTCTACGCTGCTAAATCAGCAGCCGATGAACCTAGGCAATTCGGATTTGGCTGGGTAGCGCTCAGATAGGATTGGTCTGCCAGCCATTTGAGGCACTATCGAGCGCCATCCTAATATCGTCCGGGCTATCAATGCCGTCGCCGAATAAAGCGATGAGGCGGCGTGCCAAATGCTGGCGCGCAGGATGCGAGCCTTCAATCCCGGCCTGCTCGCAATAGTCGTCTAGGATTTTGGTGAGTGCCGCCAACTGTATTTCGTCGGCCGAGCCGCGAAAGGTCATCTCGCATACCTCAAGGGCGAAAGCGTGATCGACTCTTTCAAGCGCCCGTATGCCGTTAGAGGCGGGCGACCTAGGGACTGTACACTTCCGACATTCGGTTAGCGAGTCATTCCAAACGGGCAACCAGTAACGGCAAGCTGCGTTATGCTAGGCTAGCCCAGTATCACGCTTGGCTAATATATCGGAACGTCCAACGAATGTTAACGGAACCAAAGCGGTAACGTCAGACTTTTGTTCGGCTGGAGTCGAGACTTTAGTCCTGCCGTCTCAAAATTTAAGATGGAAGTTAATCGACACGACATAGGGCCGCCTCGCAACGGATCAATACCTGACTGCACTCTTGGGGACATGGTGCGATTGCGAAACTCTCTGGACGGCCCGGCTGCGCATTCCTTCGGGGAGAGAGCAGCCGGACCATGCCGGGAAATTTGGAGAGCTCCCAGCGGTCAGAATATGCGACAAATCTAATGTAACAGCAACGTTGTCGGGTTGGGCCAAGCCTGGTGAAATATTAGCCCTTTCTAAAGGTGGTGCGCGCGCCTGATATGAGCGCCGACAATATCAGCGCCTTCTATGACGGCCGATAAAATCGCCGCCGACGCCAACGCCATGCGGTCCAGCATCTATGCCAAGGCGATCGTCACCGAGATCGGATTGGAATGGCGCATCTGTCAGCTGCGCAACGACACCGCGCGCCAACTGATGATCATCGGCCGTAAGATGCGCCATTCGGCAAGCGGCGGGGCGGCTGATACCTGCTGAGATCCACCTCGAAATGTCCGGCCTAAGGGTTCGTCTACTGCATTTGATGCATTGGATCGCGATCCGCTTCGCTCGCCATGGCTTCCTCCCAATTATACTGCCACGCAATCCAACCCCATTTCGAACCCGTGAGAGTTTAGCGGATCAAACAGGGGTCCGTTTCCGAAATCAGGTTGTGGACCCGTCAATGGGCGGCAGGTTGGAACAGTTCGATCACGTTGCCGGACGGGCCCTCTAGCAAGATCTGCGAGCCACCAACGCCGCTGATGATGATCTCGTTGCGGAATGGCAGCCCGGCACCTTTCAGCCGTTCTACTTCCTCATTCAGATCTTCGACAAGCAGCAGGATGCGGTTCCATCCGCCGGGCACCGGACGGCGACCGTCCGGACGCCGCGCTCCGGAACTTGCGGTCCCGCTCAACAGCAGCCGCAGGGGACCACGGGCCACTGATGCAAAGGCCGTCCGTGCGTCCTGCTCGATAGTGAACCAAAGGCGCCGTGTGTAGAAGTCGACGGAGCTTGCGACATCATCGACAATGTACCGGACATTGGCTGGCGTCATTATGCTGACCTTTCAAAGTCCACCAGGCCAATTCTAACAGAGGCAACTTCGCATGAGCCGCGCCACCGACCAACGTACAACAGCGGGGGTGCAAGCGCCGAAGCGCGGGTCCGCAGGCGAAGTCTTCCTCGTGTTCCTGAGGCTCGGGCTGACCTCGTTTGGCGGGCCTATCGCGCATCTCGGCTACTATCGCAACGAACTGGTGCTACGCCGCAAATGGCTAGATGAGCAAGCATATGGCGATCTCGTCGCCCTTTGTCAGTTCCTTCCTGGTCCGGCGTCCAGCCAAGTGGCCTTCGCCCTCGGCGTCTTCAGAGGTGGTGGCCTGGCAGGTGGTCTTGCAGCATGGCTAGCCTTCACCTTGCCGTCGGCACTGATCCTTGTGGCGTTCGCTTTCGGTGCGGCAGCGCTTCATGGGCCGATCGCAGACGGCGTATTTCACGGGCTCAAGCTCGTGGCCGTTGCCGTGGTGGCACAAGCAATCTGGGGCATGGCGCGAACGCTGACGCCGGATAAGGAGCGCGCCGCCATAGCGCTTCTCGCGATTGCGGTTGTCGTCGGCTTCGGCGGATCGTTCGGGCAAATCGCTTCAATCGTCCTTGGAACCCTCGCCGGGCTGTGGCTTTGCCGCGACGAAGCGACCTCGGTGCCTGGTCATTTGAGTTTTCCCTTGTCGGTCCGCAGCGGCGCTGTTTCGCTCGCCCTGTTCACTGCACTCCTTATTTTTCCGTCGCTGGTGGAAAGGGCTACAGGAAGTCACGCTGTTGGCTTCTTTGACGCCTTTTACCGCTCGGGAGCCTTGGTCTTCGGGGGAGGCCATGTGGTGCTGCCGCTGCTGCAAACGGCGGTCGTCAACACGGGCTGGGTGGCGAACGAAGCGTTTCTGCAGGGCTATGGGCTGGCGCAGGCGGTACCAGGGCCGCTCTTTACTTTCGCTGCCTATCTGGGGAGCGTGGCAAGCCCCGTTCCGAACGGCCTGGCCGGCGCGGCGATCGCGCTCATCGCCATCTTCCTACCCGGTATGCTGCTTGTTTACGGCATGTTGCCGTTTTGGGACGCCCTGCGGTCGCGGCCAGGCGCCCAGGCTGCGATGCGCGGTGCGAATGCGGCTGTGGTCGGCATCCTCGGGATGGCTCTCTACGATCCGGTATGGAAGAGCGCTGTCGTCACGCCAGGGGATTTTGCTCTGGCTGTGACGGGGTTCTTACTTCTGGTCGTTTGGCGGATGCCGTCGTGCGTTGTGGTGGTGTTTCTTGCCGCCGCCGGCGCGCTGCGCGCCGCGGCGATATGACAATGGCCTTTGCAATGGCGTGTCTGAATCCGGGCGTTGGCGAAGCAGCCGCGAACATTTGGTCGCATTCCCGTGAACCATAGACCAGGCAGCGTCGGGTCATGATCGCCGCCATTAGAAAGCGGAACGCCTTTGCCGTCCAGAACGCCGAGCTTGCCCACCATCGGTTCGAGGCCAGTGCGATAGCGCGTCGTCGCTATCACGATTTCGAGGCCGACCAGGATTGCCATTGGCCAGGATCACGCCACGCGGGGTAAATCGCGCACCGCAGGAAATGACTTTGCGGACCTCTATGGGCTCGACTGCACAGTCGTCGGTCGCAATCGCGGTGTGCACCGATGCGAAGGCGGATCGAGCAGTGCCGACCGCAAAAAAACGAGCAAAACTGATCCGCAAGCCAAAGCCATAAACCCGTCACTATGAGGCTCGGTCGGGGGTCTTATGGATGTGATTTTGATTGCATCCATCTTTTAGAAATCCATAATATAGGGCGCATTGAATTCGGCTTTTTTGGGGAGGAAGTGTCATGCCTAAGGTTTCGGATCTCTTTTTTAAGACGGCTATCGTGTGGCTCATTCTGGGGATTGGCGCCGGCCTGCAAATGGCGATCTCGGGCGACCATGGTGCCTTTCCGGCACATGCACACATCAATCTGCTCGGCTGGGTTACATCTGCAATCTTTGGCGGGTACTATGCGCTTAACCCGGCAAAGGCGGCGCGGAGAATCGCGATGGTCCACTACGGCGTGTATAACGTCGGGCTGGTAATCATGCTGCCAGCGCTTTATCTAATGCTGCAAGGCAATACGGCACTTGAGCCGGTCGTCGCTGGCGGATCGCTGATCGTCGCAGCCGCTGTGCTGCTTTTCGCACTCGTGGTTTTCTCGAGCGGAAGCGTGCGCTCGGTGTCCGAGTTATCGCCCGCAACACGCTGACTTGACCGCGGAAGTCATTGCGCCAGTGCGTCAGCAAAAGCCGCGCCCGGCAGTAGCTTTCCGACTGGATGTAAGCCTAGCGGCCCCGCGCGCATCACGTGGGCGATGCCAGCGCATCGGCCTTGTCGGTCTTGTTGCGCTGCGCCGACATCGATACACGCACATGTTGAGCCTCCAAGCAGATGGCCGGTCCCTATCGGTAACCGACCCCCGATATGTAATCGCGGAGAAGTTTATCTTCGCTTTCAGATTCGCCTAATAATGCTTGCAGTGCATCTCGTGTGTAAATAATGCCGATTGGCCTTTGTGCCTCATCCAGGACCGGAATGCGCTGAAGACCGCGTTCATTCATCACCGTCCACACATCAAGAAGCCCCTCATTCTCCCGGCAATAGGTAACATCGCGCGTCATGATGCTGTCTATACTGGCCGTACAACCGAATCCGAGGCACTGACTGATCTGGCCAACAATATCTGTCTTTGTAACGACGCCGACCATGTTCCCTCGCTCACACACCACAACGAGGTCGGTGTGCGGCTTGGACATCATCTTGGCCGCTTCTTTAATCTGAGCCTTTGCTTCGATTACCGCGAGCCGCTCGAACGCGCGTGGCAACATCTTCTCGACCAACATCGTTCGTACTCCTGTGAAATCGCTTTGGCGTGAAAATCCGTGGGCGCTCAGGATCGTCCGTAGGGTAACAGCGCCCCGTTATCATCGGCGATCAAATCGGCATACGATAGCCGTAGAACTCATGATCCTCATTGTAACCGCCCTGACCCGCGCCGAGGTCGGCGAAATCGCGCACGAACTCGATCGCTGCGACCCATTTGACCATCTTAAAGCCCAACTCGTTTTCGCACCTGAGCCGCAAGGGCGCGCCATGTAAAACGCTAAGCGGGGCGCCGTTCATCTCGTAGGCGAGGATCGTCAGGTCATGGCTCATGTTTTCGATCTTGTGGACGTCGTAGTAGCGACCACCATCGGCACCATCGGCCAGCGAGTAGAACACGGCGTAGAGGGCCGCTGGTGTCGGCTTCACCAGGTCCAGAATATCGCGCATGGGCATGCCACCCCATTCGGCAACGCCGGACCAACCCTGGATGCAGAAATGCGTAGTGATCTGTTCCTGCTTTCGCATTGCCCTTAGATCGGCCAGGGAGAAGTCGCGGGGTGCTTCGACGAGGCCGCCGACGTGGAGTCGGTAGCTGGCGAAATTCTCGGCCACGAGATCGTCGAATTCCTTCGAATTCGGCATCGTGCCGTTCGGCCAAAAATAGGGCGAGATATCCTTCTTCGTCAGTTGCGAGCGCGGATCCCAGCCCTCCGCCAGCCCCATCAGCCAGCCGATCATGAACGCGCCGGTGCGCTGCACCAATCGGGCGTGGCTGATAGTGAAGGGTGAGACGACTAGCCATGCTGCGAGGAGGATGGCCATCGCCACGAGGAACAGGGGGAAACCCGTCCATGAAGCGTCGTCGATGCCGGCGAACATATGGTTGGTATTCTGCCGGATGCCGGTGACGAAGACCATCGCGCCATGCGCCAGGATGAAGCCGACGAACCAGCCGAACGAGATGAAATGAACCGATCGCATGGCCTGCCGGTTGAATAATCGGCCAAACCATCCTGCCGCATTGGAAATCGCGGGGCTCTGCATCAGCCCTGTGACGATCGAGACAGGCGCAGCGATGAACACGGTGACGAAGTAGCTGAGCTGCTGCAGGCCGTTGTAGCGGGTCCAGCCCTCATCAACCGGGAAGTTCAGCGAGGCATACTGGATCGCCGTCGAGAGCGCGGCCGGGAAAACTTCCCAAGTCATGGGCACCAGCCTGCGCCACTGATCGGTTGAAAAGAGTAGAACGTAGAAGGCTACTCCGTTGATCAGCCATAAGAGATTGATTGAGAAATGCCACCAGCGCGACAGGCCGAGCGTGTGCCGGAGCCCCGGAATGCCAAGCCATGTCGGCAGCGTGACGGAATCATCCTTCGCCGTCCAGACGCGGTCCTTCGGCACCGGCACCTGGAAACGAAACCAATCCGTTCCCGGCGTGCAGTCTCGCCCCCAATACAGTCGTGGATGGTCGGCCAGGATTTGCAGGCCGGACCGCATGATGAACAACATGAAGAACATGTTCAGGAAATGCTGTAGCTGCAGCCACCAAGGGAAACCGGAGTCCACCAATGGTGTCGATTGAGCGATGCCGGGGTGGTTCTGGATGAACGCCTTAACCTCGGGAAGCTCGCGAAGGCTTTGCGCGAGCGCGATCAGACATAGCAGCACCGCCGCTCCGATGGGGAGCGCCCATAGTGTATTGATCCACTTTCGCCCGACCCGTATGCGTGGAAAAATTCCTTGCTGTGGCGGCATCCAGTGATCGAGTCGGATGCGATCGTCGGCGTCGCTGAGCTTTGCACGGAGCGGTTTGGGGGAAGGAGGCTGCGTGTTGATGGGCATCGGACAACCGCTTTCTTTGATCGATCGCATCTGGCGAAAGAGTCAGTCGCGAAGTCTGGCGAGCGCCGAACCCTTGTGGAAGGCGATGTGCTCGGTCTTGCTGCTCTTGATCTCGTATTGCGGCGCTTCCGCACTCGCATGGTGTGTGTAGCCATGGACCTGGAAATCACGTGTGTGTACACGAGCGATCGTGCCGCTGACGCGCCCGGCTTCCGAATTCCAGCTCACGTGATCGCCGACTTTGAATTTATCCGCCATGAGGCTCGGCCAAGGGTAACAAGGATTCTCGCGGAACCACGACGCCGTTTCGCACCTGGATGGCGCGATCGACCAGCGATGATCCATCACTCAACAGTCGCGCTCTAATTCGGTTCCAGTGAATCGCTTCCCGCTGCAGGGCCTTTTTGATCTGGGAGATAAACCGGCTACGATCCACACCGGGGTGCCAGGTCGCCATGCGCCGAAAGATAGGAACCGAAACGAACAGCTTCTATAGGGCATTCCACGCGCACGATCGTCGAGTTCGGCGAACTGCTTGCGCAGTCTCGTGTCGATTTCGTTGTCGATGTGCGCTCGATGCCGCGTTCGCGCACCAATCCGCAGTTCAACGGCGAAAGCCTTCCGGGAGCGTTGGCGCCGAGGCGGATCGGTTATGAGCATATCGCTGCGCTTGGCGGCTTGCCGGGTAAGGCGCGTGGGTCGGGACCTTCCCCCAATAGCTATTGGCGCGTAAGTGGTTTTCGCAACTACGCCGACTTTGCGCTGACCGAGCCGTTCGCCAAAGGCTTGGCGCAACTGCGAGAGCTTGGCGGCCAGCATCGCTGCGCAATCATGTGCGCGGAAGCCGTCTGGTGGCGCTGCCACCGCCGCATCATTGCCGACTATCTGCTCGGAGAAGGCGAACGCGTCATGCACATCCTTGGGGCTGGGCATGTCGAGGAGGCCAGTTTGACGCCAGGCGCTGTCGTGCGCGAGGATGGAACGATCGTCTATCCCGGGGAGCATCTCCTCGGGAAATAGGTATCGATCACCGCCAGCGGTAAGCCGATTCAGTTTCCTTTGGTTGCCCCGAGCGCATGGTCGACGATCGTCTGTGCCTCGGAGAGGATGGCGCGCAGATGGTCCTGTCCGCGAAAACTCTCTCCGTAGATCTTGTAGATATCCTCGGTGCCTGACGGGCGCGCGGCAAACCAGCCGTTTTCCGTGGCCACCTTGACGCCGCCGATTTCGGCATTGTTGCCCGGCGCCCGGCTAAGCACCGACTTGATCGGTTCGCCAGCCAGGGTCTTCGACGTGATCTCATGCGGTGAAAGCTTCGACAGTTTGTCCTTTTGTGCTGGGGTTACGGTTGCCTGGAGCCGATCAGCGACCGGTTCGCCCAACGTCTTCGTCAGGCTGCGATAAACCTCGCCGGGATCGCGACCCATGCTTGCCGTGATCTCGGCCGACAGCAACGCCGGAACGATGCCATCCTTGTCTGTCGTCCAGACGGCGCCGTTGCGGCGCATGAACGTCGCACCAGCGCTTTCCTCGCCGCAAAAACCCAGCGAGCCGTCCTGAAGGCCCTCGGCGAACCATTTGAACCCGACCGGCACTTCATACAGTCTGCGCTTCAGCCTGGCGCTGACGCGATCGATCATCTGGCTGCTCACCACCGTTTTTCCAACGGCGGCGTCCTTGCGCCATTCAGGGCGATGCTGGAACAGGTAATCAATCGCCACCGACAAGTAATGATTGGCCGGCAGCAGCCCGGCACTGCGCGTGACGATGCCGTGCCGGTCGTGATCGGTGTCGCATGCGAAAGCGATGTCGAATTGGCCCTTCAGGCTGATAAGGCCTTGCATGGCGTAAGATGAAGACGGGTCCATGCGGATCTGGCCATCCCAATCGACCGTCATGAAACGAAAAGTGGGATCGACCTGCCGGTTGACGATGGTCAAGTCGAGCTTGAAGTGGTCGGCAATGGCGGGCCAGTAGTGCACTCCCGCGCCGCCGAGCGGGTCGACGCCCATGCGGATACGCGCTCCGCGAATGGCATCCATGTCGACGACATTGCCGAGATCGTTCACGTAAGCGTTCAGGAAGTCGTGTGCGTGGGTTGTCGGCGCACGGAGGGCTTTCTCGAACGGTATCCGCCGCACGCCTTTCAGGCCGTTGCCAAGCAGATCATTGGCCTGTTTTTCGATCCAGCCAGTGACATCGGTATCCGCCGGCCCGCCATTGGGCGGGTTGTACTTGAAGCCTCCGTCGTCGGGCGGGTTGTGCGACGGCGTGATGACGATGCCATCGGCGAGCCCGGTCTTGCGGCCGTTGTTGTAGTTGAGGATTGCGTGGGAAATGGTTGGGGTGGGCGTATACTCGCCACCGGCCGCCATCATCACCTCCGCTCCGTTCGCGGCCAGCACCTCCAGGGCGCTCGCAAAGGCTGGCTCCGATAGCGCATGGGTATCGATGCCGACGAATATGGGACCGTCGATACCCTGTCGCTTGCGGTAGAGGCAAATGGCTTGGCTGATTGCCAGCACATGCGCCTCGTTGAACGTGTTCTCAAACGCCGTGCCGCGATGCCCGGACGTCCCGAACGCCACCCGCTGCAAGGGGTTGGCAGGGTCCGGTGCCTGGCTGTAATAGGCGGTGACGAGCTTGGCGACATTGACCAGCAGGTCGGGCGGGGCCGGCCTTCCGGCCAATGGACTGATTTTCATGGTCATACTGGTCGCCTCATTCGGTTCGGGCAATCCCGACCTGTTTGGTTGACGGGCGGCCCGCAATTTGCGCCTTGGCAGCCGCAACGACGTGTGCCGGCTCGAATCCGAAGTGTTGTGCGACGACCCTCGATGGAGCGGACAGGCCGAAACTATGCAACGCGAGAATGGTGCCGTCGAAGCCCGTATAACGCTCCCATCCGAAACCGGACGCTTCCTCCACTGCCACGCGGGCGGCTATCGTTGGCGGCAGGACGGTGTCGCGATACTCCTTTGGTTGGCTTTCGAACAATTCCCATGAGGGCATGCTGACGACGCGTGCCTTGATGCCCTCCACTTTTAGCTGTTCATAGGCGGTCACGCACAGCGCGACCTCACTGCCGGTCGCCAGCAGCAGGACGTCGGGTCTGCCGTCGGGAGCGTCGGCCAGTACATAGGCGCCCTGCGCCACGCCGCTTGCGCTTGCATAGGTCGAGCGATCGAGCGTCGGCACCGCCTGTCGCGTCAGCACGAGGCAGACAGGCCTGTCCTTGAGATGAATGATGACCTTCCATGCCTCCATGACCTCGTTCGCATCTGCCGGCCGTAGCACGACCATGCCGGGCATGGCGCGGAACGAGGCAAGTTGCTCGATGGGCTGGTGCGTTGGCCCGTCCTCGCCGAGGCTGATGGAATCATGGGTCCAGATGGAGATGAGCGGGAGTTCCATCATCGAACTCAGCCTCAGCGCCGCGCGGCAGTAGTCGGTGAAGATCAGGAAGCTGGAGACGAACGGCCGCAGCTTCGACAGGCTCATTCCGTTGCCGATGGCACACATGGCATGTTCGCGCAGGCCAAAGTGGAAATTCCGCCCGCGGTAGCTGACCGCCTGTTCACCCTCGGGGGTCTGAAAGTCGCCGGCAAAGTCAAAATCGAGGTTTGTCTTGGTTGACGGCGACAGGTCCGCCGCGCCACCCAGCAGCCATGGCAAATGTTCCGCAATGGCGTTCAACACCTGGCCGGACGAGTCGCGCGTTGCGAGTCCTTTCGCATCGGCTGAGAAGGCGGGCAACGCGGCGTCCCAGCCGGAGGGAACTTCGCGTCGCTGCATCTGGTCGATCTGTTTGGCCAGGTCGGGATATTGCATCCGGTAAGCGGAAAATAATTTCCGCCAGGCGGCATGAGCGGCGTCCCCACGCTTGCCCATATGTGCGCGGAAATGCGCCACGACCCCTTCCGGAACCTTGAAATCGGCGTCCGGATCCCAGCCGTAGAATTCCTTAGTCAGCCGAACTTCTTCGGCGCCCAGTGGCTCGCCGTGGGCTTTGTTTGTGTCATGCTTGTGCGGCGCGCCATAACCGATATGGCTTTGAACGATGATCAGCGTGGGGCGGTCATGCGTATCGACGAACGTCTGATAAGCCTTGTCCAGCAACATCAGATCGTTTGCATCGCTTACCCGCTCGACATGCCATCCGTACGCGAGGAAGCGGGTTGCCACGTCTTCGGTGAATGTCAGGCCAGTCGGCCCCTCGATGGTGATGTGATTGTCGTCATAAATCCAGCAGAGGTTCGACAATCTGAGGTGTCCGGCCAGCGATGCCGCCTCGTTGCTGAGCCCTTCCATCATGTCGCCGTCACTGCACAGCGCATAGACGTTGTGCGAGAACAGATCATAGTCGGGTCGATTGTAAGTGGCCGCCAGCCACCGTTGCGCAATTGCCATTCCGACGCTTGTTGCCGCACCTTGTCCGAGTGGCCCCGTGGTGGTTTCCACGCCCGACGTCCAGCCATATTCTGGATGCCCCGTGCAGTGGCTGCCTGCCTGGCGAAAACTCTTGAGATCGTCCAGCGTCACGGCAAGCCGGTCGCCCGATGGATAGCTCGCGCCCTTTGCCTTGACGCCGCACAGGTGAAGCAGGCTGTAGAGCAGGGCGCAGGCATGGCCGGCCGACAGCACGAAGCGGTCGCGGTTCGGCCAATCGGGGTCGGCTGGGTCGTAGCGAAGGAAGCGTTGCCACAGGCAATAGGCCATCGGCGCGGCATCCAGCGGCGTTCCGGGATGACCGGATTTTGCTTTCTGGACCGCATCGATTGAAAGCATTCGCAGCGTGTTGATGCTGAACTGGTCGAGTGGCACCTGTTTCATGGGGATCCTTTGATCGGATGTAGGCAACCCGATCGTCCAAGTGCTGGCTGGGTTGCGCCGCAGTATGTTGGTCGGGGCCGTAGGCGCGGCCGGGCTTAGCGCCCTTTACTTCTTCGTTTTCGGAACCGGCGATAGCGCTCGATCAAAGCGTTGGTCGAGCTGTCATGTTGGAGATTTGGGGCCTGGGAGGTTTCCAGTTCAGGGGCTGTTTTCTCGGCCAGGGCCTTGCCCAGCTCAACGCCCCATTGGTCAAAAGAGTCGATGTTCCAGATGACGCCTTGCGTGAAGACGCTGTGCTCGTAGAGCGCGACCAGGCTGCCCAGCGTCCTTGGGTTCAGGCGCTCGGCAAGTAAGGTATTGGTGGGGCGGTTGCCTTCGAAGGTGCGGTGCGGAACCAGCCAGTCCGGGGTCCCTTCGGCCCTGACCTCCTCTTCCGTCTTGCCGAAGGCCAGAGCCTCGGTCTGCGCGAACAGATTTGCCATCAGGAGATCGTGGTGGCGTCCAAGCGGGTTCAATGCCCGACAAAACCCAATGAAGTCGCATGGAACCAGTTTGGTGCCCTGGTGAATGAGTTGGTAGAAGGAATGCTGCCCGTTGGTGCCAGGTTCGCCCCAATAGATCGGCCCTGTCTGGTAATCGACTTTCGTGCCGTCAAGCGTGACGTGCTTGCCATTGCTTTCCATCGTCAGTTGCTGGAGATAGGCAGGAAAGCGCTTTAGATATTGCTCGTAGGGTAGTATCGCGACCGTCTGCGCCTCGAAGAAATTGTTGTACCAAACTGCGAGCAGGCCCATCAGCGCCGGCAGATTCTCACCGAACGGCGCGGTGCGGAAGTGGTGGTCCATCTCGTGGAAGCCCGACAGCATCGCCTGGAAATTTTGCGCTCCGACGGCGAGCATGGTGGATAGGCCGATCGCCGAATCCATCGAATAGCGACCGCCGTCCCAATCCCACATGCCGAACATCTGTTCAGTGTCGATGCCGAATTTGGCGACGTCTTCGGTATTGGTCGAGACGGCGACGAAATGCCGGGCCACCGCCTCCTCGTCGCCCAGCTTGCGCAGGACCCATCCACGTGCCGTATGAGCGTTGGTCAGTGTTTCCAACGTCTTGAACGTCTTCGAGCAGATGATGAACAGCGTTTCTTCAGGATTCAGGTCCCGCGCCGCTTCTGCGAAATCGGTACCGTCGACGTTCGAGATGAAGCGGAAAATCATGTCGCGCCGGCTATAGTGGCGCAGCGCTTCATAGGCCATGACTGGCCCGAGGTCCGAGCCGCCGATGCCGATGTTGACGACGTTGCGAATTGGCAGGCCTGTATGGCCGCGCCATGCGCCGCTGTGAACCTTATCCGTGAAATCGGCCATCTTGCCGAGCACCGCGTGCACTTCCGGCACGACATCGTTGCCATCGACTAAAATTTGCTCGTCGATGGGCGCGCGAAGCGCCGTGTGGAGCACCGCGCGCTGCTCCGTCACATTGATCTTTTGACCGCTGAACATCGCTTCGATGCGCTCGCGCAACCCGCAGGCCTCGGCAAGTTGAGTGAGTAGCTGGATCGTCTCGGCCGTGATCCGGTTTTTCGAATAGTCGAGATAAAGTCCGCAGGCTTCGATGGCGAAACGCTTGCCACGCTGGGGATCATCGGCGAAGAGCTGTCGCAGATGCAGAGGGCGCACTTCCTGGCAATGGGCCAGCAACGCCTGCCATGCTGGAAGTTCCGAGAGCGGCAATGTCCTGGTCGCAAGCAGCGCGCTCATCATCCGCCGACCGAAACGTGGCGATGTAACTGCTCGCTCTTCGACGCAATCACCGCCATCAGATCGGCCCATGATTTGGTGAAGGATTGGGCGCCTTCCAATTGGAGCTGTGCGGCAAGCGCCTGAATGTCGACGCCGGCTTTTGCGAAGTCGGCAAGCACGGTTTCGCTGTTGCCACCGTCCTCCCGCATGACGCCGTTCACCGCCCCATCTATCGAATAGGCAAGGAGCGTTTTCTCCGGAATGGTGTTGATGGTGTCCGGCGCGGCGAGCGCTTCGATGTAATAGGATTGCGGAAGCTGCGGATCCTTGGTGCCGGTGCTCGCCCATAGCAGACGCTGGGAAAGTGCGCCGGCATCGGCGAGCTTCCGCCATCCGGTAGAGGCAAGCCGCTCCCGGTAGGCTTTATAGACTTGCCCGGATATGGCGATGCCGAGACGGTTCCGCAGCGTGGGGCTAACCTTATCCATGACCGCCTTGTCCCAGCGGCTGACGAAGATCGAGGCGACAGAGGCGATCTTCGGGTCGAGCCCGGCATCGATCCGGCGCTGAATGCCTCGGCAATACGCGTCGGCCGCCGCCACATACTGCTCGCACGAAAACAACAGGGTGACATTCACCGGCACGCCGGCGAAGATCGATTCTTCGATCGCCTCAACGCCCGCGGACGTACCAGGAATCTTGATGAACAGGTTGGAACACTGCGCCTGCGCGTGCAATCGCTTGGCAGCCTCCACAGTGGCGCCGGCATCGTTAGCCAGCAAAGGCGACACTTCCAGGGAAACCCAGCCATCGATACCGCCCGTCGCTTCATGGACCGGCCCGAAGAGTGCCGCGGCCTGCGTTAGGTCTTCGAGAGCCAATTCGAAGAATAGCTGCTCGCCCGCTTTCCCTTCTCTGGCTTTTCGATGGAGGGCCTCGTCGTAAGCTGTGCTGTTTCTGATAGCCTCATCGAAAATCGTAGGGTTCGACGTCAATCCTGTCACCGAAAAGTCGGTGCAATAGCGTTTAAGAGTGCCGCTGCTCAGCAGATCGCGGGTGATGTTGTCCAACCAGAGGCTCTGGCCGAGTTCATGCAATCGGGTTGTTGCGTTCATGGCGACCTCGCTGGTGGGCGAGAAAGTGATTCACCTCGCCAGTCTCATAATCGGTGCGCAGCTCACTCTACCAATATGCGCGCTTCCCGAGCTGCGTCGATGAAGGCGTCTCTCGCGACGTCAGCCGAAACACTGCCGTTCAAGGCCTGCTGGCATGCCCGTTTCGCGGATCGGTGCTTATCGCTACCTCCGTCACGCCAATGCTCGTTAAGCAGGTCAAAAGCTTGTCGAGCGTTGGTCAGGTTTCGGATGTCGCCGCTTATGCCGGTGGCAACGGATATTGGCTTGGAAAACCACGCATCATACATGGGGCGACCCGCCTCGAACTTGCTGAACTCTCACAACGCGGCTCGCCGCATGAAGTTTCATAGTCAGGCATCACCCTTGCGTGAATAGCAGCGGCGCGCGTGACAGCGGTTGCGCCGGAAAAGGCAGCAAGTAGGCGCTGTCCAGTAGAGCCGAGCAAATGCACTCATTTTCTTGCGACTCTGATCGGGAAGGAGTCAGCTGCGGAAGACAACGCAGTGTGTTAATTGATGGAAGCGCCGAGCAATGTTGAGGGCCAGATTGCCGTCGAGGTGATATTCCCGCGAGTCTATAGCGGGCCGCTGTTCGTTAGGATCCGTTCTGCTCTGACGGAGCCTGGGACGAAGCCCTCGCATCCGATCGCCCGGTCGTTCTCGAGGTCAAAACCGATCCAGAAGTGGAAGTGCCGCCACTCCCGCGCACTTCACTTTCAGCAGATCAGGAATCTGACCTAGTCCTCCCCAAGGACGGCGCCGAAGAGATGGGCGGTCATCCGTGGAACCGTCCGACAGGTGCCAAGTTCTATATTGCCGGGGCAAGACTGAATGGTCGGCGATTGGACGTCGGCACGTCCACGAACGAGGTCGTGACGCGCCAGTGAAGCGGGGCCGAGCGCGGCCTCGGCTACGCGAGCGAGGCGGAAATGACATCAAAGACACGGACGCCAACCATCCGACCATATGAGGGACCCGCTGGCGGCTGGGGGTCGGCAAAATCCGTCGCAGCGATTATCGCAAGAGAGCATGTCCCCTTGCGGGATCCAAAGCTACTTTCGATCCAGAACAAGCCTGAAGGGTATATGTGCGTCAGCTGCGCCTGGGCAAAGCCTGCTCAGCCACATCCGCTTGAGTTCTGCGAGAACGGCGCCAAGGCTACGGCGTGGGAGACGACGTCGCGTCGAGCCGGTCCGGCATTCTTTGCCAACCACACGCTGAGCGAACTGGAGACTTGGTCCGATCATGACCTTGAAGAACAAGGCCGCTTGACACATCCCATGCGCTGGGATGCGGGGAGCGACAAATACGTTCCGGTTGCTTGGTCTGATGCCTTTGATGAGATTGGGAGAGAGTTGCGCTCCCTCGATCCTAATCAGGTTGATCTCTACACATCCGGCCGTGCTTCGCTCGAGACCAGCTACATGTACCAGCTGTTCGCACGCATGTACGGCAGCAACAATCTGCCTGACAGCTCCAACATGTGTCACGAGAGTTCGTCCGTGGCGCTCCCGGAAAGCATCGGTTCATCCGTCGGAACGGCGATCTTGTCCGATTTCGAGAACACCGACTGTATTTTCTACATCGCGCAGAACGTTGGAACCTCGTCGCCTCGGATGCTTCATGATCTCCAGGACGCAGTGAATCGGGGCGTCAAGGTCGTCACCTTCAACCTGCTGCGCGAACGGGGGTTGGAGCGCTTTATCAATCCGCAGTCGCCACAGATGCTGACCGGGAAAGAGACAAAGATCTCGTCGGAATATTATCAGGTGAGGAACGGCGGCGATATCGCGGCATTGTTCGGGGTATGCAAGGCGCTGATTGAAGCTGACGACGCCCTCAAGGCATTAGGCGCAAGCCGCGTAGCGGGGCAGGATGGGAAGCCGAAGGACCAGGACAATGCGGCGATGGTCGCCTTTGCGGCCTCGATGGCCTCGGCAGACAACAAGCACGTGCTCGATCACGATTTTATCCAGGAACACACCACTGGCTTTGAGGAATTTGCTCAGGCCGCGCGAGCCCATCGGTGGGACGAACTCGAACGCGTCTCGGGGCTGAGCCGCGCGGAGATTATGCAGGCTGCTAGCACCTACGCGAACGCCAGCGCCGTGATGATGATTTACGGCATGGGCCTGACGCAGCACCTCATGGGTGTCGAGAACGTTCACATGGTCTGCAACCTGGCGCTGCTGCGCGGGAATATCGGCAAGCCCGGAGCAAATATCTGCGCCGTCCGGGGCCATTCCAACGTGCAGGGCCAGCGCACCGTCGGGATCACCGAGAAACCCGGTCTGGCGCCGCTGGACAAGCTTTCCCAGCTCTACGGCTTTGAGCCGCCGACATGGACGGGCCGCTCGACGGTCGAAACCTGCGAAGCAATAATCAACGGCCAGTGCCGCGCGTTCATCAGCCTGGGCGGAAACTTCCTGAAAGCCATACCTGATACGGCCGCCATGGAAGAGGGATGGCGGAAGCTGCATCTGAGTGTTCAGATCGCGACAAAGCTCAATCGCAGCCATGTTCTGCATGGAGAGGTCGCCTATCTGCTGCCGTGCCTGGGGCGCATTGAAGTCGACCAGCAGGCAAGCGGTCCGCAGGCGGTATCGATTGAAAGTTCCATTGCTCATTTCCATGGCTCTCGCGGCAAGGCAAAACCGGCCAGCTCCGAGCTTCTTTCCGAACCTGCCATCGTTGCTGGCATCGCGAAGGCTACGCTCGGAGAAACGAAGGTTCCGTGGGACGCCTGGGTCGGGAACTATGGGCAGATACGAGACGCCATCGAGCGCACTTACCCAGAGACGTTCAAGGACTTCAACAAGCGGCTTTTTCAACCTGGCGGATTTGCCAGGCCGTTGCCCGCGCGAGAACGCAAGTGGGTGACGAAAACGGGAAAGGCCAACTTCATCACGCCGCACAGATTGTTTCCCGAGTTCTCGACATCGGGGAGAGCCGACGTCCTGCATCTTTCGACACTGCGATCCAACGACCAGTTCAACACCACGATCTACGGATACAGCGATCGATTTCGTGGCGTTGAAGGCACCCGTCGGGTCGTGTTCATGAACGGCGAGGATATTAGCCGGCTGGGCTTCGTCGATGGCGAGTACATCGATGTGACGACGGCGATCGACGATAACAACATTCGTAAAGTCACTGGCCTGAGGATAGTGCAGTACAACATTCCTAGGGGATGCTGTGCGGCGTATTACCCCGAGGCAAACCCGCTATTCCCTTTAGCTCACCATGACCCGAAGGCAAAAACACCTTCCTATAAACTTCTGCCTGTGCGCCTTACCCGATCGAGCTTTAATCCCGATGGCTAACCAACTTATGGGCTGAGGGCCCCTTGATAGACACAAGAAACCCACACTGGGCATTCGTGGCGGCGGCGTTTCTGCTGATCGGTGTTGGTGCCTGGTTGGGCTGGTTTCGGCAGGCCAGGGAGCTTCGCACGGATCCCCCCGTTGCGGCCGATCTCGATCAATTCCGCCTCATGCCCAATGCGATTAGCGGAACACCGCCACAGAGTTATTTTGCGCAGGGCAAGCTTTATGAAACGGACGCCTATAATCTGAGCCAGGGCAAGCGCCTTTACGCTTGGTTCGGGTGCTCGACATGCCATGGAGATGGGCGCGGCGGTGTCGGCCCCTCCTTCCTTGATGGCTGGTGGCTGTATGGTCCTGAAATGGTCTCCATCGTCGCCTCGATCCGTGATGGCCGCCCGCATGGCATGCCCGCCTTTCACGACCGCATGACCATCGAGCAGATCTGGCAGCTCGCAGGTTATGTCCAGACGATCGGCTCCTATACGCCGAAGACAGCGGCGCCTAGCCGCAACGATGACAAGCAGACCCGCCCAGCCGAGAACCGCGGCCCTGCGAAGATCCTCTTCGATGAGGGCCCGGTGGGTGTCCATCCAGATCAGGGACCTTCGCCGTGAGAGCCCCTCGCATTGGTGTGTTGTCGACTGGTATTCTGGTGTCAGGCTGCAGTGGTAGCCAGTCTGCGCTTAACCCCTACGGGGCTCCCGCCATTCATGTCGAGCATCTGATCGTCGGGATAGTTGTCCTGTCCGGAGTGATCTGGTTGCTGGTAATGGTCATGCTTGCCCTGGCGCTCAGGCGGGGGCGTCGGGCCGAGGCGGAAGGCCAGACATCGGAAGGTCGGCTCACAATGACGGTCTCGGCCGCAGTCGCGGTGACGGTGGCCACTATCGCCGGCATGACGATTGCCAGCTTCTACACCACCCGCAGCGTCGGGCTCCCGGAAAGTGCTGCCGTGACGATCACCGTGAGAGCACAGCAATGGTGGTGGCAGGTCATCTACACCGGTTTCGACGGCACTTCCACCTTCCAGACCGCCAACGAAATCCATATCCCCGTCGGTCAAGATGTCCGGCTTCAGCTTGAAAGCGCGGACGTCGTCCATTCGTTCTGGGTTCCCAGCCTGGCCGGGAAGCAGGATCTCGTTCCGGGTCGCCCAAACGATTTGCTGCTTCGGGCGGAAAAGCCTGGCGTCTATCGCGGCCAATGCGCCGAATTCTGCGGTCTGCAGCATAGCCATATGGCGGTTATGGTCATCGCGGAGGCTCCGTCCGATTACGCGCGCTGGATCACATCGCAGCGCGCCAATGCGATGATGCCGGCCGATCCCGATGCCGCCTCGGGGCAGGCGACCTTTCTGGCAAAGCCCTGCGCGGCCTGCCATACGATCCGAGGAACGCTAGCCACCGGTACGACGGGACCCGACCTGACGCATATCGGGAGTCGTCAGACAATCGCTGCCGGATTGGTGGAGACCACGCGCGGTTCGCTGGCGGCCTGGATTGCCGATCCGCAGACGCTGAAGCCGGGGAACAATATGCCGATGGTCCCGCTGACGAGCATCGAGCTCCAGAATATCTCCGCCTATATGGACAGTCTCAAATGAGTGCAGCATCGGATCGCGAAGGCGTTCGGGACACCGGGATGGAAGCCGGCGAACTCGATCGTCGACTTGCCGCGACCTGGTCAACGCCCCCTGGCCTTTGGGGTGCCCTAACGACAGTCGATCATAAGATTATCGGCCGCCGCTACATCGTCACGGCGTTTGTCTTCCTGGCGCTTGGCGGAGTGCTGTCTTTGCTGATGCGGCTGCAGCTGGCGCAACCTGAAGCCCGGTTCATCGGGCCCGATCGCTACAACCAGATTTTCACCATGCACGGCTCGAACATGATGTTCCTGTTCGCCGTGCCCGTCATGCAGGCGATGGCCATCTACCTCGTGCCCTTGATGGTGGGGACCCGACACATCGCATTCCCGCGCCTCAACGCGTTCTCCTACTGGATGTACCTTGCCGGCGGCCTGCTGTTGTGGATCGCCTTCGCCGTTGATACCGGTCCGGACGTTGGGTGGTTCGCCTACGTACCGCTGTCGGGGCCCCAATATGCGGCCGGGAAGCGTGCCGACATATGGGCCCAGATGATCACCTTTACCGAGGTTTCCGCTCTCGCCATCGCCGTCGAAATCGTCGTCACCGTATTCAAGCAACGCGCCCCGGGCATGTCGCTGGACAGGATTCCGCTGTTCGTCTGGTCGATGCTGGTCACGTCCTTCCTGGTCATCCTCGCCATGCCGGCGATCATGATCGCCAGCACCAGCCTGATCCTCGATCGGCTCGTGGGGACGCATTTCTTCAACCCAGCCGAAGGCGGTGACGTGCTGCTGTGGCAGCATCTGTTTTGGTTCTTCGGCCACCCTGAGGTCTATATCATCTTCCTGCCGGCGGTGGGCATGGTCTCGAGCATCGTCGCCACATTCACACAGCGGCCGGTGTTCGGTTATCTGGCCATGGTGATGGCCTTGATCGCGACGGGCGTTCTGGCCTTCGGGCTGTGGGTCCATCATATGTTCGTGGCCGGCCTTCCGCGGCTGGGCGAAAGCTTCTTTACCGCCTCAAGCATGGCGATCGCCGTTCCCGCAGGCCTGCAGATCTTCTGCTGGCTGGCGACGATCTGGGCCGGACGGCCAATCTTCAAGGCGCCGTTTTTGTTCGTCATCGGGTTCATCGTCGTCTTCGTCATTGGTGGACTGACCGGCGTGATGGTGGCGTCGGTTCCGTTCGATACCCAGGTTCACGACACCTATTTCGTCGTCGCGCATTTCCACTACGTCCTGGTCGGTGGCGCCGTGTTCCCCTTGCTGGGCGCGGTCTATTACTGGTTTCCGAAACTGACGGGCCGAATGATGAGCGAGTCGCTTGGCCGCTGGTCGTTTGGGCTCATCTTCTCGGGTTTCAATCTGACTTTCTTCCCAATGCACATTCTCGGCCTGCAAGGCATGCCGCGGCGCATCTACACCTATCAGCCGGAGATGCCGTGGGCCGGCCTGAACATGTTCATCAGTCTCAGCGGGATCGTTCTGGCCGCCGGTTTCCTGCTGTTCTTCATCGACGCCATACGCAGCGCCAGATCAGGTCCCATCGCACCAGCCAATCCGTGGGGCGCCTCGACGCTGGAGTGGGCGACCTCATCGCCACCGCCGTCCTATAATTTTGCGCGGCTCCCGGTGGTCGAAAGCCTAGAGCCCTTGTCGGACAGAGCGGATCCACTTGGATTCGTCGAGGGTCTGCACACGGACCGACGCGAAGTGCTTATCACCAGTGTCGTGGAAGCGCGTGCGGAAGCGCGTGAATCATCTGTCGGGAATTCGATTTGGCCGCTCCTGGCGGCGCTCGCTACGTCAGCAATGCTGATTTGGTCGATCTTTACCCCATGGGCCGTGGTCTGGGGCTCCATACCGATTGCAATAGCACTCATTGGCTGGTTCTGGCCAAAGGGCGACCCGGAGGACGAGTCATGAAGCATGGTGTCGTTCTTGACGTGACGAAGCTTCCCGCGCATGGCCTTGGCACCGCCAGCCTGTCTTGGTGGGGAACGCTCGCCTTCATGCTCATCGAAGGCACCGGTTTTGTCCTCTCGATCGTGATTTATCTCTATCTGATGAGCCTGGCACCGCGGTGGCCGCTGGATACGGCCCCGCCTGATCTGCTTGCAGGAACGACCCTGACAGTCGTTCTGCTTGTAAGCCTCCTACCAAATGTCTTTGTCACACGCTGGGCGCGCACCCAAGACTTACGGAAAGTCCGAATTGGCCTCATTGTCATGTCGCTGTTGGGCGTCTTGCCGCTCATCCTACGTGTTTTCGAGTTTCCCGCCATGCACATCAAGTGGGATCAAAACGCCTATGGATCGATTGTATGGGTGATGCTCGGCCTCCATACGACACACATCCTGACCGACCTGGGTGAGACTGTCGTGCTGACCAGCCTGATGTTCACGCGCCATGGCGACAATGCACGGCGGTTTGGCGATGTGGACGACAATGCGATGTACTGGAACTTTGTGGTGCTGACGTGGTTGCCGATGTACGTCTGCCTTTATTGGGTTCCACGACTTTGACCAGACGCTGGCTGCGATACATGGGGTTGGTCGTGCCGTCTGTCGCTTGGGCGGTCACCACCCAACTTGGACAAATCACGCCCTACATGGATTGCCGTCAGAATTTTCCGTGGACGGTTGTTTTTTGTGCGGCGCTTCTAGCAGCCTCCATCGCTGGTGTCGTCGCATCACGCACGGGCTCCGCCGGATTGGCGAGATCCGAGCGATTTATCACCGACGCGGGTTTCCTAATCGCGCTGGCATTTGTGCTGGCGTTGTCGTTGCAGGGGGCGGCTACGATGCTGCTTGATCCGTGCCAACGCTGATCCGCACGCTTGTCTTCTTGATCATCGCCAGCCCGGCTATGGCGCATGGGAACGAGGCGCACGGTTCGACTTACCCTTGGACATTTGACCCGTGGATCGTCGTGCCGCTAGCTGTGATTGTCATACTGTTCTTCGTGGGCGTCATAAGGTTGACCTGGCGGCTCACGAGACCGGGCATGATGATGATCCGCGTCCTGCCGTACTGCGGCGGCATGCTGGCGTTGGCAGGTGCGCTGCTTTCGCCGCTTCATTGGCTTGGCGAACACCTCTTTGCCTTCCATATGATCGAGCACGAGATTGTCATGGCCGTGTCGGCCCCCTTGATCGTGCTGGCGCGGCCGGCGGGTATCCTGCTTTGGGGATTGCCCGGAAAAACGCGTTACGCCGCTGGCTCGGTGATGCGTATGGCCGTTGTCCGCAGGGCATGGGACTGGTGGACTGGCGCCACCAACGCGACCATCATTCACGGCGTCGCCATCTGGGTATGGCACGTGCCCGTCCTGTTCGACGCCGCCGTGACCGACACCTCCCTCCACCGCCTCCAGCATCTGAGCTTTTTCGCCACGGCGATACTGTTTTGGTGGGCAATGGTCTGGCGAAGTGATTATGGCGCCTCGGCATGGCATTTGTTCCTGACCATGATCCACACCAGCATCCTGGGCGTCTTGTTGGCGCTTGCCCCGCGCGTGCTCTATGTCGCGCAGACCCAAACCGCGACGGACTGGGGACTAACGCCGCTGGAGGACCAGCAATTGGCGGGCATGATCATGTGGGTGCCCGCAGGCGCGGTCTATGCGGCCGCGGCAATGACCATGCTGGCGCTCTGGATCCGGCACTCGGGCGGAAGAAAGACGCAAAATGTCTAGCTTGGTGGTCTCTGTTCCCGGTCGAGCAGCCTTAATGGCCGGCCTTATCGTGGCCTCAGCTGCGTTCGTCACGGCCAACATCGCGCGTGACAATCATACCCGAGCCGCGACCGCGAAAACGATGACCGGTGGCGATCCCGATCGCGCACCGGCAATCTTTCGGCGCTACGGTTGTTCCGGATGTCACGCGATTTCCGGAATCCCGGGGGCCGACGGCCAGACCGGCGGTCCGCTCACCGGATTATCAAAGCGCGTCTACATTGCCGGCGTGTTGGAAAACCGTTCCGACAATCTTGTCGCCTGGATCGTTTCGCCGAGTAGCTTTTCCCCCCGGACGGCGATGCCGTCCACCGGTATCTCCGAACAGGAAGCACGAGACCTTGCAGCCTATCTCTATGCGCAATGATCTACGGACCAGGCGTTGCAATCGCAGGAAGCGCCTTGACGTGGCGCGCGATCGCCTGGCGGTCGCTATCAGGCAGCATCGCAGCGTTCGTTACCACATCAGCCATGGATGATCCCACGCGTCCGTGATTGGGCGTCTCGCCCGTCTTTAGCATCGTTGCGATGTCCGCCTCGCCCCAGCTGCGCAATCTCTGCTGAGTTATGTTGGGCACGAACCCCGTCCCCTGCGGATCGACGCCACCTGCGAAAAGGGTGCCGGACTTGATCGCTCCGAACACGTTGCGGCTCGAGTGGCACTCTGCGCAGTGCGATACCGTTTCAACAAGATAGGCCCCGCGATCACGCGTTGATTTTCCGCCGGTGTCTGCGGCCGATTGCCCTTGCCGAAAGAACAGAAGTTTCCAGAACCCGATTGACCGGCGGACCATAAACAGAATTTTGGGATCGTGGGGCGGCGGCCGGCCCGAGACCGCCGGAAGCGTACTCAGGTAAGCATACAAATCCTTTATGTCCGCAACCGTCATTCCCGTAAAGCTCGTATAGGGAAAGGAGGGATAGTAATGCTCGCCGCTTGGCGAGACGCCCCCGACAAGTGCATTCGCCAAGTCGGTCGCGGTCCATCTCCCTATACCGTCGACCGGATCTGGAGAAATGTTTGGCGGCCGGAAGGTGCCGAATGGCGAGCCAAGTGCCATCCCGCCGCCGAGCTTCAGCCGGTCCGATTGCCCCGGTGTCGCATGACACGAAGCGCAATCGCCTGCCGCGAAAACGAGCTTGCCAAGCGAGGCGTCGCCTGTGCCTTGAAACTGCGGGTCGTCTTGAGAAAAAGGAGGGCGGGCTTTCGATAGATACCACGCAGCCACGGCAAGCGCGGCCCCTGCAAGCAGTAAGGCAATAAAAGCGGATTTACGTGAACCGCCCAGCATGATGCTCCCACGTCCGGGTCTTGATTGCACGGCACTTTCCCCCGTGACCGCGGAAAGTCCTGTGTCCCCCAAACAGATGAATCTGATGACTGCGCGCAGATCCAAACGTGGGTTTGAGGTTTTAGTTCCTCTCCCGCCGGCGCTGAATCAAGGTGGTCGTCAGAGGTCCGTTGACCGCCGAAATGGATAACGGTCCCGAATGCAGTCATTAAAAAAGCGGCCTTTCGCGAAGGCGCTTCGGAATGCGGCGTAGACCTCGACGGGAACTTCCTCATAGTCATAGCGCTTGCCGCTCGCGACAAACCAGACGGAGAGAACTTCGCTCTCGGGATCGTATTCACTCTTGCGGATCGACGTCGAAGGCATGGTGTCGACCTAGACGAGCGCCATTGGCATGTAGCGGATGATGACTTTATCCTGCCGGAATCTTCGTTCGAGTGCCGCACGGCACTCGAGCCAATCCGCCAGATCGACTTCCTCCGTCATCACCTCGAAGATAACGATCTCGTCGCTGTCGGATTGCGCGCCTTGCCGCCACAGACCCTCCGCAGGAGCCTGAAGATTGGCCGTGACGCCTTCAAATCGGCTCGCCAGTTCCTCCTTGACCCGATCGAAATCTTTCCGCGCGAAAGGCTGGCCGGCCTTATCGGTGAGGGGGAGGAGGATCTGGAAAAGGTGCATGCTCCATGCTCGCTGACCGGGGTTAACGATAGCGAGCCTACCGCGTTCCCTTTTGTTGAAGGCTTCTGCTACCCCAGGCCCTGCTCAGTGCGCGCGCGTTCGTCGAATGGGTCGACGCCTTCTCGACCTTATGCGCGCGGTGCTGCCAACGGACTCCGCGTTGGCAGCCGCAGCGGCTGGCAATGAAAGCGCCGGCGATGAGGGAGAGTGCACCGATAAGACAAACGGTTGCGTCGGAGTTGGTGCAGCCGAGTACGGCAGTGCCGTTGCATCCGCCTAGCACCGGCCCGTAAGTGCGTGGCGAATGACGGCCCCAGCGCTGGTTTCAATGAGATGGCGCTGCAACCCCAAACGTCGGGCCGGGCAAGCAACTCAATGAGCTCCGCAAAACGATGGTAGGCGGATCGCGCCCAACCCCGTCGGCCATTCCATCGATGGCGTCGACGAACTGAAGCCGCGCGTACGATACGCATGTGACGTACTGGCGATGTCGATCAAAAAAATTGAATCTGCCCTCTTGACCCGGATTTCGGGTCTTCCCAAATCGTTCTGCGTCGGGGCTTCGGCCCGACAGATTTTGGCGTCGCAGAGACGCTGCGGCGCTTGCTTGTAACCCATGTTGCTTTACGGAGGATATGGCTATGAGAAGCTTCGATTATACACCTCTCTACCGCTCGACGGTCGGTTTCGACCGTCTCTTTGACATGCTCGACAATGGCGTGCGTTCGGAGTGGCCGCCCTACAACATCGAAAAGCTCGGCCCCGACGACTACCGCATTACGATGGCAATCGCCGGGTTCAGCACGGATGAAGTCGAGCTTACCCAGCATGGCCCCGAGCTGATTGTCACCGGCCAGAAAAAACCGGAGGAGGGCGACCGACAGATTCTCCACCAGGGACTGGCCATCGGCAATTTCAGGCAGGCTTTCAAGCTGGCGGACCATGTCAAGGTAGCACGCGCCTCGCTTGAGAATGGCCTGCTTTCGGTTGACCTGGTGCGCGAGATTCCTGAGGAACTAAAGCCTCGCCGCATTGCCATCGGCTCGACCGGCAGCGGCGCGTCAGGGGACGAGACGGCGACGAAGAAGCAGATCAACCAGGATACGGGTCGGCAGCGCAACGCTGCCTGAGTTTCGCACGGACCTCAAAGCTGCGATTTGCCTCCCGGCAGCGTCCGGGAGGCACGAATTGCGGAGAAACGGAGATGACAGGCTTTATTAACTTTCCAGACACGGGCTATCGGGACGCTCCGACACTCCAGCGGCCCGATATAATCGTCAACGATCCGGCAATGAGCCGTGCGGAGAAGCGGGCGCTGCTGGCGTCGTGGGCATCCGACGCGCGCGCGGTTCGTGGCCGGCCATCGATGCGTGAGTTGGAAGACGGCTCGCGCATCGGAGTGGATGAGATTCTCCAAGCGCTCAAGGCGCAGGATGCGCCAAGCACCGGCCGGCAGGCACCAGGTCCGTCGCGAAGGCAGGCCCGGCGTCGCGGTAGATTGTGTTTCCCGCATTGGGCTCGCATCAGGCGCCATCGCCGGCGCGATGACGATGACGACCCGCCGCCTTGTCCTGCCTTTGCAGCCGTTCCGCCGAGAACTGGCAGTGGCGGGGCCTTTGCTCATCCCGAGCCCGAGCTGGCGTAACGCCAGCGCGGGCGTGCCATTCGGGGAACATGTCGCCACTCCGAACATTCCTGCTTCTAGGCCGATGTGGTCCGTGCTCCGAGGGCATCGAATGGCGAGCGACAAGCTAACAACATACAAGGCCAAGCGCGATTTCAAGAAAACGCAGGAGCCGAGCGGTCAAGGTTCGGTCATGCCATCCAACCGCCGCCGTTTCGTCATCCAGAAACATGACGCGACGCGGTTGCATTACGATCTGCGACTAGAGCTCGGCGGCGTTTTCAAATCCTGGGCCGTGACGCGCGGCCCCTCTCTCGTTCCTCATGACAAGAGGCTCGCCGTCGAGGTGGAAGATCATCCGCTCGACTACGGGGACTTCGAAGGCACGATTCCAAAAGGCCAGTATGGCGGCGGCACAGTCATGCTGTGGGATCGCGGCTATTGGGAGCCCGAGGGAAAGAAGAGCCCCGAGCAGGCTCTGGCCAATGGCGACTTCAAGTTCACGCTGGAAGGGGAACGGCTGCATGGCGGTTTCGTGCTGGTGCGGATGGCTAACGACCGCGAACGCGACAAGCGCAACAATTGGCTGCTGATCAAACATCGCGACGAATATGCCGTGGAGACAAAAGGCGCTGCAATCCTCGACAAGAATGACACCTCTGTCGCGTCTGGACGAAAGATGGAGGCAATTGCTGCCGGCAGGGGCCGCGGCCCGAAACCCTTCATGCTGAAGGGCGGCAAGGCCGAGGCAGATGCTGTTTGGGACAGTCGTACAGGCCTTGCGGCGCAGGAGCGGAAAACAAACATCCGCGCAAAGAGGAAGAAGCACGGGACTGTCACTGCGGCCGATCTGCCCGACTTCATCGAGCCACAGCTCTGCCAGACGCTGGCGCGGCCGCCCGCCGAACGCGGATGGCTGCACGAGATCAAGTTCGACGGCTATCGCATCCAGATGCGCGTCCTGGGCGGGGAAGCGATCTTGAAAACCCGCAAGGGTCTCGACTGGACGGCCAAATATCCGGCCATTGCCCGAGCCGCCGCCAAGCTGCCCGATGCGATTATCGACGGCGAGATCTGCGCGCTCGACGAAAACGGCGCCCCGGACTTCGCCGCCCTCCAGGCAGCGCTGGCAGAGGGCAAGACCGAGGGGCTTGTCTACTTCGCCTTCGACCTGCTGTTCGAAGGCTCTGAGGATTTGCGTGTCTTGCCACTGAGTAAGCGCAAGGCGCGATTGCATCGGTTTCTGACCGACACGGTTCAGGATGATCGCATTCGCTTCGTTGAGCATTTCGAAACTGGCGGCGAGGCAGTGCTTCGCTCGGCCTGTCGGCTGTCCCTCGAAGGCATCGTGTCGAAGCGCGCCGATGCGCCCTACGTTTCCGGCCGCACCGAGACGTGGGCGAAGTCAAAGTGTCGTGCGGGCCATGAGGTCGTCATCGGCGGCTATGCCACAACGAATGGGAAATTCCGGTCGCTTCTGGTGGGCGTCAATCGCGGCGATCACTTCGTCTATGTCGGCCGCGTGGGCACAGGCTACGGCGCAGGCAAGGTCGGGGACCTGCTGCCGAGGTTGAAAGCTGTTGCGACCCGGGAATCACCCTTCACCGGCATCGGCGCGCCGAAAACAGAACCTGGCGTGATCTGGTTGAAGCCGGAGTTGGTGGCCGAGATCGAGTTCGCCGGCTGGACGTCCGACGGGCTGGTGCGCCAAGCCGCCTTCAAGGGTTTGCGGGAGGACAAACCAGCGCAAGATGTGGAAGCCGATAAGCCTGCCTCGCCGGAGAGGACTGAGGTGCCCCAGCCGGGTGAGCCGACCTCAGCAAAACCTTCCCGCCAAGGCGGAAGGGCCAATGTCATGGGTGTGCTGGTCTCAAACCCGGACAAGCCTCTGTGGCCAGATGCCAATGACGGCACGCCGTTGACCAAGGAAGATCTCGCCCGCTATTACGAGGCCGTAGGTTCCTGGCTGATCGAGCACATCCGCGGACGTCCATGCTCAATCATCCGCGCGCCGGATGGTCTCGGCGGCGAGCAGTTCTTTCAGCGTCATGCGATGCCGGGAACGTCAAATCTTCTCGAATTGGTCAAAGTGTTCGGCGACAAGAAGCCTTACCTGCAGATCGACCGTGTGGAGGGCCTCGCCGCCGTCGCCCAGATCGGTGCGCTGGAATTGCATCCCTGGAATTGCGAACCACAACAGCCGGAGGTGCCGGGCCGTCTCGTCTTCGATCTTGATCCAGGTCCCGACGTCCCGTTCAAGACGGTTGTCGAGGCGGCCAAGGAAATGCGCGCGCGCCTCGACGATCTTGGGCTCGTCAGCTTCTGCAAGACGACCGGCGGGAAAGGGCTTCACGTCGTCACCCCCTTGGCGGTCGCCAAGCGCAGCAAGCTCACCTGGCCGGAGGCAAAAGGTTTTGCCCATGATGTCTGCCTGCAGATGGCGCGGGACAATCCCGCCCTTTACCTGACCAAGATGGCGAAGAACCAGCGCATCGGCCGCATCTTCCTCGACTATCTGCGCAACGATCGCATGGCTACCGCCGTGGCTCCGCTGTCCCCGCGAGCGAGACCTGGCGCGACCGTCTCCATGCCGCTCACCTGGTCACAAGTCAAAACCGATCTCGATCCGAAGCGTTTCACCTTGCGTACCGTCCCGGCGCTGCTGAAGAAGAGCACGGCGTGGAAAGACTATGGCGAGGGTCATCGCCTGCTCGAACCATCGATCAGGCGCCTGGCGCGATCGATGCGACGGGCGGCCTGACGCGCGCCTTCTAGCGCTTGCCGGGACGATTCTGCGCCTCGACGGACTTACGCAGCGCATCCATGATATTTATGACGTTGTTCGGCGTCGCCTTCGGCTCGGAGGCCTTCGCCTTGGCCGGGCGCTTTATCTTCTTCCGCTTAGCTTCGATGATTTCCAGCAGCTTATCCTGCACCGGGTCGGAGACCAGCTTGCTGTCCCAATGACGGGTCTGCTTCTTGATGAACTGCTGGATGAGGGGCATCATCTCAGGATCGGTCTTGTCCCCATCGATCCCCTCGAAATAGGTGTCCTCGTCCCTGACCTCGTCGCCATAGCGCAGCGTCCACAGCACAATGCCCTTGCCGCGGGGTTCCAGCATCACCGCGCGCTCGCGCCGCGTGATCACCAACCTGGACATGCCAACCATGTCTTCCGCCGCCATGGCGTCGCGGATGACCGAGAAAGCTTCCTGGCCAACCGGATCGTTTGGCGAGAGGTAGTACGGGGTATCGAGCCATATCCATTCGATGGAATCGCGCGGCGAGAAGACATCGATATCGATCGTCCTGGTGCTGTCGAGGGCGACGCTCTCCAATTCCTCGTCTTCGAGAACTATATACTCGTTCTCACCACGCTGATACCCCTTGACCTCGTCCTCCTCCTGGACCTCCTTGCCCGTGACGGCATCGACGTAGTGGCTGACCACGCGGTTGTTGGTTTCGCGGTTGAGCGTATGAAAACGGACCTTTTCGCTCTCCGATGTCGCCGGCATCATCTGCACCGGGCAGGTGACCAACGAGAGCTTCAGATATCCTTTCCAATAGGGTCGAACGGCCATGATGGTCTCCGATCAGGCCGCGCGTCTGGAGCCGGCGGCGCGCTTGGGCTGCTTTCGGTTGCGGTCAGCCTTGGCGCCAACAGCGCGCTTCGGCTTCTGGGTGGGTACCAATCCGGCGCTCTTGCGCAAGGTCTCCAATAGATCGCTGGCCTTGGAAGGTGGCGGCGCCTTTTTCTTGGGCAGCGGCTTGCCTTCCATCTTTGCCTTTACGAGCTCGGCGACCGCTGCATCGTAGCGGTCGTCGAAGGTCTTGGCGTCAAACGAGCCTTTCTTGGTGTTGATGATATGTTTGGCGAGGTCGAGCATTTCACCCTCGATCTTGATCTCGGGAATATCCGCGAACGCCTCCTTCGCCGAGCGCACCTCGTAGTCGAAGTTCAGCGTGGTGCCGATCAGGCCGTTGCCATGCGGGCGGATCAGCACCGTGCGCAGCCGCCGGAACAGGACGGTACGGGCCAGCGCAGCGACTTTCGCCTGTCGCATGCCGTCGCGCAGCAGCTTGAATGCGTCGGCGCCCATCCGGTCGGGTGCGAGATAATACGGCTTGTCGAAATAGACGTCGTCGATCTCGGCGCAGGGCACGAAGGCCTCGATCTTAAGCGTCTTGTCGCTGTCCGGGACCGCGGCCGCGACTTCCTCGGGTTCGAGGACGACGTAGTCGCCGTTCTCCATCTCGTACCCCTTTACCTGATCATCGCGCTCGACTGGATCGCCAGTCTCGCTGTCGACAAACTCACGGCGGACGCGGTTGCCAGTAGCGCGATTGAGCGTGTGGAAGGCGATGCGCTCGGACGACGACGCGGCGGTATAAAGCGCCACCGCGCAGGCAACGTCACCGAATTTGATGTATCCCTTCCAGTTCGCTCGTGCTGCAACCATGACACTCACACTCCGGCACAACCTTTGCGAGTCAATAAGCTGCTGGCGGCCGATATGGTTCCAGAACCGAAAAAAATCTGGATTCAATGCGTGGGCGGCGCGCGTGGATAGGATCGCGAGGCGTCCCGGCAGACCCTCGACAAGCGCATGGCGGCGCCTGATGCGGTCGCGGAGGCGTTTCAGTCCGGCTGATGTTGGCGGGGACGGGGATGAACTGGAGGCCAGGCCGCGGCCTTCAGCAGTGTCCCGATCGCTTGAGCCGAGACCGGTTTGCTGTAGTGGTAGCCTTGCATCTCATCACAGTTGTTCTTGAGCAGGAAGGCCACCTGCTGGTCGGTTTCGACGCCCTCGGCGATAACCCTCATGTTCAGCTTTTGACCCAACGAAATCACGGCGCTGACAACGGCCTGGTCGTTTTCGTCTTCAGCCACGTTGTCGATGAACGATTTGTCGATCTTCAGTCGCGCCACCGGAAACGTCTTGAGTGCGCTGAGGCTGGAATAGCCCGTCCCGAAATCGTCGATCGAGATCTGAACGCCCAGCTCCTGCAGCTCGTGCATCGTTGCGACCGCCAGCTCGATGTCCTGCATGATGAGGCTCTCAGTCACCTCCAGTTCGAGATGTCTGGCCTCCAGCCCACTGTCCCTGAGCGCATTGACGACGCGACTGACCAGGTTCCTTTCCCTGAATTGCCGGGCCGACACATTTACACAGATAGTCACCCGCGGCAGACCGGCATCCTGCCAGGCCTTATTCTGCCGACAGGCTTCATGCAAAACCCAGTCGCCGATCGCTACGATCAGCCCTGTTTCCTCGGCGGTCGGAATGAACGTCATCGGCGCCATCACGCCTTGGGTGGGGTGGGTCCAGCGGATCAACGCTTCGACCGCGATTACGCGCCCTGACCGCAGATCGACTTGGGGTTGATAGAGAAGGCTGAATTCCGAACGCACCAGAGCGTTTCGCAACTCCCCTTGGAGAACGAATTTTTCATGAGCCCTCGAATTGAATTCGGGAGTGTAGAACTGGAAATTGTCGCGGCCGAATTCCTTCGCCCGATACATGGCCGCGTCGGCATTGGCGATCAGTGTTTGCGGGTTTGCCCCATCCTTGGGGTAGTTTGCAATGCCGATGCTGGCCGTCGTCCTAAGGCAATGCTCTGCAATATGGATCGGCGCGGCGATCGCTTCCCGGATCGTCTGCAAGGACTCCGAGATGAGATCGACATTCGTCGGCTGGTCGAACAGCACGATGACAAATTCATCGCCGCCAAGCCGCACAACCGTGTCGGTAGCCTTTACGCACTCCACCATGCGCCTGGCGAGTGTCTTCAGGAGTTCGTCTCCGGCGTTGTGGCCGAGCGTGTCATTGACGAGCTTGAAATTGTCCAGATCGATAAACACCACCGTGACCCAGCGATCGTATCGCTGCGCGTACAGGACCGCTTGCGATAGCCGGTCCTCAAGCAAAGCGCGATTGGGAAGTCGTGTCAGGACATCGTGATTTGCCAGAAAGTGGATCTGATCTTCAGCCAGTTTGCGCTCGATTGCGATCCCTGCGATACGGGTCGTGAACTCAATCAGGCGGGTCTCGGCCTCGACTGGCTCGCGTACCGTCATCGAATACATCGCAAAGACCCCCAACACGTCACCTTGATGCGACAGGATCGGGGTCGACCAGCACGAACGATAGCCGTAGGGGGTCACCAATTCGCGGTAGTCCTCCCAGAGTGGGTGCTGCATGATGTCGGTGACGATGACGGGTTCGCGTCGATAAACGGCGGTTCCGCATGAACCGACCTTGGGTCCGACGGCGATTCCGTCGATGAGAGCGGTATATTCTTTCGCCAGGCTTGGCGCCGCGCCATGCCGTAAGTGAGTGCCGTCCTTGTCGAGCAGCAAGACGGAACCGAATATTCCCGTCAATTGGGATTCCACGAGGCGCATGAGATGATCGAGCACCTTCTCTAGTGGCGCGCTCATCGCGATCATTTCCAGGATCCGCGCTTGCCCGTCGCGCAGGACATCCTCTCGCTTGCGGGCCGTGATGTCGTGGGCGATGCCGACCAGACCGATCAGCTCATTCTTGACATTGCGCAACGGTACTTTCGTCGACGAGAGCCATTTTACAGCGCCCGACGCATCGACGACAAACTCTTCTTCGTCGATCATCGGTCGTCCACTGCTAAGGACGTTTTGCTCGACGAGGCGAAATTTCTGGGCAAGTTCAGGAGCATGCAGGTCGAAATCGGTCAAGCCGATCATGTCACTGGTCTTGTCCCGGCCACTGTCAAGGGCAAGAGCCCTGTTGGCCACGATGAAGCGGCTTTCGGTATCCTTGACCCACAGATAGTCAGGTACCCAATCGATCAGCGTTTGCAGCGAGATGCGCTCGTCAGCGATCTGCCGGCTGGCGGCAAGCTCCGTGATATCCTCATGCGTGGAGACCCAACCGCCGCCGGGCATAGGCTGATGGCAGACCTTGATTGTTCGGCCGTCAGCGAGTTTGGCGGTCCAGATCCTTGAAGTGGTGCCCGAATTGACAGACCGGGCCAGCGCGAGATAGGCGTCGGCCGCCATAGATGATGTCCCGGCAGCAAGGCGTCGTTCGACGAGTTCACTTAATGTCAGACCCGCTTGTAGCTGCTCGGGCGCAATACGATAGATTTCCGCGTAGCGCCGGTTCGACAAGATGAGCCGCTCGTCAGTATCGAAAAAGCAGATTCCTTGCGAAATGTTGTTGATCGCCGTCTCGTAACGCAGCGCCTGCGCCTCAAGATCTTTTATTGTGGCCTGAAGCTCCCGCTCGAGAGTTTCATAGGAGCCGGCGGCGAGTTTTGCCAGTGCCACCATACCTGCCGACTCGGACGTTGCGGCCGGGCTCTTGGACAATTTCCTGACCAAACAGTTCCTCCGCCGGTCGTGCTTTGGATCGGTGCAAAGAGAGGTTGGATCGCACACTGAAGTGGCAAAGGTTATGCCCAAAGTACTAATCGTGGATGAATCGGGGTACCCTAAGCATTAAGCCGCCATGTGCCAGTCATTGGGAATTTGTCTGGCGCATCGGGCAATCCGATCAAATCGGGAGCAAGATTTTACGGGCGCGCCGCGAGATGTAAAAGAGCCTCGATCACGCGATGCCGACGCCCGCGCGGCCGGCGACGCTCAAACTGCTTGCATGACCGCCTCCCGCCAAGGCGAGGGCGGTCACCTCATCGCTCTGCGCCGAGTGATCTCCCAGCCATTTGGGTCAGGTGTAGGCGATCGGGAATGCGGTCTCCCGCGTGGGCGCGCCGATGAGGCTGAGGTTTCTGAGAAAGACCTTGAAGGCGGCTGCGAGAGTTTTCGGCGGCGACGTGGTGCCTGCTTCCAATTCCGTAGCCTCGCACATTGTCGGCCCGGTGCTTCCAGATTGCGATCGGATAGCCACAGATCTGCTCTAAATCGTCATTGAACGACCAAGGATACAGCATCGGATAGCGCACTCTCCCGAGCTGCCTGTCGATCTTCCAGCCTTAAGCCGAAGCCGCCGATCGGTACGTTAGGCAAGACGTTGTTTCTTGCCGCTGCCGCGCAAGTTATTGCTCGCCGAAGCCAGTCATCGAGGTAAACCGGCGACGGTATTGCCGGGGTCAACATAGCCTCGCCGTCGCTTTGCGCGCTCAAGCCGAATAAACGCGCAGCCGACATCTTGTGGCTCATCAAAGGTCTCGATTTTGATTTGGCCCTTCGTTCCGATCCGTCCCCAGTTGCGGATGAGTGATGCGCCACCGAACAGGGTCGGTTGAATAGCCAGCGAATAGAACCTGGCCATGTTGCGGGCGTCGTCAATGCGGTGCAGATGGGCCGGTCGTGTGTCTGGGATAAGCATGCTGCGGAGTCTCGCTCCGGAGCGCCGAAGCGTCCAACGAGTTCGATGAATCGATCACACTCAATTGATTCACAATTCTGATGGGTTTGAGGGGTGCGTTTGTGGCGCTCCTCACGTCGAGTTGACCCGTGCATTGTGGATCAGTGCTCGTGAACCTAAAGGCTGCGGAAGGCGTTCATGGGAACGAAACGCTGTCGATCAGGACGATGGAACGCCCGAACGCTCATCACGTGCCGCGGCAGGGGAATGCTCCCGGCGCCGAAGCTCGCTTTGCGTTCGACAGAATGGCTATCGAGCGATTTAGGCGCGCCTTTCCCCGAGCGAGGTGGAGTGACGAGCGCAAGAGTTGGTTCGTCCCCGGAAAGACGGCCACGCGGCGGATCGACCGCTGGTTGGCGCAAGAGGCAGAGTTGCTCGCTCTCCACGGCGACAGTAAGGGTCGTGATGTTTTCGCCTTCGATCCGATCTCTAGCTCATATCTGGAGGTTTCCGACGACCTGCGTGTTCGCACGCCTTATTCGAAGACCGTCCTTGAGGAATTGCAGGCAATTCCGTGGGCAAGCTGGGACGACGAGCTGCGAGCCTGGCGGGTGCCGTTCCGTTCGTTTGAGGAGCTTCGGCGCCGGTGGCCGAGCATCGAAAAGGCTGCCCGACATGCCGAGCCCGAAGAAAGGAAGCGACGCCGAGAAGCCGCAAGGGGCACTGAAGCTCACAAGGCTTCGAAAATGCGCAAATGCCGAACGTCGGCGTCATCGCTATCCACTGCCGGCCGAAGATTTGCCGCCTCTAGGCCGGCCGGTTGCGACAGCGCAATACGGTATCGTCGTTTTCATCGAAGTGACAGGTGAACTTGCTGAGTCGTCGGACTTGATGGCTTCATATCCAAACGCAATACGTCGCGAAGGCAAACGCATTTGGGGTAGGTGGCGTTCGGCTACGCTCGCCGAGTTGGTCAGGACATGGCCCGCACCCCATCGACCAGGACCGGATGAACTTCTGCGCGGCTGGTGGCAGCCGACGCTTGCCGAACTGAGGGTCGCCCGTCGAAATGCCCGGAGCCTTGAAAGGAAAAATCTATGTCGCAAGGTTAAGACGGCTGGCTGACTTGCGGTCTGAACGAGACGGATCAGCAAGGCAACAACGTATCGGGCGGTTCGGTAACTGCCGGTTTCAACATATGGCGTGGCAGGAAACACCGGGTCTTGGAGCCAAAGATTACGAACAGCCGAGGGCCAAGAATGAACCTGTTCGGGTGCTCAAGAGACGGCCCGCTGTTCGCCGAGCATCCTTGTGCCACGCGCTATTCGCCGATTGCGTTCGCCATTTCATCCTTGAAGCTGACTTTCGTGCCTTTTTGCACCATGGAGGCGAGATCCTCGGCATCCCAGTTGGTCAGCCGGATACAGCCATGCGAGAAGGTCGCGCCGATCTTGCCCGGTTCGGGCGTGCCGTGAATACCGTAGCTCTCGATAGACAGATCAATCCAGACCGATCCGACGGGATTGTTCGGTCCGGCGGCAATCGTGAACGGCCGCTTGGCCTTGACGCCCTTGAAAGCGAAGTGCGGATCGTAGTGGTAGGTGGGATTGTGCACGACGCGCTTGACTTCCGCCTCGCCACTCGGCGCCGGCTTGTCGGCGCTGCCGATGGAAGCGGGAAAGATCGCGAGCCATTTACCGGAAGAATCAAGAACGCGCACCAGGCGTGCGCCCTTATCGACCTCGACGCCGGCAATTGTGGCGTGAGAATCCCCCCGGTCAACATCCGGAACCAGCAACTTGGTGCCGGCCTTCCTGAAGCCGATGCCTGGATTGAGCCTCCTGAGCAATTGCTCGCTCATGTGGAAGCGCTCGGCCAGCTTTTCCGTGATGTTGTGATAGCCGAGCCTGTGCAGGCGGGCCATACTCTCCATGCGCGCCGGAATGCGCTTGGTAAACGGTCCGCTCAAATCCTTGCGCGTCAGCTCGTAGCTAACCAGGACTGGATTGGTGGAGGTTGCCGTCAGCCTGTCCCAGGTCTCCTGGGAAAGCTTCCCGTCGGAGGGCAATCCGTTCGCAATCTGAAAGGCTTTGATGGCCTTCGTGACGTTTTCTGAGAAGCGTCCCTCGATCAAGCCTGGCGAGAAGCGGGCGCGATCCAAAAGTATCTCCGCTTTTAGGAGCGTCGAGCTGAAGCCTTTCGATCTTTGTGGTGAGAATTGCGCTTGATTGACAGTGGCGAGGTCCAGCTTGGCGGCCGTTGTCCCGCTGCAAGTGAGCCCAAGCGCCGCGGTCACGACGAGAAGAAGCCTGAGCATAGATGCACTCCACCAGAACCTGTTTCTATGACGCATCAAGGCCGATATGGTTCCGCCCGGGAGGCTACTCATTGTGGGTCCAGCGCTCGCGACCTGCCTACTGGGCCGTAATAACGGGATCGACGGTGCTCGCGATTAAGAGACGCGGTCATTTTCGCTTTCGCCGCAAAATGATGCTGCCGCACGACGCCGCCTTGAGGCCACCTCGAGGAAGAATGAACCGGACCGTCAGAGGCGCCACCCTCAAGCGCTCTTACGACGATGAGAGCTAAGCAATCGTCGCGCCAAGTCGCCGTCCCCTACAACTTCGTCGGCAGGAGCAGCACCCTTGAGGTTTGACCTGCGAGTGCAATGGGGCACCGACAACGGGAAGGTTTCAAACTCGACCTGATCTAGCGAAATGCCGGGACTGAACATTCTAGGAACAACGGTAGGGAAAAAGGTTTTGCTCCAATTGCGCCGTTGGCAGGAACTGGCGCGGCTGCGCGACGTTTCCAGGAACACGCAGTCAAGGAGTGCTAGAATGCAAACCTCACCAGCGAGTCCCGAGTATCCTCCGACGGCGCCTGCCATCGTTCCCTTTCATGGTACCGTGACGGTCAGATTCTCTGACGCCATTGTTGCGTCCAGCGAGCGCGCAAAAATGCTCTGCAAAGACGGGCGAGATCCGGTTTTCTACATCCCGTTCGAGGACATCTATTTCGAGCTTTTCGAGAAGACCAACGCCATCTCGGAGTCCGCATTGGGCACGGCCGCCTCTTGGCGCGTTCATGCAGCCGGTGCATCGGCTGACAATTTCATGTGGGCCTACGAGACTCCCGAAACGGCCGCCCTTGCCGTCGCCCGGCACGGCGCTTTCGACCCGCACAAGGCCCGCATCGATGCTGATCCGGTCGAGGACAAGCAGCATACGCCGCACCTTCCCGAATAGGCATTGAATGGAAAGCAGATACGGACCGCCGAAATCTCGATTAGCAGCGCGTCGGTTGACCAACGATACATCGATGGTGATGCGTCGATCCTTGGTTTGATAGGCAAAATTCTGCTCGCGATCCTGTCAAAGCGCAGCAGGCCGAGAGAGCTGGCTCCGTCGGCCGGCGCGCTGGAAGAGAGCCCCGCGCCACACCGATGAAAACTGACTTCCGCGACACCGCGCACGGTTTCCTGGTCTGGTCCCTCGCCGGCGTTCTCGGTTAGGCGCTTTCAGCAGTCTTGAATTCTGACGTACAGGCAGTCTCGACAGTAGCCCGCAGGCGCCGCGACCGGGGCTTCGGCTGGTGCCGCGGCCAAGGGCGGTGGGGCATTCGATAGCACATCTTATCACGCCGACACTTTGTTTCGCCCGACCGATCCGACCAAGCTTGCCGGGGCCAATCCCGAGAGCGACGCGGCGGCGGTTGCGCAGGCTTCACGTATCGTGGTCGCCAGTGGGGCGGGCGAAGTAACGGCTCAGGGCTCCATGGACTAGCCAGAAGAAAAACTCTGCAACAAAAATTCAGGTTCAGCGGTTCCTTTTGTTTTGGAGGAGCCGATGCGGCCGACCGTCGATAATGGAGATGAAGCCGAACTCCAGCGAAAAATGTTGGCGGATCGACTGGCAGGCAAACTGGTATCAGCGAGGAAGAAGCCGGGCGACTGATCGAGCTCATCGGGACCGACTGGAATTCGCTGCTTCGCGAAGCCAGGTTCCTGAAAGGTCGGCACTAAGATACTGGGCGGCACAGAAGACCGAGCGGCCAGCCCGTGAGAGCGGCAAGCACAACCTTGTCGAAACGTTTGTCTGCACGACCATGCCGCTTCATTTGAGCCGCCTACCGACGTGCTTAAACTATTCCAGCAGAACTGGCTCTTCTTGAGAAGAGGCAATGCCAAACTCGGGTGCACCGGATGCCGCCGGTTGGGATTGGCTTCGGCGCCGAAAGCGAGGCCGCCGATCGAATGTAAGACCTGTTTCGACTGTTGATCTGGTCGTTTATTCAGGATTATCGAATTGTCTAAGGGGCTGAAGTGAGCCGTTTAGCGCCCAAGTACATTAACGCCGAAGCTACACGAGTTCGATTCCAACCGGCAGCTGCGGCGCGGTTTATCAGCTCGTCAACATGTGGCCCTAAGGCATCCTGGCAATCAGCGTCATACGGAATTGCGTTTACCTCATGAACTGGAGGTCTAACTACGGCTTCCTTTGCCATCAACGTTCTCGGGAAAAAACAATATTGAGGGGAAAGGCGGCCGCTGACCATGGCAACCGCCTTTTGTTGTCTTTAGACGTGGCTGGGCGTCCACCTTGCAAGGGACGGGGGCGTGACCCCATCGTCCATCAGTATGTCTTTCTTGCGAGCGAAGGCTGTAAAAACGCCTCGTGCGGTCTCTGGGTCGATATCCCCTAACAACGCCGCTTTGCAGGCTCGAACAGCCGCTTTTTGTTCCGGGCTATTGCCGCACCATTCCACTGCAAATTGATAGGCGTCGGCAACTGTGTTGAGCTGTCGGGGAAAGCCTAACCCTACCCACACGCGTACCGGTTTTTCAAAAGATTTTGATAGCATCGCGAACTACCTCCCTTCAAGCTCACGCGGCCAATCCGCCGCCACGGCTTCGGCCTCCAGGGACCACCCACGGCGTGGCGGTTATTTGTTCATGGATATTGGCTGACTTCGCGAATCCACAAAATGCTTGCCGGGCGGCGGAAAGTGGATAGTCACTGTCGAATGCTCTCTGGCAGGCGCGAAGCGCAGTCTGGTAAATAGTACCCCGTCTTTCTTTCGGCCACTCGTACAGGAATTCCAGGGCGTCCTCGAGATCAGCAATTTCCCGTACCAGATTACCGGCGCTCTTCACGAAAACAGGGCCGTCGAAAATCCGATCGTTCATAGGATCCTCCAAGTCGAACGAACAACTGAGTTTCTGATGCAGGCGCGCCGTACCGTCAGCGCCCGACGGCGATATGGGTCCGAGGATTTTGGCCGTCAAGACCGGTCAAAACGCGGGTGAAAAAAGTTAGCGGAACCGTTGGCTTCCACCTCCACAATCCCTGCGGCCGTTCGTGACCGCTGTACCGAGAATGCCGGCACACTTGCCTAGCTGCCCGTGCGGCACCGTTTTTTACACGATGGGGGTCCGCATTTTTTTGGAACACAGTCACGCTGAAGAAATCGGGGCCGCTGCGACCCTTCAGTGCTCCTCGTGAGAAACTTGCCCGCTGCCGCAGGCGTCGGGCTTCTGCCTCGCCGTTAGGAACCACGGATTCAAATAGGATTTGTCTTAATCTCGTGCCGGGTTCGCCGCCGCGCCGATCCCAGACGACGGGGCGGCGTAAGGTTAGGCCGGGGGCGCCCCTGCCACCTCGTCGGCGAGGTTGATGCCGACCCTTGGCACAATGATGGAGGTAGATATAGCGGCGCCAAAGAACGGCGAGGACTTATTCCACGGCTCGGTCGGCTGGCATAGCAGAAGCCCGCCGCAAAGGAGCGGCGGGTCATTCTCTTACCAGCCTTGCCTGTTGTACCAGTCGTCGATATCCCGACGGGCTCGGTCGCGTTCGATGCCGTAGCGCTCCTGAATCTTGCCTTCGAGTTGATCGCGTTTGCCAGCGATGCGATCAAGGTCATCGTCAGTGAGTTTGCCCCACTGTTCTTTGACCTTGCCTTTCACCTGCTTCCAGTTTCCCTCGACGCGGTTCCAGTCCATCACGACCTCCTTCGCTAGAAAAAGATCGAACGTCGTTTCGCAGCGGAAGTTCCAGGCTCCCGGGCTGTTGGACCGCAGCCGTCGTTTGAGGCCGTGGGGAGAAGGGCGCCCGATCGCGCAAGCTATCAAGTCCGCGGTAGGAGTCGCGATTTGTTTGGGTTGCTTGCATTGCGCTCCCGTTCCGCCGCAATGCGGCCTCACGGAACGATTCAATAGGGAATTTCAGAAAGGGAGACTTCAAATGACCATTCACGAAGCCACGGCCGCGATGCTAATGAGACCGAAGGCCGGCAGCGGGCAGCCAGCGGCGCCCTGCTCGGCGCCGTCGTAGGCTCCGCCACCACGCCGCAGCGGCGCGGCGAGGAAATGTGCCGCTACCAGGACCGCTACGGTCGGATCTATACGGCGCCTTGTGACGACCGGTACTACAACGGTAATTACTGAGCCGTCGCAGACTCCTTCTTCGCGAAGGCCCAGACCATCAACGGGTATTCCTCGTCGTTGCTGAGGTCCCGCCACAAGCCGTAGGCGCGTACCGGGCCGCCGATGTGAGCCCGGGCGCAGGCCTTGTTGCCCCAGCCATGGACCTTGACGTTGGCTTCGGCAAAACCGCCCTCTACCATCAGCTGCTTGAGGCCGGCGGGCGTCCATCTGTTGTAGTCGTGCGGCCGGGCATGGACCCGGAACAGGAAGGGCGTCGCCACCATCGCCCAACCGCCGGGCCTGGTCATGGCGTGGATGTTTTGCACCGCCGCCTGCGGCCGCCGGACATGTTCCAGCACCTGGTCGGCGATGACGATCGAATATTGTTCCTCGGTGCGGTTCTTGCAGAAGTCGAAGGCCGGGAAATCGACCGAGCGATAGTTGGGGCACATCGCCCGCCAATAGCGGTTCCAGCCCGGCGAGATCTCGATGACGTCGGAAGCCTTGCGGTTGCCCGCTTCGAGAAAGAGCGTGAACGCCTCGATCTGGCGTATGCGCAGCCAGTTGCGGGAATCATAGCCAAGCAGGCGTTTGGCCACCTGTTTGCCGCGGTTTTTCAGGGTGCCGGCAAGGCTTGTCGTCATCAGATCGACCTCCTCCAAAGCCCGCCGTGAAAACAGCCTCGCCCAGGCAAATGGGCAAAAGATGTCAGGACAGTCGATCTCTCAAAGAGTGCCGGGAGGGGATCAGCACAGGCGCCCTTCCCAAGGCCTATTGAACGATCCAGCCGTTTGGCCACGATTGGCCGTCCGGGCTTCCGTTTCGGGTCGGGGGTAGATTCCTGCGCTGTATTTCGATCAGTCGACCGCATAGCCTCCCTGATCATCCATTTCCCGAGATCGACACCGCGCTCTACATCTCCTTGATTTGGAACATTAGCTGTCTCTAAAAGTTGATGCGAGCGGCAGGTGGTGCCCTTCATCGCCTGCCGAAGATCGGCCTCCGATCGGCCCGCGCTGTTTGCGCCAAGGAGTGCGGTTTTTCTACATTACAGTGGGGCAGCGATGGTCGACAGGCCTGCAACAACCTACGTGGTGAGCGTCTTCGAGAAGCCGCACTGGCGCACCGTTCTGACCACCAAGGACAAGCAGAAAGCGTTCGATATGGCGAAGGAGATCGGCGACAAGGTGCGGATCCAGGAGATCACGCCGCTGCCCAAGAAGCGGTAGGCCACAATCCTCAAAGCGCGAACGCATCAAGTCCGCCGTTGTATTCCATAGCCGCTCTGCGATGTCCGAATGCCACGGTCGTTCAAGGCGGTCGCAGGCCGCGCAGGCTGGGGACGCCGCAGCGAGATGCCGGGAGACACTTCGAACCATCGCTGAAACATTTTCCTTAAGTTCGCTGCGCGATGGCCTGGGCTCCGCTCTCCACTCGCTCAACTGTGATCGCGGCGGGGGTGATGCGCTGCTCCTTGTCGAAGACAGCGTAGGGCAGGGAGAATGGCTTCCACCAAACATCCAGACGACCGTCGGCGAAATCGTAAAAATTGCATATCTGCCCGACCAGGCAGCATCAGATATCGTTCGTCGGAGAAAGACAATTGCTGGCCGACATAGCGCTGCTCGCTTTGCAAGGGGAAGTGCCATTGCTCGTACAGCAGAGAGTCACATAACATACATTATGGAACTACCTGTTTTTATTTTAAATCAAGTAGTTATATCGGTCCAGGACGTGGTCGCCACCTAGCAATGATGCTGGTGTCCAGTCAGAGAAGCGACATCCACTGCCGGCCGCAGCGTTCAGACGGCAGACTGCTGCAATCAAGCCGGTGACAGTTTCACCGGCTGTTGCAGACCGATGAATCACGACACCCAACAGGTTCTCGGTGCCGAAAGCCTGGATTTGCTGGCGTCAACGGTTGGTGAAAGCGAAAGCATGGCGCTCTTCACTCTTTTCATCAAATGTCTTGCGCTGCGCTGAGCGGCCAGGAAAGCTTCCTCTTAAACTTTTACGCTCACCTCTCTCGCCCAAAGCCGCAGCTTTCTGCAGGATTCCACGTACGCGTCCACGGCGCCGGCGTCCGTTAGCGGGACGAGGCCTTCGTCGGCGGCGGGATCAACGCCAGCTTTGATAAGCAGAGGCAATGCTCCCGGTGTGAACCCGATGAACTTGCAATGCGCGAACGCGTCCGCCACGAAATCCCGCGCGGCCGCTTCCCTCGTCAGCAGCTCCGCACCGTCGTCCGTCAACAGCAGAGCAACCGCGTCAAAGAGCACTGATGGCCCGCCATCCACGGTGTGCCTGGCGACGATCGTGGTATCATCATCGGCGACCACCCCGCCTGCTTTCAGCGCGATCACCTCCATTGTTGCTCCCTCCGCCTCCAGGGCCACTTGCAGGGCGGTCAAAAGTGCAGCATCCATGCCATTGCTGACGAGCACACCGACCTTGCGTCCTTCAAACCTATCAGGACCATTTGCGATGATGCTCAAGGCAGGAGACGGTTCCAGATCCTTTCGCGGTGTCACGGCCGCGTCCGCCGCTTTAGGCATGTCGGCGATGCCCAGTTTGTCTGCCACCGTCCGTGCTAAGCCCTCATCAATGTTGAGGAGATGAGAAATCATTCGCTCTCGTATAACCGGTGCCTCGACCTTGCTCAGTTCGAACGCCAGAGCCATCGCGATGTGGCGCTGTTCGACAAAAGTCTGGCTGTTGAAGAACTGGGTTGCCTGGCTGTAATGATCCGCGAAACTTTCGGCGCGCAGTCTCACCTTCTGGCCGTCCTCGCCGTCGGCAAAGGATCGGAACCCTCGGTCAGGTGACTCCCTCGGCCCTTCACCAAATGAGTTCGGTTGGTAGTTAGCGCGCCCTGTGGGGTTGTGCATGGCCATGTGCCCATCCTGCTGGAAATGGTGGAACGGACATTTCGGCGCATTGATGGGCAGGTGGGTGAAGTTGGAACTTCCAAGGCGCTTCAATTGGGTATCGAGGTAGGAGAAGTTCCTGCCCTGCAAGAGGGGGTCGTTGCTGAAGTCGACGCCGGGAGGGACATTCTGCGTCATGAATGCGACCTGCTCCGTCTCGGCAAAGAAGTTGTCGGGCATCCGGTCGAGGACCAACCGGCCAACGGGGATCGGCGCAACGACCTCTTCGGGGATCAGCTTCGTCGCATCAAGGACATCGAAGTCGAAATTGTCCGCAAACTCCTGGTCAAAGAGCTGAACGCAGAGCTCCCATTCCGGGAAATTGCCCGACTGTATCGCATCCCAAAGATCCCGGCGATGGAAGTCCGGATCGGCGCCGTTGATTTTCACGGCTTCGTTCCATACGACAGACTGCATGCCGAGCTTTGGTTTCCAGATGAATTTCACGAAAGTGGATTCATCCGACGCATTGACCAGTCTGAACGTGTGAACGCCGAAACCCTGCATGAAGCGGAACGAGCGTGGGATAGCGCGGTCCGACATTACCCACATGACCATGTGCATCGATTCCGGCGTCAGGCTGATAAAATCCCAAAACGTATCGTGTGCCGACTGCGCTTGCGGAAATCCCCTGTCTGGCTCAGGCTTCACCGAGTGGATCACGTCGGGAAATTTGATGGCGTCTTGAATAAAGAAGACCGGGATATTGTTACCGACGATGTCCCAATTGCCCTCCTGCGTGTAGAGCTTGACCGCGAACCCCCGTACATCGCGAGCCAAATCGAACGAGCCCTTGCTTCCCGCGACGGTGGAAAATCGCACGAACGCCGGTGTCTTCTCGCCGGCGCGCTGGAAAATGTCCGCGCGGGTATATTTGGCTAGCGATTTGTAGGTCTCGAAAAAACCGTGCGCGCCATATCCACGCGCATGCACCACCCGCTCCGGGATGCGCTCATGATCGAAATGAAAAATCTTCTCTCGGAAATGGAAATCCTCGATGAGCGTTGGCCCGCGCGCGCCGACCTTGAGAGAGTTCTGATCATCGGCAATTGGGGTTCCCTGCGCGGTGGTCAAGGCCTTGTCGCTGCCTGCAGCAATTTGGTGTAGCTCCCCGCCCTCCCCTCTTACCAGGCTCTGATCATGGATGGTTGCAGTATTGGTCTTTTTGGTCATCGCCCTGCGCGCCATACGGTCCTCCTAGGGAACAGTTTCACTGAACAAGCTGCTCAGCAACCAGCGTAGAAGCGACAGGTTCCGACCTAAACTGCGAGTTCGTCGGATTTCTTTAAGTGGGCTCACGGCGCAGGGATTTTTTTGTGGGCAGCTGCCTTCACTGCGCCTGCGCGCCAGCTTCATATCGATATTCGTTCTGTCCGCCCTCACACATCCTAGTGAAGCCGACCTGGCGACTGTCTCCAACGCAAGACTTCGATCGCCGCGGCGTGAAGCACCCCACTCGGATGATGGCGGGAGCGTTTGTCCTTTGGAACCAAGCAATCGCCGGGAGGTTTGGCTGTCATCGTCATCTGCAACAAAGGAGTAGCTGCATGAGAAATACCTTTCGTCTGGCGTCTCTGTCGCTCGTCACCTCGTTGGCGTTTGCATTGCCGTCACTCTCCGCCGAGACTGCGCAAGGCTTCGTAAACAAGGCCGCGATTGGCGGAATGTTCGAGGTCCAGTCGAGCAAGGTCGTCAAAGACAAGCTTCAGGACCAGACGCTCAAGGACTTCGCCCAAAAGATGATCTCCGATCATGGGGCTGCCAACGCGAAGCTCGAAAGCATCGCCGGCGAACAGAAACTGCAGGTGCCTGGCGATCTCGATGCTTCTCACAAGAGCGAAGTCGACAAGCTGAAATCAGCCTCAGCACCGCTCGATAAGACATATGCGGACATGCAGAAGGCGGCGCATGCCGATGCGGTAAGCCTGTTCGAGGCGTACGCCAAGGATGGCGACAACGCCGCCCTGAAATCCTTCGCGTCGGAGACGTTGCCTACACTCAAGATGCATCGGGACATGATCCAGAAGGCTGCAGCCAAGGCGCCTACCAACGAAAGCACCACGCCGGCGGTGGCAACCAGCGGCATCAACAATGCCGCAGCTCCTGTACCCGGCGCCAACAGCTTCACCGAAGGCCAGGCAAAGAGCGCGATCGAGAAGGCCGGCTATGCCGACGTCTCTGCTCTTAAGAAGGACGACAAGGGCATCTGGCGCGGAACGGCGAGCAAGGACGGCAAGTCCACGCCAGTCGCTCTCGACTATCAGGGCAACATCGTTGCCGGCACACAGTGAGCAGAAACGAAGGACAAATGAGATGCAAACCATAACAGGATTGTTCGACGACTATGACGATGCCAACGATGCCGTAGGCGAACTTGTGGCGACGGGCGTGCCTCGCGATGAGATCAGCATCGTGGCCAACAACGCGACCGGGTGGTACAAAGCCGACGAAACCGAGGCAGGCGAGGATGCGGTCACCGGAGCTGGCCTGGGCGCCGTTGTTGGCGGCGCCGGCGGCCTGGCTACTGGCCTCGGGTTGATGGCCATTCCCGGCCTTGGACCTGTCGTTGCCGCCGGATGGCTGGCGGCCACCGCTGTCGGCGCGATCGGTGGCGCCGTGGTTGGTGGCGCAGCTGGCGGCATTATCGGGGCTATGACGAAGGCCGGTGTCCCGGAAAACGATGCCCATGTCTATGCGGAGGGTGTCCGTCGCGGTGGAACGATGGTCACGGCTAGGGTCGAGGACAATCTCGTCCCGAATGCCGAACAGATCCTCAAGCAATACAATTCCGTAGACATCGCTGACAGGCGCTCTGCGTATGAAGCCGGCGGCTGGACCGGGTTCGATCCCGCGGCCGACGTCTACCCTGAGGAAGGCCTCCGGCGGCCCGGACCGGGGCGCGATCTCTGATGCAGAACCGTAGGGCGGCGAGCCGCCCTGTTCTTCACTTCGATGGACCAATGCGCCTAGAGCGGCTCTCGACCCATAAGGTCGACCCACGCGGGAGCATGGTCGCTTGGTTTCTTCCATCCGCGCAATTCAACATCGACGCCAGCTGCGTATATCCGACTGGAAAGTGAGGGACTGGCCAAGAGGTGATCCATCCGCAAGCCAGAACTGCGATCGTAGCCGCCCTGGTAGGAGAAATTCCAGTAAGTGTAGATGCGCTTTTGCGGATGCATTGTGCGGACGGTGTCGACCCATCCGCTGGCCAACATGTCAGAATAAGCCTTACGGCTCTCGGGAAAATACACCGCATCGCCAACCCAGCGGTGCGGCACGACCGCGTCTATTTCGGTTGGAATTAATCGCCACACAGAACCGTCGGCACGTTTTCCTCAAGCAGTAGCTGTCCGTAGGCAATGAGACGGTCGAACCATCTAAGCTTATATTCGAATTTTGGCCCCGGCGCTGGATTGCCGTTTGGCAGATAAAGGCAACCGACGACGAGGCCATCGACCTCCGCCTCAAGATAGCGGCTATGGGTGTCGTCCGGGTCGCCCGGCAACCCGCGTCGTCGTTCAAGCGGCACTTGCCCCCGGGCCAGGATGGCAAGACCATTGTATGATTTTTGACCGTGCCAGATCGCGCCGTAACCGACGGCCTCGATCGCTTTTTCAGGGAACTTCTCGTCCGAGGTTTTTAACTCCTGCAGGCAAACAATGTCGGCACCGGTTTCCGACAGCCATTTCAGCAGCACAGGCAGCCGACCGTTTACACCATTCACGTTGAATGTTGCCACCCGGGTCATTTTCGATCGCATGGGGCCACCTACTGTGTTGACTTCGGAGCCGGATGACGTCGCCGCATGATATCGATAAGGCTGCTGTGAAGATCATCCCAATTTTCGACTATGTCTTTGTCGGTGATGCCTTGCGCCTCTGCTTCGACCGCGAGCCGTTTGGCGAGTTCCGTTATGTCCGCATTACCCACGCGCCGGCCGTCCAGCAGATCGTATCTCTCCATCCACAGGTGTAAAAAGTGAACGGCGCGCTGACATTTCACGTTGGCGCTCCCACATCGAAATTTTCCATGGCGTTGACAACAATGCGGCAGAGGCTGTCGAAGTCGGCGTCTATTTCAATCCGCTTGAGGCCGTCGGCCCTGAACTCGGCGGCAGGTTTATGGATGGGCTCGTCTCTGAATAGATGCATCCGCATTGGCGGTCTCCGGAGTGCCGTCTGCAAATTCACCAGGGCAGAAAATTGACGCCGCGCGTGTTCGTTTATTCATAAGCTCAAGCGCGACTTTCCGTTCCTATAGCGTTTTCGATATTCGTCGTGGTCAGAGCAGGGACGTTGCGAAAGTTGCTCCCGCTCGACTGGCGAAATTCCATCCTTATCGGCAGCAGTGCCGCCTGCGGGAGAGTGGCCCGGGCCGAATTCCCTGTCGACGGCATCACTGAGCTGTCGTTTCCTTGCCATAATGGATCCGAAGATGGATTCTCCCCTTCCTGCGGGCTAATCACGGCCTGAAGAAAGGCTAGAGGCGACGGGAAACGCGCGCCCGGACCGTTCCTCACCCCGAAGCGGGCAGCTTCATTCCGAGCGGTGAATTCAGACAGCGGGAGGTCTGATGGTCGCGTTCGCGGGCTATTGTTGAAGCCTTCTCACGTTGGTGTTCGCCGGGATATCTCCCGAGACATCTGCCCCTGCCGATGTTGGACGATCGCGTCGAGTACTGCTTCGTACGTGCTCCCGTTGTCTTGCTTGAGCTCCTCGCTACGGATGCCGATCGCTTTGGCGTCGGAGAGAAGCTTCTGCGTTGCTTCAGCAAGCGTGACCACATTGGCACCAACAATTCCCGACATATTGTTCGTCAGCCATTGGCGAAGGAATTTTGCGCCGCGTTCACTCATCGTTTTGCTCCACGCAATTCCCTTTCCATCTCCTGCAGAGAGGCGGCCCGTGATGCAGTTCTCTTATGGGTGTTGGCCTTTTCATCGCTCCAGAAAGCCACTGTTCGCGCAACCTTCCCGTCTTGGATTCCTGAGCCTTTTGTCGGCATGAATGATCCGGTGGGCATCTCTGGCCGCGCGTTTTATTCGACGTTTGTCAATCTTTCTGCGCATGAAAACCTCCCTTGTGGTTGTTCACAAAATGTGATCCGCCGCAGGATGGTTCCAGCGCGCAAGCCCAGACATTGGCTTGGTAAAAAACGTACAAATGACGCTGAACGAGCCCACTTGCGAACGGTAAAGCGAACGGTTCCGAGACAGGAAATGATCGCTGTCCTAGCCTGCTTCCGGCTTTGCGGACAAATTGCGAAAACAGCACATGAGAGTGACGGGGATGCAGTCTCGGCATCAGCCAAACAGGTTCGTTCAAATCCTAAAACCCGTCGAAGGTTTTAGAGGCGCGTAATATTGGTCGCCCTCACGACAATATCGTTCTGGCGGAATTCCTCGGCGAGCTTCCCCTTCACTGTTTGCCAATACGTGGCTTCCAGAGTCTCGGCCATGACCTCGAACAACACGACGTCATCGTGGTGGCTGCCGCCTCCGCCTTCGTGCCACAAGCCATTGGCCGGCGAACGCATGTAAGCGGTCGCACCGCCAAATTTCTCAGCGAGACGTTCTTGAACGTCACGGTAAAGCGTCGTTGGGAAAGGTGTCCCGGAATTGTCGTTCAAGGGGAGCAGTATTTCCACCAGAACCATATTCAAGTCCTTTGTGCGTCTCTCTGAGAATGACATTCCGCGCGGGAAGTTCCGTTGACGCAGGCTCCGCGATCCTATTTGACGCTGGCCTCCGGCCTCCCATCTGCCGCCGCGGTCTCCTCGTTGGGCGCTTGAAGGCCCGCGGGGTATGGCTTCGTCCTTGCCAGGGCGCTCGCGACCTGGATCGCGCCGCGCGCTGTCTATCTTGGAGATGGACACCTCCAATCGCGCATTTCATGGCCGCTACGAGGTTGGTGAGTGCGCGACTGGCGTTGACGGTGGTTCTTGCCCGATATGTTTATTTCGTCGCGGGTATTGTGTCCCGTGGCTCCAGTACGGGGCCGCGATAGGCTGAGCAATCACAGATCGACTTTGGCGCCTGTCGCCCACGTCTGCGAACTGGCAGCAGCGTTGGCGATCGAGCTGTTCTCGAAGACCGCGTCCGACATTTCAAACGGTCTTAAGCATATTGATGACTATACGCGACCGCGCCTTTTTGGCATTGCTCGTTTTGCCATGCGGCGTGGCGCTCAACCTTTCCGCTCCTGCTTGGCTCTGGCAAAGCCCCGATCCGTCGCGATGAATCGCTCAAGCATGGGCACAATCAGGCGAAGAGGATCCGTGGAAGGCTGCCCCGCGTCGCGGCCAAGGATCTCAGCATATGTGGACAGATCGCGGTGCAGCGGCGCCGGCAGTTCCACCGTGACCTTAACCGGCTTGTCATCTGCAATCGGACCGAGTTTCAGCTTGGCCATTTCAGCCTCCATAGGGTTCGAGCACGAGATCGCGCGTAACGACGACCCGCACTGTGAAGCCTGGCCGTATCGTCAGCGTCGGTGCGATGTTGAGTTGTCGCTGGACGATCTGCTGGCCCACCTGGCTGAGGCTGTCGGAGGCGCCGCCGCGCAAGGCGCGCACGATGTCACTTTCCTGGCCGGACGAACCGGCCTGCGCGCCAACGCTCAGGATGGTGGTGAGTGCGGCCGCCTTGAACAGTTCGGCCCAATGATAGTCGACGCCGTCCTCAAGGCCGGCATGGCCTTGAGCGTCAGTGCCAGGCTGGCGTTCGAGAACAATAGAACGGCCGTTGGGAAAGACCAGCCTGCTCCAGACGAGCAGCACGCGACGCTGGCCGAAGCCGACCCCATTGTCGTACTGGCCAATGACACGCGTGCCTTGCGGGATCAGCAGCGAGCGACCCGTGGGACTGTCATAGACATTCTCGGTGACCTGAGCCGTGATCTGACCGGGCAGATCGGAACGGATACCGGTGATGAGTGCTGCCGGGATGACGGCCCCTGCCTGGAGTACATAGGGCGATACCGGCG
>Ga0209455_1000108_pt1 | contig 193021 bp, 173 predicted proteins | sample AraplaCol_mCL_r2_FD_184275 | JGI IMG/M metagenome (GOLD analysis project Ga0209455, IMG submission 184275) | Arabidopsis root microbial communities from North Carolina, USA - plate scrape CL_Col_mCL_r2 (SPAdes) (version 2) | ecosystem: Host-associated > Plants > Roots > Endosphere | place...
GCTCTTCGCGAACTGGCCTTGCAGCCCTTCATCCATCACTACAACTGGCATCGGCCACACTCAGCTCTCGCTCACCAGCCGCCCATGATTCGGATTCCGGCTGTGAACGACCTCATGAAACTCAACAGCTAGCCGCGCTACTCGTGCTCGCGACAGCCCTGCTGCTCGCGCACATGACCGGTGCCGCCGTGCACGACCTGCAGCGCGCAAGCCGCGGCCTGGATGCCATTGACCATCTGCGTCTCGCGTTGAAGGTCGCCGAGATGGCGTCGCGCGAACGCGGCCCGACCAACGGCATGCTGGGCGACGATCTCCCGGCACCGCCTGCGCATGCCCGGGCACTGGCGCAGGCCCGCGAGAGCACCGACGCCGCATTCGACGCCCTTGGCGCCGCCGGCGAAACGACCGCCCAGCGCGATGAGCCAGCCGCTGCCCGCGTCGCGCTCGTGCAGGCCCGGTCCACCGTCGATCGCCTCACGGCTGTGCCCAAAGCCGCCCGCACGGCGCAGCAGATCAGCGCCGCTATCCACGAGATGGTGGCCGTCATCCCACGCCTCGCGCCAATCGTCAGCCGCCTCACAACCGAAGCGCAAACCTCGTACCCGGCGATCGGGGACGACGTGCAGGCGGCGCGCCTGTCCGCGGAACTGCGCGAATATGCCGGTCTGCTCGGCTCGCATTTCACAGCGGCGCTCGCGCGCCAGGAACCGCTCACACGCGCCGAGCACGACGAAATAGAACATACCAAGGGGCGGATCGATGAGCTGCGGTTCCTCATCGACATCCGCATAGACAGCACGTCCGAATCGTCCATCGTCGTGCGGGCCTGGGGCGAGGCGCAGGCCCGCTACTTCGGCCACGCGCTGAGGCTCGCCGATGACGTCGTCGAGGCGAGCGACGCTGGCGCGCCCTACGGCGTCGACCCGGCGCAATTTGCCGCCGGCTACGTGCCCGACATGAATTCGATTCTCACGGTGCGCGACGCGCTGCTCGACCAGGCGCGCGCCCGCGCCGCCGCAGCGCATTCGGGCGCGCAGACAACGTTGGTGGGCGTGCTCGTCGGCGCGTTGATGCTGCTCGCGGTGCTGATCGGCGCCATCACGGTCGTCCAGCGCCGCATTCTCGCGCCGCTCAAGACGATCACGCGGGCCGTCGACGCGCTCGCCCGCAACCAGCTCGAGATCGAACTGCCTCCGGTGCGCGCCAACGACGAGCTAGCCGCGGTCACGGGCGCGATCGAGTCACTGCGCGAACGCACGCATCGGCAGCTCGCCCTCGAGCACGAGCGCAACGAGTTGATCGGGCAGCTGCGCAGCCTGTCCAATACCGACGCGCTGACCGGTCTCGCGAACCGTCGTGGCTTCATCGAGGCCGCTGAGCGCGAGCTCGAGCAGGCACGCCGCCACGGGCACGGCGTCGTCGCGATCCTCCTCGACATCGACCATTTCAAGCGCTTCAACGACGAACTGGGCCATGCAGCGGGCGATTCGGTATTGGTCGAGATCGCCAGCGTGATTCGACGCGAGAAACGCGACGGCGACCTGGCCGGCCGCCTTGGTGGGGAGGAGTTCGTATTGCTGCTCAGCCATTGCGGCTTCGCGCACGGGCGCGAGTTCGCCGAACGGCTGCGCAGTGCGATCGAGAAGATCGCGGCCATCCCGTCCGCCGTGCCCGGCGCCGCGCCGATGCACACGACCGCGAGCCTGGGTGTGGCGAGCTTCGGCAGCGAATGCTCGAGCCTCGACCTGCTGCTCAAGCAGGCCGATGCCGCGATGTATCGCGCCAAGACTGCGGGGCGAAACCAGGTCATGCCCGTTGCGACGGAAGGCCGTGGCCAATAGGCGGCGGCGTCGCCGACCGCCACGCTTGTGACGGTGTCAGTGGCGTTCCTGGTGAGATGGCGATGTGTCGCTGGTTAGTGCCAGCGTGGTCACTGCCGTAGCGCCTCGAAGCGCCCATTGCGGACCTCGGTCATATGCAGCTCGCGACGGGCATCGCCGTAGGCGTCGAGAGAGAAAGCTCCGTCAAGGCCAGCCCACTGGCCGGGCACGGACAGTGTCGCGCGCAGGGAATTGGCTCCGCGTCGATTTAACGCATCGACGCCCAGCATGACTGCTTCATAGCTCTGAACTGCTGGCGTTGTAGGCATTTCTCCGAAGCGTGCGCGATAGCGAGTGACGAAATCGCGCATGCGCGGCAGCGGGCTGTCGAGGTCAACGGCTTGCATGGCGATCGCACCCTCGGCCGCACGGCCGCCAACCTGGACAAACTGGACGTTCGCCCCCCACGGCGACAGGCAAATGACGACATGGGGCGCCACGCGACGCACGTGCTGCGTGACTATGGCCGCATCGCTGGGGCTGTTGACGAGGATGACAGCTTCTGGGGATGTGCCGGCAATTCGGCTCATCGCGTCGGCGAAGTCGAGCGAGTCTCCAGACCGGTAGCCGATCGCGGAGGCCGCCGTTCCCCCCAGCTTCAGGAATTCCGTTGCCGCGGCATGGCCGAAGCTCGATGAGTAGGCGCCATTTGCGATATCCATGAGCACAGCAATCGAACGCACTCCACGATTGCGCAGCAAACGGGCGAGCTGACGGGCACCGGCAGGCGCATCAGCGGCCGTTCTGAAGAAAAAATCGTCCTTGGCTGTAAGCTCATCTGTCGTCGCTGTCGGTGAAATAAGGACGATTCCCAGGCGATTGGCCTCAGGTACGACGGCGACGGCTATCGCACTCGTCATGGGGCCGACGACGAAGGCGGCGCCGCGCGACGCGATTGAAGCCAGTGCAGTCCGCGCTGCGTTCTGGTCGCTTCGGTCATCCTCGACCAGGAGTTCGTAGCGCACCCCATGCTCGGCGTTGAGCGTCTCCACGGCAAGCTGAGCACCATTGCGCCCCCCGATTCCGAGCTCCGAAATCAGGTCGCCCAAAAATCCGATCCGAACGCCCTCAGACGGCCGGCAGCCGACGACAACCGCCAGCACCAAGGCTGCGATGACTGCAAATGTCGATCGAATCGGACTGCGAGCAAACATAGGTTCAATGGGTCGCGTAACCGGAGAGCAGACATCGGCGACCGCCCGCTTCTGGCCAACAGCAGGCCATCGACCTGGCTTGGCCTAACCAAGCCGCTGCAGCGCCTGTGCAAGTGTCTCGCGAACGCGCTGCGCCGGCAAAGAAGCCATCTGCGGCAGCGACATCGCCGTTCCCAGACCTCGCGCTATTCGCAGCCCGACCGCGTAACCCACTCGAGGCGGCCACCCATCACCGTGATGGCCGGCATCCAAGAAGAGTGACTGCGTCGCTTCGTCCCGGGCGTCCAGGTTGGCGAGCATGGCTTGCGCGGCCGCCCGCAACGACGAACCGTCCGCCTGGGCGAGCCCGGCGTCGTCCAGCAGCACATGCAGCGGCGATGCGCCGGGATTCAGCCGCTCGCTGGCATAGGTGGCCGTGCCTTCCATCCACAGGCTGGCGTAGAGCGGCGCGGCCGGATCCAGGCACATCGCCGGATTCTTCTGGCCCTGGTAGCAATGGAACAACTCGTGCGAGAACAACACGTCGAGGTCGGCATCGGCGCCGTGGTAATAGGCGATCGCGTCGGGGCCGAAGAACAGCGGCAGGCTGGCGCCGTTCGGTTGGAGGTGAGCGTCGAAATGCATGAGCGACGGCAACAGGGTGACGGGCGAGGCGCGGCCGGAGAAGTCCGGCAACGCGGAGCGGAATCGACCCAGGTTGCCGGCGTAGTCGCGCGCAAAGCGCAGGTGTACCGCGCGCGTCGCCGCGACGTGACCGTCGAAGCCCGGCAGCCAGCGCGCGACATTGTCCTGCTTGAACCGATATCCGGCGAGCCGATACACGTCGTCGTGCGCGTGGAAAAAGCGCTGCCAGAGCGCGAGCGTCCTCGTCGGCAGGTCCCCGCCGAGGGTACCGTCGTAGACAGCCCAGAAGTCCGGCATCAGGTCCGTGAATCCTGCCCGGTCGACGGCGGCACCGTCCGAGCCGTCGGCCTCGGTGGCCTCGAGTTCGACAGCGCCTCGCGCGAGGGCGGGCATCGACAGGGCCGCGGCCAGCAGGGCGAGCGCCTCCCGTCGCCTGGCATCGAATCTCATGGATCGACCTTTGAAGTGATGGGGAGCTGCTGCCTGGGGTTCCGAAGCTCTTTTCATCGCCGCAGCCGCGCGATCCAGGTGTTCACGAGTTCCAGCCCGGCGGGAGGCGCCTGCCAGATACCGCCGCAAAGGATCTCCGCGCCGTGGACTACCGTGTAAGTCGTCCTGATCGTGCCCTTGACCGGTGTGACCTTGCCGCCCTCGCCGGGTTGCGGCACGTCCATCTCGAAGCTCACGACGGTGTCGGACGGGATGTCCTTGTCGCTCATCAGGCCCACGCCGCCTTCCGAGACGTCGCGGACCTTGAGTTCGATGACACGCCCGTCGGACAACTGCATGCGCGCCGGCCACGAGACCTTGACGCGCAGGTTCGTGCGCGAGTCGGGAGCGTCGCCCGCGATGCCGCCACCGGACTCGATGGTGAGCGCGAGTTCGGCCGCCAGTTCCGCCGCCAGCGCGGCCTCCGCGGCCTCCAGGGTCGACTCGGCCGACGGCGTCGCTGCCGGCAGCGGCGGAAGGTCGAACATGGCGTCGACGTCGTCGGGCGGTGTCGTCGTCATGGCTCGAGCAGGAAGGAATCGCGCGACGCGCGGTTCGCGGGTACGAAATACGCATTCATCGATGCACCGGGACGTTGGAGTTTCCAGAGGGCCGACACCGGCCTATCCTAGCGCGAAAGAACTTGCGGAGACCACTACTGGTCGGCCCACTCGCCATCGACATCCACGATCTCGCACGCCGCGCTATAGGCATCGCGGGCCTGCTCGCACTTCTCGAGCGCCTGCGAACGCGCCGCCGCGACCGTCGCGTCCTCGCCGCTCCAGGCATAGGCGCCGCCGTCTGAAACCGCGAAAGCCTTGTGCGTCTTGGCCGGCCAGTAAGCGTCCTTGTAGACCTGGCGCGCCGCGCCCGACTTGATGATCCCGGAAAGTTCGGCGTCGGTCGGAATTGAGTGCGCGGTCTCATCCGGACTCGCCTGTCGAGCGATGGTGTTCGGGTTGCGCAGGGGATGGCCGACGAGTCCGTCTCCCATCATCAAGCTGTGCCGGAGCATGCCGCCGATGACGACGACTGCGAACAGCACCACGAGCCGCAGCAGACGGCTGCCCGGGTCGGGCTCCGAGCCGTACCTGTTGTCGCCGTTCGATCCGGGCACGAGCGAGAGGCCCAGGCTGGCCAGCAAACCCAGCAACGGCACAAGGAGGATCAGGCCCCACCAGGCGGGCAGGTTCAGGTCGTGAAGACGGAGGACGGTGAGTCGCGCCGTGAACAGCGTGGCCAGCAGCACGCCCAGGCCGATCAGCGCGATCACGCCGGAGGACGGGTGATGCGCGATGCCGACCAGACCCCAGCGAATCGCGGCCCAGCCGAACAGCACGCCGGCGCCGTACGGTCGCCGCGCCAGCCGACCCTCCAAGCCGATTCCGAACACCGAGGCGGGCTCGTGGACGACGACGATCTCGGGCGATACGGCGACCGGGTCGTCCACGTCGTCGCGGTAGCGTCGCTCGATCGGCGCCCCACCCGGGATGATCCGGGCAGGCGGCGCGGGCGGCGGGACGGGCTGCGCGTCGATGGGCGTCAACGCAAGTGGTCGCGCGCCGCCAGGCGCGGGCGGCGACATGGCCGCGGTGGGCGTGGGCGGTGACACGGGTGCCGGCGGCTGCGCCGAGGTCATCTCGGTATGCAGGCGGCCGCCGAACCTGGCGAACAGGGCGACGTAACGCGCGGCGTCCTGGGGCGCGACCGCGCGCTTGACCACATAGGGCGCGCCCAGGAACATGCGCTCGCGCTTGGGTTCGTCCAGCTTGAAGAAGTCGCCGATGTCACGCTTGACGTCGTCGACGTGGAAGCCGGGAAGGATCTCGCCCTTGAAGAGCAGGTTCACGGAAGGCTGTGGCGACATGAGCGCTTCGATACCCTCGTACGGCGGCGAAACGATCGCCGGTCGTTGCCGCTGGTGCGGCGCCGGCCAGAGTCTAAGGGCCTTGCCTGTCAAGTTGCCATACATGTTCCGGAGGGCCGACAGCGCGGAACTGGTCACGCCTCCGGGATGGGCCGACGGTCGCCGTCTGGAGGAACTAAGCCCCCGAAAGCCGTCGGTCGCCAACTTGCGCTCCCGGCCGAACAACGACGCTCAGAGGCAGCAGGTAGCCGCTCTCGGCTTGTCTATTTCAGGCTCGCTCCTCGCGCCTCACCGTCGCTGACCGACTTGAATACGAATGCGAGAACGATCAGGGCGGTGAGCGGCATCAGCGGATTCACGAACGTCAACAATAGCAGCCAGTACGTCCTCGGCTTCATCGCCCAGGCGCACTCATCGGGTCTCTCACTCGCAAGCCTGAGTACCGCCCAAGCGTGCAGAACGGCGAGCACGAGCAAGCCACAGCCCACCGTGAGCCAGACCGCAAATACCGGGTGGTCGTGCATCGGAAGATCCTACTTCACCGCCACCGCTGACGGCGGAACGGACTGCCGGAGAACGGTAGTTGGCGACCGCTGGTAGTGGCCGAAAGCCGGCCAAACTCTAGTCTCTCGACCCCATCCGCCCGAGAAAGCTGGCGATCGCCGCCGTCACCGCCGCCGGCTGCTCCACCGACGAACTGTGCCCCGCCTTCGGAATCAGCACCAGCTTCGCGCCCGCGATCCCCGCCGCGATGCGTTCCGCCTTGGCCGGTACCGTCGCCACATCCTCATCCACGACGATCACCAACGTCGGCGCCGTGATCCGATGCAGCTCCGGCGCGATGGGCTCGCGATCGATCACGCCATTGACCGCGCGCCAGATGCTGCGCCGGTTCTTCCGCAGTTGCGCCAGCCACTCCTCGCGTTCAAGAGCACGCGCGGGATCGGCGAGCGAGGTCTTGCCGAACAGCAGCGGCATCACCTTGCCCATCACGACGCGCGGCCCGAGCCAGCGGGCCACGAAGTTCAGGCGCCGGTAGCGCGGCGCGTTCTCGGGCGGCTCCTCGTCGGCCGAGGTCTCGCACAAGATCAGCGAGCGCACGAGTTCGGGACGGCGCGCGCCCAGGCGCATCGCGACGAAGCCGCCCATGCTGAGGCCGCAGAAGTGGACGCGCCCCAGGCCGAGCACCCCGATGAGCGCCACCGCATCGTCCGCCAGCACGTCCAGGGCGATGGACTCGCTCCTGTCGTCGGTGCTCTGGCCCTGGCCGCGATGGTCGTAGGCGATGCAGCGGTAGCGGCTCTTCAACGCCGCCATCTGAGGCGCGAACAGCGCGGTGTTCCAGAGCAGGCCGTGGCTGAACACGATGGGCTCGCCCGGGCCGCCGGTGTCCTCGTAGAACAGCTCGGTGCCGTTGACCTTGATCCTGGGCATGCGCGACGTCCTTCCCTGCTGAGTGCCGCGCGGATGGTAGCGCGATAGCCGCGCCCTCCGGTGTCGTCCGAACCCTAACGCCCGAACATGCCCCGCACCTCGTCCACATCCACCTGCAGCTTGACGAACGCCTCCGAGCCGCGCGCGATGTTCTCGATGCCCACGCCGCTGTGCGAGCGCGTGGCGCCCACGTACAGCACCGTGCCCATCGAGCGGCGGAACGCGTAGGTCAGCGAGCTGGTGAGGCCCGACTCGCGGTCGGCGGCGACGATGCCCGGCTCGGCCTTGCGGTCGACCGTGGAGCGCTGCAGGATCAGGCGCAGGTTCTGGCGCGCGTCGATGTGCCACACGCCCAGCAGCTGCGACGCGGTCTCGCGGTAGGCCAGCAGGCGGCCGTTCTTGAGCCAGGCGGCCCACACGCTGGGCTCGATCTCGATGGCCGCGAACGGGCGCGTGGACATCGACAGGTTCAGCTGGCCGCCGGGGCGCACCTGGCCGGCGGAGATGTCGGCCATCCTGCCCAGCGACAGCGTGGCGTTGAGCAGCGGGATCCAGCCGGCCAGCGTCGCCGTGTACTGGCCGCTGACGTAGTGCTCAGACAGCAGCTCGCCGCCCGACGTGGCGCGCAGCTTCGACAGCCCGTGCCAGGCGAGGTCGACCTGCGTGTTTCGCGGCAGGCTCATCCAAACGTCGGGGGTCGCGTACTCCTGGATCACGTGGCCGTCGATGCGGTCGGTGATCAGCGCGGAGCGCAGGTTCAGCCACAGCTCGTTGGTGGGCGCCAGGTTGCGGAACACATAGCCCTGGTGCAGCTCGATGTCGCGCATGCCCACCTGGTTGACGAAGCCCGAGTCGTGGCGGAACTGCGGGCTGATGTCCAGGTCGGAGAAGTCCAGCTGCAGCCGGTCGGTGTAGCGCGAGGCCTTGAGCATCACGGAGTCGCCCGTGGTCGCGCGGCCGCGCACCAGCGTCACGTCGCCGCTGGCGGGATCGGTGAACGGCTGCGCGGTGGTCTGCGAGCGCAGCCACTGCGCACGCACGCGCCAGGCGTCGTTGACCTGCCAGGCGATGTCGGGTCCGGCCACGGTGTTGCCACCGATGTCGCCTTCGTAGTTGCGGGCCGAGAGGATGCCGCCCAGCTGGAACCTCGCGGCCTCGTCGAGGTCGCCGTGAACGCGCGCGGACAGCGAGCGCGAGCCGGGCTGCAGCGCGGTGTTGGTGCGGTAGGCGTAGGGCAGCAGCGTCTCGCCGCCGCCCTTGTCGTCGATGACGAAGGCGGTGCCCGACAGCGACGCGTCGCGCCAGGTGCCGCGCACGCCCCAGCGCGGCGCGATGAAGCTGCGCGTGTACAGCGCCTCGGTGGGCGAGTGCAGCAGGTCGCTGGACTCGAAGAAGAACGGCCGCTTCTCGGGCAGGTACAGCGCGAAGTCGGTGTTGCCGCTCAGCTGCGGCACGTCGAGCGCCACCTGCGAGAAGTCGGGCTTCAGCGTGCCGTCCACCACCAGCTCGGGCGAGGCGCGCCACTTCACGTCGAGGCTGCCCTGCACGCCGTTGGCCACGTGCCCGGGCTCGCCCGGCTCGCTGTCGCTGGTGTGGCGCGCGGTGATGCTGGGGCGTACCGTGAGGAAGCTCTTCTGCTGCGGCAGCTCGATGCCCTGCAGCGGCTGCATCGCAGAGATGAACGACGGCGAATCGGTGGGCACGGGCACCGACGTCCACAGGTAGGCCTGGTCGCGCGGCATGCGGCGGCCCACCATGATGCGCCACTTCGCGTGGCCGTCGGACGAGAAGCGCAGCGACGCGAACGGGATGCGGAACACCGAGGTGTAGCCATGGTCGTTGCGCGCGGAGGCGGCATCGAAGTCGAAGTCAGGCGAGAAGTCCTCGTCGTCGTCGGCCGCGGTGTGCATGCCGTCGCCGGTGCTGCCCGAGGCGTTCACGCGGAAGAACTGCGCCGACTGGCGCTTGCCGATCGCGTCGAGGTACACCACCACGAAGTCCTGCGTGCGGATCACGTTGTCGTGGCGCACCAGCGGCGCGCTGATCTGCTCGGGGTGGTCGTCGAGCGCCGTCACGCCGACGTAGACCGCGGACTCGTCGAACAGGATCTGCACCCTGGTGGCGTAGCGCGGCTCCGCGCCGTGGTGCGGCTCGTGTTCGACGAAGCTGGCGTAGACCGGCGCGCGCTGCCAGGCCGGGTGCGACAGCGTGCCGTCGATGACGATGTGCTCGTCGGGGCGCAGGCGCACCGCACGCATCGCGAACGGGTTCTCGCCGGGGCGGGCGGTGCGGGCGGCGAGCGACCCGTCGACCGCTGCCTCGGGCGCCGCGACGGGCTCGCCGGGCCGCGCCTCCGGTTGCGCCCCCACCTGCGCCGACGCCGCCAACGGCCACGCCGCGCACGCGGCCAGCGCCGCGCACGCGGCCAGCGCCGCGCCCGCGAGGGCGGCGCGCACACCTCGAACAAGCCTCATGAACCTTCCCCCGTGCGCCGCGTCCCCGCCGCGCACCCTGTCGTTTGTTCTGCCTGGCGGCCTCGATGGCGGCCACGTTTCTGACAGGATTGTCAGCGACCGGCCGGGGGTGCAGGCTTCGAAGACGACGAAGTGCGGATTTCGGGCGGCGGAAGGGGAAGGAGTCCGGCTACTTCTTGCGGACGATCACGCTGCCGATCGAGTAGCCTGCGCCGAACGAGCAGATCACGCCCAGGTCGCCCGTCTTCAGGTCGGCGTGGTACTCGTGGAACGCGATGATGGAGCCGGCGGACGACGTGTTGGCGTAGGTGTCGAGCACCAGCGGCGCCATCTCGCTGCCGGCCTCGGCGCCCACCAGCTTCTTCAGGATCAGCTGGTTCATGCCGAGGTTGGCCTGGTGCAGCCAGAAGCGGCGCATCTGCGTCGGCTCCAGGCCCTGCGACTTCAGGTGGGCCTCGATGTGCGCGGCGGCCATCGGCACCACTTCCTTGAACACCTTGCGGCCCTCCTGGCGGAAGGTCTTGTCGCGCGCCAGCGGATCGGAATCCTCGCTGCGGTTGATGAAGCCGAAGTTGTTGCGGATCGCGTTGGAGAACTGCGTGGCCAGCTTGGTGCCGACGATCTCCCACTGATCCGCCGAGATGGCCGTGTCGGCGCTCTCGATGACCGTGGCGGTGCACACGTCGCCGAAGATGAAGTGGCAGTCGCGATCCTTCCACTCGATGTGCGCGGACGTGATCTCGGGGTTCACGACGAGCGCGCACTTGACGCTGCCCGAGCGCACCGCGTTGACCGCCTGCTCGATGGCGAAGGTGGCCGACGAGCACGCCACGTTCATGTCGAAGCCGTAGCCGCCGGCGCCCAGCGCCTGCTGGATCTCGACGGCCATCGCCGGGTAGGCGCGCTGCATGTTGGACGCGGCGCAGAAGATGGCGTCGACGTCGGCGCCCGTGCGGCCGGCCGCGGCCAGCGCCTTGCGGCAGGCGTCGACGCCGATCTCGGCCATCAGCGACAGCTCGTCGTCGCCGCGCTCCTCGAACTTCGGGCGCATGCGGGCGGGGTCCAGCACGCCGTCCTTCACGATCACGTAGCGCTGCTTGATGCCCGACGCCTTCTCGATGAACTCCACGCTGGAGGGCGTCAGCGCCGTCATCTCGCCGCGCGCGATGGCGTCGGCGTGGACCGCGTTCTGCTGCTCGGTGTACGCGTTGTAGGCGGTGACGAGTTCCTCGTTGGTGACGATGTGCGGCGGCTGGTAGAGGCCGGTGCCGCTGATGACTGCTTGTGGCATGGAGTTTCCTGTTCGACGGCGTCGATTTTACCCGCCGGGGTGGGGCCGGCCGGCACGCGGATATCGGGGAAAGCACCACCGGACGCGAAAGTTGACGGCAGAACGCGCACGTTGCGTGTTGCGCCGCATCGGGCATCAGAACGGCACGGCGCTCTCGAACACCAGCGGCTCGCCCGTGAGCGGATGCGCCAGCGCGAGCCGGCACGCGTGAAGCATCATGCGCGGCGACGCGTCGCCCTCGACCCCGTAGAACGGATCGCCCGCGATCGGGCAGCCCAGCGCGGCGAGATGCACGCGCAGCTGGTGCGTGCGGCCGGTGACCGGCGCGAGCGCGATGCGGGTCAGCGTGCCCACGCCGGCCACGCGCGCCTCGCCGGTCACGCGGTAGTGCGTCAACGAGGGCTTGCCGGTGGCGTGGCACACCACCTGGCGCGGCCGGTTGGGCCAGTCCACCACCAGGGGCAGGGCGATCTCGCCCTCGTCCTGCGCCGGACGGCCGTGCACCAGCGCCTCGTAGCGCTTGTCCACCTGGCGCTCGCGGAAGGCCTCGCTGAGGCTCGCGTGCGCGAGCGTCTCGCGCGCGAGCACGATCACGCCGCTGGTCATCATGTCGAGCCGGTGCACGATGCGCGCGTCGGGGTACACGGCCTGCGCGCGGATCAGCAGGCTGTCGCGCTTCTCGGGGCCGCGGCCGGGCTCGGACAGAAGGCCCGGCGGCTTCACGAGCACCACGAACGCCGGCTCCGCGTGCAGCACCTCCAGCCCGGTGTCTGGCGGCGGCGCGTAGGCGTCGGCGTCGGGAACCGTGCGCATCGGATCAAAGGAGCGCGTCGACGTCCACGCCGCGCTCGCGCAGCAGCTCGGTGAGCGCGGGCAGCAGCGCGCCCAGGCGTTCGTCGACGGCGTCGCGCACGGTGTCCACCATCACCTGCGTGCTGCGCTCGATCTCGATGTTGAGCGCGGCGCCGGCGGCCTTCTCGCCGAAGGTGGTCATGCGCAGCGTCTCGGGGATCAGCCACACCTCGAACCAGCCCTCGGCCTTGTTGGCGTCGGCCACCGTCAGGCTTGCCCCGTTGACCGCGATGTAGCCCTTGGCGAACACGTAGCGCACGAAGGCCGGCGGCACCGCGATGCGCAGCACGTGGTTGTTCTCGGGCTGACGCACGGAGGCGAGCGTGGCCTGGAAGTCGACGTGGCCCGACAGCGGGTGGCCGCCGATCTCGGCGCCGTCGCGCGCCGCGCGCTCCACGTTGATGCGGCTGCCCACCTGCAGCGACCCGAGCGTGGTGAGCGCCAGGCTCTGCTGCATCACGTCGAAGTTGGCGGCGTCCTCGCCGACGCGCTCGGTGACGGTGAGGCACACGCCGTCCACCGAGACGCTGGCGCCGATCTCGAGCTCGTCGCAGAACCCGTGCGGGAACGCGAGCGTGAAGCTGCGCAGGCCAGTCTTGTCGGTGAGCGCGGAGACGGTGGCGACGGCCTGGACGATGCCGGTGAACATGGTGGTCGGTTCCTGATGCGGACGGAAGACCGGGATTGTCGCCGCTCGCGAACGCCCGCGCCGCGCGCGGGGCGAGCCGCGGCTACAGGCGGGCCTGCCAGTCGTCCGCGTCGAACCCGATCGTGATGCGGCCGTCGTCCCACTCCACCACCGGGCGCTTGATCACGCTGGCCTGGTCGCGCATCAGCGCCTGCGCCGACACGGCGTCCACCACCGACGCCTGCTGCGCGGCGTCCAGCTTGCGCCAGGTGGTGCCCTTGCGGTTGAGCACGCGCTCCCAGCCGGCCGCGTCCACCCAGGCCGCGAGCCGGTCGGCCGGCACGCCGGCCTTCTTGAAGTCGTGGAACTCGTGGGCGACGCCGTGCGTGGCGAGCCAGTCGCGGGCGCGCTTGACGGTGTCGCAGTTGGGGATGCCGTAGAGGGTCGTCATGGGGCGATCTTGTCTCAGGAGAGGCCGACGCCGCGGGCCATCGCGGCGGCCAGCAGCGGGATCGGAACGAACAGGGCCAGCTCCGCCTTGAGCCAGCGGCGCGTGCTCGCCAGCAGCGGCTCCGCCACCACGAAGCCGGCGTCGCGCCGCGCCGCCTTCCTCCAGCGCAGCAGGCGCACGGTCGGCACGACGGAGACCAGGCCGGCGAGCGCGAAGAATGCGAGCTTGGCCCAGAACACCGGGTTGTGCAGGTAGAAGTCGGGGCCCTTGGCGCCATGGAAGACGCGGCCGAAGCCGATGACCAGGATGAGCGCGGCCAGGATCCCGTACGCGGCGTCGATCCGCGCGAGATGCGCCACCCGCACGGCGCCGACGGCGCCGCGCAGCAGCGCGAGTTCGACGGCCGGGATCGTGACGAGCGTGAACACGACGAGGTGGTGCAGGCAGGCGAGCAGCAGGTCGGTCATGGCAATCCCTTCTCCGGATGGGTCAAGTCGAATGTCTTCAGTCGTCCAGGTCCTTCGGGATCTCGCCCGGCGTCCACCACTCCGACAGCACCAGCGCCGCCAGGTCCATGCTGGCCGAGGTCTCGCTGTAGGCCATCACGTCGAGGAAGCGCAGCACCGCCGTCTCCTGCGGCTTGCTGAGCGAGCCCAGGCGCGGCGGGTCGCGGTCGGGCGGGCGGAACGAGGTGAGCAGCGCGTCGGTGACGTCGCTGCTCTCGGTGATGTGGCGCAGCGCGTACTCCATCATGAACGGCAGGTAGTGGCGCCACGAGGTCGCGTCCAGGTAGCCGCTGCCCCAGGGGTGGGCCTCGAGGTACTCGTCTGAGATCGCGTCCACCAGCACGTCGAACGGCGGCACCGGCCGGGCGAGGTCCATCGCGTCGCCGCCGCGCAGGGTCATGGGCGGGAAGGCGGTGCCTTCGGAGGAGAACGCCGCGAAGATGTCGGCGATGAGGTCGGTGTGGGGCATGGCGCGTCCGCACGTCACGCGCGCGCGGGGGTTCTGGAAGCGAGGCCGCTACTGTCGCACATCGGGCCGCCCGGCCGGGCGGCCGAGGGGACATTGGCGGGCGAACTAAAATCGTGGTTCCATGTCCCCTACCCTCGAACGCGCTTCCTGCCGACTCAACACCGCCTATGGCGATTTCCAGATGCACGGGTTCAAGGACCCGGCCACGGGACTCGAGCACGCGGCGCTGTGCCTGGGCGACGTCTCCTCGCCGCCGCCGGTGCTCACGCGCATGCACTCGGAATGCCTCACCGGCGACGCGTTCGGCAGCTGCCACTGCGACTGCGGGCCGCAGCTCCGCGGGGCGCTGCAGGCGATCGCCAAGGAAGGCCGCGGTATCGTGCTGTACCTGCGCCAGGAAGGCCGCGGCATCGGCCTGCTGAACAAGATCCGCGCCTACGCGCTGCAGGAACAAGGCGCCGACACGCTGGACGCCAACCGCCTGCTGGGCCTGCCCGCCGACGCGCGCGACTACGGCATCGCCGCGGCGATGCTGCGCGAGCTGGGCGCGAACGACGTGCGGCTGATGACCAACAACCCCACCAAGATCTCGAGCCTGCAGGCGCACGGCATCACGATCTCCGAGCGGGTGCCGCTCCAGGTGGGCCGCAATCGCAGGAACGGCGCGTACCTGGACACCAAGGCGCACCGCATGGGCCACCTGTTCGACGTGCTGCGCGAGCCCAGCGACGAGTAGTCAGACCGGCTCGGTCGTGTCCACCGAGCAGCACTCCAGGACGCGCCGGCGCACCTGGTTGCGCCCGTTGTGCTTGGCGTCGTACATGGCCTGGTCGGCCGCTCGCAACAGGTCGGCGGGCTTCGAATCGCGGGCGTCGCACATGGCCGCCAGGCCGATGCTCACCGACACCGGCGCCACCAGCTGCGAGTCCTCGCGCGTGTGCAGCGTCTCCACCTGCAGCCGGATGCGCTCGGCGACGACGGCCGCGCCGTCGATGCCGCACGAGGGCAGCACCACCACGAACTCCTCGCCGCCGTAGCGGGCCACGAAGTCGCCGGGCCGCAGGCCGGCCTCGCGCACCGCGCCCACCACCGCGCGCAGGCAGGCGTCGCCGGCCGGGTGGCCGAATCGATCGTTGAAGTTCTTGAAGTGGTCCACGTCGATCAGCAGCAGCGCCAGGTGCGCGGCGATGTCGGGCTTGCCGCCGTCGGACTGGCGCGCGGCGCGGCGCGCGCGCTCGTGCTCGATCTGCAGCACGGCGTCGAAATGGCGGCGGTTGAAGGCGCCGGTGAGGCCGTCCTCGATCGCCAGGCGCTGCAGCCGGTCGTTGGCCTGGTGCAGCTGCGTGGCCATGTCCTTCAGCGCCAGCAGCAGCATGCCGCACTCGTCGTCGGAGCTGCGCGGCAGCGGCGCGTCCAGCTGGCCGCTGCCCACCGCCGCGGCGAAGTCCACCGCCTGGCGCAGCGGCCGGGTGATGCTCAGCGTGAGGCGCCAGCCGGCGAAGGCCGCCAGCAGCGAGGCCAGCAGCGCGACGCCGCCGATGATGGTGTCGATGCGGGCCGCGCGCTGGCTCAGCGCGTTGATCTCGGCGGCGATGCGCTGGTTCTGCAGCTCGGTCAGCTGGTCCAGCGCGCCGAGCCAGTCGGCATGCACGGGTGCCACCTCGCGGTTGAGCGTGCGCGCCGCCATGCCGGGATTGAAGCCGTCCACGCTGGAGCGGGCGGACTCGAAGGCGCCGGCCAGGGAGTGGTCGTAGGCGTCCACCTGGTCGATCAGCAACTGCTCCTCGTTCGAGCCCGCGGTGGACACGAAGCGGCTCGACAGCGCCCGGTAGTTCCCGACGTCGACCTCGATCTCCTCCATGTCGCGCTTCGCCTCCTCGATGGAGTTGGCCAGGCCCAGGCGCTGCGCGAGGCGATCCTCGCGCTCGAGCATCTCGCGCATGCCGCGGATGTCGGCCTGGCGCGCGCCGGACTGGTCCACCAGCTGCAGCAGGCCCTGCCGCGAATGGCGCGAACTGGAGACGGCCAGCCACGCGCCGCCGATCATCAACAGCAGGATGAGCGAGAAACACAGCACGAGGCGGTGTCCGATGCGGAGGTGGCGGAAATAGGTCTTCATCGAGTTCGCCCGGACATCCCCGACCGTGGCGCGCGGCCGCCGCCGTGCCCGAAAGGGAACGGCGATCAACGGAGTATCGACAGGCCGGGGCGGGAAGTTGAGCCCTCCGGCGCGGGGCGAGCGCCCGGCGGCGCCAAATCCTGCAGCATTCTGGTGCATGCGGACGGGCACCGACGTCGTCGACCGCCCTGCCGATCCGACGCGATCCGCGCGCCGGGAGGCCGCGGCGACACGACCGACGCACGGCCACCCGCCGCACGCTACGGGTAAGTGAGGCTCCCGGCGCCCGGCCGCCGGTCTTATGGTCCAGCCTGGTCCACCGACCCGGGATCATCATGGCCCTGCTGCCCCGGACTCCCCTGCGCGACCACGCCGACATCGCGCGCTTCGAAGCCGAACTCACGCTGGACGAGCGCTTGCCGGAGCGCAGCGTCCTCGACGTGTTCGAGGCCGCCGCGGCGCGCGATCCGCACCGCGTCGCCATCACGCAGCTGATGACCGGCGCGCCCGACGAGCAGCCGCGCCGCGTCACCTTCGCCGAGCTGCTGCTGCAGGTGCGGCGCGCCGCCAACCTGTTCCACGCGCTGGGCGGCGCCCGCCCCGGCGTGGCCTGCATGCTGCCCAACCTGATCGAGACCCACGCGGCGCTATGGGGCGCCCAGGCCGCGGGCTTCGCGGTGCCGGTCAACTTCCTGCTGCAGCCCGAACACATCGCGGGGCTGCTGAAGGCGGCGGGTGTCAGGATCCTGGTGGCGCTCGGGCCGCACCCGGCGCTGGACATCTGGCAGAAGGCGCTCGCGCTGCGCGAGCAGATGCCCGGCCTGCTCGTCGTGCGGGTCGGGACGCCCGACCTGCCCACCGAGTCGCACGTGATCGACTTCCACCACGCCATGCGCGAGCAGCCGGGCGATCGCCTGGTGTTCGGCGAGCCCGGCCGCGACGACGACCTGGGCGCCTGCTTCCACACCGGCGGCACCACGGGCGTGCCACGGCTGGTGAGGCTCACGCATCGCGGCCAGCTCGTGGCCGCGTTCGGAGGCGCCGCGCTGGCCGACGTGCGGCCCACCGACACGCTCACCGCCACCCTGCCGCTGTTCCACGTGGGCGGCACCATCTTCAGCACGCTCAGCGCCTTCATGGGGGGCAGCAGCCTGCTGATCATGTCGCCGGGCGGGCTGCGCAACCCGGCCATGGTGCAGGGCTTCTGGCGCCTGGTCCGCCAGCACGGCGCCACGCTGGTGGGCGGCGTGCCCACCAGCGTGGGCGCGGTGCTGGAGTCGCCGCTCGTCGAAGGCGACGTCGCCCGGGTGCGCGCGGGGTTCTGCGGCGCGGCCGCGCTGCCCGCCGCGGTCGGCGAGAGCTTCCGGCAGGTCGTGGGCCGCGGCCTGTTCCAGGTCTATGGCATGACCGAAGCCTCCGGCCTGATCGCCATCGACCCGGTGGCCGGCGCCGGCGGCGCGGGCTCGGTGGGCTGGGCCCTGCCCTACACCCGCGTGGTGGTCCGGCGCCTGCTCGCGGGCGGCGAGCCGGGCGATCCCTGCGCGCCGAACGAGATCGGCGTCATCACCATCGCCGGCCCGCACATCGGCCCGGGCTACCTCGATCCGGCGCACGACGCCGGCGTGTTCCAGGACGGCCGGTTGAACTCGGGCGACCTGGGCTTCCTCGACGACCAGGGCCGCATCCACATCGCCGGGCGCGCCAAGGACCTGATCATCCGCAGCGGCCACAACATCGATCCCGCGATGATCGAGAACGCCATGGCCGCCCACCCGGCCGTGGCGCTGGCCGCGGCGGTGGGCATGCCCGACGCCTACGCGGGCGAGCTGCCGGTGTGCTTCGTGGCACTGCGCCCGGGCGCGCAGGCCGGCGCGGACGAATTGCGCCGCCACGCCCAGGAGACGATCGCCGAACGGCCGGCGTGGCCGAAGCACATCCACGTCGTCGACGCGATCCCGCTCACGTCGGTGGGCAAGATCTACAAGCCCGCGTTGCGCTGCGAGGCGGCGCGGTTCCGGGTGGCGCAGCTGCTTCGGGAGCAGCTGGCACTGGGCGACGCGCGCGTGTTGGCGCGCGAGGGCGGCACGCGCGGGATGGTGATAGAGGTCACGCTGCCGGCGGCGGCGCGCGATCGGCACGGGGACGTCGAGCGGGCGCTGGCGGAGTTCCTGTTCGAGAGCCGCGTGGGCTCGGACTGATCGGAACGATTCCCGGTCATGGTGCGCGCCTCGCCGGCGGGCGAGATGCCGGGCAGCGAGCCGCCCTTCAGCGCCGGTACCAGCCCACCGGCCCCGGATTCAGGTTGATGTTGACCTGCTTGACCTGCTGGTACTCCTGCATCCCGTTGACGCCCAGGTCGCGCCCGTAGCCGCTCATCTTGTAGCCGCCCCAGGGCGCCTCGTTGAAGGTCGGGTTGTAGCAGTTGATCCAGGTGACGCCGGCGCGGATCTCCTTCATCACGCGGAGGGCGCGGGCGCCGTCGCTGGTGAAGACGCCGCCGGCCAGGCCATAGGGCGTGTCGTTGGCCATGGCGATGGCCTCGGCCTCGGTGCGGAAGGTCTGCACGGCCACCACGGGCCCGAACACCTCCTCGCGCACGATGTCCATGTCGCTCGTGCACTGGTCGAAGATCGTGGGCCGCACGAAGAAGCCCCTGGCGCACTCGCCCGCGGTGTAGCGCTCGCCGCCGCACACGAGCCGCGCGCCCTGCGCCTTGGCGCGTTCGATGTGGCCGAGGATCTTGTCCAGCTGGGCCTGCGACACGATGGCGCCCATGTCGGGGTCCTGGGCTGGGTCGCCGAGGGTCATCGCGTCGGCACGCTCCGCGAGCCGCGCGACGAACCGGTCCTTCAGGCTTTCCTCGACCAGGATGCGCGAGCCGGCGGAGCACACCTCGCCCTGGTTGAAGAACACGCCGATCATGGCCCACTCCACCGCGCCTTCGAGGTCGGCGTCGGCGAAGATCACGTTGGGCGATTTGCCGCCCAGTTCCAGGCCCACCTTCTTGAGATTGCCCACGGCGGCGCTGGCGATCACCTGGCCGGTGCGCGTGCTGCCCGTGAACGTGATCATGTCGACGTCGTGGCTCAGCGCCAGCTCGTGGCCGGCGTTCGGGCCGGTGCCGAGCACCAGGTTGGCGGTGCCGGCGGGCAGGCCCACCTCGTCGAAGATCCTGAACAGCTCCACCGCCGACAGCGGCGTGACCTCGCTGGGCTTGAACACGACGCAGTTGCCGGCGGCCAGCGCGGGCGCCAGCTTCCACGTCGCCATGAGCAGCGGGTAGTTCCATGGCGTCACCAGCGCGCACACGCCCACGGGCTCGTGCATCGCGTAGGAGTGCATCGCGCCGAAGCCGTCGCCGACCTCGTAGACGCCGCCCTGCGGCTTGGTGATCAGGCCGGCGTAGTAGCGAAAGCACGCCACCGCGTCCTCGACGTCCGCTCGCGCCTCGCGCAGCGGCTTGCCGTTGTCGCGCATGTCGATCAGCGCCAGCTCCTCGGTACGCGCCTTGATGCGGTCGGCGATGGCCAGCAGCATGTCGGCGCGGCGCGGGCCGCTCATGCGGCGCCACTCGCCCTTGCCGTGGAACGCCTCCTTCGCGGCGGCGATGGCCAGGCGGGTGTCCTCGGCCTGGCTGTCGGTGACGAGGGCGATCACTTCGCCGTTGGCCGGGTTGACGACCTCGCGCGTGGCGCCGCCGAGGGCGGGCTGCCACCGGCCGTTGATGTAGTTCGGGCGGATGTCCATGGCGGTGTCTCAGAGGAGGATGTAGATCTTGCGCAGGGTTTCGGTGACGGTCCACGTGGTGGCGGCGCCGGCCGCCAGGCGACCCACCGTGCCGGCACACAGCTGGAGGCCGGGCGTGCCGTCGTCGAAGGTTACCGTGGCGGCGCCGGACAGGACGACGAAGAACTCGTCGGCCTCGACATCGGTGCTGGTGCCCGGCGAATGCTCCCACACGCCGATGCGGTTGTCGCCGAGCGTGCCCAGCTCGGCGCTGCCGACGCGCGGCGTGCCGGCGACGACCTGCGCGGCCGGGACGTCGTCGTAGTCGAGCACGACGGTCGCCGCGGCGACGGCGTGGTTGGCGAGGAGATGCGTCATGGCGTTCACGAGTCGAAGCCCAGGCCCATCGCATCCATCGCCCGCAGGAAGAGATTGCGCCTGCCTTGGTTGTGGTCGGCGCGGTCCAGCGACCAGCGCGTGGCCTGCACCGTCGCCCAGGTGAGCGGCTCGGGCGGGAACGCCATCGGCTTCTCGCGCACCATGCGCAGCCGCGTGCGCTCGGTGTCGAGGCCCTCGACCTTGTCCAGCAGCACGTTGGCCGCGAAGCGCGTGGCGCCCACGCCCAGGCCGGTGAACCCGGCCGCGTGCACCACGCGGCCCTGGTGCGCGTCGGCGTAGAACGCGCAGAAGCGCGAGCAGGTGTCGATGGCGCCGCCCCAACGGTGCGTGAAGCGCAGGCCGGCGAGTTGCGGGAAGGTGGTGAAGAAATGGCTGGCCAGGCGCTCGAACGACTCGGGGCGGTCGTCGTGCCGGTCGTCCACGCGCCCGGCGAAGTTGTAGATCGCGTCGTAGCCGCCGAACAGGATGCGGTTGTCGCGCGTGATGCGGTAGTAGTGGAACTGGTTGCCGAGATCCGCCAGTCCCATGCGGTTCTTCCAGCCGATCGCCTGCACCTGCCCGGCCGTCAGCGGCTCGGTCATCAACACGTAGTCGTAGACGGGGATGGTGTGCGAGCGATAGCGCCTGAGCAGCGACGGGAAGGCATTGGTGGCGAGCACCACGCGCGGCGCCGTCAGGCTGCCCGCCGCGGTCCGCAACCGGACGCCGGACGGGAGCGCCTTGAGCCCGGTCACGCGCGACTGCTCGTGGATCTGCACGCCCAGCTCGCGCGCGACGCGGGCGAGGCCCGTCACCAGCTTGCCGGGGTGCAGCATCGCGGTGCCGTGCCGGTCCCACTGGCCGGCCAGGAAGGTGGGCGAGGCCACCTCTGCGCGCACCTGCTGCGTGTCGAGGTAGCCTTCGCCGCGCAGCGCCGCGTCCTGGTAAGGCTCCACCGCTACCGCCATCACGCCGGTGCGTTCGAAGTCGCAATCGATGCCGTAGCGCTGCACCGCCTCGGCGATCTCCTCGAGGTTGCGCAGGCCCAGCGCCTCCAGTTGCTGGAACTCCTCGGGCCAGCGGCGCTCGCCGTTGGTCTCGCCGTGCGTCAGGCTGGCCTCGCAGAAGCCGCCGTTGCGGCCCGACGCCGCCCAGCCGATGGCGTAGCCCTCGAGCAGCGTCACGCGGCGTCGCGGGTCGCGCTCCTTGGCGAGGATGGCGGTCCACAGGCCCAGGAAGCCGCCGCCGACGATGGCCAGGTCGGTGGCCGCGTCGCCGACCAGCGGGTCGAAGCGCTGGCGCGGTCCGACGTCGTCGAGCCAGAACGGGCGGTTGACGCTGGCCTGCAGCGATGCGAGGACGGCGGCACGAGGCGGCGCCTGGCGTTCGAAGACTGTCTGCGCCCTGATCACGCCTGCTCCGCCAGCGCGTCGGCGAGCACCTCGACGAGGCGGTCGATCTCTGCCGGCGTCGACACGAACGGCGGCGCGAGCTGGATCGTGTCGCCGCCGAAGCGCACGTAGACGCCCGCCTGCCAGCAACGCATCGCGATCTCGAACGGCCGGCGCGCGGGCTCGCCCGGCAGCGCGGCGATGGTGAGGCCGGCGGCGAGGCCGAAGTTGCGGATGTCGGCGACGTGCCTCGAGCCCTTGAGCCCGTGCACGGCGGCCTCGAAGCGCGGCGCCAGCGCGCGCACCCGCGCCGGCGCGTCCTCCTTCTGCAGCGCGTCCAGCGTCGCGAGCGCCGCGGCGCAGGCCACCGGGTGGGCGGAGTAGGTGTAGCCGTGCGGGAACTCGATGTTGTTCGGCGAGCCGCCGGCGGCCATGAAGGCGTCGTGGATCGCGCGGCTGGCAACGACGCCACCCATCGGGATCACGCCGTTGGTGACCTGCTTGGCGAAGTTGAGGATGTCGGGCGTGACGCCGAAGGCTTCGGCGCCCGTCCACGCGCCGGCGCGGCCGAACGCGGTGATCACCTCGTCGAACACCAGCAGGATGTCGTGCTGCGTGCAGATCTCGCGCAGGCGCTGCAGGTAGCCGCGCGGCGGCACGATGACGCCGGCGGAGCCCGAGAACGGCTCGACGATCACGGCCGCGATGTTGGACGCGTCGTGCAGCGCAATCAGGTCGAGCAGGCCGTCGGCCAGGTGGGCGCCGTCGTCCGGCATGCCGCGGCTGAATTCGTTGCCGGGCAGCAGCGTGTGCGGCAGGTGGTCGGCCGCGACGCCCTGGCCGTACAGCTTGCGGTTGCCCACGATGCCGCCGACGCTGATGCCGCCGAAGTTCACGCCGTGGTAACCCTTGGCGCGTCCGATGAACAGGTTCTTGCCGGACTGGCCCTTCAGGCGCCAGTAGGCCCGCGCCATCTTCAGCGCGGTGTCGGCCGCCTCGGAGCCGGAGCCGCAGAAGAACACATGGTCCAGGCCTTCGGGCATCAGCGCGGCGATGCGCTCGGCGAGCTGGAACGACAACGGGTGGGCGAACTGGAACGGCGGCGCGTAGTCGAGCCTCGCCACCTGGCGCGACACCGCGTCGACGATCTCCTGGCGGCCATGGCCCAGGCCGCAGGTCCACAGGCCCGAGAGCCCGTCGAAGATCTGCCGCCCCGCGCCGTCGCGGTAGTAGCAGCCCTGCGCCTCGACGAGCAGGCGCGGATCCGCCTTGAACTGGCGGTTGGCGGTGAACGGCATCCAGTGCGCGTCGAGCTGGGCGCGCGTGAGGGGCTGGGCGGCGAGCGGCAGGTCGTTGGGGTGCATGGCGTCTGCGTGGGAAGAGCGAGGGTGGCCGGATTCTGTAGACGGAATCAGTTCGAATAAACTGCGCCGTATCGCTCGTAACGCACACACGATTGAAACTTATGGTGAAGAAGGCGCTGCTGGGACAGATCGGCGACACCGAGATCCGGCTGCTGCGCATCTTCAAGGCCGTGGTGGCCTGCGGCGGCCTGGCGGCGGCGGAACTGGAACTCAACATCGGCCGTTCCACCATCAGCCGCCACCTGCGCGACCTGGAGGAGCGGCTGGGCCTGGTGCTGTGCCGGCGCGGCCGCGCGGGCTTCGCCTTGACCCCCGAAGGCCAACGCGTGTTCGACGATGCCCTGCGCCTGCTCGACGCGATGGACACCTTCCGCGCCGACGTGCGCGACATGCACGCCGAGCTCACCGGCACCCTGGCCGTGGGCCTGTTCGACAAGACGGTGACCAACCCGCGCGCGCGCATCGGCGCGGCGGTGCGCGAGTTCCGGCGCGAGGCGCCGGGCGTGGCCCTGGAGATGACGGTGGGGACGCTGAGCGACATCGAGTCGGCGGTCATCGACGGCCGCCTCGACGTCGGCGTCGTTCCCGACCACCGGCGCTCCGACAGCCTGGCCTACACGCCGCTGTTCGACGAGGAGATGCTGCTGTACTGCGGCCGCCAGCACCCGCTGTTCGAGCCGCGCGACGAGCCGCTGTCGTGGGACGAGCTGCGCGACTACGACCACGCGGGCTTCGGCTTCCACTCGCCCAACATGGAGGCCACGCACCGGTTGGGATTGCGCCGCCAGGCCACCGTCAACGACCAGGAGGCGATCGCCACGCTGATCCTGTCCGGTTGCTACACCGGCTTCCTGCCGGACCACTACGCCGAGTCCTTCCTGCGCGCCGGCCAGATCCGGCGCGTGGTGGCCACCGGGTCGACCTACGACGTGCACTTCGTGGCGATCCAGCGCCGCTCGCCGGCGCCCACGCGCATCGGCGCGGCGTTCCTGGATTGCCTGCGGCGCGTGCACGAGGCGAACTAGGCCATGCACGCCGCGACAGTCGCGGCCACGGGCATCGGCTGTCGTCGGGGTCGTCTCCAACCGCGCCGCCGATGGGCCGCGATACGCCGCTTGCCATCGTCAGGACGATGAGGTTCCCGCGACCCGCCGCTTGAGCGCCAATGCCACCCGATCCAGATAGAGGTAGATCACCGGTGTCGTGAACAAGGTGAGAACCTGCGACACCAGCAGACCACCGACCAATGCGACGCCCACCGGGGCGCGGAGTTCGGAGCCAGCCCCATGTCCCAGCGCGAGAGGCAAGGCCCCGAACAGGGCCGCGCCCGTGGTCATCATGATGGGCCGAAAGCGCAGCTTGCACGCGTGATGAATGGCCTCCCGCGGATCCTGGTCGACGGTGCGTTCGAGTTCGAGCGCGACGTCCACCATCATGATGGCGTTCTTCTTCACGATGCCGATCAGCAGGATGATGCCGATCATCGAGATCACGTTGAGTTCGTAGTGGAACAGCCAGAGCGCCAGCAACGCTCCGAGGCCCGCGGACGGGAGCGTGCTCAGGATCGTCAACGGATGGATATAGCTTTCGTACAGGATCCCCAGCACCACGTAAACCGCAAGAATGGCTCCCAGGATCAGCCACGGCTGGCTGTCCGTGGACGCCTTGAAGGCCTTGGCGTTGCCCTGGAAGCTGCCTTGGAGCGTCGGTGGAAGGTCCATCCGCGTCATGGCGCGATCCACGGCGTCCACGGCGTCTCCGAGAGCCATGCCCGGAGCCAGGTTGAATGACAGCGTGACCGCCGGGAATTGCCCCTGGTGATTGATCAACAGCGGCGCACTCCCCTCCTCCACATGCGCGAACGCCTTCAACGCGACGAGCGCGCCGGTGCTGGAAGGGACGCGAATCCGCTCGAGGGCCGTCGCGTCGAGACGCGCGTCAGGGGCGAGCTCGAGCACGACGTGGTACTGATCGATCTCCGTGAAGATGGTCGCCACCTCGCGCTGACCGAACGCATCGTAGAGCGTGTCGTCGATCAGCTGGGGCGTGATCCCGAATTGGCCGGCGCGCTCACGGTCGATGACCACCGTGGCCCGAGGCGCGGCGCTTTCCAGGTCACTGGTGACGTCGCTCAATCCCGGCAACTTGCGCAGTTCCCCCAGGATGCGCGGAATCGAGCCGGTCAACTCGCGGAAATCCGTATCCTGCAAGGTGTACTGGAATTGCGTGGCGCTGCTGCGGCCGCCGACCTGCAGTTCCTGCCGCGTCCGCAGGTGGAGCTCGATGCCCGGCACGTCCGCCACCGCCTTCTTCAGGCGCGCCATGATGCGTCCAGCATCGTCCGTGCGCTGGTCGAACGGCTTGAGGTTGATCACCAGACGCCCCTGGTTCAGCGGCGACGGGTCGATCCAGCTATAGACATTGGCGACCCAGGGATCGCCCACGATGCGTTCGACGAGCGCGAGCTGGCGTGCTGCCATCGCCGGTGCGGAGATGTCGGTGGGCGCTTCGCTGGCACCAACGATCTGCCCGGTGTCCTGCTGCGGGAAGAAGCCTTTCGGGATCAACAGAAATAGCGCGATCGTCACGGCCAGCACCGCGACAGTCGTGGCGAGCGTGAGCGCAGGATGACCCAACACGCGCACGAGTGCGCGGTCGTAGGCCGCGGCCAGCCGCGCGAACGCACGTTCCGCGCCCTGGTTGAAGCGGCCTGGCGATCGTCCGCGGTCGAGTTGCAGGAAGACGCGGCACAACATCGGCGTGGCCGTCAGCGACACGATCGCGGACACGACAAGAGCGACGCTGACGGTCACCGAGAACTCGCGAAAGAGCCGGCCCACGACGCCGCCCATGAACAGCAGCGGGATCAGTGCGGCGATCAACGAGATCGTCATCGACACGACGGTGAAGGCCACCTGCCGGGATCCGTGAAGCGCCGCGGGAAGAACCGCCTCCCCGGATTCCACGCGCCGGATGATGTTCTCGATCACGACGATGGCATCGTCGACCACGAATCCGACGGCGATCGTGATGCCCATGAGGGACAGGTTGTCGATGCTGTAGCCGGCCAGCGCCAGCACGCCGAACGTCCCGGCGATCGACAGCGGGATCGCCAGCGCGGGGATGAGCGTCGCCCAGAAGCCGCGCAGGAACACGAACACGACAGCGACGACCAGCCCGACGGTCAGCAGCAGCGTGCGCTGGACGTCGACCAGGCTGGCCCGGATGGTCTGCGTCCGATCGTTGACGACCTCGGCCTTGACCGAAGCCGGTAGCGAGCGCTCCATCGCGGGCAATGCCCGCTTGATGGCATCGACGGTGTCGACGACGTTGGCGCCGGGCTGCTTGTGGATGTCCACGATGATCGCACGCCGCCCCTGGATCCACGCCGCCTGCTTCACGTCCTGCGGGCCCGACACGGCCTGCCCGATGTCGCGCACGCGCACGGGGGCGCCGTTGTGCCACGCGAGGACGACGTCCCCGTATTCGCGGGCCTGGGTGAGCTGGTCGGTCGCATCGATCGCCACGGATCGCTTCGGGCCGTCGAGCGTTCCTTTCGGCGCGTTGGCCGTCGCCGAGCCCAGCGCCGCGCGCACCTGTTCCAGGCTCAGGCCCAGCGCGTCGAGCTTGCCGGGGTCGACCTGGACCCGGATGGCCGGCTTCTGTTCACCGTGCAGGTCGATCAGGCCGACACCCGGAATCCGTGACAGTTGCTGGGCGATGTAGGAGTCCGCAAAGACGTCCACTTGCTGCAACGGCAAGGTGTCGGACGACACGGCGATCGACATGATCTGGAAATCCGCCGGATTGGCCTTCTCCCACGATGGCGGGCTCGGCAAGGTCCGCGGCAACAGGCCGCTCGCGCTGTTGATCGCGGCCTGCACGTCCTGCGCCGCGGCATCGATGCTGCGGCCGAGGTCGAACTGGACGGTGATGGACGTTCCGCCCGACGCGCTCGTCGACGTCATGTCAGTCACGCCGGGAATCAGGGCGAGCTGGCGCTCGAGCGGCGTTGCCACTGCAGTCGCCATGACCTCGGCGCTGGCGCCCGGCAGGTCGGCCGAGACGTTGATGGTGGGCAGATCCACCTGCGGCAGCGCCGCCAGCGGCATCAATGCGTAGCCCGCGGCACCGAACAGCACCAGCACCAGGATCAGGAGCGAGGTCGCGACCGGGCGGTGGATGAAGGGGGCGGACGGATTCATCGGGCGCCGGCCGCGCTCGCGGGAACGTCCTGGATCGCCACGTGCGCCTGATTGTGCAGGCGCGCCTGACCTGTCGTCACGATGCGTTCACCCGCGGCCACGCCGGATCGAACGACGCGGTAGCCGCCCGCCTCAACACCGGCGTCCACCTTTCGAATGGCGACGGTCGAATCGGGTTTCACGACGAACACGTAGGTCCCGTCGACGCCGCTCTCCACCGCCGACGACGGCGCGCACAGGACGCCGCTCAGAACCCCCACACGCACGCTCACGCGCGCGAACTGGCCCGGAGTGACCAGGCCGCTCGGGTTGCTGAAAATGGCCTTCACGATGATGGCGCCGGTTGTCGGATCGACGGCGTTGTCGATGAAGGCAACCCGGCCGACGATCGGCGCGGCAAGCCCCTGGATCGCGGCGCTGACCGGCACCTCGCCGCGCGCCAACGCCTGCCGCAACGGCGTCAACTCGCCCTCGGGCAAGGAAAACGTGACGTAGACGGGGTCAATCTGGTTGATGACCAGCAAGGTCGTCGTGTTCGCCTTGGCGCCGCCCCCGCGGGGCAACTGCAGTGCACCGGTCACGCCATCGATCGGCGCCAGGATGCGCGTGAATTCGACCTGGAGGCGCGCGTCGTCCAGGGCGGCTTCGTCCGACTTGAGCGTCGCTTGCGCCGCCTTCAGGTCGGCATCCGACTGGCTCAAGGCGCCGGGTGAGATGAAACCTTGGGCCGACAGCGACCTGTTGCGGTCGAAATCAGCACTCAATCGGGCGAGCTGCGCCTGGTCGCGTGCGACAACGCCTTCGGCCTGGCGGCGCTGTGCGTCCAGGGCCGCGCTGTCCATGCGCACAAGGAGTTGTCCGCGATGGACCGCTTCACCCTCCTTGAAATCGACTTCGGCTACCTGGCCGTCCACGCGCGAAGTGACCGAGACGGATGCTTTCGCCTCTGCCCGCCCCACTGCTTCGGTCGTGACAGGCAGATCGCGGCGCTGCACGGTGTCGACGGTCACCAGCGCGGCCACCTCCTGGGTGGCCGCAGCCTTGTCAGCACCGGGCCGGGTCGAACGCCACCAGACGATCGCAAGAAGTACCAAGCAGAACAGTATGACCAACCACAAGCGGACTCTGGGAGACATTGAACAGACTGGTAGTTCCAACGGGCATGGGGGAAAAACGGACTCGAGGCACCGTTTGGCCACGGCACAAGGCTCGCGGCGGGCAATTCTGACATTTGAATCGTTAGGCGCCCCTTAGCTCACGGCTGCGTCCCGACAACTCGATCGCGGATCGCACAGAAGCCCCCACCTTCAGGGGTGAACCCGTCGTTCAGGTCAGCACGCTGGCCTGGCGGAAGGCGCTGGAACGGGCGGGCATCGCGGACTTCCGCTGGCATGATCTTCGGCACAAGTTGGCGACCTGGCACCGCCAAGCCGGCACGCCAACTCATGGGCTACAACGGCTCGGCGGCTGGAGCGATGGTGGAGCGCTGCGTGCACGCGGCACCCGAGGCCCTGCAAGCTGCTGCCGCGCGACTCGATGCGATGACCGGCTACGCCAGAAGTGGGGCCACAAAGACGAACGGCCCAGACTTGACGTCTGAGCCGTTCGTTCTTCTTCTTAATTTTGGTGGGCCCTGAGTGACTCGAACACTCGACCTACGGATTAAGAGTCCGCTGCTCTACCAACTGAGCTAAGAGCCCGAAATTTCGGTTGCCGTCGTCGCTGATCAGCGATTACCGCAGCCTAAGATTCTACTTTGATTTTTGCTCAACATGCAAGCAAAAACTTCATCACCATCCGGAAGCACCGTTGCCGTTCGACGTGCGGGTCAAGCGGACAGGTGGTGGGTTGTGCGGGACTCGAACCCACGACCTACGGATTAAAAGTCCGCTGCTCTACCAACTGAGCTAACAACCCGGTTTCCGGCAGAGCCTCAAATCATATCACGGCCGGGCGAGCGTCGGCAAGCCGGCGGCGCCCGTTCACTTCAGCAATTGCGCGATCACCTCGCCCGCGGCGGCCATGCCGAAGCTGGCGGTGACGACCACGGTGGAGCCGTAGCCGTGGCAGTTGAGCGTGTTGTCGCGGCGGGCGTCCGCGGTGGCGCCGTCGATGTCGCACGCCGCCTCGTCGGGCTCGGGCGGCGCCACGCTCTCGCGCGAGAACACGCAGCGCACGCCGATCTTTCCGGTGCGCGGCGCGCCGTGCTGCGAGCGCAGGCGCTGGCGCAGGCTGGCAAGCAGCGGGTCGTGGGTAGTGGCGTGCAGGTCGTCGATCTCGATCTGCTCCGCGCGCCGCTTGCCGCCGGCCGCGCCGCAGGTGACGAACGCGGTGCCGGTGCGGCGCGCCCACGCGGCGAGCGCGAGCTTGGCCTTGCTCTGGTCGCAGGCGTCGATGACGGCGTCCACCTCGCCGGGCAGCAGGCCGGGCCAGTTGTCGGCGTCGGCGAACTCCTCGATGCAGCGCACGTCGCAGCCCGGGTGGATGTCGGCGATGCGGCGCGCGAGCGCGTCGGCCTTGGACATGCCGAACGTCTGGCCCAGCGCCTGGATCTGGCGGTTGACGTTGGATTCGGAGACGTGGTCGAGGTCGATCAGCACCAGCTGCGCGACGCCGCTGCGCGCCAGCGCCTCCACGGCCCACGAGCCGACGCCGCCCAGGCCGACGACGGCCACCCGCGCGGCGCGCACGCGGGCGTAGCCGCGGGCACCGTACAGGCGCTTCAAGCCGCCGAAGCGGCGTTCGAGATCGGCATCGCCCGCCGCGGCGGCCGGGACGGCCGTCGTGGGAACGTCGTGCGACGCCGCCGAGGCCACGATCACTTCAGCGAGGCGAGGCGTTCGCGACCGGCGACGGCGGCTTCCGACTTCGGATAGGTCTTCATCAGGTCGGCCAGCGTGGCCTTGGCGCCCTTGATGTCGCGCAGCTCGATCTGGCAGTTGGCGACGGCCAACTGGGCCTCGGGCGCGCGCGCGTGGTCGGGCGCGGCGGCGACGAACGCCTTGAAGGTGGCGATGGCGCCCTTGAAGTCGCGGTTGCCGTACTGCGCGTTGCCCAGCCAGTAGCGTGCCAGGTCGGCGTAGCCGCTGGCCGGATAGCGGCGCAGGAAGTTGCCGAGCACGCCCTGGGCCTTGTCGAAGTCGCCGCTGCGCAGCGTGGCCGTGGCGGCGTCGTACGCGGCGATCTCCTCGGGGTCGGCCATGAAGGTCTTGCCGTCGAGGTTGACCTGCTGCGGCTCGACCTTCTTCAGCCGGTCGTCCACGCCCTGCGCGATGTTCTTCTGCTGGCGCTGGACGTCGGCCAGGTCCTTGGCGAGCTGCTCGTTGGCGCCGCGCAGCTGGGCCATCTGCTGGCGCAGCTGCTCGTTCTGGTTGGTCAGGTCGAGCAGCGCGTTCTGCAGTTGCTGCAGCTGCTGCGCGGTCTGGGCCGACTGCCCTTTCGCGGCGTCTTCCAGCTGCGAGATGCGGGTGCGCAGGTCGATGATGGCGCGGCGGGCCTCGTCGTCATCGAAGAGGCCGGCGTGCGCGCTCGTGGCGCACGCCACCAGGGCGGCCAGCGCGCACGCGCGGCGCAGGCCAGCGAAGGCGCGCGGACGGCGTGACGCTTCCGGGGACGTCACCGCCGCGGCCGCGCTGAAGTGGCGTGAGCCGGAACGGCCCGCGTCAAGCCCCAGGACCGTAGCCATTACTTGCTGCGCAGTTCGACGCGGCGATTCTTCGCCCAGGCCGACTCGTCATGGCCGTCGACCGCCGGACGTTCCTTGCCGTAGCTCACCGCTTCCAGTTGCGAGTCGCCCACGCCCAGCACCTTCATCTGCTGGACGACGGCTTCGGCGCGCTTCTGGCCGAGGGCCAGGTTGTATTCGCTGCCGCCGCGCTCGTCGGTATGGCCTTCCGCCACTTCCTTGGCGCTGGAGTTCTGCTTGAGCAGGTTGGCGTGCGCCTCGACGATGGGACGGAATTCGTCCTTGACGGCGTAGCTGTCGAAGTCGAAGTAGATGACGCGGTCGAGGGTGATCGGCGCGTTCAGCTTGCTGCTCTGGTCGGTGGTGGCCACCGTCGACTTGCCCGTGTCGGCGGTCGTGGTGGTCGTCGTCTGGACGTCCTTCTTCTCCACTTCCACCGGCTTGTCGAGCTTGACCGGCGAGGCGCAGCCCGCCACGACCGCCACGCTGGCCAGGGCCAGCAACATCTTCCCGGAATTCTTGATCATGCGATTTCTCCTACCAGCACTATGAACATGGCCGCGAGCGCCCTTGCGCCGCGGCTTCTTCCCCAAAATCAGCGGCCGTACGGGCCCCAGACAGGTTCTCGGATGTCGAGCCCCGACTCGATCAGCGTCGCCTTGCCCTTGCCGTCCGTCAGGCTCGTCATCAGCACGTCGCGGCCGTTGGCCTTCGTCGCGTAGATGATGTAGCGGCTGTTGGGCGCGAAACTCGGGCTCTCGTCGTCATTGGTGTCGCTGATGGCCTGCGCGTCTCCGGTGGCCAGGTTCATCACCATCACCTTGAATCCGCTCCCTCTCGAAATATACGCAAGAAGCTTGCCGTCCGGGCTCAGGGCGGGGCTGATGTTGTAGGCCCCGCTGAACGTGACGCGCTGTGCGGCACCGCCGGCCACGGGCTGGCGGTAGATCTGCGGGCCGCCTCCGCGGTCGCTGACGAAGTACACCGAGGCGCCGTCCGGCGAGAACTTCGCCTCGGTGTCGATGCCCGTGCTGTCGGTGAACCGGCGCACGTTGGCCCCGCTGCGGTCCATCAGGTAGACGTGCGAGCCGCCGTCCTTGGACAGCGTGACCGCCAGGGTGCGGCCGTCCGGCGAGAACGAGGGCGCGCTGTTGGAGCCGCGGAAGCTGGCGACCTCGCGGATGCTGCCCTGGCGCACGTTGCGGATGACGACCTTGGCCTTCTTGTCGTGGAAGGTGACGTAGGCCAGCTCGCTGCCGTCGGGCGACCACGACGGCGAGATGATGGGCTCGTTGTCGATCAGCGCGGGCTGGATGTTCTCGCCGTCGGCGTCGGTGATGCGCAGCGTGAACTTGCCCGGCGCCTTGGTGACGTAGGCGATGCGGGTGGAGAAGATGCCGCGCTCGCCCGTGAGCTTCTGGTAGATCTGGTCGGACACGTGGTGCGCGGCCAGGCGCAGGTCGACCGGCAGCGAGGGCTCGCTCTGGCCGCCCTGGTCGGCGCCCTTGACCACGTCCCACAGGCGGAAGCGCACGTCGATGCGGCCGTCGGCCAGGCGGCTGGCCGAGCCGGCCACCACCGCGTCGGCGCCGCGGGCGCGCAGCGTGTTGTAGTCAGGCAGGCCGTTCTCGTCGGCCGGCGCCGGGGCGTCCACGATGCGGAAGACGCCGCTGCGCTCGAGGTCGGCGCGCACGATGGCCGAGATCGACTGCGGCTGGCGGTCTTCGTCGCGGAAGCGTCCGAGGGCGATCGGGATCTGGGTGGCCCCGGTTCCCTTGATCTCGACACGGAATTGGGCGAACGCCGGCGTCAGGGCGGGCAACGCGAGGGAGGCGCCGAGGGCGCGCAAGGCTTGTCTTCTAGGCCACATGGAGGATTCAAAGAGTCCTGGTCAGTCGGAAAAGTTCCGGAAACAGTCGCATGCTGTCCTCGACCATTGTAGGCAGCAAGAACAAGGCCCGCTTGTAGGTCCACGTCGCATCCCTCCGGCGGCCGGATAATGGCCGCTTCGCCCTTTCGCGGACGGCCCCTCGCCGCCCGCTCCCGACGCCGTCGATGAACACCCTGAAGCAGCGCCTCGCACGCGTGATCCCCTACTTTCGCGACAACAGCCGCGGGGCCCTCGCGCTGGCGGCCGGCGCGATGGTGGTCGCGGCGGCCACCGAACCGGCCATCCCGTACATCCTCAAGCACCTGTTGAACAGCGGCTTCAAGGACACCGGCGGCCTGCCGATCTGGGCGATCCCGCTGGCCATCATCGTCCTGTTCGTCATCCGCGGCATGTCCTGGTGGGTGTCGGCCTACGGACTGACCAAGGCCTCGCAGAACGCCGTGCTCGCGGTGCGCGCCCACATGTTCTCGCACATGCTGCGGGCCGCGCCGTCGCTGTTCACGCGCAACACGGCCAGCAGCATCACCAACAACATCGTCTACGAGATCCAGCAGGGCGCCAACCTGCTGATGGGGTCGGTGCAGATCCTCATCCGCGACTCGCTGACCGCCCTCTTCTTCGTCGGCTACCTGGTCATCCTGAACTGGCGCCTGACGCTGTTCGTGGTGGTGCTGTTCCCCATCACCGGCTACCTCGTGCGCGTGGTGAGCAAGCGCCTGCACAAGCTCAACGTGGCGGGCCAGAACGCCACCGACGACCTCGCCTACGTCGTCGAGGAGAACGTGCTCGCCTGGCGCATCGTGCGCCTGCACGGCGCCGCGCAGCAGGAGCAACGCCGCTTCGACGTCAGCTCGCGCCTGATGCGCAGCCTCAACATCAAGCAGCAGGCCTCGGGTTCGCTGATGACCCCGGTCACGCAGGTGCTGGCCTCGTTCGCGCTCGCCGCGGTGCTGTGGATGGCGCTGGCCGAGAGCACCCGGTCGCACGGAACGCCGGGCGATTTCGTGGCCTTCATCACCTGCATGCTGCTGCTGATCCAGCCGGCCAAGCACCTGTCCGACGTGATGGCGCCGCTCACGCGCGGCACCGCCGCGATGGAGCGCGGGCTCGACATGATGGAGAACGTGCCCGTCGAACAGGGCGGCACGCTGGCGCCGGGCCGCGTCAAGGGCGAGATCGAGTTCCGCGACGTGGCGCTGCGCTATGCGGCGCGGGACGCCGCCGAGGGCGCGGCCAACGGCGCGCCCGAGGCCCCGGCCGCGGCGCTATCGGACATCACGCTGGCCGTGCGCGCCGGCGAGACCGTGGCCTTCGTGGGACCGTCGGGCGCGGGCAAGACCTCGCTGGTCAACCTGCTGCCGCGCTTCGTCGAGCCCAGCGAAGGAAGCGTCCTGATCGACGGCGTGGCCATCGCGGACTACGACATCACCGCCCTGCGCAGCCAGTTCGCGCTCGTGAGCCAGGACGTGGTGCTGTTCAACGACAGCGTCTCCGCCAACGTGGCGCTCGGCGCCACGGCCGACCCCGCGCGCGTGCGCAGCGCGCTGGCGGGCGCGAACCTGCTGGACTTCGTGCTGAGCATGCCCGGCGGCCTGGATGCGCAGATCGGCCACAACGGCACGCAGCTCTCGGGCGGCCAGCGCCAGCGCCTGGCGATCGCGCGGGCGATCTACAAGGACGCGCCGATCCTGATCCTCGACGAAGCCACCTCCGCGCTCGATTCGGAATCGGAGCGCGCCGTGCAGGCCGCGCTGGAGGTGCTGATGAAGGGCCGCACGACGCTGGTCATCGCGCACCGGCTGTCCACGATCGAGCACGCCGACCGCGTCGTGGCGATGGACCAGGGACGCATCGTGGAACAGGGCCCGCACGCGCAGTTGCTAGCGGCCGGCGGGCTCTACGCGCGCCTGCACGCGATGCAGTTCAGGAACTCCTGAGGCCGGCGCGCCGGCTCGGGCCGGAGAACGTCAGGCCTGCGGCTGGCCGCTGGACTGCGGAGCGATGAGGTTGAGATCGGGCTGGTGCACGCAACCGGTGACGAGCGCGAGCCCGGCCAGGCACAGCGCGATCACGATCGATCTTTTCATGGTGTTCTCCAACGATGGTGAGGCGATCCGGCCTCGGGGTCCGTCGGCGCTGGAACGGGCCAGTCGACGTCCTGACCGCCAGCGGCGTGGCCCGGGTTGCCCGTCCGGCCGGCGGTGAATCATTCTCATCGAAAGCGTGGCCATTTGATGGGCCGCGCGGGAACTCCCTGCCCCCGGAGTCACCCTTTTGGGGGAAACGCCTGGTTTCAGCCGGCCTCGCGCAGCGTGGGAAACATCAGGAGCACCTCGGTGCCCCTCGCGCTGGAGCTGATCTGCAGCGTTCCGCCCAGCGCGCCGGCCCGCCGCCGCATGTTCTCCAGTCCGCGACCCACGCGCGTGCCGTCGATGCCGCGGCCGTTGTCGATGATGGCGATGTGCGCCTTCTCGTCCTGTCCGGGCTCGCCGGTCAGGCCCGTGGTGACCGTGATGCGCGTGGCCGCCGAATGCTTCAGGCAGTTGGCGAACGCCTCCTGGACGACGCGCAGGATGGACAGCACGCTGTGCGGCGTCAGCATGGGCAGCGGCGGCAGGTCGACCACGTTCCACTGCAGGTCGATGCCGCCCTTGCCGAGCCGATCCTGCAGCCGGTAGCGCAAGGTGCCCAGCACGGTGAGCAGGTCGTTCTCGACGGGCTCGAGCGAGTCGATGATCAGCTGCAGGTCCTCGATGCTCTCGCGCAGCACCGTGGCCACCTGGCCGTCCTGCGCCGGCGCGCCGGGATTGGCCTCGCGATCCATGCGCCGCACGAGCGAGAGCGCGAGCGTGAGCTGCGAGCCGATGCCGTCGTGCATCTCGCTCATGATGCGGCCGCGCTCGAACGCCAGCGCCTGGTTGCGGCGCGCCTCCATCAACTGCTCGTAGTTGCGCTCCAGCTCGGCGGCCTTCTCGCTCACGCGCTGCTCGAGCACGGCGGCCAGGCGTTCGTAGGCGTTGAGCGACTCGACGAAGCGCTGGATGAGGATGGTGGCCACCACGCCGACGAACAGCGGCGCGCTGAAGTGCGTGAGGTACACGCGGTCGGTCCAGGTGCTGGACGAATACAGCCACAGGTCGTAGCCGCTGAGTCCGATCTGCGTGGCGCCGGCGACGGCCAGCATCGAGCCCTCGAGCAGGCTCATGCGCAGCCCCTGGCGCACGAGCATGACGAAGTAGACGATCGAGCCCACCAGCGTGCCGAGGTACCAGAGGTCGATCGCGTAGCTTGGCAGCAGGTTGCTGAACATGGCGGCCGAGCCGAGCACGAGGTAGACCCACGCGCCGAGCTCGACGAGCGGCCAGCGCTTGCCGCAGTAGCGCAGCGTGAACATGAACATGAGCACGCCGCGCAGCACCTGGGCCGCCTCCATGCAGTTCTCCCACAGATGGGCCGGCAGCGGCGGGTACAGCGCGAAGTAGTCGAGGCTGATCAGCGTCCACAGCAGCGACACGCAGCCGAACCAGAAGTACATCGAATGCGTGCGCCGCCCCAGCCACACGCCCAGCAGGAACAGCCCGATGGTGGCGGTGCTCACGCCCAGCACGCGCACCAGCTCGTTCTGCCAGAACACGCGCAGCCGCCACATGGCGAGCATCCTGTTCTCGGAGCCCAGTTGCACGGGCGCGAGCCAGGCCCATTCCCAACCGTACGCGCGCTGCTGGATCTCGATCTCGTTGTCGCCCGCGCGCAGCAGCCCGGCGGCCATGAACGCGTACTGCGAGCGATTCCAGTTCAGCGGCAGCGGCTCCGTCATCGAGCCGAACTGGCGCACGTACTGGCCGTTGACGAACAGCCGCCCCGTGCGGTTGAACGCGACCACGTACATGGCCACGCCGCGGGCCGGGACGGCGTCCAGATGGAAGTGCAGCTTGTACCAGGCGTCGACCTGCGGCTGGCCGCCGCGATGGCCGGACCACATCTTGGCCAGCGGCACCGTCTGCCACGCGCACTCGGCACCGGGCATCCTGTCGGACAGCCCGGGCAGCTGGCAGAACCGGGCCTCGCGGATGCTGATGGCCGGTGCGCCGTCGTCGACGGCGTCGGCCACCGCCGCGGTGGCGGCCGTCTCGGCGAGCGAGCCGCCGAGCGCCAGCCATGCCACGAGCGCGAACGCGATCACGAGCGTCGGCACCACCACCCGGTCGCTCACGGGCACGCGCAGCCGGGCGAGGACGGCACGTCCCCACCGCAGGCTCATCAGGCCACCCTCCGCCTGACGGCTGCGGTGTGACCGACTTCGGAGGGAACGCCTGCTGGCGGCCGGGCGGCGCTCATCGACAGGCCCTCCCGGCGCCGCCGCGGCGCGAGCGCCCTGCGATCACAGCAGGCCCATGCGGCCGGCCTCGAACACGGCTTCGGTGCGCGAGTGCACCGCCAGCTTGCGGTAGATGTGCTTGACGTGCGTGGCCACCGTGTGTGCCGACAGGTGCAGCATGTTGGCGATCTCGCCGACGGTGAAGCCCTTGGCGATGAACAGCAGCACCTCGCGCTCGCGCTCGGACAGCCCGCCGTCGTCGACCACCGTCGCCGCCGCTTGCGGCGACTCCGGGGTGTCGCGCTTGAAGCGCTGCAGCAGCTGCCGCGCGATGACCGGGCTGATGGGCGAGCCGCCGGCGCGCAGCTCGCGCACGGTCTCGCCCAGCGTGTCGGTGAGGCTGCGCTTGAGCAGGTAGCCCGTGGCGCCGGCCTCGATGGACGCCAGCACGTGGGCCTCGTCGCCGAACACCGTGACGACCATGACGTCGGCGTCGGGCAAGGTGCGCGAGATCTCGCGGATGAGGTCGATGCCGTTGCCGTCGGGCAGGCCCAGGTCGATCAGCGCGACGTCGAAGTCGCCGTGACGGATGGCCTCGCGCGCGGCCGCCACCGAATTGCTTTGAGCCGCCAGCACCATGCCGTCGTCGCGCGCGATGGCGGCACAGACGGATTCGCGGAAGGCGTCGTCGTCGTCGACGACCAGGATGCGGGTCGGGGCCGCCTGGGGGATCTCGAGGATTTCGGGCATGGGTCATTGGATCAAGCCGTGGCACGGCTGTAAACGCGTGGTTTCATCCCTGGATCGGGGTATTCTTGTAATGATGAGTGAATGGCTGCACGACCTGGCGAGCGCGCTCGGCAATCCCGAGGCGTGGCAGGCGCTGCGTCGCGTGCTCACCATGTTCACGCTGGCCGAAGGCTGGCAATACGCGGCGATCACGTTCGGGTTCTGGTTCACGCTGCACGTGCTGCTGCGCAGGCGCCTGGCGCACCGGCTCATCTCCGGCTGGCCGCGGCCCGGCGACGTGCGCCGCGAGATCCTCTATTCGGCCAGCTCGCTGCTGCTTTATTCGGCGGGCGCGGCGGCCATCCTCGGCCTGCTGGCCATCGAGCGCGTCGAGATCTACGCCGAGCCGCTCAAGCACGGCCTCGCCTGGCTGCTGCTGAGCCTGCCGGTGCTGCTCGTGTGGCAGGACCTGTGCTTCTACTGCACGCACCGGCTGATGCACACGCGCTGGATGTTCCGCCACGTCCACGGCGTGCACCACCGCTCGCGCGAGCCCTCGCCCTGGGCGGCGTACGCGATGCATCCCGTGGAGGCCCTGGTCAACGGCGGCGTGCCGCTGCTGGCGCTCGCCGTGGTGCCCGTGCAGGAACAGGTGCTGGGGCTGTTCGTGCTGCACCAGGTGGTGCGCAACGTGCACGGCCACGCGGCCATCGAAAGCCTGCCGCGCGGCTTCGCCCGGCACTGGTTCTGGGGCCGCTTCACCAGCACGACGCACCACCACCTGCACCACGAGACGGCCCAGGGCAACTACGGCCTGTGGTTCACGTGGTGGGATCGCGTGTTCGGCACCGAGCGTGCCGACTACCTGCAGCGCTTCGACGCGGCCACTCCGCCGCGGGCCGAGGTGTCTGGCATCTCCTGCGTACCAGCAGGCGATGCCTGACGCCGATCCCCGGCTCACGTTCGGCGTCAGGCATCGCCGCCGAGTACGGCGGAGATGCCAGACCCCTCGAGGCCGCCTGGCCTACAGCAGCACGATGTCGTACTGCTCCGGATTCATCGTGGGCTCGGCGCTCAGCGAGATCGGCTTCTTGATGAACGCCGAGAGGTCGGCCAGGTGCGCGCTCTCCTCGTCCAGCAGCATCTCCACCACCGACGCGCTGGCGATCACGCGGAACTCCTTGGGATCGAACTGGCGCGCCTCGCGCAGGATCTCGCGCAGCACGTCGTAGCAGACGCTGCGCGCGGTCTTCACCTGGCCGCGGCCCGCGCACGTGGGGCACGGTTCGCACAGCATGTGGGCCAGCGACTCGCGCGTGCGCTTGCGCGTCATCTCCACCAGCCCGAGGCCGGTGAAGCCGCTCACCGTCACCTTCGTGCGATCCTTGCCGAGCTGCTTGCGGAATTCCGCCAGGACGTTCTGCTGGTGGTCTTCGCGCGTCATGTCGATGAAGTCGACGATGATGATGCCGCCCAGGTTGCGCAGGCGCAGCTGGCGCGCGATGGCGCCGGCGGCCTCGAGGTTGGTCTTGAAGATCGTCTCGTCGAAGTTGCGCGCGCCGACGAAGCCGCCGGTGTTCACGTCGATCGTCGTCAGCGCCTCGGTCTGGTCGATGATGAGGTAGCCGCCGCTCTTCAGGTCGACGCGGCGTGCCAGCGCGCGGGCGATCTCCTCCTCGATGTTGAAGAGGTCGAAGATCGGGCGCTCGCCCTTGTAGTGCTCGAGCCGGCCCACCGAGCTGGACGCGTAGGTCTCGCCGAAGGCCCGCAGCGCGTCGTGCTGCAGCCTGGAGTCGATGCGGATCGTCTGCGTGCTCTCGTTGGCGATGTCGCGCAGCACGCGCTCGGCCAGGCTCAGGTCCTGGTGCAGCAGCGAGCCGGCGGGCCTGGACAGCGCGCGCTCGCGGATGCGGTTCCAGGTGGTGCGCAGGTAGGCGATGTCCTCGGCCAGTTCCTGGTCGCTGGCCTCCTCGGCGTTAGTGCGCAGGATGAAGCCGCCGCCGCCGTCGGCCGGGTTGCCGGCCAGCGCGATCATGCGCGTGCGCAGCTGCTCGCGCAGCTCGTGCGAGCCGATGCGCTGCGAGATGCCGATGTGGTTGTCGTGCGGCAGGTAGACCAGCAGCCGGCCCGCGATGCTCACCTGCGTGGTGAGGCGCGCGCCCTTGGTGCCGATCGGATCCTTGACCACCTGCACCGTGAGCGACTGGCCCTCGAAGACCAGCTTCTCGATGGCCGTGGGCACGCCCTCGGGCTTGGTGGACGGGTGGCCGTGCAGGTCGGCCACGTGCAGGAACGCGGCGCGCTCCAGGCCGATGTCGATGAAGGCCGACTGCATGCCGGGCAGCACGCGCGCCACCTTGCCGAGGTAGACGTTGCCGACGAGCCCGCGCTCCAGCGTGCGTTCGAGATGCAGCTCCTGGATCGCGCCGTTCTCGATGATCGCGACGCGCGTCTCTTGGGGCGACCAGTTGACCAGGATGTCGTGCATGGCGATGCGGTCTCGGGTGTCGTTATTCTTGGAACTGGACTCCCGCGTCCAACAGCAGTTGCGCGGTCTCGTGCAGGGGCAAACCCATGATACCGGAGTAGCTCCCGCCGATGCGCCCGATCCACGCGGCGATGCGGCTCTGGATCGCGTACGCGCCGGCCTTGCCGAAGGGTTCGCCGCTGGCGACGTAGCTCTCGATCACGCGATCGGGCAGCGTCGCGAAGCGCACGGTGGACACGCTCAGCGCGCTCGTGCGCGCGCGCCCGCTCGCGGACGCCAGCGCCACCGCCGTCATCACGCGGTGCGTGCGGCCGGACAGGCGCCGCAAGGTGGCGATCGCGTCGTCGGCGTCGGCCGGCTTGCCGAAGATGCGGCGACCCAGCGCCACGGTGGTATCGGCGCACAGCACCGGCGCGGGCGGCAGGCCGCGCCTCTTCAGCCGCGCGACGGCGGCGCCGAGCTTCAGCTGCGTGACGCGCTCGCAGTAGGCCGCGGGCGTCTCGCCGGGGATGTGTTCCTCCAGCGCCTCGGCGTCCTCGTCGGGCGCGGCGAGCAGCAGTTCGTGGCGCACGCCAAGCTGGTCGAGCAGCTGGCGGCGGCGCGGGCTCTGGGAGGCGAGGTAGATGAACGGGTGCGTCTTCATTCGCTCATTCGCGGTGGTACGGATGGTTGGTCGACAACGACCACGCCCGGTACAGCGCCTCGGCCAGCAACGGCCGCACGAACGCGTGCGGCAGCGTCAGGTCGGACAGCCGCGCCGTCTCGTCGGCCGTGGCCTTCAGGTCGGGATCGAGGCCGTCGGGGCCGCCGATCAGGAACGCGACGTCGCGGCCGTCGCCGCGCCAGAACTCGAGGCGGTCGGCCAGCGCGCGCGTGGTCCAACGGGTGCCGCGCTCGTCCAGCACCACGCGGCGCACGCCCTGCGGCAGCACGGCCTCGAGCCGCTTCGCCTCGGCCTGCATCAGCTGCGCGGGCGCCTTGCCGGCGCGCGGCTCGGCCTTGACGGCCTTCAGCTCCAGCCGCATCTCGGGCGGGAAGCGGCGCTCGAACTCCTCGTAGGCCGCCTCGGCCCAGGCGGGGGGTTTCTGGCCGACGGAGGCGATGATCAGGCGCATGGCGGATGGACGCGAAAACGGCGGCCGAAGCCGCCGTCATTGAGGGCCAAGGCGCGCATCAGCCGCGGCGCGCGGCGACCTTCTTGGCCACCGCCACCTTCGTGGCCGCCGTCTTCTTCGCGGTCTTCTTGGCCGCGGTGGAGGCGTTGCGCGAGCTGTTGGCCGGCACCACGAGCTTCTTGACCGAGGCGGTCTTCACGGGCGCCTTGCCGGCACGCGCGGCGGTGGAGCCGGCGCGCGTCTTGGCGGCGGCGGCCAGCTTGCCGGCGGCCGTCTTCGGTGCCGGCTTCGCGACCCCCTTCTGCGAGCCGGCCGGCTTGGTCGCCGCGGCCTCGCGGGCGGTGGGCTTGCGCGCCGGGCCGCGCGTGGACGACGAGCGCTCGGCCGGCGTCTTGGCGCGCGGCAACGCGGCCTTCTTCGCGGCCGGCTTCTTGAGCGCGGCCTTCTTGGCGGGCGTCTCGTCGCCGTCGTCGACCGCCTTGGTGGCCTTCGCGCGCTTCTTCGGCTTGGGCGCCTCTTCCTCGTCCTCGTCGTCGTCGGCGCCCTCGGACGCCTTCACGAGGCCGCCCGTCTTCGTGTTGAGCTTGATGGCCACCGGCTTGCCGCCCCAGATCTCTTCCAGGCGGTAGTAGTCGCGGATGGACGGCTGCATGATGTGCGCCACGGCCGCGCCGCAGTCGACGATGATCCACTCGCCGTTTTCCTCGCCCTCGGTGCGCAGCACGTCCATGCCGGCCGACCTGACGGCATCGCGGACGCTCGAGGCCAGCGCCTTGGTCTGGCGGTTGCTGGCGCCGGCCGCCACGATCACGCGCTCGAACAGCGGCGAGAGGTGCTCGGTGTTGAACACCTGGATGTTCTGGGCCTTGACGTCTTCAAGACCGTCGACGATGGCGCGTTGCAGTTTGCGGATGTCCATTAGTTCTTCTGCTCGTTTCGGGCGGGGAGGGATTCGGCCCGGTATAGGTGGTGGTCGGCAATATAGCGCGCCACCGGCGCGCCGACCAGCGCGGTGACGTCCAGCCCGGCCGCGGCGCGCGAGCGCACCGTGCTGGCGGAATGAGGCAGCGCGGGCAGCTCGACGATGCGCAGCGCGTGGGGAACGCCGGACAGCCCGGGCGCGGCGCGCACGGCGTCGCCGTCGCGCGCTGCCACCGCCAGGCCGGCCAGCGCGAGGATCTCGCGCCACTCGTGCCAGGTGTCGAACCGGGCGTACTGGTCCTGGCCGATGACCAGCCACCAGCGCGTGCCGGGCTGCTCGGCGTGCAGCTCGCGCAGCGTGGCTATCGTGTAGCTGGGGCCGGTGCGGTCGAGCTCGCGCGGGTCGATCGAGAAGCGCGGCTCGCCCTCGGCCATCCGTTGCAGCATCGCGACGCGGTCGGTACCCGATGCCGGAACGCGGTCGGCCTTGTGCGGCGACTGGCTCGCCGGCAGCCAGACGAGCGCGTCCAGCGGCAGCTGCGCGAGCGCCGCGTCCGCGAGCGCGCGATGCGCGAGATGCGGCGGGTCGAAGCTGCCGCCGAAGAGTCCGACGGAGCGGGTGGAATTGGTCAGGGGGTGATCCAGTCGCGCGGACGCAGGAAGTCCGAGTAGAGGGCGGCCTCGGGCGTGCCGTCCTCGGGTGCCCACCCGTAGCGCCAGGCGGCCAGCGGCGGCATCGACATCAGGATGGCCTCGGTGCGGCCGCCCGATTGCAGGCCGAACAGCGTGCCGCGATCCCACACGAGGTTGAACTCGACGTAGCGGCCGCGGCGGTAGGCCTGGAAGTCGCGCTCGCGCTCGCCGTACGGCAGGCCGCGGCGGCGCTCGACGATGGGCAGGTACGCGGCAAGGAACGCGTCGCCGACGGAACGCAGCATCGCGAACCCCCGGTCGAAGCCGGGCTCGGCGACGTCGTCGAAGAAGATGCCGCCGATGCCGCGCGGCTCGTTGCGGTGCTTCAGGAAGAAGTAGTCGTCGCACCACGCCTTGTAGCGCGGGTAAAGCGCGTCGCCGAAGGGCGCGAGCGCATCGCGGCAGGCGGTGTGGAAGTGGCGCGCGTCCTCCTCGAAGCCGTAGTACGGCGTGAGGTCCATGCCGCCGCCGAACCAGAACACGGGCGCGCCGTCCTTCGGGGTCGCCACGAACATCCGCACGTTCATGTGCACGGTGGGCACGTACGGATTGCGCGGGTGGAACACCAGCGAGACGCCCAGCGCCTCGAACGCCGCGCCTGCCAGCTCGGGCCGCGCCGCGGTGGCCGACGGCGGCAGCGTCTGGCCGGCCACGTGGCTGAAGTTGCAGCCGCCGCGCTCGATCAGCGCGCCGTCCTCGATCAGGCGCGTGAGGCCGTCGCCGGTGAGCTTGCCGTCGGCCGGGCGCACCCAGCCGTCGCTGGCGAACGCGCCGCCGTCGGCGGTCTCCATCGCGGCGACGATGCGCGACTGCAGGTCGAGCAGGTACGCGCGCACGGCGGCCACGTCCACCTCGCCGTGCGGAGGCAACGGGTTGGCGGGCAGGCGATCAGCGCTTGGAGATGGCACGGTAGCCGATGTCGGAGCGGTGCTGCGCGCCGTCGAAGTGCACGTGGCGCAGCGTGTCGTAGGCGCGCTGCTGGGCGGCGCGCGTGGAGTCGCCCAGCGCGGTGACGCACAGCACGCGGCCGCCGGTCACGGTGGTCACGTCGCCGTCGAGCGCGGTGCCGGCGTGGAACACCACGGCGTCGTCGGTGTCGACGGGCAACCCGGTGATGCGGTCGCCCTTGCGCGGCGCCTCGGGGTAGCCCGCGGCGGCCATCACCACGCCGAGCGCGGCGCGGCGATCCCATTGCAGCTCGACCTGGTCCAGCGTGCCGTCGATCGCGTGCAGCAGCACCTCGGCCAGGTCGCTCTTGAGGCGCATCATGATGGGCTGCGTCTCGGGGTCGCCCATGCGGGTGTTGAACTCGAGCGTCTTCGGATGGCCCTTGTCGTCGATCATCAGCCCGGCGTACAGGAAGCCGGTGAACACGATGCCGTCCCTGGCCATGCCTTCCACCGTGGGCAGGATGATCTCGTGCATCACCCTGGCGTGCACGTTGGGCGTGACGATGGGGGCGGGCGAGTACGCGCCCATGCCGCCGGTGTTGGGGCCGGTGTCGGCGTCGCCCAGGCGCTTGTGGTCCTGGCTGGAGGCCAGCGCCACCACGTTCTTGCCGTCCACCATCACGATGAAGCTGGCTTCCTCGCCGGCGAGGAACTCCTCGATGACCACGCGCGGCGCGTCGTTGTGCTGCACCGCCAGGCCGCCTTCGGGCCTGAGCATCCAGTCGACGGCGGCGTGCGCCTCGTCCACGGTGGTGGCCACGACGACGCCCTTGCCGGCCGCCAGGCCGTCGGCCTTGACGACGATGGGCGCGCCCAGCCTGTCGACGTAGGCGTGCGCGGCGGCGATGTCGGTGAAGGTTTCGTAGGCCGCGGTGGGGATGCCGTGGCGCTTCATGAAGTTCTTGGAGAACGCCTTCGAGCTCTCCAGCTGCGCCGCGGCCTTGGTGGGGCCGAAGATGCGCAGGCCGTGGGCGCGGAACACGTCCACCACGCCCTGCGACAGCGGACCCTCGGGGCCGACCACGGCGAGCGTCACCTTCTCGGCGATCGCGAACTGCGCGAGCGCCTCGGGCTCGGTGATGTCGACGTTGACGAGGCGCTTGTCCGCCGCCGTGCCGCCGTTGCCGGGCGCCACGAAGACGCGCTGCACGCGTTCGCTCTGGGCGAGCTTCCAGGCCAGCGCGTGCTCGCGCCCGCCGCCGCCGATGACGAGGATCTTCATTCGGAAAGTACCGCGTTGTGATAGACGTCCTGCACGTCATCGAGGTCCTCGATGATGTCCAGCAGCTTCTGCATGCGCGCGCTGTCGTCGCCCGCGAGTTCGACATGGCTTTCGGGACGCATCGTCACCTCGGCGCCGTCGGGCTTCAGGCCGGCGCCCTCCAGCGCCTTCTGCACGGCCTCGAACTCGGACGGCGCGGTCAGCACCTCGATGGAGCCGTCCTCGTTGGTGACCACGTCGTCGGCGCCGGCGTCCAGCGCCACCTCCATGATCCTGTCCTCGGACGCGCCGGGCGCGAAGATGAACTGGCCCACGTGCTTGAACTGGAACGCGACGGAGCCTTCGGTGCCCATCACGCCGCCGTACTTGGAGAACGCGTGGCGCACCTCGGCCACGGTGCGCACCTTGTTGTCCGTCATCGTGTCGATGATGACGGCGGCGCCGCCGATACCGCGGCCTTCGTAGCGGATCTCCTCGTAGCTGACGCCCTCGAGGTTGCCGGTGGCCTTGTCGATGTTGCGCTTGACGGTGTCGGCGGGCAGGTTGACGGCCTTGGCCTTCTCGATGGCGAGGCGCAGGCGCGGGTTCATGCCCGGGTCGCCGCCGCCGGTGCGGGCGGCCACCATGATTTCACGGATGACGCGCGTCCATTCCTTGCCGCGCTTCTCGTCCTGGCGGCCCTTGCGATGCTGGATATTGGCCCATTTCGAGTGCCCGGCCATAAGAAAACGCTCCTGGAAGACGACGCTGCCCGGCGTCATGCGCTCGCCGGGCCGGAATTTGCGGGAAACGAGCATTTTAGCCGGCCGCCCCGGGGTGCGCATCCCACGAGCGCCGCCCGCGTCGCCGCGCGCCGCCGCTTTCGCGGAAATGGTCATGCGCGAAGTGTCTTTGCGGGCGTCACGCACGCTGGCTAGACTGTGCGGCTACGCCGTCCCTCGGCCGGCGTCACCCAGATCCTTTCCACGGAGATATTGTCATGGCCACCCTGCGTCTCGGCGACACCGCCCCCGATTTCGAACAGCAATCCAGCGAAGGCCCCATCCACTTCCACCAGTGGCTGGGCGACAGCTGGGGCGTGCTCTATTCGCACCCGGCCGACTTCACGCCGGTCTGCACCACCGAGCTGGGCATGACCGCCAAGCTCTCGGACGAGTTCAAGAAGCGCAACGTCAAGGTCATCGCGCTGTCGGTCGATCCGGTGGAGCAGCACCACAAGTGGATCGCCGACATCAACGACACGCAGAAGACCAAGGTCAACTTCCCGATCCTGGCCGACGCCGACAAGAAGGTGTCCAACCTCTACGACATGCTGCACCCCAACGCCAGCGCCACCGCCACGGTGCGCTCGGTGTTCGTCATCGACCCCAACAAGAAGATCCGCCTCACGCTGACCTATCCGGCCAGCACCGGCCGCAACTTCGACGAGATCCTGCGCGTGATCGATTCGATGCAGCTCACCGACTCCCACAGCGTGGCCACGCCCGTGAACTGGAAGGACGGCGACGACGTGGTGATCGTGCCGTCGCTGCAGGATCCCGAGGTGCTCAAGGCCAAGTTCCCGAAGGGCTGGGATCCGGTGCGCCCGTACCTGCGCATCACGCCTCAACCCAACAAGTGAGCTTCACCGCGGGAGCGTGCTAGCAAATGCCTTTTGCTTCGTTGCCGCGCCCCGCTCCCGCGCCGACACTGGCCTTGCGCCAACGCAAGGGGGCGTGACGGGACGCCGGGGTTGACGGGCCTCGGCGGGTGGAGGGAGCGGGACAGGCGTCTCGCTCCCTTTTACTTTTTTGCAGGCACACTCCGTCTCGATGAGCGCCGCCACGCCGAACCCTTCCCTTGAGCCACCGCTGCTGGTGGCCTGCCTGTGCGCCCAGTGGTGCCGCACCTGCGACGCCTACCGCGACACGCTGCTGCACGTGCGCGACGCGCTGCAGCCCACGCATCCCGGCTCGCCCATGCGCTTCCTGTGGGTGGACATCGAGGACGAGTCCGAGCTCGTCGGCGACCTCGACATCGAGGACTTCCCCACGCTCCTGCTGGCCCGCGGCGACCAGGTGCTGTTCTTCGGGCCGCTGCTGCCGCATGCCCAGACGCTGGACCGCCTGGTGCGCGGCGCCCTGGCCGGCGAGCTGCCGCCGCTGTCGGCCGCCGCGCTGGCGCCCGACGTGCGCGCCCTGCCCGCGCGTCTGCACGAGCACGCCGATCTCTAGGCATCATGGCCGCTCACGCGGCGGAAGGGGATCAGGCGGCGAGCCGGGCCGGCGTCGCGTACCAGAGGGCCGCGAAGAAGTGGCAGGTGGTGCCGGCCAGCACGAGCAGGTGCCAGGCGAAGTGCAGGTACCTGGCGCGCGAGTCGAAGATGAACACGACGGCGCCCAGCGTGTAGGCGACGCCGCCGGCCAGCAGCCACAGCAGGCCGGCCGTGGGCATCGCGTGGATCAGCGGACCGGCGGCGAGCAGCGCCGACCAGCCCATCGCCACGTACAGGCCGGTGGACCACAGCGGATGCTTGAGCAGGTTCAGCAGCTTGACCGAGATGCCGGCCGCGGCCATCGCCCAGACGGCACCGAACAGCGCCCAGCCCCAGCGGCCGTTGAGCACGCCCAGCGCGAACGGCGTGTAGCTGCCGGCGATGAACAGGTAGATGGCGGCGTGGTCGACGCGGTTGAGGAAGGCCTTGACCTTGCCCTCGGGTACCGCGTGATAGAGCATGGAGACGAGGTACAGCAGCATCATCGTCACCGAGAAGATGCTGACGGCGACGATGTTGACGGCGGTGCCGTGGCGCGCGGCCATGACCACGAGGATGGGCAGCGACGCGATGGCCAGCAGGAAGCCCAGGCCGTGGCTGATTGCGTTGGCGATTTCTTCGCCGAGCGTTTGCGGACGGTCTTCGAAAGTGCGGATCATGGTGGGATGCTACCGGCTTTGCGGACGGGCTTTGTAACGCTTGAGCAAAGCCCGTACCCGTCTCGCGCGGCACCGTTTCAGCGCGTCGCCGCTGGCCCGACGTCGAGGAATGCGTCGACCGCCTCCGGCGCCAGCCCGTCGCACGCGACCTGCGCCAGCGCCGCGGCGTCGCGGCAGCACACCGCCACGTGCACCGCCCCCGCTTCCCACGTCCGCACGTTCGCCCACGCGGGGGCGCACGTGCGCGCGCGGACACGGCGAAAATCCCACGGCGCCGCACCCGGCGCGCTCGCCTTGAACCAGGCTTCCTTGGCCGTCCAGGCAGCCAGCAGCGCCGCCTCGCGACGGTCCGCGGCCAGTCGGTGCCACGCGGCCAGGTCGTCGGGGGCCAGCATCAGCGCCGCGCGTTCGGCGGCATCGCTGCGAGCGGCCCTCGCCACCTCCAGGTCGACGCCCACATTCACGTCCGACACCGCCGCGGCGACCCAGCCGAGCCGATGCGACACGCTGGCGTGCAACGGCACGGGACCGCGCACCTGCGGGCCCGCGCCGTCCCGGGTGTCGATGTCCCAATGCTCCGCGGCAATGGCCGTGGCGCGCGCGAGCGTGGCGCGCAGGAGCCGGCGTCCGGCAACGAATTCACGTCGACGCTCGCCCGCCAGCGTCATCCAGCGCAGACGCTCCGAGCCACCCAGCCAGGCCGGCACGGGCTCGTCGACCGCCTCCGTGGGGAACGTGTCGATCCGCGCGATGCGCAGGTGCAGCATCGCGTCAGCCCCACGTCGGCGCGGCCGCGCGCAGCTCAGCCAACCATGCCTCCGTTGACCGAGATCACCTGGCGCGTGATGTAGGCGGCCTCGGGGCGCAGCAGGAACGCCACCAGCGCCGCCACCTCTTCCGGCCGGCCGACCCGGCGCAGCGGGATCGCGGGCAACGCCTGCTCGAGCTGCTCGGGCGGCAGCATGTCGGTCTCGATCAGGCCGGGCGCGACGCAATTGACGGTGATCGCGCGCTTGCCGAGTTCGACGGCCAGCGACTTGCTCGCGGCGATCACGCCGGCCTTGGCGGCCGCGTAGTTGGCCTGGCCGCGGTTGCCCATCAGCGCGGACACCGAGGCCAGCGTCACGATGCGGCCCGGCTGCCGGCGCCGGATCATGGGCATCACGACGGGATTGAGCACGTTGTAGAACGCGTCGAGGTTGGTGTGCACGACCGCGTCCCACTCCGCGCCGCTCATCGCGGGGAAGGCGTTGTCGCGCACGATGCCGGCGTTGCAGACGACGCCGTAGTACGCGCCGTGACGCTCGATGTCGGCCAGCAGCGCCGCCGCGGCGGCCGCGCGGTCGGCGACGTCGAAGGCCAGCACGCGCGCACGCACGCCGAGTGCCGCCGCTTCGTCGGCCACCGCCTGCGCCTGCTCGACGCCGACCCGGCAATGCACCACCACGTCGAAGCCGTCGCGCGCCGCCGCCAGCGCGATCGCGCGGCCGATGCCGCGGCTCGCGCCGGTGACGAGCACGCAACGGCGGTCGCCGCCGGGATTCGGAGTGTCGCTCACGGTCACCTCAATCGTCTCCAGATGGTCGCGCCTCGAGGACGCCGATGCGCCCTGTCGCGAACGTGCGCGCGTCGTCGGCGATGGTGCAGTCGAACAGGCGCAGGCCGTTGTCGCCGGACAGCGCGCACGTGGCCGTCACGCGCAGCTCGGCGCCGACGGGAAACCACGGAACCAGCGCATCGTAGCGCCGCGATCCCACGAGGACGCCTGCGCGCGGCGCGCCGCCGCCGGCCCGGGCCCTGGCGCCGGCCCAGGCCGCCGCGGCCTGGGCCATCAACTCCACGCCGATCCACGCGGGCATCCCCGCCGCGGCCGTGAACAGGCCGTCGGCGCGGACGATCGCGGTGCAGACGATGGCGTCGGCGTCGCATCGCTCCACGCGGTCGACCAGGCGCATGCGGCCGCGGTGCGGCAGCCAGGCGTCCATCGGGTGGGCGCCGAACACGGCGTCGTCGGCGTTCATTCGGCGGACAGCACCAGCGCCGCGTTGCTGCCGCCGAACGCGAACGAATTGCTCAGGACGTGGCGTGGCGCCCGTCCCAGCACCATGCCCGGCGACACCAGCGTCAGCGGCGGCAGCGCCGGGTCGGCGGCGCCGTCCCACCAGTGCACGGGCAGCAGGCCGCGCGGGTTGTCGACCAGCGTGTGCCAGGCGATGGCGGCCTCGATCGCGCCGGCCGCGCCGAGCGCGTGGCCGGTGAGCGGCTTGGTCGAACTGGCCGCGGTCTCCAGGCCCAGCACGTCGGCCACCGCGCGGCTCTCCATCGCGTCGTTCTGGTCGGTGGCGGTGCCGTGCAGGTTGATGTAGTCCACGTCGCGCGCGGCGATGCCGGCGCGGGCCAGCGCCCGGCGCATCGCCTCGGCGGCGCCGCGGCCGCCGGGTTCCGGCGCCGACATGTGGTGGGCGTCCGCCGTCTCGCCCCAGCCGGCCAGGCGCACCGGCCCGGGATCGCGGCCCATCAGGAACAGCGCGGCCCCCTCGCCGATGTTGATGCCCTTGCGATGCCGGGACATCGGGTTGCAGCGGTCGGCGGAGATGGCGTCCAGCGCCGCGAACCCGGCCAGCGTGAAGCCGGACAACGCATCCGCGCCGCCGGCGACGACCGCGTCCACCACGCCCGTGCGCAGCAGGCGCGCGCCCGTGGCCAGCGCCTTGGCCGACGACGAGCAGGCCGTCGAGATCGTGTACGCGGGGCCTTGCACGCCCAGCTGCTGCGCGACGCACTGCGCGCCGTTGCCCATCTCCTGCAGCGCGTAGTCGTAGCCCGCAGGCCAGCCGTCGCCGGCCTGGCGCTGCCTCATCGCGGCGAGGCCCTCGTCGAGGCCGGCGGTGCTGACACCCAGGATCACCGCGACGCGCGCCGGCCCGAAGCGCGCGATCGCGGAGCCCGCTGCGTCGCGCAACGGCGCCAGCGCGGCCAGCAGGAGCGCGTTCATCCGCGAACGCTGCGACATGGGCAGGCTCGAGAGAGACGGCAACGGCATGTCGACGCAGCCGAGGCTCAGGATGCGACCCGGGGTATGCCGATCCGTGGGCCGAACCCCTGACGGCCGGTGCGCGAACAGCGCGTCGCGCATCGCGGCCGTGTCGCCCAGCGCGCTCACGCAGGACTGGGCCTGCAGCCAGATCCCGGTCATGGCGCCGCCCTGCCGGCCGGCGCCGACACGATCGTCAACCGGTAGCGGGCCCGCCGCTGCTCGAACTCGATGACGTCGGCACCGACGCGACGGATCACCACCACCGGTTCGCCGTCATCGGCCAGCGTGCGCGTGTCGCCCGCCTCGCTCGCCTGCCACCCCGCGGGCAACGCGGCCTGCACGGCGGCCAGTGGCCACAGCGACAGCTGCATGTCGTCCAGGATCCGGGTGGTGGGCACGGCCGCGGGCCACCACGGCGATCGCCATTCGGTCAGCGCGTGGCCGTCCCAGCCGATGCGCGCCGCCAGCTGTCCCATCGCGACGATGGCCAGCTGCACGTGCGCCGGGTCGGCCTCCAGCAGCACGTCCATCTGCTGCTCGCGGCCGGCGGCGGTGAGCGTGAGGTGCTGCTGCAGGTCGAGGGTGCGTCCCAGCGACGCGGGTGCGAGCCGCAGCGGCGGCACGCCGCCGTCGGCCGGGCCCGGGGTCGCGCATCCCGCCAGCGCCAGCACGGCCGACGCGGCGGCGGCCCGCACCGCGGTCAGCTGCACAAGGCCTCCAGCACCGCCAAGCGGCGCCCGGGCTGCGCGACGTACGGGTTCGCGGTGTCCCACGCATAGCCGGCCAGGATGGAGGCGATCATCCGGCGGATGTCCGGCGTGTGTCGCTCGTGGAAGATGATCTTCTGGAAGCCGCCGGTGTACCACGCGTCGACGAACGCGCGGAAGGTGTCGACGCCGGCCTTCAGCGGCACGGCGTAGTCGGCCTCCCAGTCCACCGCGTCGCCCTCCCAGGAGCGGGCGATGCACTGCGATGCGAGCGAGGCCGACTTCAGCGCGATCGTGATGCCGCTCGAGAACACGGGATCGAGGAATTCGCCGGCGTTGCCGAGCAACGCGAAGTGATTGCCCCAAAGCGATTTCACGTTGGCGGACCAGCCCGCGAGCTGGCGGCCGGGCGAATCCCACACGGCGTCCTTCAACAGCCTGGACAGGCCCGCGTCCTCGGCAACGATCGCGCGCAGGCGCTCGACCTCCGTTCCCTGGTAGCGCGCGAGGAAGCCCTGGTCGGCGACCACGCCCTGCGAACAGCGCCCGCCGGAGAACGGGATCGTCCAGAACCACACGTCGGGGCGTTCGGCGTGGACCGTCACGCGGATCTTGGACCGGTCGAACCCGCTGTCGAGCGCGAACCGGTCCTCCACGTGCGCGACGAGCGCGCCGCGCACCGGAAAGTCGGAGGGCGTCTCGAGATCCAGCAGCCGCGCCAGCGTCCGGCCAAAGCCGCTGGCGTCGAGCAGGAAGCGCGCCTCGACCTCGTAGTCGAGGCCGTCGGCGTCGCGCACGGACACCCGCGGGCGGTCGCCGGCCACGTCGACGGCCGTCACGGTGTGGCGGTAGCGGATCTGCGCCCCCATGCGGGCGGCGGCGTCTGCCAGCACCTGGTCGAAGCCGGCGCGCGGCACCTGGTAGGTCGTGGACCAACCCGGCGAGAACTTGTCGCGGAAGTCGAAGTCCGTGTAGCGGTCGCCCCGCGCGAACGCGGCGCCGTTCTTGTACTGGAACCCGGCCTCGACGACCTCGCGCAGCATGCCGGCGGCCTCGAGGTATTCCATGCTCTGCGGCAGCAGGCTCTCGCCGATCGAGAAGCGCGGGAACTGCTCGCGCTCCAGCACCAGCACGCGCCGGCCCTGTCGGCGCAGGAGTGCCGCGGCGACGGCGCCCGACGGGCCCGCGCCGATGATCACGACATCGGTCTGTTGCAGGTTCATGCAAGGATTCTCGTGGGAGTCGGGGCCGCCGGCGCCGCGCGGTAGAGCGGCGTGGCCAGCCAGACGACGAGGATACCGAACAGCAGCGTCAGCCCGAACGCGTGCAGCGCCGGCGTGCTCGACAGCGCGAGCAGGCCGAACGACAGCCAGGTGCTCGCGGCGCCCAGCACCACGGCGAGCCAGGCCGAGCCCGCGTCGGCATCCTCGCGTTCGAGCAGGAAGATGCCGTAGTCGATGCCGATGCCCAGCAGCAGCGCGAGCGCCAGCACGTTGAACAGTTGCAAAGACTGCCCGGACAGCCCCAGCAGCGCGAGCGTGACGACGGTCGCGATCGCCGTCGGCAGCCACGCGCGCCACGCACGCCGGCCGTAGCGCCACAGCAGCACCAGCAGCGCTCCCGCATGGCCGGCGACCAGCAGCAGGCCCATCAGGTGGCGGTAGCGACCCAGCAACGCGGACACCGACTGCACCTGGTCGACCCAGCGCACGCCCGGCAGACCCTCGGCGCAGGTGGCGATGGCCGGCAGCGCGGCGAGGTCACGCACTCCGCGCAGCATGACGACGCTGGCCACGCGCGTGCCGTCGTCGCGCGGCGGGACGGCGCCGATCCAGAGCGCGCGGCCGGCGGACGACGCCGGCGACGCGAGCCAGCGGTCCAGGGTCAGCGGCGCGGCGCCGAACGCCGCCCGTCGCTGCGACTCGCCGACCACCCTGTTCACGCCGGCGACGACCTCGTCCTCGACGCGCCGGGTCAGCGCGGCGTCGGCTTCCTGGCGCGCGCGTGACGGGACCCAGTCCGACAGCGCGCTGTAGCCGGCCATCTCGCCGCCGGCCACGCGGGCGTCGAGACGCGCCTTCAAGGCCTCTTCGCGCCGCAGCACGTCGTCGGCGTCGGCGCCGCGCACGACGAAGAACTGCGCCGGGCTGGCGAGGCCCAGCAGCCGGCCGATGTCACGCTGCGCGTCGACCAGCGCGGGTGGCGACCCCTGCAGTTGGCGCAGGTCGTCGTTGACGTGGAGTCGCGCGAGCCCGATCGCGCATCCCAGCGCGACGAGCGCGTGCACGGCCGCGGTGCGGCGCGTCGCGGCAAAGCGCGGGTAGCGCGCCAGGCTCGCCGCGACCCGGCGCGCGAACGCGGTCTGGTGCGGGCTGCCGCGATCGACCCACGGGAACCAGCACACCGTGGTCATGAACGCGCCCGCGATGCCCACCACCGCGAACAAGGCCATCTGGCGCAGGCCGGGGAACGGCGGCAGGCCCAGCGCGACGTAGCCCAGCAGGCTCGTCAGCAACGCGAGCGCGAGCCCGGGGAGCAGCGTGGACATGAGACGCAGCGGCGGCACGCCCGGCGCGCCCTGGCGGCTGGCGAAGTAGTACAGGCCGTAGTCTTCCGCGCAGCCGACGAGGCTGGCTCCGAACACCGTCGTGAGCAGGTGCACCTCGCCGAACGCCCAGGCCGTGGCCGACAGCGCCATCGCCACGCCGACCAGGAGCGACACGGCCATCAGGACCCGCGGCCACAGCGAGCGGAACGCGAGGAAGACCAGCACCAGCACGCCCGCGATCGAGCCCCAGCCGATCGTGTTGGCCTCCAGGTGCGCGCGCGACGCGGCGTATTCGGCATGCAGCGGCACGCCGCCGGCGATCACGCGCGCGCCGGGCACGGCGGCGCGTGCGGCCGCCTGCGCACGCGCCAACGCGTCCGAGATCGGCGCGTCGCCACCGAGCGAGAACGCCGGCCGCGTCGATTCGCGCAGCACCACCACCCACTCCAGGCCGTCGGCGACCAGGCCCAGCCGGCCGTCGCGCGGCCGCGCGCGCGTCTCGCCCGCGCGGGCCGTCCACCACTGCGGCCAGAGGCCCAGCGGGTCGGCGTTCCAGGCCGTCAGGCCCGCGCCGCCGCCGGGCCGGGCCAGCGCGCCGAGCGCGACCTGCACCAGCGCGGGCGACGCGGCGGTCTCCAGGCGCGCGCGCTGTTCCGGCGTCAGCAGGCGATCGCGCCAGGGCTCGTAGAACGCCACCAGGTCGGCCATCGCCGCCGACCCGCCGGCCGAGCTGGCCTTCAGCGGCGGCTTCGCGGCATCCAGGGCCTGCTGCCACGCGTCCGCGGCCTTCGTCGCCGCGGCCCAGTCGGGTGCGCCGATCATCACGACCACCTGGCGCGTGGCCTGGGCGGCGAGCTGGCGCGTGGCCAGGCTGACCTCGGGCGCCTGCTCGTCCTGCGGAAGCAGCGCCATCACGTCCGTGTCGAAGTGCGCGCTCCGCCAGAACTGCCACTGGTGGACGGCCACGGCCGCGACGAGCACCAGCCACGTCCACGCGGCCAGCTGCCAGCGCCAACGGCGCAGCGGTGCGTCGGCGGTGTCGCGGCTCACTGCAGGCGCGCCGCGTCGACGGCCGACAACGCCGGCGACGGAGACTGGTGCGTGAAACGGATCGACGTGCTGTCGCCACGCGCCTCGTCGATGCGCACCGTCTGCACGAAGCGGTCACCGGCCAGCGTGGCGCCTTTGAGGAATTTCGCGACCATGGCGTCGCGCGGCACCAGCGTGAGCGTCCAGCCCGTGGCGCCCACGGCCTGGGCGGTGATCGCGAACCGGTCGGACAGTGCGTCAAGGTCGGCCGACAGCAGCGAGAAGACCAGCTCGTTGACCTGGCGCAGGCCCGGCTCGGTCTGCGCGTCCGCCACGTTGGCGGTGCTGCCGTCCGGCGCCCGCGTGAACAGGCGCGTGCGCGTGACCACCAGTGTCGACTCGAAAGGCTGCCGGGTGTGCCACCACACGCCCTGCCCGCGGGCGACCATGAACTCGCCGTGCGACACGAGCGCGTTGCGGAAACCCTGGATCGTCTTGGCCTGCTCGAAGTCGCCCCGCAGCACGGGCGCGGATTGCAGGCGCTGGCGCACGAGGGCGGCGTCGGACTGGGCTTGCGCGGAAAATGCCGTCGCCAGCAGCAGCGTTGTCGCCACGCGCGCGAATGTCCTCATGCGCCCACTCCGAGCCGCTGGATCAGCACCGGCGGACTGACGTACTGCATCTCGCCGGTGGCGAGGTCGACGGCGACCTGGACCGACGTCGCGCTGTTGACCCGGGCGCCCGTCTTCGCGTCGCGGATCGCGTAGGCGATCTTCAGCCGGTTCTGCCACTCGACGATCTCCGCGCGCACCACCAGGGCCTGGCCGAACGCGGCCGGCCGCACGTACTTGAGGCGCAGGTCGATCACCGGCCAGGCGTAGCCGGAGTCGCGCATGCGGGCGTAGCCGTAGTCGAAGCGATCCAGCAGCGCGCAGCGCGCGAGTTCGAGGTACTTGACGTAATGGCCGTGCCAGACGATCTCCATCGAGTCGACATCGAAGAAGGCCGGCACGACCTCGATCTCGTGCGACAGGCCGGCGGCGGCGGTCATGCGAGGCTCCAGGCGCGCGCACGGATCGCGCCGAGCAGCGCGACCAGGTCGGCGTCGAGCGCGCGGTCCTCCGCGACGAAGGCGATGCGGCCGGCCAGGTCGTCCGCGAACGCGCGCAGCGGCCCGCCCAGCGGCGCGCCGCGCAGCGCGAGGCCCTGGCGCGCGGCGACCAGCAGCGCGGCGCAGACCTGCTCGGTGAGTTCGAGCACCCGCAGGCAGTCGCGCGCGGCGATCGTGCCCATGCTCACCTTGTCCTGGTTGTGGCACTCGGTCGAGCGGGAGAACACGCTGGCCGGCATCGTCAGCTTGAGCGCCTCGGCCGTCCACGCGGACACGCTGATCTGCAGCGCCTTCAAGCCGTGGTTGATCGCGGCCCGTGGTCCGGTCGCGCCCGAGAGGTTGGCCGGCAGTCCGTGGTTGTAGCGCGTGTCCACCAGCAACGCGAGCTGCCGATCGAGAAGGTCGGCCACGTTGGCGACCGCGTTCTTCAGCCCGTCCATCGCGAACGCGATGTGGCCGCCGTAGAAATGGCCGCCGTGCAGCACCCGTTCGTGCTCGGCGTCGATGATCGGGTTGTCGTTGGCGCTGTTGAGCTCGTTCTCGATCTGCATGCGGAAGAACGGCAAAGCGTCCTCCAGCACACCGATGACGTGCGGCGCGCAGCGCAGCGAATAGCGATCCTGCAGCCGTTGCTCGTCGCCGGCCGCCGGCGCGTCCGCGACGGCGAGGTCGGCACGCAGCCGCGCCGCGACGCGCTGCTGTCCGGCGTGCGGCTTGACGGCGAACAGCGCCTCGTCGAAGTGGTGCGCGTTGCCCGCGCTCGCCACCACGGCGCAGGCGGTCAGGCGCGTCGCCAGGCGCGCGACGTAATCGGCGCGTTCCCAGGCGAGGCAGGCGAGCGCGGTCATCACGGCGGTGCCGTTCATGATCGCGAGGCCCTCCTTGGGACGCAGGCGCAGCGGTGCGCGGCGCAGCGCGGCGAGCGCCTCGGCTGCCGGCTGCACGCGGCCGTCGAACAGCACCTCGCGCTCCCCGCACAGCGCGGCGGCGACGTAGGACAGCGGCGTGAGGTCGCCGCTGGCGCCCACCGAGCCCTCGGCCGGGATGCGCGGCAGCACGTCGTGCTCGAGGAAGGCCGCCAACTGTTCCAGCAGGCCGATCGTGACGCCGGAATAGCCCCGTGCGAGCGACGCCAGCCGCGCGGCGAGCACGGCGCGGGTCTCGTCCGCGTCGAGCATGCGGCCGAGCCCGACGCCGTGGTACGCGAACAGGTGGTGCGGCAGCTCGGCGACCAGCTCGGGTGGAATCGCCACGGTCACCGAGTCTCCGTAGCCGGTGGTCACGCCGTAGACGACCCCCTCCTCGCGCAGCAGGCGGTCGAGGAAGTCGGCGCCGCGCTGGATGCGTGCGCGGAACGCGGCGTCATCGGACAGCCGCGGCGTCGCCTCGCGGCGCGCCACGCGGCAGACGTCCTCGATCGTCAACGGTGCCCCGTCGAACACGACCTGCGTCGCGGGTGTCGGGCCTGTCGGCTCAGTCATGCGTTGCCGGCGCCGCGGCGCCGCCCGGTTGATCCCAGAACGAGTAGAAATTGAACCATTCGTAAGGCGCGCGCACCAGCAGGCTTTCGAGCCGTTGCGCGAACTGCGTCGCCAGCGCGGCGCAGGCGGCCCGGCGATCGCCACGCGGCAGGCGCACGACCTCGGCCAGGCACTCGAAGACGATCTCGTGGGTGTCGCCCTGGCGGATGCAGCCCATCATCACCAGCGGGCATTTCAGCAGCGACGCGAGCATGTAGGCGCCGGTGGGGAACGGCGCCGGCCGGCCGAGGAAGGGAACGTCGACGCTGCTCGCCCGGCCGGCCCGCAGCGGCACGCGGTCGCCCGCGATCGCGACGAACTCGCCCGCCTCGATGCGCTCGGAAAGCAGCACCGCGGTGGCCGGCGTCAGCTCGCTGACCTGGAGCAGCCGCAGCGCGCGGGCCGGCGCGAGTCTCTCCAGCACGCGGTTGAAGCGCTCGGCATGCAGCGTGTGCACGAGCACCGTCAGCTTCAGGTGCGGCGCGTCGGCCAGCGCCTGGCACATCTCCAGGCAGCCGATGTGCGCGGTGACCAGCAGCGCCCCGCGTCCGGACTTCATCTGCGCCTCGAGGCCGGCGCGGCCGACGAAGCGCAGGCTGTCGAAGCGATAGCGTCCGCCGACGGCGAGCATCTTGTCGAGGATGGTGTCGGCGAACGACAGGAAGTGGCGCAGGGTGTCGCGCGCGCCCGGCTCGCGGCCCAGCGCGCCGGTGGCGTGCTGCAGGTTCGCCAGGTACTCGCGCGACGCCCTTCGCGCCGCCGGATACGCGAGCCAGTACCACGCCACCACCGGATAGAGCACGATGCGGAACGGCAGCCGTCCGGCCACCCGGAAGATGGCATACATGATCCACACGCCGGCGACGGCGCTCGCCTCGCCCACCTGCGACCAATGGCGCGCGGGGGCGGTCATCGCGGCACCATCTTGCGCCACAGCAGCAGCGGCGACCGCAGCAGCATGCCGAAGAACAGCCGCGCGTACATCGACACGATCAGCACGTTGTCGAAGCCGTAGCGGAAGTGCGAGACGCCGTCGCGCGGGTAGATGACGCGCGTGGGCACGTTGACCACCGGCACGCCGAGCCAGCAAAGGCGGACCAGCACCTCGGGGTCGAAGTCCATGCGCCGCCCCAGGCGCGCGCCGTCGATCAGCGGCAGCACGCTGGCCAGCGGATAGACGCGGAAGCCGCACATGGAGTCGCTGATCGCGAACGACAGCGAGCACAGCCACATCCAGAAGTGCGAGGCGTAGCGCCCGTAGTAGCGCACCTTCGGAACGCTCTCGTCGTACACGGGCGTGCCGCAGATGACGGCCGCCGGGGCCGCCGCGGCGCGTGCGAGGAAGGCCGGGACGTCGTCCGCATCGTGCTGGCCATCGGCGTCGATCTGCAGCGCGTGCGTGTAGCCCGCCGCCGCGGCGGCGCGCAGTCCGGCCATCATCGCGCCGCCCTTGCCCTGGTTCACCGCAAGGCGCACCAGCGAGACGTCAGGCGAGCGCGCCAGGTCGTCGAGCACCTGGGCGCACGACGCGCCGCTGCCGTCGTCGACGAGCACGCAGCGCAGGCCGCTCGCCCTGACGCGCGCGACGACCCCCCCGATGGCCTCGCCATGGTCATAGACCGGGATCACCGCGACGGGACGGAACGCGAGGCCCGTCATGGCGTCCCCACGCCTGCGAACACGGCGCGACCGCTGGAGTGCACGCCCGATGCCGACCGGAACTCGAAGCGCAGCGTCGCCGCCGCGGCGTTCCAGTGCCACTCGGCCTCGAGCCGCGCGCCGGGCGCGACGGGCAGGAGGAACTTCAGCGCCTCGAGGCGCACGAAGTCGGCGTCGATGCCGAAGCGCTCGCGGCCCCACGCAATCGCCCAGTCGACCTGCGCGACGCCGGGCAGGATCGGCTGGCCGGGGAAGTGGCCGTCGAAGACCGCGAGGTCGGGCGCGACATCGAGCATCGCGCTCGCCCGGATCGCATCGCCATCGCGCCACTCCGGGCTCGGCCGCACCGGCCGGAACAGCGCCTCCAGCGCCGCGAGCGACGTCTTTCCCTGCGCGTCGACCGGCAAGGCCTCGACGAAGCGCCAGCGGCGCGGCAGCGCGACGCGCTCGATGCCTTGCAGAAGCGCCGCGCGGAACTCTTCGACCAGCGCGGGCCGGCCGCGCGCCTGGAGCTTGCGCCGGCCCGACTCCGTGAGCTCCGCCACGACCACGGGTCGCTCGCCCGAGTCGGGCGTGGACAGCATCAGCGCGCGAACCTGCGCGACGTCGCCGGTCTCCTGAAGCCGCCGCTCGATCGCCGAGAGCGACACGCGCTTCTCGCCCACCTTGACGATGCGGTCGCTGCGCCCCAGCAGCTCGAAGCCGTCCATGCCGTCCGCCGCGGGCGCGGCGCGGTCGGCGGTGCGCCACCAGCGGGCGTCGGGCAGGTGGCGCGACTGCACCTCGAGCAGGCCGTCGGCGACGCGGAACCCGACGCCGGGCAGCGGCTGCCACGTGTCGCCGTGGCGCGCGCGCTGGCGCCACGCGACGCCGCCCGTCTCCGAGCTGCCGTAGACCTCCACCGGCGCCATCCCCAGCAAGGCGACGACGCTGCCGGCGGCCTCCTCGGCCAGCGGGCCGCCGGACGAGAACACGGCGCGCAGCGAGGCGCGCGCGGCCGACCAGTCCAGCGTCTCCGGCAGCCGCGCCAGGTGCGCGGGGCTGCTCACGAGAACCGCCGGGGCCGTGGCCGACTCGGCGATCTGCTCCGGGTACGCGAGCCGTTCGGCCACGAACGCGCGCCCGGCCGCCAGCGGCCACAGCACGCGAAACAGCAGCCCGTAGATGTGCTGGTGCGAGACGGTGGCCCAGACACGCGCCGGCTCGGTCGCGCCGTCGAAGCCGAGCGGATCGGCGTCGGGCTCGCCGCCGTCCAGGTTGACGGGCGCGAGCCCGGTGTCGCACAGCGCGCCGAAACGGCGCTCGAGCGCGTGCACCTCGGCGTCGAGCTGCGCCAGCGACTTGGCGATCGCCATCGGCTCGCCGCTCGTGCCGGACGTATGGACGACGAGCGTCGTCGCGCCCGGGTCCAGCTCGGGCCAGGGGATGTCGGCGCCAGCATCGCCGGCGACCAGGAGCGCGCCGGGCAGGTCGCCCAGGAAGCCGTCAACCAGCGCGCGCAGGCGCTCCACCGTGTCGGGCTGCGCGCCGCCCGGCACGACTACCGTCTTGCCGGCGTGCCAGGCGCCGAACAGCGCCGCGGCGAATTCGAACGTGTCCTCGCAGCTGAGCGCCCACCGCACGCCCGGCACGGCCGAAAGGTGTGCGCGGTACGCGCCCACGCGCTCGACGAATCCGCCGTCCGCCACGCGCTGGCCGCGGCGCCACGCGATCGGCCGGCCGCCGGCGTCGCGCGCTGCGACGTGGCGAAGCAACGCCGCGAGCGAGCTCCAGCGCGAGCCTTCATCCATGGCGCGCTCCGCCCGCTTCGGCCGCTCGCGCCCGCACGCGGCGCCGCACCAGCCATTCGCCTCCCATCAACAGGCCCATCAGCACGTAGGCGACGAGGCCGTTGTACAGCGCCCAGACGGCCGCGTCGGCCCACAGCGCCGTGCCGGCCGAGACCGCGGCGTTGGCTGCGAAGAACACGCACCAGACCTGGGTCACCCGACGCGTATAGGCCACGGCGGCGGGCGGCAGGTGCGGCTCGCGCAGCCGGGCCAGCCGCTCGATGGCCGACGGCCCACGCCGCAGGCTCGCGGCGAACGCGCCCAGCAGGGCCAGGTTGACGGCCACGGGATACAGCTTCAGGGGCAGCCAGCCGTCCGTCCACGCGCCGATCGCGGCCAGCAGCGCGACCGCCGCGGCGGCCGCGATCCAGAAGCGCTCGCGCGTGGCCACGGCCCGCGCGAACGCGAGCCCGGCCAGGCCCAGCGCGATCCAGCGCGGCCCGACGTGGCCTGCCACAAGCCACACGACGACCGGGTAGGCGACGCTCGCGAGGACGACGGCGACGGCAATGGGCGAAGGCCGGTCGCGGCGCGGGCTCGGACGGGAGTCGGGCACGGCGTCCCCTTGGTCGACGCGCGCCGCGATCAAGCCTTGCCCTGCGCCGTCACGAACTCGGCGAGCGCACGGACGCTGGCGAAATGGGCGCGCACCTCGTCCGACTCGGCGGACAAGGTCACGCCGTAGCGCTTCTGCAGCGCGAGGCCGAGCTCCAGCGCATCGATGGAATCGAGGCCCAGGCCCTTGACGAACAGCGGCTCGTCGCTGGCGATGTCGTCGGGCGTGATGTCTTCGAGAGCCAGGGAGGAAATGATCAGGGCCTTGATGTCTTGTTCGAGTTGCTGCATTTCAAAGTCTCCGCGCGCGAGGGCGCGCAACGGTGGCGGGGGCTGCGAGGGGCGGCAGTATGGCAGAGGGCGTCAGGCATCGCGGCTCCAGCGACAACGCCGCGCGCCGGCGCGCTGCTCCAGGGCCGGGGCGTTCGACAGCGCAAACCACAGCGCCTGCAGGCCCGAGGGCAGCGCCGCCGCCTCGGCGGGCACGTCGGCGTGCGACGTGGCGTCGCCGGCAAGCCAATCGAGTTGCAGCGCCGGCTCGCCGGGCCGCGCGCGGCGCAGGCGCCAGGCCCAGGCGAAATGAGTGGCGGGTTCGTCCTGGAACGCGGTGTAGTCGTTGGGCAGCGGCGCGTCGTACGCCACCAGGTCGACGACCGGCGACCCGTCGTCCAGCAGTGCGACGGCCTCGGCAACGCCGGCCGCCGCGGTCATGCGGCCCGCGGCGATGGCCGAGGAGTTGCTCCGGTCCTCGCGCACGATCGCGATCATCGCGCCCATCGCGTTGTGCACGGACAGCGCGAAAGCGGTGGGCGACAAGGGCTCGCCGCGCACCTGCGCCAACAGCAGGTCGAGGCACCGCGTGGTCTCGCCATAGCGCGAAGCGAAGACGGTGGGCACTTCGGAGGGCGGCTCCGCGCTGGCGCCCTGGGCGTCGCGCAGGTCGAATGCCGCCTGCGCGGCCAGGCGGCCCAGGGGTGCGAAGCGGCGGCGCTGCATCGGTGCGACTGCCGCGAGAGGGACTTGCGGCTCGCCCTGCGGCAACCAGGGAGCGGCGACCCATTCGTTCCAGCGGGCCCGGGTGTCCAGGCCGGGCGCGAAGGCCGCCCAGGTCTCGATGACGAAAGAAGAACTCAATTGGCTGACCCCGACGCCGTTCGCCGAGAAGTCGCGGCTTGTCGTTGATGTTGCTGCGCCGCATTACTTCCAGGTCCGCTGCACGGCCTGCCGCAACATCGGCAGCGACGCGTTGACGGACTTTCATTCAAGCCCCCATTTTAGCCGACGCCCAGTAGGACCTTCCCCCGAGGCGGCGCGCAGCGGTTCACGACCCACTGTCGGGCAAACGGCAGGCCCTGCAAGGGTTCTCCCGCCCTCGCCGGCTCCATCTTCGGGCTCGCCCAGGTACGCGAACGCCCGCACAGGCTGACCGGTGCGCGATCCTGCAAGCTGCTGCGGCACCTGCCGGCCGAACGCTTCCGGCAGATCAACCGAGACACCGTCGTGCGGGCCGGCGCGATCGCCGCGGCCACGCGCGACGACACGGGCAAGGTCTTCCTTACCTTGCGCGAGCGACCTGGACGGCTGGCGGCAAGCCGTCCTTGCGCGCTTCGGTTTCGAGGGATGTGCCCGTCGCCGGCGCGGGCTGGAGCTGGCCGCGCGTGGCCTGGTCCCAGCGCTGCAGCCGCTCGGGGCTGACGTCGAAATGCTGGCCGAACAGCTGCGGCCCCTGGCGCGCCATCATCGCGGCCACGCGCGCGGCCGCCGGATCGCCCGCGTCGGCGGCGGCCGACAGCTGCGCATAGGCCTGCGGCCACTGCTGCGCCTCGTAGGCCTCCATGGCCATCCGGAAGCGCCCCTGCGGCACGTCGCCGTGGCGGCCCACGCCGGCGCCGCTGAGCGCGATGCACGCGGCCACGATGGCGGTCGCACCGATCAGCACCTGGGCGCCGGTATCGATCCAGCGGGCCGTCGTACTCATGGGCATCGTCATCGCGTGTTGCATGCTGCTCTCCTGCTTGCAGATCCTGGCCGGTCGACCTTCCGACCTGCCGAGGCGCGAGTATGGAAAACCGCCGCGCGCTCAGCTATCCCTCTTGAGAGGGGGCCGCGACGACCGCACCTGACTCCAGGGGAAACCCGGCAAACTAGAATCGCGCCAGACATGAACACGCCCAAGACCCCCACCGCTGCCGCGCCGGCCGAAGACGCCGTCAAGCCCGCCAATTTCCTGCGCAACGTGATCGAGCGCGACCTCGAGGCGGGCACGTACGCGAATCGACAGTGGGGCGGCGGCCCGGGCGATGCGGCGAAACACGCGGCCGGCGTGCCCGACGCGGCGCGCGTGCGCCTGCGCTTCCCGCCCGAGCCCAACGGCTACCTGCACGTGGGCCACGCCAAGAGCATCTGCCTGAACTTCGGCCTGGCGCGCGACTACGGCGGCGCGTGCCACCTGCGCTTCGACGACACCAATCCGGAAAAGGAAGAGCAGGAGTACGTCGACGGCATCAAGGAGAACGTGCGCTGGCTCGGCTTCGACTGGGAGTCGCCGCTCGGCAACAACCTCTACTACGCCAGCAACGACTTCGACTTCATGTACCGCGCCGCCGAGGCCCTGGTGGCCGACGGCAGCGCCTACGTCGACGAGCAGACGCCCGAGCAGATGCGCGCCAACCGCGGCGACTTCGCCACGCCCGGCACCGACAGCCCGTTCCGCGGCCGTTCGCCGGAAGAGAATCTGCGCGAGCTGCGCGCGATGCGCGACGGTGCCTACCCGGACGGCGCCAAGGTGCTGCGCGCGAAGATCGACATGGCCAGCCCCAACATCAACATGCGCGATCCGACGCTTTACCGCATCCGGCGCGCGCATCACCACAACACGGGCGACCAGTGGTGCATCTACCCGATGTACACCTTCGCGCATCCGATCGAGGACGCGCTCGAACGCATCACGCACAGCATCTGCACGCTCGAGTTCGAGGACCAGCGCCCGTTCTACGACTGGCTGCTGGAGCACCTCGCCCGCCTCGGGCTGCTCGCGCATCCGCTGCCGAAGCAATACGAGTTCGCGCGCCTGAACCTCACCTACGTGGTCACCAGCAAGCGCAAGCTGCGCCAGCTGGTGGAGGAAAAGCACGTCAGCGGCTGGGACGACCCGCGCATGCCCACGCTGGTCGGCATGCGCCGCCGCGGCTACACGGCCGGCGCGCTGCAGCTGCTGGCCGAGCGCACCGGCGCCACCAAGAACAACACCTGGATCGACTACGCCTGGCTCGACATCGCGCTGCGCGACGACCTCGAGGAGAAGGTCGCGCGCGCGATGGCCGTGCTCGACCCGATCCCGCTCAAGCTCACCAACTGGGCCGACGTCTTCGGCGCCGCGGCCACCGTGCCGTGCAGCGCGCCCGCGCATCCGCATCATCCCGAGATGGGCCAGCGCGCGTTCGTGCTGGGCCCGCAGGTGTGGATCGAGCGCGACGACTTCCTCGAGACGCCGGTCAAGGGCTACCAGCGCCTGTTCCCGGGCAACAAGGTGCGGCTGAAATACGGCGTCATCGTCGAGTGCACGGGCTGCGAGAAGGACGCCGACGGCAACGTCACCGCCGTGCTGGCCACCATCGTGCCCGACACCCGCAGCGGCACGCCGGGCGCCGATCTCGTCAAGGTCAAGGGCACGATCACGTGGGTGTCGGCGCAGGACGGCGTGCCCGCCACGCTGAACCTGTACGACCGCCTGTTCGCGGTGCCGCATCCGGGCGTCGCCGATGCGCCGCTCGCGGCCGAGCTGAATCCGAACAGCATCCGCGTGACGCAGGGCTTCGTCGAGCCGTCCGTCGGCCGGTTGCCGCCCGAGACGCGCGTGCAGTTCGAGCGCCACGGCTACTTCGTCACCGACCGCGTCGACCACCAGCTCGACAAGCCCGTGTTCAACCGGGTCACCACCCTAAAGGACAGCTGGGCCAAATGAGGCCCGGGCCTTGATTTGACCCACGACGGCCCTAACTGAGGTCCAAGGGCAGCGAAATGCCGCCCGTGGATAGACCTCAAGGAGTCGTGATGGCTGCCGCCGCGCTGAAGAACCGTATCGAGAACCTGATCGCCATGGCGCAACTGCTGGAGCGCGTGGACGCCAACCCGACGCTCGTGGGCGCGCAGCAGTACCTCAACCTCGTCAACACCGTGAAGGCGCTGCTGGCCGAGGACGACCTGCCCGACGATGCGTTGCGCGCGGTGCTGCGCGCCTGCCCGGCCTCGGCGCTGCTCTACGAGAACCTGCACTACGACCGCTCCGGGCTGTCGCAGTCGCCGCTGGACGCGGCCGTCGCCTCCGAGATCGCCGCCACCGAGCTGATCGCCGGCCTGCGGGTCCGCGCGCATTGAAGCGTGCCGCGAACGTGAAATTCTGACGTTTCCAGACAACAGCGGCGCGGCCGCGTCACTGACGCGACAGACGAAGCGCTAGTGCTCCCTCACATTCGAGCCGGCTTTCCGCCGGCTCGAGTCGTTTCCTGGGCACGACTCATGGTTCCGGTGCGCCCACTTCTGGCGCATCCGTCATCAACACGCAACATTTTCTGCCGTACTTGCCCCAGTACGTGCACTTGTTCGCGCAAATGACGGGTATGCGTCGAATAAGCGCGACTAGACTTCGCCCATCGGAAAAACCGAGAACCGGAGACAAACTCAAATGGCATTCCTGAACAAGAACATCGCCCTGGCCACGGCCGCGCTCGTCGCCTGCGGCACCGCCGCCGCGACGGAAGACTACGACCTGCGTTACGCGCCGGGCTACGGCGGCGCCGACATGTCGGCCCCGTTCGAAGGCGGCTGGGTGTTCCAACTGCACAACTACTGGTACAGCGGCAACATCCGCAGCACCACGACCGTCAACACGGATCTCACCGGCCCCGTCTCGCAGCTGACGCAAACGGCGTTGCCGCCCGGTTCGGCCGGCGCCACCACGCGGATCGGCACCAACGAGCAGATCACGGTCGTCGGCTGGCTGCCGCGCCTGAGCTACATGAGCTCCACCACCTTCCTGGGCGCGACCCTCGGCGGCACGGTGCTGCTGCCCATCGTCAACAAGGGCAGCGTCGCCAGCGTCCACGGCGTTTCCACAACCCTGACCGGCGTCGCCGCCGCGTTGCCCGCGGCGGCACAGACCGCCCTCACCGGCCTCGTCAACGGCGCGGCCACGCAGGGCGCGGACGCCCTGGCGACGGCCAACTCCAACAAGCGCTTCGGCTTCGGCGACCTCGAGTTCTCGCCCATCCTGCGCTGGAGCACCGAAGCCACCCAGACGCTGTTCATCCTGACGACGGTGGCCCCCACCGGCGACTACAGCAGCACGCGCGCCGCCAACCCGAGCGCGGGCGATTTCTGGACGATCCGCCCGGCTGTGCAGTTCAGCTACATCGGCGACGGCTGGGACGTCGGCACGCGCGTCGCCTACTCGTACAACACGCGCGACAAGATGACCGGCTACAAGAGCGGCGGCTACGTCAACTGGGACCTGGCCATGATGAAGTCGGTCAGCGAGTCGACCCGCCTGGGCCTGTCCGGCTACGCCGTCGACCAGCTCAACAAGGACACGAGCAATTTGTCGGCTGCCGACTTCGCCGCCAGGGGCGCAGCCTTCGATGCACGCGAGGAATCGACGCTGGGCCAGAAGGGCCGCGTGTTCGGCCTCGGCCCCGAGGTCGCCTACATCCACGGCGCCGGCGACTACCTGGTGGAAGGCCGGATCATGAAGGAATTCGGCGCGCAAACCCGTCCGAAGGGCTTCACGGCGTTCCTCACGCTGGCCAAGCCGTTCTGACGGCACCACCGTGACGCAGGCCGCATGCCCGGCCTGAAGTCGCGGCGGCTTTCGGCCGAAATCGAGGAAGTCGACGTCCGTTCCACAGGGACGGGCGTCGCGGTTCCCGCGCGGCGCGCCATGCCGCCGTGCCTAGAGAGAGGGTGAAGATCATGAAGATGATGCAAACGTTGCGCCGGATCGCCTCGGCGCTGGCGCTGGGATGCGCCGTCACCGGTGCGTGGGCCACGGTCGACGTCTCCGGCGTGCCGCTGGAGGAGACGGTGACGGTGGCCGGCGTGCCGCTGCACCTGAACGGCGCGGGCTTCCGCAAGCGCGGCTACTTCAAGATCGACGTCACCGCGCTGTACCTGCAGCAGAAGGCCACGACGCTGGACGCCGTGGAGAACGCGCCGGGCGTCAAGCGCGTCGAGCTCGTGATCCAGCAGGACGTCACCGGCTCGCAGGCCTCGCGCTACTTCCTGATCGACTTCGAGGCCTCGGCCACCCCGGCCGAGTTCGCCAAGCTGATCACCGAGGTCTCGCAGGTGGGCGACATCTACAGCTCGCTGCCCAAGATCAAGAAGGGCGACATCGTCACGATGGACTGGGTGCCCGGCAAGGGCCTCATCGCCACGCTCAACGGCGTCGCGCTGACGGCCCACGGCGCCCCGTCGCCCTACATCAACAGCGAACTGCTGGCCAAGGTCATGGTGCGCATGTACGTCGGCGGCAAGACCCCGGCCGAGCTGCACGACAACCTGCTGGGGCTGTCCACCAGCATGCGCGACAAGAAGTAGCCGCCTTCTTCTCCGGATCCTCGGGCCCTGACGCGTGGGAGCGTGTCGGGGCCCATTTTCATTGGCGGCCGGGAAGCTCAGACCTGGATCAGCTCCACCTTGTAGCCATCGGGATCCTGCACGAACGCGATGAACGATGTGCCGCCCTTCACGGGCCCGGGCTCGCGCGTGACCTTGCCGCCGGCGGCGCGCACGCTCTCGCAGACGGCGGCGACGTCCGGCACGCCCAGGGCCAGGTGGCCGAAGGCGGTGCCGATCTCGTAGTCGGCGACGCCGTAGTTGTACGTGAGCTCGATCTCGGCCGAGCCGACCTCGCCGTTGCCGTCGTCGGCGCCGTAGCCCAGGAAGGCCAGCGTGTACTGCTGCTCGGGACGGTCGGTGGTGCGGCGCAGGCTCATGCCGAAGTGGCGGGTGTAGAAATCGATGGAGCGCTGCAGGTCGCCGACGCGCAGCATGGTGTGGAGGAATCTCATGGCGTGGCCAAGCTGTGGGATGGAATGGCCGCCACGTTAGCAAACATCGCCGCGCCGAGCGCCGCAGGGTCATTGACGAGCCGCAGTTGGTCGTACGCGCGCTGGGCCTCGGGATAGCGCCGGCGCAGCAGGTTGAGCCACTGCTTGAGCCGTCCCGCGCGATGGCGCGGCTCCACGCGCGTGCCCACGCGGCGCCAGAAGTCGGCGATCAGCGGCAGCAGCTCGTCCCAGGCCAGCGCCGGCGGCGTGCCGTACGCCTCGGGGGAATGCGGGCCGCCGGCGGAGGCCTTGGCGAAGCCGCGGGCGTCCAGCCGCGCCTCGGTGGCATGGGCCGGCAGCGCCAGCGAGGCGGCGATGCCCGCCGCTCGCCGCGCGCGGATCGCCAGCGCGAGGCCGGGGTCGGCCACCATGCCGCGGCCCAGCATCAGGCCGTCGCAGCCGGTGACGTGGCGGCAGCGCTCGGCGTCGTCGGGCGTCCAGATCTCGCCGTTGGCCACCACCGGCACCGCCACGGCCTCGCGGATCGCCGGCACGCGCTCCCAGTAGGCCGGCGGGCGGTAGCCGTCGGCCTTCGTGCGCGCGTGCACCACGAGCTCGCTCGCGCCCGCGTCCGCGAGCGCCAGTGCGCACTCGACCGCGCGCGAGGCGTCCTCGTAGCCGAGCCGCATCTTCGCCGTCACCGGCAACGTTGACGGCACCGCGCGGCGCACGGCGCGCACGATGCGGCCCAGCAGCTCGGGATCCTGCAGCAGCGACGCGCCGCCGCCATGCCGGTTGACCACCTTGGCCGGGCAGCCGAAGTTCAGGTCGATGCCGTCGGGGCCCAGCGCGGCCAGCGCGGCGGCGTTGTCGGCCATGCACTCGGGATCGGAGCCCAGCAGTTGAGGCCGCACCGGCACGCCGGCGCGCGTGCGGCCGCCCTGCAGCAGTTCCGGCACGATGCGCGTGAACACGCGGTCGGGCATCAGCATGTCGGTGATGCGGATGAACTCCGACACGCAGCGGTCGATGCCGCCGGCGGCGGTGAGCACCTCGCGCAGCGGGTGGTCGAGCAGCCCTTCCATCGGGGCGAGCAGCAGCTGGCCCATCAGGTCACGCCGGCCATTGGTCCACCGCGTCGGCCAGGCGCTCGTAGTCGGCCTCGTCGTTGTAGACCTGGGCCGCCAGGCGAACGTGCGGGCGGCCGCGGATGGACAGCACCTGGGCCTCGATGCGGCGTTCGGCGAGCAGCCAGTCCTTCAACGCGGTCGACGCGTCCGCGCCGAGCGCCTGGATGCGCGCGGGCAGCGCCACGCTGGCCATGCAGCCCACCAGGGCCTCGGGCGTCGTGAACGGCTGGCCCCAGCGCGCGGCGAGCGCGTGGGCCGCGCGCCAGACGAGGTCGTGGTTCCAGGCGCGCATCGCCGCCAGCCCGAGCACGTCGCGCATGAACGCGATGCCGTCCGGCGCGCAGAGCATGGCCGACGGGTCGCGCGTGCCGGTCCAGTCGAACTCCTGCGCCAGGCCCACGTCGAGCCCCCACGAGATGACGGGCGGGTGCAGCCCGGCGCGCCGCGACGGCGCCACCCACAGGAAGCCGCAGGCGCGCGGCGCGAAGGCCCACTTGTGCAGGTTGCCCACGAACCAGTCGGCGCCCAACGACGGGATGTCGAGGTCGATGGCTCCGGGCGCGTGCGCGCCGTCGACCAGCACCGGCACGCCGCGCGCGCGGCAGCGCTCCGTCATGGCGGCCACCGGCAGGATGAGCGCGGTCTCCGACGACACGTGGTCGATCACCGCGAGCCGCGTGCGCGGCGTGAGCACGCGCTCGACGGCGTCGGCGCAGGCGTCGGCGATGTCGCCCTCGATCGGGAACGGCGTCGTCGCCACCACCACGCGCGCGCCCGCGGCCCGCGCGACGAACTCCGCGGCCTTGACGACGGCGCCATAGGCCTGGTCGAGCACCACGATCTCGTCGCCGGGCCGCAGCGCGAGCGACCGCAGCACCGCGTTGATGCCCGTGCTGGCGTTGTCGACGAAGACGATGTCGTCGCCGCGCGCGCCCATGAATTCGCCCACCGTGTCGGCCACCCGGCGCAACAGCGGCCGCGGCGCACCGGGCGCATCGGGCGCGAGGCTGACCAGTTCCCGGAACAGAAAGCTCGCCGGCTGCGCCTCGATGCGGCGCTGCCAGGCGTGCTGCGCCTCCAGCACGACGCGCGGCGTGGCGCCGACGGTGCCGTGGTTCAGGTAGGTGATTCCGGGATCCAGCCACCAGTGGGCGAGGAAGGAGCGGCCGAAGGTGGGCACGGGCTTGCTGGGCAGCGAAGAAGCGACGATTGTCGCGCGACCCGGGCAGGCGGCGCCAAGGCCGCGAAAGTCAGTGGAAGCCGGTGAGCTGCACCGCCGGCGACGCGTACTCGCGACCGACGCTGCCCTGCGCCCGCAGGAAGCTGGCGCGCGCGCCCTCGGTCATCGCGTCCCAGTGCACCTCGCCTTGCGGGTCGCAGGGAAAGGTGAGCCCTCGGCCCGTGTGGAACAGCGACTGGAAACGCAGCTCGTAGCGGGCGATGGATTCGGCGGCAGGCAGCGGGTGGGCGTTCATGGGAGCCTCGGATGGTGCGGAGGACTGCGGGCGCCGGGAACGACGCCAGGATGGAACCAGTGTGCACGCCGGCCGCAGCGGGCGGCATCGGCGGATTTCCATCCGCGGCCTCGTCCTGGCGCCCGTCCGCGTGTAGTCGTCCGGGCAGCCATCTTGTCAGCCAGCGTCCGACAGACGGCCTTGCCGTCGAGTTGGCCGACACGCCGTGTCACGCCCGTCCAGCGAGGCGCGACTATCATTCGCGCCTTGCAAACGATCCCAGGAGATCTCTCGATGACCTTCCGCCTGAACGCCGTCCGCGTGGCCTCCGTGCTGGCGCTCGCCGCCGGTTTCGCCACCGCCGCCCACGCCGACGACTCGGCCGCCCTCGCCGCCGCCGCCAAGGAGCTGGGCGCCGTCGTCACGTCCAGCGGCCTCGTCTTCAAGTCGCTGGTCGACGGCACCGGCGCCAGCCCGAAGGCCACCAGCACCGTCAAGGTCAACTACAAGGGCACGTTCGTCAACGGCACGAAGTTCGACGCGTCGGCCGACCACGGCGGCCCGATCTCGTTCCCGCTCAACCGCGTGATCCCGTGCTGGACCGAAGGCGTGCAGAAGCTCAAGGTGGGCGGCAAGGCCAAGCTCACCTGCCCGTCGGCCATCGCCTATGGCTCGGCCGGCGCCGGCGGCGCCATTCCGCCCAACACCACGCTCGTGTTCGAGGTGGAACTGCTGGGCGTCAACTAGGATCGCCCCCTGGCTGGCCAGGCGCCAGCCCCATGCGCTGGCGCATGCCCTCCACCATCGTGTCGAAGACGGTGCGGTGGGGGTCGGGCACCTCCGAGCGGACCACGTCGCGGTAGTCGTCGTGCACGCAGTCCCCGATGCCCACGCAGTGCAGCGAAGCCTGCAGGCCGCCGCGGCAGTCGCCCACCAGCTCGCACGCGACGATCTCGGCGCTCCATTCGCGGAGCTGCCGGTCAACCCCGTCGTCGCCCGCCGAGTTGCCCACATCGACGAAATCGGCGTTGTTCTCCAGCGCCTCGGCCGCGGCCCAGCGGTCGCCGGTACGCAGCGCGGCGTCGATGTCCGCGTTGGCGGTATCGCGGCCCGGAGGCGAGACGATGCCGCGGCCGCCCTCGGGCATCAGGAAGTCCTTGCCGCCGCGCTGCTGCACCGCCAGGTCGTAGAGCGGCTGGATGGCCGGATACTTCTCGAGCACGCCGCTGCAACGCTTCCCGATGTCCTCGACGAGGGCCGCCGCGCGGTCGTGGAACGCGTCGTCGCCCACGATCAACGAGGCTCTGCCCGGGTGCCCACCCAGGTCGTTGCAGCGCTTCCATGCCAGCAGCGCGTAGAACTTGCCGCCTTCCTGCGGCCGGCCGATCGCCTGCTCGATGAAGGCGAGGTAGTCGGGGGCGTTCTCGAACTCGGTGCGCATCCGGGCCGAGCGCGTGTTCCGCTCGGTGCCCTGCGTGTCCGATGGCTTCAACACGGCGGCGCTCCCACCCGACGACGGCGCGCCGTTGACGGCCACCGCCGCCGCGGCGATCGGCCTGGCGCGCGGCTGCAGGTGATGCACGCGGCGCGCCAGCAGCAACAGCGCGAGGCAGCCGGCCACGACCAGCACCAGGCCCGCGGCCGAGGACTTGTGGTTGCGGACCCAGTGCAGGAAGTCGCCAACGTTCATGCAGGACGATTTTCCACGACGGCGCGACCCTCCCGGAGTTCGCGCGGCGTCGCGCCGAACCAGCGCCGCACCGTGCGGCTGAAGTTGGACGTGTCGGCGTAGCCCAGTCGCGCGGCGATCTCCTCCACCGGTTCGGCGGAGTGCATCAGCATCCACAGCGCGCGCTGCTTGCGCGCCGCGTCCAGCAGTTGCTGGAAGGTGGCGCCGTCCTCGTGCAGGCGGCGGATCAGCGTGCGCGACGAGATGCCGCAGCGCGCGGCGACATCGGCCATGCGCGGGTAGGCGCCGTCGTCCACGCTCGCCAGCAGGCCGGCCACGCGCTGGGCCATGCCGGCGCCGGCCACCTCGGCCAGCGCCTCCTCGCATTCGCGGCAGGCGCTGGCGTGCGCCTTCGCGTCGGCGCCGATGCACGGCAGCGCCAGGTCGGGTGGCGCGAAGTGGAACGCGAACGCCGGCTGGTCGAAGCGCACCTCGGCCACGCCGAAGCGCTGGTACTGGTCGCGCCAGGCCGGCACGGGCAGCGGGAGGTCGATGCGGATCGCCGCGGGCACCTGGCCGACGGCCGTCTCGATCATGCGCAGGATCGCGCCCAGCACGGTGTCGACGACGAAGCCGCGCACGGAGCCCAGCGCCGTGCGTTCGGCGGCGTGCATGGTCATGCCCTCGCGCGACTCCACGCAGGTCCAGGCCATCGCGTCGTTGCGCGTGGTGCCGTAGCGCGCCAGCGTGAGCATGGCCCCGCGCAGGTCGCGGCTGGTGACCACCGCATAGCCGAGCGCGCCATGCGCCGACACCGGCGCGCCGCCGCCCAGATCCAGGCCCAGCCACGGCCGGCGCGTGGCGGCCATCGCCCCCTCGGCCAGGCGCACGATGGTGTCGCGGCCCAGCCGCTTGTCGTCGGTGACCAGCGTGGCCCAGTCCAGGCCGGCCGCCGCGAGCACGCGATCGCCGTCCACGTCGGCGTGCTGCAGCAGCATGCGCAGCAGCCGCGCGTAGATCGGCGGCACGAGCGAACTCGGCTGCGGCAACGGGGGATGGGCGGAGACGGGGCGGGACATGGTCGGCGAAGGGGCTCAGTGTCTTCCCTCGATCGGGGCACTTGGCGGCCTGTTTGTCACTTTATGACGATTTCCTGGCAGCTGCATCGGTGTCCGCCTCTAATCGCGCCACCCACACTGCGAGGTCCCCTGGCGGACCACAAGAAAGAGACAAGCATGAATTTCGACTACATCGTGGTGGGCGGCGGCTCGGGCGGCTGCGTGCTGGCGGCGCGGCTCAGCGAGGATCCGTCGGTGTCGGTGGCGCTCATCGAGGCCGGCCCGGCGGACAGGAACATCCTCATCCACGTGCCCGCCGGCCTCGCGCTGCTCGCGCAGACGCACGCCGCCAACTGGAACTTCTCCACCGTGCCGCAGAAGGGCCTGAACGGCCGCATCGGCTGGCAGCCGCGCGGCAAGGTGCTGGGCGGCTCCAGCTCGGTCAACGCGATGATCTACATCCGCGGCCACCGCGCCGACTACGACCACTGGGCTTCCGAAGGCAACGAGGGCTGGGGCTACGACGACGTGCTGCCCTACTTCCGCCGCGCCGAGCACAACGAGCGCCTGAACGACGAATACCACGGCAACGCCGGGCCGCTCAACGTGATGGACCTGCGCAGCCCGAACAAGTACCTGCAGGCGTACATCGATGCGGGCCGCGAGGCCGGCTACCCGATCACGGACGACTTCAACGGCGCCGAGCAGGAAGGCATCGGCCCCTACCAGGTCACGCACAAGAACGGCGAGCGTTTCAGCGCCGCCAAGGCCTACCTGACGCCCAACCTCGACCGCAAGAACCTCACGGTGTTCACCGAGGCGCACACCACGCGCATCCTGTTCGAGGGCAAGCGCGCCACCGGCGTGGAGTTCCGCCGCGCGGGCCGGCGCGAGCAGGTCCGCGCGAACCACGAGGTGCTGCTGGCCGCCGGCGCGCTGCAGACGCCGCAGATCCTGATGCTGTCGGGCGTGGGCCCGGCCGCCGAGCTCGCGAAGCACGGCATCGGCATCGTGCACGACCTGCCCGGCGTCGGCCGCAACCTGCACGACCACGTCGACGCGGTGCAGGTGGTGGATGCGCCGCACCTGAAGGAGACCTTCGGCGTGTCGTTGGGCGGCATCGGCCGCGTGCTCAAGGCGATCCCCGAGTGGCGCAACCGCCGCAGCGGCATGCTCACCACCAACTTCGCCGAGGCCGGCGGCTTCGTGAAGAGCGATCCGGCCGAGGCCATCCCCGACCTGCAGCTGCACTTCGTCGTGGGCAAGCTGATCGACCACGGCCGCAAGACGGCGTTCGGCCACGGCTACTCGGCCCACGTGTGCGTGCTGCGCCCGCAAAGCCGCGGCAGCGTCACGCTGGCCAGCGCCGATCCCTTCGCCGCGCCGCTGATCGACCCGAACTTCTTCGACCATCCCGACGACATGCGGCGCCTCGTGCGCGGCTTCCGCCAGATGCGCGCGCTGATGAGCCAGCCGGCGCTCGCGAAGCTGGGCGGCAAGGAGCTGGCGCGCTCGGCCAACGCCACCACCGACGCCGAGATCGAGCAGTTCATCCGCGACTACGGCGACACCATCTACCACCCCGTGGGCACCTGCCGCATGGGCTCGGGCGCGCTGGACGTGGTGGGCGCCGACCTGCGCGTGCACGGCCTCGAGGGCCTCCGCGTGGTGGACGCGTCGATGATGCCGCGCATCATCGGCGGCAACACCAACGCACCCGTGATCATGGTGGCCGAGAAGGCCTCCGACATGATCAAGGCCGCGCGCGTCGCCGGTGCCGATGCGTCGCCGCAGACGGTGCGGGCGTTCGCCGACACCGAGGCGCCGGCGGTCGATCCGCTGGTGGCCTGAGCCGCCTCAGACGCGCTGCAGCTTCACGCCCCCCGCGCGCAGCGCGCGCGCGACGCGCTCGGGCGTCCCGCGCGCGACTGCGAGCAGGCTGGCCTCGGCCAGCGGCGCGACGACGAAGGGCGACGCCGCCATCAGCTTCTCGGGCGAGGCCAGCACCACCGTCTCGGCCGCGCGCTCGTGCAGCGCGCGCTTGACGGCCGCCTCTTCCGCGTCGCCCGTGCTGAGCCCGGCCTCGGGGTGCACGCCGGTCACGCCCAGGAAGAACAGGTCGGCGCGCAGCTGCGAGGCCGCGGCGATGACGCCGGCGCCCACGTTAACCATCGAGTGGCGGAACAGGCGTCCGCCCAGCACCAGGATCTCGATGCCGGGATGCGCGGCCAGCTCGATGGCCACCGTGGGGCTGTGCGTGACGACCGTGGCGCGCAGGCCCGGCGCGAGATGGCGCGCCACCTGCAGCGCGGTCGTCCCGCCGTCGAGGATCACCACCTGGCCGGGCCGCACCAGCGACGCGCCGAAACGTCCCAGTGCCACCTTGTCGGCAATCGACACCTGCTCGCGCACGGCCAGGTCGCCCATCGCCGCCGACGCCGGCAGCGCGCCGCCGTGCACGCGCTGCAGCAGGCCCTCGGCGGCGAGCTCGCGCAGGTCGCGGCGGATGGTGTCCTCCGACGTGCCCAGCTCCTGCGCGAGCGCCTTGGCCACGAGCTGTCCCTCGGCGGCCAGGCGGGCGAGCAACAGCTTCTTTCGTTGGGTGGTGAGCATGGGATTTGGCGGATTCCTGGGTTTGCACGATACTGCACGAAACTACGCAATCATGCCATGACTTCACAGAACGTCGACACCCGCCCCTACGTCGGCAACGACGACATCCGCATCCTCGAGCAGCAGGTGCTGGCGCACGACTGGTACCTGCTGCGCAAGACGACGTTCGAGCACCGGCGCCGCGACGGCCGGCTGCAGGTGGTCAGCCGCGAGACCTACGACCGCGGCAACGGCGTGGCGCTGCTGCTGTTCAACGCCGCGCGCGGCACGGTGATCCTCACGCGCCAGTTCCGCTTCCCGGCCTACGTGAACGGCTGCGCGGACGGGCTGCTGATCGAGGCTTGCGCCGGCCTGCTGGACGGCAACGACCCGCTGGAAGCGATGCGGCGCGAGGCGATCGAGGAGACCGGCTACGCGGTGCAGTCGCCGCGCAAGGTGTTCGAGGCCTACATGAGCCCGGGCTCGGTCACCGAGAAGCTGCACTTCTTCGTGGCCGCGGTGGACGACGCCGACCGCCGCCACGCCGGCGGTGGCGACGAGCACGAGGGCGAGGACATCGAGGTGCTGGAACTGCCGCTCGCGCAGGCGCTGGCCATGATCGCCGGCGGCGAGATCCAGGACGGCAAGACCATCATGCTGCTGCAGCACGCGGCCCTGGTCGGCCTGGAAAAACTCTAGCCGTCCACGCAGGCCTGGATCGCCGCGCCGATCGTCGCGACGGTCTTGCGGCGGGCCGCGTCGCCCAGCAGCGGCGAGCCCAGCGCGTGCTTCATGGTCGCCAGCCCGATCAGGTGCGAGGCGATCAGCGCCGCGCGCAGCTCGGTGTCGCGCCCTCGCAGCAGGTGCGCGAGGGGCAGCACGAAATCGGCGTGGAAGCGCTCGGACACGCGCGCCTGCGTGGCCGGGCTGCCCGAGGCCCGCAGCAGGATGCCCAGCGCGTCGAAGCGGGCCGCGCGGCGCTCCGCGCTGCCCTCCAGCACGAGCCCCGTGATCAGCTCGCCGAAGGTCGACATGTCGACGCCGGCGAAGTGATCCTTGATCGCGAAGGCGTCCACGATCGCCTCGTCGAACAGCTTTTCCTTGCCGCCGAAGTAGCGGTTGACCAGCGCGGCGTCCACGCCGGCGTCGGCGGCGATGTCGCGCGTGCCGACGTTCTCGTAGGCGTCCAGCGAGAAGCGCACGCGGGCCGCGGCGAGGATACGGGCGCGGGTGTCGCCGGCGTTGCGCGCGGGCTTGGCCGGCACGACGGGCAGCGTCGGCGCTTCAGGGGGAGTGCGGGCGATCTTCTGGCGCGTGGTCATCGGGAAAACGGGGGCAGTGGTCGTTGCGGACGATTTTGTCATCACATGTTGACATCCACAAGCCGACGCTTCGCCCACGGACGAAGCGTGGGCGGACGCGCACCGATAGCATGGCCCGGATGACTCGAACGACACCTTCCTTCGCCCTGGTCGTGCTGGCCACCTCCATGGCCTTCGTGGTGGGCCAGCTCGACGTGACCATCGTCAACGTCGCCCTGCCCGCCATCGCCGCCGACCTGCGCGCCGACGTGGCCGGGCTGCAGTGGGTCGTCGACGCCTACGCCGTGGCGTTCGCCGCCTTCATGCTGTCGGCCGGCGCGTTCGGCGACCGCTTCGGCGCCCGGCGTGCGTTCCAGTGGGGCATGGCGATCTTCGGCGCCGCCTCCATCGCCTGCGCGTCCGCCCCCGGCATCCTGGCGCTGGACGCGGCGCGCGTGCTGCAGGGCTTCGGCGCGGCGATCATGCTGCCCAACTCGCTGGCGCTGCTGAACCACGCGCTGGCGCACGAGCCGGCGAAGCGGGCGCGCGGCATCGGCTGGTGGACGGCCGCCGGGTCGATCTCGATCGCGCTGGGGCCGGTGCTGGGCGGGCTGCTGGTGGCCGGCATCGGCTGGCGCGCGATCTTCTGGGTCAACGTGCCGCTGTGCCTGCTGGGCGGCTGGCTGTCCACGCACCTGGACGAGACCCCCGCGGGCGGCACGAAGAAGCCGCTGGACACGGCGGGACAGGTGCTGGCCACGCTGGCGCTCGCCGCGTTGATCGCCACGCTGATCGAGTCGCGCACGCTGGGCCCGCACGACCCGCGCCTGTGGCTGGGCGCGGCGGCCACGCTGGCGCTGGGGGCCGCGCTGTGGTTCGCGGAACGGCGCGCCGCCGCGCCGGTGATCGCGGCCGACCTGTTCGCGCTGCGCGACTTTCGCGGCGCCGTCTTCTTCGGCACGGTGGTCAACGGCACCTACTACGGCGCCATCTTCGTGATCGCGCTGTTCCTGCAGGGCGCGCGCCACTTCACGCCCATGCAGGCCGGCCTCGCGTTCCTGCCGCTGACCGCGGGCTTCTTCCTTTCCAACGTGCTGAGCGGACGCGTCATCGTCCGCTTCGGCACGCGCAAGCCGATGATCGCGGGCGCGCTGGTGGACCTCGCCGGCTTCGGCGTGCTGGCGCTCGCGTCCACCACGTCCAGCCTGACGACCATGCTCGTCGGCTTCCTGCTGATCCCCACCGGGATGGGCCTCGCGGTGCCGGCGATGACGACGACCGTGCTGGCGTCGGTGGACAAGGGCCGCTCGTCGCTGGCCGCGGCGATCCTCAACACCGCGCGCCAGGCCGCCGGCGCGATCGGCGTGGCGGTGTTCGGCGCGCTCGCGCACGGCGACGCCGACGCGGTGGGCGCGGGGCTGCGCATCACCTGCGCGGTGTCGATGGCGGCGCTGGCCTGCGCGGCGATCGCGGCCGCGCGGCTGAAGGGCGTGCCGCCGCAAGATTGACACAGTTGCAAGCCAGACTCGCGCCATGAAACGCATCGGCAGACCCCGAATTCGACGCTGGAGCACCGAGCGCCTGATCCGCCTGGCGCTGGCGCATGGCACGGCCAACCGCGGCTGGGATGCCGTCGCGCAGTTGCACCGGCGCGGATCGCCGGCGACGCTGGCCCACGTCGAGGCCCTGTTGCGCAGCGGCAGCATACGGCGACGCGCGCTGGGTCTAGACATTGCCGCGCAGCTGCGCCTGCCCACGCAAGACGCCGGCGAGGCGGGCGACGCTTTCGCGCTCGAGGCGACGCAGGCGATGCTGCTCGCGGGGCTGGAGGATCCGCGTCCCGGCGTGCTGCAGTCGGCCATCGCGGGCCTCGGCCATCGACCCGTCGCGGGCACGCTGCCGAGGTTGCTGGCCTTCGTCGGCCACGCAGACGTCCGTGTGCGCTGGGCGCTGACGCACACCTTGAGCGGTCGCGCCGAGCCCGAGGCCGTGGCGGCGCTGTTGCTCCTGGCCACCGACCGCGACGAGGCGGTGCGCGACTGGGCCACCTTCAGCGTCGGCACGCTCAGCGACGCCGACGACGAAGCGATTCGCGCTCGCCTGTGGGCCAACGCGCACGACCCGAACCGCGACGTGCGCGGCGAGGCCGTGGTGGGCCTCGCGCGCCGCAGCGATCCGCGCGCCGTCACCCTGCTGCGCGAACGGCTCGTGGACGGCGACTGCCGGGTCTACGAACTGGAGGCGGCCGAGGAGATGCCTCGCGCCGAACTGCTGGTGCCCCTGGAGGCACTGCGCATCGACGCCGAACGCACACCCGGCCTCGAGCCGTACTGGTACCGCAAGCTGCTGGACGCGCTCGACGCCTGCGCGACCGTGGCCGACGCGGCAGCCTGAGCCACGCCGAGAGTCACTCCGCCTCGTCCTCCTCGGTGACCAGCGCGTCGGCGCGCTGCGGCGGCGCCTCGGGGTCGGTCTCCTCGCCCAGGAAGCCGCCGCTCTGGTGCGCCCACAGGCGCGAGTAGAGGCCGCCGCGGGCCAGCAGCGAGCGGTGGTCGCCTTCCTCCACGATGCGGCCCTTGTCCAGCACCACGAGGCGATCCATGGCCGCGATGGTGGACAGCCGGTGCGCGATCGCGATGACGGTCTTGCCCTGCATCAGGCTGTACAGGCTCGCCTGGATGGCCGCCTCGACCTCGGAGTCGAGCGCGCTGGTGGCCTCGTCCAGCAGCAGGATGGGGGCGTCCTTGAGCATCACGCGGGCGATGGCGATGCGCTGGCGCTGGCCGCCCGAGAGCTTCACGCCGCGTTCGCCCACGTGCGCGTCGAAGCCCTTGCGGCCCTTGGCGTCGGCCAGCGAGGCGATGAACTCGGAGGCCTCGGCCCGGCCGGCGGCCGCGATCATCTCGGCATCGGTCGCATCGGGGCGGCCGTACAGGATGTTGTCGCGCACCGAGCGGTGCAGCAGCGAGGTGTCCTGCGTGACCATGCCCACGTGCGCCCGCAGGCTGTTCTGCGTGACCCTGGACACGTCCTGCCCGTCGATCAGCAGCCGGCCCGACTCCACGTCGTAGAAGCGCAGCAGCAGGTTCACGAGCGTGGACTTGCCCGCGCCCGAACGCCCCACCAGGCCGATCTTCTCGCCCGGCCTGATGGTGAGCGAGAAGTGCTCGATGACCTGGCGCTTGCCGCCGTACGCGAAGCCGACGTCGTCGAACCGCACCTCGCCGCGCGGCACGGCCAGCTCCGGCGCGCCGGGCGCGTCGACGATGGTGTGCGGCCTGGACAAGGTGTTCATGCCGTCGGTGACGGTGCCGATGTTCTCGAACAGCGAGGCCAACTCCCACATGATCCAGTGCGAGATGCCGTTCAGGCGCAGCGCCATCGCGGTGGCCGCGGCGACGGCGCCCGGGCCCACGCGGCCCTGCGTCCACAGCCACAGCGTGACGCCGGCGGTGCTCATGATGAGCCCCATGCTCAGCGCGTGGTTGACGATCTCGATGCCGGTGATGAAGCGGCCCTGCTGGTACGCCGTGGTGATGAACTCCTGCATCGCCTGGCGCGCGTACGACGCCTCGCGCCGCGCGTGCGAGAACAGCTTGACCGTGGAGATGTTGGTGTACGCGTCGGTGATGCGCCCCGTCATCAGCGAGCGCGCGTCGGCCTGCAGCGCGCCCACCTTGCCCAGGCGGGGCACGAAGTATCGCAACGCCAGCGCGTAAAGCGCCAGCCAGGCCAGGAACGGGCCCAGCAGCCACAGGTCGAACGCGCCGACGACGGCGATCATCGTGACGAAGTAGATGACCACGAAGACCAGGATGTCGGTGATCGTGGTGACGACGTCGCGCACGCCCAGCGCGGTCTGCATCACCTTGGCGGCCACGCGTCCGGCGAACTCGTCCTGGTAGAAGCTCATGCTCTGCGCGAGCATCATGCGGTGGAAGTTCCAGCGCAGCCGCATCGGGAAGTTGCCGAACAGCGCCTGGTACTTCAGCGCCGCCTGCACCGCGACCAGCAGCGGGCTGGCCGCCAGCAGCACCGCGAGCAGGATCAGCGTGCCGTGCTCCCTGGCCCACAGCTGCGACGGCTCGACGTGGCTCAGCCAGTCCACCACGTGGCCCAGCACGGCGAACAGCAGCGCCTCGAACGCGCCGATGATGGCGGTGAGCACCGTCATGCCCAGCACGAAGCGGCGCACGCCGGCGGAGCAGGCCCAGATGAACGGAAACACGCCCTTGGGGGGCGGCGGCGGCTCGTCGTCCGGATACGGATCGACGAGTCTTTCGAAGAAACCAAACAAGCCAGGACTCCTGTAGTCGTGTGCGCTGGCAGCCTGCGGCGGAGGGCCGCGACGCGCGCGCAACCCGCAAGGCTACGCGAAAACCGAGGCGCGCGTGACACATTGGGCACTCGACCGGCGGTCTTTCGCAGAACAGGGGCGTGCAGCCGCCATGATCCTGGCGTCTCCGCTCGCGACGCCCGTGCTCGACATGGGCGCGCAGCACGAGGCTGCACGCCAGAACAAAGGCGGCCGGACGGGGGTTCGGGCCGCCAACCCTGCCCGAAAGGCCATGGTCCACAACAGCGACATCGTCTATAGCGCCATCCAGCACATCGACCGGCTCATGCGCCGCGTCGTGCTGCTGATGTTCGGCGCCGGCGTGCTGTCGGTGCTGGCGATCTGGCGCATGGAGGCGGCCGACGGCACGATCGACGGGATCGACCGCGTCGGCTATCCCATGATGGTGCTCGTGTTCTCCGCCAGCTTCCTGGCGTTGTGGCGCTTCCCCAAGGTGCTGGGCTGGGTGCGCTGGATCGGCTTCCTGAGCCTCACGCTGGTGCTGCTGACGGACCTGTGGCACCAGATGCACGTGCCCGGCCCGCTGCTGGACAACTACAGCTCGCTGACGCTGTGGAACTGGCTGCCGCTCTGCTACGCGATGGCGTTCTTCATGCTGGAGACGCGCCACGCCTTCGTCGGGGCCGCGTCCATCCTCGCGTTCTTCGCGTTCTGCACGCTCCTGCGCGGCGCCGCCGGCACGCCCTACGCGATGTCGGACCGCGCGCTGATGACCAACACGCTGATCTCGCACGCGGTGCTGGTGGTGTGCCTGACCGGCATGGTATGGCTCAAGCACGTGGTCACGGTGCAGGGCGAACAGGCGTCGCGATTGAACCGGCTGGCGGCCACCGACCCGCTCACGGGCCTGGCCAACCGCCGCCTCACGCTGCAGCAGCTGGACCAGCTGGCGCGCGACGCGCGGCTGGACCTGGCGCCGGTGCTGCTGCTGTGCGACCTCGACCACTTCAAGCAGATCAATGACGGCTGGGGCCACGCGATGGGCGACCAGGTGCTGGTGGCCGTCGCGAGCGCGCTGCGCGCGAGCACGCGCGACGCCGACACGGTGGCGCGCTGGGGCGGCGAGGAGTTCCTGGTGGTGCTGCCCGTCACCCGCGACTTCGAGGCCACCGACCTGGCCGAACGCCTGCGCCTGCGCGTGGAGGCGCTGCAGGTGGCCGACCGCCACCAGTGCCCGGTGCCGGTGACGCTGAGCATCGGCATCGCGAAGCTGTGCGCGGGCGAGACCGGCTCCAGCTGGCTCAAGCGCGCCGACGAGGCGCTCTACCGCGCCAAGGCCGAAGGCCGCAACTGCTGCCGGCTGGCCGAGCCGCCGGAAGCCTGAGCGTCTACGGCGACCCGGCCTTGAACGTGTCGCACTGCTCGATCTGCCCCGTCTCGTAGCCCTGCTTGAACCAGTGCACGCGCTGCGCGCTGGTGCCGTGGGTGAAGGTGTCGGGCTGGACGGTGCCGCTGGCCTTGCGTTGCAGCGTGTCGTCGCCGATCTGCGTGGCGGCGTTCAGGGCCGACTCGATGTCGCCGGCCTCGATGATGTTCTTGGTGGCCTGCGCCCGGTTGGCCCAGAGGCCGGCGAAGCAGTCGGCCTGCAGCTCCAGCCGCACCGACAGCGCGTTGGAGCGCACCTGGCTCGAACTGCGGCGCGCGGCGTCCACCTTGTCGGAGATGCCCAGCAGCTTCTGCACGTGGTGGCCCACCTCGTGCGCGATCACATAGGCCTGCGCGAAGTCGCCGGGCGCGCCGAGCTTGGTGCGCAGCAGGTCGTAGAAGCTCAGGTCGATGTAGACCTTCTCGTCGCCGGGGCAGTAGAACGGCCCGGTGGCCGCATCGCCGCGGCCGCAGGCGGTGGGCGTGGCGCTGCGGAACAGCACCAGCGTGGGATCGCGGTAGGTGCCGCCGCGCTCCTTGAACACGGCCGTCCACACGTCCTCGGTGTCGGCCAGCACCGTCTTGACGAAGTGCACCCGCTGTTCCTCCTCGGGCGAGTGCACGGCGCGCTGGGCCGGCGCCTGCACGGGCGCGCTGTGCTGCACCGGCACGCCGCCGCCGCTGAGCAGGCCCAGGATGGTGAGCGGGTTGATGCCCAGCGCCCAGCCGCCGATCAGCGCGATGACGATCGTGCCGATGCCGATGTGGCGCACGCCGAAGCCGCCGAAGCCCGATCCGCCTCCGCCGCCGTCGCCGCCCTGGTCGCGCAGGTCCTCGACGTTGTCGCTCTCGCGCTGGCCTTCCCATTTCATCGTCCGCTCCTTGGCGCCCGGTCGGGACGCGAGCAGGCATTGTCGGCCCGGCGCGAGGACTTGTCGGTCGGGGTTCTACTGCAACCCGCCGCTGGCGCCGGGAAACTTGTGCGCGTACTTGGCGATCCACTCGCCGGCCGCCTCCTCGGAGCTGAGCTCCCGGCCTTCCGCGCGGGCGATGGAGCGCCGGTAGTCCTCGATGTAGCAGATCTGCGCCACCATGCGGGCGCGGAACACGTCCTCGGCGTCGAGGAAGCTCACGCCCACCTCGTGGCCGGCGCCGTCGCGGCGCGGCCGGCACCAGGCCACCCGGGCGCGCGCCTCGAACGCCGGCTCCACGTAGGCGATGCGCACCTCGATCAGCGAGCCCGGCTCGACGGGCACATCGGAATGCACGGCGAGGCCGCCCAGGCTGATGTCCTGCGTATGGAACGGGGCCGCGGGGCCGCACAGGTTGGTTCGGATCTCGATCGGGACGTCGAGCGGATGCCGGATGAACTGCCTCATGCCTGAAACTTCCTGGGATGCCCGACCGCACCGCCCTGCCGGGCTGGCCATCGGAAGAGGAACGACACGGGGCATCACCCCCGCCATCCGATAGTTGTACAGATGTTCGCGCCGCGATGCGCGGATTCGAACGTGGGATCCGGCCCAGATCCGCGTTTCACCGGGCACGGCGCATGAAAAAGGGCTTCCGGAGAAGCCCTTTGCCGGAGTCGGGTGCGCCTACTTGGCCTGGGAGGCGCCGCCGCTGAGGTAGTCCTTCTTGCCGATCTCGACGCCACCGTGGCGCAGCAGCGCGTAGGCGGTGGTGATGTGGAAGTAGACGTTCGGGTTGGCCCATTGCAGCAGGTAGGGCGCGCCCTTGAACTCGAGCTTGCGGTCGCGCAGCTGCAGCACGATGTCGCGCTCGGCGGCACCCTCGAACTGGGCCTCGGTGAGCGTGTCGAGGAAGGCGATCGTCTTGTCGATGCGCGCCTGCAGTTCGGGGAACGTCTTCTCGTTGTCCTCGAACTTCGGGATCTCCGCGCCCGACAGGCGGCCGGCGGCGCCCTTGATGTTGTCGGTGGCGATCTGCACCTGCGCCGTGAACGGCAGCATGTCGGGATAGAGGCGCGACGCGAGGAAGGCGCTGGGGTCGATCTTCTTCGCCTCGCAGTGCGCCTCGGCCTTGGCCATCACGGCCTGCAGGTTCTTCAGCATCGAGCGGAACGGGGGCACGGTGGCGGTGTACATGGACAGGGACATGACGGTCTCCGGATCATTGGGGGGTGGACGGGGAAGGCGCATTAGAGCGCAGCCCGGCAGTTCCTGCAGGCGTCCGGGCGACAGCCCTTTTCCGCCGTGCGGGACACCACTACCATCGCCGGATGGCCGTCCCCAGCATCCGCTTCGCCGCCCTGCTCGCCCTGCAACTGGCCGCCGCGGGCGCGCACGCGCAGGCCGCCGGCGCCGCGTCCGCCCCGGCCGAGCGCCGCAACTGGTTCGACGACCCGTTCCTCGTGGCCACGCGGGGCCTGCCCGGCTGCCCCGTGCCCGACGCGCCGCTGCTCACCGAGTCCGAGATGCAGCGCGAGGCGCACTACCGGGCCGAGCGCGGCACCAGTTGCTACCAGTCGGGCCGCTGCCGGCTGCCCAACGCCTACCTCTACGACAAGGAGATCGCGCCGCGCGTCGTGCAGGCGATCCAGGTCGCGGACAGGTTCGCCGACACCTCGGTGTGGGTGGAGGGCCAGCGGCGCTGGGTGTGGCTCAAGGGCTGCGTCTCGACGCCCGCGCAGGCCGCGGAACTCGAGCGCATCGTGCGGCTCGTCGACGACGTGGAGGCGGTGATCCCGCAGCTGATCGTGGGCACCGCGATGCCGCCGGGCACGCCGGTGTATCGGCTGGCGCCTTGAGCGTCTACTTCCTCGGCGGCTGCCAGACCCGCACGTAGTCCACTTCCATCGTCAGCGGAAAGATGCGGTCGTCCACCGGCCCGCCGAGGTCGCCGCCGATCGCCACGTTCAGGATCAGGAACTGCCGCGCGTCGAAGGGCCAGGCGCGCGCGGCGCCGGCGGCGCCCACGTCCAGGCGCGGGTAGGTGAGGTGTTCGACGCCGTCGATGCCGAAGGTGATGTCGCGCTCGGTCCACAGCATCTGGTAGCGGTGGAAAGCGGCGCAGGTGTCTGGCACGGTCACCGTGGCGCCGACGCCGTGCGCGCCGCTGCCGGCCAGCGTGTGGATCGTGCTCATCACGCGGCCCGGGCGGCGGCCGATGTGCTCCATGATGTCCAGCTCGCCGTTGGCCGGCCAGTCGCCCTGCGTGCCCAGCATCCAGATCGCGGGCCAGGTGCCCTGGCCGCAGGGCAGCCTGGCGTGGATCTCGAAGAAGCCGTACGTCCACTCGGCCAGGCCGCGCGTGAGCAGGCGCGCCGACGTGTACTGCTGGCCGCCCCAGTCGGGCGCGGACGACAGCGCCTCCTTGCGCGCCGTGATCAGCAGCCGGCCGTCGCGGACGACCGCGTTCTCCGTGCGCGGCGCCGCGTAGTACTGCGCCTCGTGGTTGAACCAGCCGGTCTTGTTGAAATGCGTGTCGTTGGCCCACTTCTTCGGGTCGGGCAGGCCATCGACGTCGAACTCGTCGCGCCACGTCATCACCCAGCCTTCCGGCGGCCGCAGCCGTTCGGCCGGAGTCGGCGCGTCGGCGGCCGCCGCGCGGCCGCACACGATAGCCAGCAACCCGGCGGCGAGCGCGCGGCGCATCATCCGATCCGCTGGCCGCTGCCGTCGAACGCCAGCACGCAGCCGGCGTCGGGCACGATGCCCACCGTCGCGCCCGCGCCCAGGTGCGCGTGGCCCGCGTCCACCTTGGCGTGCAGCAGCTCGGCGATGCCGTCCACGCGCAGGTGCAGGATGGACACGTCGCCCAGGTGCTCGGCCATCACCACGGTGGCGGGCACGCCCGTGCCCAGCGCGCCCACGCGCAGGTGTTCCGAGCGCACGCCCGCGCGGCGCGCCTGCGGGTTCGGCACGGGCAGCAGCAGCGCCCACAGCGCGCGCTGCACCGGCGTCGCGTCCAGCGCCGGCTGGTCGACCAGGTTGATGCGCGGCGCGCCCAGGAAGGCGGCGACGAACTCGTTGCGGGGCGCGTTGTACAGCGACAGCGGCGCGCCCAGCTGCTCGATGCGGCCCTGGTTGAACACGGCGATGCGCGTGCCCATGGTCATCGCCTCGACCTGGTCGTGCGTGACGTAGATCATCGTGGTGCCCAGCTCGCGGTGCAGGCGCGACAGCTCGATGCGCATGTTCACGCGGAGTGCCGCGTCGAGGTTGGACAGCGGCTCGTCGAACAGGAACACGCGCGGCTTGCGCACGATGGCGCGGCCGATGGCCACGCGCTGGCGCTGGCCGCCCGAAAGCTCCCTGGGCATGCGCCCCAGCAGGTCGCCGATGCGCAGCACGTCGGCGGCGCGCCGGACCTGCTCGTCGCGCTCGGCGCGGCCCACGCCGGCCATCTTCAGCGCGAAGCCCATGTTCTCGGCCACGGTCATGTGCGGATAGAGCGCGTAGCTCTGGAACACCATCGCGGCTCCGCGGTCGGACGGGCGCACGTCGTTGGCGCGCTGGCCGTCGATGACCAGATCGCCGCCATCGATGGCTTCGAGGCCCGCGATCATGCGCAGCATCGTGGACTTGCCGCAGCCGGACGGCCCGACGAAGACCAGGAACTCGCCGTCGTCCACCTCCAGGTCGACGCCCTTGATGACGTCGACGGTGCCGAAGGACTTGCGCACGCCGCGCAGGCTGACGCGTCCCATGCTCAGGCCCCCGCCTTGCGCAGCGCGCGGCACTTCGCGACCAGGTCGCGATACCACAGCGCGCTGTCCTTGGGCGTGCGCGCCAGGGTGGCGTAGTCCACGTGCACGATGCCGAAGCGCTTGGCGTACCCGCTGGACCACTCGAAGTTGTCCAGCAGGCTCCACACCATGTAGCCAGCCATGGGCACGCCCGCGGCCAGCGCCTCGCCCACCGCGTTGATGTGGGCGGCGAGGTAGCGAGTGCGGTCGGCGTCGTGCACCCGGCCACCGGCGTCCGCGTCCGCGTCGGGGAACGCGCCACCGTTCTCGGTGATGTAGGTGGGCGGCAGCGCGTACTCGCGGTGCAGCGTGAGCAGCAGCTCGCGCAGGCCGTCGGGGTAGATCTCCCAGCCCATGTCGGTCTTCGGATACGGCTTGTCCTTGGCCTCGACGGGGCCGGCGGCGCTGGACAGCGCGCGCGAGTAGTAGTTGATGCCGAGATAGTCGATGGGCGTGGCGATGATCTCCATGTCGCCGGGCGCTATCACCGGCGCGTCCGCGCCCAGCTCGGCGAGGATCTCGGCCGGGTAGCTGCCCTTGAACACGGGGTCGGCGTACCAGCGGCGGCCGCGCGCGTCGTCGAGGCGGGCCTTGGCCTGGTCGGCCGCCGAATCGGTGAGCGGCATCTGGTGGGCCATGTTCAGCACCAGGCCCAGCCTGGCCGTGGCGCCCTCGGCCCGCAGCGCGCGCACCGCCAGGCCGTGGCTGAGCAGCAGGTGGTGCGCCACCTGGTTGGCGATGCGGCGCGACTTGATGCCCGGCGCGAACGTGCCCTCCTCGTTGCCCAGCACCGCCACCACCCAGGGCTCGTTGTGCGTGGTGATCGCGGCCAGGCGATCGCCCAGGCGGCGCTGGATGCCCAGCGCGTAGTCCACGAAGCGGTGCACGGTGTCGCGCGACTCCCAGCCGCCCTTGTCCTGCAGCGCCTGCGGCAGGTCCCAGTGGTTGAGCGTGAGGTGCGGCGCGAGGCCGCGAGCCAGCAGACCATCGACGAGCCGGTCGTAGAACGCCAGGCCCTTCTCGTTCCACGCGCCCTCGCCCAGCGGCTGCACACGCGGCCAGGCCACGGAGAAGCGGTACAGGTCGACCCCCAGGCCGGCGATCAGGTCGAGGTCGGCATCGAGCCGGTGGTAGTGGTCGCAGGCGACGTCGCCGTTGCTCCCGTCGGCGATCACGCCGGGTACGCGGCAGAAGCGATCCCAGATCGATTCGCCCTTGCCGTCCTCGAAGGCGGCGCCCTCGATCTGGAAGGCGCTCGTGGCCACGCCCCAGGCGAAATCGGGCGGGAATTGGCGGGAAAGATCGTTGATGTCGGGCATGGCGTTCTTGGTAACTGACTCGTGGGGCCTCGTGGGCTCCTACTTCACGGCGCCGGAGGTGAGGCCGGCGATGAGTTGACGCGACGAGATCGCGAAAAGGACGATGAGCGGGATCGTGGCGATGGCGGAGCCGCACATCAGCGCGCCCCACTCGGTGTTCATCGTGGATTGCAGGCTGCGCAGCGCCAGCGGCAGCGTGTAGTTGGGCGTGCTGCGCATCACCACCAGCGGGTTGATGAAGTTGTTCCAGCTCTGGATGAACGTGATCAGCGCGAGCGTTCCCAGCGCGGGCTTCATCAGCGGCAGCACGATGCGCCAGTAGATGGAGAACTCGCCGCAGCCGTCCATGCGCGCCGCCTCGACCAGCTCCCTGGGCACCGCCGTCGACGCGAACTGGCGCATCAGGAAGATGCCGAACGCGCTCGCCGCGCCGGGCACGTACAGGGCGCGCTGCTGGTCGATCCAGCCGAGGGCGTCCATGATCATGAACATCGGGATCATGTTCATGAACGACGGCAGCAGCATCGTCGCCATCACGAGCCCGAACAGCGGCTTCTTGAAGCGGAACTCCATCAGCGCGAACGCGTAGCCGGCCATCGAGCAGAACAGCAGCGTCAGCACGGTGGCCATCAGCGCCACGTAGAGGCTCCAGCCGAGGTTGCGCCAGAACGGGATGCGCTCCGTGAGCAGCTTGAAGTTGGCGAGCAGGTCGTCGCCGAACCACATCGGCGGCGGCAGGTTGAAGATCTCGCTGCGCGAATGCGTGGCGAACACGAACATGAACCAGAACGGCGCCAGCATGAACAGCGCGCCGACGGCGACGATCAGATAGGCGCTCCAGCGCGCCGTGCGCGCGCCGGCGCCGCTCTCGCCGATCATGGCCGTGGCCAGGTGAGCGGCGGCGCTCATGCTTGTCCCTTCCGCGAACGGAACGCGATGTTCGTGAGCCAGGTGAGCAGCGCCACCACCACGAACAGCAGCCACGACATCGCGCTCGCGCCGCCGAAGTCGTTGAAGTCGAAGGCCTCGCGGAACAGGTAGACCGCGGACGTCATCGCCGCCTGCTGCGGGCCGCCCTTGCCGCCGGTCAGGATGAAGGGCTCCTCGAACAGCTGCAGGCCGCCGATGACGCTCAGCGTGACGCCAAAGAAGATCATCGGCTTGATGCCGGGCAACGTGATGTGCAGGAACTGGCGCCAGCGGCTCGCGCCGTCCAGCGTGGCGGCCTCGTAGAGCTCGCCGGGGATGGTCTGCATCGCCGCGAGGTACAGCACCATGTTGAAGCCCACGTAGCGCCAGAACACGATGAACGCGATGGCCGGCTTGATGTGCTGCGCGTTGGTGAGCCAGTCGGTGTGCGGCAGGCCGAACAGCTCGCCAAGCGCCGCGTTGATCATCCCGTAGTCCTGCGAGAACAGCGACTTGAACATGATCGCGATGGCCACCGTCGACGTGATGTAGGGCAGGAAGTAGACGGCCATCACGCCGTCGCGCAGGCGCCTGAACGAGGTGTGGATGAACGCGGCCAGCGGGATGGCGACCAGGTGCTGCGGCACGCCCGACGCGATGGCCAGCCACAGCGTGTTGCGCAGCGACATCCAGAACCAGCCGTCCCTGATCGCGAACGTGAAGTTGGAAAGCCCGACGTACTCCATCGCGCGCAGGCCGCCGGTGGGCTCCCACGACTGGAACGCCAGGTACAGCGAGAAGCACAGCGGGAACAGGCTGAAGACGACGAACAGCAGCACGAACGGGCTGATGAAGACGTAGGGCGCCCACTTGGGGGACAGGCGGAGGAAGGATGGCAGCCGCATGGTCAACGCTTCGCGCGCAGTTCGAGAAGCCGTGCCACGTCGGCCAGCGCCTGGCCGATGTCCTTGCCGTCGTCGAGCACGTTGTCCAGCTCGGCGTTGACGGCGTCCTCGGCGAAGTTGCTCTGCTTGTGCACGGCGGTGGCGGTGATGTGGCGCGCGGCCTCGCGCCAGATCACGCGGGCGCGCTGGCCGCCGAGGAAGGCTTGCGGCTCGTCGATGAACGGGTCGTCCTGCGCGGCCAGCAGCGCGGGGAACGAGTCCTGCGTCTTCAGCGCGGCGAGCTGGCGGGCCGGGTCGAGCGTCATCATCTCGATCAGCTCCCAGGCCAGCGCCTTCCTGTCCGGGTCGGAGTCGCGCGGGATCGCGTAATAGGTGCCGCCGTACGAGACCCACGTGCCCTCGGGCAACTGCGCGGCGCGCCACAGGCCCGCGGTGGTGGGCGCCACCCAGTTGGCCATCTGGCCCACCATCCACGAGCCGCCCAGCTCGGTGGCCGTCTGGCCGCGGCGGAAGGCCTCGGCCCATTCGTTGGACCAGGTGTCGAGGCGGCCATCGAGCCGGTTGCGCCGCACGCGCAGCGCGATCTCGAACGCGCGATGGAAGCGCGGCGTGTCCACCAGCACGTTGGAATCGCTGTCGAAGTAGATGCCCTGGCCCTTCTTGAGGCCGCTGCGGATCATCAGGTCCTTGAGCGTCTTGACGTTGCCGATCAGGTTGGCGCCGGTGGCCTTCTTGAGCTTCATGCCGGCGTCGACGTAGGCGTCCCACGACGGCTGCAGGTCGGTCTCCGCCAGGCCCGCGCGTTCGAGCAGGTCCTTGCGATAGAGCATCGTGCCCGGGCCGATGTCGGTGGGCGCGGCCACCACCTGGCCGCGGCGGTTGACGGCCTGGTCGTAGGCGTAGGCCACATAGCGCTCGCGGTAGCGGCCGATGTCGTAGGGCGGCTGCAGCAGGTCGGACAAGCCGCCGCCCATCGAGAACTTGCCCACGTACGACGATTCCAGCGCCATCACGTCGGGCAGGTAGACGCCGGTGGACAGCGCCGTGGTCATCGCGGTGTGGTGGTCGTCGTACTGGCGCATGACGACATTGATGGCCACGTCGGGGTGGCGCCGGGTCCAGGCGGGGATGGCGTCCTTGACGATCTGGTCGACCAGCGGGAACGCCGCCACCGTGAGCGTGCGGGCCGGCTTGGCGCGCACCGAAGGCGCCACGGCGGCGGCCAGGCCCGCGGCGAGCACCGTGCGGCGCGTCGGCGCGGTGCGCGCGCCGTGCAGGAAGTCGGGGCTGGAGCTCATCGGGCTCCGGCGCGATGGCCCGCGGGCGCGGGGCCGCGGGTGCACGGCGCAAGCGTCGTCAACATGGTTTGTCTCGAATGTTCTTGTCGGGAAACGGAATCGGGCGCAGCAGTCTTGAAAGCGCTTTCAGCATTGTTCAACGGAGAGCCGGCTAGCCGTTACAGCGTAAACCCGAGCATGGTGGAGCGCCAGCGCGCAGAGGGGGCGGACAAGGGAGGCACGGCGCCGTCACGGCGCCATGCAAGCGCTTTCATGATAACCGCCGCCGGAAACGCCCCGCCGGGCCGGCTCAGCGCAGGACGCGGCGCGTCGACTCGCGGGCGACCAGCTCGGGCGGCGGCAGGTCGGCCACCGGCTCGGTGCCCTTGAGCATCGCCAGCATCGCCGCGGCCGCCTCCGAGCCGATCTCGTAGACCGACTGGCGGATCGTGGTGAGCGGGGGCACCGAGAACTTGGCGGGCGCCAGGTCGTCGAAGCCCACCAGCGAGACGTCGTCGGGCACGCGCACGTTGCGCCGGTACAGGCCCAGCGCGGCGCCGATGGCCGTCTGGTCGTTCGCGGCGAAGATCGCGCTGAACGCCAGGCCGCTCTCCAGCAGCCGGTTGACGGCGAGCAGCCCGCCGGCCTCGGTGAAGTCGCCGTTGAGCACCAGCGCCGGGTCGAACGCGATGCCCGCGCGCTCGAGCGCGGCGCGGTAGCCGGCCTCGCGGTCGAGCGCGTCCTTGTGCAGCGGATCGCCGGCGATGAACGCGATGCGCCGGTGGCCGCACTCGATCAGGTGCTGGGTGGCCAGCAGGCCGCCGGTGTGGTTGTCGAAGTCGATGGAGAAGATGCGCCCGGTGCGCAGCTCGCGCCCCACCACCACCATGGGCACCTGCTGCGAGTAGGCCTGCAGCGACTCGTTGGACATGCGCCCGGCCAGCACGATGAGCCCGTCGACGCGGCGCGACATCAGCGCGTCCATCGCCTTGTGCTCCTCGGCCTCGTGCCAGTGGCCGCTGACGAAGATGGGGATGTAGCCGGCCACCTCGAGCCGATCCTCGATGCCGCGCAGCGCCTCGCCGTAGAACGGGCTGTTGATGGTCTGCGTGAGCACGCCGACGCTCAGCGTGCGTCCGCCGGCCAGGCCGCGCGCCACCGGGTTGGGCCGGAAGCCCAGCGTGCGGATGGCCTCGTCGATGGCCTCGCGCTTCTCGGGGCTCACCGTGGCGGTGCCGTTGAGGATGCGCGAGACGGTGCTGGGCGAGACCCCGGCCGCCTTGGCCACCATCCCGAGCGTCACCGAGCCCGTGCCGGACGGCGTGGAGGCGGTGGCGGGCGAGCGCTTGCGGCGGGCGGGAGGCTGGGTCATCGTGCGGGAGCGGGTTTCGAGCGACCCTCGGAGTGTAGGCGTGGCAGCGCTTTCGCGCATCCCGCGCCCGGGGGGTGCCGCCAGCGTCGGACTCAGAGCACGGTTCGGCTGGCCATCGCCTCGAGCTCGCCCGGCGCCAGCACGCGCAGCGACGGTTCGCCGTCGTGCGTGGCCAGGCCGTGCATCTCGATGGACTTCTGCATGCGCATGATGCGCGTGAGGAAGGCCATGATCTCGGGCGTGATCACCTGGCCCGGCACCAGCACCGGGATGCCCGGCGGGTACGGCGTGATCTGGTCGCAGCACACGCGGCCGTCGAGCGCCGCGTTGGGCTGGCCCTGGTCGTCGAGCAGCGGGATGCGCTCGCCGTACTCGTAGAACGCGTCGCGCGGCAGGCAGGCCAGGCGCGAGAAGCGCGGCAGCTCGGGCATGCGCGCGCCCACGCGCTCGGGACGGCGCTCCTTGGACAGGCGCAGCAGCGCGTCGAACAGGCGCGACACCTTGGAGCGCGTGGTGCCCACCGTGAGCAGCAGCGTGAGCGTGTTGTGCGTGGACTTCTCCACCTGGATGTTGAAGCGCTCGAACAGCTCCTCGCGCAGCTCGTCCGACGAGAAGCCCGACGCCGTGATGTCGATCGTGATCTTGGTGGGATCGAGGCGGATGCCATCGTCGGCCAGCTCCTCGGGTAGCAGGTCGGCCAGCTCCAGCGCGCGGAACACGCCCGTGGCGTTGATCTTCTCGCGCAGCTCCTGCGCGTACTTCAGCGAGCGATCGAGCAGCCGGTAGCCCTCCATCACGGCCTGCTTGCGCGCCACGTCCAGGCTGGCGATCAGGTTGTACTGCGGGCTGGTGGACGCGTGCATGTTGAAGTTCTCGCGGAACAGGTGCTCGTCGAACAGCGGGTCGTTCACGTGGATCATGCTGGCCTGCGAGAAGGCCGACAGCACCTTGTGCGTGCTCTGCGTGCAGTAGTCGGCGCCGCTCTCCAGCGCGGTGGGGCGCAGCGCCGGATGGAAGCGCGCGTGGCCGTACCAGGCCTCGTCGACGATCACCTTGATGCCCGCGGCGTGCGCGGCCTCGATGATGGGCTTGAGGTCGTAGCGCAGGCCGTCGTAGGTGCACGACGTGAGGATCAGCACGCGCGCGTCCGGATGCTGCGCGATGGCGGCCAGCACGGTGGCGCGCGGCACCGGGCCGAACAGGCCGTACTTGCGGTTGACCGACGAGTCGAGGTACACCGGCTGCGCGCCCGACAGGATCACGCCGTGGTGGACCGACTTGTGGCAGTTGCGATCGAGCAGCATCTTGTCGCCCGGCGCCAGCAGCGTCTGGAAGATCACCTTGTTGGCGGTGGACGTGCCGTTGGTGGCGAAGTAGGTCTTGCGCGCGCCGAAGGCCTGCGCGGCCAGGCGCTGGGCCTGCACGATGACGCCGGTGGGGTGCAGCAGCGAGTCGAGCATCTCCACCGACACCGAGAGGTCGGCGCGCAGCAAGTTCTCGCCGGCGAAGTCGTAGAAGTCGCCCACCCACGGGCTGCCCTTGTACGAGTCGCCGCCCGCGTGGCCCGGCGTGTGCCAGCTGTCCTTGGCCATGCGCACGTAGTTCTTCAGCTCGTCGTAGAACGGCGTGGCCGACTTCTCGGCGACCTCGGCGGCCAGGATGCGGGCCCAGCCGTTGTAGTCGCGCTCGCCGCGGTAGAAGTAGCCGTGCACCACGTTGCTGGCGAGCTGTTCCAGCAGCAGCTTGTTCTCGTCGTCCTCCAGCGTCACGTACAGCGACAGCTCGGGACGCAGCGCGATGATCTCCTGGGCCATGGCGGCGACGTCCTGGTGGCGCGCCGCCCCCTTGCCGGACTTCGTGGCGGGCGCGTGGTCGCCGTGGTCGATCAGCACGATCTGCACGTCGCCGTCGGCCTGCACCGCGGCGATGGCGGCCGCGGCGTCGGCGGCCGCGACGGCCAGCAGGTCGAACGGGTTGTCCAGCTTCTGCGCGGCCGCGTTGATGCCGGCCACCACCTCGTCGCGCCAGCCCGGATCGGCGCTCACCACCAGGACATGGCTCATCGGTTTGGTCGTCTTGTTCTCGGGCATCCGTGATCTCTTTGGCGGTGGTTCAGCAAACCTGCGATCGTAGAACACAACACGACGTGAGAAATTCTGGCAAAATACGAGTTGACGCTGCGAATGCACTTCCCAAACGTCCTCCTCTCACAGGGAAGACCTCAAGAAAGCGCGCTCGTCTCCGCTCATCCCCTCTGACCTTCTCAAGCCGGTCTGCTGCAAATCACTGATTCCGTCAGGGTCTTCCCTGAACGGATCGCACGGTGACAAGCACTCGGAAACGGTTGTGGTCGGCGGCGATGCCGTCGCTACCAGACGTTTCCTGGGCAACAACCCCTCCGCCGGCCACCTTGGCCTCACGCGGCGGCAGCCCCGTTATCTTCTAACGCGACCTTATTGGTGCTGCCGAGCTCACATCTTTGGCAGGCAGCGCCGTGGCGCTCACTGCGTGCTCGGGACAACCCTGAGCGCGTGGGTGACGCCGTGCTTGAAAGTGATCCATGAGTTTCGACCTCCAGCCCAACCTGGGCAACGAAGAACAACAACAAGACGCCCCGCAGACCGAAGCGCAGGCCTCCGGCTTCGCCACCCTGGGCCTCGCCGCCGAGATCCTGAGCTCCGTGACGGAAGCCGGCTACACCGAGCCGACCGACGTCCAGTCGCAGGCCATTCCCGCCGCCATCTCCGGCGTCGACCTGCTCGTGTCCTCGCGCACCGGCAGCGGCAAGACCGCGGCCTTCGTGCTGCCGGCGCTGCAGCGCGTGATCGAGGCGCGCCGCGATCCGGCCAAGAAGCGTGAACGCGGCCAGCCGAGCGGCCCGCGCGTGCTCGTGCTCGCGCCCACCCGCGAGCTGGCCATGCAGGTCAGCAAGGCCTGCACCGTCTACGGCCGCAACGTGCAGGGCCTGCGCGTCGCCACCATCGTCGGCGGCGTGCCCTACCACGCCCAGCTCAAGGCCCTGCGCGGCCCGCTGGACATCCTGATCGCCACCCCCGGCCGCCTGATCGACCACATGGGCAGCGGCAAGGCCATGCTGTCGCAGGTCGAGCTGCTGATCCTGGACGAAGCCGACCGCATGCTCGACATGGGCTTCATCGACGACATCCACCACGTCGCCAAGGAACTGTCGGCCGAGCGCCAGACGCTGATGTTCTCCGCCACCTTCGACGGCACCGTCGGCGGCCTGGCCAAGGAACTGACGCACGACGCGCAGCGCATCCGCGTCTCGGCGCCCACCGAGCAGCACGCGCAGATCGAGCAGCGCCTGCACTGGGCCGACAACCGCAAGCACCGCGACGACCTGCTGGACCAGCTGCTGACCGACCGCGACATGGACCAGGCCGTGGTCTTCACGAGCACCCAGCGCGACGCCGACGAACTGGCCGACCGCCTGCAGCAGATCGGCCACTCGGTCGCCGCGCTTCACGGCGGCATGCCGCAAGGCCGCCGCAACCGCGTGCTGGGCGCGCTGCGCAGCCGCCAGCTGCGCGTGCTGATCGCCACCGACGTCGCCGCGCGCGGCATCGACGTGCCCACGATCACCCACGTCATCAACTACGGCCTGCCGATGAAGGCGGAAGACCACGTGCACCGCATCGGCCGCACCGGCCGCGCCGGCCGCTCGGGCCTGGCCATCACCATCGCCGAGCGCCGCGACATCCCGATGATCCGCCGCATCGAGCGCTTCACCGGCAACAACCTGCCCGTGTCCGTCGTTGCCGGCCTCGAGCCGCGCATGCAGGCGCCGGCCGCGCAGCGTCCGGGCAGCGGCCGCTTCGACGAGGAGCGCTCGTTCGGCGGCCATCGCCCGAGCTTCGGCGGCAACCGTGGCGGCTTCAACGGCCCGCGTGGCGGCGACCGTCCGGGCTACGGCCCGCGTCCGGGCTTCGGCGGCGATCGTCCGAACTTCGGCGGCGACCGTGGCCACGGCGGCGAGCGCCCGCAGTTCAACCGCGAAGGCGGCGACAACCGCGGCCACTTCGGCGGCGAGAACCGCGGCTTCGCGGGCGACCGCCCGGCCTTCAACGGCCCGCGCGGCGACTACCGCGGCCAGCGCCCCGACAACCGCGGCCCGGCGCACCCGTTCCAGGGCGGCGCCCCGCGTGAAGGCGGCGATCGTCCGGCGTTCAATCGCGAAGGCGGCGACCGTCCCCAGTTCAACCGCCCCGGCGGCGACCGTCCGGCGTTCAACCGTGAAGGCGGCGATCGGCCGTTCGCGCGTCCGCACCCGCAGGGTGATCGTCCCGCCTACGGGACGCAGGGCGATCGTCCGGCGTTCGGCGAACGTCCGTCGTTCGGCCCGAAGCGCAACGGCCCCGGCGGCCCGGGCCCCGGCTCGCGCAATCGCACGCCGCGCTGAGCGTGACGCGCGCTCCGGCGCGCTGACCTGATGGCACGAATGGCCGCCCCGCAACGGGCGGCCATTTTTCATTCGGCGCGGCGTCAACGATCATCGCCCGACGCCCGCGCCGCATTGCGCGCCCGGTTGTCGCGCGTGCGCTGCTTCATCTCGGCCGCGTGGCGGCGGCGCTGGAACGGGTCATCGTTGTCGCGGTTGGCCTCGCGCAGCAGCTTCTGGAAGCTCAGCAGCCGCGCCGGCGACACCTGCTCGCGCACCGCGCAGCCGGGCTCGCGCGCGTGCCGGCAGTTGCGGTAGCGGCATTGCAGCGCGAAGGTGCCGATCTCGGGGAACGCGTCGTTGAGCGTGTCCGGATCGGCGTCCAGCCACAGTTGCCGCAGGCCCGGCGTGTCGATGAGGCAGGCGCCGCCATCGGTGCGGTGCAGCGTTCGCACGGTGGTCGTGTGCTGGCCGCGCTCGTCGGCGGCGCGCACCGCTTGGGTACTCGAGCCGGCGCCGGTCAGCGTGTTGGTGAGCGTGGTCTTGCCGGCGCCGCTGGAGCCCAGCGTCACCAGCGTCGACCCGCGCGCGAGCCACGGCGCCAGCGTCCGTGCGGCGGCCGCCGAGCGACCGTCGACCGCCAGCACCGCGATGTCGTCGCGCGCGTCGCCCAGGTGCGCGCGCACGCGGGCGATGGCCGCGTCCGGATCGGCGCACGCGTCGGCCTTCGTGAGCACCACCGCCACGCGCACGTCGGCCGAATGCGCCAGCACGAGGAAGCGGTCGAGGCGGCGCAGGTTGAAGTCGTTGTCCAGGCCCATCACGATCAACGCGGTGTCGATGTTGGCCACCAGGCCCTGGCGGCCGCCGGCCGGGTCGCGCCGCACCAGGCGGTTGCGCGCGGGCAGGCGCGCGACCACCCAGCCGCGATCGTGGTCGGAGGCCGCGGCCCGCCACCACACCCAGTCGCCGACGACCAGCGGGTCGCGCTCGCGATCCAGGGCCGCGCGCAGGACGGGCGCGGCGACGACCGCATGGGTATCGTGGCCGTCGTGCGCCAGCAGGTGGTCGCGCTGGATCTCGATGACGCGCGCGAGCCGCGTGCCCTCGGGGCGGGCGTGGGCGAGCGCCGCCTGCACGGTGTCATGGGAAAGTCCGATGTCGCGCAGCGCGCGAAGATCGAGGGAGTCTTGCATTGGGATTCGTTCCGGACGCGCCGCATCGGTCGATGCGGCAGCCTCGCTCGCGCCGCGCGCGAACGAAGAAAGGCCTTGCACGGTCAAGGCCGGCGATGGCGGTGTGGGCGTCGGAACCGGAGGCAGTCGGCGCAGGCCGCGGCGGGCTCGTCTTCGAGCACGGGGCCTGGCACCGGAGGCGCGCCAGGGATCGCGAGGATCAGTGGCGGGACACCTTCGACAACCGTGACGGCACGGCGGTCGACGCGCTGGCGATGTGAGTATCCATGTCGGCCTCCTGCAGGTGGAACGGTTGAAGGGAGCCGCGACTTTGCGCCCACGTCACCGGCCTGTCAAGACCGCGCGCCCGCATGGCGGCGCGCGCGCCACACGGCCACAATCGCCGCACTTCACGACTGCCTGGATCCTCGCCATGCGCCCTGTCCTGCTCGCCTGCGCCCTCTCGCTGTCCGCGCTCCACGCGGCCGCCGCCACGCTGCCGTCTGCCGCCGACCTGGCCGCCGCCGCGGCCGAGGTCAAGGCCGCGGAGACCGCGTTCGCCAAGACCATGGCCGACCGCCGGCTCGACCGTTTCACCGAGTTCGTGGCCGAGGACGCCGTCTTCAACGGCAACAAGCCGCACATCGGCCGGGCCGCCGTGGTGGAGACGTGGAAGGGCTTCTTCGATGGCCCGCAGGCGCCGTTCAGCTGGGCCCCCGACGCCGTCGCGGCCACCGCCGACGGCCGCTACGCCGTCTCGACCGGCCTCGCGCGCGACCCAGCCGGCAAGGTGATCTCGCGCTTCACCACGATCTGGCGCAAGGACGGCGACGGCCGCTGGCGCGTCGTCGCCGACCAGGGCGTGGACGCGCCGGACTGCGCGAAGTAGCCCTCAGAACGTCACGTCCTCGGGCAGCAGTCCGCGCTTGCGCAGCAGCGGCTCGATCGACGGCATGCGTCCGCGGAACGCCGCGTAGGCCTGCTGCGGCGCCACGCTGTCGCCCGCGCCGTAGATGCACTGGCGCAACCGCGCCGCCACCACCGGGTCGAACGCGCTGCCGGCCTCCTTGAAGGCGTCGAACGCGTCGGCGTCCAGCACCTCGGCCCACAGGTACACGTAATACCCGGCGGCGTATGACGAGCCCGAGAACAGGTGCTGGAAGTGCAGCAGGCGGTGGTTGACGCCCACCTCGGGCGGCAGGTTCAGGCGCGCCAGCGTGGCGGCCTCGAACTCGGGCAGGTCGGGCGGCGGCTCCTTGTCGATGCGCGAGTGCACGGCCATGTCCACCAGCGCGCTGCCGGCGTAGCGCACGGTCTCGTAGGCCTGGCCCCAGCGGCGCGCCTCCTGCAGGCGGCGCACCAGTGTCTCGGGAATCGGCTCGCCGGTCTGCCAGTGGCGCGCGTGGCGCGCTATGACCTCGGGCTCCAGCAGCCAGTGCTCGAACAGCTGCGAGGGCAGCTCAACGAAGTCGCGCAGCACGTTGGTGCCCGACAGGCGCTGGTAGGTGACGTCCGACAGCAGCCCGTGCAGGCCGTGGCCGAACTCGTGGAACAGCGTGCGCGCGTCGTCGAAGGACAGCAGCGTGGGCTCGCCCGGCGCGCCCTTGGCGAAGTTGTTGTTGTTCATGATCACCGGCAGGTCGACGCCGCCGTTGCGGCCCTGCCAGCGCAGCGCGCTCATCCACGCGCCGGAGCGCTTGGTCTGGCGCGCGAAGTTGTCGTGCAGGAAGATGCCGATGAGCCTGTCGCCGTCGTGCACCTCGTACGGGACGACGTCCGGGTGGTACACGGGGATCGCGTCGTTGCGCACCATGCGGATGCCGAACAGCCGCTGCGCGCAGTCGAACGCGGCCTGCACCATGCGGTCGAGCGAGAAGTACGGCTTGACCTCGCCGTCGTCGAACGCGTAGCGCTGCTGGCGCACGCGCTCGGAGCCGAAGCGCCAGTCCCACGCCATGTAGGGGCCGGCCACGCCGGCGTCGCGCAGGGCCTCGTGCACGGCGTGGCGCTCGTCCTGCAGCGCGGCCAGCGCGCGGGCGTAGACGTCGTCCAGCAGCGTGTTGACCGAGGCGATGGTACCGGCCATGGTGTTGCCCAGCGCGTACTCGGCGTAGCTCGCGTGGCCGTGCATCCAGGCCTGCTCCTGGCGCAGGCGCAGGATGTCGCGGGCCACCGCGCGGTTGTCCGTCTCGCCCTCGTTCCCGCCGCGGCCCACCCACGCCGTCCAGGCCTTCTCGCGCAGGTCGCGCCGCGCGGAGAACGTGAGGAAGGGCACGATCAGCGAGCGCGAGAGCGTGACGACGTGCCGTCCTTCGCCCAGGCCGCGGTCGCTGGCGGCCTGGCGCGCGGAGGCGCGCACGAAGGGCGGCAGGCCGTCGAGCTCGGCGTCGGACAGCTCGAGCTGGAAGCCGGCCTCGTCGGCCAGCACGTTCTGCGCGAAGCGCGTGGTGAGCTGGGCGAGGCGCTCCATGATCTGCGCGTAACGCGGCTGCTTGTCGGGGCCCAGGCGGGCGCCGGCGCGCACGAAGTCGACGTGCAGGCGCTCGACCAGGCGCAGCTGCTCCGGCTGCAGCGAGAGATCGTGGCGCTTCGCGTGCACCGCGTCGAGCCGCGCGAACAGGCCGGCGTGCATCATCACGGCGCTGTCGTGCGCCGCCAGCGGTCCGGCCAGCTCGCGCTGCACGGCCTGGATCTCGGGCGATGTGTGCGACGCGGCCAGCGCGTGGAAGGCCGCCTCGATGCGCGACAGCAGGCGGCCGCTGCGATCGAACGCGGCCACGGTGTCGTCGAAGCCGGCCGGCTCGGCGAGCGCCGCGATGGCCTCCACCTCGGCGCGCTGCGCCTGCATCGCCGCCTCGAAGGCCGGCGCGAAATCGGCGGCGCGGATCTGGTCGAACGGCGGCAGTGCGAAGGGCGTCGTCCAGTCGGCGAGCAGGGGATTTTGGGAGGTCATGGCGGTGGGTGGGCTCTTGTTCGAAGGGTCTTTGAGGCGGCGGCGCGTCCCGCGGCCGGGCGCCATGATGGCACCACCCGCACGCGGGGACATCGGGAAGGATACGGCCCCGCCCGACCTCCCCGTTCGCCGCGAGGAGATTCGGCGCGCTCCCGCCCTCTGCGATGATCAAGGCATCCCGACTCCTGATGGTGGCCGCCGCGCTGGCGGCCGCGCCGACGTTTCTCCATGGCCCAGACTCCCGCCTCGCCCGCCGCATCCGACGATCCCAACCTGTGGCTGGAGGACGTGCTGGGCGACCAGGCCCTCGCGTGGGTGCGCGAGCACAACGCGCGGTCGCGCAAGGCGCTCGAGGCCTGGCCGCTGTTCGGCCAGACGCGCGACCAGGTGCGCGCGATCCTCGACTCCAAGGAACAGATCCCCGATGTCGTGCGCCGCGGAGACTGGCTCTGGAACTTCTGGCGCGACGACCGGAACCCGCGCGGCCTTTGGCGCCGCACCACGCTGGCCGAGTACCGCAAGCCGCAGCCGGCCTGGGACGTGATCATCGACCTCGACGCGCTCGCCAAGACCGAGGACGAGAACTGGGTCTGGCACGGCACCAGCTGCCTCGCGCCGGCGTACGAACGCTGCCTGGTGATGCTGTCGCGCGGCGGCTCCGACGCGCAGGTGGTGCGCGAGTTCGACATCGGCAAGCGCCAGTTCGTCGCCGACGGCTTCACGCTGCCCGAGGCCAAGTCCAGCGTCGACTGGCTCGACGCGGACACCCTGCTGGTGGCCACCGACTTCGGCCCCGGCAGCCTCACCGATTCGGGCTACCCCAGCGTGGTCAAGCGCTGGCCACGCGGCACGCCGCTGGCCGGCGCCACCACGATATTCACCGGCGAGCACGCCGACGTCGCCTCCGGCATGCACGTGGACGACACGCCCGGCTTCGAGCGCATCACCTTCAGCCGCTCGCTCGATTTCTACACATCGCGCCTCTGGCTGCTGGAGCCCGCCGACGCGGCGGGCAAGGCGCCCGCGCTGACACCCATCGCCAAGCCGGACGACGCCAACCTGGGCTTCTGGCGCGACCGCGTGCTGATCGAGCTGCGCTCCGACTGGACGCTGGGCGACCGCACCTGGCCGCGCGGTTCGCTGCTGGTGGGCGACGCCGCCGCGTACCTGAAGGGCGACCGCCGCCTGGAGGCCCTGTTCACGCCCACGGCCGCGCGCTCGCTGGCCGGCTACGGCACGACGAGGACCCGGGTGATCCTCAACGTGCTGGACAACGTGGCCGGCCGCATCGAGGAGGTGACGCCCACCGCCGGCGGCTGGCAGCATCGCGCGGTGGACGCGCCCTTCCCCGGTTCGCTCCATACCCAGGAGCTGCACGACCCGCACGTGGCCGACGATCCGCTGGCCGAGGCCTACCTGCTCGGCTACACCGACTTCCTCACGCCCGACTCGCTGTACCTGGCCCACGCCGGCTCCGACCGGCGCGAGCTGCTGAAGTCGCGCCCGCAGTTCTTCGACACGACGGGCATGCGCGTGGAGCAGAAGTTCGCCGCCTCGAAGGACGGCACCCAGGTTCCCTACTTCATCATCTGGCCCAAGGGCGCCACGCACGACGGCCGGAACCCGACGCTGCTGTACGGCTACGGCGGCTTCGAGATCTCGCTGACGCCTAGCTATTCCGGAAGCATCGGCAAGGCCTGGCACGAGCACGGCGGCGTCTGGGTCATCGCCAACATCCGCGGCGGCGGCGAGTACGGGCCGGCCTGGCACCAGGCGGCCGTCAAGGAGAACAAGCAGCGGAGCTACGACGACTTCGAGGCCGTGGCCGAGGACCTGATCGCCACCCGGGTGACCAGCCCGCGCCACCTGGGCATCGAAGGGGGCAGCAACGGCGGCCTGCTGGTGGGCGCCGTCGCGATGCAGCGCCCCGACCTCTTCAACGCCGTCAGCTGCCAGGTGCCGCTGCTGGACATGAAGCGCTACAACAAGCTGCTGGCCGGCGCGTCGTGGATGGCCGAGTACGGCAACCCCGACCTCCCGGCCGAATGGGCCTGGATCTCGAAGTACAGCCCGTACCAGAACGTGCACCCGGACGGGCGCTACCCGCCCATCCTCTTCACCACGTCCACCCGCGACGACCGCGTGCACCCCGGCCATGCCCGCAAGATGGCCGCGCGCATGATCGAGCAGGGCCACGAGGTGCTGTACTACGAGAACATCGAGGGAGGGCACGGCGGCGCGGCCGACAACGCGCAGCGCGCCGACATGCAGGTGCTGCAGTTCGCCTTCCTCTGGCAAAAATTGGGCAAGCAATGACCGTCGCCGTCACCCACGACGCCGCGCGCCAGCGCTTCGAGGCCACGGTCGACGGCCAGCTTTGCGTGGCCGACTACCAGCTTCGCGGCGACGTGGTCTGGATGACGCACACGGGCGTGCCGCCGGCGGTAGGCGGGCGCGGCATCGCCGCCGAGCTGGTGCGCGTGGCGCTCGCGTGGGCCGGGGAGAACGGCTACAAGGTCGAGCCGTCGTGCAGCTACGTGGAGGTGTACATGCGCCGCCATCCGGAGACGCAGGCGCTGCTGGCGCGTTAACTGGCCTGCCGCGCTGGCGCGTTAGCTGGCGCGACGTCGACCCGCCGCGCATAGCGCTGCGCCAGCACCGCGCACACCATCAGCTGCATCTGGTGGAACAGCATCAGCGGCAGCACCGTGGCCCCCACCAGATGGGCCGGGAACAGCACCTTGGCCATCGGGATGCCGCTGGCCAGGCTCTTCTTGGAGCCGCAGAACACGATGGTGATCTCGTCGGCCTTGTCGAACCCGAGGCGACGCGCGAACCAGCCGGTGAGGAACAGCGCGATGCCCAGCAGCACCGAGCAGACCACCAGCAGGCCGGCCAGCGCGAGCAGGGGCACCTGCTTCCACAGGCCCTCGATGACGGCCGCGCTGAAGGCCGTGTAGACCACCAGCAGGATCGAGCCGCGGTCGACGAGGCCCAGGATCTGCTTGCGGCGATGGAGCCAGCCGCTGATCCACGGACGCGACAGGTGGCCCACCACGAAGGGCAGCATCAGCTGCAGCAGGATGCGCACGATGGAGTCGAACGAGCTGGTGGCGGCCGCGTTGGGCAGCACCACCAGGCCCACCAGCACCGGCGTGACGAACACGCCCAGCATCGTCGACGCGGACGCGCTGCACACCGCGGCGGGGATGTTGCCGCGCGCCATCGACGTGAACGCGATGGCCGACTGCACCGTGGCCGGCAGCACGCACAGGAACAGGATGCCCGTGTAGAGCGCCGGCGTCACCAGCGGCTGCAGCAGCGGCTTCAGCGCGACGCCCAGCACCGGGAACAGCACGAAGGTGCACGCGAACACGAGCAGGTGCAGCCGCCAGTGCGTGATGCCCGCGCGGATCGCGTCGCGCGACAGCTTGGCGCCGTGCAGGAAGAACAGCAGGCCGATGGCGAAGGTGGTGAAGCCGTCGAAGAAACGGGCCGCCACGCCCTGGGCCGGCAGCAGCGTGGCCAGCACCACGGTGGCCACCAGCATCAGCGTGAAATCGTCGGGAACAAAGGCGGGGCGCTTCATGGACACGATTTCACCGCGTCCGCGCTCAAAAGAGAAATCGATTCATTCCATGGACTTATGATTCGGAATCATGAATATCACCCTGCGCCAGCTCCGCGTCTTCCAGTCGGTGGCCCGTACGCGCAACTTCAGCCGCACCGGCGAGGCCGTGGGGCTGACGCAGCCGGCCGTCAGCCGCGCCATCCTCGACCTGGAGCGCGGCCTGGGCCTGCGCCTGCTCGATCGCACCACGCGCGAGGTGGCGCTGACGGAGGCCGGGCGCTCGCTGGTGGCGCGGCTGGACCGTGCCCTCGATGAACTCGACGCCACGCTGGCCGACGTGGCCGGCCTGGCCGACGCCGACGGCGGCAAGGTGCGCGTGGCCAGCAGCCCCACGCTGTCGGCCTACCTGATGCCCGCCTGCATCGCCACCTGCGCACGCGCGGCGCCGCGCGTGCGCTTCCTGCTGCTCGACCGCATCCAGCAGGACGTGCTGGAGAGCGTGCGCGGCGGCGAGGTGGACTTCGGCGTGGTGGTGGAGCCGCCCGAGGTGGACGACCTGCACTGCGAGCCGATCCTGCACGACCCGTTCGTGCTGGTGACGCCCACGGCGCACCGCCTCGCGCGCGGCGCGAGCGTGCGCTGGAAGGCGCTCGACGGCCAGCCGCTGGTGCTGCTCGACGCGGCCTCCGGCAGCCGCCGCTACGTGGACGACGCGCTGGCGCGGCACGGCGCCGACTGCAAGATCGAGCAGGAGCTATCGCACCCGACGACCGTGTTCCAGATGGTGCAGGCCGGCATCGGCCTGACCGTGATGCCGCGACTGGCGGTGCCGCCCGGCGGCCTGCCGGGCCTGGCGGTGCGGCCCCTGCTGCCGCGGCTGGAGCGCACCGTGATGCTGGTACGGCGACATGATCGCGCGCTGTCGCCGGTGGCCGAGCGGGTGTGGCGGATCGTGAGCGAGACGGTGCGCGGAAGATCGAAGTAGGCGGGCGCGGCCCGAGGGGTCTGGCATCTCCTTCATCCGCGCCACGCCGTTGGTCGAAGCTGCGATGCACCTCGCGGATGGAGGCGATGCCTGACGCCGAATGTGCGAATCCGGCGTCAGGCATCGCCTCGAATCGCGGTGAACGCCGCGCCTTCGGGCGACAGCCCGACGCGATCCAAGGAGATGCCAGACACCTCCGGCACCGGCTCGACTCGCCCGCGTGCTCAGGTCATCGAGTGCAGCGCGACGCGATTTCCCTCGCTGTCCGCCACGATCGCACGAAACCCGTTCGGCGCGATCGAATGCTTCTCCTTGAGCACCTTGCCGCCGTTCGGCTCGACGGCGGCGATGGCGGCGTCGAGCCGCCCGCCGGCATCGATGTAGACCAGCGGGCCGGCCATGGCCGGCGCCATGGCCTCGCTGGCCTCGACCAGGCAGCCGCCCACCGAATTGCCTTCGTGCTTGAACAGCCCGAAGGTGAAGCCCGGGCCGCCGATCTTGTCGACCGGCTGGCCGGTGACCGCGCCGTAGAACGCGATGGCGCGGTCGAGGTTGGCGACGGGGATGTCGACCCAGACGAACGTGTTGCTCATGCCTGTCTCCTTCAGGGTTTCGGGTTGGCCGCGTTTTCCTTGTCCTGCAGCAGGCGCCACATCACCTTGCCGGCGCCCGACTTGGGCAAGGTCTCCACGAACTCGACGATGCGCGGCGCCTTGTAGGCCGCCATGTTCTCGTGCGCCCACGCGATGATGTCGCGCTCGACGAACTGGCCGCGGGCCTCGGCGCGCAGCACCACGATGGCCTTGACCGTCTCGCCGCGGTAGGCGTCCTGCGCCGAGATGATGCAGGCCTCCTGCACGGCCGGGTGCTTGTACAGCAGCAGCTCCACCTCGGAGGGCCACACCTTGAAGCCGCTCGCGTTGATCATGCGCTTCAGCCGGTCGGTGATGAAGAAGTAGCCGTCGGTGTCCATGTGCCCCAGGTCGCCGGTGCGGAAGAAGCGCTTGCCCTCCACCTCGACGAACGCAGCCGCCGTGGCCTCCGGGTTCTTCCAGTAGCCGCGGAACACCATCGGGCCGCGCGTGACGATCTCGCCCACCTCGCCCGGCGGCAGCTCCTTCAGCGTGACCGGATCCACCACGCGCGAGTCGACGCCGAAGAACGGCATGCCCAGGCACTGCAGCTTGGGGCGCTCGGCGGGGTTGGCGTGGCTGGGCGCGGCCGTCTCGGTGAGGCCGTAGCCCTCGCAGAAGTGCAGCCCGAACTCGTCGATCAGGCGCTGCGCCACGGCCTGCGGCATCGCGGCACCGCCGCCGGACAGCCAGCGCAGGCTGCTCAGGTCGAAGCTGCGGTAGTCGGGGCTCGCGAACAGGTCGATGATCATCGTGGGGATGCACGTCCAGTGCGACACCCGGTGGCGCGAGATGAGGCGGCCCGCCAGTTCGCGGTCCCAGCGCGGCATGATGACCACGGTGGCGCCGCTGAACATCGGCGCGATCACGCCATAGAGCATGCCCGTGATGTGGAACATGGGCACGACGCCCAGCACGATGCTCTCGGCGCTGCCTGAGCCCCACTCGCCGCCGCCCACCACGTTGGCCATCAGCGTGCGATGCGTGTGCATGCAGCCCTTGGGCAGGCCGGTGGTGCCCGAGGTGTAGGGCAGCAGCGCGAGGTCGTCGGGGCCGTTGACCGTGGGGCCGGGCTCATGGCCCTGCGCCAGCGCGTCCTGCCAGCGCACCGTGCCGGGCGGCAGCACGGGATCGGCCAGCAGCCACTCCTGCATCGCGGGCGGCGGCGCCAGGCCGGCGGCTAAGGTCTCGGGCAGCTCGTCGGCGTAGCGCGTGGCGAGCACGCGGGCCACGCGCTGCGACGGCGGCAGTGCCGCGTTGGCGGCGGCCACGATGCCGGCCAGTTCGGCGCCGCAGATCACCACCCGGGTGCCCGCGTCGACGATGTAGTGCCCGAATTCCTCGGCCTTGTTCATCGCGTTGACCGGCACCACCACCGCGTCGGCGCGCAGGATGCCGTGGTACGCCACGAGGTACTGCGGGCAGTTCTGCATGAACAGCGCCACGCGGTCGCCGCGCCGCACGCCCTGGGCCTGCAGCCAGCCGGCGATGGCCTGCGCCTCGGCGTGCAGCGTGGCGAAGCTCTTGGCGCGGCCGAAATAGAGCGTGGCCGGCTTGTTCGGATAGCGCCGCGCGGACACCTCGAGGTTGTGCCACAGCGAGGTTTCCGGCGGCGTCACGGTGCGCGCGAGCCGCCGCGGCCAGAACGCGAAATGGGGCCGGTCGGCGGGCACGCTGCCGTCGTTGGTGTCCACCAGGGACGTGTCGATCGGGGAATGGCGGCTGGAAAGCACTTCAGGCGAGGGCATCGGAATCCTTTGGGCGACGGACGGCGTCGTGCATCCGTTTCAGCGCAGGGCGGAGCCGCCCGCACGCGCTGGATGTCCAGCCTACTTCGCGGGCGGCGGCGACACCATAGTGCGAGCCCCGAGCAGGGTTGTCACAGAGGGGACAATTCGAATTTGTCCGGTATTGTCCAGATATTGCGACACCATAGTGCGAGCCCCGAGCAGGGTTGTCACAGAGGGGACAATTCGAATTTGTCCGGTATTGTCCAGATATTGCTTGTGCCGCGCGTCCCGCGCCCACGCCTTGTTCATGGCCACCCCCGCCGACCACGATCCCGCCACCGATGCCCGGCCCGCGCACGCCGCCTTGCCCTGCGTGCTCGACATCGAGGCCTCCGGCTTCGGCAGCGGCAGCTATCCGATCGAGATCGGCTTCGTGCTGCCCGACGGCACCGCCTACTGTACGCTGATCGCCCCCGACGAGAGCTGGACGCACTGGGACGACGACGCCGAGCGCATGCACGGCATCTCGCGCTCGCTGCTGCATCGCCACGGCCGCGGCGCCCAGGAGGTGGCGCAGGAGCTCAACCAGCGGCTGGCCGGCCGCACCGTCTACTGCGACAACTGGGCGCACGACTACGCGTGGCTCGCGCGCCTGTTCGAGTCGACCGACATCTCGCCCAGCTTCCGGCTGCGCCACCTGCGCGAGCTGATGAGCGAGCGCGCCGCCGAGCACTTCGACGACACGCGCGAGATGGTTGCCCGCAACCTGCAGCTGCGCCGGCACCGCGCGAGCAGCGATGCCCGCGTGCTGCAGCTGAGCGTGGCCAAGGCGATGCAGAACGGGTCGGACGCGCCCGGGTTGGCGCGCGCCTGAGCGGGCGTCTCGCGCGCCACCGCGATGCCGCCGCCGCCGCGCTTCAGGCGCACGTCGGGCGCGCCTCAGGCCCGCGCCTGGGCAGCGCGGCCCAGCGCCGCCATCAGGTCGTCGAGGCTCGCCGGCTTGTCGATGCGGGCATCGAACACGCTGGCGACGATGGCGTCGTCAAGAGCCATGTAGGCCGAGATCAGCACGAGAAAGGTCTTCTCGTGACGGTCGCCCGGCGTGCGCAGCCGGCGCGCCACCTCGTAGCCGGTGAGGCCGGGCATCTGCATGTCGAGGAAGATGGCCTGGTAGTCGTGCTCGGCGGCGGCGGCCAGCCCGGTGGCGCCATCGGCCGCCTCCACCACCTCGACGCCCAGCGCCCGGATGACCTCGGCGAGGGCGTGCCGGGCGTCGCGCGAGTCGTCCACCACCAGCACGGGCAGCTCCGTCTCGATGCGCGGCGGCGATTCGGCCGGGCCATCGACGCCTTCGCTGAAGGGAACCTCGACGGTGACCGACGTGCCCTGCCCCAGCCGCGAATCGAAGCGGATGCCGCCGCCCATCATGTCGACCATGCTGCGCACCACCGCCAGGCCCAGGCCGCTGCCGTCCGCCATGCCCGCGGTGTGGGGCGAGCGATAGAACGGCTCGAACAGGCGCGACACCTCGTCGGGGTCGATGCCGACGCCGGTGTCGGCGATCTCCACGGTGAGCATGCCCCGGTCGTGATGCAGCTCGGCGTGGATGGTGATGCCGCCGCGCTCGGTGTACTTGATGGCGTTGGCGAGCAGGTTGTCGATGATCTGGCGCAGGCGCCCCGGATCGGAGTAGATGCGCCGGGCCAGCTCGGGGCCGGCCTCCCAGTGAACGTCGAGGTTGCGCAGGGCCAGGGCCTCCTCGACGTCGCGCAGCGAGGTGTCGACGAGCTTGTCCAGCTGGAAGCCGCGGATGCGCATCTCGAGCCGGCCCGAGGAAACCTTGGCGAAGTCGACCAGGTCGCTGATTCGCCCGCGCAGCGAGCGTGTGGACTCCTTCAGGCGCGTGAACGCCGGATCGGACGCGTCGACCCGGCCGCGCGACTCGATGACGTCCACCGTGCTCCAGATGGACTGCAGCGGCGTGAGGAGTTCGTGGCTCACCATGCCCACGAAGCGGGCCGCGTCGCGCGACACGGCCTCGGCGCGCGCCCGTTCGGCCTCGGCCTCTTCGGCCAGGTGCTCGGCGTACCGGCGGATGGCGCGCTCGCGCCGCGCCGCCAGCACCCATAGGGCGGCCAGCACCACCACCAGCGCGACCATCGGCGCGACGAGCGAGAACACGATCATCAGCCGACTGGACTCGTGCGGGCGGTACTGCAGCAGGCCGGCCGCGAACCAGGCCAGGCAGGCCGACAACAGGACGGCCAGGCCCATCAGCCACCGCGTGGCCGGCATCCGCGAGGCGATGGCGTGCGGACGCAGCGTGGCCGGCGGCGGCGGGTGCGCGGCGTCCGCGGCGACGATGGCGGGCTGGGTGGACAGGGGCGGCTCCGGCAGCCGCGTCGACAGCGATGCGGCAAAGGTTAGCCAACGATCATACGGGTGGGGTCGGGCACGCGGCGGCGGCCGAAACCTGGGCGTCAGCCTCGAAACACCGCCGGTGGCAGGAAGGCCCGAAACGCGGCATTTGGCGCGGCACGGCCTCGGCGCACGACGGTCCGTTCCTCGCGCACACACCGCGTAAAACGCAGCGTTTATCGACCGGTTTGACCGGGGCGGCTCCGGCCCCGCGGCGTTACCGTGGAAGCCTTCAAAGGAGGCCGACGTGGACATCCCCAACAGCTTCGAACCTTTCCTGGCGCCGCGCCCTCCAGGCCAGGGCGATCCGCCGGATCCGGGCTGCGGCGCCCGCTGGCGCCAGCGCCCGGGCGGCTTCGAAAGCCGCGAGCACATCGAGCTGCCGCTGGACATGCCCCACGAGCCGCCCCTGCGCCCCTTGCGCGACGCCGAGCTCTGGCTGCTCGCCAAGCGCGCGCGCGGCGCCGCGCTGCAGGTCGACCTCGAACTGCGCACCGCGCTCGTGCGCCAGGCCTTCCGGCGCGACTTCGTCTATGTCTCACGGCTGCTGCACGCATTGGAGGCCAGCCGCCGCGTGCAGGGGCTGGATCGCGCGCGCCTGGCCGACGCGTTCGCCGCGCTCCAGCGCCGCGCCGACGAAGTGCAGGCGCTGTTGCATCGCCTCCAGGCCGACCTGGAGGCGCGAGTCGCCGCGCGGGCGCCCTCGGGCGCGCAGATCACGTTCGCGCGCCCGGCCCGCTTCCTGGCGACGGTGGTCAGTCCCGCGGCCCACCGCTACCTCGCGTTGCTGCTGCACGCCGACGCCACGCTGGCCCAGCTCGAACGGGCCTGGCTCCTGGGCGTGGTCGATCCGGCCACCCGCACGGCGTTCACCGCCGATTGCCGACGGGCGCTGCACGGCTACAAGGATCTCGCCTGCGATCGCCGGGCGGACGTCGGCGCTCACGTGCGGGAGATCAACGCACGGCGCAAGCGGGCGGCGGCGGGTGGCGATGGATGATCATGGTTCGCGGACGCACCCCGTCCGGAAGTCAAACGCGCCTCACCGGGGGGCCTCGTCGTGAGCGGCCAGCCAACAACCGACTACCGACGACCGACGACCGGAAGATCGCCGAGGACGCCAGACCCCGGGTGAGTGTCAGTCCTCGCACCGCTTCGCCGCGCCCCGCAGCACCGCTCCTTCGTGCATCTCCAGCCGCCCGCTGCGCACGTCGCCGTCCACGCGCGCGCCTGGCGCGAGCGTGAGCTTGCCGCGCGTGGTGATGACGGCTCCGCCACCGCTCTCGCCCACGGTGCCGCACACGTAGACGTCGCCCGAGGCCACCAGCCGGCCCTTGAGGCTGGCACCGGAACGGATGACCACCGGCCCGCCGGTGCAGTGGATGTTGCCGACGACGTCGCCCACCAGCAGCAGCGCGCCGCAACGCAGGTAGCCGCGTACGAGCGCGCCCGCCGGCACCACCAGCGCGTCTTCCAGTTGCAGGCGCGCGGTCGGCGCTGGCGACGCGCGCGTGACCGTCGAAGCCGCGGCATCGGACAGGGCCGCGGCGGAGGGGGTGGCGGAGGGTGAGGCGGACGGTGCGGCGGACGCTGCGGCGCTCGCCGGCAGGGCGTCGACGAACCGGCTGGCGGCCGTGTCCGTCGACCGGAGACGGCGTTCGGCGAACGAGGACTTGGCCATCGGCGAGTCGGCATCACGACCGCCGCCGAGGCCCACCACCAGGGCCCGGCGATGTCGTGCGGCCAGCACGGCGGGAGAGGCCGGCGCCGGCTCGGGCGTGAGGTCGAGGTCCAGGGGTGTCATCGCCGGCCACCGCCCGATTCGCCGGCGTCGCGTACCGGCAGTCGCATGGCTGGCGCGATCACCGTGGCGAGGGACGCCGACGCGCCATCGTCGACGGGAAACCCGTTCGGGATCGAGACGAGCCTCGACGGGGGATCTCTCGAGACCGGGCCACCCACGGCGACACCACGCCCGGCGATACGCGAGTCCGGCCCGATGGCGCCGAGCGTCAACCCGGCCAACAGCCCGGCCAGTGCACCTGCCAGCGTCACGGCCAGCCTTCGCGCGACGATGTCCCGCCCGGGCAAGGCGGGCGCTCCGGAACGCGGAGGGACGACGGGGAGACGCGCGGCGGTCATGGCGGAGGCTTCGGGCAACGGGACTCGTTGCCCCGATGTTGCGCCGGATCCCCGGTTTCCGCCCGTGCCGGCCGTCCCCGAAATCGGGCATTTGGCGGCGCTCGGCGATCCGTTCTGCGCGTAGTCGTATCAGTGTGTATCGCCAGGGCCTTCCGGATTCAACTGTCCAGCGAATCGGCCGATGAACAGGCGCGATGCGCGCTGACGCGCCAGCCCTTGCCAGAGCCTCACCGGCCGGAGAGGGCACATCGACTTGCAACGCGAACCACCGGATGCAGCGAGCGGATGCCGATCTGGCCGTCACGCGAACGCCTGCTTCGCCTGCGCGCCGCCGTTCGAATCCTCGACCCGGCGGCCGCCCCGAGTGACGCTTCCCGGCCCCAACGCCGGGCGTCGCGACGGATGACGCCGTCAAGCACGTCGTCCGTCCTTGCGCGCCTCCGACTTCGGTCGGGGGCGTCTTTCTTTTCGGCTTTACCTCGCGATGCGCGGCACGGGCGCGGCGCTTGCCGCCCGGGCGGGTCGAAAACCAGCCCCAGACCACCCATGTACATCGGCACGGCAGCCTGCAGCCTCCCGCGCGCGCTCGCGAGCGAATTTCCAGGCGAAGGCGAGCACCTCGAGCGCTACGCGCGCCGCTTCCCCAGCGTCGAGATCAACTCGTCGTTCTACCGACCGCACCGCGTCGAGACCTATGCGCGCTGGGCCGCCATGACGCCGCCGCATTTCCGGTTCGCGGTCAAGCTGCCGCGCGCGATCACGCACGACGCTCGACTGCGCGGCGTCCACAAGCTCCTGCAGGAATTTCTGGCCCAGATTGCCGGCCTCGGCGACCGGATGGGCGTGCTGCTGGTGCAATTGCCACCCTCGCTGCCGTGGGAAGCCCGGGTCGCGACCGCCTTCTTCGACCTGCTGCGCGAGTCCTGGGCCGGGCCGGTGGCCTGCGAGCCGCGCCACGCGACCTGGTTCACGCACGCGGCCGACCGCGCGCTGGCACGCATGCGCGTCAGCCGCGTGGCGGCCGATCCGGCACGCCGGCCCGAGGCGGCGCGCCCCGGCGGCTGGCTCGGGCCGGACGGCGACGGCGTCGGCGCCCTGCTCTACTACCGCTGGCACGGCTCGCCGCGGATGTACTCGTCGGCCTACGAAGAAGCCTGGCTGGCGCGGCAGGCCGCCGAGCTCGCAGGCTGGCCCGCCGGCAGCGTTCCGTGGGTCATCTTCGACAACACGGCGGCCGGCGCGGCGACCGGCAACGCGCTCGCGCTGCAGTCGCTCTGCGCCGCCGCGGCGCCGGCGATCACAGCGACTTGATGATCTCCGCGCGCTTCTTCTCGTACTCGGACCTGGTGATCAGGCCCTTGTCGTAGAGGCGCTTGATGTTGAGCAGTCGCTGCTCGGCATCGCTGGCCGCGGGCGGGGCCGGCGGCACGGGCGCCACCGCGGGCGCGGCAGGCGCCACCGGTGCCGCGACGGGCGCCGGCGGGGCCGGCGGCGCGGCCACCGGGGCCGCGGGCGCGGCGGGTGCCACCACGGCCGGCGGCGGCGTCGGGACGGGCGCCACGGCCGGCGCCGCCGGCGCGGCCTGCACCGTGTCGAGCACCAGCCAGTCGGCCCGCTTGTTGGTGGCGACTGGGCTCTGGATCTGGGCCGAGCCGGGCGCCGTGCGCGAGCCCACGGTGAAGTGCGGCGCCATGCCGCTGCCGCGGGCGGCGTCGTAGAAGTCGTTGCGCGCGTCGTGCACGATCAGGTTCAGGTGGCCGTCCACCGCGAACAGGCGCGCCGTGACCGCGGTGATGCTGTAGAACGAGTTGTCCTCGTGGCGAGCCGAGCTCACCAGCGCCACGTCCTGGTCGCTGCGCGCATGGGCCAGCGCGTCGGTGAGCGCCGGCACGATGCTGTGCAGCTCGTCGATGGCGAACAGCGGCCTGGCGGCCCCGTTGCGCAGCAGCTGCACCTGCTGCAGCCAGGCGTGCAGCGTGTTGGGTTCCAGCACGAACGGATGCTGGTTGTCGGGCGTGCCGGGCTCGCGCGCCACGAGCTCGACGGTGGTGTAGTCGGAGATGCGCCACAGCTGGCGCCCGGTGGTGCCCTTGACGACCGGCGCGGTGCTGGACACCGCCGTGGGGGACTCGGCGGCGAGGGCCGGCGCGGTCGGCGCGGCGAGCGCCCCCAGCAGCACGGCGGAACCGAAGACGACGCGGGCGCCGGCCGACAGGGAGGGTTTGCGAAGGGCCGCGAGCGTCATCGATGGGTCTCCAGTGTTGTTCGAAGCGGGCGTCGCCATCCGCGCACGCCGCGCGTGCACTCTAACGCAGGCCGGCAGTGCGCGCTTCGCCGCGTGCAGAACCTGTGAATGAATCCCGCGCGCCCGCTCGTCCCGCCAGAACGTGTCCGATCAAGGCGCAAAGCACAGCCGTAGCTCGGGCTACGGCGAGCATTTGCAACGCAGAGCGGGCGCGTTTTGGCGGGACGAGCGGGTGTGTGGGGTTCGTTCACAGGTTCTCAGAGAACCACCGGTTCTGGCTCCAGCCGGATGCCGAAGCGACCGTAGACGCTCTCCTGGATGGCCTTGGCCAACGTCACCACCTCGGCGCCGATCGCGTCGCCGCGGTTGACCAGCACCAGCGCCTGCTTCTCGTAGACGCCGGCCCGCCCGATGGACTTGCCCTTCCAGCCGCAGGCGTCGATCAACCAGCCGGCGGCCAGCTTGAACGTGCCGTCGGCCATCGGGTAGTGCACCACGTGCGGATCGCGGCCGATGATGTCGCGGCACTGGTCCTCGGTGACGATGGGATTCTTGAAGAAGCTGCCGGCGTTGCCGATCACGGCCGGGTCGGGCAGCTTGGCGCGGCGGATGGCGCAGATCCAGTCGTGGACCTGGCGCGCGGTCGGCTCGGCGATGCCCGTCTCGGCCACCTTGCGCTCCAGCTCGAGGTAGCCCAGCACGGGTTGCCATGGGCGCGGCAGGCGGAAGCGCACGCGCGTGATGACGGTCTTGCCGGCCAGCACGTTCTTGAACACGCTGTCGCGGTAGCCGAACAGGCACTGCGCGCGGTCGAGGGTGATGCCCAGGCCCGTGACGAGGTCGACGCCGTCGAGCGAGTCGAAGCGGTCAGCCATCTCCAGGCCGTAGGCGCCGATGTTCTGCACCGGCGCGGCGCCCACGGTGCCGGGGATGAGCGCCAGGTTCTCCAGCCCCGGCCAGCCGCGCTCCAGGGTGGCCGTGACCACGTCGTGCCACGCGAGGCCGGCGCCGGCCTCGACGATGAAGGCGTCGTCGCGCGTCTCCACCAGGCGCAGGCCGTCCACCTCCACCTTCAGCACCAGCTCGTCGACGTCGCGCGTGAGGACGAGGTTGCTGCCGCCGCCCAGCACCAGCTTGGCGGCCCGGCCCACCTCGGGCGAGTCGAGCACGCGCCGCACGTCGGCGTCGCCGCGGATGCGCGCCAGGCGGCGCGCGCAGGCGGGCAGGCCGAAGGTGTTCAAGGCCTTCAGTGAAACATCGGATTCGAGCCAGGGGGCTGAGGACATGGCAGAATTTTCGCAGGTCCTGCACCATCCCCCTTTTTCGCCCTCCGGAAATTCTTCAATGCCCAGCTTCGACGTCCTCCTCGAACCCGACATGCCCGCCGTCAAGAACTCGGTCGACAACACCAAGAAGGAGATTGGCACGCGCTTCGACTTCAAGGGCACCGGCGCGTCCGTGGAGCTCAAGGAAAAGGAGAAGGAGATCTTCCTGGTCGGCGACAGCGACTTCCAGATCGAGCAGATCAGTACCGTGTTGCTGGGCAAGCTCAGCAAGCAGAACGTGGTGGCCAGCTTCCTCGACATGGAAGCCAAGATCGAGAAGATCGGCGGCGACAAGGTGCGCCAGGTCTACAAGATCAAGGCAGGCATCGACGCCCCACTTGCCAAGAAGATCGTCACGGCGATCAAGGAAGCCAAGCTGAAGGTGCAAGCCAGCATCCAGGGCGACACCGTGCGAGTCAACGGCAAGAACCGCGACGACCTGCAGGTGGGGATCGCGCTGCTGCGCAAGGAGTTCCCGGATCAGCCGTTCAAGTACGAGAACTTCAGGGACTAGCCGCGGACGAGGTCACGCCTGCCACGGGTCGATGACGGCCGCGCCCGCGGCCTCGAAGGGACCGGTGTCCCGAGTGGCGACGACAAACCCGTTGGCCATGGCGATGGCGGCGATGTAGCCGTCCGCCGCGGCGATGGCGCGGCCCGCGGCGCGCGCTTCGGCCATCAACGCGGCATAGGCCAGCGTGCAAGACAGATCAAACGGCAGCACGCGGCCGGCGAACAGTGGAAGAACGCGCTTCTCCAGGTTGTCCTGCAGCCCCGTGCGCCGCCTCCCGGCGGGCAGCAGCGCCACGCCCGCGCGCAATTCCGCCACCGTGATGGCTGAGAGAAACAGCGTCTCCATGGGCTGAATATCGAGCCAATCGACCACCCGCTGCTCGGGCGCGTGGCGAAGCGGCTCCGAAACGACATTGGTGTCGAGCAGGATCATTCGAAGCTCACCGTGCGCGAAGGCGACTTGTCGCGCACCTGCTCGAACACGGCGAATTCCTCATCGCTCAGCTTCGCCTGGCGGCCCATGTCCGCCAGCAGCGAGCCCAGCTTCAGCCCTCCCTGCGGACTGATCGCGGCTTCCAGGATCGCCCGCACCTCGGCCTCCATGCTCTGGCCATGCTTGGCCGCACGGACGCGCAGTGCGCGGTGCAATTCCTCGGAAAGGTTGCGGACTGTCAGCATGGCCATGGCAATCACCTCGAATGCATTCAATGCATGCATCGTACAGCATTGCATTCAAGCACGCTGGTATGACTTTGGAATCTCGACGGTCCGGCACACAGCGGAACGACACCTGCGGGAGGCCGGCGCAAGCCGTTGAAGTAAGAGAACTTCAGGGGCTGAATCGGGCGCCCCTGATCGGAGTCGGGCAAGCACCGAGAGACGCAGTCATTCCTTGCCGGGATCGATGGCGCCGTGCGCCTTCGCATAGGTCGCGATCACGTCGCGAACAATGAGCCGCTGCGGCGTGGGTAGACGAAGAAAGGCTTCGATCGACTCGCGTTCGGCGTAGGTCACCCTGTCTTCCCATTCGCGGCGCCGATCGGCCGCGGAGACGGGCTCGCTTGCGCCGTACAGCAACACGTGCGGGTCGACTTTAAGCAACTTGGCGAGCACCGGCAGCTTGTCGTTGCGCGGCACCGTCTTGCCGTTGATCCAGTTCCAGGCGGCCTGGACGCTGATCGGCGTCTTGCCCCAACGGCGGTTGAACGCACGTTCGAGTTCAGTCCCGCTGATCTCCAGCCCGGCAGCCGTCATGGCCACACGCAGGCGTGCGCTGAATTCGTCCTTCGCGTTCATCCGGCGAAGCTACCCAGAGCCGTGCCCGGCAGATCACTTATTGATTGATAATTGATTCAATTTTCAGTTGATCAAATGCTTGCCGGCAGGACACCTCGCCATGTATCGCCAATGCCTGACCGAGAGGCCTCACCGTCCGGAAGGCCGCTTGGTAGACGACTTCAGGCGTTTGCATCGGAGCGAATTCAGAAGAGGGAGACGAAACAATGTTGGGACTGACCCTGCGCGATGAATTTCGGGGCAAGCGCCTCAAAGGCACCGCCATTGAACTCTCCAACGACACGAACACGGGCGCGACGCAGATCGCCGCCCAGGCGTTCTTGGAGATTACCTACCCGACCCACGACCTGTTGAAGGGCATCGAGGCCGTTGGCCCCGACCAGGGGCGACCGGTCGTGGTGATTGGCGAGCGCGGGCTTGGCAAGTCCCACTTGCTTGCTGCGCTGTACCACGCAGTGACGGATCCCGCCTCGACGAGAGCCTGGCTGAACTCCTGGGCGACCATCCTGGGCACCCCGCAGATCGGCGAGATCGGTCTGCGCAGCGGAATGCAGGTCATTGGCGAGAGTCTGCATCGCCAACGATACAAGTTCCTCTGGGACCTGCTGCTGGAACGCCATCCGCACGGCGCCTACATCAAGGGCAAATGGGAGGGCATGGGCGCGGCGAAGACCGACATCCCCTCCGACCAGTTGATCCTCGAACTGCTCGAGCGCGGGCCCACGATGCTGCTGCTGGACGAATTCCAGACATGGTTCGACGGCCTGACCAACACGAAGCAGTACCCGTGGAAGAACTGGGCCTTCAACTTCATCCAGATCCTGTCAGAGATCGCCAAGGAGCGACCGGACCTGCTGGTGCTGGTGATTTCGGTGCGCAATGGCGGCAGCGATGCCTACCAGCAGGTCCATCGCGTCAACCCGGTGGCCATCGACTTCAAGGCCGGTGGCAATGCAGAGCGCATTCAGCACGATCGCCGCCGGATGCTGTTGCACCGCCTCTTCGAGAACCGTCTGCAGATTTATCCGGCCGATATCGAGACATTGATCGCGACACATGTCGCCGAGTACTTCCGCCTGCAGGATGTGCCGCTTCCCGAGCAGGATCGCAAGCGCCAGGAGTTCAAGGAGTCCTGGCCCTATGCGCCGCACCTGTTGCGGCTGCTGGAAGAGCAGGTGTTGATCGCCACGGACGCGCAGGAGACGCGCGACATGATCCGCATCCTTGCCAATCTCTACAAGAGCCGCGGCGAGCAAGCTCCTGTTCTCACAGCCGCCGATTTCAGGCTGGATGACGACGCGTCGGGCATCGGTGCCCTGCTCGATTCCGTTTCCAACGAGCATCACCGCACCTTGCGATCGAAGGCGCAGCAAAACATCATTTCGGTGATAGAGGCGGTCGCCGATCACCCGACCTTGGCACCTCACTTGCAAGAGATCGTGGGGGCCCTGTGGTTGCGCTCCATTGCGGTCGGCAACCTTGCCGGCGCGGAGCCCTCCACCCTGCAGGCCGACATCACGCGCAGCAAGGCCGTGGATGACAACGCCTTTCAGGTCGAGTTGGCGACGATCGTGGATAGCAGCTTCAACATCCACCAGAACGCCAACCGTCTGGTGTTTCGCGAAGAAGAGAACCCGCGCGCCAAGCTGATGGCCTGCGCCCGCAACGACAAGCTCTTTGCCGACGGTTCGGACCAATTGCAGTTGGCCAAGCACGTTCGCTACGTCATCAGCGGTACGGACGAGGTCGCGAAGACCTTCCGTGTCATCGCGTTGCCAAAGTCCTGGCAGGCTGACCCCTGGTCCACCCTGGATGAGGCGGAGCAGCCCGAACGCTGGGACGAGCGCTTGCCAATCCTGGTGCTGCCGGAAGAGCCCGACAACATCGACTCGCGCCTCGGCCGCTGGCTCAAGGATCACCTGCAAAGGCGACGCAACACCATCCGTTTCCTCCTGCCAAGGTCCGGTTCGACCAACGCCTTCCACGATCGCGACCTGTTGATTCTTGCGCGAGCCGAGATGAAAGCACAAGAATGGAGTGGTCAGGGCCCCGAATACAAAAAGCTGCACACCGAGTTTCAGGGCGCCTTGCGCGACATCCTCAAGAAGCGTTTCGACCGGTTCGCCATCTTGCAGCGATGGAACTTCGCCGACCCCGCGCAGTGCCGGTTCAGCATCGAAAGCTTGAAGAAGCAAGGGGCGCAGATCCCCGAAGGCATCGAGGAGGTGCTGACCAACGACCTGTTCGTGCCGGAGGACTTCGAAGCGCTGGTGCTTGAAGCTGCCTCGGAGACATCATCGGTGGGAAAGCTTCTCCGCGAACTGCAGGAGCCTCGACCTGCCAGCCAGGATTGCATCCCCTGGCTCGGCGAAGTCTCGATGAAGGATCGCATCCTCCGCCTTTGCGCGCGAGGGAAGATCGTCATCAACCTGCGGCAGATGGAATGGCTGCAGACCCATCCCGGCGAAGACGAGGACACCGCATGGCGGCGTTTGCGCCCCAAGCTCTCGTACACCGGCCGCCAGCTCGATGAAGTGTTCCTGCTGCAGCCATCCGCGGTGCCGGCGACCGGCGGCACCACCCGAACGCCGCCTGCCGACACGGCTGGCTTGCCCAACCCCGGCGGAAGCGCTGCGACGTCACCAGACAAGCCCGGCATCATCGAGCCGACATCCGGTGGAATGTCCACCACTCCGCCTGGCGCGGGTACCGATATCTTTGGCGGCGCTGCTTTCGGCAGAGGCTCACGCACTCACCTGCACAACCCTCCCACGTCACCATTGAATCTCATTGGCAAGCTCGAGAGCTGGGGCATCGGCCCCGCCACGAAAGTCGCGGCGGTTTCCATTGGACTGTCTGTCGACACAGGAGCGCAGCTCAAGGACTTTCTGAGGAACCTGCCTCCGGGCATGACGTTCGAGCTGACTCTCGATAAGGAGGACAAGCAATGATCCTTCATCCCGAGATCTTGAACGCGCTGACCAGGGGTACTGCAGAGGACGCGTGGCGCGTCATCATCGAAAGTGTCATCGAGATTGCCTCACCGCCATTGACAGCGGGCAATGCCCCGAGCGAAGTCATCAAGCGAGACCGCGAAATTGGTGCGCTGGACAACTTCCTTTCCGCCAGCGGATGGGACTTGTGGAAGAGCTTCGGCGACTCGATCGAGCGCACTTCGGCTCGCCTGGCTCGCTGGTGGGCTGAGCCCTACAACGCCAAGGCCGTGCTGATTCTGGACGGCCTGTCGCTGCGCGAGTTGCCTTGGCTGCTGCAGGGCGTCAAGGAGCGCGGCTTCAAGCTGCACGAGCTCTCGGCCAATGCCTCGGAACTTCCCGGCGAGACCAATGAATTCGCGCGGGCCCTCGGGTTCGGTAGCCGCAGCCAGCTTCAGAACAACGGCGGAGGCCTCGCGCATCGTCTTCAACCCACGCAGACCGAAAGCATCGACATGCCGTGGAAAGACTGCGAACGCCTGGTCAACGGCGCACCCAACTGGGTGTTCTGGCACCACTGGCCGGACAGCAAGATTCACGATGTCGCTGGTGCGGGCCAAGGCCTCGACACGCTCACCGCGGACGCGGTGGAACAACTCAATAGCGACGATTTCTGGTCTTTCGTTTCTCGACTCGCTACGGGCCGACGTCTGATCATTACTTCGGACCATGGGTACGCCGCAACGGGGTACTTCCCAGACTCCGATGGTGAGGTTGGTCAATACCTCAAGAAGACCTTCTCAAGCGGACGTAGCGTTGCAGGCAGTGGTGGGCCTGGCCCTTTCGTGCCACCGGTGGCGCTACAGCTGGAGGGCCCGCACGGAGCCCATCTGCTCGCGCTTGGCCGCAGGAAATGGAGGAGCCAGGGAGGTTACCCGACGTTGACTCATGGTGGTCTTTCGCTGTTGGAGGTGTTGTCGCCCTTCGTGGAAATCACCAAATAAGGAACGACTGCATGGCAACCAAGAAGGAAAACTTGGCGCGGGATGTCGCCAGGTCAGTAGGCGCAGGCAAAGCCGTTGCGCTCGACACGGTGGATTTCAACGATCCGAATCGGCCCAGGACTTGTCTGGAAGTGGATTTCCCAATTCTTTCCGTCAATCAGGTGGCCACCATTGAGGCGGCATCGGGAGCTGCGAAGAAGCCGATCTATCAGATGTCCAAATACTGGGCGAGACGGCAGTCCAGTGTCTTCCGCTCGATGCTGATCGCCGCGGCCACCAAGGCACCGGAAGACACGTCACATGCGGCCAAGATGGTTTGGGACAACTACTACGCCAATCACCAGAAAAAAGGCGCATTCAAGCATTTGAAGGTCGCAGACATTTTCATGGGAGGCGGCACGACGTTGGTCGAAGGCTCTCGCCTCGGCATGCAGATGGTTGGGAACGACCTGAATCCAGTCGCTTGGTTCGTCGTCAAGCAGGAACTCGCCGATGTTGACCCGGACGATGTGAAGCGCTTGCTCGCCGACATTGAGGCCGAGGTCAAGCCACAGATCATGCCGTACTACTACTGTGACGGCCCGGAAGGCGAGAAAGGGTCTTGGACGCACCTTCCGACCAATCGATTGATGCCTGATGATTTCGATCCCGTGACAATTCCGCGCCACGAGCGCAAGGATTACCGCTACGAAGGCCCGGAAACCGTCTACACCTTCTGGGCCAAGCACGGCCCCTGCGGTGTCATTGGCTGCGGCCATCGCACACCTATCATCAGCACTCCCGTGATAGCGGCAAAGTCCATCAGCGTCAAACACTGGGAGCACACCTGCGAACAATGTGACACCCAGTTCCACGTCGAAGAAGACACCGCACGGCTGGCGCCGGACGCGCCACTGTATGTGGCCTCTTCAGAGAAGCCATTTTCGGTTCTCGACCGCAGAAAGGGCGTTGTCTGCCCGCATTGCGCCAAGACGGCGATGGTCAACCTGGGCAAGAGCAAGAACAAAAAGATCGAATTGAGCCTGCTGCTGCATCCGCAATGGCTGGCTGGCTCGCCCAAGCAGGATGCGAATGGTCAAGCCTACGGCGGATCGGCGCAAGACGATATCGCCGCGACCGCAAGATGGGCAAATGCAAGGGCATCCGAAATTCGACTGCTTGAAGTGCGCGGCGCACTGCCAGATCAAGTGACTTGTCCGGAAACAAACGTCACTTTTTCACCTGAAAAGGGTACTGTCCCCAAGAAGTCGCACTACACCTGCGCTGCCTGCGGGATGGTGCAAGACGTCCTGACGACGATAAGAAATTCCGGCAAAACCGGGCCGACGGCTGCCTATGCCATCCAGGGCTATGCGCCCAAGCGCCACGCCGCTGGCAAGCCAAACAGCGGTCGCTTCTTTGCTGCCTATGGCCCGACGCAGGCTCGACAACAAGATGTCGCATTCGCTGAATGGGAGGCGCGCAAGGATGGTGATCTGAAAGATTACTGGCCGCGTTCCGAACTATCTCTCGGATGGAAAACTCACGGCTGGGCCATTCCGGAACATGGCCTGACCCACTATTGGACGATGTTCAACTCGCGCCAACTGTTGGTCCATGCACAGCTACTTAGAGCCATTGCCACGCTTGGCACTTACGATTCCGCGGTACGAGAATATGTCCTAGGCGCGTTTCAGCAGTATCTTCGCTGCAACAATACCTTCAGCATTTGGCATCTAAAAAATAACCAGATCTCAGCCGGGCTAAGCAATAATAACTTTCATCCAAGAAGTACAAATCTGGAACCCGGTGTATTCAATCCAGTTGGCGATGGTAGTTGGAAATCCGCCACCGGCGGATTGCTTGACGCACTTGCCTGGAAAGCCAATGCATGGGAACTTGTTAGCGCAGAAGGATTGAGAAGCGTAGATCGAGCACTTGCTGCCGAAATCAGCGGGAAAAGCGAAAAAGTCTTCCCCAAGGACTTCGTGAGCGAATCCGAAATCTTCTGCGGCTCATCTACCAATCTGCCACAGATAGCCGATCAAGATGTCGACTTGGTCATCACTGACCCGCCCTTTGGTGGCATTTTGCAATATGCAGAGTTGGCTGATTTCTTCTATGTGTGGCTGCGTCTTGCGCTTAAAAATGAATACCCTGCCATTTTTGGCACCGAGTACACACCCAAATCGCTGGAAGCTGTCGCCAACCCATTCAGAGAGCCAGATGATCCAAATGGATTTTATCAGCGCCTCCTGACTAACTGTTGGCAGGAAGCACACCGTATTCTTAAACCAGGTGGCATTCTGGCCTTCACTTTTCATCACGACGATGACGAGGCTTGGGTCGCTGTCCTCGAGTCATTGTTCGAAGCTGGTTACTACCTCGAGGCGACCTATCCCGTGCGCTCCGATGAAACGAAAGGCGAAAACGCGTCCTTCGGTTCTCAAAAGATCGAGTACGACATCATTCATGTCTGCCGCAAGCGAATCGAAGAACCTAACCCGGTGAGTTGGGGGCGTATGCGGCGAGAAGTGATGGCAGACGTACGCCAGTTGCAGGCAATGCTGGAAAACCACGCCAAGGAGGGCTTGCCGATCGCCGATATTCAAGTCATTCGCCGCGGCAAAGCCCTTGAGTATTTTTCTCGCCACTATGGCAAGGTCTACGTCGACGAGGGCCGGACGATCTCTGTCAGGGATGCACTGGTCGGCATCAACCAGCTCATCGACGAAGATGCGGACAAGGGCAAGGAGCCGCCGCCGGTCAATGCCGAGCCGATCACGCGTCAGTTCCTGCGAACCTTCGGCAGCGCCACCGAGATGAAGCGGGATCAGCTGCAGAAATTCCTCAAGGGCTCCATCACGACGACTGACGATTTCGAGCAGCGCGGGTGGTGCGCCGAAAAGAGCAAGGTCTTCACGCGGGTGAACCCCCTCGACTTCGCCCGGGAATGGACCGGCAGGCACAGACGCCGCCTCACCTCCGATCTGGATCAGGCATTGGTACTGATCGGCGCATGCTTCGACGGCAGCGGCATCAATGCCGCGGACACGCTGAAGAACGAGAACTTCAAGCCTCATGTTGCCCTCAAGCCGCTGCTGGAGTGGCTGCATGCGCACGGCCCCGATCAGGCGAACCGCAACGCTGCCTCGCGTGCGGTGTCTATCTACAACGCCTGGGACTCCACGCAGACGATCACGCCGCAGCAGCACACTTTGTTCGAGGAGTACGAGGCATGAAGAAAACCTTTGACACCGTCTGGCAACGGCGCGGCACCAGCTGGGTATGGGATGAAGAAGCGCGCAACCAGGTTTGCGAGGCGGAGCAGGTCTGGAGCCTTCGCCAATTCCTTCGGTCGGTCGGCAACTGGCCCGATGACCTCCCAAGCAACGGCGCCAACACGATGGTCGTGGCCGGCCTTGAAGCCAGCCTTGACCTCCTGACGCCGGAAGACGCTGAGGCCTGGCTGGGCGACACTATCAAGAATGCCATCCTCTCGTTCCAAGGCCACTACGAGGGCGACGCAGCACTGATCTTCTGGCTTCCCGCAGGTCAAAGCCGGATCAAGCTCAATTCGGCCACGGATTCCATCGAATGGCGTTGCGCCGCGCCAAGCAGCGAAAGTCTGCTGGCCTTCGGCCGGATTCTCTGGAGCGAGGCGAACGAGTATCCGCAGGAAATCGTGCTGCGCGAAGGAGCCAAGACTGCCGGTCTCTTCCACATGCGGATCGCCTGAGGTCGGCTTGTGGAGACCGAGGCTCGATTTCAACCCGGCGAGCGCGTCAGCCATCATGAGTTTGGCGCAGGCGTGGTACTCGACGCAGCCAATGACGGATACCTGCGGGCGTTCTTCGGCGTCGGCGAGCGCCGAGTTCCGGTTGGCGCGCTTCGCAGGCAGTTGTCGCGCACGGAACGCATCCTGCGTGCTGTTGCTGGCGGGGAAGAGCGCGCACGCAAGGCGTGGCTTTCGTTCGAGGCACACGCGCTGCCGGTGATCGAGAGCGCGTCCGCGCTGACCTCCGCCAAGATCGACCTGCTGCCGCATCAGGTAGTGTTGACTCACCGGATCGCTACAGCATCGCCTCGGCGCTTCCTCATCGCCGACGAGGTGGGGCTGGGCAAGACCATCGAGACGGCCCTGATCTTGCGCGAGCTCGCCAGCCGCGGCGAGTTGAAGCGGGCATTGATGGTGGTACCGGCAGGGCTGGTCCACAACTGGCACCGCGAGTTGAATGAGGTCTTCAGCCTCGACTTCGAGGTGTTCGGTTCCGAGGGTGACATCACGGACCGAAAGACCAATGCATTCGTCAAACACGATCGCCTGATCGCCAGCATCGATACGTTGAAGCGTCCTTCACGCATCAGGCGCCTGCTGGACGCACCGCGCTGGGATCTGGTGGTATTCGACGAAGCCCACCACCTGACGGCGTACCGCAATGGCGGCAAGATCCGGAAGACGGAAAACTACAAACTGGCAGAAGCCCTGAAGGACCACTCACGTGACCTGATGCTACTGTCTGCCACGCCGCACCAGGGAAACCACTTTCAGTTCTGGATGCTGGTGCAGTTGCTCAATCCGACGCTGTTTGGCAGCCCGGAAGAAATGTTGGAGAACCGTCACCGCTTGAACACGGTGATGTTCCGTCGCACCAAGGCCGACGCATGCCAGCCCGACGGATCCCCGCTCTTTGCGCGGCGGTGGGTGCATACCGAATCCTTCTTGATGTGCGCGCAGGAGCGACTGTTCTACGAAAAGCTGCGCGAGTATCTTGAGGACGGCTTCAACCTCGCGCGCCGGCAGGGCGGCAAGGGGCTGGCGCTTGGCTTTCTGATGGCGATCTTCCAGAAGATCGCGGCATCCAGCTTTGCGGCCGTCCGGCGCACGTTGAAGCGACGGCTGCTGATGCTGACCTTGCACGAGGCCCTGCTGCGCGACAGGGAGTTGGACATCGAAGGCCGGGAACGGCTGACCGAAGAAGCCAGGGAACTGATCCACGAAGAGTTCGGCTTGACGCGCGACACCATCGGCCGCAGCGAGGTCGATCGAGTCATCGCGGACCTCAAATACAGGCTCTTGAAGAAGTTGGACGAGGAAGCGCTTGAAATGGCCTCGGACCCGTACGGCAGCGAGTATTCCGCCGCACATGCCGAAGAGGCCGCATCTGCTGTGGTCGAGCTCCGTTTGCCAGAGGAGCGGTTGCGCATCGGTGACCTGCTCAGGATATTCCCACCACAACGCGAGACGAAAGCGCAGAAGCTGCTCGATGGAATAGGAGCCTTGTGGCGGCAGGACCCGCGCGAAAAGATCGTGGTGTTCGCTACTTACCTGGGCACCGTGGATCTGATTTCCCGGGAGATCGATCAGGCCTTCCCGGGCCAGGGGGTGGTGGTACTGCGCGGCGGTGACCATGGAGCCAAGGTCGCGGCGGAGCGCCGCTTTCGGCAAAAGGACGGTCCGCGCGTGCTGGTCTGCACGGCCGCCGGGCGCGAGGGTATCAACCTTCAATTCGCTCGCATCCTGTTCAACTTCGATTTGCCATGGAACCCGATGGATGTCGAGCAGCGCATAGGGCGCATCCACCGCTACGGACAGAACGATACGGCGCAGGTCTACAACCTGGTGCTGTCCGACACCATCGAGGGGCGCATCTTCATGCTGCTCGACGAGAAGCTGACCGAGATTGCCCGCACGGTCGGCAAGGTCGATGAGCAAGGCAATGTCGCAGAGGACCTGCGGGCGCAAATTCTGGGTCAACTGTCGGAGCGGCTGAACTACGACCGCCTGTACCAGGAAGCGCTGTCGGACCCTGAGTTGAAGCGAACAAAAGTCGAGCTGGAGGCCGCACTCTCCAACTCCCGCGAGGCTCGACGGGTGGTGTTTGACCTGTTTCAGGATCTTGAAGGATTCAGCCTCGACGACTACAAGCCGTTCTCGGATGTGTCGACGAGCCTGGCTCGACTGGTTCGCTTCATGTCTGCCGCAGTAACTGATCGCCAGTTGCGGATGCTCAAGGTGGACGACGAGACCTATGACCTGGTGACAGTCGATGGGGTATGCAGCGCGCGATTCACCCTGAACCGGGACAAGGCGACGGGCAGCGAATCCCTCGAGCTGATGGGGCTGGACCATCCTTTGGTGCAAGAAGAGCTGGGACGTTGGCGAAGCCTGCCGCCCGAGGATGTCGGCCTGGCGGTGCAAGGTGATGTCGACGAGCCCGTACTGTTGTCCGTCTGGATGGTCGAGACCTCCGGCAGGAACGGCGAACGGCGCGTTGTTGTGCAGCCTATTGCCGTCAGGATGAACGGCACGCGCGTTCCAGCCATGGAGCGAAATTGCGAACACTGTTTTCAGGCGTCGGTGGCCTTGCCAGAGCTTTCGGCGGAGCAGCGATCGGACACGTTTGCCCACTTCGTCGAACCGACATTGCAGCGCGAGCTGAAACACAATGGGACGGCGAACGGGGATGGCAGCTACTCTGCGGAGTTGATCGGCTATGTCGAGCTCGTGGGGCCAAGGCGCAGCTGAGATCCGGCTTCGGATGCTGGCGCTCGCTCGGTAGCATCGAGCCTCGAACGCCAGGAGCACGGGCACGTCTTCGAAAGGCCGCGCAAGGACGTTCGTTCTGTCGCCCCAACGACACCAAAAATCGCACGCTCGTGCTAAAACGCACCCTGCGCCACCAATAGGCGCAGGAGACAGCGTCCATGGATCTCGATTTCACCCCGGAGCAGCAGGCCTTCCGAGCCGACATCCGGTCTTGGGTGGCGGCCAACCTGCCCGCCGACATCGCCCACAAGGTGCACAACGGCCTGCGCCAGTCGCGTGACGACCTGCAGCGCTGGGCCAGGATCCTCGGCGCCAGGGGCTGGCTGGGCTACGGCTGGCCCAAGGAGTTCGGCGGTCCGGGCTGGGACGCCATCGAGCGCCACCTGTTCGAGGAGGAATGCGCGCTGGCCGGCGCGCCGCGCATCGTGCCGTTCGGGCCGGTGATGGTGGCGCCGGTGATCATGGCGTTCGGATCGCCCGAGCAGCAGAAGAAGTTCCTGCCCGGCATCGCGTCCGGCGACGTGTGGTGGAGCCAGGGCTACAGCGAGCCGGGCTCCGGCTCCGACCTCGCCTCCGTCAAGACGCGCGCCATCCGCGAGGGCGGCAAGTACATCGTCAACGGCCAGAAGACCTGGACGACGCTGGGCCAGTACGGCGAGTGGATCTTCTGCCTGGTGCGCACGTCCACCGAGGGCAAGCCGCAGACGGGCATCTCCTTCCTGCTGATCGACATGAAGTCGCCCGGCGTCACCGTGCGCCCCATCGTGCTGATGGACGGCGAGCCCGAGGTCAACGAGGTGTTCTTCGACAACGTCGAGGTGCCCGTGGAGAACCTCGTGGGCGAGGAGAACAAGGGCTGGACGTACGCGAAGTACCTGCTGGCGCACGAGCGCACCAACATCGCCGACGTCAACCGCGCCAAGCGCGAGCTCGAGCGCCTGAAGCGCCTCGCGCAGTCGGAAGGCCTGATGGACGACCCGCGCTTCCGCGACCAGGTGGCGTTGCTCGAGGTGGACATCGTGGCGCTCGAGATGATGGTGCTGCGCGTGCTGAGCGCCCAGGCGGGCGGCAAGAAGGCGCTGGACATCGCGGGCCTGCTGAAGATCAAGGGCAGCGAGATCCAGCAGCGCTACACCGAGCTGCTGATGCTGGCCGGCGGCCCGTTCAGCCTGCCCTTCGTCTGGGAGGCGATGGAGGCCGGCTGGCAAGGCGACCACATCGGCGGCCCGCAGTTCGCGCCGCTGGCGGCCAACTACTTCAACTACCGCAAGACGACGATCTACGGTGGCTCCAACGAAGTGCAGCGAAACATCGTTGCCCAAACTGTGCTCGGGGTTTGAGATGAATTTCGAATTCAGCGACGACGAACAACAACTCAGCGAAGCGGTCCAACGTTTCGTCGAGCGCGGCTACACCTTCGAGCGCCGCACCGCCATCGCCAAGGCCGGCGGCTTCAGCGCCGAGGCCTGGGGCGAGATCGCCGAGCTGGGCCTGCTGGGCCTGGGCACGTCCGAAGAGGACGGCGGCATGGCCATGGGCCCGGTCGCCGCGATGCTGGCGTTGGAGGCGCTCGGCCGCGGGCTGGTGCTGGAGCCGGTGGCGGCGGTGGCGCTGGTGGCCGCGTCGGTGCTCGCGCGGGCGCCCGCGGACGTGCGCTCGAACTGGGCGCCGCGCGTGGCCTCGGGCGAGGCCCGTGTCGTGCTCGCATACCAGGAGCGCGCCGCGCGCTACAAGCTCCAACGGGTAGCCACTCAGGCCACGAGGAACGGCGACGCGTGGACGCTCTCCGGTGCCAAGAGCCTGGTGCCCATCGGCGACCAGGCCGATGCCTTCATCGTCAGCGCCCGCGTCGGCGGCAACGCCGACGACGCGGCCGGCATCGCGCTGTTCCTCGTCGAACGCGCGGCGGCCGGCGTGAAGACGCAGGGCTACGCGCTGCAGGACGGCTCGCGCGCCGCCGAGGTCGCGCTGGCGAACGCGCCGGCCACGCTGCTGGTGGCCGCCGGCCCGGCCTTCGCCGTGCTGGAGCTGGCCATCGACACCGGCATCGCGGCGCTGGCCGCCGAGGCCGTGGGCGCGATGGACAAGCTGTTCGAGCTGACCGCCGACTACCTGAACACGCGCAAGCAGTTCGGCGTGCCCATCGGCACCTTCCAGGCGCTGCGCCACCGCATCGCCGACATGAAGATGCAGCTGGAACTCGCGCGTTCGATGAGCTACTACGCCACGCTGAAGCTGGGCGAGGAGCCCGCCGTGCGCCGGCGCGCCGTCGCCCAGGCCAAGGTGCAGCTGGGCCAGAGCGCGCGCTATCTCGGCCAGCAGGCGATCCAGCTTCACGGCGGCATCGGCATGACCGACGAGTACATCGGCAGCCACTACTTCAAGCGCCTGACGACGATGGAGATGCAGTTCGGCGACACCATGCACCATATCGGTGAGGTGAGCGCCCGCATGCTGGAGACGGCGGGCGTGTTCGCGTGACACCCTGCCCCGCAAGATGACAGGGTTGTGACAGGTCGAATATCGGTAGACTTCACCGGATGACGTTCGCCGCCGTCGCTTGACGGATACCTCCGTGGGTATTCAATCCAGCCCGCCCCCTGCCCCGGTCGCCGACACGCGCGCCGGGCTCGCCGCGATCGACCGGCAGATCGGGTTCGAGCGCATCAACTCGCTCTACGCGATCACGGAGCCGATGCTGGTCGGCGGGTTCGTGTTCACGGTGCTGACCGGCCTGCTGCTGGCGTCCAACGTGCCGCATGCGCTGCTGGTCACGTGGCTGGCCATCAAGATCGCGCTCACGGCCGCGCGCCTCGTCGACGGCCGGATGTTCCTGCGCGACCGCCATCGCTCGCTGCGGCAGCGGCACTGGAGATTCCGCTTCGTCGCCGGCGTCGTCCTGGACTCGGTGTCGTGGGGATTGCTGTCCGTGCTGTGCATGCCCACCGCCGACCCCGCGATCAACGGCGTCCTGCTGGCGGCCATGGTGGCCGTGGCCTCGGCCGGCGCGATCGCGCTGTTCGCGGATCGCCTGGCGTCCGGCCTGTCGATGCTGCTGGTGCTGGGGCCGCTGGTCGAGCAGCAGGCGCTGACGCCCACGCTGCTGTCGCGCTATACCGCCGCGGGGCTGCTGATCTACGCGGCGCTGCTGCTCCTGGAGGCCCGCAACAGCCACCGCCGCTTCACCGAGGCGATGCGCCTGCGCTTCGAGAACGCCGCCATCGCCGACGAACGCCATCGCGCCCTGCTCTACGCCGAGCATTCCAACGCCGCGAAGACGCGCTTCCTCGCCTCGGTGAGCCACGAGCTGCGCACCCCGCTGAATGGCATCATCGGCATGACGCAGCTGGTGGGCGTCGAGCCGCTGTCCACGCTGCAGCGCCAGCGGCTCGACGTGCTGCGCCACTCCGCGGAGCACCTGGTCGCCGTCATCGGCGACCTGCTCGATCTCTCGCGCATCGAGTTCGACCGCATCGAGCTGAACGCGCAGCCCACGCTCATCGCGCAGACCGTGCGCGACGTCACCGACCTGCTGCAGCCGGTGGCCGAGGACCGCGGGCTCGCGTTCGAGGTGCTGTTCGACCTGGGCCTGCCGGCCGCCGCTCTGATGGACGCGTCGCGCGTCAAGCAGGTGCTTCACAACCTCATCGGCAACGCGCTGAAGTTCACCGCCCAGGGTCACGTGGGCCTGGTCGTGGGCATGAGCGACGGGCTGCTGCGATTTCGGGTCAGCGACAGCGGCGAGGGCATTCCGCCGGACGCGATCGAGCGCATCTTCGACGCGTTCGAGCAGGGTCCGTCCAGCACCGCGCCGGCGCGCTCGGGCGCCGGCCTGGGCCTGACGATCTCGCGCCGGCTCGCGCGCGCGATGGGCGGCGACGTCACCTGCCGCTCGATCCCCGGCAAGGGCACCACCTTCGAGTTCACGATCGCCTTCCGTCCCACGCCGAAGACGCCCACGCCGCGCCCGTCGCTGGCCGAGGAACTGGCCGCCGCCGGCGAGACGGCCGGGCCGCCCGTCGTCCGCCCCGGGCGCGTGCTGGTGGTGGAGGACAACGAGGTCAACGCGCTGGTGGTGCGCGGGATGCTGGAGCAGATGGGCGTCAACGCGGAGCTGGCGATCGACGGCCAGAAGGCGCTCGCCTGCATGAACCAGACGACCTACGACCTGGTGCTGATGGACTGCCAGATGCCCGTCCTCGACGGCTGGGAGGCCACCCGCATCTGGCGCGCGCGCGAGACGCGCCTGCGCCAGAACCAGCGCGTGCCCATCGTCGCCCTCACCGCCAGCGCCGCCGCCGGCGAACGCGAGCGTTGCCTGCAGGCGGGCATGGACGACTACCTCAGCAAGCCGTTCTCGCGCGAGGCGCTGGGCGACCTGGTCGACCGCTACCTCGCGCCGGCCTGACCCTGACGACGTTCTCCGACGTCAGTTCTTGAAGCTGCCGTCGCTGCGCGCGACCGACGCGCCCGCGGCGCACGACGTGAACTCGCGGTTGCCGCTGGACGTGGACTGGTTGCTTTCCCAGACCGCCGTCGAGCCGTTCCACTTCACGTACTTGTATTGCATCGCGGTGCTGGCCGGCAGGGCCACGGTGCCGGTCCAGGGGACATTGGCGCCCGAGCCCTGGATGGCCAGCGCGAAGCCCGAGGCCGGCGTCCAGTTGCCCAGCGCCGTCTGGTTGCCGACGACGTAGAGGCTCTGGCCGTAGGTGGTGTTCGCGTTGGCGATCGTGAAAGTCACCGCGCACGTCGTGGTGGTCGTGCCGCCGCCGGTGCTGCCCGATCCGGTGATCGTCTGCCCCGTGTAGATCGCCACCGCGGGCACGGCGGATCCGCCGTCGGCGGCCACCGTGACGGTGGCGTATCCGCTGGAGTTCACCGTCACCGAATCGCTCGCGCAGGCGGTCGCGCCCGAGTTCGCCACGCCGTGCACGATGTTGCAGTAGGTGCCCGCCGGCAGGCCCGTGTAGAAGGTCTGCGTCCATGCCGACGTGGTGTTGTTCAGCGCCACGAAGCCGACGTTGCCGCGCCCGAACGCGATCTGGTTGGCGTTGCCGGTGACCCAGTTCTGCTGCGCCTGGCCGCGCGCCGCCGAGCGGAACTTCACCATCGGGTAGATGTCGCCCCAGCGATGGATGAAGTCCCAGTTCACGTTGATCTGCGCCACGCCGCCCGAGTACGGGCTGGCGCCGGGCCGATCCTGGTCCTGGTTGGTGAAGCGGAAGCCCGAGTGCAGCTGCGCCTCGCCGTAGCCCTGCGCCAGCATGAAGATGTTGGCCAGGTCGTAGCGGTGCGAGCCCTGCGTGTCGTTGGTGACCGAGCCTGTGTAGTTGCTCGCGTCAAGCGAGCTGCCGTTGCGTTCCGTGTCCCAGTTGTTGACGAACACCGTGGCGTTGGCGGGCTGCACGAAGCCCCAGGTGCCGCCCCAGTTGTTCCAGGTGCCCATCATCGTGGGGATCGTCGACGGGCTGGAGCCGTTGGCGTTGCGCCAGGCGTCGTGCATCGCGTACGTGAACTGGAACTCGTTGATGGTGCCGATGGGGAAGTAGTCGGAGCGGATCACCTCGCCGTCGGGCACGATCTCCTGGGTCACCCAGATCGCCTCGCCCTGGTTGGTGGTGGGATGCGTGGACTTCACGCTGGCCATGATCGCCTGCAGCGAGGCCGCGGCCTGGTGCTTGGCCGCGTCGAGGCGGAAGCCGTCGATGCCCAGCGTCAGCAGCGCATCGAGGTAGTTGACGACCTGGCCGCGCACGTAGGTGCTCTCGGAGTTCAGGTCGGGCAGGCCCACCAGGCGGCAGGTCTGCACGTTGGAGCGGCCGGCGGCGGAGTTGTAGTCGGACGCCTGGATGTCGCAGGCCGCGTGGAAGTCGCTCGCGGAGAAGTACGGGTAGGCGAGCGTGGCCGCGTTCCAGGTGGAGCCGTCGGTGGCGGTGCCGGAGTCGCCGGACATCTGGTTGACGACCACGTCGGCGTAGACGCGCACGCCCGCCGCGTGGCACGTGTCGATCATCGCCTGCAGCTGCGCCGGCGTGCCGAACTTGCTGGTGAGGTTGACGTAGTTGACCGGCTGGTAGACGTCCCACCAGTTGCCGGTGATCTTGGACGCATGCGGCGGCGAGATCTGGATGCCGCCGTAGCCCTGCGGGCCGAGGAACTGGGTGCACTCGGTGGCGAGGTCGTTCCAGCTCCATTCGAACATCTGGACGGAGGTGTCGCCCGGATTGAGCGCGTGGGCGGGGCCGCAGAGGGCGACGGCGAGGGAGGCGGCGAGCGCGCTGGCGCGCCGGTTGGCGGGGAGAGGGAATCGCATGGTGGTTTGTCTCGTTGGGCGTCCGGTCGGTGTCGGGCGCCATTTTTTGAACACGAAGTAGTTTTAGTACTTCGAATTTCCACTCACAAGGATGATTACTCCCGTTTTTCGGGTATATCACCAATGCATGGCGATTTTGTAATTACAGAATCACGGGGCCAAGTGACAAATCAAGTTTGTAGTTTCAATACTCCGCCAAATACAACAAGGTTTGCCGTCGCGCCGGCCCCACGGCGACAAGGCACGTCGACGGCGCGGCCGATAATCCCGCCATGCAGATCCATCGCGGCCTCAGCTCCCTCGCCACGCTTGCGCTCGCGCGCGGCGGCACGGCGCTGACCATCGGCAACTTCGACGGCGTGCACCGCGGCCACCAGGCCATGCTCGCCCTGCTGCGCAACGAGGCGAAGCATCGCGGCGTTCCGGCCTGCGTGCTCACCTTCGAGCCCCACCCACGCGACTTCTTCGCGCGCCGCGCCGGCAAGCCGCAGCTGGCGCCGGCCCGCATCGCCACGCTGCGCGACCAGGTGGTGGAGCTGGAGCGCTGCGGCATCGACCACGTGATCCTGCTGCGCTTCGACGAGCAGCTGGCGTCGCTGTCGCCCGACGAGTTCATCGCCAACGTGCTGGTGAAGGGCCTGGGCGTGCGCTACGTGCTGGTGGGCGACGACTTCCGCTTCGGCGCGAAGCGTGCCGGCGACTACGCGATGCTGGACGCCGCCGGCGACGCGCTGGGCTTCGACGTCGCGCGGATGATGAGCTACGAGGTGCACGGCCTGCGCGTGTCCAGCTCCGCGGTGCGCGAGGCGCTGGCCACCGGCGACCTGGCCAGGGCCGCCGCGCTGCTGGGCCGGCCCTATTCGGTGAGCGGCCGCGTGGCCCACGGCAGCAAGCTCGGGCGCGAGCTCGGGGCCACGCAGCGCGGCGCCGGCGACGGCTTCCGCACGCTCAACCTGCGCATGCCGGAGGCGCGTCCCGCGGCCTCGGGCATCTTCGTGTCGCGCGTGCACGGCCTCGCGCCGGAGCCGCTGCCGGCCGTCTCCAGCCTGGGCGTGCGGCCCACCATCGAGAAGGCCGGCCGCGTGCTGCTCGAGACACACTGCCTGGCCTGGCCGGAGCCGCTGGGCCGCGAGGCCGCCTACGGCAGGCTGATCAACGTGGAGCTCGTGAAGTGGCTCCACGAGGAGCGCAACTACGGCTCGCTCGAGGCGCTGCAGGCCGGCATCGCGGCCGACGTGGCCGAGGCGCGGGCCTTCTTCAAGCTCTGATCAGCGGCCGGCCCATCGCCGGTAGCGCGTCACCAGCCGCTTCGTGCGCATCTGGTCGGCGATCAGCGTGAACAGCGGCGAGTAGGCGCGCGGCGCGCCCTGGCCCGCGGCCAGCGCGCGCAGGCGGCGCTTGACGAGCGCCATGCTCGCGAGGCCCGCCATGCCCTTGTCCTTCCACGCCACCGCCTGCGCCGGCACGTCGAGCTCGCGGCCGGCGAACCAGGCCGCGGGCAGCTCGGGCCGCGTGGCGAGCGCGGTGGCGATGCCCACCATCGCGACGCCGCTCGCTAGCACCTTCTCCGCGACCTCGCGGCGACGGATGCCTCCGGTGGTCATCACGGGCATCCGCGCGACGGCGGCGAGCGACTTCGCGAACTCCAGGAAGTACGCCTCGCGCGCCAGCGTGCGGCCGTCGGCGCCGCGCCCCTGCATGGCCGGCGCCTCGTAGCTGCCTCCGGACAGCTCCACCAGGTCCACCGGCAGCTCGTCGAGCCACAGCAGCACCTGGCGGGCGTCGTCCTCTGAGAAGCCGCCGCGCTGGAAGTCGGCCGAGTTCAGCTTCACCGCCACGCAGAAGCCGGGCGACACCACCGCCCGCACGGCGCGCACCACGTCCAGCAGCAGGCGCGCGCGGTTGGCCAGCGAGCCGCCCCAGGCGTCGGTGCGGCGGTTGGCCAGCGGCGACAGGAACTGCGAGATCAGGTAACCGTGCGCGGCATGGATCTGCACGCCGGTGAAGCCGGCCTCCTCGGCGGCCTTCGCGGTGTCGGCGAAGCGGGTGACGACCTCGGCGATCTCGGCCTCGGTCATCGCGCGCGGCGCCGCGAACAGGCCGCTGTGCTTGCCCAGGTCGAGCGCCACGGCCGACGGCGCCCAGGCCTCGCCCTTCATCGCGGCGAACACCTGGCGGCCCGGGTGGTTGATCTGCATCCACGCCTGCGCGCCGTGCGCCCGGGCCTCGCGCGCCCAGGCGGCGAACGGCGCGCGCGGCGTGGCGCGCTCCAGCACCACGCCGCCGGGGCCGGTCATCGCGCGGCCGTCGACCATCACGTTGCCGGTGATGATCAGGCCGGCGCCGCCCCGGGCCCACGCCGCGTACAGCGCGCGCAGGGCCGGGCCCGGCAGCTGGCCGGCGTCGGCCATGTTCTCCTCCATGGCCGCCTTGGCCACGCGGTTGGGAATGACGGCGCCGTTGGGCAGCGAGAGAGGAGTCGACAACGGAAGCGAGGCGGGCGATTTCATGGCGGAAGGACCTTGGAAAACTGCAAAGTGGCGCAATGCTAGGATTCAAGTCAACTTGAAGGTCAAGTGCCTTTTTCGGAGCCCCCCCATGAAGATCGGCGAACTCGCGGCCGCCACCGGCCTGGCCACCTCGGCCATCCGCTTCTACGAGCAGAGCGGCCTGCTGCCGCCCGCGCAGCGCGCGGCCAACGGCTACCGCAGCTACGCGCCCGAGGCGGTGGAGCGGCTGCGCTTCATCCAGGTGGCGCAGGCGCTGGGCTTCTCGCTCGACTCGCTGCGCGCCGGCCTGGTGGACCGCGGCGAGCTGTCGCCCGACGAGATGCACGAGGGCATGCTGCAGCGCCTGGACGCCCGCCTGGGCGAGATCGACCACATGCTCCTGACGCTGAAGGCCCAGCGCAAGGACCTGCTGACCGTGCGCGAACGCCTGCAGGCCACCTGGGCCGCCGGCGCGTGCCTGGATCCGGCCAGCGTCGAGCTGACGCCGGTGGCGCCCGCGCCCGCGCCCGTGGCCTCGTCCGCGCGCCGCGTCACGCGCGCGCCCGCGCCGGCGAGCGCCCCGGCGCGGCGGGCGCAGCGCCGGTAGAATGGACGCCATGTCGCTGCCCTTCAGCCTCCGCCCCGCCCCCTGCCGCAGGCACGCCGCCACGCGGCGCCAGGCCACGCGCGACCGAATTATTCGCGGGCTCGCCTGAGCCCGCCAAGACCGCGCGACGCGGTCATCCGGCACCCTCGCCGTCGCCCTCGACGGCTCCCCGCACAGCTTCCCGCGCGCCGCCTGACGACGCGCCACCGCCATGACCGCCGACACCGACAAGACCGCCCCTGACTACCGCGCCACGCTGAACCTGCCCGACACCCCGTTCCCGATGCGCGGCGACCTGCCCAGGCGCGAGCCGGGCTGGGTGCAGCAGTGGGAGAAGGAAGGCCTGTACAAGCGCCTGCGCGACGCCCGCGTCGGCAAGCCGCTGTTCGTGCTGCACGACGGCCCGCCGTACGCCAACGGCCAGATCCACATGGGGCACGCCGTCAACAAGGTGCTCAAGGACATGATCGTCAAGACCCGCCAGCTGATGGGCTACGACGCCCAGTACGCGCCGGGCTGGGACTGCCATGGCCTGCCCATCGAGAACGCGATCGAGAAGGAGTTCGGCCGCAAGCTGAGCCGCGACGACATGCAGGCCAGGAGCCGCGCCTACGCCACCGCGCAGATCGGCCAGCAGATGGTCGACTTCAAGCGCCTGGGCGTCATCGGCGACTGGGAGCATCCGTACCGCACGATGGACTTCGCCAACGAGGCCGGCGAGCTGCGCGCGTTCAAGCGCGTGATCGAGCGCGGCTTCGTCTACCGTGGCCTCAAGCCCGTGTACTGGTGCTTCGACTGCGGCTCGTCGCTGGCCGAGTTCGAGATCGAGTACGCCGACAAGAAGAGCTTCACGATCGACGTCGGCTTCAAGTGCGCCGAGCCGGCCAAGCTCGCGGCCGCGTTCGGCCTGCCGTCCCTGGCCAAGGACGCCTTCGTGGTGATCTGGACGACCACGCCCTGGACGATCCCCGCCAACCAGGCGCTCAACCTCAACCCGCAGCTGGAATACAGCCTGGTCGACACCGAGCGCGGCCTGCTGCTGCTCGCGTCGGCGCTGGTCGAGAAGTGCCTGGAGCGCTACGGCCTCACGGGCACCGTCGTGGCCACCACGCTGGGCCAGTCGCTGGACGAGATCCGCTTCCGCCATCCGTTCGCGGAAGTCGACGCCGGCTACGACCGCCTGGCGCCGATCTACCTGGCCGACTACGCCACCGCCGACGACGGCACCGGCATCGTGCACTCGTCGCCGGCCTACGGCGTGGACGACTTCAACTCCTGCGTCAGCCACGGCATGAAGATCGACGAGATCCTCAACCCCGTGCAGGGCTCCGGCGTCTACGCGCCCGAGCTGCCGCTGTTCGGCGGCCAGTTCATCTGGAAGGCGCAGCAGGCCATCGTCGACGCGCTGCGCGACGCCGGCCGGCTGTTCGCCACCTCGCAGATCACGCACAGCTACCCGCATTGCTGGCGCCACAAGACGCCCGTGATCTACCGCGCCGCCGCGCAGTGGTTCGTGCGCATGGACGAGGGCGAGGGCGTGTTCACCAAGGACAAGGCGCCGGCCACGCTGCGCCAGCTGGCGCTCGCGGCCATCGACCAGACCACGTTCTATCCGGAGAACGGCAAGCTGCGCCTGCGCGACATGATCGCCGGCCGCCCCGACTGGTGCATCAGCCGCCAGCGCAGCTGGGGCGTGCCCATCCCGTTCTTCCTGCACAAGGATTCCGGCGAGCTGCATCCGCGCACGATGGAGATCCTCGACCAGGCCGCCGACATCGTCGAGAAGGGCGGCATCGAGGCCTGGAGCCGCGTGACCGCCGAGGAGATCCTCGGTCCGAAGGACGCGCCCGACTACACCAAGAGCACCGACATCCTCGAGGTGTGGTTCGACTCCGGCTCCACGTTCTTCCACGTGCTGCGCGGCACGCACAAGGGCACGCCGGAGCACCCGGGCTTCCATCCGGACGGCCCGGAGGCCGACCTGTACCTGGAAGGCCACGACCAGCACCGCGGCTGGTTCCACTCGGCGCTGTTGCTCGCCTGCGCCCTGTACGGCCGCGCGCCGTACCGCGGCCTGCTGACCCACGGCTTCACGGTGGACAGCAAGGGCATCAAGATGAGCAAGTCGCTCAAGAACGGCATCGAGCCGCAGGAGGTGAGCGACAAGCTGGGCGCCGAGATCATCCGCCTCTGGGTGGCCGCCAGCGACTACTCCGGCGACATCGCCGGCGACAAGAAGATCCTCGACCGCGTGGTGGACGCGTACCGCCGCATCCGCAACACGCTGCGCTTCCTGCTGGCCAACACGAGCGACTTCGACCCCGCCAAGGACGCGGTGCCGCTGGGCGACCTGCTGGAGATCGACCGCTACGCCCTGGCGCGCGCGGCGCAGCTGCAGGCCGAGATCCTGCAGCACTTCCAGGTCTACGAGTTCCACCCGGTCGTCTCCAAGCTGCAGATCTACTGCTCGGAGGACCTGGGCGCGTTCTACCTCGACGTGCTCAAGGATCGCCTCTACACCACGGCGCCGAAGTCGTTCGCGCGCCGCTCGGCGCAGACCGCGCTGTGGCACATCACGCACGCGATGCTGCGCTGGATGGCGCCGATGCTCAGCTTCACGGCCGAAGAGGCGTTCCCCGTGTTCGCGCCGGGCGCGTCGTTCTCGATCTTCACCGAGACGTTCTGGCATCTCGAGAGCGGCGACGCCGCGCTGATCGCCAAGTGGGATCGCGTGCACGCGATCCGCGAGGCGGCCAACAAGGCCATCGAGGAGGTGCGCCAGGCCGGCGGCGTCGGCTCGTCGCTGCAGGCCGAACTCACCATCGCCGCCAACGCGGAAGACCGCGCGCTGCTGGCCTCGCTGGGCGACGACCTGAAGTTCGTCACCATCACCTCCGCCGTCACGGTGGTGGAAGGCGACGCGCTGGTGGTGACGGTGACGCCGTCGGCGGCGCCCAAGTGCGAGCGCTGCTGGCACTGGCGCAGCGACGTCGGCGCCGACGCCGCGCACCCGACGATCTGCGGGCGTTGCACCAGCAACCTGTTCGGCACGGGCGAGGTGCGCGCTATCGCCTGAGCGCGGCCGCACAAGCGTGTCATCCTGCGCGCAGGATGACCGACCGCGGGCAGATCCGCCGTGCCGCCCACTGCCCGGCCCGCATCGTCGATGCCCGAAGTCGGCCGGAATGCGCTCTTGTCCGCACTCCGCCCCTCCCGGAACCCGCGTTCCGTCTCGATGAAGCGTGCCGGACGTCGATAGGGGGTGGACGGCAGCGGAAATGGTTTTCCGCTGGTAAATCCCCTCGATCGTTCGCCGCGGGCCTGTTTCATGCGAGCCGCCCCGCTCCGGTCAATGCGGGCACGCCGCTTTTTTCATACGTTTGTTAACAGGTCGGAAGCGCTCGACAACGGCTAAAGTACCTGCTCTTGCGTGGAGTCAATCCCGCGCATTGGCGAGCCCGCCTCCGACCCCCCGTTCAGCGTCTCCATGGCATCCCGATCCCTCTCCCGTTCCGCCGGCACCGGCCCCACGATGTGGCTGTGGCTGGGCATCGCGCTGGCCGTGGTGCTTCTCGACCAGTTCGCCAAGGCCCTCATCACCGGCGACTTCCGCCTGGGCGAGAGCCGCACCGTCACCTCCTTCTTCGACGTCGTGCGGCTGGAGAACACGGGCATGGCCTGGTCGCTGCTGGCCACCGCCGGCGGCTGGCAGCGCTGGTTCTTCATCGTGCTGGCGCTGGCCGCCTCGGCCTTCATGCTGTACCTGCTGATGCGCAACGGGTCCCAGAAGCTGTTCTCGTTCGCCATCGCCATGGTGATGGGCGGCGCCATCGGCAACGTCATCGACCGGGTGATGCGCGGCGCGGTGGTCGACTTCATCTCGCTGCACTGGCACCAGGCCTACACCTTCCCGGCCTTCAACCTGGCCGACAGCGCGATCACGCTGGGCGCGATCTGCCTGATCCTCGACGAGCTCCGGCGCGTCCGCCAGGGGTGATGATGGCCAGACGCCCGCCCCTTCCCGTCCTCGCGAGCGCCGCCACCCTCCTCGCGGCGCTCGCCGTCCCCGCCGGCGCCGCCGGCGCCGCGCCGCCGGCCGGATTCGCGGCCAACGACCTCGAGGCGCTGACCAGCGTCGAACTGCGCGAGCGCATCGCGCACGGCAGCACCACCGTCATCGTGCCCATCGGCGGCACCGAGCAGAACGGCGCCCACATGGTCCTGGGCAAGCACAACGTGCGCGCGCACGTGCTGGCCGACCGCATCGCCGACGCGCTGGGCAACGCCATCGTGGCCCCGACCATCGCCTACGTGCCCGAAGGCAGCATCCACCCGCCCGCGGCGCACATGAAGTACGCCGGCACGATCTCGGTGCCCGACGCGGTCTTCGAGGGCCTGCTGGAGGCCACCGCGCGCTCGTTCAAGCAGCATGGATTCAGGGACGTGGTGTTCCTCGGGGACCACGGCGGCTACCAGTCCGACCTCACGATCGTGGCCGACAAGCTCAATCGCGAGTGGGCCAAGGATCCGGCCTGCCGCGCGCACGCGCCGCTGGAGTACTACCGCATCACGCAGACCGCCTATGTCGCCGCGCTGAAGGCCCATGGCGTGTCCGACGCCGAGATGGGCACGCATGCCGGCCTGGCCGACACCGCGCTCGCCCTGGCCATCGATCCGGCGCTGGTGCGCGCGGACAAGCTGGCCGGCCCGTATCCCGCCGGCGTGACCGGCAACCCGAAACGAGCCACCGCCGAACTGGGCGAGTTGGGCACCCGGCTGGTGGTAGCGACCACCGTCGCCGCGATCCGCAAGGAAACGCAGGCCCCCCGTTGAGCCACACCGCACACTGACCCGATGCCCGTCGCCGTCGACTATCCGATGCTGCCGCTGCTGGACATGACGCTCTTCCCGGGGAGCGAGACGTCGCTGTTCGTGGGTCGGGCGTTGTCGCGCGCGTCGGTGGAGGCGGCGGTGGCCGGCAACGGCGAGCTGGTGGTGGTGCGCCAGCGCGAGTTCGGCACGCTCGAATTCACCGCCACCGACCTGCACACGGTGGGCACGCTGGCCAAGGTCACCTCGCTCACCCGCCTGCCCGACGGCACGCTCAAGATCAGCGTGTCGGCCCACGGCCGCGTGTCCGTCGACTCGGTGCGGCGCTCCGACCACTTCCGCGTGTTCGCCACCCTGCTGCCCACGCCGCCCTGCCCGCCCGCGCGGTCCGCTCGCCTGCGCGCCGCGCTGCTGCGCCGCGTGGGCACCGCGCTGGCGCCAGAGCAGCTCGCGCTGCTGCGGAGCGTGCCCGAGGCCGGCCAGCTGGTCGACACGCTGATGCCGCTGCTGGCCACGCCCAGCGCGCGCAGCATCCATCCGCACCATTCGCTGCACCAGGGGCTGCTCGAGAAGCTCGACGGCGAGCAGCGCCTGCTCAAGCTCATGAAGATGCTGCCGCACAACCGGCGCGCCGAGGTGCCGCACAACGGCGACTTCACGCAGGCGCTCACGCTGACCGGGTTCGATCCCGCCGGCGAGCCGCAGGCGCGCACGACGGCCGACGGCAGCCTGTGGCTCGTGTTCACCGCGATGCCGCCGTCGTGGTTCCAGCCCACCGACGCCACCGGCCCGCTGGGCCCGTGCACCGACCTCGATCGCCTGCTCGAACGCGCCACCGGCTGCCCCGTGTTCTGGGACAGCATGAAGCTGCTGCTGGTCGACAACCCCAAGGCCGACACCGTCGCGCGCATCGAGCGCTTCCTGCGCGGCGTGCGCCAGAGCTGGGCCCCCGGGGCGAACTAGCGGCCGCCGGCGACAAGGGCTGCTCGACATCAAGGAAGGCGGCCCATTCCCGGCGAGAATCGGGGACGACACGAGCGCCGCGCGCCGGGGAACGTTCCCGGCCACGGCGCCTCGAACCACGTCCCCGACCCGAGCCCACGCCCTCATGAACGCCAAATTCCGCCGCGCCGCGCCGCTGCTCGCGACCCTCGCCCTCGCCGCCCTGCCGCTCGCCGGCCACGCCGCCGACGCCGCCCACGCCGTCGCCACCGCGCCCGGCATGCCGCCGGTCGTCGACCCGAACAACCTCTACAGCGAGACCAGCGGCCCCGAGCACGTCAGCCCCGCGCTGAAGGACGACCTGGTGCGCGTGTACGTGCCCAACCTGCGCGGCAACTCGGTCAGCGTGATCGACCCCGCGAAGATGAAGGTGGTCGACACCCTCAAGGTGGGCCAGGCGCCGCAGCACGTGGTGGTGGGCTACGACCTGCGCACGCTGTGGGCCGCCAACAATGCCGAGCGCAGCAACAACGGCAGCCTCACGCCCATCGACCCGCGCACCGGCAGGACCGGCGCCGCGATCCCCGTCGACGACCCGTACAACATGTACTTCACGCCCGACGGCAAGTCGGCCATCGTGGTGGCCGAGGCGCGCCACCGCCTCGACTTCCGCGATCCGAAGACGATGGCGATGCAGTACTCGATCGACGCCCCCAAGTGCGGCGGCATCAACCACGCCGACTTCTCCATCGACGGCAAGACCGCGTTCTTCACCTGCGAGTTCGACGGCTCCATCGCCCGGATCGACCTGGTCGAGCGCAAGGTGACCGGCTACCTCGTGCTGCCGATGCCGGCCACGCGGCTGAAGGACAGGTTCGTCGCCGCGGGCGGTCCCACCACCGAGGTCTGCACCTCGCGCAAGGGCATGCCGCAGGACATCCGCTTCTCGCCCGACGGCAGGAAGCTGTACGTGGCCGACATGGAGGCCGACGGCGTCCACGTGGTCGACGCCGCCGCGTTCAAGGAGGTGGCGTTCATCACCACCGGCGTCGCCGCGCACGGCCTGTATCCGAGCCGCGACGGCACGAAGCTCTACGTCGCCAACCGCGGCTCGCACCGCATCCACGGCCCGCGCCACGGCCCGGGCAGCGTCACGGTGCTCGATTTCGCCAGCGACAAGATCGTGGCCAACTGGCCGGTGCCCGGCGGCGGCAGCCCCGACATGGGCAACGTCACGGCCGACGGCAAGTACCTCTGGCTCTCGGGCCGCTACGACGACGTCGTCTACCGCTTCGACACCGCCAGCGGCGCGGTGCAGCAGGTGGCCGTCGGCCAGGAGCCGCACGGCCTGACCGTGTGGCCTCAACCGGGACGTTATTCGCTGGGCCACACGGGCAACCTGCGCTGAGGTAAGCTGCGCCGGCCTGAGCCTGGCTTGACCGGGCAAGGCATGCCGCCGCGCACCTCGCGTGCGCGGCACTCCATCCGTATCAATCAAATCCCTGGGGAGGGATACGCATGATCAAGTCACTTCGCTTGATGAAGGCCGCTGCGGCGGCTGTCATCTTCCTGTCGGCGGGCAGCGCGTTCGCCGGCACCTTCGTTCCCGAGCTGGGCATCGGCAAGGCCAGCGGCAAGGACGTCAGCCTCAGCGGCGAGACCTCGCGCGACACCTGGGCCTACACCGCGGCCTTCGGCTACGTCTCCGACATCGGCCTGGGCGCGCGCGTCATCACGATCGTCGACGGCGACCCGTTCCGCGGCTTCCTCGCCACCGACCGCTCGTTCGACACCTTCGTCGGCGTGCAGGGCACGGGCGCGCTGCCCCTGGGCGACAAGTTCCGGCTCACCGGCGGCTTGGGGCTGGGCCGCACGAAGCTCGACACGGGCAACGCCAACACGACGTCGTCGCAGAACATCACCGACGGGCTCGTGTCGGTCGGCCTGCAATGGCAACCCGCCCCGCACTTCGCGATGGAGCTGCGCGTGCAGCACCTGACCACCAGCAGCGTCACCACCACCGGCCTGCAGTTCCAGGTGCCGTTCTGACGTCCTGACTCAGGGCAGCAGCACGCTGCAGCCCGTGGTGGTGCGCGCCTCGAGGTCGCGATGGGCCTGCGCCGCCTGCGCGAGCGGGTAGCGCTGGTCGATGCGGATGCGCACGCTGCCGTCGCGCACCACCTCGAACAGCTCGTCGGCCATCGCCTGCGTGCGCTCGCGCGTGGACAGGTGCGCGAACAGCGTGGGCCGCGTCAGGTACAGCGAGCCCTTGGCCGCCAGCAGGCTGGGCGCGAAGGGCGCCACGGCGCCGGACGCGTTGCCGAACACGGCCATCAGCCCGAACGGGCGCAGGCACGACAGCGATCCCTCGAAGGTGTCCTTGCCCACCGAGTCGTAGACCACCTTCACGCCCTTGCCGCCGGTGATCTCCTTGACGCGGTCGACGAAGTTCTCGCTGCGGTAGTTGATCATGTGGGCCGCGCCGTACTCCCTGGCCAGCGCGCACTTCTCGTCGGAGCCCGCGGTGCCGATCAGCTCGAAGCCCAGCGCCTTGGCCCACTGGCAGGCGATCAGGCCGACGCCGCCGGCCGCGGCGTGCCACAGGATCGTGTCGCCGGGGGCCAGGCCCTCGACGGGCAGCGTGCGCCGCAACAGGTAGTTCACGGTGAGGCCCTTGAGCATCATCGCGGCGCCGGTCTCGAAGTCGATCGCGTCGGGCAGCCTGCACACGTGCAGCGCGTCGAGAACGCGCACCTGGCAGTAGCCGCCCGGCTTGGGCGCGGCATAGGCCACGCGGTCGCCCGCGGCCAGGTGGGTGACGCCCTCGCCCACCGCCTCGACCACGCCCGCGCCCTCGCCGCCGGGCGTCAGCGGCAGCGGGTTCTGGTACAGGCCGGTGCGCTGGTAGACGTCGATGAAGTTGATGCCGCAGGCGTGGTGGCGCACGCGCACCTGGCCGGGGCCCGGCTCGCCCACCTCGACGTCGACGAGGCGCAGGACTTCGGGGCCGCCGAATTCGCGGATCTGGATCGCCTGGCTCACGGGAGGTCTCCTGCACGTCGTTGGGATGCGGCCGGTTTTAGCACGGGCGGCTTGACCTTGGCGGCGGCCCGGGCCAGGGGCGGCGCCTGCAGCCGGCGCGGAATCGCCTCGGCCAGGAACTCGTAGACGCGCTTGACCACGCCGTTGCCGCGCAGCTCGCGGTGCACCGTCAGCCAGCAAGGCAGCGCGGGAATGGGCAGCTCCGGCATCACCCGCTGCAGCGGCGGCCACAGCGCGGCCCAGTAGTCGGCGGCGAAGCCGATGCCGCCGCCCGCGACGATGAGCTGCGCGTTGGCGACCTGGTCGTCGGTGCGCAGCGCGAAGTTCGCGGGCGTCATCGCCAGGCCCAGGCTCGCCATGCCGCGCAGGATCGCCTCGTCCTTGTCGTAGCCGATCAGGCGGTGGCGCGCGAACTCGGCCGGCGTGCGCGGCGTGCCGGCCTGCGCCAGGTAGTCGGCATGCGCCCACGCGCCGATGGCCACCTCGCCCACCTTGCGCGCGATGAGCGAGCCCTGGTCGGGCCGCACCATGCGCACCGCGATGTCGGCCTCGCGGCGCAGCAGGTTCTGCACGGCGTTGGACGACACGATCTCGAGGGCGATGCCCGGCTCCGCGCGCTGGAACTCGACCAGCAGCGGCGGCAGCAACCAGGTGGACACGACCTGGCTCGCCGTGATGCGCACGGTGCCGCGCGTGGCCTCGCGCCCGCGCGCCACGCTGCGCGCGAGGGCCTCGGCCGCGGCCTGCATCTGGCGTGCGGCGGGCAGCACCTCCAGCCCGGCGGCGGTGGGCCGCACGCCGCGGCCGGTGCGCTCGAACAGGGCCACGCCGAGCTGCGACTCCAGCTCGGCCAGGTGGCGCGAGATGGTGGGTTGGTGGCCCTGCGTGGCGCGCGCGGCGGCGCTGACGCTGCCCGCGTCCATCACCGCGAGGTAGCTGCGCACCAGCGCCCAGTCGAGTCTCTGCATCGCGTCAGCCATACGAAAGTGTATAGCTGATATCGATTTACGGGCATTTTCGGATGCGCCCGTTTTTCGCACACTGGCCGCATCCCTTTCCAACCAGGAGACCTCCATGACCGACCGCACCGCTTCCCGCCGCCAACGCCGAGTGCTGATCCTCGGCGCCAACGGCCGCTTCGGCCTCGCCGCCGCGCAGGCGTTCGACGCCGCCGGCTGGGAGGTGATGGCCCAGGTGCGCCGCGCGCCCGCCGCCGGCATGCCCACGCGGGCCCGCATCGTGGCGCTGCCCACCACCGACATCGACGGCATCGTCGCCCACGCCGCCGGCGCCGACCTGGTGGTGCACGCGCTCAACCCGTCCAACTACACGCTGTGGGCCGCCGAGCTGCTGCCGATGGCGCGCCAGGGCATGGACATCGCCGAACGCCTGGGCGCCCGCTTCGCGCTGCCGGGCAACGTCTACAACTACGGCGCCGCGATGCCCGCCTCGCTGAACGCCCGCACCCCGCAATGGCCCACCACGAACAAGGGCCGGCTGCGCGTGCAGTTCGAGGACGAGCTGCGCCTGCGCGCGCCGCGGCTGCGCAGCTTCATCCTGCGCGCCGGCGACTTCTTCGGCACCGGCAGCGGCGTCTGGTTCGACCAGGTCATCGCGAAGGGCGCCGCCAAGGGCAGCCTCGCGTACCCGGGCCCGCGCGACCTGGCGCACGCCTGGGCCTACCTGCCCGACATGGCGCGCGCGATGGTGGGCCTGGCCGAGCTCGACGAGCTGCCCGACCACGTCGACATCCCCTTCGAGGGCTACACGCTCACAGGCACCCAGCTGATGGACGCGCTGGAGGACGTCGTCCGCTCGCAGGGCCTCGGTCGCGCGGGCCCGTTCCGGCGCAGCGGCGCACCCTGGCCCGTGTTCCAGGCGATGGCGTGGTTCCTGCCGCTGTGGCGCGAGATCCTCGACATGCGCTACCTGTGGCAGACGCCGCACGGCCTGGACGGCCGCGCGCTGGCCCGCTGGCTGCCCGCGTTCCGCGCCACGCCGCTGCCCGAAGCGCTGCGGGCGAGCCTGGCCGAGCTGGGCGTGGCGGCGACGCCCACTGCGACACTCGCCGCCGCGCGCTAGAAGCCCACGGCCTGGCCGTCGCGGCGCGAATCGCTGGCGGCCACATAACCATCGGCCGGGTCGTCGCCCAGCCGCCAGATGAACTGGCCCGAGCCGAAGTCCATGTACGGATCGAGCGTGGCCTCCGACGCGTGGCCCAGCGCGCGCAGACCGGCCACCAGGTCGGGCGCCATCGTGTGCTCGAAGTCGATCGACAGCCCCGTGGCCACCTTCCAGCGCGGCGCGTCGCACGCCGCCTGCGGCTGCTGGCCGTAGCGCAGCAGGCGCACCAGCGTCTGCAGGTGGCCCTGGGGCTGCAGGTTGCCGCCCATCACGCCGAAGCTCATCTGCGGTCGGCCGTCCTTGCACAGGAAGCCCGGGATGATGGTGTGGAACGGCCGCTTGCCGCCGGCCACCACATTGGAGTGCGCCGCATCCAGCGTGAAGCCCTGCCCGCGGTTCTGCAGACTCACGCCGGTGCCGGGCACCACCACGCCGCTGCCGAAGCCCATGTAGTTCGACTGGATCAGGCTCACCATGCGGCCCGCCTCGTCGGCGGCCGTGAGGTAGACGGTACCGCCCGACGGCGGCGTGCCGTGCGCGAAGTCCTGCGCGCGCCCGGGCGTCACGAGGCGCGCGCGCTCGCGCAGGTACGCGGGCGAGAGCAGGTCGGCGGCCGTGACGCCGGTCATCGCGCGCGGGTCGGCCACCCAGCGGTAGGTGTCGGCGAACGCCAGCTTCATCGCCTCGATCTGCAGGTGCTGCGCCTCGACGCTGTCGACCGGGAAGCGCGTGACGTCGAGGTGCTCGAGCATGCCCAGCGCCATCAACGCCGCGATGCCCTGGCCGTTGGGCGGGATCTGGTGCACCGTGTGGCCGGCAAAGGCCATCGAGATCGGCTCGACCCACTCGGGTCGGTAGTCCGCCAGATCGCTCGCGGCCATCGAGCCGCCGTGAGCCGCCGAGTGCGCCACCAGCGCCGCCGCAATCTCGCCGCGGTAGAACGCCTCGCCGCCGCTCTGCGCGATCGCCCTCAGCGTGCGGCCAGCGCCCTCGAACACGAAGCGCTCGCCCGGCGCCGGCGCGCGGCCGCGCGGCATGAAGGCCTCGGCGAAGCCGGGCTGCGACGCGAGCAGCGGCACCTGGCGCGCCCACTTGTCGGCCACGATGCAGTGCACGCCGTGGCCGCGCTCGGCCAGCTCGATGGCGGGCGCCAGCAGGTCGGCGAACGGCAGCCGGCCGCAGCGCCGCGACAGCGCCACCCAGCCGGCGACGGCGCCGGGCGTGGTGACGCTGTCCCAGCCGCGCACGGGAATGCGTCCGCCGTGGCGGCGCTCGAAGTACGCCGGATCCCAGGCCGCCGGCGCCACGCCCGACGCGTTGAGGCCCTGCAGCCTCTCGCCGTCCCAGAGGATCGCGAACAGGTCGCTGCCCAGGCCGTTGGACACGGGCTCGACGATGGTCAGCGCGGCGGCCGCGGCGATGGCAGCGTCGATCGCGTTGCCGCCCTGCAGCAGCATGCGCAGGCCGGCCTGCGAGGCGAGCGGGTGCGAGGTGGAGACCACGTTGCGCGCGAACACGGGGCTGCGCACGGTGGGGTATGGGTTGCGCCAATCGAAGTTCATGGATCAGGAGCCCTGCAGGGGTGGCCGGGAAGCGGAGGGCCTACTTGCCGCCCGTCCACTGCGGCGTGCAGCGCAACACCTCGTCCAGCGTCGTGAGGCCTTCCGCCACCTTCATCAGGCCGGCCAGCCGCAGCGGCCGCATGCCTTCCAGCATGGCCTGGCGAGACAGCCTGGCCACGTCGAGGTTCGGATGGATCGCGTCCTTCAGCGGCTCGGTAACGGGCATCAGCTCGTAGAGCGCCGCGCGGCCGCGGTAGCCGGTGTTGCGGCAGGCCGCGCAGCCCACCGCCTTCATCGGGCGCAGCCGGCCGCCCAGCTTCCAGGGTTGCGCCAGTTCCTCGAGCATCTTGGCGGTGTCGCCCGAATCGTCGGGTGCCTTGCACAGCGGGCACAGCGTGCGCGCCAGGCGCTGCGCGAGCACGCCGATGACCGTGGCCGAGATCAGGTACGGCGGCACGCCGAGGTCCACCATGCGGGTGATGGCGGACGGTGCGTCGTTGGTGTGAAGCGTGGAGAAGACCAGGTGCCCGGTGAGCGCGGCCTGGATCGCCATCTCGGCGGTCTCGAGATCGCGGATCTCGCCCACCATGATGATGTCCGGATCCTGGCGCATCAGCGAGCGCAGGCCGGTGGCGAAGTCGAGGTCGATGGACTGCTGGACCTGCGTCTGGTTGAACGCGGGCTCGATCATCTCGATCGGATCCTCCACCGTGCAGACGTTCACCTGCTCGGTGGCGAGCTTCTTGAGCGTCGAGTACAGCGTGGTGGTCTTGCCGGAACCCGTGGGCCCGGTCACGAGGATGATGCCGTGGGTCATGCCCATCAGCGCCTGCCAGCGCTCGGCCTCGGCGGCCGTGAAGCCGAGGGCGTCGAAGGGCTTGTCGACCGTGCCCGGGTCGAAGATCCGCATCACCACCTTCTCGCCGAACGCGGTGGGCAGCGTGGACAGCCGCATCTCCACCTCGGCGCCGGGCATGCCGCCCGCGCCGTCGGGGCGCCTGGTCTTGATGCGGCCGTCCTGCGGGCGGCGGCGCTCGATGACGTCCATGCGGCCCAGCAGCTTGATGCGCGCGGTCATCGCGTTCATCACGCCGGCGGGCACCTGGTGCGCGGTGTGCAGCACGCCGTCGATGCGCAGGCGGATGGCGGCCATGTCGCGGCGCGGCTCCAGGTGGATGTCGCTGGCGCGCTGCTCGAACGCGTACTGCCACAGCCAGTCGACCACCTGCACGACGCCCTGGTCGTTGGCGTCGAGCTGGCCCTTGGCCTTGCCCAGCTCCACCAGCTGCTCGAAGCTGTTGGCCACCGACGCGCCGGTGGTCTTGCTGGCGAAGCGCACCGACGCGGCCAGCGAATAGAACTCGGGCGTGTAGCGCGCGATGTCGTCGGGATGCGCCAGTTGCAGGCGTACCGGCCGCTTCGCGAAGGCCTCGATCTCGGGCACCCAGCCGATGTCGAAGGGCTCGGACGTGGCGACGGTGACCTCGGTGGCGTTGACGTTGATCGGCAGCGCGCGGCGCGACTCGGCGTAGGCCACCGACATCACCTCGGTGACGCGGCCCACGTCCACGCGCAGCGGATCGATGCGCGCGTAGGGCAGGTCGAAGCGCGTGGCGAGCCAGCGCGCCAGCGCGTCGGTGTCGAGCACGCGGCCGTCGCGCACGTCCACCAGGCTGGCGCCGCCCAGGCGCTGCAGCGGATGCAGGCCGGAGGCGCTGTTGCCGAAGCGGCGCACCAGCTTGTCGGCCTCTTCCGGCGCGAGCATGCCGTCGTCGCGCATCCACTTCAGCAGATGGCGCAGCTCGAGGCGGCCGGTGGGCGGCGTGTGGCGGCGGCCGGGCGCGTTCGCGGGCGCGCGCACGGCGTGCCCGTGCGGGGCGGCGGGCTTGAAGGGGTGGGATTCGGCCATGCTGCCTCTCAGAGGGAAAGCGGCCGCACCATGCGCAGCCATTTGCGCGCCGGCAGGCCGAAGCGCGATTCGATGTTATCCGCCCGTGCCGACAGGGTGTCGCGATCGGGCACCACGACGCCGCGGCCGGCGATGACCACGGTGTTGCCCTCGCGCGTGGGCCGCAGGCTCCAGGCCTGGGCCAGGCCGAAGGCCGACGCGATGCGCGCGGCGCTGGCGGCGAAGCTCGCGTCGCGGCCGAACAGGTTCACGGCCATCAGGCCGCCGTGGGCGAGCACGCCGCGGCAGGCGGCGTAGAACGCGTCGCTGTCGAGGACCGGCGCGGCGGCGTCGTGGTCGTAGAGATCGACGCTGAGCACGTCGGCGCTCTGCAGGTTGGCCGGATCCTGCACCCAGGCGCCGGCGTCGGCCTCCACCACCTGCAGGCGCGCATCGTCGGCCGGCAGCTGGAACCACATGCGGCAGGCGCCGATGACGGTGGGATTGAGCTCCACGGCCGTGGTGCGCATGCGCATCACCTTGTGCGTGAATCGCGTGATGGAGGCCGCGCCCAGGCCCAGCTGCACGGCGTGGCCCTGGTCGACCTCGTCCTGCGGCCGCCACAGCATCCAGGCCATCATGCGCTGCACGTACTCCAGCTCGATGGCCTGGGGCTTCCTCACGCGCATCGCGCCCTGGACCCAGGGCGTGCCCAGGTGCAGGTAGCGCACGCCGTCCTGCTCGGACATGGTGGCGGGTTCCAACGGCTGTGTTCTGCTTCTCATGCGAGATCGTAGCGCGAGAAGATGTCGCGCCAGGCGGCGAGCTTGCGCTCGAAGCTCCACGCCGCGTTGGCCGGACTGGTGGACGGCAGCGCGTGCACGTCCACGCCCAACGCCTCGGTGAGGCGGCGCGAGCGCGCCGACTCGGCGCCGTTGTGGGCCACCGCCCGCAGGCCGGGGGCCAGGCGCGTCAGCAGCGCGAGGTCGTTGGGCACCGGCGAGCGGATCGCGCTGTCGAGGCTGCCTTCGCGTTCGCAGCCGCGGTAGACGTCCCACAGGCCGAGCCGATGGCGCCGCAGCGCGGCCAGGCGGCCGGGATAGTCGAGCGCGACGAGATCCTCGCCCCACAGCGCCGAGAGCAGCCGCCAGAGGTTGTTGCGCGGGTGCCCGTAGTACTGCTGCGCCGCAAGCGACGCGGCCCCGGGAAAGCTGCCGAGGACGACCAGGCGGGCATCGGGGGCGATGACGGGAGCGAGGCCTTCGAGCATCGGGCGATTGTGCCCGTGCCCCTCGCGACGCTCCTTTTCCGGATCTTGTCCGGACGGACTACTTGCCGGTGACCTTGTCCACGCCTTTATGGATGGCATGGCCCGTGGCCTTCGCGCCCCGGTGGATCGCGTGGCCGGTGGCGCGCAGGCCCTGGTGGATCGCGTGGCCGGTGCTCTTCAGGCCGCGGTGGATCGCGTGGCGGGCCTCGCGGGCATCCTCGCGCACGCCACTGTCGGCGACGCGGGTGTCGTGCTGCGAACTGGCATACGCCTCGTCCATGCGCTGCTTGCGTGCCACGTCGTCGGTCTGGGCGAAGGCGCCGGCGGACAGCGCGACGAAGGCAATGGCCAGGGTGGAATGGATCTTGTTCATGGCAACCTCGATAGATGGCTAGGCGCGTCGCAACGCGACAGCGAATGATGGCAGAGCCGGCAGCAAGCGGCAGACCTACTTCAGCAGCGTGGCCTTGAAGTGCATCCACACCAGCGTGCCGCCGTCGATCTCCGGCGCGGCCGGGCCCACGGCGCGCTCGGCGAGCCGATTGTCGGTGGCCAGGCCCGGGATCACGTGGCCGCTGCCGTGAAGCACCACCTGTTGCGACACCTGGCCGCTGACGCAGTTCGAGCGCACGATGCGCTCGGCCCAGCGGTGGCGCTCGTCGGCGCCCTGCTCGGTGATGGCCTCGCGCGCGGTGGGCGCGGCGCAGCCGGCGCGGTCGGCCCAGAAGCGGAAGGTGTCGTCGGCCGAGCGCAGCCCGGCCTGGATCTCGCCGCGGCGCACCGTGCCGTCCACCTGGCCGCGGAACGGCACCGCCGGATCCTCGGTGCCGTTGACGGCCAGCCACGGCAAGGGGCGCGGCGACTTGCAGTTGCGCGCGAGCGCGTCGGGCATCGTCGACAGCAGGCTGGCCGCCGCGCGCAGCGCCTCGCCGGCGTCGCAGGCAAAGCGCATGGTCATGAAGCCGCCGTGGGCCGAGCCCACCATGAACACCGCCGACGAGTCGCCGTGGTCCTGCGCGATGACCTCGGCGATCACGGCCTTGAGGAAGCGCACGTCGTCGATGGTGGACGCGGGACCGCCGCCGATCGGCGTGCGCACGTCGTTCCAGTGGCGATCCAGCGCCTCGGGCGCCACGACCAGGAAGCCTTCGCGCGCGCCCAGCGTGGGCAGGCTGGTCTCGCGCCAGATGTCCTCGGCCGACTGCGTGCCGCCGTGCAGCAGCACCACCACCGGCAGGCGGCCGGCGCCGCGCGCGCCCGGCGCGGGCTGCACGAGGTAGCTGCGATCGAGTCCGCCCACGTTGATGTGGCGCCGCTTCGCGGTGGCCAGGCTGCCGCGCTCGGGCATCGCGCCGGAACTCGTGCGGGCCCGCATCATCGAGGTGGCCAGCAGCGCGTCGGAGGCGGCGCCGGCCGAGGTGCGCGCCGGGCTGGAGGCCGCGGCCGGGGCGGGCGACAGCAGGTTGGCGTCGGGATCCACGAGGGTGACGGCGCTGACGTCGACGATGGCCTGGGCCGGAGCCATGGCCAGCGCGAGCATGCCCAGCAGCGCCACGACGAGCGCCGCCATGCCGCGATGGAGGCGGCCGGTAGCCTGCGACGGACGTCCGGTGGTTTGACTCATGGCTGTTGTTCTCGATCAGCTTGTCCAACGCGCGGCAGAGCACGTCCGTTGACGGAACAAGCCTGTGCCGCCGCTGACCGCCCGCCGTCGTGGTTGTGCGCCGGAAGCTGCCGGCGTGGCGATCCCTGTTGATCGAACTCGACAGCCCGAGTTCCGCGGAGCCACACATTTGCCTTCACCCGCGCGAGTGAAGGTTTGTGAAGCCACCCGGATCGTTCAGGGACCCGGGTGACTTTACGCCGGAGGGCCGGCCCGCTCTCCCGGGCTCTTCAGCCCATCGCGAGCGACTCGCACACCTCGTCGAGCACCGCCGCCTCTTCCGGCGGCAGCTTGCCGGCGGCCAGCAGCGTGGCGCGCTGCACGCCGCGCAGGCGGAAGTAAAGCTCGTCCTCGAGCGCTTCCACCTCCGCGGCGTCGGCCGCGGCCATGGTATCGAGGTTGCTCCACAGTCCGCTCTCGTTCCAGCCCGTGCGCAGGCGCGAGATGAGGTACTGCGCCAGCTCCAGCGCCTTCTTCATCTGCAGCAGCCTGGAGCGGCCCGCGACGACGGCCACGTTGGCCTCGGCCGCGTTCAGCACGGCGTCCAGCGCCACGAGGCGCGCCTGGACGTCGGCCGGCTCCATCACCGACTTCTGCGGCGCCTGCGCGGCGGCGGCCTGCGCGATGCGGCCCATCCAGTGCTGGTCGAACTCGCCCGGCACGGCGCGCAATGCCACACTGGCGCGCAGGAGCGTGTCGTAGGGGCTGCGCACGGCGCTCAGCGTGGCCTCGGTGACGGCCAGCAGCCGGCCCAGCGGCGAGAAGCGGTCGGCCTCGATGGCGTGCGGGTAGCCCGAGCCGTCGAGGCGCTCATGGTGCTCGGCCACGGCGCGCGCGAGCGCGGCCGGGTAGTTGGTGAGCTGCGAGATCAGCAGCGAGCCCACGTGCGGGTGCACCACCAGCTGCTGGTAGCTCACGAAATCGAGCGCGCGGTCGGCATCGGCCTCGCCGTGCGCCGAGGCGATGTACATCTCGCCGAGATCGTGCGTCAGGCCGCACAGCATGGCCAGGCGGATAGCCGCGACGTCGCCGCCGCTGGCCGCCATGAGCGCGCCGTTGAGGGCCATGGCGGCGACCGCGTGGTCGTAGGCATGGGGACGCGAGGTCTCGGCCGCCGTCAGCAGCAGCTGCACCACCGGATGCAGCGGCAGGTAGGCCGCCTCGCGCGCGAGGCGCGCGCCGTGCGCGCGCAGGACCGGCGCGAGGGGCGTGTCGGCCTGCAGCAGCTCGTTGAGGGAATCCAGCAGCGTGATCGACGTGACGCCGTCCTGCGCCACCAGGCAGCTCTCGAGCGGCTGGCGCAGCTGGCGATCGAGCAGCTTGCGCTGCAGCGCGGCGGACACCGGCTGGTTGCTGGCCCACAGCTTGATGCCCGAGATGTCGAAGATGTCGGTCGCCGCGATGATCCGCTTGGTCTCGCTCGCCTCCAGGATGGCGGCCAGCGCGTGCGGATTGGCGCTCCGGAACGAAGCGTCGTGGTGGGGCAGGGTCGACATGGCGGCGGCTTCGGGAGTTTCGTTTCTCCTTCTTCGGCCGCCGACGCGGGAGATCAAGGGTGTCGATTCAGAGAAAACCCTTGGTTTCGCCCGGCATTGGCCCCGGGCCAACGGCCCGGACGGGCCGCCGTCGCCGCCGGCTCAATGCGCGAAGTGCTGGATCACGTACAGCAGGATCAGCGCGCCGACCACCGAGAGGATGATGCCTGCGGGATGCACGATCGCGCCGTCGGCCGGCTTGCTGAACAACCGGGCGATGAAGCCGCCGATGAACGAGCCGGCGATGCCGACGAGGCCCGTCATGAACAGGCCCATGTGCTCGGCGCCCGGCATGAGGAATCGGGCGATGGCCCCGACGACGATACCGACGATGAACATCCAGATCAGATGGAACATTTCAAATCTCCTCGTGAATGGAAATCCCAGCCCGGCTGGAGTGTAGTGCCGCGCCCGGGTGTCCGGCCCCGGTTTTCCCCGTACATCCGGCTCAGGTGCGGCCGAGGCGCCGCCGAAGCTGTGCGAACGTCCCGCCCACGAAGCGGAACAGGCGCGCCGTGAGCGCCACCATCGCGACCAGCACGACGGCCAGGACGGCGAAGAACACCCAGGGGTGATCCCAGGACAGCCACAGCATGGTCGGCACGGCGGCATCGCCGGACAGCGACAGCGCGACGTTCGAGAACGGCTCCGGCGACGTGTTGACCGCGGCGCGCGTGGTGGCCTTGGCGGCGTGCGCGGTGGCGGCGAGCGTGCCGCCCAGCAATCCGGCGACGACGGCCCACGACTCGTTGTCGCCGCCGAACACGCTGGCCGCGAGCATCGCGCCCGCGGGGATGCGCACGATCGTGTGCACGGCGTCCCACAGCGAGTCGAGCCAGGGCACCTTGTCGACCACGAACTCGACGGCCAGCATCGCGCCGCTGGCCCACAGCACCAGCGGCTGCTGCAGCACATGCAGGCCCGGCGGCAACGCGACCAGGCCCAGGCGCCCCGCCAGCCCGGTGAGGAAGACCACCGCGTACAGGCGCAGCCCGCTGGCCCAACCCAGCGCGGCCGCGATGGCGATCAGGTGCGGGGTGTCGAGGTTCATCGAGAACGGATCATGCGCCTGTTCGCGCCTGCAGCGCCGCCAGCTTGGGCATCACGGCCACGGCGTTGGCCCGCGTCAGCGCCGCGAGCTCCGCGAGCGACAGGCCCCGCAACGCCGCCAGGCTCTCCGCGATGCGCGCCACCTCCGCCGGCTCGTTGCGCGCCTGCGGCAACGGCGGCGACTGCGCCTCGCGTTCGGTGGCGGTGCGATAGAGCCAGTGCGGCGGGATGTCGGGCGAGTCGGTCTCCAGCACCGGCGCCGAGTCCGGCACCGCGGCGGCGATGCGGCGGATCTGCAGCGCGGAGTCGAAGGTGACGGTGCCGCCGAAGCCCAGGCGGAAGCCGCGCTCCACGAAATGCGCGGCCTGCTGGTCGCTGCCGTTGAACGCGTGCGCGATGCCGCCGGGCACCTCGATGCGGCGCAGGCCGGCCAGCACCGCGTCGGACGAACGCCGCACGTGCACCAGCACCGGCAGGCCGGCGCGGCGCGCGATCTTCAGCTGCTCGCGGTAGAAGTGCTCCTGGCGCGGGCGGATCGCCACGAGCCCCGGCACGAACAGGTCGACGCCGATCTCGCCGACGGCCACCAGGCGCGGGTCGTCGCGGTGGTCACGCAGCGCCTGCTCCAGCCGGTCGAGATCGTCGTCGGCCGCATCGCCCACGCACAGCGGATGGATGCCCAGCGCGTAGGCCTGGCCGTGCTCGTGCGCCAGCGCGCGCACGCTGTCGAAGTTGAAGACGCCGACGGCGGGGATCACCTGCAGCGTGACGCCCGCCGCGTTCGCGCGCTCGACCACGGCCCGGCGATCGGGGTCGAACTCGCGGGCGTCGAGGTGGCAGTGGGTGTCGATCCACTGCAGCGGAGCATGCCCGGTGGTCATCAGGCTACCCTCCGCCTGACGGCTGCGGTGTGACCGACTTCGGAGGGAACGCCTTCGGGCGGCCGTGCGTCGCTCATCAGGCTACCCTCCGCCTGACGGCTGCGGTGCGAGCGCCTTCGGGCGGCCGTGCGTCGCTCATGCGCTGCCCCTGCCGGTGTCCTATGCGTCTTCGGCCACCAAAGGCGGCACGAGCACGCCGCGCTCCAGCCGCAGCTGGCGCTGGCAGCGCGCGGCGATGCGGCCGTCGTGCGTCACGAGCACGAACGCGGTGCCGCGCTCGCGCGCCAGCTGCAGCATCAGCTCGAACACGCCGTTGGCGGTGTCGCGATCGAGGTTGCCGGTGGGCTCGTCCGCGAGCACGCACGCGGGGTGCGTGACGAGCGCGCGCGCGATGGCCACGCGCTGGCGCTCGCCGCCCGAGAGCTCGCCGGGCCGATGCTGCGCGCGCGGCCCCAGGCCCACCGACTCCAGCATGGCCTGCGCCTGGGCGTGCGCCTCGGCCGCCTTCATGCGGCGGATCAGCAGCGGCATCGCCACGTTGTCGAGCGCCGAGAACTCGGGCAGCAGGTGGTGGAACTGGTAGACGAAGCCAAGGTGCTCGTTGCGGAACAGGCCCTGCTGCGCGAGCCCCATCGCGTTGAGGTCCTGGCCCATCAGCACCACCCGGCCGGCCGTGGGCGCGTCGAGGCCGCCCAGCAGGTGCAGCAGCGTGCTCTTGCCGGAACCCGAGGCGCCGACGACGGCCAGCGTCTCGCCGGCGCGCACCTGCAGGTCGACGTCGTGCAGCACCTGCACGTCGAGGCCGCCCTCGGAGAAGCGGCGGCCCAGGCCGGTGGCCTGCAGGACGACGCCATCGGGTGCCTTGTTGTCATTCATAGCGCAGGGCCTCCGCGGGACGCACGCGGCTGGCGCGCCAGCTCGGATAGACGGTGGCCACGAACGCGAACAGCAGCGACCAGAACGAGATGTGCAGCACCTCCACCAGGTGCGGATCGCTGGGCATGCGGTCGATCAGGTACACGCTGGCCGGCAGGAACGTGGTGTGCAGCAGGTGCTCGATGGCGGGCACGATGGACGGGATGTTGTAGGCCACCAGCAGCCCGAACGCCACGCCGCCCAGCGTGCCGGCGATGCCCGAGGACGCGCCCTGCACCATGAAGATCAGCATGATGGAGCGCGGGCTCGCGCCCAGCGTGCGCAGGATGGCGATGTCGGCCTGCTTGTCGGTGACGGTCATCACCAGCGTCGAGACGAGGTTGAACGCGGCGACGGCCACGATCAGCGTGAGGATGATGAACATCATCGTCTTCTCGATCTGCACCGCGTCGTACCAGGCGGCGTTGGTGCGCGTCCAGTCCTGCACGCGCACGTGCTCGCCCAGGCCGGCGGCCAGGCGGCCGGCGGCCGCGCGGGCGTCGTGCACGTCGGCCAGGCGCAGCTGCACGCCGGTGGGGCCGCCGGTGCGGTAGAGCTTGGCGGTGTCGTCGAGCGCGGCCAGCGCCAGCGCGCTGTCGTACTCGTAGTGGCCCACCGAGAACAGGCCCACCACGTTGAACGACTTCAGGCGCGGCAGCGCGCCCGCCGGCGTCACCTGCGCGCCCGGCGCGATGACCGTCACCTGGTCGCCGACGGTCACGCCCAGCGAGCGCGCCAGCTCGGATCCGAGCACGATGTTCCAGCTGCCGGGGGTGAGCTTGTCCAGCACGCCGTTGTGCTGCAGGTCGGCCGCCAGGTCGTTGATGCCCGCCTCCTCGGCCGGCTCGACGCCGCGCACCACCGCGCCGCGCATGCCGTCGCCATGGGCCAGCAGCGACTGGGTCTCGGTGTAGGGCGCGGCCGCGCGGATCGCCGGCTCGATGGCCCTCGCCTGCTTCGCGAGCCCGGCCCAGTCGGCCAGGGCGTCGCCGTTCTCGTCCATCAGCTGCACGTGGGCGATGGCCTTGAGCATGCGGTCGCTCACCTCCTTCTGGAAGCCGTTCATCACCGACAGCACGATGATCAGCGCCGCCACGCCCAGCGCGATGCCCAGCATCGACACCAGTGAAATGAACGAAATGAACGCGTTACGCCGCCCGGCGCGGCCGGCGCGCGTGTAGCGCCAGCCAATCAACCACTCAAAGGGCACTCGATTTCCCCGCCCGCATGGACTCACGCCGGCAACGGTTCATTCTAGGCGGCGGCCGCGGCCGGCCGCGTCGGATGGGGACTCGACCGCCGCGAACTGTCGAGAAGGCGGGTTTCTGATGGAATCCGGGAGCGCGAACAGGCTCTAAGATGGCAATCGGATACCGGGCGCAGATTGAGCGCCTGAGAGAATGGATCAATGAAAGCACCCGACTTCGCCGGCGCCTCCAGGGAGGTGCTCACCTTCCTGCAACAGCGCATCGGCATGGACCTGTGGATGGTCAGCCGCGCCGACAACGAGGACTGGGTCGTCCTGGCCGCCGAGGACCGCGGCTACGGCGTCCACGAGGGCGACGTCTTCCGCTGGGCCGACACGTTCTGCTCGCGCATGGTGCGCGGCGACGGCCCGCGCGTGGCGCCCCGCACGGCCGACGTGCCGGCCTACGCCGCCCTGCCGCTCGCCAGCCAGCTGCCCATCGGCGCCTACGTCGGCGTGCCGCTGGTCGACGCCAACGGCGAGCTGTTCGGCACGCTCTGCGGCATCAACCCGCAGCCCATGCCCGCCACCATCGTCGACGAGCAGCCCATGGTGGAGGTGTTCGCCGACATGCTCAGCGGCCTGCTGAGCGCCGAGCTCAACACCACGGCCATGGCCCGCGAGGCCGAGACGGCGCGCTCCGAGGCCCTCACCGACACCCTCACCGGCCTGGCCAACCGCCGCGGCTGGGAAGTGGCGCTGGCTGCCGAGGAGGAGCGCTGCCGCCGCTACGGCGCCACCGCCTGCGTGGTCGCCATCGAGCTCGACGGCATGAAGGCGCCGGGGGTGTCGTGGGCGGCGCGCGACGCCTACGAGACAGTGATGGTGCGCGCCGCGCAGGCGCTGCGCCAGACCGTGCGCAAGCCCGACACGCTGGCGCGCCTCGACGACGACCGCTTCGTCGTCCTGGGCGTGGAATGCACCACCGCCGAGGCCATGGCCCTGCTGCGCCGTCTGGAGCAGAGCGTCCAGGGCGCCGAGCTGTCGGCCGCCCTCGGCATGGCCATGCGCAACCGCAGCAGCGGCCTGTTCGACACCTTCGAACGCGCCATCGACGCCATGGTCGAACACCGGGACGCCCGGGCGCGCGACTGACGGCCCGCGCAACCCGGCGGCGCCGCCGGCCACGGGGATAATCGCCGGATGCATCTCGTGATCCCCTACGCATCGGCGCTGTCCGATGCCGCCGTGCAGGCCCTCGGCACGCTGAGCCTGCCGAACCTCGATCGTCTCCTGGCCCGCTGGGCGGCGGTCGACGACGCGAGCACCGCGGATCTGCCCTCTGCAGGGGACCTCGACGAATACGCGCTGTCGCTGCCCCACGAGCGCCTGCTCGCGCGCTTGCGCGGCTGGCCCGCGCAGGACGGGCTGCTGCCGTTCGCCGCCGAGGCCGCGCGCGGCGACGGCCTCGCCCCCGCCGCCGGCAGCGGCTGGGGCCTCGTCACGCCGGCGCACTGGCACGTGGGGCACGACCAGGTCAACCTCGTCGATCCCGCCACGCTGGATCTCGACGAGCCGGAGGCGCGCACGCTGCACGCCACGCTGGCGCCGCTGTTCGAGGATCTCGGCTGGAGCTGGCACTGGGCCGGCCCGACGCGCTGGTACGTGAGCCACCCGTCGCTGGCCGAGCTGCCCACCGCCTCCCTCGACCGCGTCATCGGCCGCAACGTCGACCTCTGGCTCAACGACCACCCCGGCGTGATGCTGGTGCGCCGCCTGCAGAGCGAGGTGCAGATGCTGCTGTACGTGCACCCGCTCAACGACGCCCGCGAGGCGCGCGGCGCGATGAGCGTCAACTCCTTCTGGCTCAGCGGCACCGGCCCCGCGCAGCCGGCCGAGCACGCGTTGCCCGCCGACGTGGTGGTCGATGAGCGCCTGCGCGCGCCGCTGCTGGGCGATGACTGGAGCGCCTGGGCCGAGGCCTGGCATGCGCTCGACGCCGGGCCCGTGCGCGAGCTCGCCGACGCCGGCGCCGCGTCGCGCCTGACGCTCGCCGGCGAGCGCCGGGCCGGCACGTGGCAACCCGCCGAGCGGCCGTGGTGGAAAAGCCTGCTGGGCGGCCGCGGCGCGCAGTCGCACGCCGTGCTGGAGGCGCTGTGAGCGTCGTCCCCCGCATCCACACGCGCGACGTCCCGCCGCGCGCCGCCTTCGCGCTGGAGCAGGCCGGCGTGCATCCGCTGCTGGCGCGCCTGTTCGCCGCGCGCGGCGTGCGTAGCGCCGACGAGCTCGACGACGCGATGGCGCAGCTGCTGCCGCCGTCCACGCTGCGCGGCAGCGCCGAGGCCGCGCGCCTGCTGGCCGACGCCGTCGACAACAACCAACGCATCGTCGTCGTGGCCGACTACGACTGCGACGGCGCCACCGCCTGCGCGGTCGCGCTGCGCGGCCTGCAGATGCTGGGCGCCAACAACGCGCGGCTGTCGTACGTGGTGCCCGACCGCCAGCTGCACGGCTACGGCCTGACGCCCACCATCGTCGATCTCGCCTGCGGCGACGACGGCCCCGACGACACGCGCCCGTTCGATGCCGGGCGCGTGCCGAAGCCCGACCTGCTGGTGACGGTGGACAACGGCATCGCGAGCCTGGCCGGCGTCGCGCACGCACGCTCGCGCGGGATCGCCGTGCTGGTCACCGACCACCACCTGCCCGCGCTCGTCGACGAGCGCGTGGTGCTGCCCGACGCCAACGTCATCGTCAACCCGAACCAGCCGGACTGCACGTTCGAGAGCAAGGCGCTGGCCGGCGTGGGCGTGATGTTCTACACCCTGCTCGCCACGCGCGCCGAACTGCGCGCGCGCGGCCGCTTCGACGCCGCCTCGCAGCCGCGCCTCGATGCGCTGCTCGATCTCGTGGCGCTGGGCACCGTGGCCGACGTCGTCAAGCTCGACGCCAACAACCGCCGCCTGGTCGCGCAAGGCCTGAAGCGCATCCGCGCCGGCCGCATGCAGGCGGGCATCGCCGCGCTGTTCCACGTGGCCGCGCGCAAGCACGAGCGCGCCAGCGCGTTCGACTTCGGCTTCGCGCTGGGCCCGCGCCTGAACGCCGCGGGCCGCCTCGCCGACATGACACTGGGCATCGAGTGCCTGCTCACCGACGACCCGACGCGCGCCGCCCAGCTCGCCACGGAACTCGATCGCATCAACCGCGAGCGGCGCGACGTCGAGGCCGGCATGCGCGAACAGGCCGAGGCGTTGATGGAGCAGATCATCCCCACCGGCGCGCCGCCGGCCGCGCTGGCGCTGTTCCATGAAGGCTTCCACGAGGGCGTGGTGGGCATCGTGGCCGGCCGCATGAAGGACCGGCTGCACCGGCCCACCTTCGTGTTCGCGGTGGGCGCCGACGGCTACCTCAAGGGCTCGGGCCGCTCGATCCCCGGCTTCCACCTGCGCGACGCGCTGGACCTCGTCACCAAGCGCCATCCGGGCGTGCTGCGCAAGTTCGGCGGCCACTCTATGGCCGCGGGCTGCACGATCGCGCGCGAGGATTTCGACACCTTCTCGGCTGCCTTCTCCGCCGTCGCCGGCGAATGGCTCAGCCCCGCGGCGCTGTCGCGCACGCTGGCCACCGACGGCCCGCTGGCGCTGGAATGGTTCAACACCGCCACCGTCGCCGCGCTCGACGCGCAGGTGTGGGGCCAGGGCTTCGAGGCCCCCACCTTCTGCGACGAGGTGGACGTGGTGCAGCAGCGCCTGGTGGGCGAGAAGCACCTGAAGCTGCGCGTGCGCCACGGCGGCCAGCTGCGCGACGCGATCTGGTTCGGGCACGCGGAGCCGGTGCCCGAGCGCGTGCGGATCGCCTATCGGCTGAGCATCGACGAGTTCCAGGGGCAGCAGCGGCTGCAGATGGTGGTGGAGGCCGCGGGCTGACGGGCCCGCGGCCGCGTAAGGAATCGCACGCGGCGAACGACGAAGCGTTACCCCCAAGCCCGCGGACGCCAGTCGCCGCCCTCGACGCCATGCCCCACTTCGCTCTCCCGTCGCTGCCGCGCCGCGCCTTCGCGGCACTGGCTCTCGCCTTCACCGCTGCGGTTGCGGCGGCGGCACCCGCCGCCCCGCCCTGCTCCTCCCGCTCGGGCGCCACGGTGCCCGCCGTCATCGAGCTCTACACCTCCGAAGGCTGCAGTTCCTGCCCACCGGCCGAACACTGGCTGAGCGCGCTGAAGGGCCGCGACGACGTCGTCGCCCTCGCCTTCCACGTCGACTACTGGGACGGCCTGGGCTGGAAGGATCGCTTCTCGCAGCCGCAGTTCACGCAGCGCCAGAACGCCACGCAGCGCACCAGCGGCGCGCGCTTCGCGTACACGCCGCAGGTCCTCCTCGACGGCCGCGACCAGCGCGACTGGCCGGCCCTCGCGCCCGGCGCGCTGCGCGGCAAGTCGCCCGCCACGGTCGCGCTGGAACTTGCCCATGACGCCAACGGCCTGGCGCTGACGGTGTCGCCGGGGGCCGGCGCGCCGGCGAAGCTGTCGGGCTACGTGGCGGTGGTCGACGACGGCCTGCAGACGAAGGTGGGCGCGGGCGAGAACCGCGGCGCCACGCTGCGCGAGGACGGCATCGTGCGCGAGCTGCTGCCCTGGAACCTGGCGGGCGCGCAGCCGGCGACGATTCGATTCACGTCCAGCTCGACGCCGGAGGCCGGTGCCACGCGTCACTGGGTGGCCGTGGCCACCGACGGCCCGTTCGGCAGGCCCGTCCAGGCCGTCGCACTGGCCTGCGCGCGCTGACGCGGCGAGCCGCCAAAACCCGACCGGTCGGTCAGGGAATCGTGGTTTCCATCACCGGAGGCCGCTCCGAAATACGTTACGCTGTCGGATGCGACGCAGGGCGGCCACCCCGCCCTGCCCGCTCTTTCCGGCCGGCCGCGGCACACCCACCGCGCGACCGGCCGATTCGCAGCATTCTTTCCGCCCGCCACCGCGGGCGCGGAGCATTCGCCGATGACCCAGCACGACCCCTTGAGTCTGCACGTCCCGGAGCCCACGGGGCGCCCGGGCTGCGCCACCGACTTCTCGTACCTCCATGTCTCGCCCGCCGGCGAGGTCCGCCGCCCCCCGGTGGACACGGATCCGAGATCCACCAACGACCTCGCGTTCTCGCTGATCCGCGTCCTCGACGCCGACGGCAACGCGGTGGGGCCCTGGGCTCCGCAAGTCTCCGTCGAGCTGCTGCGCAAGGGCATGGTCACGATGATGAAGACGCGCGTCTTCGACTCGCGCATGCTCATCGGCCAGCGTCAGAAGAAGATGTCGTTCTACATGCAGTCGCTGGGCGAGGAGGCCATCGGCACCGCGCACGGCCTCGCGCTGGTCGACGGCGACATGTGCTTCCCCACGTACCGCCAGCAGAGCCTGCTGCTCGTGCGCGACTACCCCATGGTCGACATGATCTGCCAGTTGCTGTCGAACGAGCGCGACCCGCTCAAGGGCCGCCAGCTGCCGGTCATGTACTCGGTCAAGGCGAAGGGCTTCTTCTCGATCTCCGGCAACCTCGCCACGCAGTACATCCAGGCCGTGGGCTGGGCCATGGCCTCCGCCATCAAGGGCGACACCAAGATCGCGTCCGCCTGGATCGGCGACGGCGCCACCGCCGAGTCCGACTTCAACACCGCGCTCACGTTCGCCCACGTCTACAACGCGCCGGTGATCCTCAACGTGGTGAACAACCAGTGGGCGATCTCCACGTTCCAGGCCATCGCCGGCGGCGAGCACACCACGTTCGCCGCGCGCGGCGTGGGCTCGGGCATCGCCTCGCTACGTGTGGACGGCAACGACTTCCTCGCGGTCTACGCGGCCTCGCAGTGGGCCGCCGAACGCGCGCGCCGCAACCTCGGGCCCACGCTCGTCGAATGGGTGACCTACCGTGCCGGCCCGCACTCCACGTCGGACGATCCGTGCAAGTACCGCCCCGCCGACGACGCCACGCGCTTCCCGCTGGGCGACCCGATCGCGCGCCTGAAGCAGCACCTGATCAAGCTGGGATGCTGGTCCGACGCCGAGCACGACGAGACTCAGAAGGCGCTGGAGGCCGAGGTGGCCGCCGCGCAGAAGGAGGCCGAGTCCTACGGCACGCTCAACGACGGCCGCATCCCGAGCGCCGCGTCGATGTTCGAGGACGTCTACAAGGAGATGCCGGAACACCTGCGTCGCCAACGCCAGGAACTGGGGGTCTGACCATCATGGAAATGCAAGACAAGAAGCAACTCGCGGCCGTGCCGGAGGGCCCGACCGCGCCGATGACCATGATCCAGGCGCTGCGTTCGGCCATGGACGTGATGCTGGAGCGCGACCCCAACGTGGTGGTGTTCGGCCAGGACGTTGGCTACTTCGGCGGCGTGTTCCGCTGCACCGAGGGCCTGCAGAAGAAGTACGGCAAGTCGCGCGTGTTCGACGCGCCGATCTCCGAGGGCGGCATCGTGGGCGCGGCCGTGGGCATGGGCGCGTACGGCCTGCGCCCCGTCGTCGAGATCCAGTTCGCCGACTACTTCTACCCGGCGTCCGACCAGATCGTGTCCGAGGCGGCGCGCCTGCGCTATCGCTCGGCCGGCGACTTCACGGCCCCGATGACGATCCGCATGCCCTGCGGCGGCGGCATCTACGGCGGCCAGACGCACAGCCAGTCGCCCGAGGCGATGTTCACGCACGTGTGCGGCCTGCGCACGGTGATGCCGTCCAACCCGTACGACGCCAAGGGCCTGCTGATCTCGTGCATCGAGAACGACGACCCGGTGATCTTCCTCGAGCCCAAGCGCCTGTACAACGGCCCGTTCGACGGCCACCACGACAAGCCCGTGGTGCCGTGGTCCAAGCACAAGCTGGGCGAGGTGCCCGAGGGCTACTACACGGTGCCGCTGGACTCCGCGTCGGTCTATCGCGAAGGCTCGCAGCTGACCGTGCTCACCTACGGCACGATGGTCTACGTGAGCGAGGCCGCGGCCGCGCTGACCGGCGTCGACGCCGAGATCATCGACCTACGCAGCATCTGGCCGCTCGACCTCGACACCATCGTGGAGTCGGTGAAGAAGACCGGCCGCTGCGTCGTCGTGCACGAGGCCACGAAGACCAGCGGCTTCGGCGCGGAGCTCACCGCGCTCGTCCAGGAGCACTGCTTCTACCACCTGGAAGCCCCCATCGAACGCGTCGCCGGCTGGGATACCCCCTACCCGCATGCGCAGGAGTGGGCGTATTTCCCGGGGCCCGACCGCGTCGGTGCCGCGTTCAAGCGTGCGATGGAGAAATAAGAAATCATGGGTATTCACGTCATCAAGATGCCGGACATCGGCGAAGGCATCGCGGAAGTCGAACTGGTCGCCTGGAACGTCAAGGTGGGCGACGCCGTCATCGAGGACATGAACCTCGCCGACGTCATGACCGACAAGGCCACGGTCGAGATCCCTTCGCCGGTGCACGGCAAGGTGCTGGCCCTCGGCGGCAAGGTGGGCGACGTCATGGCGGTCGGCTCCGAGCTGATCCGCATCGAGGTCGAGGGCGCGGGCAACGTCAAGGACGGCGCGGCCGCTGCGGCGCCGACGCCGGCCGCGGTGCCCGCACCCGCGCCGAAGGCGGCTCCCGCGCCGGCGCCCGCCGTCGCGAGCGCGCCCGCGCCCGTCACGCAGGCGCCTGCGCCTGCGCCCGCGCCCAAGGCCGTGCCCGCTCGCGCGAGCACCGGCGCGCAGAAGATCACCCGCGCCGTCGGCGACAAGCCCATCGCCTCGCCCGCCGTGCGCAACCACGCGTGGGATCTCGGCATCGACCTGCAGCACGTCATGGGCACCGGCACGGCCGGCCGCATCACGCACGAGGACATCGAGGCCTATGCGAAGCAGGGCACGATCGGCGGCACCGGCGGGACCACAAATGAGGGCGGCGACCCGCGCTACGCCGAGCGCGCCGACGAGGAGCAGATCCCCGTCATCGGCCTGCGCCGCAAGATCGCGCAGAAGATGCAGGACGCCAAGCGCCGCATCCCGCACTTCACCTACGTGGAGGAGATCGACGTCACCGAGCTGGAGACCTTGCGCGGCAAGCTGAACCAGAAGCACGGCGCCGCGCGCGGCAAGCTCACGCTGCTGCCGTTCATCATGCGCGCCGTGGTGCTGGCGGTGCGCGAGTTCCCGCAGATGAACGCGCGCTTCGACGACGAGGCAGGCGTGGTCACGCGCCACGCCGCGGTGCACCTGGGCATGGCCACGCAGACCGAGGCCGGGCTGATGGTGCCGGTGCTGCAGCATGCGGAGACGCTCGACCTGTGGGCCACCGCGGCCGAGGTCTCGCGCCTGGCCGCGGGCGCGCGCACGGGCAAGTCCGCGCGCGAGGAGCTCACGGGCTCCACGATCACGATCACCAGCCTGGGGGCGCTGGGCGGCATCGTCACGACGCCGGTCATCAACTCGCCCGAGGTGGCCATCGTCGGCGTCAACCGCGTCGTCGAGCGGCCGATGATCCGCGACGGCCTGGTGGTGGCGCGCAAGATGATGAACCTGTCGTCGTCGTTCGACCACCGCGTGGTCGACGGCATCCATGCAGCCGAATTCGTGCAGGTGATCCGCGGCTACCTCGAAACCCCGGCAACCCTGTTCGTGGAGTAAGCAGATGGAGTTCAAGAGCACGACCCTCATCGTCATCGGCGGGGGCCCCGGCGGCTACGTCGCCGCCATCCGCGCCGGCCAGCTGGGCATCCCCACCGTGCTGATCGAAGGCGAGAGCCTGGGCGGCACCTGCCTGAACGTCGGCTGCATCCCGTCGAAGGCGATCATCCACGCGGCTACGGCGTTCGAGGAGGCCACGCACTGGGCGGGCGACTCGAAGATCGGCATCAAGGTGAACTCCCCCTCCATCGATCTCGCGAAGACGATGAAGTGGAAGGACGGCATCGTGGGCAAGCTCACCGGCGGCGTCGGCGCGCTGCTGAAGAAGAACGGCGTGCAGGTGATCAAGGGCTGGGCCAGCCTCGTCGACGGCAAGACGGTCGACGTCACGCCCGCCGGCGCGAACGCGCCCACGATCCGCGTCACCTGCGAGCACCTGCTGCTGGCGGCGGGCTCCGACGCGGTCGAACTGCCGATGATGAAGTTCGGCGGCCGCGTGATCTCGTCCACCGACGCGCTCGCGCTCACCGAGGTGCCGAAGACGCTGGCCGTCGTCGGCGCCGGCTACATCGGTCTCGAGCTGGGCATGGCGTACCGCAAGCTGGGCGCCGAGGTGCACGTCGTCGAGGCGCTGGATCGCATCCTGCCCGCCTACGACGAGGAACTCACGAAGCCCGTGCGCGCCGCGATCGACAAGACCGGCATCAAGCTGCACCTGGGCCACGTGGTGCATGGCCTGAACGACCTGGGCGACGCGCTGCACGTGAAGAACGCCGCCGGCGAGTCGGTGCACCTGCCGGCCGACAAGGTCCTCGTGGCGGTCGGCCGCAAGCCGCACACGGCCGGCTGGGGCCTGGAATCGCTGATGCTGGACATGGCCGGCCGCGCCGTGAAGGTGGACAGCCAGTGCCGCACGTCGATGCGCAACGTGTGGGCCATCGGCGACCTCACCGGCGAGCCGATGCTGGCCCACCGCGCGATGGCGCAGGGCGAGATGGTGGCCGAGATCATCTCGGGCAAGACCCGCCACTTCGCGCCGGCCGCGATCCCCGCGGTGTGCTTCACCGACCCCGAGATCGTCGTCGTCGGCCTCAACGCCGCCGAGGCCGCGGCCGCCGGCCACGAGGTCGTCACCGCGATGTTCCCGTTCGCGGCGAACGGCCGCGCGATGACCCTCGAATCCACCGACGGCTTCGTGCGCGTGGTCGCCCGCAAGGACAACCACCTCGTCCTCGGCTGGCAGGCCGTGGGCAAGGGCGTGTCCGAGCTGTCGACCGCGTTCTCGCAGTCCATCGAGATGGGCGCGCGCCTGGAGGACGTGGGGCATACGATCCACGCGCATCCGACGCTGGGCGAGGCGGTGCAGGAGGCGGCGCTCCGGGCCTTGGGGCACGCGCTGCACATCTGAGCGCTTCGATGCTTCGGCGCTTCGGCGTTGATGGGTGGCTTTCGCTTCGCGCGGGCCGCCGTTACCCGCTGCGCCAAGGTGGGCGCAAGCGGGTAACGGCGGCCCGCGCGAAGCGTCAAGGGTCAGGAGCAAAGAGCAAAGACCAAGACCACGCCGCGTCATCATCGCGACTCGAAGCAGTACCAGAATCGCCGGGTGACCGCGTTCGCCGCCAAAGCCCTTCATCTTGTCGAATCGGCCGAGGGGCGCCTGATCTTCGGTCGCACCACGCGGATCAGGCACGCCGAGACGGGCCCGCACCCGCACGCCTACCGGACGACGCCGCATCGCCTCGTGCGCCCCGACGGCGCCGTCCTCGAGGGCTGGTCGGCGACGCCGGTCGATGGCGAGGCCGAGGGCGCGATCCTCTACTTCGGCGGCCGCAACGAGAACGTGGCGTGGGTGCCGGACATGGCGTCCTTCAATCCGCGCCAGGCCGTCCACGCGTTCAACTACCGCGGCTTCGGCGCCTCCACGGGCCGGCCGTCGGAGCGCGGCGCGAAGGCCGACGCGCTCGCCCTGCTCCACGCCGTCGGCGCCGCGAGCCCGTTGACGATCGTCGGCCGCAGCCTGGGCACGGCGGTCGCCTTGTGGCTCGCGCGCGAGGCCAAGCCGCGACGCCTGGTGCTGATGTCGCCGTTCGAGAGCGTGCCGGCCGTGCTGCGCGCGCGTCCGCTCGGCCGCGTCGGCGCGGGGCTGCTCAGCCAGCGCTTCGATTGCGCCGGGCTCGCGGCCGCGCACTCGGGCGCGACGCTGGTGCTGCTGGCCGAACACGATACGTCGATCCCGCACGAGCAGAGCCGGCGTCTCGTCGCGCGGCTGCCGCCCGCGACCACCGTGCAGGTGATCGCCGGCACCACCCACCAGTCGCTTCCGCGGTCCGCCGGCGCCCAGCGGGCCATCGCGGCGTTCCTGGCCGGCCCGGGCGACGGCGCGTCAGCTCACTTCGCGTCGACCTTCATGCCCAGGTCGGCATAGAACGCGTCCGGCTTCATCGGCCGGCCCAGGAAGCGCTGCACCAGCACGTCCGGCTCGACGGTGCGGCCCGGCGCGAGGATCTCCTTGCGGTAGCGCATGCCCACGGCGGGGTTCTGCAGGCCCTCCTTCTGGAACGCGGTGAACATGTCCATCGCGTAGACCTTGGCCCACGGGTAGGCGTAGATGCCGCCCTCGTAGCCGGCCATGAAATGGTCGATGCTCGCCTGGCGATAGGTGCCTTCCACGAAGTCGTCCACCGTCCAGGCGGCCTTGCCCTCGCGCCAGATGGCCGAGGTGTCCACGGGCGGCTTGACCGTATGGATACGCTGGTCGACCAGCGAGTAGAAGATGGTGCTGCCCACCTCGAGCCAGGCCGCGTCGAAGTGGCGCGCGGCGTTCATCTTGGCGATCAGTGCATCGGGCAACGGCTCGCCTGCCGCGTTGGACGAGATCTTCTTGAGGATGACCGGATCCCAGACGAAGTTCTCCAGCATCTGCGAAGGCGCCTCGACGAAATCGAGCCGGTAGCCGTTGAGCGTCTCGTAGGGCGCGTCGCCGCACAGGGCCGCCACGTTGTGGCCGAACTCGTGGAAGAACGTGATCACGTCGTCATGCGACAGCAGCGACGGCTTGCCCGGCGCGGGCACCGGCCAGTTGCCCAGGATGGCGTTGACGGCCGGGCGGATCGTGCCGTCCGGCAGCGTGCGGCGCGCGGTCGGCCCGACGTTGGCGAAGTGGCCGTACTTCCCGGGACGCGGGTACAGGTCGAGGTAGAACGTGCCGCGGTCGGCGCCGCTGGCCGTGTCCGTGACGCGGTAGCCCACCACGTCGGGATGCCAGGTGGGCAGGTCGTCGGCCTTGGTGAACGTGAGGCCCAGCATGCCGCTGTAGATCGCGAGCACGGCATCGATGGTGTGCTGCGCCGGGAAATACTGGCGCACGGTCTCGGGATCGAGGTCGAACTGCTGCTTGCGGGCCTGGCTGAGGTAGAACAGGCGATCCCACTCCTCCAGGCGCGAGCCCTTCAGCGCCGAGAGCTTCGCGCGCTGCTCGGCCGCCAACGGCTTCAGCGCGGTGTCGATGCGGGTGAGGAAGGCCTCCACCCGCTGCGGCGTGCCGGCCATGCGGTCGGCCAGCGCGTACTCGGCCCAGTTGGCGTAGCCCAGCAGCTTGGCCGACTCGTCGCGCAACGCGATCGCCTGCTCCAGCAACGCGACGTTGGCGGTGCCGCCGCGCTGGTTCAACGAGATGTAGAAGGCCTTGCGAGCCGCCGCGTCGGTGGCGTTCGACATGAACTGGTCGGTGGTGCTCTCGTTGGTGGGCACCACCAGCTTGCCGTCGGCATCGGTCTTCAGGCTCGCCACCAGGTCGGGCTTGAGGCCGTCCGTCTGCGCCTTCGTGATGGTGATCGCGGCGTTGCCGCTGCCGAGGTTGGCCTCGAACTTCGTCTCCAGCTCGGCGATCTGCTTGGCGAGGTCGACGAAGCGCTGGCGCTGCGCCGGCGGCAGGCCCGCGCCTGCGCGCCTGGAGGCCACCAGGTGCAGTTCGAGCAGCTTCTTCTGCGCCGCGCCGCGCGCCGTGTGGCTCTTCGAGGCGGCACTGAGGGCCGCATGGAGATCGGCGCGCCCGAACAGGTCTGCGTTGAAGGCGCTCACCGCGTCGTTGCATTTCTGGGAGGCATCGCGCACGGCCTTGTCGGTCGACACCTGGAACAGCATCGTCTGCGCAGCGAGGTCGTCGGTGATGTCGGAGAGAACGTTCTCCAGCGGCTCGACCACGCTGCCGAACGTGCGCGCCGACCGCGCGTTCAGGATCGCGGCGATGCGCTTGCCGGCGCCGGCGAGCTCGGCCTGGCAGGTCGTGTCGATCTGGTCGGGCGTCAGCTTGAAGTCGATCTTCAGCGGCACCGTGCGCGGCGCGGGCGCGGCGGACGCGCACAGGGGGAGCAGCGCGAACGCGGCGGCGGCCGCGAGCGTGGAGAGGAACGGTTGGCGTGCTGACATCGCGGCATTCTTCGAAACGAAAGGGATGCCTAGCGTATCCGCGTTCGCCGGCCGCCTCCACGGCACGGCGCCGGGAAGAACCCTTTGAGGGGAATCCCGGCGCTACCGCAGAAGCATGCGCAGGCTCGCGGGCGACACGGGCTTCACGAGATGCGCCGAGAAGCCCTTCGCGCGCGAACGGCGCGCCTCCTCCGGATCGCCGGCGCCGGTGATCGCGACGATGGGCAGGTCCTCGCAGCCGGGCTGGAAGCGCAGGTGCGCCGCAAGTTCGTAGCCGTCCATCGCGGGCATGCCGATGTCCAGCAGCGCAATGTCGGGCAGGGTGTCCTGCAGCGCTGCCAGCGCGGCCGGGCCGTCGTGGGCGACGGTCACGTGGTAGCCCCATGCGGTGAGCAGGTCGCCGAGGCTGTCGGCGGCGTCGACGTTGTCGTCGACGACCAGCACGTTGCGGATCCTGGGAAGCGGCTGGCTGGACGAAAGATCGTTCTTTCCGTGAAGAGCGGACATGTCGTTGTTATGGCGGGACATCTATGGAATCGCCGCTTAGCAGCAATCGGAATGCCCGGTCGTAAACTGCGGGTTGCTCGCACTCGCCGCCTTCTCGATGCAACAGTTCGGAAAATTCGCCCTCGGCCTTGCCGCCCTCCTGGCCATCGGCATCGCCGTCAACGCCCGCTGGGGCGACAGCATCGAGGATCCCTCGCCCGCGGCCAGGCAGATGCGCGAGCAGTTCGAGGCCATCGAGACGAGCGCGAGCGTGCCGGTCGACCGGCACGGCTGCCAGACCCTGCACAAGTTCGTCGCGACGCAGCCGTTCTTCTACCAGTGCCCCGTCAGCACGGCCCAGTTGGAGGCCTTGCGCCCGGCCCTGGCCACGCGCGGCTGGCAGGCCGCGCCGCCCAGCCCCGACGTCGGCTATACGTACCTGAAGGGTGCGCTGCGAGCTCGGCTGTCCTGCGATACGGCGGGCACCGCCTGCGTGTTCCGCATCGAGACGACGCCCCGGCCAGCCGCCGGTTGAGCCCTCGTTTCGTCGGTCTTTCCGGGCGGTTGGTCGATTCCCGGCTGCCGTGGCCCTGGCCATCTGCGATGCTCCGCACCATCGAGAAACCGTCCAGGATGCGCCCCATGTTCCACCATTCCCGCCCGCACCCCTACGTCCACGTGCTGACGCTGCGCGGCCACCGCGCCGTGCGCCGCATCGTCGCCGGCACGGCGTTCATCCTGCTGGGCGTGGGCTACCTCCTCCGCGGCCAGGGGCTGATCAGCACGGCCGACCTGTGGCTGGTCGCCCCGCTGGTGGTCGCGCTGTCCGGCGTGGTGCGGCTGGTCGTCCAGCCGGGCCTGGGCAGCGCCCTGCGCGCCGCCCTGCGTTTCGCGGTCGCGGCCTACCTCGTGGTGGTGATCGAGCACATCGGCGGCTGGACGCTGGCGTCCACCTGGCCCGTGCTGCTGATCGCCGTGGGCGCGGGCCAGATCGTGCATGCGCTCTGGAACCACCGCCTGCGCGAGGAGCCCAACTGGTGAGCCGGGATCCCCTCAATCGCCAGCGCAGCCGCGTCGTCTTCGGCGCGTTCATCGTCGTCGTCGGACTGTTCGCGCTGCTGGACAACCTGCACCTGTTCGACAGCCACCTGGTGCAACCGTACTGGCCGCTCGTGTTCGTGGCGCTGGGCGGGCTCAAGCTGTCCAGCACGCGCCGGCCCAACAGCCTGTTCGTGGGCGGCGCGCTGATCGCCGTCGGCACCGGCATGACGCTGCAGAACCTCGGGCTGATCCACTTCGAATGGCGCCAGCTGTGGCCGCTGGCGCTGATCTGGGTGGGCCTGAGCGTGATCACCCGGGGCTTCATCGTGCGCGGCGACGTCACGTGCCGCGCCGCGCCCGGCGAGCGCGAGGAGCGCGTGGAGCACGGCTCGCGCGTGGACGCGTCGGCCACCATGAGCGGCATCGTGCTGAAGAACGACTCGCAGGAGTTCACCGGCGGCGAGATCAACGCGGTCATGGGCGCCGTGGAGCTCGACCTGCGCGGCGCAGCCATCGCCACCGAGGCGGTGCTGCACCTGTCCATCGTCATGGGCGGCGTCGAGATCAAGGTGCCGCGCGAGTGGTCGATCGTCGTCAACGGATCGCCCCTGCTGGGCGGCATGGAGGACAAGACAGTGCCGCCGATGTCTCCCGGCAAGCGCCTGGTCATCGAGGGCTCGGTGATCATGGGCGGCGTCGAGATCTCCAACTGAGATGCATCCCATTCTTGCGGACGCCCGCAAGCTCCTCTGGTACGTGCTGGCCTGGCTGCTCGCCGGCGTGGGCATCGCCGCGCTCCTGCGCCTGACCGAGCAGGCCGAATGGACGGGCGCGCTGGAATTCGCGCTGCCCATCTGCCTCGTGTGGTCCTTCGTGGCGCTGTCGTCGTACTACGTCTGCCGCAGCCTGCCGTACTCGCAGCGCCGCTGGCCGGTGGCGCTGGGCCTGTTCGGCGGCGCGTCGCTGCTGTCGGCGCTGGCCTGGCTGGGCCTGGGCGAGGCCTGGGACTCGCTCGGCCGCCTCGTGTCGCACGACAGGCCCCTGGTGGCCATGACCTCGGCCGGCTGGGTGATGTACTTCGCCGCCGGCTTCGCGCTGTACCTGCTGTCGCTGCTGGCGCACGACGTGCTGGTGGCGTTCGAGACCGTGCAGGCCGCCGCGCGCCGCGAGGCCGAGTCGCGCGTGCTCGCGCGCGACGCCGAGCTGCAGATGCTGCGCACGCAGATCAACCCGCACTTCCTGTTCAACAGCCTCAACTCCATCAGCGCGCTCACCGGGTTCGATCCGGCCGCGGCGCGCGAGATGACGGTGGACCTCGCGCAGTTCTTCCGCCGCACGCTGGCGCTGGCCGAACGCGAGCGCATCTCCCTCGGCGAGGAGGTGTTGCTCAGCGAACACTTCCTGGCCATCGAGAAGCGCCGTTTCGGCGCCAAGCTGAAGGCCGAGCTGCGCGTCTCGCCGGCCGCTGCCGACTGCCTGCTGCCGCCGATGACGCTGCAGCCGCTGCTGGAGAATGCGATCAAGCACGGCATCCGCCAGGTGGACGGCGGCGGCACCATCGCCGTGGACGCGCTGGTGCGCGACGGCTGGCTGCACATCTCGGTGGTCAACCCGGTGGCGCCCGACGCCGCGCCGGCCGGCGGCCACGGCGTGGGCCTGAAGAACATCCGCGAGCGCCTGGCCGTGCTGTACGGCGCCCGCGCCCGCATCGCCTGGCAACGCAGCGAGACGCAGTTCAGCATCGAGATCAACCTCCCCGCCGAGACCAAGGAGACCGCCGCATGACCTCACCCACGCCCTTGCGCGCCTTGATCGTCGACGACGAGGACCTGGCCCGCCACCTGATCCGCGAATACCTCGGGGGGCATGCCGACATCGAGATCATCGGCGAATGCGACAACGGCCTCGACGCCGTCCGGCAGATCGGCGCGCTCTCGCCCGACCTCGTGTTCCTGGACATCCAGATGCCGCGCCTGACCGGCCTCGAGGTGCTGGAGCTCACCGGCCGCCGCGCCGGCGTGATCTTCACCACCGCCTACGACGAGCACGCGATCAAGGCCTTCGAGCTGCACGCGGTGGACTACCTGCTCAAGCCGTTCTCGAAGGTGCGCTTCGACGACGCCCTTGCGCGTGCACGCACGCTGCACGCCCCCACGGTAGCGGGCGTGGCGCACGCGCCCGCGGGCGGCGCCTCCGCGCAGGCGCCCGCGCTCGACGCGCTGGTGGCCCGGCGCACGGCGCCGCTCGAGCGCATCCTCATCCGCGACCGCGAGCAGGTGCACGTGATCGCCATCGACCAGGTGGAGTGCATCGAGGCCCAGGGCGACTACCTCGCCATCCATGCCGGCGGCAAGTGCCACCTGAAGCCGCAGCGCATCTCGGAGATCGAGGAGCAGCTCGACGCCACCCGCTTCCTGCGCGTGCACCGATCGTTCATCATCAGCCTGGCGTACCTGCAGGCGATCGAGCGCCCCGGCCCCGACCGCCACGCCGCGCGCCTGCGCAGCGGCAAGCGCGTGCCGATCAGCCGCAGCGGCTACGAGAAGCTGCGCGAGCTGGTCTAAAAGAACCTGTGAACGAATGCGTCACCACTTGCAGCCCTTGCCCGTGGCGGCGTCCTTCGCCAGCGGGATCACGGCCAGCAGGCCGGCGCCAGCGTAGGCATCGGAGCACTTCGCGCGCGCGGCCTTTTCCAGGTCGGTCTCCAGCTGCGTCTTCTTCTCGGCCGGCGCGGGCAGCGCGGGCACGAGGCCGCTGCGCGTGCGCCCCAGGCTGGGGCCGGCGCCGCCGCCGTGCAGGTCGAGGTTCAGCGGCGCGCTGGCGCCCGTTCCGGGTGGCTGCACGGAGCCGTTGCCGCCGCCGCCGGACGAGCCGTCGAGGTTGAGCTTGCCGCTGTTGTTGGCCGACGGCGCGGCCGTGCCGCCCGCGCCGCCGTGCTCGGCCGGGTTGGCCACCGGGCGCACCGACTGCGATTGCGGCGCGATCGTCGGCGCCGCGGGAGCGCTTCCTGCGTCCTGCGGGCGCGGCTCGACGAGGGTCGGACGCGGTGTCGGGGCGGGTGCTGGCGCCATCGCCGGCGATGGCGCGGGGACGGGCGTGGGCACCGGAGCAGGGGCAGGCACCGGCACGGGTGCCGGCTGCGCCACCGGCACCGCCAGCGGCGTGAACGCCGGCTTCGGCAGCGCGGTGGTCGGAACCGGCGGCGCCGACAAGGGCGCGGGCAGCGGGGTCGGTGCCGGCACGGGCAACGGCGCAGGCGCAGGCGCAGGCGCAGGCGTAGGCGCAGGCGCCGGAACAGGAACAGGAACAGGAACAGGAACAGGTGCAGGCGCCGGCTTGGCGACAGGCACCGCCAGCGGCGCGAACGTCGGCTTGGCCAGGGGCACCGCCGGCGGCTGCGGCGCGGTCAGCGGCGCAGGCAGGGGCACCGGTGCCGGAAGCGGCGGCGCGGGCGGTGGTGGCACCGGCGGAGGCGGAGTGACCGGCACCGGCAGCGGCGCGAACGACGGCTTCGGCAACGCGACGGGCGCGGGCAGCGGCGCGACCAGCGGGGCCGGCATCGGCACCGGCGCCGGCTGGGGCGGCGGCGGCTCCGAAGCCGGTGGCGCGGGCGCCACCGCGGCGGCCGGCACCGGGGCAGGCGCGGGCACCGGGGCCGGCGCCGAGGCCGGCTGGGTCGACGGAAGCGGCAGCGGCACCGGAGCGGGCGACGGCAGCGCCGACGACGCCTGGCCCGCCGCGATCGGCGCCTTGCGTGCCACCAGCAGCGGCAGGGTCGTGGCCGGTGTCTCGACCGGCGCAGGGGCCGGCGGCGCGGCGTTGTCGCGGATCACGATGGAGGGCTCGATGACGGCCGTCGCCTCGGCCGCATCCGCCAGCGCCGTGTTCGCCGCGGCGGACGCCGTGTCGGCCGGCGGCAGCGCGCCGGCGGGCGTCAACGTCGCGGCGCGGGACGGCGGCGCGCGCGACGGCTCGGCATCGGGCAGGTACACCACCAGCGCGCCGGCCTTGCGGCTGCCGGCCGGCGAATCGCCCCCGGGCGCGGTGCCCACCACGATGAACAGCAGGATGTGCAGCAGCAGCGCCAGCACCACGCAACGCTCGAGGCTGGGCTGCGCCACGCCCGGCTGCGGCCACGGCAGGCCGGCGTCGCCGTTGAACGCCGAGCCACGCAGCGCGAGCCCGACGGGGGGCACCGGCGGGCGCTTCCGGGCGAAGGCCCTGGCGAGGACGTGGCGAACGGGTCGGAGCAAGCTGGAAGATCCGGGGCAAGGTCGGGCGGGAGCTCGACCGCGAAGGCCGAGCGTTCACCTTCGCCATCGTAGTCGACGCGCCGGCGGACCCGATCGCCGCGAACCCGGCGCTAGTGTGCTGTCCCGGAAGTTGGCACGCAGGCGAGACGCGCTGGAAACGAGTCGGAGCTAGGCGCAAAGGCGAGTCGTACCGGGCGGTACGGCGAGGCTTTGCAACGACGCTCCGGCTCGTTTGTAGCCGTATCGCGCGAGCGAACTTCCGGGACAGCACACTAGGCTCAGCCAGGCACGAGCAGCGACCACGCCGTCAGCGACGACGACACGACCAGCACCAGGCAATCGACCACGGCCAGCATGCCGTAGAGCCCGCCCTCGCCTTCGTCGCCGCCGATGCGGATGCTGAACGGCTGGCTGGCGCCGGGCGCCGCCGCGATCACCGGCAGCTCCAGGCCCTCGCGCACCAGGGGCGGCGCGGCGACGTAGGCCCCGCCGGCCAGGGCCGCCGAGCGCAGGTCGCGAAAAGGAGGCGCATCGCCGTTGCGGATGACCGCCTGCGACGCCTCCGCGCGAGCCGCCAGCGTGGCAGTCTCGGCCTGCAGGGTGAGGGCCTCCGCGGAGGCCTCCACGAAGCGGCCCAGCACCTGGATGCGATCGCCGTTGCGCAGCAGCCGTTCGCTCGTCTGCGCGTCGTGGGTGCTGGCTACGTCGGCCTGGCCCGGCAGGCCCGAGCCCGCCGCGGCGATCGGCACCGGCCCCTCGCCCGTGACCTCCGCCCCGGCAGGCAGCACGATGCACTCGCCGCTGTCGTCCACCAGCAGGAAAGGACGCATGCTGTGGTGCGCGCCCACCTGCTCCGTGAACTGTTCGGAGTGCTGAAACCAGAGGCACAGCTCGCCGTCGGGCGAGATCAGCGGCACCGCATCGGGCAGCGGCCGCGCGCGGCCGCGCAGCGCGACGAGGCCGGACAGCTGGCCAGCGCGCGCCAGCACCATCGCCTGGGCCACCGGCATGGTGGGGGTGGAGCGCAGTTGCCGCGCCGTCCACCAGGCCACCGCGGTGCCCAGCGCCGCGACGACGGCGAGAATGGCGCGGGCGGTGGGCGACCGCCCCACGTCGGCCTCGCCCTGCGCGGCGGCCCACACGAAGAAGGCGACGCCGACGACCGGTGCGGCGCCCACCAGCAACCGCCACTTTGCATCGTGCGTCATCACCGACATCGCGCCACTCCCCCGACGTGGACTCCCTGGACGTTCGATCTTGAGGGGGGCACCGGACGGCGCCTATCCCGCAAATCGAAATTGACCGGAGCGGCGAACCGGTGATTCAGTCGCGCGCCGGACTCCCGGCCGGAGCGCGCCGTCGGCGACTTTCTCCCCGTGCTCGAGGGCCTCGAAGGCCGGTCCGTCGTCGTGGAGCTGGCAGCGCGCGGTGCGGGATTGGTGCCTGCGGCCGGTTCGCCGCGCTGCAGCAATTGACCAGATTGGGGGAGGCGGAACGCAGCCCCGGAACCTGTGAATGAATCCGGCGCGTCCGAGCGGGCCGTCAAAACGTGTCCGATCAAGGCGCAAAGCACAGCCGGGGCGGATCCCCCCGGCGAGCATTTGCAACGCGGAGCGGGCGCGTTTTGGCGGGACGAGCGGGCGTGCCGGATTCGTTCACAGGTTCATCGGTTCGGCATCACGTCGTCGATCATCGCCGTGGTGTTCACGGCGTGCTGCGCCACCTGCTCGATGCTCATGCCGATCACCGACAGCGGATAGGTGCCGGAGACGACCCGGTCGTACCAGAGCTCGGCCGCCACGGCCTCGGGCGGCATGCCCTCCACCGCGGCGATGAGGCATTCCACGAGCGAGTCCAGGCCGTCGTCGCCGTACATCTCCTCGGACTCGTAGCTCACGCGGTAGCCGAAGCTGTCGGCGCCCCGGTCGATGTCGATGCGAACGATCATTGGATCTCCTTGGCGGCGATGGCGGTGGCCCCGCGCTCGCCGGTCTGAAGGCGCCACAGCGCCGCGTAGGGGCCGCCGCGGGCGACCAGGTCGTCATGGGTCCCGGACTCGACGATGCGGCCGGCCTCCATCACGTGGATGCAATGGGCCTGCCGCACGGTGGACAGGCGATGCGCGATGAGGATGCTGGTGCGGCCCTGCACCAGCTTGTCGAGCGAGCGCTGGATGGCGGCCTCGGTCTCGTTGTCGACCGCCGAGGTGGCCTCGTCGAGGATCAGGATGGGCGGGTTCTTCAGGATCGCGCGGGCCAGCGCGAGCCGCTGGCGCTGGCCGCCCGACAGCTTCATGCCGCGCTCGCCCACCGGCGTGCGGTAGCCCTGGGGCAGCGCGCGGATGAACTCGTGCGCCTCGGCGGCCTGCGCGGCGCGCACGATCTCCGCCTCGGGGACGTTGCTCAAGCCATACCCGATGTTCTCGGCCACGGTGCCGTCGGTGAGGAAGCTGTCCTGCGAGACGTAGCCGATCGCGCGCCGCAGGTCCTGCAGGTCCAGCGTGCCGATGTCGACGCCGTCCACGCGGATGCGGCCGGGCGCCGTGTCGTAGTAGCGCAGCAGCAGCTTGATCAGCGTACTCTTGCCGCTGCCCGTGCTGCCGACGAAGGCCACCGTCTCGCCGGGCGCGATGCGCAGCGAGATGCCGTCCAGCGCGGGCCGGGGGACGCCGCTGGAGAACGCGCCGGCGAAGGCGCGCACGTCGCCGGTGGCCGGCGCCGCGTGGTAGGTGAAGCGCAGGTCGTCGAACACGAGCTCCCCGCGCACCTGCGCGCGCGGCAGCGCGCGTCCCGCGTACGGGATCGCGATGGGCGTCTGCAGCAGGTTCATCACGCGGTCGATCGAGGCCATCGAGCGCTGGTACAGGTCGGTCATCTCGGCCAGGCGCGTGAGCGGCCACAGCAGGCGCTGCGTGAGGTAGACCAGCGCCGAGTAGCTGCCCACGCCCAGCGCGCCGTCCAGCGTCATCAGGCCGCCGTAGAGCAGCGTGACGCTGAAGCCGGCCAGGATGGCGATGCGGATCACCGGCGTGATGGCCGCCGAGAGCCTGATCGCCTCGCGGTTGCGCTCGCGGTACGCGATCGAGGCCTGCGCGATGTGCTTCGCCTCGAAGTCCTCCGCGGTGTAGGCCTTGATGGTGGCGATGCCCTGCAGGTTGTTGTTCAGCCGCGTGGCCATCGCGCCCGCCGCCTCGCGCATCGCCGTGTAGCGGGTGGCGAGCTTGCGCTGGAACCAGAACGCGCCGTACAGGATCAGCGGCACCGGGATCAGCGCCAGCGCCGCCAGCTTGGCCGTGAGCGCGAAGAACACGCCGCCCACCATCAGCGAGCCGACGAACACCCGGATCAGGTCGTTGACACCGCCGTTGAGGAAGCGCTCCATCTGGTTGACGTCCTCGTTGAGCACGGCCAGCAGGTTGCCGCTGCGGTTGCGCTCGAAGTAGGCCATCTCCAGGCGTTGCACGTGCGTGTACGCCTCCATGCGCATCTCGTGCTGCAGGCTCTGCGCCAGGCCGCGCCACTTCAGCTCGTAGAGGTACTGGAACAGCGACTCGCCGAGCCAGATCGCGATGGTGAGCAGCGTGAGCAGCACCAGTTGCTGCTTCGGGTCGACGACGCCCATGCGGCCGACGAACGAGGTCTTGCGATTGACCACGACGTCCACCGCGATGCCGATCAGCAGCTCGGGCAGCACGTCGAAGAACTTGTTCAGGACGGAGTAGGCGGTGGCCAGCACCATGTCGCGCCGGTAGCCGCGGGCGTAACCCAGCAGGCGGCGGAGGGGATGGATGGGTGCGTGGGCGGGCTGGGTCGTGTGCGGCATGGGCGACGAAGTGTACCGACCTGTCGCGCACCGGCGTCGTACCGGTCAGAATGCACGGCATGAAGCGCCACATCGCCCTGCTCCGCGGCATCAACGTCGGCAAAGCCAAGCGCGTGGCGATGGCCGACCTGCGCGCCCTGATGGAAGGCCTCGGGTTCGCGAACGTACGTACGCTCCTCAACAGCGGCAACGCGGTCTTCGATGCGAAAAGCGGCACCGCCGCCGCGCACGCGAAGCGCCTGCGCGCCGCGATCGGCGAGACGCTGGGCGTCGACTGCGAGGTGGTCGTCAAGACCGCCGCCGACCTCGCCGCGGCGATCGCGGAACATCCGCTGCGCGATCACGCGAACGACGAGGCGCGCCTGCTGGTGATGTTCACGCAGGAGGCGTCCACGCTGGCCGAGCTGAAGCCGCTCGAGGCCAGCGACTGGGCGCCAGAGGCGTTCGCGGCCGGCCAGCACGCCGCCTGGTTGTGGTGCGCCGGCGGCATCATCGACAGCCGCGTGGCGAAGGCGGTGGGCAAGCTGCTCAAGGATCGCGGCACGACGCGCAACTGGGCGACCGTGGAGAAGCTGCGGGCGATGGTGGAGGACTGAGTCGTATCCCTTCGGCTCGCTGCTACTGCTACTGCTACTGCTACTGCTACTGCTACTGCTGCTGCTGCTGCTGTTGCTCTGTTTCTGTTGCTGTTGCTGGTGCTGGCGCTGTTGCTCGGTTGCTCTGTTGCGTGCCGGCTTGGTCTGAGCGGGGGTCGGTGGGGGACTCTGTCTGGCTCGTGTCCCTCCTGGCCCTTCGGGCCATTCCTTCCTTAACCTCGCCAGACAGAGTCCCCCACCGCCCTTGGCTGGTGGCGGCCTGGCGGTTGGGACAAATACGACTCCCCATTTTTTTTAGAAGTGGTTTGGCCTCGTCGGGCCATCGAGGCCGCGACGAGGCCCGCGGCCATCGCTCTGACGGGGCACCGGGCTTGACGCGAACCATGAGCCAAGCCGCAGACGCTCCTTCTCGTGATGGATGATGCGCGCGCTTCGCGCAGCGCTGGCTTGGACCTCTGCGATCGACCGGGTGGCTTGCCGAAGAGCTTCGCGCGGCGCCGGAGGCGGCGTGTCTCGTCGAACTCGAGAAGGAGCGCTGACAGCTTGGCCCGTCTTTCGCGTCAAGCACAGCGCCCTGTGAACATGCCGGCCGCGGGCCTCGTCGCGGCCTCGATGGCCCGACGAGGCCAAACCATTTCTCAAAAAAATGGGGAGCCGTATTTGTCCCAACCGCCAGGCCGCCACCAGCCAAGGGCGGTGGGGGACTCTGTCTGGCGAGGTTAAGGAAGGAATGGCCCGAAGGGCCAGGAGGGACACGAGCCAGACAGAGTCCCCCACCGACCCCCGCTCAGACCAAGCCGGCACGCAACAGAGCAACAGAGCAACAGAGCAACCGAGCAACAGCAACAGCAACAGCAACAGCAACAGAGCAACAGAGCAACAGAGCAACAGCAACAGCAACAGCGGCAGCGGCAGCGGCAGCGGCAGCAAGAACAGGAACAGCAGCAAAGGCAAAGGCGACGACTACCGAAGCGCCCGCTTCATCAGCACCTGCCCCAGCGCCTGCCGCTCGAAGCCGGCGCGTTCCAGCGCGGCACCGCCCAGGTCGTCGCGGAAGACCGGGGGCGCGATGACCTCGGCATGTGCGTCGCGCAGGGCGAGCGCGAGCGCCTCGGCATCGTGCAACGCCGGGTCGAGGTCGACCAGGCTGTGGATCTGCGTGGGCGTGCCCTCGACGACGCTGAACGCCACCTGGGCGCTGCCGCATTGCCAGAACGTGAGCGGCCGCGGCTGGGCCGACAGCGCGCGATCGGTGCCCGGGAACGGCAGGTCGGCGATGCGCCGGTTGGCGTCGGTGAGCCACGCGAACGCGGTCGCGCGGTCGACCGCGCGCACGTCCCGCGCGGGCGCAGGCGCGGACGTGGGAGCGCCGGTGGCCTTCCAGCCGTTGAGCGGGCACACGACCTCGAAGCCGCGGCTGCGGTACAGGCGCAACGCGCGCTCGTTGGCGGCGAAGCATTCGAGCTCGGCCCCGGCAATGCCGGCGGCCGTCGCGCGGGCGAGGAAGTCGTCGAGCAACGCCTGCGCCGCGCCGCTGCCGCGCGCCGCGGGCAGCGCGCCCATCACGCCCAGACGCCAGCGATCCGTCTCCGGCCGCGGGCAGGCGAACGCGAACGCGACGACCGCGCCGTCGCGCACCACGACGCGGCTGAGCGCGCCGTCGATTCCCTGGCGGCCCTGCAGCGAGGGCCACTGCTCGAGCGTGAGCTGGAGCGGGCCCGCCACGTAGTCGGAGAACGCACCGACGAACGCGGCGTGCAGTTCGGCCGCGTCGCGCGTGGCGGCGACGTCGAGCGCGACGCCGTCCATCAGGTGTTGGCCGCGGCCACCGGCACGCGCGGCATGTGGCCGATGTCGTTCGCCTCGTCGCGCCACAGGCCGCCGGTGGGCAGGCCGAACAGGCGGCGGATGCCGCGATAGAAGAAGCGCAGCGTGGTGAGGAAGGCCAGGAACTCGAGCAGGGTCAGCAGGATGCCGCCCACCACCGTGAATCGTTCCGAGCGGCGGTGGAACTTGACGCCGCAGCGCACCGACATCATCTCGATGGAATCGTAGAAGCACGGGATCACCAGCAGCGTCAGCATCGTCGCCGTGATGGTGCCGCCGATGATGGTGACGGCCATCGGACGATAGAACTCGCCGCCCTCGCCCAGGCCGATGGCCACCGGCAGCATGCCGGCGATCAGCGCGAACGTGGTCATCAGGATCGGGCGCAGGCGCTTGCGGCCGGCGTGCATCAGCGCCTCCTCGCGATCGGTGCCCAGGCGCTCCTCGGCGCGCGCGGCGTCGAGCAGCAGGATGGCGTTCTTGGCCACCAGGCCCATCAGCATGATCACCCCGATGATGCTCATGAGGTTGAGCGTGCCGTGCGTCGACACCAGCGCGATCACCACCCCGATCAGGCTCAGCGGCAGCGAGATCATCACCGGCACCGGCGCCGTGAACGAGCCGAACTGGATCACCAGCACCAGGTACATCAGCGCGATGCCGGACAGCAGCGCGATGCCCAGCGACGAGAACACCTCCTGCTGGTCGTGCGAGTCGCCGGCGAGCTCCACGCCGAAGCCCGGCGGGAACTGGATCTGCTTGACGATCTTGAGCGCGTCGCCGGTGATCTCGCCCGACGAGCGGCCCTGCGCATTCGCGGCCACCACCATCATGCGCTTGCCGTTGGCGTGCTGGATGGTGGACGGCGCCTTGCCCATGGACACGTTGGCGATCTGCTCGAGCGGCACCACGCGGTCGGTGCCGGCGATGGCGATGGGCAGGCGCTCGATGTTGGTCGCGTCCACGCGATCCTCGGGCGCGAGGCGCACCGAGACGTCGCGCGTCTCGCCGGTGGGGTCGACCCAGTCGCCCGACTCGACGCCGGCGAACGCCACGCGCAGCGTCTGCGCCGCGTCGTTGATGGACACGCCCATCGAATTGGCCAGGCCGCGGTCGAGGTCGATGCGCAGTTCCTGCTGCGGATCCTGCTGCGACAGCCCCACGTCGACCGCGCCCGGCACCTGGCGCAGCTTGGCCATGAAGTCGGTGGTGATGGCGAGCAGGCGGCGCGCGTCGGTGCCGTAGAAGCGCACCTGCACGGGCTTGTCGGTGCCGTTGTTGAGGTTGTCGATCACCACGTACTCGGCGCCCACCAGGCTCGCCACGCGGCCGCGCATGTCGGTGGCGATCTCGGCGGCGCTGCGCTTGCGCTTCGTGCTCTTGCCGATGTCGATGTAGACGCGCACGTTGTCGGGCGAGATGCGCGCGCTCGCGTGCTCGTACTCGGGCAGCTGGCGCGCGAGCGCCGTGATGGCCTCGGCCTTCATGCGGGCGTAGTCGAGGCTGCTGCTGGGCGGCATGCGTGCGGTGACCGCGATCGTGCCGACGTCGGACTTGGGCAGGAACTCGGTGCCGCCGGCGAAGCTCTGCAGCGCGATCGCCGCCACGAGGCTCAGGAACGCGACCCAGCCCATCGTCCAGCGGTGCTTCAGCGCCCAGGAGATCAGGCGCGCGTAGCGGTCGGCCTGGTGGTCGAACCAGTCGTTGAAGCGCTTGAGCACGCCGCTGATGCCGGTGCGCGGCGCGTCGTGCAGGTCGACCGGGTCGCCCCAGTAGGCCGACAGCATCGGGTCGAGCGTGAACGAGATCAGCAGGCTCACGATGACCGAGGCGACCACGGTGAGGCCGAACGGCCGGAACCATTCGCCGGCGATGCCGGGGATGAAGGCCACCGGCGCGAACACCGAGACGATGGAGAACGTGGTGGCCGCCACGGCCATTCCGATCTCGGCCGTGCCGTTGAGCGCCGCGGTGCGCCGGTCCTCGCCGCGCTGCATGTGGCGCACGATGTTCTCGCGCACCACGATCGCGTCGTCGATCAGCACGCCGATGGCCAGCGACAGCCCCAGCAGGCTCATGAAGTTCAGCGTGAAGCCGCACAGCCAGACGGCGATGAACGCGGTCAGCACCGACGTGGGCAGCGACAGCGCGGTGATCAGCGTCGAGCGCCACGAGTTCAGGAACACGAACACCACGGCCACCGTGAGGAACGCGCCGAAGAACAGCGAGTGCACGACGTTGTCGAGGCTGTCCTGCGCGTCCTCGCCGCCGTCGCGGGTGATCTCCAGCTCGGCCTTGCCGGCCTGCTCCTTGTTGATGGTCTTGACCAGCTCGCGCACCTCCTTGGCCACGCTCACCGTGCTCGCGTCCCGCGTGCGCGACACGTAGAGGCCCACGTTGGCGCGCGCGTCGCGCTGGCTGAGGCTCGTGTTCTCGGCGAAGCCGTCCTCCACCGTGGCCACCTGGCCCAGGCGGATCAGCGTGTCGCCGGTGCGCTTGACCGGGATCTGGTTGAACTCGCCCGGCGATTCGATGCGGCCGACGAGGCGGATGCTCTGGTCCTCGAGCGAGCCGCGGATCTTGCCCACCGGGGCGGTGGCGTTCTGCGCGCGCAGCGCCGAGACGACGTCGGTCACCGACACGCCGTACTCGCGCAGCTTCTGGGAATGCAGCAGCACCGACAGCTCGCGGGTGCGCGCGCCGGTGACGTCCACCACCGAGACGCCCGGGATCGCGCGGAAGCGGTCGGCGAGCTGGTCCTCGGCGATGTGCGAGATCTCGGCGTGGCTCAAGGTCCTCGACGACAGCGCGAGCGACATCACCGGATCGGCCGATGGGTCGACGCGCGTGAGCACGGGCTCGCGCATCTCCACCGGCAGCTTGTAGCGCACCGTGCCGATCGCGTTGCGGATCTCGTCGGCCGCCTGCGTCATGTCCTTGTGGAAGTCGAAGAACAGCAGGAACTGCGCGTAGCCCTCCTGCGCGCTCGCCTGCGAACGCGCCTGGTCGACGCCCTCGATGCCCTGGAACGTGCGCTCGATGCGGTTGACGATCTCGCGCTCGACGGTGTCGGGCGACGCGCCCGGATAGGTGATGCCGACGACGATCAGCGGGAACTGCACGTCGGGGTTCTGGTTGACGCGCAGCTTGGACAGCGCGATGGCGCCCAGGCCCATCAGCGCGATGATGATGACGATGGCCGCGACGGGCCGCTTGACGGAGAAGTCGGACAGGAACATGGCGGGCTCCCCGTTCTCAGGCGCCGGCGGCGGCCGAAGCGGCGCCCGCGGGCGCCTTCTGCTGCGCCACGCGCTGGCCGTCGACGAGCGTGGAGCCCGGCGCCCGCAGCAACTGGTCGCCGGCGGTGATGCCGGTGGTGATCACGAACTCGCCGCGGCGCGAATCGCGCTCGCCGAGCGTCACCGGCGCCTTGTGCAGCTGGCCGCCGGCCACGCGCCAGACGAAGGCCTTGTCGCCCTCGCGCGCGATGGCGCCCTCGGGCAGCACCAGCGCCTGCGAGGTGCCGGTGGCCACGTGCCCTTCGGCATACAGGTTGGACGTCTTCGGCGCCGTGCCCGGCGCGAAGTCGACGATGATCGCGACCTGGCGCGTGACGCTGTCGGCCGCGGCGTCGACGTGGCGCACCTTGCCCATGAATTCGGTGTGCTCGAAGCCGTTGACGCGGAACTGCACCGGCTGCCCGACCGAGATCTCGCCGATGCGGTCGGCCGAGACGAGGCCCTCGAAGCGCATGCTGCCCGGGTCGATGACCTTCACCAGTTCCTTGCCGATCGCGGCGGTGTCGCCGGCCGAGACCTTGCGGTCGCTGACCACGCCGTCGAACGGCGCGCGCACCTCGGTGCGGGTGAGCTGCTGGCGCGCCGCCACGGTGCGGGAATCGGCCGCCACGCGGTCGCTCTGCGCGGTGTTGCGCCGCACCTCGGCGTCGTCCAGCGCCTGCTGCGAGCTCATGCCCTCGGCCTGCAGCGTCTTCACGCGGGTGTACTGGCGCTGCGCCTGGTCGAGCGCCTGCGCGGCCGCGCGGCTCGCTTCCTGCGCCGACTGCAGGCTGTCGCGGATGGACGTGTCGTCCAGGCGCACCAGCAGGTCGCCCCTGTGCACGACCTCGCCGTTCTCCTTGAGCACCTGCAGCACCACGGCCGACAGCTCGGCCCGCAGGTCGGCGCGGCGCTCGGGCTGGACCGATCCGGTGATCACGGGGCCGGCGGCGTGCGCCTGCAGGCCCACGGACAGCACGTCCTCGGGCGCGATCTGCAGGGTCACCGACGGGGCCGAGGCCGCGTCGGCGGCCCCCGTGGCGCCGGCCGGCTTCTGGCAGCCGGCCAGCGTGCCGGCGGCCAGTGCCAGGGCGACCGCGGCGGCGATCGAGGTCGAGCGGGATGCGGCGAAGCGGCGGGACAGCATATCTGGCGGACTCCTCGGATTCTTCTAGGTGTGCGGGTCGACGAGCCTCGACGGCAGGCTCGGAAAGGCGCAAGCATATCGGCCCGCGCCGACCATCGGCAGGCCGAAGCGACCGACCGTCGATTTTGGGGCCTGAATCGACGTGGCCCCACCGCCAGCCGTCGAAGAGAGGGCCCCTAGATCCTGGTGAAGCGGCGCTGCAGGCGCCCGTCCACTTCCAGCTCGCCGAAGAACATGGCGTGCGGGCGCGCCCACAGCCCGGTGGCGTTGTAGAGCGGCCGGTAGATCACCAGCGGCTCCAGCGTCTCGCTGTGGCGCGCCACGCCGACGAGCTCGTACTGGACTGTTTTCCAACTATGGTATCTTGTCAACACGATCCTATTTTCATTGGTGGCGTTGCCGGTCTCATGACACTTTCCGACTGACAGAGTAGACTCATGTCGCTGCGTCTGATCCAGACAGCCAAGTCGTTGGTAGTTCGCGTCGTCGATGAGGAGGGGCGACAGTCAGATAACGACCTGTCAGCCCTGTTGGTCTGGGCTGCTGCCGGTTCCGTGGACACCAACCTAAGCTTTTCCAGTCGCTTCAAACTGTGCCGGGCTGACGTAGCCCAGCGTCGAGTGTCGCCGAGTCGGGTTGTAGAAGCGCTCGATGTAGTCGAAC